>Ga0208138_100002_pt1 | contig 400588 bp, 413 predicted proteins | sample AntRauMetaRauer3_FD_184786 | JGI IMG/M metagenome (GOLD analysis project Ga0208138, IMG submission 184786) | Saline lake microbial communities from Rauer Lake, Antarctica, in enrichment culture - Antartic Rauer Lake 3 Metagenome Rauer3 (SPAdes)... ... | reverse complement strand
GGGTCGGCAGTCGGGCAAGCGCACGCGAATGGCTTGAACAATTCATGCATTACTACAACCGCCAGAGACCGCATCAATCACTCGATGGACGAACGCCAGCTGAAGAGGTGCTTAACTAGACAGTGCCATCTAAGGGTATAGTTATCTGGTGGAACATTTGAAGTGTTAAAAATTGCCATAGAGCTTGAATTATACGAAGTATTATATATTGTAGAATCTGAATTTGATTCAATAATTTGAGAGGAAGAATTATTTGAGATGATTGCTATCTCTGTTCCTTGTGGCAAAGAGATGTTTGTCTTATTAGATATTGTTTCACCAACATAATTAGGTTGTAACTTTTGAGAAGGAGACTTTCCACCAGTAGTAGATACAACATCGGTAATGACAATGTTCTCAATATGTGGCTGTATATTTCTTGAATTTGTACTGGGTAGTAGAATTTGAATCTTCTCTCCAGAGATGGTATAGTTTATCGTCTTGTTGATAGTTGCCGAATTGTATGACGGACTAGTATAATCCACAGACACATTACCATCTATTCGTTTTATGTCAGTATTGTAGTTGAGATCAAGCACGGTATGTTGGCTGTTTTCATCATATTTCGTATGTGAATAATATGTCGGAGTTCGTATCAACTTTGGAATGACTGGAATGATTATTGTGCCGGTCTCAACAGCGTAAATTGTGTTCTGATCTGTTTTAGTAGTATTTAGATTAACAGTCACCGCAATATCTGTTTCACCGGAGACTAAGCTCTCGTTTATATTGATCTCACTTACTTTCTCTTGTGAACTACCAAGACGTTTATCAAGATCACCACCTGCGGTGAGATTCCAAATAACAACTTCATCATAATCCGAGCGATCTAATTTGAGAGAACTGAGTGTTATGTTTTCAGTAGTATTATTATATGCTTCATCGGATATTGCGACCTCCTGAGAAAATACAATCTCAAATTCAGCGGGTTCCTTATATCCATTTTGCTGAACAGAATATGAGATATGTGTGTTGTGTTTGGAGAGGCTTTGATCGTATTTTGAAATGTTTGTAGTATCAATCCCAGATAGTTCTAAATCAAATGTCTCTGTACCATCTAATGAAGAACTGTTAATAACAACGGTTGCGTTGCTTGAGTTTGGATTTTGAATAAATACCTCTGTATCAGTTGCTGTCTGTCCGTTCTTTATGTCATAATGAGAGGAATCCGATTGAAGTGTGGCACCAGCCTCTACAAGTTCTCCAACTTCAACTGTTACAGGGTGTTCTGAACTTTCAATGTTTATTTCAGAAATTGTTTGATTCTCATTCGGACCAATATCTATGTCTTCTGCACTTCCAATATCCCACAGATACCCTTGCACAGACATAACTCCGGATCCAATGCTAACTGATAATACAAATAGGATTCCAAACAAAAGAACCATCGCCGGTCGAGCAGAGCCAAGTCCTGTCCGAGTCATTGTGGGCAGCCGCAATTGCGAGAGCCATGGCTACGGCGGCCACGGACGCTGAGGTGAGATCTCAAATCGTCCGACGTGACCGGGTTCTCGCGTTACGGGATACTCAAACTCGGAGTGATCGGTTATAAATGGGTTACGAAGGTGAAAGCTTCTCGACACAGAAATGAATCGGCCGACGCGGTCGTCGACACGCTGCTCGCATCATCAGATGTTTGTCAGAAACTCGGCACCGACGTCAAAAATCGACTTCGGCGTCAGTGCTCGGTCTGTTCCATCAGGGAGAGCACGTCGTCGCGGGCATCGACCGAGACGGGGTGAACGCCGACGAGCGCGATCACGTCGTCGCCGTGCTGGATCGTCGCGAGGTACAGGTAGACGGGAACGTCTTCGATCGTCTCGCCTTCTCCAGTCCCGCCACCGATTTCGGCGTCGATCGTCGTTTCGAGCACCGAAACCTCGGTCTCTTCGCCGAGGATGGTTCGCGTCTCCGATCCGCGAGATTCGATATCGTCCGCGTTGATGTCGGCGCCCTCGCCGCCGACGCCTTGATTCTCGACCTGTTCTAAGAGCCGACGGATCAGCTCCACGTCGTTCGCCCGAACGAGCGGGTTGACCGACTGGCCGCCCGCGGACGCGTCCGGCGTGCTCGCGACGAAGAGCGCGGAGCCGTTCTCGCGGTTCTCGTACCCGGCCACCCACGTCGTCGCCGACACCTGGGCGTTCACGCCCGCGACGTCGAACTCCTGTTCGAGCGTGAACGCCTCAGGCTCCTCGCCCTCGTACCCGGCCTCCGAAGCGGCGTCTGCCGGAATCTGGGCCGGCTCTGCGTCGAACTCGTAGTTCCCGTCCTCAGCGCCGGCGCACCCGGCGACGGCGACGGACGTTCCTGCGGCGACCGCCGCGAGCAGTTCACGTCTGTGCATGGTTGGGGTAGGCCGACTAGGAGGGTTAAACGTGTCGGGCCGACTAACCCACGCTGATAATCAGGCGCCTGCCCGCCGCGCGTACTGCGCGCAGTCCCCGAAATCTGACGCCGCAAAAGGACCACGCGGAGCGACCGGCCGAAGGCACAAAGTTCACGTCACGTCGGCCGCGACGTGAGCCAAATGGAACGCCGAGGACAAACCGGGCTGGTGGAAGCGCTCCTCCTTGACGTCGTCCGTCTCCACGAGACGTGGATGGAGATCGTCTTCCCCAGACAACTCGATCCGAGCGCAGTGTTAGGCAAGTGGAAGCCCGAGACGGGGCTCCAAACGGTCGGCTACTACCTCTGGGCCGTGCTCGGTGCGCCGCTCGTCGCGGTTGCGTACCCGCTCCTGCTCGTCGGGTTCGCCACGCGGTTCTACGCGTCGAAGCTCGACTCCGCGGTCACCCGATTCGGCGTCCTCGGCGCCGTGCTGGTCGCGACCGTCGTCTGGGGGTCGCTCACGGTTGTCGCGCACTTCCAACTCCCGACGGCCGTCATGCTCGGGATCGGCCTCGCCAGCGTCGTCGCCATCGCCTCCGCGGGGCTCGCAGCCGGGTTCTCGAAGGTCGGCGGACGGTTCGTCAGCGTCCTGCTCGCGTACCCCTTCGCGATGACCGCCATCTTTCTGCCGCCGGTGGTCGCCGCGGTGCTCACGCCGGCGGTCGGCGAGATCATCCTCCCACCGAGCTACGACCTCGCCCGCTGGATCCTCGATACGTTCCTCGCGGTCGGCGGGGTCAACGAGACCCTTCGCGGCGCGTTCGACCTGGAGACGTTCGGCGAGCAGTGGGGGCTCCCCGGACTCGGCTACCTCCTGATGTGGGTGGGGATCTCCGTGCCGCTCGGGTGGTTCCTCGGGATCCTCGTCTCGCTGGCGGACCTCATCCGTCCGAAGCCCGACGCCTGACCTCGTCGCTCGCTGACGCGACGGCGGACGGTGCGTCATCGGCGTGCTTGTGCACGTCTCAAACGCGTGCGTCTCATTTCGAGATATCGTTCCCGTACCGCTCGTTCGCCGTCTCAAAGGCGGACTCTGACTGTTCTTTGCTCCGCCGCGACTCCCGTTCAGCGACCGCCTCGGGATCGGGACTGGCGTCGTCGTCGATCCGGGCGACCGAGTTGTGGACCTTCGCGTGACACCAGCGACACAGCGCGACGGTGATCTCGTGCGGGCCGGCGTCTTCGGTATCAGTGTTATCGTCGCTGTCACTCGTGCCGTACGAGAGGTGGTGTTCTTCCACCAGCGGCCGCTCGGGCCCGTGAGCCAGCCGAACCTCGTCGAGCCCGCACCGGCGACACGCCCGGCCGTCGGTCGTCGAACGATAGTGAGTGCAGGCGCGCCACGCGTCGTCGGCGCCGACGTGACACGCGTAGCCGTCGGCTCGCCGGTCCGCTGTGAACGCGGGGTCGTCGCCCGAGCGCGTCAGCGCGAACCGACACCGACCGTCGTCGGTGAGGTGGTCGCAGACGCCGGCGACCGCGTACGGGTCGTCGACGCCGACGGGGGACCCGTCTGGCGTGCGTTTCATGCGAATAGCTACGAGAGCACGCACTTCAATCCGTCTGCGGCGGGGAACTGCGGCGAGACCGACGGCGCGTCAGAAAGGCAATCTCGGAAGTGGGGTCGGGTCTGTTAGATGAGGCTCGCACCGTCGAGATCGGTGCGTCCATACTCAACATCGAGAAGTCGCAGGATGGTGGGCGCGATGTCGAGGAGGTCGGCGTCTTCGACGTTCGCGTCGGGGTGGTCGATGAACAGCGCGGCGTCTTCGAACGTGTGCATCCCCGTCCGCGGGCCGTTCGGGTCGAAGGTCTCGTCGTGGGGTCGGAATCCAGACTTGAGGTCGAACCCCTCGTTGGGGATGACGACGAGGTCGGGCGCTATTTCGTCGTGATCGCCACGAAACACCGTCTCGCGCTCGACGACGCGCTTCGCGACCGGCTTCCCGTCAGGACCCTCCCACGCTTCGAGTGCCTCCTGCAACTCGGCGCGGACGGTCTCGTACTCGGACTCGGGAACGGTGCCGTCGGGCTCGCGTCCCTCCACATTCAGGTAGAACCGGCCCGGAACGAGCGAGTACGCTCGCGTATCGTCGTCGATGTCGGCCAGTGCACCGTGGTCGTCGTCCTCGTACGAGAGCCACCCCTCCGACTCGAGCCACTCGTTACAGTAGACGTCGTAGCGGAGTTGGGCGAACCCGTGCGTGGACCCGACGACGAGCGTGACGTCGTCGGGGAGCGCGTCGCGGATCGCGCCGATGTGCGCGTCGAGCGCGGCGTGGAACGAGAGCATGTCCTCACGGTACGTTCCCTGTTCTTCGTAGTCACCCCACAGGAAGTGGTTGATGCGGTCAGGTGCGGTGAAGACGCCGACGAAGAGGTCCCAGTCGTCGCGCGCGACGTACCGCGAGAACGCCGCCGCCCGAGCGTCGAGCGTCTCTCGGGCGTGCTTGATGAATTCCGTCTTGTCCGCCTTATGCCCCAGCTTGGCGTTGACCGACAGCGTGTAGTCGCTCTCGGTGAGGTACTTGCGGAGCTCCTCGGGATGTGCGGCCTTGTCGATGTCGGGCGAGAGGTACCCGGACACCATCCGCTGGACGGTTCGCTGCGGCGGGAACGTGACGGGGACGTTCATCACGGTCGCGTCGAGCTTCGCCTCGGTGGCGCGCTCCCACACCCGCGTCGCTTGAACGTCCCGTCCCATCGGAACGTACGTGTCGTACGATCCGATCTCGCGGTCTTGAAACCCGTATACACCGGTCTCACCCGGATTGACGCCGCTCGTCAGCACCGGCCAGCACGCGCTCGATTCGGGCGGAACGATGCTGTCTATCCGTCCGCCGTCGCCGGCGTCAGCGATCGCCGACAGCGTCGGAAACGTGTCCGGGTTGTCGGCGACGAGACTGTGGGGAAGACCGTCGATCCCGATGAACGCCACCCGCGGAGTGTCGTTCCCTCGCAGCCGGTCGAAGAGGCCCATACGGGTACATCCCGCGTGGAGGGCAAAAGGGTTGACATCGGTCCGACCCCACCGACGCCGACAGCCCCCAATGACGCGCCGGTCACGCTGACTCCCCTCGGGACGCTTTTGAGGCCGGGCGGACAGTGGACCGCATGGAAACCCGACGGACCCTTCTGGTCGACGCCTTCACGGACGAACCGCTGGCCGGCAACGTCGCCGGCGTCGTCCCGGACGCGACCGGACTGAGCAGCGATCAGATGCGACGGATCGCCGCGGAGTTGGGCGCCTCGGAGACCGCGTTCGTGTTCGACGCCGAAACGGACGGAGACGGCGCCGACGAGCGGATCCGGTATTTCACCCCGACGACCGAGATCGACCTCTGTGGACACGCGACGATCGCGACCTACGCCGCCCTGCATGAGGAGGACGCGATCGGCGCCGGCGAGCGGACCCTCCGGACGAACGTCGGCGAGTTGACGATCACCGTCGACGACGGGACTGTGTGGATGCGACAGCACCCGCCAACGGTCGATACGGTAGACGAAATGGGTGCGGTGAGCGACAGACTCGAGGACCGCCCGGCCCTCGACGCCGACCGTCTCGGCGACGCGCTCGGGATCGATCCGGCCGCCCTCCGCGACATCGGCGCGGACCTCCCCGTCGCCGTCGCCTCCACGGGGCTCCCGTGGCTCGTCGTTCCCGTGAACTTCCTCGAACGGCTCGGGGAAGCGGAGCCGAACACGGCCGCGGTCGAGGCCATCTCCGAGACGTACGAGGTTGCAGGGATCTACGCGTTTACCTTCGACACCCTCGACGCCGAATCGACGCTCCACGGCCGGGCGTTCGCACCCGCAGTCGGCGTCACCGAGGACCCCGTGACGGGGACCGCAAGCGGCGCGGTCGGTGGATACCTCCGCGCTGTCGGCGCATTCGATGGCGATTTTCCCGAGACGATGCGGTTCGAGCAGGGGCACTTCGTGGACAGACCGGGACACGTCCAAGTACGGGTCGGCGGCGAATCGGGTGCCGATGGCGACTCTGTGGTTATCGGCGGCCATGCGGTCGTCTCGCTTGACGGCGATCTGTGCGTTCCCGACGGCGGGAACGGTGACGGCGGCGGTGAGAGCGGCGACGACGGGATCATCGAGATCTGAGAAATCATCGGACGGCCCGGTCGCTTCCGAAACTGTCGTCGGACGGCCCGGCCGCTTCCGAGGACTGCCGCCGGCCGAACCCTTAGGTTCGATCGGATCACACCGTGCATATGGAGTTCAACCTCCCAGTCGCGGCTGGACTACTCGTGTTGCTCGTCGGGATCGGTGCCGGCGGCCTGATCGCCAGCGGGATGATGCCCCTACAGACGACGCTGATGATGGTCGTCCCGTCGATGCTCGTCTTCGGCGCCGCCGCGTTCACCCTCGGGATGAAACACGGCGAATTCCGGACGACTCGGGCCTGAGTCGGGCGATTCAGAATCAGCCGGGTCGGAACCACGACGCTTTTTAAAACGCCGCCGTCAATCGAGAGCCGTGCTACTCGGGTCGCCGCTGACCGAACTCCTGCTGCTCGCCGGAGGCGCAGCCCTCCTCTACGTGGGCGCCGAACTCCTCGTACAGGGCGCCAGCGACCTCGCGCTCGCGGTCGGTTTGAAGGCGTCGACGGTCGGGGTCACCGTCGTCGCCTTCGCGACGACCGCACCGGAACTGTTCGTCTCGGTTGTGGGTGCGATCACGGTTTCGACGGACATCGGGCTCGGCGCCATCGTCGGTTCAAACATCGCGAACATCGGGTTGGTGCTCGGTGTCTCCGCGCTGATTCGACCGCTCGCCATCTCCGACACCGTGCTCAAGCGGCACGTCCCGTTCATGATGCTCGCGGCGCTGCTGCTCGTCGGGCTCGGTTGGAACGGCGTGATCGGGCTCATCGAAGGGCTCGTGTTACTCGGGACGCTCGTGGCGTTCACCGCTGTTATCATGCGTCGGGTGCGCCGGACGCAAGCGGGGATCACGGCCACCCAGCGCGAGGCGATGCCGGACGCGAGTCCGCGCGACGTGGGCGCGGTCGTCGGCGGCATCGCCGCGCTCGTCATCGGCTCGCGCTGGCTCGTCACCGGCGGGGAGTCGCTGCTCGCGGCCGCCGGCTTCTCGGACATCTTCATCGGGCTCACGGTGCTGGCACTCGGCACGTCGCTGCCAGAACTGGCCGCGAGCGTCATCGCCGCCGTCCGCGGTGAAACCGAGTTCAGCATCGGAAACGTCGTCGGCTCGAACATCTACAACATCCTCGGCGTCATCGGCATCGTCGCGGTCATCACCCCTATCAGAGTGAGCTCGGGCGTCCGCGACTTTGAATTCCTCGCGCTCGTCGCGTTCACCCTCGTGCTCGTTGGGATGATGTACCGCGGTGAGCGGCTCTCGCGACTCGATGGCGGTGTTCTCGTCGTCGGGTACGGGCTCTTTATGGTCCTCCTCCTCCCGTAGTCGACGCCCGGTCCGCCTCCCTCTCCCGGTCCGCCCCCTCCCCCGGTCCGCCGCCCGCAAACCGACGGGTATTCGGCCACCCGCATCGACCGGAAACGCGTGATAGCGATCGTCGTCAGCCGGGCCGACAGCGCCTCGGTACACATCGGCGACCGGATCCTGGAGATCGGCGACTGGACCGTCCACGAGGACGAGTCCCGCCCCGACGCCGACGGCGGCGGGACGTACTACCGGACGGACGGCTTCGAGCTGCGTGAGTTCGAGGACCTCCACATCGACCTCGACGATCCGGCCGCCGCGTTCGCCGACTCGACCGAAGAGCGGTCGTCTCCGGGCGGCACTGAGCCCGCGTTCCTCGCGTTCGTCTCCCGCCACGCCGGGGAGACCGGACGACTGTTGACCGCCCACGTCACCGGGAACTTCGGTCCAGCGACGTACGGTGGGGAGGCGCAGACGCTCGCACGAGCCGCACCCGGCGCAGAAAAGCGAGTTATTGACGCGCTGGCGACCCACGCGCCCGACGGGTACGACGTCGGCATCGAATGCACCCACCACGGGCCGACGAACACTTCTGTCCCCTCCCTGTTCGTCGAGCTCGGCTCCGACGAGCCGCAATGGACGGACGCCGACGCGGCCCGGGCCGTCGCCCGATCGGTGCTCGATCTGCGAGGAACGGGCGCCGACTGGTACGGCGGTGCCGACGGCACCACGGACGCCCCGAACGCGCCGGACGCCTCGAACGCGAACCCCCGCCACGTCGTCGGCTTCGGCGGGGGACACTACGCCCCGCGGTTCACCCGGATCGTCCGCGAGACCGAGTGGGCGGTCGGCCACGTCGGAGCCGACTGGGCGCTCGCAGAGATGGGTGCGCCCGACGCGAATGCCGAGGTCATCGAACAGGCGTTCGCGCGGAGCCACGCCGACCTCGCCGTGATCGAGGGGGATGACCCCGACCTCGCGGCAACGATCGAGAACCTCGGCCACCGCGTCGTGAGCGAGACGTGGGTCCGAGCCGTCGGCGACCGACCGCTCGCGCTGGTCGAGCGGCTGGAGCGGGACCTGGCGACCGTCGAGGAGGGGCTTCGGTTCGGGGCCGTCTCACCGGCCGGACCAGGCGAGGACGCGATCCGCATCCGGGAACTGCCGGCGGCCCTGCTGTCGCGGGCGCAGGGCGTAGCTCCGGAGGCGGCCCGCGCGGCCGTCGAGGCGAACGCGGTCGCGTTCGACACCGAACAGGCCGGCACGCGTGCGGCGGGGCAGGCGGCGTTCGCAACCGACGCAACCGACGCAACCGACACAGCCGACGCGACCGCGCCGACGTACGCCGACCTCATAGACAGCCTTGCGGACGTGCTCGAGCGCGGGTACGACGCGGTGGAGGTCGACGACAACGCCGTCGTCGCCCGAGAGACCGCCTTCGACCCGGCGCTGGCGACCGATCGGGGGATCCCCGAGGGGCCGGCGTTCGGGCGGCTCGCAGGCGGTGAACCCGTCGAGGTCGACGGGGAGACGATCGCGCCGGAAGAAGTATCTCGGACGCGGGCGGACCGGTTCCCGATCGGCGACGCTCCGTGATCGGGTCCGATCCCGGCGCGTGACACCCGAATTGGCTGTCTGACCAGCGTCAGACGATCGGGCAAGAATAAATACGTCCGGGTCGCAACCACACCACATAATGGACTCTATCGTAGAGGACGCCATCGACGAAGCCGAGGGAGCCCCGGCGGACGACGCCGGGTCGGCCGGCGACGACACAGCGGGCCGACAAGCCGGGGCCCCTCCACAGAGTGGGACGATGACCGACGACGAGCTACAGGACGTCCTCCAAGACCTCCAGACGAACATCACGGTGGTCGGCTGCGGCGGCGCCGGCGGCAACACCGTCGACCGAATGACTATCGAGGGGATCCACGGCGCGAAGCTGGTCGCCGCAAACACGGACGTCCAGCACCTCGTCAACATCGAGGCCGACACGAAGATCCTCATGGGCCAGCAGAAGACGCAAGGGCGGGGCGCCGGCTCGCTCCCGCAGGTCGGCGAGGAGGCTGCGATCGAGTCCCAAGAAGAGATCCAAGACGCCATCGACGGCTCCGACATGGTGTTCGTCACCGCCGGGCTCGGCGGGGGCACGGGAACCGGCTCCGCGCCCGTCGTCGCCAAGGCGGCCCGCGAGTCGGGCGCGCTCACCATCGCCATCGTCACGACGCCCTTCACGGCCGAGGGAGAGGTGCGTCGGACGAACGCCGAGGCCGGCCTCGAACGGCTCCGAGACGTGAGTGATACCGTCATCGTCGTCCCCAACGACCGTCTCCTCGACGCCGTCGGGAAGCTCCCCGTCCGGCAGGCGTTCAAGGTGTCCGACGAGGTCCTCATGCGCTCGGTGAAGGGGATCACCGAACTCATCACGATGCCCGGGCTGGTCAACCTCGACTTCGCTGACGTTCGCACGGTGATGGAGAAGGGTGGCGTCGCGATGATCGGCCTCGGCGAGTCTGACTCCGACTCGAAGGCGCAGGACTCGGTGAAATCCGCGCTCCGGTCGCCGCTTCTCGACGTCGACATCTCCGGTGCGAACTCCGCGCTGGTCAACGTCACGGGCGGCACCGACATGTCCATCGAGGAGGCCGAGGGCGTCGTCGAGGAGATCTACGACCGGATCGACCCCGACGCACGGATCATCTGGGGCACTTCCGTCGACGAGGATCTCGAAGGCGAGATGCGGACGATGATCGTGGTGACAGGCGTCGAGTCGCCGCAGATATACGGCCGCAACGGCGAGGCGCCGGAAGGCACCGCCACCGAAGTCGAAGATATCGACTACGTGGAGTGATCGACGCCGGCGCGGTGTGATCGGCGGCAGCGACCCGCGATTGACAACGGCGACCCACGATCGACGCCGACGCGGCGCATCAAAAGGTAAAAACCGTCTCGTCTCGAACTCGGTCGTAACATGGACGTTCCGTACGATCTCAACAGCTACATTCGCGTGCTGAAGCTGGCGAGCACGCCGAGTACCGACGAGTTCCTCCAGGTCTCGAAGATCGCCGGCGCCGGCATTATTCTCGTCGGCTTCATCGGTTTCCTGATCTTCGCGATCATGAGTCTCCTGCCGGGGGTCGGCGCGTAATGCCGATCTTCTCGGTGAAAACGACCGCTCGTCAGGAGCGCACCGTCGCCGACATGCTCGCCGAAAAGGAGATGCCCGAGATCCAGGCGGTCATCGCGCCCGACCAGCTGACGAGCTACGTGATGGTCGAGGCCACCGACGGCACCGTCTTCGCCCGGATCATGGACGAGATCCCGCACGCTCGCGGCGTCATTCAGGGCGCCGACGGCCCCGCCGAGAGCCCCTTCTCCGAGGTTGAGCACTTCCTCTCGCCCACCCCGGACGTCGAGGGGATCGGCGAGGGCGACATCGTCGAACTCATCGCCGGCCCGTTCAAAGGCGAGAAAGCCCGCGTCCAGCGGATCGACGAGGGGAAGGACCAGGTCACCGTCGAACTGTACGAGGCGACCGTCCCCATCCCGGTCACCGTTCGCGGTGACCAGATCCGCGTGCTCGACAGCGAAGAGCGGTAGGTCGGCGGGTTTTGCTCGGTTTTCGGTCGTCCGCTTAGCCGACTAGCGGCCGATCTACCCGACGGATCGTCGGGAACGACAAGGGCTTTATCCGGCGATGCCCGACGATTCGGATATGTTCGGTTTCGGCGTACCGGCGATATTGAGTGTGCTCCCCGACACGTTCACGTTCGCCTGGCTTGTCGCGATCCTCTTTGCGGTCGCGTGGCTGCTCGACAGCCGTGGGCTGGCGGTCGGACGATCGCTCGCAGCGGGAACGTGGGGGCTGTTCGGGCTGTTCTGGCTGACGATGGTGCCGTACTTCGCGTTCGAACACCAGAGCTACGTCGAGTCGATCCTTGCGCTCGTCGGGGTCCCGGCGTGTTTGTACGCCGGCTACCTCCTGTACGACGGTCGGGGATCGCTGTTCACGCTCACCCGGGCGATCGCGATCATGCTGTTCATCTACCTCCCGTTCGAGACGATTCCGGCGTTCACGCTGGCCGGCGTCGCGATCCCGGAGCCGCGGCAGGTCCTTATCGAGGTCGTCGCGACTCAGACCGGAATGCTGATCGACCTTCTCGGGTACGCCCCCGAACGAGTGACGAGCAACGAGGGGTACAACGCGGCCTACGAGTGGATCACGCCTGACGGCCACACGGTTCGGATCCACATCGTGTTGGCGTGTACGGGGCTCGGAAGCATGGCGATCTTCGGCGGACTCGTCAGCGCGGTACAGGCGCCGCTCATTCGGAAGGTCCGCGGGCTCGCGGTGGCGATTCCGCTCATCTACGTTCTCAACATCTTCCGGACGGCGTTCATTTCGGTGGTCGCCGGCAACCAGTACATGCACTGGCAGCCGGACCTCGTGTTAGCGATGTTCGGAGCGACCGACCCGTACCGCGTCTCGTTTCTGATCTCCGACCGCATCATGAGCCAACTGCTCGCGGTGGTCGCACTGATCGGGATCACGTTCCTCGTCGTGCGAGAGCTCCCCGAGCTGGTCGTCATCCTCGAAGACGTGCTGTATCTCCTCACCGGCGAGGAACACGATCTGACCGAGTCGCTGGACCTCCCGCGGGAGCCGACAAATCGATGATCCGCCCGCGCGCGAACCGCTCGCGGGATGACAACATATAGGCATTCTTGCAGCAAAGTTCGACGCATGTACTCGACGAGCGAGCCGGAGCGATCGCGGTCTCCCAGACGTTATCGGAGTGAGAGACAGTGGTGAGCGGGCTCGATCCACTCGTCTTCATCGAGACGCCCGTCGCGAAGCTCGTGTTGGCGACCGCGCTCGGGATGTTCCTCGGACTTGAGCGCGAGTGGTCTCAAAAACCGGCCGGGGTCCGGACGTTCGCGCTGATCGGGCTGTCGGCCGCCGTCTTCTCGCTGCTCGAGAACGATGGCCTACTGATCGTCGGCGGCGTCCTGATCGTCGCCAGCGCGGTGCTGCTCGCGGTGCAGAGTTTCGTCGAGGAGGACGTCGCCAGCCTCTCGCTGACGACCTCGGTGTCGATGCTCGTAACCTACGGAATCGGGGTGCTCGTCGCCGAGTCGTTCTTCATCGAGGCGGTGACCGTGGCCATGCTCTCCTCGCTGTTGCTCGTGTTGAAACGGGAGCTTCACCAGTTCGCGTGGGGGCTCTCTCGGGAGGAAGTCCGAAGCGCGATCGAGTTCACCATCCTCGCGTTCGTGATCTTTCCGTTGTTGCCCGCGGAGACCATCGACCCGTGGGACGCGATCCAGCCGCGGCTCATCTGGTCGCTCGTCGTCGCCGTCAGCGCCATCGGCTTCGTCAACTACGTGCTCGTGAAGCGGTATCAGGGGCGTGGATACGCCGTCACGGGATTTTTCGGCGGGCTGGTGAACTCGACGGCGGTCGTCGCCGAGATGGCCAAGCGGGCGAAGGAACAGGCCGATCTGCGCGATATCGCCGTCGGTTCGATCCTGTTGGCGAACGCGGCGATGGCGTTCCGGAACGCCGCGGTCGTCGCCGTCTTCGTGCCGGAGGCCGCCCTGACCGTCGGCGCGCCGCTCGGCGCGATCACCATCGTGGGCGTCCTGGTCGCGGTGTGGCGCAGCGACTGGCGCACGACGGTGGAAACGGAACTCACCTCGCCTTTCAGCCTCCAAAACGCGCTGACCTTCGGCGCGCTCTTTCTCATCGTGCTGCTCGTCTCCGCCGGAGCGGAGCGGACCTTCGGCGCCGGCGGGTTCGTCGCCACCGCCTTCCTCGCGGGGCTCATCTCCTCGGGGACGGCGACGACGACCGCAGTTTCGCTTCTGGGAACCGGACAGATATCGGTCGATACCGCGGTCGCCGGCGTCGTCGCCGGGACGGCCGCGAGCATCTTCGTCAAAACGGTGTTCGCCGCGAGCATCGCTCGGGAGCTGATCCGGCCGGTGTTGGTCTGGAACCTCGTGTTGATCGCCGTCGGTATCGCGGTCGGCGTCCCGCTTTTGCTCCTGTAAGCAACCCCGAGACGCCGAGGGGTCGAGAGGTCGCGAATCCTCCCGTCCGCTCACCCTGAGCGTCTTAGGAAAGGTGTGCCGCCACGTCAGTTGACGACACCATGCCGACGTAGTCGTCGTCGACGACCGGGAGGTGTTTGACGCCGTACATCGTCATCATCGCCGCCACCTCCTCCATCATGAGATCAGGTGTCACCGTCTCCACGTTCTCGGTCATTACGTCGCCGACAACTGTCTCGGTGGTGTCTCTCCCCGCTGCGACCGCGCCGATGATGTCGCTTTGCGTGACGATGCAGCCGCCGCCGGTCGTGACGACGAGCGCGCTGATACCGGCGTCGTCCATCTGTCTCGCGGCCTCACGCAGCGGAGTGTCCGCGCCGATCGTCTCCAGCGGCGTCGACATTACCTCGCTAACACGAGTTCGGTCGTTCAAGTCCATATCGTGTCGTGTGTTACCAGTTCTGATTACTCTTCCGGAACGCGCAACTCAACCAACTGACCCACGGTCAGTCGGTCGATCGGGAGGTGGAACCACTCACGTCGCCCGCCGTCAGGCCGATCGTATTTACCCGTCCGTGACTATGTGTTACGAATGACAGGAAGACTCAGTGCGCTGCAGGACTTCGGAACGCGGTCGCTCGTGATCCACGCCATCATGTCGGTGACACTTCCGTTGGGGTTCGCTATTGGTCTCACCGTCGATTCGCGTCTCGGGCTGATATCGTTCGTTGCACTGCTGAACTTCACCGCAGGGATGTGGGTCTGTCAGTCGATCCACTCTCTCGGTGCGGAGGCTAGCGAGTACGGATACGACGGCGTCATCAACGAGATCAGAGCGTATGTCAAGTGAGAACAGCATTGACACTGCGCGGTTCGGACGGCTCCTGCTGCTAATAGGGTTCGTCACGGCGACGTCACTTCTCACCTCTGCGCGGGTGCTCCCCAACGACCTGTTCTCTGTGGCGGTCGTCGCCATCGGGAGCATCGCGCTCGTCACCGCGATCATCGGATTCCTGATCGCCGCAGGCGCGACGTACGACGAGCAGATGTCGGCGTCGGGACGGTAGGTCGACAGGTTCTTCTCGGCGTCGGGGCGGGTTCTCCGTCCGGCGTGGATCGTCCAGGGGCGGGGGCTAGCGTCGCTCCGAGACGTACGCCGTGAGGTCGGTCGTCGACACCATACCGACGACGGTGCCGTCGTCCGTCGTCACCGGAAGGTGCGTGTAGCCGTGTGCGGTCGGCTCGGCGAGTTCCTCAACGGTGTCATCGGGACCGACGGTGACGACGTCTCGCGTCATGAACGCCGCAACTGAAGTCTCGTCTTCGGGGTCATTGCGGCGGACGAGCGAGACGAAGTCGGTCGCGGTGATCAACCCCGACAGCCGCCCGTCCGCGTCGACGACGAGGATCGAGTTCGTCCCCGTATCGAGCATCCGTTGGGCCGCCTCTGCGGCCGGCGCGGTCGGATCGATAGTGAGGAGATCGGTCGACATGAGTCGTTCGACGGAGAGTTTGTCCATGAGTCATGGTAACGCTCGACCTTATTATCAATCATGTGGTCAGTCCGGCCCTCGGATCGAGGGGCGGTCGCGGGCCTGAGACCTACTCCTCGACGAGTTCGGGCGGCGCGCCGGCCAGTCCGGCGAGCGCGTCGGCCTCGACGTGGTGGAGGTCGCCGGGAATCACGAGCAGATGGAGCGGGTCGCCGAAGTCGCGCTCGGCGAGTGCACTCAGGCGGTCGGCCGCGACGACGGCGTCCGGTGATCCGGCGCGGGCGATGACGACGGCGAGTTCGTCGCGCCATCCCTCCGCGAGCAGTCCGGCGGCGAGGTCGGCGGTCATGTACTCCTCGTGGTCCGGGTCCGGTCCGGTCGGTCCGGTGCCGACCTTGATGTCGAGGTAGACGACGGTGTGGAGCCCGCGCTCGCGGTTCGCTTCGATGGTGTCGATCACGCTCTGGGGCACGTTGTCACCGCCGTGGGCGTACGGGAACGGGAGCGTCGTCGCTTTTCCGAACCGGTAGTTTTGCAGGCCGGTGAGGCTCGACGCCGCGGATTGGGCGGTGACGCCGTGGATCACGCGGGTGTCGATCCCGCGCTCCTCGGCGCGAAGCCGGAGGTCCGTGTGGGTCGTGGAGATCATCGTGTCGCCGGCGGTACAGAACACGGCGTCGCCCTCGGCGGCCGCATCGAGGATCGCGTCCGGGTCCTGTTCGACGCCCTCGCGGGGCCGGACTTCGATCTCCACGTCGTGATACGCCTCCAAGTCGCCGACGGTCGCACCGACCAGCCGGCTGGTGTAGAACTCCGCGAAGACGTGGTCGGCCGCGCGCAGCGCCTCGCGCCCCTCGACGCTGATAGACCGCTCGTCGTAGAGCCCGAGTCCGATGAAGGTGAGCATACTGTGTGTCGGTCGTGTACCGATTAAAATGGCGCGGAAGTCCTCTCTACCGCTCGCAGGGCCGAGAGAGCCGATTCGGGCCAATTCTTCACGATCGTCTCTTGTGATTCCATAGCAAGCCCTAAGAGGTAACCCACACAACGTCAAATCACGAGGCCCTCACGGGCTCACATACCACTATGACTGACGACGAACTCATCTGGCGGATATCGGGGGGATCCGGTGACGGGATCGCTTCGACCAGCCAGAACTTCGCGAAGGCCTTGATGCGATCGGGGCTCAACGTCTTCACGCATCGCCACTACCCGTCGCGGATCCGCGGGGGCCACACGTACACTGAGGTTCGCGCGTCCGCGGACCCGGTACGATCCCGCGGTGACGGCTATAACTTCCTGCTCGCGCTCGGCGACTCGTTCGCCCGCAACCCGCAGGAAGAGGCCGTATACGGGAACGAAGAAATCAAACCGCTCTCGGAGAACCTCGACGAACTTCGCGAGGGCGGCGTCATCGTGTACGACGAAGGGCTCCTCGACACCGCAGAGATCCCGAACTTCGATGAACGCGTCGAGGAGAACGACTGGCACGTGTACCCCCTCGACCTCCGCGGGCTCGCCCGCGACATGGGTCGTGAGGTCATGCGCAACACGGCCGGCGTCGGCGCGACCTGCGCGTTGACCGGCATGGACCTCGAGCACGTCGAGGACCTCATGCGCGACGCGATGCCGGAGAAGATTCTCGACCCGAACCTGGAGATCCTGGAGACCGCGTACGACCAGGTTCGCGAGGAGTACGACGTCGACGCGCCGGACGTGTCGGTTCCGACTGGCGAACACGAGGAGACGCAGCTTCTCATGTCCGGCTCGGATGCGATCGCGTACGGCGCCATCGACGAGGGCTGCCGGTTTATTGCCGGCTACCCCATGACGCCGTGGACCGAAGTGTTCACCATCATGACTCAGAACCTGCCGGAGCTCGGCGGGATCTCCGAGCAGGTCGAAGACGAGATTGCGGCCGCGGCGCTCGCCGTGGGCGCATCTCACGCCGGCGTCAAAGCCATGTCCGGCTCCTCCGGAGGCGGCTTCGCGCTGATGTCCGAGCCGCTCGGACTCGCCGAGATGACGGAGACGCCACTCGTGCTGGTCGAGGCCATGCGCGCCGGCCCGTCCACGGGGATGCCGACGAAGCCGGAGCAGTCCGACCTCGAACACGTCCTGTACACTTCGCAGGGCGACTCTCAGCGCGTCGTTCTCGCGCCCGGGACTGTCGAGGAGGCGTACGAGCAGTCGCGGCTCGCTTTCCGGCTGGCCTACGAGTACCAGATTCCGACGATCCTGCTGTACGACCAGAAGCTCGGCGGCGAACTGTTGAACGTCCCCAAGAGCCACTTCGACCGCGAGCCGAACCCGACGCTCGGGAAGACCCTGAGCGAGGACGCGCTGGCGGACGAGCCCCACTCGGCCGACGGGAAGTTCCACCGGTTCCAGCACGACGTCGACGACGGCGTCTCGCCGCGCTCGATCCCCGGTCAGAAAGGCGGTCGCTTCCTCGCGACCGGCAACGAGCACGATCCGACGGGTCACATCGCGGAATCGCCCGACAACCGCGTTGCGCAGATCGACCGCCGCGGGCAGAAGCTCGACGCGATCCGCGCCGACCTCGACACCGTGGACACCGGCTCGTACGCCGGTCCCGAGGACGCCCAGTACGGCATCCTTACCTTCGGCAGCCAACAGGGCACCGTCGAAGAGGCCGTCGGCCGTCTCAACGACGCCGGCATCTCCGTGAAATCGTACGGCGTCTCCGACATGCTCCCGTTCCCGACCGAGCAGGTCGAGGCGTTCGTCGAGAGCGTCGACGAGGTGCTCGTCGTGGAGATGACCGCGTCCGGACAGTTCCGCGGGCTCGTCCAGAAGAACCTCGGCCGCTACGGCGAGAAGCTGTCGAGCCTGTTGAAGTACAACGGGAACCCGTTCGAGCCGGCGGAGATCGTCGACGGGTTCGAGGCCGCGATCATCGAGGGCGACGGCGACGCGTCCGGCCATCAGACTACCTTCGTCCCAGCCGCAGGTGACTAACCCATGAGCACGTTTTCAGCGATCGGAGAGGAGCGAGAGATCGACCGCGACGAGTACACGCCCAGCGTCGAGCCGCAGCCGACCTGGTGTCCGGGCTGCGGTGACTTCAGCGTCCTGAAGGCGCTCAAGCAGGCGCTTCCGGAAGTCGGCCGTTCCCCCGAGGAGACGCTCCTGTGTACCGGGATCGGTTGTTCCGGAAAGCTGAACAGCTACCTCGACACGTACGGGTTCCACACGATCCACGGGCGCTCGCTGCCCGTGGCCCGCGCCGCGAAGTTGGCGAACCCCGACCTCGAAGTGATCGCCGCCGGCGGTGACGGTGATGGCTACGGGATTGGTGGGAATCACTTCATCCATACGGCCCGGGAGAACCACGACATGACGTACATCGTCTTCAACAACGAGATCTTCGGGCTCACCAAGGGACAGACCTCCCCGACCAGCCCGAAGGGCCACAAGTCGAAGACGCAGCCACACGGGAGCGCGAAGGAGCCGCTCAAGCCGCTCTCGCTGTCGCTCAACGCCGGCGCCTCGTACGTCGCCCGCACAGCTGCCGTCAACCCGAACCAGGCGAAAGAGATCATCATCGAAGCGATCGAACACGACGGCTTCGCGCACGTCGACTTCCTCACCCAGTGTCCGACCTGGAACAAGGACGCGCGCCAGTACGTCCCGTACATCGACGTACAGGAGTCCGAGGAGTACGACTTCGACCCGACCGACAAGGTCGAGGCCGCGGAGATGATGCGCGAGACCGAAGAGGCGCTGCACGAGGGTAAGGTCCTCACCGGCCGCTACTACGTCGACGAGGACCGCCCCTCCTACGGGCAAGAGAAGCGCGCGATCGGCGAAATGCCCGAGGAGCCGCTGGCAGAGCGGTACTGGGACGACGAGTACGAATGGGAGCGCTCGCACGACCAGTTCCTCGACAAACACGCCTGAGCCGATAGTTCTCGGCTGAACCATCGGTTGTCGGCGAAACCGGTGGCGGTTTTTGTTGCGTTCGACTCGTTTTTCGATTCGCAAGGTATTTTTTCCGTGGCGACAAGAGAGTGATATGAGCACGGTATCGACGGAGGAACGGATCCTGTCGGTGTTAGAGGAGGATGCACAGGCCTCCTGTGCCGAGATCGCCGACCGCGCGGAGGTCTCGAAGCCGACGGTGCGAAAGTATATCGACCGCCTCGAAGAGCGAGGCGTGATCGTCGGCTACTCCGCGGAGGTCGACCCGAAGAAGCTCTCCTCGCAGTCGATCGCGATAGTGGGGATGGACGTCGACTCGGGGAAGTACGTGGGTGCGACTCGAGCGCTGAAAGCGCTCGACGAGGTCCAAGCACTGTACACCTCCTCGGGCGATCACATGCTGATGGCCGAAGTCCGCGCCGGCGATGGCGACGAACTGGGCGACGTCATCTCCGAGAAGCTCTTGGCGGTTGACGGCGTCACCGCGGCGCATCCCTCGTTTCTACAGGAACGCCTGAAGTGAGCTGACGGCTCACGGCGGGCTGACAGCCGATCGTATGTCGATCAACCGTACGGCGAGCGGCCAGTACGGCGAGCGACCGGCAGACGCGTCAGCGCAGCGCGTCGATGTCCGCCGCGACGATCGATTCGTCGCCAGCGTGACCTCGTCGAGTCTCACGCGGGGAAAACCCGTGCGCGTGGAAGAACTCCTGTGCGCCCGGGCTGTCAGCGGGGACCGTCGCCCGGAGTGTATCGACACCGCAGCCGTCCACCGACGACGCGATGCGTGCGAGCAGGTCGGCCGCGACGCCTTCGCCGGCCCGGCTCGGGTGTACCCACAGCGCGAGCAGCTCCGCCTCTGTACCCTCCGCGTCGGGGTGCGCGATAGCGACGCCGATCGGCCCGTCGTCCTCCTCCATCAGGAACGACCATTCGGCCTCGGCGGCGGCCTCGCGGACGCCAGCCGCCGACACGTCGAGTAAGGGGGCGCCGATATCATCGAAGACGGTCGCCTCGCGGGCACGCGACACCGCCGTTCGGAGTGCCTCCGCGTCGTCGGGCCGAGCCGCCCGGACATGCATGTTCGACCGTGGGTAAAGAAGTCACCTATAGGTTTCGGGTTGTGAATTGATACCACAGCAGACAGAATCAGAGAGCAGCCGCGACGACCGAAGACGCAACCGCACCGCCGATCCACGCCGCAACGCCGGTCGATTACGCGACGGGCTCGATCCCGATTGTGACGACAACGTCCTCGACGTTCCACTCCTCGACGAGCCCGCCGTCCGCGTCCGCGGCGTCGGCCGGATCGTCGAGCCACGCGTCCGCGCGCACCTCGCCGGCGATCAGGTCGGCGTGCTCGGTGACGAAGCCCTCGACGCGGTCGTCGTCGACCGCGACGCCGACGCGGATCCGCGCTTCGACGTCGAGGTCGAGTTCCTTGCGCATCTCCTGAATCCGCCGGATTACGTCGCGAGCGTACCCCTCCGATTCGATCTCAGGGGTCAACGAGGTGTCGACGTAAACGGTTCCGCCCTCGAAGTCGACACCGGAGACGTGTTCGGGCGGTTCGGCGACGTATTCGACCATCTCGTCGTCGAGATCGATCGCGTCGCCGTCGACGGTCAGTTCGTCGCCCTCGACGGCCTCGCGGGTCGCACCCTGCACGGCGTCCATCACCTTCTGGGCGTCCGCGCCGAAGGCCGGGCCGATAGCCGACATCTCGGGTTCCGCCGTCTCGATGAGTTCGTCGAACGCGTCGGTGACGGTCACCTCGCGGGCGTTGACGCGGTCGGCGATGAGTGCGGACAGACGGTCGACGGCGGCCGCCACGGTCTCGTCGTCGCTCTCGACGACGACGCGCGGCACGGGCCAGCGGAGCTTGCGGCCGGCCTGCTGGCGGGCGTTGGCGGCGGCCTCCTCGACGTTGCGGAGGACGGCGATGTCACGTTCGAGGGCCGGGTCGTGGAGCCCGTCGTCGGGCTCGGGGTAGCCCAGCTGGTGGACGGTCGTCGCCGAGCCGTCGAGCGTCTGGTACATCCGTTCGGTGAGGTACGGCGCGATCGGTGCGAGCAGCCGGATCACCTCATCGAGGACGGTTGCGAGCGTCGCGTAGGCGCCGCGTTTCGAAGGAGAGTCGGCTTCCTCCCACATGCGGTCACGGACGGCCTTCACGTAGAACCGTGAGACGTCCTGCGTGACGAACTCGATGACGGCGTTGACGGCGTCGCTGACGCGGTAGTCGGCCCACGCCTCGGTCACCTCGGTCTCGACCGACTGGAGCCGGGAGAGCACCCACTCGTCGACGAGCTCGAGTTCGCCGTCGTCGAGGTCGGCGTCGGCCGGGTCGTAGCCGTCGAGGTCCATGTACTCCAGCGGGAAACGGAATACGTTCCAGAGGATGTTGAGTTTCCCTTGAATCTCTCCGAGCCCGTCCCACTCGAACGCGAGGTCGACGCCCTGCTGGTCGTGGCTGAGCAGGTAGGTGCGGAGCGGGTCGCGGCCGGCGCGATCGATCGCCTCCTCGGGAGTGACGATGTTGCCGACGGACTTCGACATCTTGCGGCCGTTCTCGTCGTTCGCGAACCCGTGCATGAGCACCTCCTCGTAGGGGATCTCACCGACTGCGGCAGTCCCCATACCGAGTTGCGACCAGAACCAGCCACGGGTCTGGTCGTGCGCCTCGATGATCAGGTCGGCGGGCCACAGCTCGTCGTGTGCAGCCTCGTTCGTCGGGTACCCGATAGTTCCCCAACTGGCGACCGACGAGTCGAGCCAGACGTCGAAGACGTCCTCGACGCGGCGGTACGTGGTGCCGTTCTCGACGATCGTCAGGTCGTCAACCGAGGGGCGGTGGAGGTCGATCGTCGCGGGATCGACATCTTCCTCGACGCGCTCGGCGAGCTCCTCGCGGGTCCCGATCACGATCATATCGTCATCGAGGTGGTCGGAATCGGCGCCCTCAGGGACCCAGATCGGGATCGGAATGCCCCAGTAGCGCTGGCGGGAGACGTTCCAGTCCGGCGCGTCCTCGATGAAGTCGCGGAAGCGGTTGTCGCGCGCCCATTGTGGATGCCACTCGGACTCCTCCATGTTCTCAAGAAGATCGTCTTTGACATCCGTGATCGAGATGAACCACTGGTCGGTGACGAGCTGGATGATCCCCGTGTCACAGCGCCAGCAGTGCCCGTAGCTGTGATTCACCGTGCCGTGTGCGAGCATGTGTCCGTCGGCGACCAGATCGTCGATGATCTCGTCGTTGGCGTCGCGGACGAACTGTCCGGCGTACGCGCCGGCCGCGTCGGTGAACTCTCCATTCGGCCCGACGGGGCAGTAGATGTCGAGCCCGAGCTCCGTCCCGCGGTGGAAGTCCTCCTCCCCGTGGCCCGGTGCGGAGTGGACGAGCCCGGTGCGGTCGGCCTCAACGTAGTCGGCGGCGTACACCTGCCCGGCGCCCTCGAAGTCGGGATACTCCGCGACGTGGTCGGCGAGGGGGTGGTCGTATTCCCAGCCGACGAGGTCGGCGCCGGTGAGTTCCGCTTCGACCTCGTAGTCGTCGTAGCGGCCCTCTTGGAGGACGTCTTCGACGCAGTCGGCCGCGACGTAGATCACTTCCTCCTCGCCGTCCTTCTCGGCGCGGACGGCGTTGTAGGTAAGATCGTCGTCGACGGCGACGAAGGTGTTGGCGGGGATGGTCCACGGGGTCGTCGTCCAGATGACGAGGCTTCCCTCGCGGTCCGCGAGCGGGAACTTCACGTAGATGGACGGGTCGTCGACGTGCTCGTACTCGACCTCGTTGTTTGCGAGGCCGGTCTCACACCGGGGGCACTGCGAGATGGAGCGTTTGCCCTGTTCGACGAGCCCGTTTTCGGCGACGTTCGAGAACGCCCACCACGCGGCCTCCATGTACTCGGGATCGATCGTCTCGTAGGGATCGTCCCAGTCCATCCACACGCCGATCGACTTGAAGTCGTCGTCCATCGCCGCGCGGTTGCGGAGGGCGAACTCCTTGCACTTCTCGATGAACGCCTCCATGCCGTACTCCTCGATGTCGCGTTTGTTCTCGAAGCCGAGTTCTTCCTCGACTTTCACCTCGATCGGAAGCCCGTGCATGTCGTAGCCCGGGCGGTCGGTGACGCGGTGGCCGGTCATCCGCTTGTGGCGGATGACAGCGTCTTTCAGCGTCTTGTTCCACGCCGTGCCGAGGTGCATCTGCCCGGAGGTGTACGGCGGTCCGTCCACGAAGAAGAACGGCGGGTCGTCGGCGTGTGCCTCCTTCGCCGACTCGTAGGCGTTCGTCTCGTCCCAGTACTCGTCGACCCCGGACTCGACGTCCGTGGGCGTGTACTGGTCGTCGATATCGTCCATATCCGTTGGTCTTCGCGCGCGTATTTGAATACGGCGGACTCGGCGCCTACCGCGGGTTGACGAGGGCGGGCGCGACGACGAGCGCGACGAGCAGGCTCGCCAACACGAGAATCGCGGTGACGCGGAGGATGCCGGCGCCGACTCGCCGGTCGTCAGGGAGGGACTCGGCGACGCCGGACAGCGCGGTTCCGACCGCCAGAAAGAGGAGCCACTTGCCCCCTGACGAGCCGGCCACGAGCCCGCCGTAGGCGTAGAGACTTACGAACGCGAGCGTTCCTGCGAACATCACGGCCGCGTGGCGACGGCCGGACGGATCACTGAACAGGACGGCGGCGATTCGGGAGGGCATCGAGTGCGATTTTGTTCGATCAGTATATAAATCGGGACGAGATCGGTCTGAGACTCGGAGATTTCGCGTGCGGTGCTCCTTCGACCGCTCCCGTTGCTATTTATAAGTGATTGTTCGGATGTTGAGTTCTTTCACAAATCGAACTCTCTCCCTTATAAACTGCTCCCGGTAGAGTGGCTGGGATCGCGTTCGAAGCCCGAGCCGACTGCACGGCGACCGCACCTCACGCCTCCCCAGCCTCGCAGCGGTCGTTTACAAACGACCGCTGCGTCCCTCGCGCGGTTCCGCTCGCGCCCTCCGGGCGCTCGCCGGCACGCGCCGATTGTTTATAAGCAGTCGTCGACGCCGAGATCGCCGGCGGACCGTACCCCCGTTAGAATCATCCGCCGCTGCCGCCACGCTTTATAAATCGCAGCCGAGACGTACGAGTATGGACTACCGACGGCTCGGCAACACGGGACTCAGCGTCTCCGAGCTCTGCTTCGGGACGTGGCGCTTCGGGCGGGAGACGAACGGCGTCGTCGAGACGGGTCGCGAAGAGGCGCACGAACTCCTCGACGTAGCGGCGGACCACGGGATCAACTTCATCGACACCGCCAACGTGTACGGGACGCCGAACGGGAAGAGCGAGGAGTACATCGGCGAGTGGCTCGCGGAGCGCGACCGCGAGGACTACGTAATCGCCTCGAAGGTGTACTTCCCCTTCGACGGACGCGGCGAGCCCGGCCCGAACGATTCGGGGCTGGGTCGCAAGCACATCCGGGCGCAGGTCGAGGGGACGCTCGATCGGCTCGGCACCGACTACCTCGATATCTACTACATCCACCGCTGGGACGAGGAGACGCCCATCGAGGAGACGATGCGCGTCCTTGACGAACTGGTCTCAGAGGGGAAGGTACACTATCTCGGCGCCTCCACGATGGCGGCGTGGCAGCTGACGAAGGCGCTGTGGATCGCTGACGCCAACGACTACGCGAGCTTCGACGTGGTCCAGCCGCTCCACCACGCCGGCTACTACGAGGACGTCAAGGAGTACCTGGATGTCTGTATCGATCAGGACATCGCCGTCTGCCCGTACTCCCCACTCGCTGGCGGGTTCCTCACCGGGAAGTACGAGCGCGCCGATCCGGACGATCCCGAAGCGGTGATCGCGCCCGATGGCTCCCGTGCGAGCTTCGACGACCGCTTCGAACAGTTCTACCTCTCCGAGCGGGGCTGGAAGGTGCTCGACGCGGTCCGCGCGGTCGCCGACGAGCTCGACGCCACGCCGGCGCAGGTGGCGCTCCGCTGGCTGACTGACTGGGACGAGTTCACCTGCGTCCCCATCGTCGGCGCGCGCACGACCGACCAGCTCGCGGAGAACGTCGCTGCGACCGATCTCGACCTGTCCGACGACCAGTGGGACCGGATCATGGACGCGCGGTACACCCCGGACGGGACCCTCTGGGGACACTGAGCGGCCGGCGCTCTCGATCCCGATGGCTCGGCAATTCGGCGACTCGGTGGCCCCGGCGGGCGTCGCGGACGCGACCCGCTACTCGTCGAAGTCGGGCAAGTCGTCGGGCGCCTCGAACTCGGCCTCCCAATCGATGTACTCCGCTTTCAGCGTCTCACAGACGATCTGACCCAACTCCGTTAGCCCGGCGTTGATCGCGGAGACGGTCCCCCACGAGTCGAGGTCGGGGTGCAGGTCGCGCTCCTTCCAGTCTTCGGGGATCCCCGGCGCGTGGTAGCCGACACGGTCGGCGAAGTCGTCCCAGAAGAAGTCAAACCGGGAAACGAGATCGAGGTTGAGGGCGATCTGCCAGTCCGATTCGTCCATGTCGCTCGCGGCGGCCCACTCGTCGAACGCCTCCGTCCACGCGCCCTCGCGGAGGAACGCTTCCAGTTCGTCGCGGCGGTACTCCCCGCCGGCGACCTCGGCGTCCTCGTACTCGTTCGGATCGACGGCGGCGAGTTCTGGCGGCTCCGGCGGCTCGACGTCGAGGCTCATACCCCCACTCCGCGCCCGCGACTCAAAACGGTACGGGGCGAGCCGTCTCTCTGGCCGCCGGTCCGTCCGCCGTCTCCCGATGTCGATCCGGACCTTTTACCGCGGTGCCGGCCCGACGGGTGCGCATGAACCTCCGCGAGGTCTCGCGCCGGGCGGGAATCGTCGGCGCCGTCGCCACCGTGATCGTGCTCGCCGCGCCGTACGCGATTATTTCCGGGGCGGACTACGCCACGCAGTTGGCCGCCTACTACGCCGCCGGTGCGCTCGGCGCCGGCGCGGTCGCGCTGTTCGCGCTGGTGAGCGCGGTCGTGATCGGGTCGGTCGAGCGCGGGAACCTCGATCCGGGCACGCTCGTCGGCGTCGCGGTGATGCTCGGTGTCGCGACGACCGCGAGCGCGGCGGCGTGGGCGGTCGCGATCGAGCCGACGACGATGTTCGCCGAGTTCCGCTGGCTGGAGCAGCATGCGCAGGCAGTCGTGGCGGTCTCACTCTCGATCCCGGCGTCGGCCGCGGTGTACGCCCGCGAGCTGTTGGCGTAGACGGCTCGGACCCGTGCGGCCCGGAGCGTCGTTCCCGCGAACGAAAGGCCCTTAAGGTGGACCCGTGTAGTCGGAAGTGGACTAGGTCGGGCGGTTAGGCCCCGCTCGTCACCCGTGAGGTAGTCTTTAGCGGGGACCGAACAGCGGGCGCGTCCGGTCAGACCGGCACGGGCCTCGAGAGCCAACGTGGAAGCCTCGTCCGCCGGGGACAGCGGTCCGTGACGCCCGCTCGCAGGAGCGGTCCGTCGCGGTTCGTCGGCGACAATGGGTCAGGCGCGGAAGCGAGCAGCCCACCGCCGGACGCCCGTCGCTCGTCGGGTCGCGGGGTGGAGAAGGCAACCGAGATACCCCGTACCGGAACGCCGGGCAATCCCGCCTGTCCACCATTCATACGGACTTCGAACGGCGAGCGGCGGCTATGCGGATCGATGGCTGGACCGTTTGCGACCCAGTCATTTGTTTAGATATTGTCGCTAACGCGAGGAGTAGTTGCGCGGCCACAGCTGCTCGTTTATAAACCGTTGCTGCCAGCGATGAAGTGATTTCCTCCAAAGCCCCAGCCGGACGAGTTGATGGCTGCCCTTTTGAGTTCCACTCCCGCAACCACATCGCACATCGCACATCGCACCGCACATCACACCGCACATCACACCGCACATCGACCACGACCACAACCTCACGCCTCCCCAGCCTCGCAGCGGTCGTTTATAAACGACCGCTGCGTCCCTCGCGTCGTCGGTTCGCGGCCCTGCGGGCCACTCACCGGGGCGCGCCGGATCGATTGGGTCGGTTCTCGGTCGTTAGTTTATATACCGCTACTCCGCCTTCCCGCTTTCTTTCCATGCGGAGAACCCGCCCTCGATCAGCGTTTCCGACTGCCGGTCGATGTACTCGCGCTGGGTCTCGACCACGGCGGTCTCGAAGTCGTCACCGGCGTCGAGTCGCTCGCGGACCCGGTCGCGCTTCCAACTCGCGGGCGTGGTGCGGTTGGCGACGCGCCAGCGGAGCGGCGCGAGCCACGACGCCGCCTCTTCCTCGGGGCAACCGGCGGTCCGAAGCCCGGCCTCGGCGTGGTCGAGGAGGTCGTCGTAGAGTGCGTCGGTGTCGGTCGTCCGCTCTCCGTCGAGCCCCACCCACTCGATGTCGGCGTCGAGGCCGTCGGCGACGGCGGCGTAGAAGTTGTCGCGGGCGGTCTCCCAGTCGAGCCCGATAACGGGGTGCTCGCGCTGCGGGAGCGCCTGCATCAGCCCGGCGAACGCCGCCTGAAAGGCGATGGAGTCGCGGACGGTCGGCTGTGCCGGGATGGGCCGGAACTCGATCCTGGCGTTCGCGCTCGATCGGCTCGCGCCCTCGAAGACGGGTCGGACCCACCGCCAGTAGCTGCCGTGTTTCGTCCGGAACGTCGCGAACGCGTCGTCGAACCGGTCGGTGCCGTCGGGCTCCGGCATCGAGATGAGCGTCTCGTCATCGACGATTCGGTCGACCGCGGTCTCGAGGTCGTGGAAGTCACGGGGGAACCGGACCTTGTCTGCGTCGGTGCGCGCGTTGAGCACGGACTCGAACACGTGGACCCGGTTTTCGGCCGCGCCCTCGGCGAGAATCCGCTCGCCGTCCCAGTCGTCGTCGTACAGTTCTGGCGGGAAGAAGGGGGCGTTGACGCCGAGCGCCAGCAGCGGGCCCGCGATTCGGAGGGCGTACTGGAAGTGTCGCGGGAGCGTCTCCGCCTGCGCGACCTGGTAGTGCGGCTGGATCGAGGTGATGAGACTTTCCGGCATCACCGTGTCCGCCGACAGCGACACCCCGGGCGCCTCTACGGCGGTGCCCCGGCTCTCGTCGCTGCCCGTGTTCGCCATCGCGTGGTACCGCACCGCGTCGCTCATGTTGGTGGCCACCGTCACCCCGTCGATGTCGACGCTGTCGGTGAGGTACTCGCGGGCCGACTCGCCGGTCGGCGGGATCGTCCACAGCGCGTCGGAGACGAGCCGCATCCCCTCGACGCCCGCGGTGTTCTCGGCGGCCTCCAAGCGCGCCCGGACCTCCGCGAGCTGCGCCCGGAGCCCGTGGTCCGAGAGCGGCTGCGGGCTCGTCGACATCTCGGCGTTGTGTAAGCCGAGCTCCTTCTCGAAGCCCATCAGCTCCAAGAGTCGCCGTGGGACGCGCATCAGGGCGTAATCGCCCGCCCGCGACTCCTCGCTCCACCGGCCGTCGGCGACCGCGTAGAACTCGTACTCGAAGCCGACGATCGACTGGTGGTTGTCGAAGGCACCGTCACGCAGCGCCTGTTTGACGATCTGCGCCTCTGCTTCGACCCGGGTGTCGAACTCGTCGCGGTCCACGGCGAGCGCCTCGCGAACGCCGTCCGCGAGTGCGGAATCGGTGCTCATGCGACGGTCGACGGTCCGGGTTCGTAAAAAGGGCATCGGCCGATCGTCGTCGTGAGAACGTCGGGCACGCCCGCTCGTACCGGGGCGCTTTTGGCCGCCGCAGGCCCAGCCGCGGTATGGAGTTTGCCGCGTTCGCCGAGCGGGCGGAGCGACTGGCGGCCGAGTCGGCCGACATCGAAACGACTCTCGCCGTCGCCGACCTGCTCGAAGCGGCGGGAACGCGCGAGCACGATGGAGGTACCGACTCAACGCCCCCCGACGGCGACGACCTGGAGACGGTCACCCGGTCCCTACTCGGGCGCGTGTTCCCGGCGCACGACACCCGTACGCTCGATATCGGGCCCGCGCTGTGTCGCGAGGCGATCGCCCGCGCCGCCGGGCCGAACGTCACCGCGAATGATGTCGAGGCGCGGCTCGCCGAAGTGGGTGAGATCGGCGCCGTCGCGGCCGGCTACGACTTCGGGGGACAGCGAGGGTTGGCGGCGTTCGGCGCCGAGAGTGCCGGGGGCGATGGTGGGACCGGGATCGCCCACGGTGGTGCGCTCACCCTTGCCGAAGTCGATGTGACCCTCCGCGATCTGGCGGCCGCCGAAGGCGACGGCAGCGAGTCGCGCAAGCTCGACACCCTCTTCGGGCTGTTCAACCGCTGTACCTCGGCTGAGGCGAAGGTCCTCACGCGGCTCGTGCTCGGTGAGATGCGGATCGGCGTCGGCGAGGGGACCGTCCGGGACGCCGTCGCGGAGGCGTTCGTCGCCGACGCGGTCGCGGCCGCCGACGCCGAAGACTGCGGCGACGACACAGGCGGCGACGACACAGGCAGCGACGAGGCGAACGAGGGGGACGAGGCGAACGAAGGGGACGAGGGAGACGGGCACGACGACGAGCCAGCACTCCGCGCCGCCGACGAAGCGGTCGCGGCCGTCGAGCGCGCGCTACAGGTGACGAACGATTACGGCCGCGTCGCGGCCCGCGCCCGCGACGAGGGGCTGGAGGGACTGCGCGCCGAGGGGCTGGCGGTCGGCCGTCCCGTGCAGGCGATGCTCGCGCAGGCGGGGACGGCGACCGACGCCGTCGAGTCGTTCGGAGAGGTCGCCGTCGAGACGAAGTTCGACGGGGCCCGGGTGCAGGTCCACTACGTGCCGGAGACCGATGGCGACGGGGACGCCGGACTCGGTCCGCGGCTCTACTCGCGCAACATGGACGACGTGACCGACGCGCTCCCGGAGATCGTCGAGTACGTCGAAGCGCGCGTGTCGGTCCCCGTCATCCTCGACGGGGAGGTCGTCGCGGTCGACGACGACGGCGACCCGCTCCCGTTTCAGGAGGTGCTGCGTCGCTTCCGGCGCAAACACGACGTCGATCGGATGCGCGACGAGGTGACGCTCCGGTTGCACGCGTTCGACTGCCTCCACGCGGACGGCGAGGACCTGCTCGGCGAGCCGCTCCGACTCCGCCACGAGCGTCTCGGCGACATCCTCCCTGACGCGGCCGCGAACCTCGAGATCGCGGACGATCCAGACGCGATCGAATCGGCCGAGGCCGAGGCGCTCGACGCGGGCCACGAGGGCGTCATGCTGAAAAACCCCGAGTCGGCGTACACGCCCGGGAACCGCGGACGGGACTGGCTGAAACGGAAGCCCGACGTGGAGACGCTCGACGCCGTCGTCGTCGGCGCGGAGTGGGGAGAGGGCCGGCGCGCGGAGCTGTTCGGGACCTTCCTGCTCGGCGTACGAGACGAAGCGACCGGCGACGAGTTCCGCACCATCGGGAAGGTCGCGACTGGGCTCACCGACGAGGCGCTCGAAGCCCTCACCGACCGGCTGGAGCCGCACGTCGTGAGCGAAACGGGCACCGAGATAACGATTCGGCCGGAGGTCGTGATCGAGGTCGGCTACGAGGAGATCCAGTCGTCGCCCACGTACTCGTCCGGCTACGCCCTCCGGTTCCCGCGGTTCGTCGGCGTGCGCGAGGACAAGGCGGTCGCCGACGCCGACTCGCTGGGGCGCGTCTCGCGGCTCGCGGGCGACGGCGACGGCGACGGCGACGACGAGTGAGACGGAACCGAACACCGGGAGCGGGGCGCCGGCGATAGTCATCCTCAAGGGTCGAGCGTTCCGATCGAGAGGTATGACCGTTCGATACGACGACTTCTCCGTGGAGTGGCTCGGCTACGCGACGGCGCGACTGGAAGCCGAGGACGGCCCGGTCGCGTACACCGATCCCGGGCGGTACGGCGTCCTCGACGACTACTGGGCGCGCGACGGCGACCTCGTCGTCGTTACCCACGACCACCACTACGACCCCGAGGGGATCCGATCGGTCGCCGCCGAGGACGCGACGCTGGTGATCTACGAGGCGGTCGACTCGGACGGAATCGACCGCGACGTGGAGTCGATCGAGTCGCTCGCGGCGGACTACGACGTGGTCCGCGTCGACGACGAGGCGCGCGTCGACGTCGAGACGCCCGCCGGCGACGTGACGGTGTGGTCGGTCGCGGCATATAACGACCCCGAGGGGCCGAACGCGGACGCCGACGGCTCGGTGACGCACCCGCCGGGACTCGGTTGCGGGTTCCTTCTCGGCGTCGGCGACCGAACCGTGTTCTGGCCCGGTGACTCCGACGCGCTCGACGGGTTCGCGGAGCTGGACGTCTCCGTCTTCCTCGCGAACATCGGCGGGGGCGGAATCGTCTCTGACCGCCACGCAGCCGCGGAGCTGGCGGAGGCGATGGATCCGGATCTGGTCGTCCCGATCCACTACGACACCTTCGAACAACTCGCGGCCGACGGCGAGGCGTTCGCCGGGGACGTGGCGTCCCGGTCGATTCCGGTCGCGCTCGACGCGCGCTCGGCGAATCAGTAGAATCCATTAGCGGCGAACCGTTTTTACGCCAGGGCTCGTAGGACGGTGCATGTACGTCCGCGACGCCAAGAACCGTGACGAGGCGTGGTTACTGGACGCGATCGAGCAGTTGGGACTCGACGACGTCGCGTTCCGGTCGCGGGACTACGTGATCGCGGTCGATCAGGAGTCCGGCGATCGGGCGGGATTCGGCCGGCTTCGGCTCCACCGGGGCGACGACACGGAACGGATCGAACTCACCGGCATTGGCGTGCTTCCGGAGTGGCGCGGGTGGGGTGTCGGTGCCCACGTCGTCGAGCGACTCGTCGACACCGCGGCCGCAGACGGGTTCGAAACGGTGTACGTGCTCACCGACCAGCCGGAGTACCTGCGGCAGTTCGGGTTCGTCGAGGTCGACACCGACGACCTCCCGGGGGCGCTCTCGGACCGACTCGCCGAGAAGCGCGAGTTCCTCGGCAGCGGCGTGGTGGGCCTCGAACTCGCCGTCGACGACTTCGAGATGCCGGAGCGCTTCCGCGAGGCATTTAAAAAGGCAGAGCCGGCGGACGCCGGTGAGCCGGACGCGACGGAGTCGCCGGAGGACTTCGGGATCGACCCCGAGTCGGCGACGTACAAGTACGACACCGGGCGGTAGGCCAAACGGGAAGGACCGCCGGCCGAGATCCGACCGCTTATCGCCCCACCGGGCGACGGTCTGGGCATGGACCAACTTATCGAGGCCGCGCGCGACGTGCTCGACGACGCGCACGTCCCGTACTCCGAGTACCGCGTTGGCGCCGCGCTCCGGACCGCCGACGGCACCGTCTACACGGGCTGTAACATCGAGAACGCAAACTACTCCAACAGCCTCCACGCCGAGGAGGTCGCCGTCGCCGAGGCGGTGAAGAACGGCCACCGCGAGTTCGACCGCCTCGTCGTGACCTCCGGCGTCCGCGACGGCGTCACGCCCTGTGGGATGTGCCGGCAGACGCTCGCGGAGTTCGCGGCCGAGGACCTCCCCGTCGTCTGCGACGAGGGCGACGGCGAAACGAGCGAGTACACACTCGGGGAACTGCTTCCGAACACCATTTCGGAGGGAACCCTCGACGACGCGAAAGACGCCTGACGAGGCCGATCATCGGCGAGACTCCGAGGTCGTTCCAAGACGGAACTACTTTTAAAACGCTCGTCGAAGGGCGAGGACATGGCTTCCACGAGCGACGACAGCGAGGACCCGAACGACGAGATCGGATATCACATCGAGGTCGGCGCGGACGACGTCGCCGACGCGGTACTGCTCCCCGGCAACCCCGAGCGCGTGGACAAGATCACGTCGCTGTGGGACGAGTACGAGGAGGTCGCGTACCACCGCGAGTATCGCACGGCGACCGGTACCTACGACGGTGCGCCGATCTCCGTGACATCGACCGGGATCGGCTCTCCCTCGGCTGCCATCGCCGTCGAAGAACTGGCTCGCGTCGGCGTCGACACATTCATTCGGGTCGGTTCTTGCGGCGCCATCCAGCCGGAGATGGCGGTCGGCGATCTCGTCATCACGACCGGTGCGGTCCGCCAAGAGGGAACGAGCGACGAGTACGTCCGCGAGGACTACCCGGCGACCGCCGACGGCGAGGTGGTCTCCGCGCTCGTCGCCGCCGCCGAGCGGCTCGGGTATGACTACCACACCGGCGTGACGATGAGTGCCGATTCCTTCTACGCTGGGCAGGGACGGCCCGGGTTCGAGGGGTTCGAGGCCGCCGGCTCGGACGCGCTGGTCGAGGAATTACAGGACGCGAACGTGAAGAACATCGAGATGGAGGCGTCATCGATCCTCACGATCGCGAGCGTATACGGGCTCCGCGCCGGCGCGGTGTGCTCGGTCTACGCGAACCGGGTTACCGGCGAGTTCCGGACGGAAGGCGAGTCGCGGGCGGCGGAGACGGCGAGCCTCGCCGTGAAGCTGCTCGCGCGGATGGACGAGGTGAAACGCGAGGCGGGAGCAGACCGCTGGCACGCCGGCCTGTCGCTGTAAGCGGCCGTCTCTTCGCCGAACCGCTACCGACCGCCACCGACCATCTGTGCCGACCCCGCAAAACCGCTTGCGCCGACGTTCCAAAGCGATTTTACCCGCGGGCCGCGGATCGACAGGCATGACTACACAGGTCGTCGTCGTCGGTTCGGGGTATGCAGGTGCCGGGGCGGTAAAGGCGTTCGAAGACGAGGTCGGTGAGGGCGAAGCCGAGCTGACGTGGATCTCGGAACACGACTACCACCTCGTCCTCCACGAGGTCCACCGGGCGATCCGCAACCCGGCCGTCGCCGAGAAGATCACGATCCCGGTCGACGAGATCAAATCGCCCGAGTCCGACTTCGTGCAGGGTCGAGTCGTCGACGTCGACACCGACGCCCAGACCGTCGAGACCGACGACGGGACCAACGTCGACTACGACTATCTACTTCTCGCGGTCGGCTCCACGACCGCCTTCTTCGGCATCGAGGGGCTCGAAGAGAACGCTCACCAGCTGAAGGGGCTGGACGACGCGAAGGCGATCCACGAGGATATCCGCTCGGCCGCGGCCGAGGCGACCCGCTCTGACCCCGTCGAGGTCATCGTCGGCGGCGCCGGGCTCTCCGGCATCCAGACCGCCGGTGAGATCGCGGAGTACCGCGACAAACACCGCGCACCCATCGAGATTTCACTCGTCGAGGGCCTCGACGAGGTCTTCCCCGGCAACGACCCGCAGATCCAGGGCGCGCTCCGCCAGCGGCTCGAAGACGCCGACATCGAGATCCTCACCGGCGACTTCATCTCGAAGGCCGACGAGAACGCGGTCTACCTCGGCGGCGGCGAAGACGAGGAGCCCGAAACGCTCGGATACGACGTCCTCATCTGGACCGGCGGCATCACGGGACAGCCCGAGCTCGACGCGGTCGAGGTCGACAAGGACGAGCGGTCGAACCGCGTCCACGCCGGCTCCGATTTCACCACGAGCGACGATCAGGTCTTCGCCATCGGAGACACCGCGCTCATCGAGCAGGGCGACGACGACATCGCCCCACCGACGGCGCAGGCCGCCTGGCAGGCCGCGGAGGTCGCCGGCGAGAACCTCGCGCGGGCCGCTCGCGGCGCACCCCTCCAGTCCTGGGAGCACAAGGACAAGGGGACCGTGATCTCGGTTGGCGAGGACGCGGTCGCCCACGACGTGATGGGGATGCCGATCCAGACGTTCGGCGGCACGCCCGCGAAGCTGCTGAAAAAGTCCATCGCGGCCCGCTGGATCGCGAAGGTCTCCTCGGCCGGGCGCGGCGTGAGCGCGTTCGGCGACATGTAATCGCGGGAGAATATCAGCAGTACGGCAGGCGTTTTTTCGGGACACGGACGACGAAACAAGAGGTATCGAGCGGCGTCGCTCGGCGGTTCGTGATCTCGGTGTTGTACTCGGTCAGTTAGACGCCGTACCGACCGGCGGGTTCGGCACGTTGGCTGCTGTCGGCCGGTGCGGCCAATATTCGACCGCTGCGGGAGCGCTCAGTGTTCGGCGGGCTCGTCGGGCGCGCGCATGTCGTCGATGCGGAGGATCAGGATGTTCGCGGTGTCGTCTTTGCCGTCGACGGTGCCGTCGATGACGAGCTTCGAGAGCGGCGTCGGGCCGACGGTAACGGAGTCGCCCTCGTGGAAGTTTCGGACGGACCCCTGTACGTGAATCTCCGCACGACAGAGTTCGGGGTGATGAACGCTGGAGAGGTCGATCCCGTCGACGTTGACGCCCGGAACTTCCTCACCCTCGTGGAAGATGGGAACGTCGGCCGGCTCGTCCATGCGCTGGATGTCCAGCGCCTCGTACGCGTTCGAGGTCGGCTTGTAGCCGCCCTTCGGACCGGGGACGCCCTCGACCAGCTGGAGGGCCTTCAGGCTCTGCATCTGGTTGCGGATCGTGCCGGGATTGCGGTCGACCTCTTCGGCGATCGCTTCTCCTTTCACGGCGTCTTCGCGTTCCCCGTATAGGTTAATGAGGGCCGTGAGGATGCTTTTCTGACTCGATGTGAGCTCAATGGATGACATAGACGCGAATAGATTGCCGCCCCGCTTAAATGCGATGGAAGCCAGTTATAAACGATCGTGAAGGTGCCCTTATTTTCCGCGAATATCGCGAAATCGGACGTAGGCGATCGGGCTCGAGAGCGCGACAATGACGCCGAGGACGATAAGCGCGAAACCGAGGTCACCGGCGAAAAGCGAGACGCCGGCGCCGACGAGGCCGATCACCGCGCCGGTGAACGCGACGACGATCAGCGCGCCGATCGGCTCGATATCCGTTGGAGAGGGACTGCGGTCGGAGTCGCGGTCGGAAGCGGAGTCGCGATCGCTCATAACTGACGATTGGGACGGCGCGTCGAAATCGCCTCCGATCTTGTCGAAATGCGGGTCGGGCCTTCGCGCGGCGTCCGCGAGATCAACTCGGCGCCGATGAGTCCCCAGCATTCAAGCCTCGGCGCGCCGCTTTCACGACCATGACCACCGTCAGGATCATCGGGGCGCCGACCGACTACGGCGCGAACCGACGCGGCGTCGACATGGGACCGTCAGCGATCCGCTACGCCGGGCTCGCCGACCAGCTCGCGGGCGCTGGCGTCGAGACCGTCGACACGGGCGACCTCGCCGTCCCTCGTGCCGAAGAGCGTGATCCGGATACCGAAGCGCCGAGCCACGGGAACGCGAAATTCCTGCGAGAGACGGCGGACGTTAGCCGACGACTCGCCGACGCGGTGAGCAACACGCTCGCGGACGGGGAGGTCCCCCTCGCGCTCGGCGGCGATCACTCGATCGCCATCGGGTCGCTCGTCGGCTCCGCCCGCGACGCGGACGAACTTGGCGCGGTGTGGTTCGACGCCCACGCCGACCTCAACACCCCCTCGACGTCACCGTCGGGCAACGTTCACGGGATGCCGCTGGCGGCCGCGCTCGGCTTCGACGAGTTCGCCGACACCGACTGGGCGAACGCCCCCAGTCTCTCGCCGGAGAACGTCGCGCTCGTCGGGCTCCGCTCGGTCGACGACGCCGAGGTGGACGTGATACGTGATCACGGGTTCACCGCCTACACAATGTCCGATATCGATGAACAGGGGATCACAGACGTCACCGAGCAGGCGATGACCGCCGCCGCCAACGGGACCGACGGCGTCCACGTCAGCCTCGATCTGGACTGGCTCGACCCCAAGGAGGCACCCGGCGTCGGCACCCCAGTCCGCGGGGGAGTCACGTACCGCGAGGCCCACAGCGCGATGGAGATCGTTGACGAGGCGGACTGCCTCCGATCGATGGAGCTCGTCGAGGTGAATCCGACGCTCGATCAGCACAACGAGACCGCGGAGCTCGCGACCGAGCTCGCCGCGAGCGCGTTCGGGAAACGAGTGTTGTAACGCGAACCGACCCCCGACGGCTACGGTTTCCGGTCGAGCGCTTCGACGACCTGCTGGAGGTCCGCCTCGTGTTCTATCTCGCGTTTAATCTCTTCGCGACGACGGACGGCGGCGGAATCGGCGTCGTACGCGCGGACGAACTCGGCGCGGGTGTGTTCGTCGAACGCGTGCCGGATCGCGAAGTAGCCGTCGGGAACGATCGTGCCGCACACCTTACACTCGTGGCGCTGATGGCCGTTCGTCTGGTGAACGATGGCCGACTCCACGTCGTCGAAGGCGGCGTCGCAACCGTCGATTCCGCACGTCCAGCGGGGCATGTGCTGTGGTCGCTTCCGAGGGGGATTAACCGTTTCCCCCGGCGGTCGAACGATAATCGTCGAACGCACCTCCCCGCCGTCGAACGATACGCCTTTGCGCGGGCGCGTGCACGTTCCGCTCGTGACCCGACCGAGAACGCGCGTCGACGCCCACGTGAAGGTGCTCGACGACGACGTCGTGGCCCTCGCGAAGGAACGGGGGATCGACGCGCTCGTGTACGCCCCACACTTTACCCGAATTACGACGGTACGGGAGCGCGCGGCACGCTACTCGGACGACGATCTGACGGTCGTCCCTGCCCGTGAGGTGTTCACCGGCGATTGGGGGAACCGCCGCCATCTGCTCGTGATCGGCGTGACGGATCCGGTCCCCGACTACATCACGTTCGAGGCCGCGATGGCCGAGTTCGAGCGGCAGGGCGCCGCCGTGCTCGTCCCGCACCCCAGTTTCGCGACCATCTCTCTGACCCGCCCCGAGATAGCGGCCCACGCCGACCGACTTGACGCCCTTGAGACGTACAACACCAAGCTGCTTCCCCATCAGAACGCCCGTGCACGGCAGATATCCGAGTCGACGGGAACCCCGGGCTTCGGATCGTCGTACGCGCACCTCACCGGGACGATCGGCGAGGCGTGGACGGAGTTCGACGGCGCGCTCGACGACGAAGCAGCCATCGTCGACGCGTTTCGAGAGCGTCGCCCACGAACGGTAGTCCACCGAGGCGGAGCGGGCCACCAGCTCCGGGGGCTCGTGGAGTTCGCACACCTAGCCTACGAGAACACCTGGGAGAAGGCGGACCGACTCTTCCTTTCCGGCGACGAGCCGACCCTCCCGAGCAACGTCGCCTACGAGGGACGGTTTGACGACGTGAGCGTCTACTCTGGCGGGATAGCGGATTACCGGCCGAAGTAGCGATGCGACGACGGCCCAGAGTCGGCACCGGATCAGAACCCGAATCCGGCGGCCGCCTCACTGGCGGCACGGGTGGCGGCCGAAACGTCGAGATCGAGGGTGATGACGTAGGTGTGGATCGCCCAGAAGGCGGCGAGTTCGACCGCGGTGATGATCACGGTGACGAGATCCGCGTACTTGCTGCTCGTCGTGACGCCGGTGGGCATCCCGTACTCGGTGTCCGACAGCGGGTGGAACAGCGCGATTCCTCGCCGACTCCCGACCACGTCGAGGATGTAGTGGGTCAACACACCGATCCAGACGTACTGGAGGTTGCCGAAGACGATCGGATACGCGAGGAAGATACCGAGCACGGGGAGGCTGTGGAGCGTCTTGCGGTGGCGGCCGAAGGCGGTGTCGACGTCGGGGAACAGCGCCCCTAACACGATCGGGACGGTGATTTGAGCGGTCGTGCGCGCCGTCGCCGCGTCGAGCCCGGGCTCGATGATGACCCCGAGCCCGAGCGCGAGCAGGAGGGCGTTGAGGACGTGGCCGCGTTTGTTCATATCTCGCGGTCGCCGTCGCCGTAAGTGAACCCACCGGATCAGGACGATGTGTGACCGGATCCTGGCGGCGCACGGCCAAGTACTGTCGGTACGGGACCGGGTCCCCGGCGGGCACCACCAGCCGCGGTCGAAAGAACCACGGACCCCGCCGCCGAGCGGCCGGTATGGAGTATGAGGAGCCGAAGTTCTTTCACGTTATGGAGTACGCAGCGGCGGCCGACGGCGACGTCATCGATATGGTGAGCGGGAACCCCGACTGGGAGCCGCCAACCGCCCTGCGGGAAGCGCTGCGGGAGTACGCAGACCTCCCGCCGGACGCGTTCCAGTATCCGCCGAGCGCGGGGCTCAAAGAGCTTCGTGAGGCGATCGCCGAGCGCCGAAACGTCGACGTCGACCGCGTGGTCATCACGAACGGGACCGGCGAGGCGAACTACCTCGCAATGGCGCGCGCATTCGAACGCGATGCGGGCAACGAGGCGCTCCTCATGGACCCCGTCTACCCGTACTACCCGGGGAAGGTACAGCTGCTCGGCGGGGAGCCGACGCTCGTCCCGACGACGCGCGACGGCGGACTCGACGTGTCGGCGGTCCGCGAGGCCGCGAGCGAGGAGACGGCGCTGATCGCGCTCAACACCCCGAACAACCCCACGGGGGCGATCTACGACCGCGACGCGATTCGGGAGGTCGTCGCGATCGCGGAGGCGGTCGACGCGCTGGTGCTCGTCGACGAAGTGTACGATCACTTCGATCTGACGGAGTCGTTCGAGTCGGCGCTGACGCTCGATTCTGACCGGGTGATCGTGACGAGCGGCTTCTCGAAATCGATGGCGATCACGGGATTTCGGGTCGGATACGCCCTGCTCCCCGACGAGCACGTCTTCAAGGCGAAGGCTCGACACATGCTCGTAAACGTCGCCGGTCCGCGACCCTCGCAGTACGCGGTCCACCACGCGCTCGCGGAGACGTCGCCCGAGTACTACACCGAGGTCCGCGAGCTGCTCACCGAGCGAGTCGACGCGTTCACCAGCGCGCTGGACGCGGCGGGCGCGGAGTACAGCCGACCGGAGGGCGGGTTCTACGTGCTCGCGCGCTTCGAGGACTTCCCGGGATCAATGGCGAACGTGAAGCGGCTGATCGACGAGGCCGGCGTCGCGGGGATGCCCGGGGACGCCTTCGGGACCGCCCGCGGTGACTGGATCCGGTTCGCTCTGGTGACGCCTCGGGCCGTTGAGGCCGCGGAGCGACTCGCCGACTATTTCGGCGACGGGACACCCCAGTCGCAATGACTCGCGGCGATGGCGGCGGCAACGACATCCTCGGCTACTTCAACCGGAGCCCCTACCGCGACTTGCTCAACATCGAGGTAACGGCCGCCGCCGCCGGGCGCGCGGCGGGTTGCCTGACGTTCGGCGAGAAGCACTCGTCAAACCGCCGCCGGGCGATCGCACAGGGTGGCGTCGCTTTCTCGCTCGCCGACAGCATCGCCGGCGCGGCAGCGACCTCGCTGGTCGGGTTCCCGACGCCGACGATCGATTTCCGGATCGACTACCTCGCGCCCGCGACCGACGACCTTCTCGCAGTCGCCGAAGCCGTCCGCGAGGGCGACGAGACCGCCGTCGTCGACGTGACCGTCATGCAAGTCGACGGCGATGGTGACGCTGAAGAGTATTTAAGTGGCGCTGCCGCGAGCGACGACGTCGACGGCAGAGAGGTCGCTGTGGGCAGAGGCGTGTATCAGACGAGCGAGCTCCCGGACGACGCACCGTGGGATCTCGATCAGGGTGAGTGACAGGCTCGCGACTGGGGCTTTGGAAGAGTTCCCCGTCGATCCATGATCGGCTGTTTATAAATGACCAGTCGAGCCGCCGCACCCCGCGCCTACCCGAAGTTCTCGACTTTCACGGCGTCGGCGTCTCCACCGGCGGCCTCGATCGCGGCCTCCGCGTCGGCGACGAGGTCGGCGAACCCGTACACGAAGACGGTCTCGCCCTCCGCGCCCGTCAGCGCGTCTGCGACCGCGTCGTCCAACTCACTGTTCGCGTCGAGGAGGCGGATCGTCGCGCCGCGTTCTTCCAGCCGGTCCAGGCGATCCGCGTGAGACACGTCGTCGTCGCGGTAAACGATAGCCGCCTCGGCGCCCTCGTCGAGCGCGCGCTCCGCGATGGCGACCGCCGGGCCGACACCCGGCCCGCCGGCGATAACCACTGCGCGCGGCTCGCCGTCGTAGTGCTCGTCGCCGAAGGGACCTGAGAGAGTCATTTCCGTGCCCGCCTCGGCGTCGGCGAGGAAGGCCGAGAAATCGCCCCCTTCATCGGGATCGATGCCGACCGTGACCTCGAAGGTGTCGTCGACCGTCGGCGAGGAGAGTGTGTAAAACCGAGCGACCAGCTCCCCGTCGATCTCCGTGCCGAGCTTCACGAACTGGCCGGGTTCGGCGGCGAATCCATCGGGAGAGCGGAATCGGAGCGCGTACGTGTTGCGGCCGACCGTCTCGACCGCACTGACCGTCGCTGTCGTGTCCATACTCGCGATCCGACCGGCGGACACAAACGTGTTCCCGTCGACGTCGACGCTGCCCGCACCGCGAGCTTCCGGTGAAAACGGCCGCCGTCGCCGACGTGGGCGACCGCTGCGATCGCCGCGGCCGCAGCGGCCGCGGATCCGATCGGTTCGGTTCGAAGAGCGTCGAAATGCCGTCGACACCGAGGGTCGATCGTGATGAATTTGGAAAACGATCGTCCAATTGGCATGCGAAATATCAGCAAATCATCCGCCACAACTGACAATATTCGCGAGTCGGTCCACAAACGTTCAGAAATGTGTCGGTGGCTCCTTCCAGAAGTCTTTTGATGAGTCCGGCGAAAGCTGCGACATAGCATGGCTGCGGACTTCAACTGGGCCGTTGGCGGGGAGGCCGGCGACGGCATCGACTCGACCGGGAAGATCTTTGCGCAAGCGCTCTCTCGGGCGGGTCGACACGTGTTCACGTCGAAGGATTTCGCCTCGCGGATCCGGGGCGGCTACACCGCGTACAAGGTGCGGACCTCCGTCGACAAGGTACAGAGCGTCGTTGACCGGCTCGACGTACTCATCGCGCTGACGCCCCGGACGATCGAGGAGAACCTCGACGAGCTCCACGAGGGGTCGGTGATCATCTACGACGGCGAGCGGACCACGATGCAGGACGTCGAGATTCCCGACGAGATGATCGGGATCGACGTCCCGCTCAAACGGCTCGCCGAGGAGGCCGGCGGGGCGATCATGCGGAACGTCGTCGCGCTCGGCGCGGCCTGCGAGGTCGCCGAATTCCCCATCGAGAACCTCGACTCCGCGCTCGAAAAACGGTTCAAGGACAAGGGTCAGAAGCTCGTCGACAACAACAAGGAGGCGGCCCGCGCCGGGCAGTCGTTCGTCGACGAGGAGTATGACCACGAGTTCGACTACGATCTGGAGACGACCGACGAGGACTACGTGCTCCTCAACGGCGACGAGGCCATCGGGATGGGCGCCATCGCGGCCGGCTGCCGGTTCTACGCCGGATACCCGATCACGCCCGCGACCGACGTGATGACGTACCTCACCGGCCGGATCGAGCGGTACGGCGGTCACGTCGTGCAGGCGGAAGACGAGCTGTCCGCGATCAACATGGCGCTCGGCGCCGCCCGCGGGGGCGCGCGGTCGATGACCGCCACCTCCGGACCCGGGATCGACCTGATGACGGAGACGTTCGGACTCATCGCGACGAGCGAGACGCCGCTCGTCATCTGTAACGTGATGCGTTCCGGCCCGTCGACCGGGATGCCGACGAAACAGGAGCAGGGCGACTTGAACCAGATGCTGTACGGCGGCCACGGCGAGGTCCCCCGGTTCGTGCTCGCACCGACGACGATCTCGGAGTGCTTCTGGAAGACGGTCGAGGCGTTCAACCTCGCCGAGAAGTACCAGCTCCCCGTCTACCTCACCGCCGACCTCTCGATGGCGGTCACCGAGCAGACGTTCACCCCCGACACCTTCGACATGGACGAGGTCGAGGTGGACCGCGGCTTCGTCGTCGACGAAGCCGACATCGACGACCACATGAGCGAGTCGGGCGGGTTCCAGCCGCACGAGATCACCGACGACGGCATTTCGCCTCGAACGTTCCCCGGCACCGCCGACGGCGCGCACATGTCCACCGGACTCGAACACGACGAGCAGGGACGCCGGACCGAAGACACCGAGATGCGCGTCGCGCAGGTCGATAAGCGGAACCGGAAAGTCGAGACAGCGCGCGAGCGCGAGGACTGGAGCCCGCGCGAGTTCGGCGACGAAGACGCCGACGCGCTTGTTGTCACGTGGGGGTCGAACGAGGGCGCGCTCTCCGAGGCGGTCGAGCTACTCGAAGCAGACGGACTCTCGGTGCGGGTGCTCTCGGTGCCGTACATCTTCCCGCGACCGGACCTTTCCGAGGACATCGAAGCGGCCGACGACGTGATCGTCGTCGAGTGCAATGAACAGGGACAGTTCGCCGACCTGGTCGAACACGACGTGTTGGCGCGCGTCGACCGGATTAACAAGTACAACGGCGTGCGGTTCAAGGCCGACGAACTCGCAGACGATATTAAGGAGACCCTCGCGGCGGGGGTGGAGGCGTAACCAATGAGCTCAGATATTCGATTCACCGACTTCAAGTCCGACAAGCAGCCGACGTGGTGTCCGGGCTGTGGCGACTTCGGCACGATGAACGGGATGATGAAGGCGCTCGCGGAGACGGGGAACGACCCCGACAACACCTTCGTCGTCGCCGGCATCGGCTGTTCCGGAAAGATCGGCACATACATGCACAGCTACGCGCTCCACGGCGTTCACGGACGAGCGCTCCCGGTCGGGACGGGCGTCAAGATGGCCCGCCCTGACATCGAAGTGATGGTCGCCGGCGGCGACGGCGACGGCTACTCCATCGGCGCGGGTCACTTCGTCCACGCCGTCCGGCGGAACGTCGACATGACGTACGTCGTGATGGACAACCGTATTTACGGACTGACCAAGGGCCAGGCCTCTCCGACCTCGCGCGAAGACTTCGAGACCTCGACGAGCCCTGAGGGGCCCAAACAGCCGCCGGTCAACCCCCACGCGCTGGCGTTGGCCTCTGGAGCGACATTCATCGCACAGTCGTTCTCCTCCGACGCGCTCCGTCACCAGGAGATTATCCAGAAGGCGGTCGAACACGACGGGTTCGGCTTCGTGAACGTCTACTCGCCCTGTGTCACGTTCAACGACGTCGACACCTACGACTACTTCCGCGACACGCTGGTCGATCTGAAAGAGGAGGGCCACGATCCGACCTCCCGCGAGGACGCGAAAGACGTGATCCTCAACTCAGAGAAGGAGTACCAGGGTATCATTTATCAGGACGAAGACTCCGTGCCGTACCACGAGCAGCACGGCGTCGACGAGGACATGTCGGTCATCCCGGACGGCGCGCCCGAGAGCGCGACCGACCTCGTCCGCGAGTTCTACTGATCCACTGACGCGCCCGCGCTCGACGATTCCGGCCGGCTGTCCACCCTATCTTTTCAGCCGATATCACAGTTATTTATGCCGGCCGCGGTCGGCAGTTACGTATGGACGAGATCCGGGTTCTTCACGTCGACGACGAACCCGACTTCTCCGAGCTGACCGCCGCGTTTCTCGAACGAGCCGACGAGCGGTTCGAGGTCGAAACCGCGAGGTCGGCGGCGGAGGGGCTGGAGGTGCTGCGGGCGCGACCCGACAGGGCGTTCGACTGCGTCGTCTCCGACTACGACATGAACGGACAGTCCGGTATCGAGTTTCTGAGGGCGGTCCGTGGACGGCGGCCGGACCTCCCGTTCGTGTTATTCACGGGAAAGGGATCGGAGGAGGTCGCGAGCGACGCCATCCGCGCGGGTGCGACGGACTACCTGCAAAAAGAGACCGGTACCGAGCAGTACGAGCTGTTGGCGAACCGCGTTCGAAACGCCGTGACTCAGTTCCGGAGCCGACGGGCCGAACAGCGACTCGCGGAGGTCGCCGACCACACCGACCAACTCATCTGTGTCTTCGACGGTGACTGGCGCGAACTGCACTTCGTGAACGCCGCGTACGAGGAGCTGTGGGGTCGCTCTGCCGCCGCCCTCCGCGAGGACCCGCGGGATCTGCTGAACGGCGTCCACCCGAAGGATCGAGAGACGGTCCGCGAGGAGATGGACCGGCTTGCGAGCGGCGATCCCATCGAGATCGAGTTCCGGGTCGTCGGAGATAGTCGAACGGACGCAGACGACGAGCGCTGGATCCGGCTGCGCGGTGAACCGATCCGCGACGATCGCGGCGACGTGGTGCGTATCACCGGCGTCGGCGTCGACGTGAGCGAGGAGCGCCGGTCGCGCCGTCGTCGGGAACGACAGCGCCAGACGCTCCTCGAACTGGCGACCGACGAGGCGGTGGCGTCCGGCGACCTCGACGCGGCCGTCGAGAAGATCACGGAGACGGCAGCGGCGGTGTTAGACGTGCCGCGTGTCAACGTCTGGCTGACCGACGCGGCGCGGTCGCCGACGACAGCGCCGGCCGACAACGGCTCAGGGGCGGCTGACGACACGCTCGTCTGTGTCGATCACTACGAACGAACGACCGGCGAACACGAAAGCGGCATGCGGTTGCGGACGGCCGAACACCCGACGTACGTCGAGGCACTCGCCACGAACCGCGCGATCGCGGTTGAGGACGTGCATGGGGACCCCCGAACGGTCGAGTTGGCCGACGAGTACCTCCGACGACACGACATCGGTGCGCTGCTGGACGGAACGCTCCGATCGGAGGGCGAGGTCATCGGCATGGTCTGTCACGAACACGTCGGGGGAACGCGCGCGTGGACCGACGACGAGATCGAATTCGTCAGCGACGTTGCCGACGTCGTCCACCGCGCGGTTCGGAACTGCGAGCGCGCGGCGCGGGAGAGTGACCTCAGGCGGTACGAGACAATCGTGCAGTCGCTCGCCGATGCGGTCTACACGGTCGACGACGACGGACGGATCAGCTTCGTGAACGATCGGTACGTCGAGTTGAAAGGCGCCGAGCGCGACGCGCTGCTCGGGACCGAACTCGATCAGCTAGTGGATACCTCGGTCCTCGATCGAACCCGATCGATGTACGATCGCCTTGACGGGAGCGATCGGGACGTTGCACGGATCGAGTACGACTTCCAGACGCTCGACGGAGAATCAGTCCCCGCCGAGTTGCGGTTCACACCCCTTCCCGGTGCTGACGACGGCGTTGCACGGGTCGGCGTAATTCGAGATATCACGGACAGAAAGCGCCGCGAACGCGAGCTCGAACGACAGAACGAGCGGTTGAACGCGTTCGCTAGCGTCGTCTCACACGACCTTCGGAACCCGCTTCACGTGGCCAGTGGGAGCATCGATGTCGCCCGCGAGCGGCACGACAGCGATCGGCTCGACGCCGCCGCCGATGCGTTAGACCGGATGGAAGCGCTGATCGACGACCTTCTCGCGCTCGCCCGTGACGGCGGCTCGATCGACGACAGCGGGCGAGTCAACCTCGAAGACGTAATCGCGGCGTCGTGGCGGACTGTGGACACCGGAGACGCGTCGCTCGCGATCGACATTGACTCGGCGGCCTACGCGGACGAGGGACACCTCCGACAGCTCCTCGAAAATCTGTTTCGGAACGCCGTCGAACACGGTTCAACGGACGGGCGGATCGCCGATAGTGACGGTGTGCCAGTAACGGTGTCCGTCGGCGAACTGAACGAGGGAGCAGGATTTTTCGTCGAGGACGATGGTTCGGGAATCCCCGCTCACGAGCGGGAGGCGGTGTTCGAAAACGGGTACTCGACCGCACCGGCGGGGACCGGATTCGGCCTGACGATCGCAAAGACGGTCGCCGAGGCGCATGGATGGACCGTCCGAGCGACCGACGGTCGCGACGGCGGCGCTCGGTTCGAGTTCGTCGGCGTTGAGTTCGCATAGGTGTCGAGTTCGTGTAGGTGACTCGATCCGGCGGATGCGGACGACAGCGGGCCAGTAATTCCGACCTCAACCGATCGCCAAAATACGGCGACCGAAGCCGCACAGCGGTCGTTCGCGGGGAGTTTCAGCAAGCCTAATTACGTGGGTCCGTATTGACGGGTATATGGTTGATCGCTACGACGTCGTGATCGCGGGTGCTGGGCCAGCGGGCGCCCAGTGCGCACGCGATCTGGCGACGCGCGACTACGACGTCGTCGTCCTCGAAACGGAACCCGAGGCCGACTTCCCCCGTCAGAGCAACAAGTCGACGGCCGGCACGTTCCCGTCGATGATGTCCTCCTTCGGCATTCCCGATGACGTGGTGATGTCCTACACCGACGACGTGGTGTTAGAATCACCGAACAGCTACTACGAGAGCTATCAGCCGGGGGCGGTGTTGGAGTTCGGGGATTTCAAGCGCTTCCTCGTCGAGGACGGCCGTGAGAACGGCGCCGATTACTGGTTCGACGCGCGAGTCTCCCGACCCATCCTCAACGACGACGGCGTCATCGAGGGCGTCCGGTACAACGGCGACGAGGAGGTGTACGCCGACATTGTCGTCGACGCAACGGGGCCTGCCGCACCTATCGCGAGCGCGCTCGACGTCGTCGACTTAGAGCGGAAAAACCAGGCCATCGGCATCGAGTACGAGATGGAGGGCGTCGAAATGAACCACCCGGAGTACGCCGACTTACGTCGGGCGATGATGCTTCGGCTCGACCACGACATTGCACCGGGCGGCTATTCGTGGATTTTCGCGACGGGCGAGGACACCGCAAAAGTGGGAATCTGTTACATTCAGAACGATCGTCACCGAGAGTTCGCCGACGAGGGGCAGACCGTCGACGGCTACCTCGAAGACTGGATCGGTCGAGATCCGCGGTTCGCGGACGCTGAGCGGATCAACGGGAAGGTCCACCGCGGCTCGGCGCACATTCAGATGCCGGGCGAGATGCACACCGATCGATTCCTCGCAATCGGCGACACCGTCCCCACAATCGACCCGCTGTGGGGCGAGGGGATTCATAAGGGGATGAAATCGGCCCGCGCCGCCGCCGCCACCATCGATCGGTGTCTCACAGACTCTGAACGCCGCGTCGATGCCGACAGCCTCGCGGTGTACAAGCGGCTGTGGCACCGCGACGTCGCACCGCGGATGCGCGCCCGCCTCACACTCACGCGGTTGTTGTACCTCGCGCCGAACGAGCGATACGATCGGTTCATGCGGGATCTTCGTCGCACAGACGACAACACCCTTGAAAAAGCGAATCAGGGAGACAAGTCCGCGATGGCGAATTTACTTCATCTCGGTGATATATCTCTACTCGCCAAGTTCGCCCGCGAACAGTTCGGATCGTAGCGGTATCGGGCGATCTGACTGCTTTACCGCTGACGAACCGGCTTTCGGCCCGTCGCCGATCGGACATCTCGGGAAGCACTCCAGGATCGTTCTGACCGGAAGTCTCGCATAATCGTTCACGATCGATTACGTGGGGCTAGAGTCGGACCTTGGCGAAGAAGAGCGGCTGATCCGCGACACCGCCCGCCGGTTCGTCGACGAACGCGTCCATCCGGATCGCCCGTGACCAGTCACGGATCGCCCGCGAGATACTCGGCGGGAACGGGATCACGACCGACTACTCGCCGATGCGCCACATGGCGAACATGGAAACGGTGTACACCTACGAAGGCACTCACGACATTCACACGCTCGTCCTCGGAGCAGATCTGACCGGCATCGCGGCGTTCGAGTAATCCGCCGCGCAAACGCCCGAGGCGTCCACGTTGGTGGCCGGACACACCGGCGACAGAGAAATAGCGTCGCGGGGTATTGCGACGCAATCCACCCAGAAGGGAGCCGCGGCCTATCGCTCGTCGATCGGGACGAATGAGGCGTCCTTCGGACCAGTGTACCGCGCCCGAGGGCGGATGAGGCGGTTGTCCTCCTGATACTCGACGACGTGGGCGATCCAACCGCCGACGCGGCTCATCGCGAAGATGGGCGTGTACATCTCCATCGGGATCCCCATCGAGTCGTAAACGGACCCGGAATAGAAGTCGACGTTCGGGGCGATGCCGTCCTCCACGAGCCCTTGTTCCGTGAGGTATCCCTCGATCGCGGTCGTGTAGTCGAGCCACTTCGTGTCGCCGGATGACTCAGACAGATCGCGGAGCTTCTCCTCAAGGATCTTCGCGCGCGGGTCTTTGACCTTGTAGACGCGGTGGCCGAACCCGGGAATCCGGCGGCCCGCGTCGCGCGCGGCCTTCACCCACTCGACGGGGTCTTTATCGGAGTCGTCGACCTCGTAGAGTACTTCCATCACATCCTGGTTCGCGCCGCCGTGGAGCGGACCGGAGAGCGCGCCGATCCCGCCAATGACGCTCGAGTAGATGTCGGCCATCGTCGAACCGATTACCAGCGCCGTGAACGTCGAGGCGTTGAGTCCGTGGTCAGCGTGGAGCGTCAGCGCCATATCGAACGTCTCCTCGCTGACCGGGTCGGGCTCGGTGCCGGTGAGCATGTAGAGGAAGTTTCCGGCGTGCGAGAGTTCCGGGTCCGGGTCGACCGGCTCTTCGCCTTGCCGCGCGCGTTCGAATGCCGCGAGAACCGTCGGGAGCTTCGCCGTGAGTCGGCGACCCTTCCGTCGCGTCGCGTCGAGATCCGACGGCTCCGCGTCGCTTTCGGGCTCGTACGCCGAGAGCATCGAGACCGCGGTGCGGAGCGCGGCCATCGGGCGCTCGCCCGCGTCGGCGAGCGTCCGAACCGTATTGAGCACGTCGTCGTCAACGTCTCTCTCGGCGGCGAGCTCCGCGGTGAACGTATCGAGCGCCTCGCGCGTCGGCAACGACCCGTGCCAGAGGAGGTACAGCACCTCCTCGTAGCTCGCACCGCGCGCAAGGTCCTCGATATCGTACCCACGGTACACGAGCTTGCCGACCTCCCCGTCGACGTAGCTCAGCTCCGACTCCGCGACGAGGACGCCTTCGAGCCCGCGCTTTAACTCGGCTGACATGCACGGAGATTCCGACCACCGCCAAAAAAGCGTTATCTTTCAGGAGGGATAGGCAACGACGATCGTCGAATCGACGAAAGTCGAACGACGTTCGAGGGTCGGATAGTCGGGGAGTGGTGCTCCAGGGTGGCGCTCCGGGAGTGGTGGTCAGCGAGCCGGAACGATCGTCACCGTCCGCTTTCGATCGATCGCGTCCTCGAGTTCCTCTGCGATCGCGGAGCCGCGGGACACTTGCACCTCGCCGCCGCGGCCGACAGTAGCGGTAAAGAGGTACTCGCCGTCAGCGCGGACCTCGACGGTCTCGCCGACGCCGCCGTCGACGTCGATGACGACGTGGCGGGAGGTGATCTCCGGCTGGACGACCGTCCCCCGCTCCTCGCCCGCCTGGCCGCCGACCTGCTCGTTCGAGCCGCGACCGCTGCCGGAACGGTCAGAACTGTCGTGACCGCCCGGATTCTCGCCGTGTGTACGGACATCGATCTCGATCCCGAGTCGGTTTTCGATGTCGTTGATGCGGCCGCCGCCCTTTCCGATGACGGTCCCGATGTCGCCCTCAGAGACGTACACAATCGCCCGGTCGTTCCCCATGAGTTCGACGTCGACGTGGCCGTGCGCGACCGAGCGGATCTCGCGTTCGATCTCCTGTTTGGCGATCCGACCCACGCCGGTCTCCGCCTCGCCTTGGCCGTCCTCGTCGTTCAGTGGCACCGTGACGACCTGCCGGTTGAACGTGTATATCTCGTACTCGGGCCGTCCCGTCTCGAAGTTCGACACCTGAATGACCGGGCGTGCGAGGTCCTCGGCGGTGAGTCCCGCGGGCACCTTCACTTCCGTCGTCACGTCGTAGACGGTGTGGACTTCGCCGGCCTCGATGTACACGACCGTGTCGACGATCTGCGGAATCATCCCGAGTTCGACGCGTCCGACGAGCCGCTGGAGGGCGTCGATGGCCCGCGAGGCGTGAACGACGCCGACCATTCCGACGCCGGCCATCCGCATGTCGGAGAACACCTCGAAGTCGTTCGTTTTGCGGACCTCGTCGTAGATGGTGTAGTCGGGGCGGACCAACAGCAGAGAGTCCGCGGTGTTCGCCATCTCGCCGCCGAGCGCACCGTACTGGGTGATCTCCGGGCCGACCTGCAGGTCTCGCGGCTTCTCCATCGTCTTGACCGCGTAGTCGTTGTCGTTCAGAAACTCCGCGACGGCCTGCGCGAACGTCGACTTACCGGCCCCGGGTGAACCGGAGATGAGCACGCCGCGCTTCCGCTCGAGGAACCGCTCGCGGAGCTCGTCCGCGAACTCGTAGTCGTCGAGCGTCGTCTTCGCGATGGGGCGAACCGCCGTGATCTCGATACCGTCCGCGAACGGCGGGCGAGCGACCGCGATCCGGTAGTTTCGGAACTGGACGATGTCCATCCCGTCGTCGGAGAGTTCAATGAACCCCTCGTTCGACTGCCGAGCGAGATCGACGATGGCGGTGGCCCACTCCCGCATCTGTGCTTCGTCCGTGGGCTTCTCGTCGATGACGACGTACCGCATCTCACCGAGAGTGCCGCGTTTCGCCTTCGGCTTCGTCCCCGCCTTGAGATGGACCGACATCGTCTCGTCGGTGAAAAAGTCCTGGATCGGCAACTCGTCGACGACACCGCGGGCGACCGGCTCGACGTACTCGACATCGATCCCCTTCGCGCGAGCGACTTCTGCCTGCACGATGTCGCTGGAGAGCAGCGTCGCCCCGTGTTCGACGGCGAGATCACGGATCAGCGCGTCGACGTCGCCCTCGTGCGCGTGCGATCGCGCGTCGCCGCTCGCTCGCTCGCCGACGTACTCCAATCCGATCGTCCCGTCGTCCGCGAAGTCGGCGAGCCGCTTGAGCTCGCTCAGTCCGTCCCAGCCCGATTCGAGCCCGTCGTTGGCCTGCGACTCCAGCTCGCCGACGACGGCCTCTGGGACGAGCACCGTCACCCCCTCGTACGAGCCGTCTGCGACGCGTTCGGACACGCGGCCATCGATGACCGCACTGGTGTCCGGTACTACGTTCATACCGTGATTCCGAGCGGGAACCGTATAAGCGTGTTCGACCGGATCGCCCCGACCTGGGCATCCTCGACGCTGGCGATCTCAATGCAAGCGATATCGACAAGGCCACCGTGATCTCGTCAGTGGAGGCATCCCGCTGGGGGCGTGCCGCGGCGAGCGTGGTCAGTGGTCGTCGGCAGTCGATCCGTCAGCGTCCGTGTCGTCCCCGCCGACGACGCCCGTCACCGCGTCAACGACGCCCCGATCGCGGCGCTCGTAGGTCGTGACGACGCGGTGGGCTGCGATGTAGCTGACCGCGGCGGCGAGGACCGCGAGGATGACGTTTCCGAGGACAAGTCGGACGACGATCGCGGGACCGGCGGACAGAGACACCGACGACGGCGTCACTCCCGGAACCGGTCCGAGAATGGTGGTGCCGAGCGCGAAGCTGGTGCCGTACACGCCCCATTTCACGACCGGATTGAACACGATCACGGACGCAAACAGAGCGATGCGGTTGATCCGACTGAACAGCCATGCGAGCACGACAAACGCGATCAGCCCCGTCCCGAGCGTCGGCAGCATCGTGATGAACACGCCGAGCGAGAAGCTACCCGCGGTCTCGCGAGAGCTGTACTCCTCGGTGAACGACCGGTGGAGCTCGGCTTTCGCGCGGGCGAGCAGTTCCCTCACCCGGCGAAGAATCATTACTCCGTGGTACACCGCCCGGCGAAAAGTAGCTGTCGGCGTCGACGACATCCTCCGGGTTCGCCCGCGCTCGGTCGAGAGACTGTGACCGAAGCCGAGACGGATCGCCCGAGACGGCTTTCGGACCGCCCGAACCGGCCTTCGAACCGCCCGAACCGACTAGTCGTCCGCGGTCGCAACCGTCCGCTCGCGCTTTAGGCGGCGGGCGTACCCGGTGAAGTTGTCGAACAGCGCTTTCGCCTCGCAGGCGGCGTCGTACGCCGCCGGAGAGATTTCCTCGAGGACGGCGTCGACGCGAGCGTCGTCGAGCCGCTCTCGTTTTCCATCCGTCACGTCGCGGGCCGTGTCGAGGTCGTACTCGGGATGGAACTGCACGCCCCAACAGTGCCCGTCGCGGAAGGCGTGAACGCCGTGTTCATTCTCCGCGAGCAGCGTCGCCGTCGGCGGAAGCTCGACGACGGCGTCGCCATGGGTGGTAAAGGCGGTGAACGACTCTTCGATCCCGTCGAACAGCACGTCCTCGCCGGTGTGTCGAATCCCATTGTACCCGATCTCGAACCCGTCCATACCGGCGACGCGCCCGCCGAGCGCCTCTGCAAGCACCTGGTGGCCGTAACAGACGCCGAGGATCGGGACGCCGTCATCCGCAGCCTCGGCGACGTACTCGACGAGCGGCGGGATCCACGCCTCGTCCCAGTAGACGGACGAGCGCGAGCCGGTGACGACGACGCCGTCGAAGTCGGTGTGATCCGGGAGGTGACCGTCGGTGGCGTCGAATTCGACGAGGTCGGCGTCGAGCTCCCGGCGGAAGTTCCGACGGGTGTTCGCGCCGTCGTGGGCGGCGTTCAACAGAGCGAACCGGAGTCGGGTCATTACTCCACAGGAGGCACGACCGACGCAAAACGGTTGCGGCGACGGACAGTTCGACCGCCGTCACGGAGCGGCCGGAAGAGGCCGTCCCGTCGGGCGAGCGGAACCACCGGAGGCCGGATGGCCGAAGCGGCCGGGTGCCGATCGAGTGGTTTCGTCGATCAGTCCGAGAGCGGGTCGGTCGCGTGCTCGGCCAGCCAACCGATCAGCGCGTCGTTGACTGCGGCCGACGCCTCCACACCGACGAGGTGGCGCGCGCCTTCGATTGCGTGACGCTCCCCCCGCGGAAGCCCGCGAGCAAGCGACTCCACTGCGGGGCTTGGACACACCGTGTCTTCGGTCCCGTGAACGACGAGCGTCGGGGTCGTAAGCTCGTACAGGCGGTTGGAGATGTCGAAGCGCTCGATCGCCGCGCGGTGCGCCTCGAACGTCTCGCGGTCGGCGTCCTCACCGAGCCGCCACTCGGCGATCTGCGGAAGCACGTCGGGGTGAGCCGTCCGGAACGCCTCCGAGAGCAGCCCGGTGAGCGATCCCTCGATTGGTGCCGGCGACGACGGGTTGGCCCATACGCCGGCGGGATTGTAGCTATCGCCAGACGCGGGCGTCCCGATCACCGTCAGGCTCGTCGGGCGCGACGAGGCGAGCGCGTACGCGAGCGCGACCATGCCGCCGAGTCCGTATCCGACGAGGTGGGCGTTCCGGATCTTCTCTGCGGCACAGACGGCGTCGATGTCGCTCGCGAGTGCCTCGACGGTGTACGGCCCCGGCGGCGCATCGGAGCGGCCGACGCCACGCGTCTCCGGCGTGATGACCGTGTGCGGCCCCGCGATCGCGGCGTGTTGCCAGCCGAACTGCCACGCGCCAAGCCCGACGTCACCGCAGAACACCACGGCCTCGTCAGGGGCGCCCGTGTCGGGCGCGTCGACTTCGTACCGGATCGAAACGTCTCCGTTGGTCGCGTTGGGCATGGTGTGTCGATGTCGTGGTAGTTACGCCTCCTGCAGGCTCCGCAGTACATCCGGCGCCGCCGCGAGCGCCTCGTCGAGCCGGTCGACATCCGGGCCGCCGCCTTGTGCGAAGTCCGGCGGACCGCCCCCGCCGCCGCCGACGCGCGCGGCGAGTTCCGAGACGACCTCTCCGGCGTTGACATCAATTCCGTTTGGGACGCCGACAACGAAGCTCGCGGAGCCGTCCGCACCGCTGCCTATCACAGCGATCTTCCCGTCGTCGACGTGGGCGTTCGCGGTCGCGCGCAGCTCGTCGGCGTCGCCGTCGAGCCGCTGGATCACGGCCGTCGTTCCGGCGATGTCGACTTCCTCGGCGTCGGCGCCACCGGAAGCCCGCGCCGTCGCGAGCTCCTCTTTGAGCGATTCGATCTCTTTGCCCCGCGCCTTCCACTCCTCGAAGAACCGCTCTGCGGTCTCCGGCACGTCGAGCGGGTCGACGTCGAGTACGTCGGCGGCGTCGTACAGCGCGTCTTCCGTCCGCTGGGTCGCCTCGATCGCCGCACCGCCCGCGGCGAACACGATACGCTCGACGCCGTCCTGGACCGGCTCCGTCTTCAGCACTTTTACCGTGCCGATCGAGCCAGTCCGATCCACGTGCGTGCCGGCGCACGCCTGCACGTCGGCGTCGCCAACGTGGATCAGTCGGATGTTCGTTCCCGGGGGGACACCGCCCTGGTACAGATCGAAGCCGTGCTCGGCCTCCGCCTCGTTGCGGTCGGGCCACTCTTGCCGCACCGGCACGTCCGCGCGGACGAGTTCATTGGCGACGCGCTCGATCGCTTTCACCTGATCGCGGGAGATCCGATCGTAGTGGCGGACGTCGAGCCGCGAGGAGTTGATCCCCTTCTGTGCGCCGGCCTGTCGGATGTGATCGCCGAGCACCTCGCGGGCGGCGTGGCCGATCAGGTGGGTCGCGGTGTGGTGTGCGCGCAGCCGGTTGCGGCGGTCGCCGTCGACCTGACCGCGAACGAACTCGCCTTTGCCGGGATCCGCGTCGGTCCGGTGGAGGACGACGCCGTCGCTCTCTTGCACGTCGACGACGTCGACGGCCGTCTCGCCGGCGGTGAGCTGTCCTCTGTCGGCCGGCTGCCCGCCGCCTTCGGGGTAGAACATCGTCTGGTCCAACACCACGTCGTACCCGTCCTCGCGCTCGAACACGTCGAGGACGATCGCTTCGAACTCCGTCCGGCCCTGGTCGTCGTAGAACAGCTTCTCCGTGTCGGGGAGGTCACCGAGCCGCTCGTCGCGGTCTGTGGCGTGGTCGGCGGCGTCGGCCTCCTCGTGGCGGTCGGCGACGAGCGCGTAGAAATCGTCCGGCACGTCGACGGTGGCGCCGCGGTCAGCAGCGATGTCGGCGACCATGTCCGGCTGGATGCCGTGAGAGTCGTAGAGCTCCAAGAGCGTCTCGGTCGGGATCGGCTCGCCCGTTCCGGCGTACTCGTCGGCGAGCGACTCGACCTTCCGAGAGCCGCGTTCGAGCGTCTTGCGGTATTTCCGTTCTTCGGTTCGAACAATCTCGCGGATCGTGTCCCGGTTCTTGTAGCCGAGACGCTCGGCCTGCATGTCGACGAGCTCATCGAGCGGGGCGTCGACGCCGGCCTCGTCGACGAGCCGCTTCATCCGCCGGAGCACCATCCGCGCGAGGTAGCCCGTGCCGACGTTCGAGGGAACGATCCCGTCGCCGAACATGTACGCGAGCGTCCGGGAGTGGTCGGCGATCGCGTAGATCGCTTCGAGCGGTTCGACCAGCTCTCGCAGCCGTTCGACGTCGACGTCGAGCCGGTCGGCGATCTCGCCGCGCGCGTCTTCCACGTCGTCGACGTCGTCGATATCGAGCCGGCCAGAGAGCTTCGCGGCGCGGTGAACCAGCGCCTGCTCCTCTTCCGTGTGTTCGATCCCCGCGTTCTCTTTGAGGAAGTCGATCGCGTCGGGGTAGACGGCCTCGTAGACGGTCGCAGTCCCCTGGCTCATCCACGTCCACCGTTCGAGTCCGTAGCCGGTGTCGACGATGTACGTATCCATGAACGAGTACGTGTTGCCGTCCTTCATCTCGTACTCGCCGTCGGGGTCCTGCTCCATGCACATGAAGACGAGCGTCGCCAGCTCCGCGCCCTTGTAGATGACCTCGATCGCGGGACCGGCGTTCCCGCCGCCGACCCACGGGTCCTCGATATAGGTGATCTCCTCGAGATCAGCGCCGAGGCTCTCGAACAGCTCGTCGCAGTACTGCACCGTCTCGTCTTTCCAGTACACCTCGCCCTCGTACGCGTACTCCTCGTCGGCGTCCTCGCGCGTGTTGAACGCGTGGTGCGCCATCATCTCGAAGGCCATCGTGTGTCGCCCGGTCTTGCCGACGTTGTCGATGTCCTGCATCCGAATGCACGGCTGGGAGATCGTGAGGGGGTTCGCCGGCGGTGGGGTCTGCCCGGAGGTGACGAGCGGCTGGAAGTCGTAGATCGACGCCTGCGTCAGGAGCACGTCGTCGCGCCAGCGGTTCGCCGCGACCGGATAGGGGTCGATGCGTTCATGGCCGTGGTCCTCGAAAAAGGAGAGGAACGCCTCACGCATCTCCGACAGCGAGTACGGCTCCGGAAAGCCCGGGTCGTCGATGAAACTATAGTCTTCACACGGTGGCTCGCCGCAGCGTTCGCGGTCGGCGTCTCGGGTCCAGAAGTGGGCGCCACAGGAGGTGCACTCCTTCCGTTCGAACCCCTCTTCCTCGAAGTAATCGAGACGGTACTCCGCTTCGAGATCGCTCATTACACGAACGTGGCCCGTGTTCGTGCAAAAGGGTTCCGGGGTTGTACCCAGCCGAACGTGGCGGTGGGCGACGGACAGCGCGACCAGTGACTGGGGCCACCGAGCGTGTCGCCGACACCCACGACCGACAGGCGCGAGCGCGGCGAGCTCCGAACGGCGTGACGGAACGGCCGGGTCGGTCCGAAACGACCTTACGCCGCGCGCTCGCCTCTTCGGTATGGTCGAGAACGTCGTCTATCCCGCGTACTTCGACGCGGACCGCTCGCGGTCGGGCGGGCGTCGCGTCCCGATGGATCTGGCGATCGAGGAGCCGACCGTCGACGAGATCGCGAAGGCGGTCCAGCAGGTCGGCTACGACGCAGTGATCGAACGCGACAAGACGTACTCACGGGAGTTCGAACCGCGCGGTGCGGTCGTCGTACGGGGCACCGAGGATACAGCGAAAAACGATCTCGTGCAGGCGATCGCCGCCTACCTCGGGGTCCTCCGAGAGTGACGATGCGACGCGTCGGCACCGTCGTCCGGACCGCGGGGGGCCTCGCAATAGCCCGCGCAGAGGCGGGCGAGGAGCCGCCGCGGATCGGCTCCGCCGTCGTCGACGAATCGCTCGCCACGGTTGGCCGCGTCGTCGACGTCTTCGGACCGGTCGATCGACCGTACGTCGCGGTGACGCCCGGCGACGACATCGGACTCGCGGCGCTGGTCGGTGGCAAGCTGTACGCGCGCTAAACTCGAACTACTGGGGCTGCGGCGTCTCTCTTGTATCGCTGTCCACGATCTCAAAATCCGATATCGTCTTCGTCGAGCGAGCCAGCCGCTCGGAAATGACGAATTTCTCTGTCCGGTCTAACCGTTCCCAGTCGAGCTTCGGCGGTGGCGACTCTTCGAACGTCCGGAACTGCCGGAACACCGCCTCGTTGACGAACCGTTCGAACGACTGGCAGTTCGGACACGTCACCGAGAGGTGTGAGGTGTCGAACTCGCGGGTTACCGTGTGTTCGCGACAGTTCAGACACCGATAGGTCCGACTTCGGCTCATAGATCGATCACGGGCCGAACGCGCTAATACCTGCGGGTACCGACGTGGTGAATACGGAAACGCCGCAGCCAAAATAGGCGCGGGACCGCTAGAACAGCGCCGACGCCGCCGCCTCGGCCGTCTCGATGACCGGACCGAAGCCGGGCAGGAGCAGCACCGTCGCGACCGCCGCGAAGACGACCGCGGCGTACAGCGCCGTCGGTCGGACGTCGACAGCGTCGAGCGAACTCGACGATTCGGGGTCGTCGATGAACAGCGCCTTCACGACACGGCTGTAGTAGTACAGCGAGATCACGCTGTTGACGGCGCCGAACGCCGCCAGCCACAGGAAGCCATTGTCGATGGCACCCATGAACAGGAAGTACTTCGAGAAGAAGCCGGCGAACGGTGGCAGCCCCGCGAGCGAGAACATGAACACGGCCATCGCGGTCGACGCGACAGGCGCGCGGCGGGCGAGTCCGGCGTAGTCCTCGAAGGTCCGCCCGACGCCCCACCGCTCAGCCATGGCGACGAAGAGGAACGCGCCGGTGTTCATGAACCCGTAGACGAGCAGGTGCGCCATCGCCGCACCCATCACCGCGCCGTTCCCGCTCCCGTCAGCCGAGAGTGCGGCAACGCCGATGAGCGCGTAGCCGGCGTGGCCGATCGAGGAGTACGCCAGCATGCGCTTGACCTCCTCTTGAACGGCCGCCGCGAAGTTGCCGAGCGTCATCGTCACGGCCGCGAGGATGCCGAACGCGAGCACCCAGTTGATGTCCGCAGCGAGCGACGCGCCAACCGGGAACGCCTCGGTGAACAGGCGGAACGCGACCACGAAGCCGGCCGCCTTTGACGCTGACGAGAGGAACGCACTCACCGGTGCGGGCGCGCCTTCGTACGCCTCCGGCGCCCAGAAGTGGAACGGGACGGAGGCGGTCTTGAACGCGACGCCCCCGACGATCATCACGATGCCGAGACCGGCGACACCGACGAGTCCATCGAGCGACCCCATCGCATCGCCGACATCGCTCAGAATGAGCGATCCCGTCGCTGCGTAGACGAGCGAGATACCGAACAGGAAAATCGCCGAGGAGAGTGCGCCGACAAGGAAGTACTTCATCCCCGCCTCGACGCTTCCGCGGTTCTTCTTGAAGAAGGCCACGAGCACGTACGACGGTAACGACACCATCTCGAGGGCGACGAAGAGGACGGCCAGCGAGTTCGAGACTGCCAGAAGTGTCATCCCCGTTGCGGCGAAGATGACCAGCGAGTAGAACGCCGCCGGATCGTCGTGGTCGTGGAAGTAGTCGTGGGCCGCGACGACGACGAGTGACGTGACTGACGCGAAGATGGCGGTGAAAAACAGCGCCATAGTGTCCACCTTGATCGCGTCGGCGAACAGGTAGATCGCGCCGCCGGCGTCCGCACCGCCCGTTCCGCCGGCGACGAGCCAGACCGTCGATCCGAGCGCGACGAGCGAGCCGAGCGCGGCGACGACCGCACTCGACGTGTTCGACCGAGCATCCGGTCGGATGGTGTCCACCAACAACAATGCGAGACCGGTGAACGCGAGCACCAAGACGGGCAACAGTGCCGTCACCGGCGGAAGCACGCTATCCATCGATGCTCACCCCCTCGACGACGGGTAGTGCAGCATCACGGATCATCTCGAAGAAGATGTCGGGCGCGACGCCCAGCACGATGATCGCCACTAGAAGCACTGCGAGCGGGGCGACATCGTGGAACGGCGCGGGACCGACGTCGTAGTCGGTTTCCAGCTTGAACGGCCCAAACAGCGTGCTCTGCATCGCCGACAGGAGATAGCCGGCGACGATAACGATTCCGAACATCGCGAGCGCGGTGAACACCGGCGCGTACGGGAGCGCCGGGGCGGACAGCGAGCCCACGAAGATGAAGAACTCACCGGCGAACCCGGCCATCAACGGGAGCCCCATGTAGCCGAACGCGCCAGCGACGAGGATCCCGACGGTGATCGGCATCCGGTCGGCCATCCCGGCCATATCGCCGACCATTCGCGTGTGGGTCGCGTTGTAGATCACACCGACAGCCATGAACATCAGCCCCGAAATGAGGCCGTGTGCGACCATCTGGAACGTCGCACCGCCCACCCCGTACTCGGTGAACACGATGAGTCCGAGGATGACGTATCCCATCGACGAGACGGAGGAGTACGCGACGATGCGTTTGAGGTCTTTTTGAGCCAGCGCCAGCATCGCGCCGTAGATGACGCTGATGACGGCGATAGCGGCGATGGGGACTGCGAGCGCGGACGCCTGTTCCGGCAGCAGCGTGAAGTTGAACCGGAGCAGCGCGTACGTCCCCATCTTCAGGAGGACGCCAGCCAGAAGCACCGACACCGGCGTCGGCGCTTCCACGTGAGCGTCGGGGAGCCACGTGTGGAACGGAACGATAGGGACCTTGACCGCGAACCCGAGGAACATCGCGAGGAACGCGCCCATTGCGATCGTTCCCGGAGCGATCCCGAACCACGCGCCGAGTTCACCGGCGGCCAGCGCCGCTGAGATCTCCGGGAGTGCGAACGAGCTCACGGAATCGCCGAGCGCGAACACGAGCGACATGAATCCGATGAACATCAGTAGCGATGCCGCGTTCGTGTACACGAAGAACTTGATCGCGGCGTACTTCCGGCGCGGACCGCCCCAGATACCGATGAGGAAGTACATCGGCACGAGGACCGCCTCCCAGAAGACGAACCACAGGAAGAAGTCGAGCGCGGTGAACACACCGAGTAGGTTCGCCTCCATGAACAGCATGAGCCCGTAGAACTGGCTCTGTCGGGTGTCAATCGGCGTCCACGCGCTGACAATCGCTAGCGGAACGAGGAAGGTCGTCAACACGACAAGTGGGAGGCTGATCCCGTCGAGTCCGACGAACCACGAGATGGACCGCCCACCGACCTCCAGCCATTCGATCTGCGTCTCGTAGGCGATCGTACCGCCCTTCAGAGCGTTTCCGGAGCCGTTGAAACCGGACCAGAGATACAGACCACCGGCGAACGGAACGGCGCTCAGTGCGAACGCGAGCCGGCCTGCCCACTCGTTCGGGGCGAGCAGCACGACGAGCGCGCTCGCGAAGGTGAACGCGATGAGCGCTTCGAGTATCACAGGAACCACCCCCCGGTAACGCCGAGCACCAGAATCAGTGCGACCAGCCCCAGCGTGAGGATTGCGGTGTACTGCGAGACGATCCCGGTTTGAACCCGCCGAATACGGTTTCCACCGAAGAGACTCACCGAGGCGATGCTGTTGACGACGCCGTCGATGATACCCTGATCGAAGGTGTCGGCGCCACCGGCGACATCCTCAGTTCGATACGCGAGCCATACCTGCAGTTCGTCGAGGTAGTAGTTGTTGTACAGCACGTCTTTGATCCCGCCGAGCTTTGCCGTATGCTCCGTCGGCGACGGAACGTTGTAGAGCCGCCAGGCCACCAGAAGCCCAGTCAGTGCCAAACCGAGCGAGACAGCCGCGCCGACGAGCACTGTTCCGACCTCGCCACCGATGAGGTACTCGCTGCTGTATGGGCCCAGATCCGCGTAGTGGTGCGAGGAGAGGCCGTCGATGCCGCCCCATTCGTTATCGAGCCAGCGGTGGAGCACATCGATACCCTCCAACCCGAGCACCTTCTGGACCGGAACCATGTTGATGAAGCCGGTGACGACAGCGAGCGTCCCGAGCACCGCCAGCGGCCCCTTCACGTTCCAACGAACGGGCTCGGGGTCACGCGCGGTAGCGGAGCGCGGCTCGCCGTGGAAGGTCAAAAAGACCATCCGGAACGTGTAGAAGGCCGTTACGGGCACTGCGAGCAGTCCCATCAGGTAGCCGCCGAACAGCAGCGGTTCGCCGGGGGCGTGAACGAGCGCCTCGTAGAGGATCTCGTCTTTCGACCAGAACCCGGCGAACGGGAAGATGCCCGCAAGGGCGAGCGAGCCCGCGAGGAACGTGTAGTACGTTACCGGCATCTTCGATTTGAGTCCGCCCATGTCCCACATGTCCTCGTTGTGGTGCATCGCGATGATGACCGCACCGGCGCCGAGGAACAGCAGGGCCTTGAAGAAGGCGTGGGTCGTCAGGTGGAAGACTGCAGCCACATACCCGCCCGCACCGAGTGCGAGCATCATGTAGCCGTACTGTGAGATGGTGGAGTACGCGAGCACCTGCTTCAGTTCGTCTTTCACCAGCCCCATCGTCGCCGCGAACAGCGCGGTGAAGCCGCCGATGAAGGCGATGACTGCGAGCGTCGTGGGCGTCAAGACGTAGAACCCGTACATCCGGGCGACGAGGTAGACGCCGGCCGCGACCATCGTCGCAGCGTGGATGAGCGCGGAGACAGGCGTCGGACCCTCCATCGCGTCAGGGAGCCACGTGTGCAGCGGGAACTGCGCCGACTTCCCGACGACGCCACCGAGCACGAGCAAGCCGACAATCGTGAGCCACGTCTGAAGCTCAAGGCCACCCGGGACCCACGCGACCGAGCCGGAGCCGTTGAGCGCGGCGTCAGCAAGCGCAGGGAACGATCCGTCGCCGGCGAACGTCGCCGTGCCGAACGTGGCGAACACGGCGACGACGCCAACGAGGAAGAAGTAGTCACCGAAGCGGGTGACGAGGAACGCCTTCTTCGCCGCCGACGGCGGTCCGGGCTCCCGGAAGTGGAAGCCAATGAGCAGGTACGAGCAGAGCCCGACCAACTCGAAGAACATGAACGCCATCAGCAAGTTGTCGGCGACGACGAAGCCGAGCATCGAGGCCGTAAAGAGACCGAGCCCGGCGTAGTACCGCGGCAGTCCCGTCTCCCCCTCGTCGTTCATGTATCCAAGCGAGAACACGTGGACGAGCAGCGCGACGAGGGTCACGATGACGAGCATGAGCGCGGATAGCGGGTCGATCAGGACGCCGAACGTGAGTTCGATGTCGGTCGGACCGATCCCGGCTCCGCCTTCACTCGCCCAGTAGTACAGCGTCTCATTGTAGGCTCGCCCACCAGCGACGACCGCGAGCACCCACAGCGAGAGCAGGAACGATCCTGCCGTCGCGGCGATGCCACCGAAGGCACCGCCTTTCGGGAGGTACCGCCCGGCCCCGAGTGCGACGAGGAACGAGAAGAACGGCAAGAGTACAATCGCCGGTACGTATGCGAATGCGTCTACCATCTTACCACCTCATCTCCGTTGGAACAGTGACGTCGGTGACGCCGAAGTTGCGGTATAACACGAGTATGATGCCGATTCCGATAGCGACCTCCGCGGCGGCAAGCGCGATAACGAACAGCGCGAACACCTGGCCGGTGAGGTCGCCGTAGTACAGCGCGAACGCGACGAAGTTGATGTTCGCCGCGTTCATCATGAGCTCGATGCTCATCAGGAAGTACAGCGCGTCTCGACGGGTGAGCACGCCGAACAGGCCGATGCAGAAGAGCCCGACGGCGAGAATCAGGTACCACTCGACGGGCACCATTACCGCTCACCTCCGTCGCGGCCGCCGTCAGTAAACGCGTGACCGACAGCGGAGACGATCGATCCACCCTGCTCGCGTTTCGCGAGATAGACGGCGCCGTCGACGGCGACGTCAAGTGCAACTGCGGCGATCAGGAAGGCCGCGAGGAACCCCTCGGAAGGGATCGTCGCGACGCCGTACTCGCCGAGATTGAACAGGGCGTATCCGATGTTGTGGACTACAGACGCGTCCTCCGGGAAGCCGGCGGCTTCGGTACCGAACTCCGCCGAGCGGACCGTCACGACCATCACAGCGAACAGGAGCCCAACCGCTGCTGCGGGCACGAGTTGCCCGCGGCTCCCGGTTTCATTGTCACTCATACTCTACTCACCTCCGTTTCTGTATCCGATCGCGTGAGCATCACGGCGAACGTGACCAAAATCAGAACCCCGCCCACGTAGACGAGGATCTGCATGGCGGCGATAAACTCCGCCTGTAACATCACGTAGTGCACCGCGACGCTCGTCAGGGCACCACCCAGAAGCAACGCGGCGTGGAACACGTCGCGCGCCAGGACGACCCCGAGGCCGAACGCCAGCGTGACCGCGGCGAACAGCCCGAACGCGATGGTAGTATAAACCATTGTGTTTGTCTCCTATGAGAATCCCTTTGAAGATTTCGAGACGCGCCCGTTACTGGTAGTCGACCTCGCCGTCTCCCTCTCCGATCCATGCGCTGCGATCGGGATTTCGGGATTCCAGCGGGTCGATCCCCTTGTACCACGGGACGTTCTTGAGCTGTTCTTTGTTGAACACAAAATCATCTTTCGTGTCCGCGGTGAACTCGAAGTTCTGTGTCAGCAAGATTGCGTCAACAGGACAGACTTCCTCACACAGTCGACAGTAGATGCACTGCCCGATGTGAAGGTTGTACTGTTCACCGTTGCGCTGGTCGTCCTGAACGATCTGGATCGTGTCGTTCGGGCAGACGTTCTCGCACTGACGACACCAGATGCACCGCTCCTGGCTGAACTTGTGAACGCCGCGGAACCGCGGGCTCACCTCGGGCGCGTCCTCCGGGTATTCCACCGTGAACGTCGTCCCGTCCAGCGCGTGTTTCATCGTCGTCGCCATCGATTTCATGAGTCCAATCATATTACGCGATCACCCCCACGATTACGGCCGTGAGCACCAGGTTCGCGAACGACAGCACCAGCATTCCCTTCCAGCCAATTTCGATCAGCTGGTCGATGCGGACGCGCGGTAGCGCGGCGCGGGCCCACTGCGTGAACAGGAAGAAGCCCCAGATCTTCACCACGAACCAGATGAAGCCGATGCTCTCCGGGCCGGGTCCGGATGCGCCGCCGAGGAACGTCACCGCGAGAATCGCACCGCCGAGGAAGATGTGCACGAACTCGCCGAGGTAAAAGAGCACGAAGTACGCTGAGGAGTACTCCGTCTGATACCCGCCGACGATCTCCGTCGGTGCCTCGGGGATGTCGAACGGATTTCGTCCGATTTCCGCCATGTTCGCGGTGAGGAACAACACGAAGGCGAACGGATTCACGAACGCGAACCACGCCGGGATATCGAATCCGGCGATCGTCACGAGCGTTTCCGTCTGTGCACCGACGATACCGCTCATCTGGAGGGTTCCCGCGAAGATTACGACCGACATCGCGCTCACGATGAGCGGGATCTCGTACGCGAGGTTCTGTGCCACGGCGCGCAGTCCACCAAGTAGCGAGTACTTGTTGTTCGACGCGTAGCCCGCCATCACCAGCGAAATCGAGGCGATCGAGGCGAAAGCGAACACCAGTGCGAAGCCGACCTCGGGGTCGGCGAGGTGGAAGTTAATCGGACCGAGCCGCCCCATCGGAATCACCGAGAAGCCGAGTAGCGCGGACGCCGGCAGGATGATCGGCGCGATGTCCCACGACGGACGGTCGACGGCCTCCGGGACGATGAGCTCCTTTGCGAGCAGCTGTACGGCTGCCGCCGGGATGATGAGCAAGCCGAAGGGGCCGACACGGTTGACGGCGATCCGGTCGGTGAACGCCGCCGTGATCTTCCGTTTGGCCCACGGACCGGCGACGCCGGTGAACGCGAGGACGATGTTTCCGACGATCGCCGCCGCGATTAGGGCACCGACGACCTCACCGAGCACCCCCGGAAGCCCGAGCGCCTCGGCGAGGAATTCGGGAAACAGCTGGACGGATGACGCACCCATCAGCGATCCACCTCCCCGAGCACGATGTCGAGGCTGCCGAGCGCCGCGATGACGTCCGGGATGTACTCACCGTTGGACATCTCCGGGAGCGTCTGCAGGTTCGAGAAGCACGGCGACCGGATCTTGAAGCGGGCGGGCTTGTCCGTCCCGTCGGCGCGGATGTAGATCCCGAGTTCGCCTTTGGCGCCCTCGACGGCCCGATAAATCTCGGTGTCGTCGTCCGGGCGGAGCGTGCGGGGCACGTTCGCCTGGATGTTGCGCTCGTCTTCGGGCCAGTCTTCGAGCAGGTCCACGCACTGTTCGATAATCTTCGCGGACTCCTCGACCTCGCGCATACGAACGAGTAGCCGCGAGAAGTTGTCGCAGCCCTCCTCGGTGACGACGTCCCAGTCGAGTTCGTCGTAATATCCGTACGGGTCGTCGCGGCGGAGGTCGTAATCGACCCCGGACGCGCGGGCGACTGGGCCGGTCGCGCCGTAGTTCTTCGCGACCTCGGGCGGGAGAATCCCCGTGTCGATCGTCCGCATCTGGAAAATCTCGTTGGACGTGACGAGGTTGTGGTACTCCTCGACGGACTCAGGCAGCTGGTCGAGGAAGTCGCGGGTGTTGGAGAAGAACTCCTCGCGCGGCTCCGGCAGGTCCCAGACGACGCCGCCGAGCCGGAAGTAGTTGAACATCAGCCGCTGGCCCGTCAGGTCCTCCAGCAGATTCTGGACGCGCTCACGGTCGTTGATGGCGTACATGAACGTCGCCGTGAAGTCGCCGTTGATGTCGAGCGCGAACGTGGCGAGCGCGAGCATGTGCGCGGCGATCCGGCACATCTCGGCGCCCATCGTGCGAATGACCTGCGCGTATTCCGGCACCTCGATCTCTGCGAGGTCCTCGGCTGCACGGGCGTAGGCCCACTCGTTGAGCAGCCCGGCCGAGATGTAGTCCCAGCGGTCGGGGTACGGCATGATCTGGTGGCGGTACGTCCCGGACTGCGCCATCTGTTCCTCGCTGCGATGGAGGTAGCCGATGTCGGGCTCGACGTCGACGACCTGCTCGCCGTCGAGAACCGTCTTCAGATGAAGCACACCGTGCGTCGCCGGGTGGTGCGGCCCGATGTTGAGGAACATCGTGTCGGACTCGTCGTCCTTGTGATGCTCCTGGAGCGGGTTCGCGTGCTCCGGCAGCGTGGCGATCTGCGGCCGGTCCTGGTCGTAGTCCATCGCCAGGGGGTGGCCCTGCCACGTCTCCGGCAGCAGGATCCGGCGCAGGTCTGGATGGTCGTCGTACTCGATGCCGATCAGGTCGTACGCCTCCCGCTCGTGCCAGTCGGCGGTGCGGAACACCGGCTCGGCCGATTCCGAGACCGGGTGGTCCTTGTCGGCGGGGACGACGATGCTAACCTCCTGTGTCGGGTCGTCGTACTTTTTCAGGTGGTAGATCGACTCGTAGCGGTTCTCGTACTCCTGGGCGGAGACCACGGAGAGGTGGTCGTACCCTGCCTGCTCTTTCAGGAGCGAGAGCGTTTCCTGGACGGTGTCCGGGCGGATAACGAACCCGGGCGCGTTCAAATGGTCGTCGCGGTCGACGACGAGGTCACCGAGGAGCGCCTCCAGTTCGTCCGGCGTGCGCTCTACGGCCGTGTCGTCAACGGTGTCTGGTCGTTCGAGGCTCATGGCGAATCAGCGAAGTTGTATCGCATGACGAGTTCGTCGTCGTCAACCTGATCAGCGAGCTTGTCGACGAGTTCGTCGCGTTCGAGGTCCGAGAACTCTTCCAGCTCGTAGGGCTTGACGGTGACGGGCGCGGCCTCGCCGTTGGCGACGCGCTCCTGCAGTTTCACGACGCCGTACACGAGCGCCTCGGGGCGGGGGGGACAGCCGGGGACGTGGATGTCGATCGGGATGACCTCCTCGGCGCCCTTGATCACGTTGTACCCCTCTTGGAACGGACCGCCGGAGATGGTACACGAGCCCATACCGACCACGAACTTCGGCTCGGGCATCTGATCGTAGACGCGCTTCATTCGCGGGGCGAATTTCGAGACGATCGTCCCGGGGACGATCATCACGTCTGCCTGTCGCGGCGACGCACGGGGGACTCCGCTGCCGAAGCGGTCGAGGTCGTGTTTCACCGCGTAGGTGTGCATCATCTCGATGCTGCAGCAGGCGATACCGAACTGCAGCATGAACATCGAGGACCCGCGACACCAATTGAGGAACTTGTCGAACTTGGTGAGGATGAACGGCGAAGAGCCGAACGCCTCACGCAGCCGGGAGTTGAACCGGTCTCCCTGACCCGACATGCGGCTGTCTCGGGTCTCGGTTACGACTTGCGATTCGTCGGTGATAAATGGTTGATCGCTGCTCATTAGTTCAGGTCACGCTCCGTCTTTCTACTGGTCGCGCGGGGACTCCGGGCCCAGCTGATTGCGCCCGACCGCCACGCCCAGACGAGTCCGATCGCGAGGACGCCGACGAAGGTCAACATCGGCCACAGCAGGTCGATCATCGGGATGCCCGCCTCGATGGCCGGGCGGTAGATGACGGCCCACGGGAACAGCAGCACGGTCTCGATGTCGAACACGACGAACAACAACGCGACCATGTAGTACTGGATGTTGAACCGGATCCGCGTCGTGCCCGTCGGGGTCTCGCCGGACTCGTAGGTGGTACTTTTGCCGGTCTCAGGCACGCTCGGACGAAGTAACGCCGACACCGTCATCATCCCTAACGGGATGAACAGGCCGACGACCGCCAAGGCGCCGATAGCTATCCAATCGCTCATATAGGTCTGTAACGTGCGAGGGTTTGGACCGCCCCCTCATAAGCGTTGAGTCTTCACCGCACCGGGGCCACGCACCCGAAACCGTCCGGGAGCGGGCCCGTGGCTCATCCGGCGATCCGTTCGCTCTCGATTCGGTCCCCGGTGCGTCTCAGTCGTCCCGATCGCGGAACCCGTCGATCCCGAGATCGTGGAGGTCAGCGGAGACGTCCGCGACGCTGCCTTTCAGATTTTCGTGGTACTCGACCAGCCGCGTCTCGATCGAGTCGTGCTCGCGCGCGAGCACCTGCGCGGCCGACAGCCCCGCGTTGAACGACTTCCCGGCGTCGACCGCGACGATCGGGGCCCCGGTGGGCATCCCGATAACGGAGTTCACGGACTTTTCCTGAACCGGCACGCCGATCACGGGGATCGGGTACGCGATCGACGCGGTCATGTTCGGCAGATCGGCCGACTTCCCGCCGGCGCCGGCGATGATAACGTCGAGTCCGCGGGCAGCCGCCGTCTCCCCGTAGGCGTACATGAGCTCCGGGGTTCGGTGAGCGGAAACGACGTAGCTCTCGTAGGTGAACCGCTCGTCGGGCGTCTCGTGGAAGTCCGTCTGTTCGGCGAACCCGAGCTCGTCGAGCGCGTCGTACGCGCCTTCCATGACGGGGAGGTCCGAGTCCGATCCCATGATGATCCCGACGTCGGGGGTCGTCTCCGGGTCAGCGTCGGCCGCCGCGTCCGCTTCGAGCCGGTCGATGAGGTCCTGCACGGTGGTCATGGGCGTGCGTTCGGCGGAGGGTTACAAGGAACCCCCGGATGCGGTGATACCCGATGAGATAATCCGTGCGATCGCCCCCTGATCGAGTGCGGGAGTGGGTGAATCGTCAGGTGGCGCGATCGTTTATAAATGAGAGAGTGGTGTTGCTGTCGGCTGTTTATAAAGCGTTGCTGACGCGGTGATAACTTCCAAAGCCCCCCTGCACCGCACAGCAGCCTCACGCCTCCCCAACCTCGCGGCTCCCTTCGGTCGCCGCGTCCCTCGCGCTCGGGTTCGCGCCTTTATCAGGCGCTCACCGGAGCGCGCCACCGCACTACCTATTTATAAACGGTCATCGCCGCCGCTCTCGGTTATTTATATATCGCGTCGCCGGCGGCGGTCTGCAACACCCGCTCCCGCTATCATTCAAAATGGGGACAACCGCTCCGCAATTACGAATCGTGGAACGTCAGCCTGTCTCGGAGCGCGCGCGCCTGTGAGAGCAGGGCGTCGCGGTCGACGTTGCCGCCGTCGCTGTCGCCTCCCGCGCCGCCGCCAGCCGTCACGGTCAGGTGCCCCATCTTCCGGAGCGGGCGCACGTCGTCCTTGCCGTACCAGTGGAGGTCGGCGTCGGGCGCGGCCAGCACCTCGTCGACACCGCGAAGCGTCGCGGTCTGGGCCTCGTCAACATCCCCGAGCACGTTCGCGCTGACCGCGGGCGCGACGAGGTCAGTGGGGCCGAGCGGCCAGCCGAGCACAGCCCGAATGTGGTTCTCGAACTGGGAGGTGCGAGCGCCTTCGATCGTCCAGTGGCCGGAGTTGTGCGGGCGCGGCGCGATCTCGTTGACGAGCACGTCGCCGTCGCGGGTCTCGAACAGCTCGATCCCGTAGACGCCGCGACCGTCGAGGGTGTCGAGCACGTCGCGGGCGACGGCCTCTGCCTTCGCGACGACCGCGTCGGCCGTCCGGGCCGGCGCGACGCTCTCGCGAAGGATTTCCTCGCGGTGGACCGTCTCGGTGACAGGATATGTTCGCGTCTCGCCGTCGGCACCACGTACGCCCATCACGGCGATCTCGCGCTCGAAGTCGACGAAGCGCTCGGCCATCGCGTTGCCGCCGACCGCGTCAAGCGCGTCTGTCGCGTCTTCTGGCGACTCCACCGGCGCGTTCCCGCGTCCGTCGTAGCCGCCCTCACGGGCCTTCAGCATCGCGCCGTCGAACTCCTCGACGACGCGTTCGAGCCCATCCGCGGTCGCGACCGGAACGAAGTCGGGAACGGCGATCCCCGCGTCCGCAAGCGCCTCGTTCTGCACGAGTTTGTCCTGGATCGTCTGGAGGGTGTCGGGATCCGGGTGGACGGGCACGTCGTACTCGGCGCTCACGGCGGCCAGCAGGTCCGGGTCTGCTAACTCGATCTCGAAGGTGAGCGCGTCGACGCGGCTCGCAAGCTCACGAACGCCCTCCTCGTCATCGAAATCGGCGACGATCTGGTCGCTGACGACGGGCGTCGCGGGGCAGTCGGGCGTCGGGTCTAACACGACGACCTCGACGCCGAGCGGCGCCGCGGCCTCGCCCAGCATCCGACCCAGCTGTCCGCCGCCGACAACGCCGAGCGTCGGTCCCGGCAAGGTGATCGACATACATGGCCGCGTACCCAACGTTAGTGCATAAATATTCCCACATCGGACGAGGAATATCCACGTTCGTGGTTACAACTCGACCGTCGCGAGGTCGCTTTCGAGCTCCTCGACGAACTCGTTGTACGCGTCCACGAAGCTCCGGAACGGCTCGGCGTACTCCCGCACGTCGGCGGCCGACGGCGCCTCGTACTGCGAGAGGAGGTAGAGCCCGCCGGATCCGCCGACTCGGAGGTACGAGACGGCGCCTTCGTCCCACTTCAACTCCCAGCGGTTGCCGTCGACGCGGGCCGTGTACGTTCCGTAGTCGTCTCCTTCGTAGCGGTAGATTTCACCGGCCATGACGGTGCAGGCCTCGCGGATCGCGTCCAGCACGCGGTCCCGCTCGGCGACGACCCCGTCGGTCGATACCGGTTCCGGGAACTCGGCGCTCACGCCGTCGAGGACGCCCGACAGCGATCCGACGTACTCGTTCCACGCCGCGACGAAGTTCGCGTAATCGCCGAGGGCTACCGCGAGGTCCTCGGGGTCCGGCGGCTGTTTCGTCGAGATGACGTACACGTCCGACCCAGATTTCGGAGAGAACAGCAGGAACTCCAGTTCGCCCGCCTCGTGTTTGACGGTCCACGTCCCCCCGGACGTCGACAGCTCCGTTCGTCCGTAGTCGCCCCCCTGGAGACGAGCGAGTTGGTAGGCGATCGTTCCGGCGTGATCGCGGACCGCAGCGACGAGTTCGTCGCGCCGGTCGGCGACCGCGTCCGTGTCGTGCACGTCGAGATCGAGCCCGAGGTCGGCGTGGGTGGTCACGAACACACTGGGCCCCACACCGGGTTAATCAGTTCGGGTCGGGGCCGACCGCACAGCCCGCGAGTCGCGCCTGTCACGCGAGCCGCCTTCATTACGCGAGGGATTCACGTATCTCACGGATCCGCGCCGGCTCGTCTATCCCCGATCGCACCACCACCGCGAACACCGCGTCGCCGTCCGGAACCGGCGCGTCCCCGCTCAGAATCGCGCCCGACCCGGTCTCCTCGGCGAGCCACCGGCGACCGTCAGCGATGGCTTCGCGGTTGAGCCACGCGGGCGGCCCGCCGACCACGAGCAGGGTGCGATCGGCCCGGCCGTCCGGGACCTCGACCGTCGACTTCCCGCGAGTCGCTTTCCGGATGGTCGTTTCGATCGCCGACACCGCCGCGCTCGTGTCGACCTCCGCGGGCTCGTTGGAGCCGAACAGCCCGAGCCCGAACCGCGATTTCGACGCGGGCAGCTCGACCGCCTGGGTAGCGTAGCCGATTGCGGCGATCTCGCCATCGCCGCCCACCGCGCGGGCGATGTCACTCGCGTCGAGCACCTGCTGTGGGGTCGACGCCGCGTCTTCGGCCTCGCCGGCGCCGAACAACACCGCGACCCGTTCGGCGACGGTCTCGTTTATCTGATCGCGGGCGTCTGCGAGCCGCTGTCCGCTCCCGATCCAGTCGGCATTATCGAACGGAAACATCGCAGCACATCGGTCGGTGAGCGCGTCGAACGTCCGCGCCGCGTTCTTCTCCGCGAGCGGGCGTTCCGGCGGTTGCTCGGTCGCGGCGGCCACACCGGTGGTGGCGGGATCGGTCTTGCTGGGCGCCGACTCCGCGGGCGTCGGGAGCAGCCCAAGCACGTACACCGGGGCGTCGTAGAGCCGCGTAATCTCGTCTGCGAGCGCGGGTGCGACCCCGGCGCCCGCACCGCCGCCGAGCCCGACGACGAGCAGGAACGCCTCCGCGAGCGACGGCTGTTGATCGTCCATCGCACGGCCTAGCTCGCTCGCGTGCGCGTCGCCGAGCCGACGGCCGGCATGGAGGTCGCCGTCGAGCCCGTCGCCGCCGGCCGCGTCGCCGAACCGATACCGCTGCGACTCGTCGAGCGAGCCGAGTGCGCCAAGCGCGGCCGCGTCCGTATCGAACGCGGTGACGCCTTGGAGGAACCGGTCGCCGTCGTGGTCGGCCGCGAGTCGGTCGACGATCCGGCCCCCGGCGCCACCGAGGCCGATGACGTGTACACGCATACATCACCTCGGTCGTTCACGGGAGATTTAGCTCTTCGGTCGGCGCCGAATCGGGCAGCCCCCCCGCGAGTGGGCTCGAACTATGAGCAGGATCGGGCCGCGAGCGGAATCAGAACTCGTCGAGCTGTCGTTGCCCGCGTGGGACCACCGGACCGGTGTCGTCGGTATTGCCACCGAGCAACCGGATCAGCGCCGTGTCGGCGAACGTGAGCGCCAACACGAGTACGATCGGCGCGAGGAACAGTCCGTGGAAGCCGAATACGACCGGACCGAAGATGTACGCGAGCATGAGCAGCCCGACGTGGGTGGTCTTCCCGCTGAAGTACGGGCGGAGCACGATGTCCGGGATCGTGTCGACGACGATCGCGACGACGACGAGAAAGCCGGCGACGTACACGAGCAGTGCGAGCTCGTCGTTGAGTATCGGCGACATCGCGGTCGCGGCCGCCAGGGGGAGGTACACGATTTTCATCCCGATCACGGGGATCAGGCTGGCGATCCCGGTGAGTGCACCCGCGAGCGCCGGATACGGCACCTCGACGGCGGCCGGCGCGACTACGTTGTAGCCGGTGTAGGTCACGACGGCAATGATCGAGATAGCGATGACGTTGAGCAGATTCCCGTACAGTACCGCCTCGAGCTCCGCATCAACCGCCTCGAGGTACTCTCGGACGATCGCGTCGTCGTCGAACGTGAGCAGCCAGTCGTGAAACTTCGAGCCGTCGAGCAGCAGGTAGTAGGTGACGACGATCGTGATGAGGAGGTTGAGGACGAGTCCCGACAGCGTGCTTGCCAACAGGGCCGCTTGGTCGGAAACGAACTCGATGAGTGGGTCAAGCTGTCCCGACCGATACGCTTCGAGGATCCCGTTGAAGGTCGGGTTCGAAAGCTCCGCGAGATCGCCGACCCAGGAGTTTTCGGCACCGACCGTTTCGGCGACCGGGTACTGTTCGATGAACCGCCGCGCCTCGATCAGCAACAACAGTATCGTGTAACTCAAGAGCGCGATCAGCGGGATAGCGATCACCGACAGCGAGACAACGGCACGAACCCGCGCAGGGAGCTTGAACCGTTCGAGCTCGTAGAACAGACGCCGCGTCGAGTAGTACAGGAAGACGGCGACAGTGAGCGGGGCGATGAACCGATATGCGATAAAAAGCGTGACGGCCGCGACGGCGAGACCGAAGAGGGCGATAGCGAACCGCTTTTCATCCATGTGGGTTTATCTCCGCCCGCCGACATAAATTGTTTGGAGGGGAGAGTCGGAGCAGATCCGATCGGTCAGTTATCGCCGTGAAACGGTGATTCTGTCCCGGCACGGCCGGAGGCCGATCCCTCGGTTGAGCGATCTGTTGGCCGATCTGTCGACGGTGCCGTCGGCTGGTCTTCGGACCGGTCCGTCGGCTGATCCGCGGACCGATCCATCGGCCGGTTGGTCGATTGGTTCACCGGTCGGTCCGCCGCTTGATCGGCCACGAGCCGTTCGTATCGAGCCGCCTGTTCGTTGTGCAGCGAGTGAATCATATCGGCGAGCACGCCGAAGATGAGCAGTTGGATCCCGAGGATCGTCGCGCCGACGGCCCCGATCGCGATCACCTCGTGGCTGATCCCGTAGGCGAACCACCGGTAGAGAACGTACGCGGTCATGATCGCGCCCGCAGTCGTCGAAATTCCTCCGAGACTTCCGAAGTAGAACAGCGGGTTGTTGGTCTTCGCTTTCCGGTACAGTTCGAGGAAGATCACGCCGCCATCGCGGATCGGGTGGAGGTTCGTCGCCGAGCCGCCGGGGCGCTCGCGGTACGTGATCGGAACGACCGCCACGGAGAGCTGGTTTTTGACGCACTCGACCGCCATCTCGGTCTCGATACCGAACCCGTCGGCGGTGAGGTGGAGCCGGAGGAACGAGCCGCGAGTGAACGCGCGGTATCCCGAGAGGATGTCGCGGAAGCTCTTACCGTGGATCGCGCGGAACGAGAGGTTGATGATTCGATTTCCGATTCGATTCAGCCGTGTCATTGCACCCGGCCGCATATCCGCGAACCGGTCGCCGATGACGTGGTCGGCGTCGCCCGCGAGGAGCGGGTCGAGCATGGCGTCGACGTCCGTCGCATCGTACGTCGCGTCGGCGTCGGCCATCACGACGTACGGTGCCTCGATGTGGTCGCGGACGGCCTCGCGGACCGCCTGCCCCTTCCCGCGGCCGGACTGTTCGACGACTCGCGCGCCGGCCTCGCGGGCGGCGTTCTGGGTCCCGTCTGTCGATCCCCCATCGATCACGAGCACCTCGTTGAGTCCGGCATCGCGAAACGCCTCGACGACGCGCGTGACCGTCTCGACCTCGTCCATCGTGGGCAACAGGACGCAGACGTCGTCGTAGTCGCTCATTACGCGGTCGATAACGGGGGAGTTGCTAAACTCTGTCCCTCCGGTTCGACGACGGGTGAGAAAAATCGCAACGGCAGTCACGCTGATTGCCTCGCGTTCGGGCTCGCGGTCACCCATACGCTCATGTATCCGACGATAGATCATGATACCATGTCACACGATACCGACGCGTACGCCGACGAACTGCTCAGTGCGGCACGGACGGCGACGGGCGACGAGCTCCGCAGTCTCACGTACTTCACCGCGGACGACGTCAACCAGCTGTACCTTCGCAGCGATCTGAGTCGGACCGCCGATCTCGTCGGATTCGCGGAAAGCGAACGCAACGGCTTCCGCGCCCAGTCGCTATACGCCGACACCCAGCTCGGCAGCTATCAGTTCACCGTGCGCGTGTTCGAGAACGGTTACCTCACTCGGGTGATCGACGGCGAACACGGCGTCTGGGTGACCACAGATTCGATGGATATCGACCGGTTCGAGGAGCTCGCGAGTGCGCTCGCGGCGATCCTCCGGTCGTTCGAGCCGGTCTGAACGGCGATCGCTCGATCCGGTCTGAAACGCAGAGTCGTATCCGGTGGCACTGCGGTCTGCAAGCCCGCCCGACACCGTCGAACGAAGATATAAGACCTTGTACATCTCGCAATCCGTATAATGACCATAGGAACAAGGTTAAGGTCGATCCCGCGGTACTGATGCGCATGGAAACGCGGAAAGTCCAGCGGCTGGGGCCATCGACGCTGGCGATGACCCTTCCCGCGGAGTGGGCGAAAGAACACGGTGTCAACAAAGGCGATGAGGTCTCGCTGCGGATGGGTGGAAAGGGGACGCTAACGGTCCTCCCGGAGTCGGTGAGCACGGAGGAGTCGGAAGCAGTCATCAACGCTGACGGACTCGACGCTAGGTCACTGGAGCGGGCCATCGTCGCGCAGTACGTGCTCGGTCGGCGCGTGATCCACGTCCGGAGCGAGGGGACCCTCGATAGCGAGCACATCAACGCCGTGTACAAAGCGGAAACGCAGCTGATGGGGCTCGGCGTCATCGAGGAAACGCCGGAGGACATCGCGATTCGGTGTTCCGTCGACCCGGAGGATTTCACCCTCGACAACCTGCTCGAACGGCTGGAGAACACGGGCTCGACGATGCGCGGTGAGGCCGTGAAGGCGCTCGCGCACGGCAACCCCGATCTCGCGCAGCGAGCGCTCAACCGCGAGCGGCAGGCGAACAAGATCTTCGTGCTTCTCCTGCGGCTGATCTTCACCGCGTACCAGAACCCGAACCTCGCGCGCGCCGTGGGGTTAGAGGAGGGATTCCCGCTCATCGGCTACCGCTCCGTCGCGAAGAATCTCGAACTCACCGCCGACAACGCGGAGGACATCGCCGACATCGTCATGGAGGCGGACGGGCACACCCTCGACGTCGACAGCGCGACGATGCGACAGATCCGCGAGTTCACCGATCAGGTGGACGAGCTGACCGTGCTCGCGGTTCGCGCTGTCGTCGAGCGCGACTACGACCTTACCGTCGAGTGCCGGGACCTGTTCTCGCGGCTGGAAGACCGCGAGCAGGAAATCCTCGGCGAGCTCCCGGACGACCTCGACAACGAGACGCTGTTGATGACCCGCGAAGTGCTGGTCAGCCTCCAGCACACCGCGGAGTACGCGATGCGAAACGCCGAGATCGCTGCAAATCTCGCGCTCAACGAGCCGTCGGACCACGTCGAAATCATCTGAGCCGGCCAACCGCGCTGTCGATTTTACCCCGTATCCGTTCCCGAGTCGCCCTCTTCGCATGAACTAAGTAGTCCCCGGTAAAGCCTCGCGTATGAGCGAAGGATCCATCGAGTCTGACAAGGAAGTCGGCGTGGCGCTCGCATTAGGGGCCGTCGCGCTTGTGGGCGCCGCAATGCTGTTCGGCTACCCGTCCCAGATCGGCCGTGCGTGGGGCTTCGCGGCCGCGTTCGTTTTCGCGCTTTGTGCGGTCGTCGCCACCCAAGTGTTCGACTAACGGCGATCCGACGAGAAACGGTTAAGAACGTCTGACACCTACCTTCACGGCATGAGCGAGTACACCGAGGAGGAACAGCGGATCCTCGCGTACCTCACGGACAGCGTCACCCGTGGTGAGCGCTACGTCCGCTCCAAGACGATCGCCGACGCGATCGGTCTCACCGCCAAGCAGGTGGGCTCGCGACTCCCCCGTCTCGCCGAGAAGTCTGACGACGTCGACATCGAAAAATGGGGCCGCGCCCGGTCGACGACGTGGCGCGTGACACCACAGGGCTGAACCGAGCGCAGGAGCCGATCCGACTCGCGTATTTTTAACCCCCGTCGACCCAACGGTATCATATGACCGTCCGAGTCTCCCGGACGTTCGAGTTCGACGCCCCCGCCGACGAGGTGTGGGCGTTCATTTCGGACGCCGAGAAGCGCGCAGGGGCGATAAGCGTGGTCGACACCTTCGAAGTCCATGGGGAGGGGAACGCGACGTGGCACGTCGCGTTGCCGATCCCGATGATCCGGTCGACAATCGCCGTCGAGACGGAGGAAGTCGAACGCGACCCGCCGAAGCGAGTGAAGTTCGTCGGGAAATCACGCGCGTTCCGCGTCACCGGCGAGCACACGATCACGGAGACCGACGGCGGGTGTCGACTGGCAAACGAGTTCGTCGTCGACGGGCGGCTTCCGGGCGTCGAGTCCTTTTTCCAGCGCAACTTCGACGCAGAGCTCGACAACTTAGAGGACGCGCTCCGCGCGTCGCTGGGGCCGACGGCATGAAGATCGCCTGCGTCCAGCTCGGCGTCGAGGGCGGTGCCGTCGAGACGAACGTCGACGCCGCGGTGGCCCGAGTCCGCGAAGCCGCCGCTGACGGGGCGGATCTGGTGGTCCTCCCGGAGCTGTTCGACGTCGGGTACTTCGCGTTCGACGCGTACGCTCGGGCGGCAGAGAGCGTCGCCGGCGAGCGGCTGGACCGATTCGCGTCGGTCGCGGCGGACGCCGATGTCAACGTGCTCGCGGGGACCGTTGTCGAGGACCTGTCGGCGTCCGCGGCTGACGGTGTCGACGTGCCGGCGACGTCAGGTCTCGCGAACACGGCGGTCCTCTTCGACCGCGAGGGCGACCGCCGACTCGTCTACCGGAAACGCCACCTGTTCGGGTACGGTTCGGAGGAGACCGACCGAATGGTTCCCGGCGAGACGGTACCGGTCGTCGATATCGAGGGCGTGCGAGTCGGCGTGACGACCTGTTACGACCTGCGGTTCCCGGAGCAGTTCCGCGAGATGGTCGACGCGGGCGTCGAGTGCGTGCTGGTGCCGAGCGCGTGGCCGTACCCGCGTGTGGAGCACTGGCGGACCCTCGGCCGGGCGCGAGCGATCGAGAACTTAGCGTACGTCGCAACGATCAACGGAAGCGGAGATTTCGACGGCGACGCGCTCTGCGGGCGGACGACCGTGTACGATCCGTGGGGGACGACGCTCGCGTCCGCCGGCGAGGAGCCGGACACGGTGGTCGCCGAGATCGATCCCGACCGCGTCGCGGCAGTGCGAGAGGAGTTCCCGGCGTTGCGCGACCGCCGGTGAGCGGCGGCCGTCCCGCGCTACGGTGAGCCGGCCGCCCGCTTGCTGATGATCCGGGACCGGCCCATTTATATTCGAGAGGCGACTACGGTTGAACGCCGAGGTCCGACGCTTTTCTCGTTGGAGTTCGGCGACTAATCCACGCGCCCGTCCCGACCACTCGGGCGGCGACGCCGCAGACAGCCTGGGGGTCCGCTGTTCGGCCGCCGCCCGCCCGCCTCCCGCCACCTCGATTCGCCTTTCGCCGCGTCCCATCTCCCATCCCATCCTCACGCCCAATCAGTTTGACCGCCACCGATCGTCACGTAACATCCCGTACAGTATCGCGTTCGATAATTCGGCCGGCACATATTTATCCCGATCCGGACTGGTGAGAAACGCCGCGGACGAAATCGGCCGGCCCCATCCCGTCTCGGGCGGGCCGGCCGGACACCCGCTTCCACCGTCCGTCGTCCGTCGGCTCTCGGACTCGGGTCCACCCGCTCCCACACCGTACCCGAGTCTGTTTCTCACTTCCTGAGAGTCGCTGGCTACTCTGTAGCGTGATCGGCGATTCTCGCGAGCGCCGGCAAAGCGCAAGGACGAAACCCCCGGATCGCGAATCGGCGGTCGAATGTTCCCCCGCGAGTACCGCGGCGTCGCCTTCGTCGTCGGGCTGTTCCTCGTCGTCCAGCTCGGCTCGCTGGCGCTGGTCCCCGAGTTCGCCGAGAGTGGGTATCAAGCCGTTGAGAACCCCGACAACCCGACGAACAGCATCCTGTATATCCTCGCGATCATCGTCATGACGGGGCTGATGCTCGCGGCGTTCCGCTACGACCTCGATCAGGGAATTCGACTCCTGATCGTCGGCGTCTCCGCGTGGCTCTCGTGGTACGTCTTTTCCGCGGTGGTGTCCCCGACGGCGGCCGCAGTACCCGCGATCGCCGTCGGCGTGGGGCTGCTCGTCTACCCCGAGTGGTACGTGATCGACACCGCGGGGGTGTTAATGGGCGCCGGCGCGGCAGGACTCTTCGGCATCTCGTTCGGACTGTTGCCGGCGCTGATCCTGCTGGCGTTTCTCGCGGTCTACGACGCCATCTCGGTGTACGGCACCGAACACATGCTATCGCTCGCGGAGGGCGTGATGGACCTGAACATCCCCGTCGTGCTCGTCATCCCGCTGTCGCTGTCGTACTCGCTCTTTGACGCCGAGGACGCAGACGACGCCGACGCCACCGTCGACGGGATTACCGACGGCGAGACCGGCAACGACGGGGTCAACGACGACGATGTCGCAACTGACGAACCCGATCGTGACGACATCGCGGACCCGACCGATATCGAGGACCGCGACGCGTTCTTCATCGGCCTCGGCGACGCCGTGATCCCGGCGGTGCTGGTCGCGAGCGCGGCGACGTTCTCGCCGGCGGCGAGCCTCGCCGTGCCCCTCATCGGGATCAACCTCCCAGCGCTGCTCGCGATGGTCGGGAGCCTCGCCGGGCTGGTCGTGTTGATGAGCTGGGTGATTAAGGGCCGACCGCACGCCGGGCTCCCGCTATTGAACGGCGGCGCGATCGGCGGCTACCTGATCGGCTCCGTCGTGGCCGGCGTCCCGCTGATCGAGGCGCTCGGACTGGCGGCGTATTTATAAGCGGGTGTCTCTCGCGGCAGGTCGCCGCGTGCCGGGAATTCGTTGGGTACCGGAAAACGTTGAGCGCCGAGAAAACCCGTTTTCGCGGGCGCTACTCGTCGTCCTCGGCGGCCGCACTGCCGACGCCGTTACGCACTTTGACGGCCGGTCCGGAGTCGAACGCCTCGGCCTCGGCACCAGAGAGTTCCGCGCGCCCGACCGCAAAGAGGGTGTCTTCGTCGTCGACGACCAGCACCTCGTCGCCGGGGCGGATTCCGTCGTCGGCCGCCGTCACGAACTTCGCGAACGCGTTGCGGCCCTCGCGGACGAACGGCTCGCTCTCCTCGCCGACGACCACTCGGTGCCGAGGCGCGGCGAAGGCACGCTGGATCGCTCTCCCGCCGGCGACGCCGAGCGTGAATCGCCCGTCCGTGCCGTACGAGACGAGGCGGTCGCCCTCGGAACTGCCCGGCGTGTCGTTGACATCGCCGCGGATCACCTGCCGCGGTCGGCCGCCGCTCGACTGGCGGACGGTCAGTTCGTCGCCCTCGGGAAACAGCGCGTCGCCCGCGTCGGCGCCGAACTGGTAGTCGGCGCCGGTCCGCAAGTCCGCGAGCACGTCGTCGTCAGTCATACTCGCGGTAGCCGCAGCACCCGGAAAGCCGTTGCGACACGGGTCGGAGGACGCCGAGGGAAGGGACACGGACCGGTCGGTACCGGTCTCGGAGACTGCTGCTCGCGGTTGCCGACGAGAGCGACACCGCCGGCAACCGTTCCCTCCTTACAGCTCGATCCGGTCGACGAGCCGCCCGTTGCCGTCGTCGTCGCGGTGCGTGTTGATCGCGACCGTCCGGATCCGGTCTTCGAGCAACGACCCCTCAATCTTCGCTTTGAGCAGCGAGTCGACCTGGTAGACGCCTGCGGCGTTGTTCATCTGTATCACGACCTGAGCCGGCGTCTCCTCGCCCTTGCGCAGCGAGACGCGCTCGATGGACTGCGAGGAGACAGTGTTGATCCCGCGACCGCCCTCCTCGTAGGGGACCCGCGACCGCCCGCGCTCCATGTCGAGACCGTCAGCGATCCGGACGACGCCGGCCTCCAAGGTGAGCGGCTGCTCTTCGGTGTGGTGACAGAGGATGGCGTGAAGTACCTCCGCTTTGACGCGCACCTGTTCGGGGACCCCGTAGAAGGAGGGGAGGAGTCGGTCGAGCAGGTCCGCGGCGAGCGGGATCGAGTAGTACGGGTGGTCGTGGCGGTGGACGACGTGGCCGATATCGTGGAGTGTCGCCGCGAGCGCGACGATTACCGGCTCGTCGGCTTCGTCGAGTCCCTGCTGGCGAGCGCCGTTGAACTCGACCCCGCCGTCTTTCAACAGGTCGTACAGCCGGAGCGCGCGGTCCCGAACGATCTCGACGTGCTTCGCGCCGTGGTCGTTGTACCCCTTTCGGTTGACCGGATTGACGTTTTGCGCCTCCAAGTACGCCGTGACCTCCGGATCTGAGAGCAGCCGATCGAGCACCTCGTTGAGCCGCTCGTCAGGGAACGCGTGCGTCGCGTCGGGATCATACTCGTGCCGGCCGGCGTCGGTGTCGGCGTCGATGTCGACGCCTGGAGCACCCGGTTCGGTGTCTGTTTCAACGTCAGTGTCCGTTTCAACGTCGGTGCCGGCGTCAGCGCCGCTGTCGGCGTCAGATCGGGCGGGATCGGTCATGAGATCGGAACGGAGGTGACGGCGGCCTAAAAGAGTGTATGTCGGGAGCACGCTGGCACGGCAGACCGAGGGTGGGCGATCAGACCATTCGGTGGCAGTTTCGACCCGAGGCACAATCTATAAGCGGCGGAAGGGCGCAGTACCGGTGTGAACCGACCCGCGTCCGCACGCGGCTCGCCGACGCCACCAGCGACGCGGCTCTTCTCGAAAAAACGCGCGTGATCCGTCCACCGGCGGGAGTGGCGCCCCCGTCTCGGACGACCCACGACCCACGCGACACCCCAGTCCGACGACCGACCACCGGCAACGTCGACGAAACACCGACGATATCCGGACCGAACACGACGACAGCGACACCACCAACACCATGACGGACACAACCACGACGACACCGTACACGAGCCAGGACGCGACCGACCGCAACCGAACCGACGAGCCCTTCGAGGGCGTGTATCCCGCGATGACAACGCCGTTCACCGCGGACGACGAGGTCGACCACGAGCAGCTCGCCGACAACGCCCGCTTCCTGGAACGCGCCGGCGTCGACGGGGTGGTCCCCGTCGGCTCGACCGGCGAGTCCGCGACGATGAGCCACGACGAACACGTCGACGTGATCGAGACCGTCCGCGACGCCCTTGACGACATCCCCGTGATCGCCGGCACCGGCTCGAACAACACCGCCGAAGCGCTCTCGCTCTCGAAGCGCGCGGCCGACGCGGGCGCCGACGGCCTGCTTCTCATCTCCCCGTACTACAACAAGCCGGAGCCGCAGGGGTTCCTCGAACACTACCGGACCATCGCAGACGCGGTCGACCTGCCGCAGATCGTCTACAACGTCCCGAGCCGGACCGGCCAGTCGATCCCCGTCGACGTCACCGTCGAACTCGCGGATCATCCGAACATTCAGGGGTACAAGGCCGCCTCCGGCGACCTCAACCTCATCAGCGAAGTGATCGAACGCACCCGTGAGGCGAATTTCTCGGTGCTCTCGGGCGACGACGGGCTCACGCTCCCCGTCCTGTCGATCGGCGGTACGGGGACGATAAGCGTCGTCGCCAACGTCGAGCCGGAGCGCTCCTGTGCGATGGTCGGCGCCGCGCTCTCCGGCGACTACGACCGCGCGCGAGCGCTCCACCACGAGCTCTCGCCGCTCGTCCGCGAGCTGTTCGCCGAGACCAACCCGATCCCGGTGAAGGAGGCGATGCACATCCGCGGACTGGGCGGCCCCGCAGTCCGCCTGCCCCTCTCTCGACTGTCCGAGGGACGCCGTGAATCCCTCCGCGCCCTGTTGGCGGAGTACGAGGATGGTGCGCCCGGAACCGTCGAGCCGGAGGCCGTCGAGCCCGCGACGCCGGGGGACGGCGAATGAGCGGCGAAGCGGTGTCGATAGCCGTCACTGGCGCCGGCGGCCGGATGGGTCGTGAGGTGATCTCGGCGGCCGCCGATCGCGACGCCGTCGCGGTCGCCCTCGCGGTCAATCGCACCGAGGTTGCCCCTGTTGCGGGCGTCAAAGTCCATCCGGCAGACCGCCTCGGCGATCTGCTCGCGGCGGAATCGCCGGACGTGCTCGTCGATTTCACCGGCCCCGAATCGGCGACGACATACGCCGAAGCCTGCGCCGCGGCCGGCGTGCCCATGGTCACCGGGACGACCGGCTTCGACGACGACCAACTGACCCGTCTCCGAACCGCGAGCGAGGCGGTGCCCGTGCTCAAGGCGTCGAACTTCTCGCGGGGGGTCGCCGCGCTCCGGCGGGCGGTCCGCGAGGCCGTCGCCGCGCTCCCCGGCTACGACGTCGAACTGACCGAGACGCACCACAACGCGAAGCGGGACGCCCCGTCGGGCACCGCGAAGTCCATCTTGGACGACGTGGAGTCGGTCCGCGAGGACCTCGACGAGCGCGTTCACGGCCGCGAGGGCGACGCGCCCCGCGACCCCAGCGAGATCGGTGTTCACGCGCGACGCGCCGGCGACGTAACCGGCGAACACGAAGTGCTCGTCGCGGGGAACCGCGAGACGCTCGAACTCACGCACCGCGCGGGCGATCGCGGGGTCTTCGCGGAAGGCGCGCTCGACGCCGCTGACTGGCTCGCGAGCCAGGGGCCCGGCTGGTACGCCTTCGGTGACGTGCTTGACGCGGGCGGAGACTGACCGAGATGACTTGCGCACATACCGACATCGACGGGTAAATACCGACACTCATCCACAACCCATTCAATGACACTCGAAGCCGACGTATCCGATCTGTGGGACCGCTATCAGAACGGGCTGACCGCCGCCGAGGCGACCGACGACGACGCCGCCGTCGTCGACGCGTTCCTCGCCGCCCTGGAGGCCGGCGAGATCCGCGCCGCCGAGAAGACCGGCGGCGACGTGACCACGTGGGAGGCCAACGAGTGGGTGAAGCGAGGGATCTTGCTGAACTTCGGCCTGCGTGAGACCGAGCCCCGCGAGTACGGCGGGGTCACCTACCACGACGTGCTCCCGCTACGCGACACCGCCGACCTCGGCGAGCGCGGCACGCGGAACACGCCGGACGGCACCGCGATCCGGCGCGGCGCGTACCTCGGCAGCGACTGTATCATGATGAGCCCCTCGTTCGTCAACATGGGCGCGTACGTCGGCGACGGCACGCTCGTCGACTCGTGTGACACGGTCGGCTCCTGTGCCCAACTCGGCGAGAACGTGAAGCTCGGTGCGAACACGCTGATCGGGGGCGTCCTCGAACCCGTCGAGGACGCGCCGGTCATCGTCGAGGACGGCGTCTCGCTCGGCGCGGGCTGCCGCGTCACCTCCGGATTCCGTGTCGGCGAGAACAGCATCGTCGGCGAGAACACCCTGTTGACGCCGCGAATTCCCGTCTACGACCTCGTGGAAGAGGAGGTCATCTACGGCCACCTCCCCGCGGAGCGCCGGGCGTTCACCCGGATGGTGGAGTCGTCGGTCGGCGACCACGAACTCTTCGAGGGCGGCGCGTACAAGCCCGCCGTCGTCGCGACCCACGTCGAGGAGGACACGCTGGAGGCGACTCGACGCGAGGACGCGCTCCGCGAATGAGCGACCACGACGCGTCCGCGGAATCCCCGGCAAACCCGTCGGTTCGACGCGTGAGCGACTGGGACGCCGGTTCGCTGCGCGAACTCGCTGCCGACCACGACACGCCCCTGTACGTCCAGGACCTCGACCGCGTTCGGGAGAACTGCGCGCGCCTGCGCGACGCGTTCCCGAACGCCGACGTCCGGTACGCGGTGAAAGCACACACCGGCCGCGCCGTGCTGGAGGCGGTCCGCGACGCCGGCCTCGACGCCGAGTGCGCCTCCGCCGGCGAGGTCGACCGGGCGCTCGCAGCCGGCTTCGGCGGCGATCGGCTCCACTACACCGCGGTCAACCCGCCCGCCCGCGACCTCAACTACGTCGTCGGCGTCGCCGAGGCGGAGTCCGATCTGACGGTCACGGTCGGCGCGGTCGACACCCTCGACCGGCTGGCCGAGCGGGGATACGACGGCCGAATCTGCGTCCGGGTGAACCCCGGCGTCGGCGCGGGCCACCACGAGAAGGTCCGGACCGGCGGCGCGGCGAAGTTCGGGATCCCGTACGACCGCGCCGTGGCGGCGACCCGCGAGGCCGCCGAGCGGTTCGAAGCCGTCGGCATCCACGCGCACGCGGGGTCCGGCATCGACGCCGAGCAGTTGGACAGCCACCGCGAACTGGTCGCGCGGTTGGGCGATCTGGCGCGGACGCTGGCCGAACCGACGGACGACGAGACGCCAGCGGTCGACATCGAGTATGTCGACATCGGGGGCGGGTTCGACGTTCCCTACGAGGAAGACGAGCCTCCGCTCGACCTGCCCGCGGTCGCCGACGCGACGCGGGAGGCCGTCGCGCCCCTCCCGGCCGAGGTCGACCTCGCGATCGAGCCGGGCCGGTACGTCGTCGCCGACGCGGGCGTCCTCCTGACGCGCGTGAACACGGTGAAGCCGACGCCCGAGGAGCGCGTCGTCGGCGTCGATGCCGGAATGACCGATCTGCTGCGTCCCGCGATGTACGACGCGTACCACCCGATCCGAAACCTCGGTGGGGCGGCGGGAGCACCGGCACCCGAGAAGCGAGAGGCAACCCCTGTCACGGTCGCTGGACCTATCTGTGAGACCGGCGATACCTTCTGTAACGACCGAGCGCTCGCCGATCCGTCACGCGGGGATCTCCTCGCTATCGGGATCACGGGCGCATACGGATACGAAATGGCGACCCAATACAACTCACGACCGCGACCCGCCGAGGTCGCGATCGACGACGGCGCGGCGATGATCGTCCGACGGCGCGAAAACTTGTCGGACCTCACGACTGTCGAACGGAAGGCCGAAGGAATGGAGACCGACCAAACGGAGACCGACAGATGAGTACACACGCCGTCCCGTTTGAGAAGTACCACGGCACGGGCAACGACTTCCTCGTCGTCGACGCAGACACACAGAGCGTGCGGGACCGCGCGGCGTTCGCCCGCGCCCACTGCGACCGTGAGACCGGTGTCACCGGAGATTCGTTCGACGAGCCCGACGACGAGCACGACGACGGCTCGGGCCGGCGCGGGGCCGACGGCGTCCTCTTTCTCAGCATCGAGACGCGGTTCGACCCGACCCGCGTCGTGATGACGCTCGTCCAGCCCGACGGCTCGACGGCGACGATGTGCGGGAACGGCGCCCGCGTCGTCGCCCGCTGGGCGCACGACCAGACCGGCGAGCACGAGTTCATGATCGATACGCAGGCGGGGACTCGCCACGCCTCCGTGAACGCCGACGCGACCGCGGCGACCATCGAGATGGGGGTGCCGACGTTCGATCCCCGACGAGTCCCGGTCGCCCGCGACGACCCCCTGATCGACGAGCCGGTCGAAGGGCTCCGAGTCACCGCGCTCAACACCGGCGTCCCGCACGCGGTGTCGTTCGTGGACGGTGGCCGAGACGACACCGATGATCCGGACCGGATCGACGCGATCGACCTCGACGCAGTGGCGCGGCCGGTTCGTCACGCCGACATCTTCCCCGAGGGCGCGAACGTGAACCTCGCGAGCGTCGTCGACGACGGGAGCGGAGACGGCCCCGCCGTGATCGACCAGCGAACCTTCGAGCGTGGCGTCGAGGGTGAGACGCGGTCCTGCGGCACCGGTGCGGTCGCGGTCGTCGCCGCGGCTCGCCGACTCGGTCTCATCGACGGTGAGTCCGCCACCAGTCGGCCACCGGGCGGCGAACTGGAGATCACAGTACCGGACGCGGGTCACGCGACCCTCACCGGCCCGGTCGCCCACGAGTTCACCGGCACCCTGCCGGCCGACCCGCGATGAGCGGGAACGAACATGAACGAGCCGGCTCGTCCCCGGACGAACCGTTCGACCCGGTCTCCTTCCTCGAAGCCGCGGTACAGATTCCCTCTCACGAGTCCGCCGAAGAGATGCGCGCGTTCGTCGTCGAGACGCTCGATCGGTTCGGGGTCGAAAGCGAGGTCGTCGCCGGCGGCTGCGTGCTCGCCGAGAAGGTCTCACCCAGACCGGACGCCGGGCCGCATCTCGTAGCGAACACGCACCTCGACACCGTGACGCCGCACGTCCCGTTCGAGCGGGGACCGGCCCGCGAGGACGAGGCGGTGTCCGGCGCCGACGAGACCGAGGAGGTCATCCGGGGCCGTGGCTCCTGTGACGCGAAGGGGCCGCTCGCCGCGCTACTGTCGGGGTTCCTGTCGGCGGCGCCGGAGCGCGGACGGCTCACGCTTGCGCTCACCCCGGACGAAGAAGTGCTGTCTCTCGGAGCGGCGGCGCTCACCGGACTGTCGCCCGGGACGACGGACCAACTCGATGGCGATCTGTTCCTCGTCGGCGAGCCAACCGGCCTGGACGCCTGTACGGCGGCGAAAGGCCGGTTTCAGGGAACCGTCGAGCTGTCGGGAGTGGCCGCACACGCCGCGGAGTTCGCCGGGGCGAACGCGGTCGCGGCCGCCGAGGGCGCGCTCGCCGCGATCCGACGGTTCGACGACGACGCGGCCAACCACCCGCAGCTCGGTCCCCCGAAGCTCACGCCGACGGTCATCGAGGGCGGCGCGGCGACGAATCAGGTGCCTGCGGACTGTTCGATCACCGTCGACCGGCGGAGTGTGCCGCCGGAGACCGCGTCGGGATTCAGATCGTCGCTCGCGGCCGCGGTCCGCGAGGCGGTGCCCGACGAGGTCGGCGTCGAGGTGGCGCTAACCGACCGGGAGTCACCGTTCTTCGAGGCGTTCTCGACGGACCCGGACCACGAACTCGTGGAGACGGTCGCGAGCGCGGCCCGGGAAGCGGGCGACTCGGTCGGACTCCCGGCGGACCGCGGGGGCGCGTCGCGACCCTTCGGCGCGGCGACGGAGGCGTCGTACTTCGCGCCGGCGCCGACGGTCGTGTTCGGCCCCGGTGATCTCGCTGACGAGGCTGGCGCAGTGGCACACGCCGAACGGGAGTACGTTCGCGTCCGAGAGGTGGAGGCGGCGGCGGACGCGGTAACTCGGTCGATTGCGGGACTGCTCGGTGACGCGGGGAACCGGGAGCCAGGTGCGGACTGAATTCTAAAGTAGGAACGTCTCTTCTCGTTCCGCAAGATCAACAAACTCGTCTGCAGCCTCGATCAGTTCGTCGGCGGCGGAGTTCGAAAAGCCCATGGCCTCGACGCGGACGCCCTCGTGCCGGAGGTGCGAGCAGAGGCGGGCGAAGTCGCCGTCGCCGGTACAGAGCACGACCGTATCGACGTGGCTCGCGAGCGAGACGGCGTCGAGGCTCATCCCGAGGTCCCAGTCGGCCTTCTTCGACCCGTCCGCGAACGTCTTGATGTCCTTGATCTTCGTCTCGAAGCCGATGTCGCGAAGCGCCTCGAAGAAGCTCTCCTCTTCTGGAGAGTCAGCGCGGATGACGTACGCAATCGCGCGGACGAGCGCCCGATCGTTGACGGCCTCCTCCAACAGCCCCGAGTAGTCGATGTTCTGCGAGTAGACGCTTTGTGCGGAGTGGTACAAGTTCTGTGAATCCGCCAGCACCGCGACGCGCTGGTCGGGATGGATCTCGGTCATACCGGTCGTTCGCGGCCATCCCATAGGGGCTTTGGGATTCGACGGCGGCCGCCGCGTCGACGTGCCCTCGGCTCCGTCACTCGGACGCGACCGCCGTCCCGTTACTCGTACACGTCCGCGACTGTGACGGATCGCGGCTCGGGAGCAGGCCCTCGACCGTCGGCGACGACCGCCAGATCGCCACGCGGATCGTCGCCCGACTCGCTCGGGTCCGTCAACACGACCGTCCCCCCGACCGAGAGCGGTGCGACGATTCCAGCGGCCACCGCGCCGACTCGAGAGAAGTCCCCGCGTAACACGACTCGCGTCTCCGCGTCGATGTCGTACGCTTCGATGACCGCCGTCGCCGCGGCGAGCACCTCGCCGTGAGACGCCCACACCTCCCCCTCACGAACGAGCGGGTCGTCCGGCGCGATCTCGCTCGGCGGCATCCCCGGGTTCTCGCTCCACAACTCCTGTTCCCAGTGGGTCGTCTCGGGGCGCTCCGGCGGCCCGCCGAAGACGGCGAGGTTGGTACCGGGTGCGGGCTCCATCGAACCCTCGTCGGCGACATCGACGAGTACCACACGATCGCCGGCCGCGATTCCGGCGGCGGGATCGAATCGGACCGTCGCACCCAGCCCCGCCGCCCCGAGGAAGGCCAGCGTCGTGTGGAGCCGAGGTGTCGGATCGACGGCAACAGTCGACCCCTGACGGGCGCCGAGATAGCGGAGCACGTTCGCCGCCTTGTACGCGTTGGTGATCAGGTCGTGGGACGTGCGCTCGCGGCCGTCGGCCGTCACGAGCGCGACGCTCCGGCTCCGCCGATCCCGGGCGAGGAGGTCGCCGACGACGTTCATACCCGACGCTCGGAGCGGCCGAGACTTAAAAACGAAGGAACGGCTCCACGGCGGTGAGTCCACAACAGCCGGTCCGCGCCGTTCGGTTCGCGCCGAGTCGGTCAGGGCGCGCCGGCGATAACCATCTTCGAGCCGTCCGCGGAGAAGGCCAACTCGCGATCTGAGTCGGCGTCGACCCGCACCGCGTCACCTGGTCCCAGTTCGATCACGTCGCCGTCGACGGCCAGCGTCGCCTCGCCGTCGAGCAGGACGTACACCTCTTCTTGGCCGTCCTCGGCGTGGTCGTGTGCCATCCCCTCCCAGCCGTTGTCGGCCTCGACGACCGTCACGCCGAGCTGCTCGGCGCCGAGCGCGTCGCGGAGGAAATACATTCCCGGTGCGCGCGGTTCCACGTCGTCGTAGTTGGTCGCGTCGTAGCCCATACCCGATAATCGGGTTGCCCGGCCGAAAATCTACGGGTGGGAGAAGAAGGGTCGTTGAAACCGCCCGGTCGCTAGAAAGAACTCTTCAGCCGCTCGAAGAAGCCGCCGCCGACGTCGATGTCCTCGCCACCCGCCTCGGCGAACGCTTCGAGCGCTTCGCGCTGCTCCTCGTTGAGCGAGTCGGGGATCACGACGCCGACCTGCACGAACAGGTCGCCGCGCCCGCGCCGCCGCAAGCGGGGCATCCCCTTCCCCTTCAGGCGGAACGTCTCGCCGCTCTGCGTTCCGGCAGGAACGTCCATCTCGACGCTCCCGTCGACCGTCTCGACCTCGATCGTGTCGCCGAAGACGGCTTGCGGGAACGAGACCGCCTCACTCACGCGAAGGTCGTCGCCGTCGCGCTCGAACCGATCACCAACGTCGACGTCGACCTCGATCAGCAGGTCGCCGTTGGGACCGCCGTTCTCGCCGGGCGCTCCCTCGCCCTCCATCCGGAGGCTCTGTCCAGAGCGGATTCCGGCCGGAATCTCCACGGAGAGGGTCGCTTTCTCACGCACGACGCCGTCGCCGCCGCAGTCCGCACAGTCTTCGCTGTACAGTTCGCCGTCGCCCTCACAGCGCGGACACGTCGAGGTCTGCTGGACCCGGCCGAGCGGCGTCTGTTGCACCTGCTGGACCTGCCCGCGACCGTTACACTGCGAACACGTCTCCACGTCCGCGTCGGGCGGATGCCCCGCGCCGTCGCAGGTGTCGCATTTGGTCGGGCGTCTGAGTGTGACCTCCTTCGTTGCTCCCTCGAACGCCTCCTCGAGGTCGATCGCGAGGCCGGTCCGGAGGTCCTGTCCCTGCCGCGGGCGGTTGTCTGGACCGCCGCCGCGGCCGCCGCGGCCGCCTCCGCCGCCAAAGAACTGGTTGAAGATGTCCTCGAACCCGCCGGCGCCGCCGGCGCCCCCCGCACCGCCGAACGGACCACCGGCGCCGCCCGGTCCGCCGCCCGTCGCTCCGCGCTTATCGGCCTCGGTGAACCGGTCGTGGCCGAGTTGGTCGTACTGGCTGCGCTTCTGGTCGTCGGTGAGCACCTCCTTGGCCTTCTGTATCTTCTTGAACCGCTCCTCGGCGTCGTCGTCGTCGCTGACGTCGGGGTGGTGTTCGGCCGCCTGTTTGCGGTACGCCTGTTTGATATCGTCTTCGCTGGCGTCCCGCGACACGCCCAAGACGTCGTAGAAGTCCTCGCTCATGCGTTACGTTCGTGAATGGTTGTGTGAATAGTGATCCGCCAGGGTCGGATGGGTCGTCGCTACTCTTCGTCTTCGTCGTCTACGTCCTCAAAGTCGGCGTCGACGTACTCCTCGTCGTCGCCGCCAGGGTCAGCACCGGGGCCGGCCGCGCCGCCGGGGCCTGCTGCACCGCCCATACCGCCGGGACCAGCGCCGCCGGCGCCGCCCGGACCGGCCTGCGCCGCCTGCTCTTGGTACATCTGCTTGCCGATCTCCTGCAGTTCCTCGGAGAGCGCCTCGGTGACGGACTCCAGCTCCTCGGTGTCGGCGTCCTCGTCTTCGAGCGTCTCCTCGACGTCCTCGATGGCCGCCTCGATGTCACCGATGAGGTCCTCGTCCAGTTCTTCCTCGTTCTCCTCAAGGAGGGTCTCCGCGCGCTGGATCGACGTCTCGGCCTCGTTGCGGGCCTCGATCCGCTCGCGGCGGGCCTCGTCCTCCTCTTTGTGTTTTTCGGCTTCCTCTTGCATCTCCTCGATCTCCTCGTCGGAGAGACCGACGCCGCCCTCGATGGTGATCGACTCGGCGTTGCCCGAGCCCTGATCTTCCGCCTCGACGTTGACGATGCCGTTCTCGTCGATGTTGAAGGAGACCTCGATCTGCGGGGTTCCGGCCGGTGCCGGCGGAATCCCCGACAGCTGGAACGCACCGAGCAGCTCGTTCTCCTCGGCGATCTCACGTTCGCCCTGGAAGACGCGAACGTTGACGGAGGTCTGGTTGGCGGCGGCCGTCGTGAACACCTTCGACTCCTCGGTGGGAATCGTCGTGTTCTTGTCGATGAGCCGCTCGAAGAGACCGCCTTTCACCTCGATACCGAGCGAGAGCGGGGTCACGTCGAGTAGGACGATGTCGTCGACGTCTCCGGAGAGCACGCCGCCCTGGACCGCCGCGCCGAGTGCGACCGCCTCGTCGGGGTTCACGTTCTTTTTCGGCTGCTGACCGACGACCTCCTCGACTTTCTCTTGGACCTGCGGCATCCGGGTCGAGCCGCCGACGAGGATGACCTCGTCGATATCGCTCGTCGAGTAATCGGCGTCAGAGAGCGCCTGCTTCGTCGGGCCGACGGTGCGCTCGATGAGGTCCGCAGTGAGCTTCTCGAACGTCGCGCGGGTGACGGACTGTTCGAGGTGGACCGGACCGCTGTCGGTCGCGGTGATGAAGGGGAGGTTGACCGTGGTCTCCTTCTTGTTCGACAGCTCGATCTTCGCCTCCTCGGCGGCGTCTTTGAGCCGCTGAAGCGCCTGCCGGTCCTCGCGGAGGTCGATGCCGTGGTTGTTTTCGAACTCGTCGGCGAGGTGGTCGATGAGCGCTTGGTCCCAGTCGTCGCCGCCGAGGTCGTTGTCCCCGTTCGTGGCGACGACCTCGTAGACGCCGCCGCCGAGGTCGAGGACCGAGACGTCGAACGTGCCGCCACCGAGGTCGTACACGAGGACCGTCTGGTCCGACTCGTCGTCGAGACCGTACGCCATGGAGGCCGCGGTCGGCTCGTTGACGATGCGTTCGACCTCGAAGCCGGCGATCTCGCCGGCGTCTTTGGTCGCCTGTCGCTGCTTGTCGTTGAAGTAGGCGGGGACCGTGATGACCGCCTTCTCGACGTCGTCGCCGAGGTACTCCTCGGCGTCGCGTTTGATCTTCTGGAGGATCATCGCCGAGACCTGCTCGGGCGTGTACTCCTCGTCGCCGACGGTGACGGTGTAGCCGTCCTCGCCCATGTGCCGCTTGATCGACTGGATCGTGCGGTCCGGGTTCTGGACGGCCTGGTTCTTCGCCGGCTTTCCGACGAGCCGCTCGTCGTCATCGGCGAACGCGACGACGGAGGGCGTCGTCCGATCGCCCTCCGCGTTCGCGATGATCTCAGGCTCGTCGCCCTCCATTACCGCGAACGCGGAGTTGGTGGTACCGAGGTCGATACCGAGAATCTTGTTGCTCGCCATCTTGCGCAAAGTTAGCGGCTTGTGTCGGTTAAAGGTTACTAGACGGAGCGAATCTCCGATGTTATCGATCCCGGCGCAGTCATGCGTTTTCACCGATCGTGTGAATCGATCGCATCGATGTTTTTATAAAGACCCGCAAGCACAGCGTCGCGATAGGTCTGCGGGCGACAGCAGCGCCCGATTCGGCTCCCGGATCAGCGCCCGATTCAGAGTCCGACTCAGAGCCCGGTAACGAGGTCTTCGAGCGCGGCTCGCGGGTCGTCGGCCTTCGCGACGCCGGAGGCCAGGAGGATGCCAGACGCGCCGAGGTCGCCCGCGGCGGCCACGTCGTCGCCCGTCGAGACGCCGGCGCCACAGAACACGTCGACGTCGGAGTCGACGGCGTCAGCGGCCGCGACCGCGTCCTCGACGATGCCGGGGTCGGCCGTGGAAACGGAGACATCGCCACCGATGAGTTCGGGGGGTTCGACGGCGACGGCGTCGGGACCGAGTGCGGCGGCGGCGCCGACCTGTGCGGGGTTGTTCGCGCAGACGATCGTCTCCAGATCGGCGCGCTCGGCGGCGCGAACGGAGCCGTCGATGTCGGCGAGCTTCAGGCGATTCTCCGAGTGGTTGATGAGGGTCCCCTCGGCGCCGTTGTCGGCGACGGCCTCGGCGAGCGTCGATCCGGTGTGGGAGCCGTGGGCGTTCGGCGAGACGTGCTGGGCCCACGTCTCGACGCCGGTGTCGGCGACGCGGGCGATGTCGGCCGCCTGCGGAGAGACGGCGATCCGGGCGCCAGACGCCTCGGCGACGTCGCGAGCGGCGGTCGCGACTTCGATCGGGTCACACGGGTACGCCTTGAGGTTCACCAGGATGAACATACCGTCACTGGGGGGCTGCGGGCGCAAATAGCTTCATATTTCCGCGACGATCTGGCCATCAGGTTTCGGTCGGTCGGCCCCGACTGTCGTCGGTTTCGGCTGATCGATCGCTCCCCCCTCCGAGACGCTGAGAGCATAAACGACCTTATACCCCGCTACTGTGGGTCCGACAAGAGATGTCCCTCATCGAGCTCATCGCCGGCGTGGAAGCTCACGAGGCCACGCTGACCGTCTTCAACGCCGATCCCGCGGTCACGGAGTCCCTTCGGGCGCACTTCGCCGACCGTAGCATCCGGATCGTCGCCGCGGAGGCGGCCGCGGGACCGGAGAACTACGCCGTGCTCGAACGCGACGGCGCGTTCGTCACGGCCGTCACCGTCGAGGAACTGCTCCCGCAGGGCGGGCCGGAAGACGCCAGCGGCGTCGAATCGGGTGATAGTGGCCGAGAGGGCGCCGCCTCGCGGCGCCGCGTTGGCGAACCGATCTTGGACCACCTCGACGAGACGCTGTTCACTTCGTACTCGCGCGCGGACATGGTCGCTGCGTCCCGCGAGATCGAGGACCGTGCATGGCGCGTCGGCGACGGCGCGCTTCACGCCGGATTCCAGACGCTCGACGTGCTCACCGGTGAGACCGACACCTACGATCTGCTTGGCGGAAAAGAGCGACTCGACGTCCACGCGTACGCCGCCGACGAGGGGAACGCGCCCGACGTGGAGCACTACACGGTCCACGTGGGCCGAACAGCCGAGATCCGCGAGACGTGGTTCGTCGCATACGACGGCGGCGGCGTCGACGAGGCGAAGTGTGCGCTGCTCGCCGAGGAGCGCGCGCCCGGCGAGTTCTTTGGGTTCTGGAGCTACGATCCAGAGACGGTCGATCACATCATCAACTACCTGACCGAGCGGTACGGGGAGACGGGAGGGGATCGACCCGAAGACAACACCGGGAAAAGCCGGTAGGGTTGGGTTGTGGCAGCTCAGTCCTTCCGTTTGACCACGTCGCCGAGCGTCATCGTCCCGGCGTCGCCGCTGTCCCAGTCGGCGTCCTCGACCGACTCGCCCTCGATGAGCGAGATGTCGAGCGCGCTTTCGAGTTTCCGCTGAACGTCGTCTGTCGGGAGCGTGTCACCGCGTTCGAGCTTGCGAATGAGACTCGCCTTCTCGTTGAGCTGATCGGCCAGTTCCTCCTGGCTGAGTCCGCGAGACTCGCGAGCCTTTCGGATCCGGTCGTCGTAATCCGTGGCGATCTCGTCCATGTCGTCGAACATGTCCCGTCGCCGGGTCGAACCGCCCGAAGAGCCGCCGGAGCTGGAGGACGAGGAGGAGGAAGACGACTTCCCGGTGCTCGAACTCGTGGAGTACTTGCTGCCGCCGGAGCCGGTCGACTCGTCGCGGACCTCGGTGCCGAAGTCCGTACACGAGCTACACAGCTCCAGTTCGGCGCCTTCGACCTTCGTCGTCGTCAGCGAGGCCTGTTCGGCGCCACACATCTCACACTGGGGCATACGCGACGCTAACGCTCCCGGTGGTATAAAGTGTGCGCCGGCGGGCGGGCGCCGACCACCACCCGACGTAATCGTGCCGCGGCCGGTACCCACTTGTCGTCGCGGACGGCACAGGACGTATGGACGTTCACGTCACGCAGTCGACCGTGCGGGGGACGACCCGCGCACCGCCCTCGAAGAGCTACACCCACCGCGCGCTACTCGCTGCCGGGTACAGCGACGGTGCGACCATCGAATCCCCGCTCGTCTCGGCCGATACGACCGCGACCGCCCGCGCCGTGACCGCTTTCGGCGGAGCGGTCGAGCCCGCGGCGGCGGCCGACATCGAGGACGCCGACGCCCTCGTCGTCGACGGCTTCGGCGGCCGACCCGAGGTTCCGGACGACGTGATCGACTGTGCGAACTCCGGGACGACGATGCGGCTCGTCACCGCCGCGGCGGCGCTCGCGGACGGGACCACGGTGCTCACCGGCGACGAGTCGCTCCGATCGCGACCGCAAGGCCCTCTGCTGGAGGCGCTCGTCGACCTCGACGTGCGTGCGGAATCGACTCGGCGAAACGGACAGGCCCCGCTCGTCATCTCGGGGGCGCTCGCGGGCGGCGAGGTGGCGATCCCGGGCGACGTCTCCTCGCAGTACGTCACCGCGCTGCTGATGGCCGGCGCAGTGACCGATGACGGGATCGAAATCGATCTGACGACGCCGCTCAAGTCGTCCCCGTACGTCGATATCACGCTCGAACTCCTCTCCGAGTTCGGGATCGAAGCGGAGCCGATCGGCACGGAGTCCGACGGCGCCGCCGGCGCGGAGGGCTTCTCCGTCCCCGGCGGCCAGTCGTACGCCCCCGCGGGCGGGAGCTACACCGTCCCCGGCGACTTCTCGTCCATCTCGTACCTGGTCGCGGCGGGCGCCGTCGCGGCCGAGTCGGGCGAAGTCGTGCGGATCGAGGGCGCCAAGCCGAGCGCGCAGGGTGACTCCGCGATCGTCGACATCGCGGAGCGCATGGGCGCCGAGATCGACTGGGACCGCGAGGCGGGCGTCATCACCGTCGCGCGCTCCGACCTGTCGGGCATCGAGGTCGACGTGGGCGACACGCCCGACCTCCTGCCGACCATCGCCGCGCTCGGCGCGGTCGCCGACGGCGAGACGCGGATCGTGAACTGCGAGCACGTCCGGTACAAGGAGACCGACCGCGTCTCGGCGATGGCCGAGGAGCTGGAGACGCTGGGCGCGGAGACGGTCGAGGAGCCCGACGTGCTCACGATCCGCGGCTCCGAGAGCGAGCTGCGCGGCGCGACCGTCGACGGGCGGGCCGACCACCGTATCGTGATGTCGCTCGCCGTGGCCGCCCTCGTCGCCGACGGCACCACGACGATCCGCGGCGGCGAGCACGTCGACGTCTCGTTCCCCGACTTCTTCGACGCGATGGCCGACCTCGGGATGGCCGTCGAGCGCGGGAGCGCGAGCGAGTGACGCGCTCGGGGCGTGACACGCGGGTCGTGAGACGCGCCACGAGTCGCGAGGTGACGATTCCGGGGCGCGCCTGACGGCGAGTACGGCTACAGTGAGGACGATAGACCTGACCGCGCAAAGGCAATTGTTATAGCCGTACACAAGACACACAATACTATATGGAGACCGATAGCGCATGACCGAGGAACCGACAGCGAACCGAGGGACCGCCGGACCGAGCCCGGCCGTCGTCGTCGTCGGGGTCGTGTTCGCGGCGATACTGGCGCTGACCGCGACCGCCTACACCGTGGCGGTCAGCGTCGTGAACGTGGTGACCGTCGATTTATTGGGATATCCGATAGCGGGAATCGCGCCCTTCGTCGTGATCAGCGGGGCGATACTGACGATCCCGGTCATCGTTCCGACCGCGCTGATCTCGGTGAAGCGGCTGAGCTAATCGGCCGTTCTCGCCGACGGATACCCGTCCGATTCCCCGTTCTCGGACCGACGAGTACACAAACGGCCCCGCCCACGTTCGCGCATGGACGACATCGACGTCGAACCCGTGGATCGCGTCGACGAGCCGACGACGCCAGACGAGACGACCATCGAGCCCGAGAGCGCGATCGACGTCGACGACGCCACCGACCTCCCGGTGGGCGTCGACGCCCCCGAATACGTGCTCTACGGCGGGAAAGGCGGCGTCGGGAAGACGACGATGGCGGCCGCGACCGGGCTCTCCTCGGCCGCGGGCGGCGTCTCAACCCTCGTCGTCTCGACCGACCCCGCGCACTCGCTGTCGGACACCTACGAAACGGACATTCCCGCGGAGCCGACGCGCATCCGCGAGGAGATCCCGCTATACGCCGCCGAGATCGACCCCGACGACGCGATGGAGGAGGGGATGTTCGGCGCCGATGGCGACCCCCTCGGCGGGATGGGCGAGATGGGCGACGCGATGGGCGGAATGATGGGCGGCGCGGGTGAGGCGGGCGGCCCCGGCGACGCCGACGAGGGACTCGGCTCGCTGCTCGGCGGGACGATGCCGGGCGCGGACGAGGCCGCCGCAATGCGCCAGCTGTTGGAGTACCTCGACGACCCGCGGTTCGACCGGGTGATCGTCGACACGGCGCCGACGGGGCACACCCTCCGACTGCTTCAGCTCCCCGAGATCATGGACTCGATGATCGGGCGCGTGATGAAGCTCCGCCAGCGCTTCTCCGGGATGATGGACGGGCTCAAGGGAATGTTCGGCGGCGACGACGCCGACCCCTCCGCCGATCTCGACGAGCTGCAAGCGCGAATCGAGCGCCTTCGGGGCGTGCTTCAGGACCCCGCAAAGACCGACTTCCGCGTCGTCACCATCCCCGAGGAGATGAGCGTCGTCGAGTCCGAGCGGCTCGTCGCCCGGCTCGACGAGTTCGGAATTCCCGTCAACACGCTCGTCGTCAACCGAGTGATGGAGGGCGTCGGCGGCGTCGCCGACGTCGACCCGGAGTGGATCGTCGAACCGAATCCGGAGACCTGCGACTTCTGCGCTCGACGCTGGGAAGTCCAACAGCAAGCCCTCCGGCGCGCGACCGACCTGTTCCGCGGGCGCGACGTGAAGCGCGTTCCGCTGCTGGCCAATGAGGTCCGCGGTGAGGCCGCGCTGCGCGTCGTTGCGGCGTGTCTGCGCTGAGCGGGGAAAAAGTCCGTACCGGCGGTTCCCAGTTCTCGAACCCTGCGCTACTCCGAAGCCACCGAGAACAGCGCCTCTCGGACACGTTCGGCGACCCCGGAGAGATGCGCCTGTCCGAATATCGCGACGACCAGCGCACCGAGTGTGTTGTACGTCATATCGAGGACGGTGTCGTCGAGCCCGTGTTGCGCGAGCGGCATCGTGACCCCTGTCTCGTCGGCCAACAGGTCGAGCCCGAACTCGAACAGCTCCCACACCACGCCGAACGCGAGGACGACGACGAGGATGAAAATGAATGCGAATCGGGTGGGGATCCGGATCGCCTCGCTGTGGAGATCGACGGCCCGCAGCGTCGTGTAGCCCGCACCGGCGACGAGAGAGGCCGACAGCGAGTGCGTGAGGTGGTCCCACCACCAGACGCGAGCGTAGAATCCGGCCGATCCGATCGTGTGGAGAAAGACGGCCACCGTGATCCACACGCCGAGCCACGGGTCCAACGGGATGTCGTAATTGCGTTCGAGCAGCGCCGGCAGGAGCGTGACGAACAGCCCAATCCCGCCGTTGGTGATCGCCTTCGGGGCGCCGGCGACGACGCCGTACGCGACGATACCGACAAGCATGATCTGCATTCCCCTCGTGAGTCGTCGTTGGTTCACGACGGACGGTCGCGGAAGCGGAAGGAGACGACCGACGTTCATCGGCTCACCACCCGCCAGATGGCGCGCCGGAGCCGCAGCCCCCGTCGGCGGAAGTACGCGTCGAAGAGCACGCCCGCGGCAAGTCCGGCCAGCGTCACGTAGATCCACTCGATCATCAGCGCCTCGTTCGTCGTCAGGTACGAGGTCCCGAGCATTCGGTCCATGTTCCATCGGAGGATCGCCCACACCCCCGCGGTCGCCATCGTCGTCATCACGACGAAGACGACTGCGAACCAGTGGGTCACGCGCAGCGAGGTGAACATGTGCAGTTCGACGGTGATGATGAGCGCCAACGCGGCGATCGAGAGGTACGTCGCGAAGACCCCCACCTCGCCGCCGAGCAGCGCTCCCACGAGCACGGGCAGCAGCGCGACCCCGAGCACCTCCCACGGGAGCATCACCAGCGGATTGCGGGCCGCAGCCGTCGGCGCGAGCACCACGGCACCGATCGCGGCGGCGAGCGCGACCGATTGGAGGTCGAGATCGAACAGGCTCTCAACGAACACGCCGACTAAGACGGCGATCATCGACCACGCGACGAACGCGTTCGTCCGCCCGTCGCGAAACAGCCGGGCGAGCCGGTCCTCAACGGCGGTCCCTTCGGGGACGGCGTCCGTAAATTCCTCGGGAATGTCCGCTTCGAGTTCGCCCGCCCCAGATCTGTCCGCCGTCTTGGCGACGGCCGGATCGGCTTCGACCGAGCCGGTCTCACCACCCGTCTTGGCGGCGTCTGACTCGGAACGATCGGCGTTCATACACCCCATCAGGTGGGCAGCCACTAATAGGGGTTGCTCCTGCGAAGCAAGTACCGAATAGCCGACCGACCGGCCAACCGCCGCAGGGCGCGCATCGAACGAACGCGTTTTTACCCCGCACGCGTCTCTGCCGGGTATGAACTGTCGGCGGTGTGGAACCCCGCTTCGCAAGCCCGGGGACTACTGTCTCACCTGTAACACCGCCAACGCCGACGCCGTCGTCGTCGAGTTCGCGGCGGATCGCGCGCGGCTCACGATGCTCGACGAGGACGCGGTCGTCGGCGAGACAACGATCACGACCCGCCCCGAACAGGACGAGCAGCTGACCGCGATCCAACTTCGGAACTTCGCCGGGCGCGTCGCCGACGAGATCCGCCGCAAACGCCCCGAAACCGTCTACGCCGCCGGAGACCGCGACCCGCTCCGCGAGACGCGAGCGCAGATTCACCACGAGTTCTACCGCGTTCCGGACGCCGACGAAACCGACCGCAACGACACCGACCGCAGTCCAGTCGTCGCGTGGGTCCTCGACCGCCGCGGCGACCGCGCGCTGGAGGTGGTCGAGACGCCGCCTCGCGAGAAGATCGGCGGCTCCCACTCGACGATCATCGGCGACCGCAAGGGGCGGAAGGCGATCAGCACGGTCGCACACCACCCCCACGTGAAGAAGATCGTCCCTGGCCCGATCGACGCCGGCGGCACTGGCTCGCGGACCGGACTCCGGGCAAAAGCGACCCGCGCAGGGACCAACGGCAACGTCCGGCTCCTCCTCCGTGACGGCTCCAGCGTGCAGGAGAACCGAATCGTCACCACGGCGATGGACAGGGAGACCGGAGAGCGCGTCCGCGAGGACCTCAACGAGGCGTTGCGAGACGCGGAACTACAAGACGAGTAGCGGCGTCGGCGCGCGGAAGAGTGAAGGGAGCAGCCGCACCTTCCCGCAAAAGAACGAGAGACCGCGTCGTCGGTTCCCGGTAGATATTTCCGGCGCCGACGCCGATCGCTTATAAATGCTGAGCGACGTTATGGAGGACTACTTGAAGGCGATCTACGTCCTCCAGTCCGAGCAGGGTCCTCCGGTTTCGACGTCCGCGATCGCGGAGTACCTCGATAAGACCTCGCCGTCCGTCACGGACATGCTGGGGAAACTGGAGGACCGCGGACTGGTCGAGCGCGAACCGTACCAGGGCGCAGAGCTCACTACGGAGGGCGAGGCGGTCGCCTTGGAGGTCGTCCGCCACCACCGGCTCTTGGAGGCGTTCCTCGCTGACCAACTCGACTACGACTGGAGCGATGTCCACGAGGAGGCCGACGCTTTAGAACACCACATCTCCGAGGAGTTCGAGCGGCGCGTCGCGGACGCGCTCGGCGATCCCGCAGTCGATCCACACGGCGACCCGATCCCGAGCGCCGACCTCGAACCGGTTGATGAGGGGACTGGTCCGCGCCTCACCGACCACGGCGAGGGGGAACGGGTGATCGTCACTCGCGTCTCTGACCGCGACGAGGCGGAGCTTGAATACCTCGCGAACGCCGGGATCACCCCGGGAACCGAACTCGAGATCGTCGACATCGCGCCGTTCGGCATGATAACCGTGGCGACGTCGACGGGCGAGCAGAGCCTCCCCGCGGCGGTCGCCCGCTCGATTCGCGTCGAGAGTGCAGGCGAGTGACGACCGCGCGTCTACGTCGAGGTTCGTCCCGCAGTCGACACTCACCCCGCGGCCGACACCCACCCCGCAATTAACCCCGGAGTCGTCCATCGATGTCGGTTCCTCGACCGTGACGGTCATGTTTCGTTCGCGAGATTTTTCACGAAAACGCCCTTTCGAAGGGTGTGAGTCTCCTCGTAACCCTCGGCGCCGGCGTCGTCTTCGGGCTGGCGCTCGCGGCGCCGCCGGGACCGATGAACGCGGTGATCGCCGAGGAATCGGTGCTGCGTGGTCGTATTGCCGGCTTCCGAGCTGGTCTCGGCGCGGCGACAGCGGACGCGATCTTCTTCGTGTTGGCCTCTCTCGGCCTCGTCGCAATCGTCGAATCGCTCCCCCTGCTCCGCGGGGTCATGATCGCCGTCGGCGGCGTTCTCATGCTGTACTTCGCCGTCGGCGCCGTGCGCGGCGCCCGAGCCTCGTTCCGCCCGAGCGCCGGCGACGAGCCCTCGATCGAAGAGGGGAAGGGGTTCCGCAAGGCGCTGGTGCTCGCGCTGACGAACCCCTATCAGGTGTTGTTCTGGCTGACGGTCGGCATCGGGCTCCTCCGCCCCGGCGAACTCGACGTGCTGGCGTACCTGCCGCTCGTCGGCGACGACCTCGTCGGAACCTTTGTCGTCACCACCGGATCCCCCGCGCTGATCGGCGGATTCTTCCTCGGCATCCTGACGTGGATCGTCGGCTTCCCGACCGGGCTCGTCGCCGCAGAGCGCCGTATCGAGACGTTCGCGCCGCTCGTCGCGGTCGGCTCCGGAGTCGTGCTCGCGGGATTCGGCGTCTTCTTTTTATACGACGCGGCGTCGACGCTCGCCGCGCTGTAAGCCGTCGACGGGAGCGACAGCACCCCTGTACGGGGCGCCGCGGTCATGGACAACGGCTTTGACCCGTCGGCACGACCGCCCGATATGTTCGAGAAGTCCACGTGGATCAAGCTCCCGCGGAACGTGCTCGTCGGCCACGATGTGCTCGACGACCTCGGCGCCGCGGTCGGCGAGCTGTACCTCACGGGGCGGCCGCTCATCGTAACGAGCCCCACCCCGAACGAGATCGCTGGAGATCGGGTGCGCGCGCAGTTCGACGACCCCGCGACGGCCGTCGTCGAGGAGGCCTCCTTCGACGCCGTCGAGCGCCTTATCGAAACCGCCGAAGCGGTCGATCCCGGCTACCTGATCGCCCTCGGCGGCGGCAAGCCGATCGACATCGCGAAGATGGCCGCCGACCACCTCGGCGTCGGCTTCGTCTCCGTTCCGACGGTCGCCTCCCACGACGGAATCGTCTCGGGTCGCTCCTCGATCCCCGAGGGCGACACCCGCCACTCGGTCGCCGCCGACCCGCCGCTGGCGGTCGTCGCGGACACGACGCTGCTCGCGAACGCCCCGTGGCGGCTCACCACCGCCGGCTGCGCGGACATCATCTCGAACTACACCGCCGTGAAAGACTGGCGGCTCGCCCGCAGACTCCGCAACGTCGAGTACAGCGAGTACGCGGGCGCACTCTCGGAGATGACCGCGGAGCTACTCGTCGAGAACGCGGACATGATCCGCCCCGGCTTAGAGGAATCGTCGTGGGTCGTGGTGAAGGCGCTCGTCTCTTCCGGCGTCGCAATGTCGATCGCGGGCTCCTCGCGGCCCGCCTCGGGCGCGGAACACCTCATCTCTCACCAGCTCGACCGGATCGCCCCCGGGAAGGCGCTTCACGGTCACCAGGTCGGCGTCGCCTCGATCATGACCGAGTACCTCCACAGCGGCGAGAACGGCCGGTGGAGCGCGATACGCGAGGCGCTCGCGGAGCTCGACGCCCCGACGACCGCCGCGGAACTCGGTGTCGACGACGAGGAGCTGATCGCCGCCCTCACTACTGCCCACGAGATCCGCGACCGGTACACGATCCTTCAGGGCGGGATCAACGAGGAGGCCGCCATCGAGGTCGCAAGCGCGACGGGCGTCATCGAGCGGTGAGTTGACTCGTCAGTAAACTGATTCATCGATGAACTAACTCCCGCAGCCGGCGACGCGGTCTCTCCTCGAAACTCCCATAACCGTCCCGCGACAATCCCGCGTATGTCCACCGCCAGCGTTCGCGACCGGGCCAAAGAGCGGACCGGCGCGATCACCGTGCTCCTCACAATTATCGGCTACGGCGCCGTCGGTGGGGTGTTCCTCGTCCCCGAGTTTCAGGCGCTGTTCCCGACCCTGACTCGCGGCACCGTCGACCTGCTCGCACACGGTATCGCCGTCGTCAACACGATCACCATCGTCACGCTCTCGCTCGGGTGGTACTGGATCCGAAACGGCGAGGTGAAAAAGCACGCGGCGGCGATGACCACCTCGTTCGTCCTCATCCTGCTGTTCCTCTCGATGTACCTGCCGAAGGTCGCCGGCGGCGGGACGCGGGAGTTCGTCTTGGACTCGTCGTACGGCTGGGTGCCGCTGTGGGAGTGGGTGTACCCGGCGTACCTGATCATGCTCGCGATCCACATCGTCCTCTCCGTCGTCTCCGTCCCCGTCGTCCTCTACGCCATCGTCCTCGGGCTCACGCACACCGAGGCGGAGCTTCGGAACGAGACGCCCCACCGTCGGGTCGGGCGGATCGCCGCCGGCGCGTGGCTCCTCTCGCTCGTGCTCGGCGTCGTCACGTACCTCCTGCTCAACCACCTGTACGACTCGACGTTCGCGGCCGCGGAGGCCGCCGCGATCCTCGTCCCGGCTGTCCCTGGGCTGTAGCGCGCCGAACGCGCGTACCGGGACCGATTCCGGCCCCGACCGCCGCCACCGAAACGCTTGACTCACCGCCGCCGCACCCTCCGCCATGACCGACTGGATCGGCGACACCTTCACGAGCGACGTCGGCTGGAATCACCTCGAATCTCTCGTTGATATCGGCGACCGCATGGCCGGCTCCGCCGGCGAGCGCGCGGGCCTCGAACGCACACGAGACGCGTTCGCGGATGTCGGCGCGCGCGATGCGAGGATCGAGAAGTTCGAGATTCAGGGCTGGGAGCGCGGCGACAGCGCGATCCGACTGGGAGACGACGATCTCGCGAGCGACGCCCACAGCTGTATCGCACTCCCCCGGAGCCCGGCCGGCGAGGCGACAGGCGAGTTCGTCGATCTCGGCTACGGCCTCCCCGAGGACTTCGAGGGCGACCTCGACGGCGCGGTCGTCATGGTCTCTTCGACGACGCCCGACTCCGTCGACCGATTCATTCACCGCCGTGAGAAGTACTACCACGCGGTGGAGGCCGGCGCGGCCGCGTTCGTGTTCGCGAACCACGTCGAGGGAACGCTCCCGCCGACCGGGAGCGTCGGCACCGCGGACGCGCCGATCGGCGATATTCCGGCAGTCGGCGTCTCCAAGGAGACCGGCGCGCGACTCGCGCGTCGACACGAGGATGACGAACTGACCGTCGCGGTGGACTGTTCGACCCCGGACGCGACGAGCGGGAACGCCATCGCCGACCTCGGTCCCGACACCGACGAGTACCTCGTCGTCTCCTCGCACGTGGACGCCCACGACATCGCGGAGGGCGCGATGGACAACGGCGCCGGGACGGCGACGATCGTCGAAGTCGCCCGCGCGCTCGCCGCCCGAGAGGACGACCTCGACACGCGGGTCCGGCTCGTCGGCTTCGGTGCGGAAGAGGTCGGGCTCGTCGGATCGTCACAGTATGCCGCCGCCGCCAATCCGGAGCGCCTCAAGGCGGTCGTCAACGTCGACAGCAACGTATTCGGTCGCACACTGAAGCTCGATCATCACGGCTTCGACGCGCTGGAAGCGGCGGGTGAACGCGTGAGCGAGCGGTTCGATCACCCGATCTCGCTCGGCGGCGAGCTGGTCCCGCACAGCGACCACTGGCCGTTCGTCCAGCGCGGGATCCCGGGATACATGGTCTCCGGCGAGACGGCAGACCGCGGTCGCGGCTGGGGGCACACGAGCGCTGACACCCTCGACAAGTTGGAGTCACGGAACCTCCGCGAGCAGGCGATCTTACTGACCGCGCTCGTCGTCGACCTCGCCGACGCGGACGTGTCGACGGCCCGCAAAGCGGACGATGAGATCGCGGCCGCCCTCGAAGCCGAAGGGAAGGCGACAGGGATGAAGATCACCGGCGATTGGCCGTTCTGATCGACGAGGCGGAGTCGAGATCAAATCCGGAACTGTCGCCAGCGTCGAACCGGGAGATTTTCACGGACGCCGAGCGCACCTCTCGGGTATGGGAGAGTCGGAACGCCGCGTCGCGGTCGCCGGGGACGACGAGCGAGCGGAGACGCTCCGCGAAGCGGTTCGGGCGGCCGGCGTTGGCGTTGTCGGCTCACCGCCCGCCGACGCGACGCTCGCGGTTGGCGACGCGGCGATCCGAACGGTGTTGTCGGACGCGCCACCCGAGCCGGTGATACCCGTCGGCGGGCACCGACTCGCGTTCGGACTCGACGAGATCACGGACCGGATCGAGCGGGTGCTTGCGGCCATTCGCTCGGACACTGACCCAACTGACCACCCGAGCGACGGCGTTGCCCGCGTCACACATCCCGTCCTCGCGGTCGCCGCCGGTACGGGGCCGGTGCGACGAGCCGTCGCCGACGTCGCGCTCGTCACTGCGGAGCCAGCCCGGATCTCCGAGTTTGCGGTCGGATTCCGACGAGGACACGAGGAGTCGTTCCGCGCGGACGGCGTCGTCGTCGCGACGCCGTTCGGAAGCGACGGGTACGCGAACGCTGCCGGCGGCCCGGTGGTCGAACCGAACGGCGGGCTCGCCGTCGTCCCGGTCGCCCCCTTCAGCACGCGGACCGACGCGTGGGTCGCCGTCGAACGCGTGCGCCTGTCGGTCGAGCGTGAGACGGAGCCCGTGTCGCTCGTGGTGGACGGCATCGTTCGGGAGACGGTCGACCCCCGCAGACCGGTCGAGATCGAGACGGTCGACCGGGTCGACGCGATCGTTCCGGGGGCAACCGGGGCTCGACGAGCGCAGCGATCGGAAACACTCTAATAACTCCTGACCGGATGTGTCGGTATGGACCCATTGCAGTTCCTCGTCCCCCTCGGCTGGCTGGCCGCGGTCGGACCGGTGTTGCCGTACGCGATACTCGTGATGACCGTCGCGAACCTCGCGACACGGCACGTGGCGCACAAGCGGCACGTCGAACAGGGCGATGACGGCGACAGCGTCGACGCGTACGATCCGCACGCGTTCACGAACATCGGGCTCCTGCTGTTGAGCTTCCTGTTCATCCTTCACGCGCCCGTCAGCGGGACGATCCTCTCGATCCTCGTGCTCACGATGCTGATCGCAGACCTGTTCGAGCTCGAAGCGCGCAACGTCGAGGCCCGCAACGACATGTCGATCGAGCTACCGAAAAGCTCGATCGTGGCCTCGCTCGTCGTGCTGGTGTTTGCGGCCTACTACGCGCTGTTCTTCCTCGTCTCTGGCGTCTGGAACCAGTACGTCGTCGCCTAACGCGGGCGACGATTCGTTCACGGCTCCCGCTTCAGTCCGTGGTGAGGATCAATCAATGTGAGGAGACACGCGGGGAAGCACGCTGACCACGAACTGCAACCGACGGCGCCGCCGACGGAGCGCCGGATCACCTGCGTGCTGTCTCTGTACTGATTTCGTTCCTCCGACGAGAAACGTTTTGAGTCACATGTCACGACGACCAACTGCGAGAGTGAGTGTTGCAGCCCTCGATGGCGAATCGATATTTAAACAATCGGGAGCGACAGCAACGGTTCCTGATAAAAATTGTGCGGTGGCGCGCGCCTGCGAGTGACCGCCTTTGGTGGCCGCGAGTAGAGAGGGACCTCCGGTCCCTCTGACAGCCGGCGGCTTTGCCGCCGGCGACACCGAGGGAACAACGCGAGCGAAGAGCACACCGAGCCGCACGAGTCCCCGTGGCTGGGGCTTTAGAAGAGTTCACCACAGAGTCGTCGATCAGTTATAAATGGCCGACAGCAACACCGCGTACCCACGTATAACCAGTCGGGCAACCGATCTGCGTCACACACTCCCGTGAACACGAGGTCTCTCAAGAGGAATTCCGACAAGCAAAAAGCGAACCGCGATCGGCCGCAGATCACGCGACCGCGTCGCGGCCCGAGCGTTCGATTCGTGGTCCCGATATTCAGTTCGCGGCCTCGCCGTCGTCGGCGAGTGACTGACGGATCTCGCGGCTCACCGGTACCAACACCCAGAACGTGAGCGCACCGAGAATCATCAGCCAGAAGGACACGTCGCCGGCGACCAGCCCGACTTCGGCGTACACGGTGTCGACGCCTTCGGCCGGGTTCACCAGCTGAGAGACCTCGTAGTACGACGGCGTTCGGTACCAGCCGCCGAAGGTGATCCATCCGAGACCGCCGAGCGCGAACAGGGCGAACCCCTTCATGAACTCGTCTGCCATTATCCTACGTTTCGCTGGCGTCGTCTTGAGACTTTCCCATCCCGCGGCCGCGAAACCGGGTCCCCAGAACGTATACGGCCGTTCCCGCGATGATGAATCCGATACCGGTGATCGCGAGCGTCGCGACCAACACGTCGTCGGACGGATACAGCCCCGCGCTGTTGAGCAGGTAGACGATCGTCGTCCGAACGAAGCTGATCTGGAGCGTCGCGGCGTCGATAAGCGTGAACCCAACGAAGTACGCGACCACGGCGGCCAACGTGGAAAAGACGGTGACCGCTTTGTAGAGTCGGAACGGAACGACGACCTCGCGCCCGTCCGGGCCATCGCGCGGCCCCGTCGGCTCGTTGCGCCGGTCACGCTGGTCGTCTTTCGCGACCGGATCGCCGGTCTCGTCGAACGCCTGTGAGTCGTCGTGGTCTGTGGAAGATGACATCAGTAATGGAACCGTTGGGGTCCCTTGAGCGCGTTCGCGAACGTCTGCGAACGATGACTGTCCGTCGTTTCGAACGCTGTTCCGGGACGTTACTTCGGCGGGCGCAGCATGTAGTACCGCCGATTCAGGTCGTACATGTATCCTTCGCGCATCGTCTTTAACACCGCGTAGGTGAGCACCCCTGCGACCACCGGGAGCAGGAACGTGAGGCTCACGATGAGCTCCAACTGGAACGGGAAGAAGTTCTGGATCGCGAGCGCCGCGAGCGTGAACGAGAGGGTGACGCCCGCCGCGCCGACGGCGGCCCAGAACGGCTGCTCAACCGGGCGCCGCGCGCTCCCCTTGTTGAGGAACGGGACGAGCGTGATCACGCCGAAGATGATCCCGTGAGCGACGATTCCGAGCAGCTCGTTGGACATCACGATGTTCCCGCCGAGCACCGCCAGATCCGGGTTGAGTGGGTCGAGCTTCAGCAGGCCGAACGACCAGTAGAGGTACCAGTCGGGAAGGATGATGGCCGGCGTCGAGCCGGGATTTGCCGGGTCGCCGAAGTGGGGCGGCAGGATAGCCGACACGAGGATGATCATTCCGACGAAGAAGCTCGTGATGGCGAGGTTCCGGAGCGTCTCGTGAGGCCACGTCGGGAAGCCCAACACGTCACGCTCGACGTACGTGGACTCCGTCCGCAGGTCCTCGTCCTCGCGGCGCGAGCGCTCGAAATACTGGTAGGTGAGCTGTGCGAGCCCCTGTGTGTGCTCTTTGCGTTCGGACCACGTCGGCGTCTCGTCGTCCGGCGGCACCGTCGCCGGCGGACCGCCGTCGGTGCGCGCTTGCTGGTCTGTTCCGCCGTCCGTCATGGGGGTGGTGTCGTCGGTCATTGAATTAGTGCGGCTCCGCGATTCCCTGCACCCACACGATGCCGACGTGGAGGGCGATGAGCCCGGTGACCACGAACGGCAGCACGAAGACGTGCAGTATGTACATTCTCACGAGCGTCGCCTGTCCGAGCGTGAATCCGCCGAACAGGAGCTGCGCCGCCCATTCGCCGACGAGCGGCGTCGCGAGCGCCATCTCGACACCGATCTGTGCGGCCCAGAAGGACAGCTGTTTCCACGGAAGCACGTAGCCGGAGAACCCGAACAGCAGCGTCAGGCCGATGAGGACGATGCCGAGCACCCAGTTGACCTCACGCGGTTCCTTGTAGGAGCCAGTGAAGTACACGCGGAGCATGTGGAGGAACACCGCCGCCACCATGAACTGGGCGGACCAGCGGTGGATACCGCGGAGCATGAACCCGAACTGGACGTCGGTCATGATCGTCACGAGCGAGTCGTACGCGGCCGTCGGGTCGCCCTGTGCGACGGCACCGGCCGTCGAGGGGGCGTAGTAGAATCCTAACAGCGCGCCGGACACCGCGGCGACCAGGTACGCGATGATCGAGAGCGACCCGAGCGAGTACAGCGGGTACCAGTACCAGAACTTGTTGTCGAGGTCGTACTGTTCTGTGTGGCTCTTCGGCATCTGGAGGTTCGCACGGTAGTACATCGTCTCTAATAGCTCGAGGTAGTCGACGATGCGCAGTCGCTTATCCAGCCAGATGAGCGTGGTGAGGAACACGGTCTCGATGACCGTCAGATCCTGGGTTTTGAGCCACGCGTTGTGGTCCATCTCGTCTTGTTTCTTGAGACTCATTGTCGGATCACTTCTTGTAGTACGGGTAGACCGCCCGCTTGAGGGTCTCCATGGCGTTTCCGGTATCGACGCCGACGCCGTCTTTGTCCTCCTCGCGCACGTAGAGGTCTTCCCACTTCCGGCGGCGCTTCTTCACGATCATCACGTCTGGGAGGAATTCCTTGCGGTACAACAGGAGGATGAAGGCGAGGTCGATGAAGACCAGCGCCAACAGCGCGCCCATGTACGTGTTTCCGAACTCGGTCGACGCCCACGCCGACATCAATCCGTACACGAACAGCGCGACGAACACAACTTCGATGACGGTCAGAAGCACGATCGCGATTGCGGCCGCCGTGCTCTCACGAGCAGGCTCGTACCGGTGGATGTCTCCGTAGGAGGACCCGCCGGAGCTCATTGGGTGCCTCCGTGGCCGGTGTGTGCGGACTCACCGTACTTGAGCATGTAGAACGTGAACACGAAGGTGATCGCGATGCCGAGCATCGCGGCGATCCCCACCCAGTGGGCGTGGATCGGGACCCCGACGTGAGCGATATTTTCCGGCCAGCCGTTGGACCCACCGCCAGTCTCGACGGTCGGAACGTCTCCGCCGACGGCGATGCCGGCGTGCATGCCGACCGCGTCGTGGGGCACGCAGTGGTAGTGGGTGATCCCCGCGTCCTCCTCAGTCACCTCGTACTCGTAGGTGTACCCCTCCTCATCGACCGGGTCGCCGCTGTCGAGGGCCGCTTCCCCCTCGACGGTGACGACGTTGTGCGCGCCGCCGCTGCCGGTCCACTCAAAGGTGATCGTGGTTCCCGTGTCGACCCACAGCTGGGTGGGGTTGAATGCGAGCCCGCTGTCCCCCGCGCCGACCTCGACGGTTACCTCGCTCTCCCCGCGAGCGTCCAGATACTCCCCGAGGTTCCCACCGGTGACCCCGCTCGGCCAGTCCGGCTGTTCCTCCTGTGCGGCGGCCGTTCCGGTCGCCCCGGCCGAGGCCGCGACCGCCGCGGTCGCACCACCGGCCGTCCGCACGAATTCCCGCCTTTTCATACAGGTTCACTCAGGACGGGGTGCGCTTAAACCCACCGACTGAATCCGTCGACGCCGAGGGGGTTACAAGGGCTGTATCCCCCGATATCGGCCGTTTACTCATCCCACTCGTCCTCGGTCACAGCGTCGCCTTCGACCGGGACAAACTCCGGTCGCTCCTTCGCTTCGCGTAGCGCCCGCAATCGGTTCCGGTACTCCTCGGAACGGAAGCGATCGGAGAGCCGCGCGTTCGCGACGACGACGAAGAGGAACAGTCCAACGAGCAGGAACAGGATCCCCATGGTCGGCGCGACGATCGTGTCGAGATCCGTCAGGAGCGTGGCGCCGATGAGCGCCACACCGGCGACCACCTGGACGACCGCAATCACCTGAATCATCAGATTCCCGAACTCACCGGACCCTTCGGGAACTGTGTCTGGGTGCGGAAGCGACCAGTCGTCGGGAGGCTCCGGGACGTCGTACGACTCCATGGCGGCGAGCGCGACGATCGGCTCGATATCCCTGAGAACGGTTCCCTGACCCGCCACTTCCCCCGTCGGTCGAACGATCGCGTAGCCTTCATCGGAGTAGACGAGAATCCGCTCTTCGCCGTCCTCACGAACGCGTTCGAGCACGCCGAACACGTCCCGGCTGGCGATCCGCGATTTGAGCTCCGCTTCCGTGCGGTCGAGTAATCGGTCACCGGTGATCCACGAGTCTGGATCGAAGGCGGCGTCCCACTCCTCGGGGCTCATTCGTGCCATATCGGCCGGGCCGAAGTCGTCGAAGTCGTACTCGTCGTCCACGCGGGCCCGGAGTTCTTCGAGGTCGTCGGAACGTTCGAGGCCGTCGTGACGCCCGCCGGGAGCGTCGTCGGGACTCTCGCCGGTAGCGTGCTCGTCCGGTATCTGATCCGGCTTCGTCCCCGGCTCCGATCCCGTCGAGGTGTCCTCCATTGGCAGCTTGTATGTGCTCCGGACGCTAACTGTTTTCGTCCGCGGCCGAGCCGTACCGAACAGGTTCGGGTCGGAGCGAGCGCCGGATCGGGGAGTTTTACGCGCCGGAGATCCTAGCGGCGATCAATGGTGGATTCGTCGGTCGTCGCGACGCTGGCCGGGCTGTCGGTGACGGCGAGCCTCCCGTTCCTCCTGTACGGGGCGTGGATAATGATCGACGCGGAGACTGTGACATGGAACGTGCTCACACACCACTTGCGATACATCGTCGTTGGGCTGACGTTGACGACAGGTCCGGTGGTCGGGTGGATGCTTCCTCGCGTCCTCAGGCGGCTAACCGGTCTCGCCGTGGTCCACGCGTTCTTCGGGCTCCAAGCGTACGCACTGTTGGCGTTCGCACTCACGGGAATTGTCCGTATCTTCCAGGCGAAGCGCAACGCCGACGCCTACGCGGACCCCGACGTCGACATCGACGAGATCCACGAGAACATGGGCCACTGGCGAAGCCGACTCCGCGTCGGCGTGGCCGGATTCCTGATCCTCTGGCTCTGCGCGTGGCTGACGGGGATCTATCGGTTTTACGCACTTCACATCGTTCCGATCCTGTGAGTGGGCGGGCGGAACGGCGCGGAGAGGGGTCCACCCTGACGGTAGGCGGACCGACAGCTTCAATCCCGGTTTGTCCCTACGGCCGGTATCGTGGCAGTCACTTTCGATCTGTTTGGGACGCTCGTCGACGTCGAGTACCCGTCCGACCCCGCGGAGGCAGTCGCGCGCGAACTGGAGTCCCGCGGCGTCGCGGTGCCGGACGACTGGCACGCCGCATACGGCGAACGACACGTGGACGCGCCCGACGGCGCGGAGGTACCCCTCCCGGCTCACGTCGGGCACGCCCTCGACTCTCGCGGCGTCAAGGTGACCGGAAACGTCGCCCGACACGCGGTCGTCGCCGCGTTCGATCCGAACGTGACCCGACGCGACGGCGCCCGGACCGCCGTTCGCGCCGCCGCGGAGAGCGGTCCCGTCGGGCTCCTGTCGAACTGCGCGGTGCCGGAACTGGTCTCCAAAACGCTGATCCGAGCCGGACTCCGCGGCGAGTTCGACGCGGTCACGACGAGCATCGGATGCGGCTGGCGAAAGCCGCACCCGAAGGCGTTCGAGACCGCCGCGGCCTCGCTCGGCGTCGCACCGGCGACGCTGGTGCACGTCGGCGACGATCCGGCGACCGATGGTGGGGTCGTCGAGGTCGGCGGGCGGTTCGTGGACGTGACCGAGACGCCGCTGACGAGGGTCGCGGCCGAACTCGAGCCCGAACCCTGATCAGTCGTTGAGCCGATCGCGCCACGTCGCTCCGATCTTTCCCTCTGCGAGCAATTTTTCGAGGTGAGCGACGACGGTCGCCCGCGCGAGGTCTTCGGCGCCGGTGAGGTCTTTTTGATAGGCGGCGTCGACGACGGAGCCAACGTCGGCCGCACCGCGCTCGACCGCCGCGAGAACCGCTCGCTCGCGTTCCAGCCGGTGGTCTACTAGCCGCTGGCAGGTCGCACCGGGGTCGGATATCGGTGGGCCGTGTCCGGGGAGCAGTCGGTCGTACCCCGCGTCCCGCGCCCTCCTGAGGCTGTCGAGGTACGCGCGGAGGTTGGCGCCCGGACCGCCCACGGCGACGCTCCCCTCTGCGACGGCGAGGTCACCACAGAGCAGCACGTCGCCGACCGCGAACGCGACGTGATCCGGCGCGTGACCGGGCGTCTCGACCGCGCGGACGGCTGTGTCGCCAGTTGGCTCGCCGACTGCGTCGCCACCGCAAAAGGTGCCCTCCGGCTCGATCCCGGTCGCGTCTGCGAACCGGTCTATGTGAGCCGCGTGTGCGAAGACGGGCGCACCCGTCAGATCGGCGTACGTCGCGACCCCACCGACGTGGTCCGGGTGGGCGTGGGTGACCGCGATCGCGTCGATGGTGGCGGTCGTGTCCCTATCGTCGTCCACCTCTGCGTCCGCGACTCCAACCGCCGCGTCCAGTGCGGCCGTTCGAGCAGCGGGGTCGACGAGCAGCCCGTCGACGAGGTACGCGTTCGTCGTCCCGCCGGGTGCCCGAGTGTCGACCGGGACCGCAACGCGGGTAACGGGCGACGGCATCGGATCAGTCGTCGCGGCCGATCGGGGAGGTGTCTCGGCGGTCGAGTCCGGACCGCGCGTCCGCCCCAGGACCGGATCCGGGTCGCTCGCGGCCGGGGATCGGAACGTCGACCTCGTCGACGACGGCGAACCGCGAGAGGTTCGCGACGCCGGCGTCGACCTCGTCGAGAGAAGCGTAAGGGCGTCCCACGACGATGTCGCCCGCCGTGCTCCGGTTGATCCCGGGAATCGCGGTCAGCTCGTCCATCGAGGCGGCGTTGATGTCAAGTGGGTACGGAACTCCCGTCACGGAGCGGTAACCGTGGTCGGTGATCGCCACGTCGATGGCAGTCCCGAGTTCGCGTTCGCCGGGGACCGCGACGAGGAGGGCGTACGTGCCGATCTGGCGTCCGAACGTCTTCCCGTCCTGGTGGTACTCCAGGTGAACGTCTGGGAGGATCGTTCCCGGCGGCACGACGCGGTCGAGCATCGGGTTGTCGATGGTCTCGCGGACCTCCCGTTTGTACGCCTGGAACTGGGCCTTGTGCTCGTGGGCGATGTCGGCACCTGTCTCGGCCATCTCGGTGCCCGCGAACGCCATCACCTGCCGGATGTTGATCCGGCGAACCATGAGCCCCTCGTCGTAGACGGACTGGAGGAACGCCTTGTTGTGCTCGTAGGTCTCGGGCCGCTCGCCCGCGAGCCCGTGCACGAGGTTGATCCCGGGGAGCAGCTTCGGGAGCCGCGGACTCGCGTCGGGGCCGGTCGAGGGACCGACGACGCGGTCGTCGCCGCCCGGCGTCGTTTCCGGGGTATCTCCCGGGCGCCAGCCGCCCTCCTCGTTGACGACGCGGACGGCTTCCAGACACTCCTCGGCGGTGACGAGCAGGTTGTTCTGCTCTTGGACGACAGGGTCAGCGGATTCGAGCCCGAACGCGGCGGTGTCGCCGGGCGTGTTGTACTCGGCGATGATCCGGATCGCCTCGCGGGAGGCCTCTGGGTAGTCCGTGATCGTCACCGGATTCATATTGTCGAGGTGAAGCGTCCGCAGGTCGGGCGCGACCTCGCGGATCCCGCTGTACAGCTCCCGAAGCGCGTCGGGATTGGGCGCCTCGCCGTCGCCGCCGAACGCGAGGATATCCGCCTGCCGGCCGAGCCGGAAGTGTTTGACTCCGCGATTCGAGAGCGCGTCGACCTCGTCGACGACCGACTGCGCTTCCCGGAACGCCGGGCTCCCGTAGAGCGGCTCCGTGCAGAACGAGCAGCGGTACGCGCAGCCGCGAGAGGTCTCCATTTCGCAGATGAGGTAGTCGGGGTGGTTCGGGTGTTGCTCGACGACGAACGCCCCCCTCTCCGCCCACCGATCGATCTCGGCGTTGTCGCGCATCCGGTTTCCGAACCCTTCTAACCCCTCGCTAACGAGGTCGTAAGCGGCCGCCTCCACGTCGCCCATGGCGACGAAGTCGTAGTCGAGGTCGTCGCGCTCGGTCTCCTGTGCGCCCGCGTTCTCCTCCCCGACGCCGAATCGCACCGGGCCGCCGAGCAGGGTAACGCCGTCCGCGGTCCACCCGAGCTCGCGCACTTCGTCGGGCTCGGCGGGGGTGCCGCCGACGTACTTCCCGGGGACGGTCATCCCGCCGACGTAGACGAACAGATCCGCGTCGGCGACGTCGGCGTGCTTGCTCCGGTCTTCGCGGAGTTCGTCGATGGTGTGGTAGGTGATCGACTCTTCAGGGACGCCCGCGTCGACGAGCGCGCCGGCCGTGTACCGCGGGTACGTCGAAATGTACGGAGGGACACCGAAGTGTGCCGGCTCGTCGACGTAGCCGTCGACGATGGTGACGGTGAGATCGCTCGGGTGCGGCGGCGACGAGCCGCCGTCGAGCGCGACCGGATCGGTCATGTTAGCGGGGCCTAGTCCGCCGACACGGGAAAAGGGTGCGGATGCGGGGTGGGGGGTGTGCGGATGCGGGGTGGTGAGTGTGCGGGGAAGGCGCGTGCGAGATCACGGACGGCCTCGGAGCCGTCTCAGTCTGCCGCCACCGTCGTTTGGCTACGAGTCGCACGGAGGGACCGGAGCGTGGTGAAGACGATCGCTCCCGCCACGACGACCGCAGCCCCGATAACGAGGAACAGCCCGATCGTCTCCAGAAGCTCGCTCCCGAGATACGTCCCAATTTCGCCGATGCCGACCGCGATGGACCCGGCGAGCAGCATTCCACCGAAGTAGATCTTGATGTCGTCGGAGTCCACGATTGCGGTCGCCGCGGAGCCGATGCGGGCCCCGAGCGCGCTCCCGAACAGGAGCGGGGCGACGATACTCAGGTCCACACCGCCGCTCTGCCCGTACAGGTAGCTCCCAATACCACCAGAGAACACGATTTCGAAGAGGTCGGTCCCGACAGCGACAGGAGTGGGAACGCCGATTGCGTAAATCATCGCGGGCATCCGAATGAACCCGCCACCGACACCGAGGAACCCGGAGAGAAGCCCGGTCGAGAACGCCACGGCCGTGATAACCCACGCGGAGACGCGGACGTCACCGCGGAGCGTGACCATCGGCGGGATCCGGACGGTCTCTTGGATTCGCTTTGCGACCTCGGGGATCTCGTACTCACTCAAGTCCTTGTCGACGGCACCGTGGTCGATACCGCCGTCGTCGTCGCCCTTGAGCGCCTCTCGAGTGATCATGAGCCCAATGCCGCCGAGTAAGAACACGTAGACCACGCTGATGATACCATCAGCGAGCCCGAGGTCTTCGAGATAGAAGACGCTCGCACGGCCGACCTCAATGCCGACCGTCGTCCCCGCGATCATGATAACTCCGAGTTTGTAGTCAACCTGTCCGAGGTCGTGGTGTTTCAGCGTCGCGATGACAGCCGTTCCGAAGACGAATGCCATCCCGGACCCGACCGCGACGGAGGCTGGATAATCCAACATCAGCAACGCGGGCGTCACGAGGAACGATCCCCCCATGCCGAAGAAGCCGAAGAGCAGTCCGACGACCAGTCCGAACCCGATGAAAAGCGCCAGCATCTCGGGTGACCCGCCGACGATTCCCATCAGCGTATCAAGCATTGGATCCACCTCCGACGAGGAATTCCATGAGGTGAGGCCCGACGAGCCGTTCGAGAACGCCGTATCCAACGTAAAGGATGACCGCTTCCAGTAGGATCGTACCGATTAGGAGAGCCGTCTCCGGATCCCACGTGGGAACCTCTAGTCCTGGCATGTGTCTGTCCTCCGGTCACTGCAAGTAGTATTTCGCAGTTCGTACATTGCTGCTCAATAATGCATATCCTGTTCGAGGTTATAACGGTTGTGTTTAATACACACAAGACTATATTTGCGTAACCACTCCCCGACCATAGATAACTTATGGGTAGGTTATTCCCAGAATCCATCCGATCGACGTCATTGAAATCCTCTTCGGATGACACATTCTGACTCGGTTGCGGTCAATACAGGGAGAGCGGTGGCTGATTACGGGAGCGGGTGTCGCAAAACGTCGCCAGCGAGATGGTATATAAACAGACGCGAGCGACGACGAATCTTTATAACTGAACGAGATGGTCGATGTCGCCGGCGCCAGCGACGAGGCTGGGGAGGCGTGAGGTTGCGGTTACGGCCCCGCGAGTACAACGAGCGAGAGCATGGAAGTCGCAGCCCGCGCAGCGAAACGATCAGGAACGTCTTCCGGTGGTGCAGTTGGCTTTAGAAGTCATCACCGCGTCAGCAACGGCTGATACACAGCCGACAGCAACATCCTGCTCTATTTATAAACGATCGCGATACCGGATCGGGAACGATCCGCAATTGTGCTTCCAGAATATTGTATTTTATTTCCAACAGTATCCACGAGATCCGGGGAAGTCTGGACGATGATATAACGTGGCTGAGCACGCTGGCGAGGGTGTCACGATGACCGTTGGCGAACTCGATGGCGTGTTCTACGTCGAGGACGACGGGACGGGGTTCGGACCGGTCATCGTCCAACAGACCGCGGAGGCACACGGCCGGACTGTCGAGGCAGTCGCGTGTGCAGACGGCGGCGTGCAGCTCGAAGTGACCGGCGCGTTCTGAGAGCCCACCGACCGTTGGAGGGACGACATGTGCGCACCGCCGCCACGCCGTTTAAGCCCTCGCCGACACAACGGTATCGCATATGCCATCGACGATGGAGGTCAAGTGCGAGGCCGACGATTGCGAGCTCGACATGTTCGAGAACCACTACACCTACGACGTTCCCGACGACCACGCCGTCGAGGACCTGTCGTGTCCCTACTGTGGCGGGAGCGATCTCGTCGAGATCGAGGTGTAGCCTGTGAGCAGACTGATCGAGACGGGTCGATCGGTGTTCCGGGAGGCGCTGGAGCGGGTCGGCCGCGGATGGAGCAAGATGCAGGAGCGCCGGCCCCTCTCGTACGACCTCCTCGAGAGCGACGATGCCTATCTCGTCGTGTTCGACGCCCCGGGCGTCCGCGGCGAGGATTTGAACGTGACGTTTCTCGACCACACTGTCAAGGTCCAACTCGACCGCTTCCGTGAGTTCCACGACGGGTACGAACTGCGGTTCCCCGGCCGCGGCGTCTCCCTCTCCGGCAGCGCCGACCTCCCGCGAGACGCGAACGTGACCCCGCAGGGTGCGAACGCGACGCTGACGCGGAACGGCACCTTGCAGGTGGAGATCCCGAAGAAGCAGGACGCCCAAGACGTCGAAGTCGTCGAGGAAGACGACCCCGACGAGGAGTGAGACGTCGTCGCGCCGCACCGGCGGTTACGAATCCCGTCCGGCGCGCCGCTCCACGGTCATTCCCTCCGTGATCTCGAACTCCTCGTCCCCGTCGAACCGATCGGGGTCGAAGGCGTCGATCCACGGCGACGACGCGGACGACGCGTGTGAACCGTCGAGCGACGCCAACACCCCCTCCGCGAGGTGTTCACCGATCGCCGGGGCGCGCATGAACCCGTGCCCCTGCCAGCCGGCGGCGACGAACAGCTGCGGTGCCGAGTCCTCCGTCGATCCGGATGCTCCGGCCACGAGATCGCCGACCGGGCCAACAAGTGGGTCGCCGTCGGGAGTCGCCGTGCAGAGTCCGGCCCACGCCCGTTCAACGTCCGGATCGGGAGCATTCACGGCGTCGAGTCGATCGCAGAGCGTCTCCGAGACGGATTCGACGAACCAGTCGTCTCCCTCACGGTCGTACGCTTCCGGGTCGGCCGCGACCGGCACGGTGCCGTCGCCCGCGAGGAGCCCGGTCGGGTGCGGTCGAACGTAGACGCCCGCCGTCGCGTCGTACACCATCGGGCCGTCGTAGGCGTCCCGGGCCGTCAGCGCCTGCACCCGGTACGGGACGACGGGGAGGTCGACCCCGACAGAGTCGAAGAACGGTGCCGTGTGGGCGCCGACCGCAACGATGATCGCGTCGAACGCGCGGGCAGTCCCCTCGCCGGTCGCGTCCCCGCGCTCGGAGAGCCGTATCTCTCGACCGTCGCTCGCGAGTGCGACCTCGGTCCCAGTCTCGACGTCGACGCCGTTGCGTCGCGCCCGTCGGCCCATCGCGGCGACGTAGCTCGCGGGGTCACACCACCCGGCGCCGTCGGCCACGGCCGCGACCGCGAGGTCGTCGATCGCGACCGGGAATCGCTCGCCGAGGGTCGCAGGGTCGACGAGCGAGACCGACCGGCCGTGGGCGCGCATTCGATCGACCATCGCCGGGACCGCATCGGCGTCCGCGTCGCCCTCGCGCACCGCGATGACGTACGGACAGGCCGTGAACGAAAATCCGGGCAGCGATCGGTCGAACGCGCGGAACCGATCCATCGCACGCGCCGCGAGCGCGGCGTCGACATCCTCGGCGTACGCGTCGTAGAGGACCCCTGCGGCCCGCCCGGAGCTTTCGGCGCCCAGCGTGCTGCGGTCGTAGAGCGTCACGTCGGCGCCGCGAGCCGCGAGGTCGACAGCGGCGGTGACGCCGACCGCCCCGCCACCGACGACCGCGACCGACTCGGATCGAGTCATGCGGTCACCTCTCGCTTCGGGGAAATAAAAACGACGCCCGCGGAGACCCGCGTGAACCGCTCGCGTCGCGACCGTGCGGGGGTCGAGCTGTACGACGAACTCGGCGTCGTTCGAGATGACGCCGGCGACCGGCGTGTCGTCCATCGCGGGCGTGCGGTCGACATCGTCCTCGGAAGCGGTGATCATCTGCCGGATGTCCTCGACGAGCCACCCGACGGTGCCCTCGGTGTCGGTCAGTTCCTCGTCGACGTGCGCGACATCGAGCCAGTACCGTTCGCCCCCCAACCGAAACCCGAGGAGCTGTCCGAGGAGTTCGACCATCGGCTCACTCCTCTTCGATGAGTCCCTGGAACCCCTGGTTGACCTCGGAGACCATCGACGACTGTTCTTCGACCGCAGCGCTGATGTTGTCCGTCTCGTCGCTTATCTCCTCGGCGTTGGACGCCGTCTGATCGATCATCGAGGCGATCTCCTCGGTGCTCGCGGCCTGTTCGTCGGTCGCGTGCGCGACTTCCTCGATACCGATGTTAAGTTCGCCGACCGAATCGCCGATCTCCTCGAACATCGTCAGCGTCGACTGGACCTCCTCGATTCCCGCTTCGACCGCCTGTTCGTTGTCTTCGAGTCCTTCGACGGCTCGTTTGGTGTTGTGTTGGATTCCGTCGACGAGCTCTTCGATATCGTTCGCACGCCGCTGGGACTTCTCGGCCAGCGATTTGATCTCCTCGGCGACGACCGCGAACCCCGCCCCCGCGTCGCCGGCGCGGGCGGCCTCGATCGATGCGTTGAGCGCGAGGAGATTCGTCTGGTCGGCGATGTCGTTGATCACTGCGACCATATCGTCGATCTCTTCGACGCTGTCGTCGATCCGGTGGACCCGTTCGCTCACCTCGCTGGACGAGTCGTCGATCCGCGTCATCGCCGTCCGCGTATCACGTGCGGCCGAGCGTCCCTCGGAGGCGAGTTCGTTCACCTGATCGCCCTCGCTCGCGACCTCCTCGGCAGACGACGCGATCTGCTCGACGGCCGCGCTCATGTCCGAGACCTCGTTTCTGACCTGGCTCATTCCCTCGGCCTGCTCCCGGGACAGGGCAGCGATCTCCTCGGTGCGGACGGCGATGTCCTCCGACGCATCCTGCAGCTCCGAAAGCGCGTACGCCGCGTTTTCGACGTCGTCGTTATCGTGATTCTGCGCCACCTCCACGGGCTGGCCGTCGGCCTCTGTGGTAGCCATTATGACAGCACTAGGGTGGTTCGTATTTAGACATATTCGCCGGTCCGAAATGTGCGATAATCGATCCTGGACGCTCGAACGCAGCTATCAGAACGAATAGCGGGAATTGATCATCAATGCCAACGGATCGCGGTCACAGAGTCAGTTCGGATCGTTCCGGAACGCGCTCTCGATGCCGACATCGAGATGTCACCGATCGCGGTTCGGCGTCCCAAATACGGCCGAGAGGAGCGCGTCGGTTCCGCGACGGAGACGCTGTGAGACCGCCGAGTCCGAGACGGCGAGTTCCTCGGTCAGTTCTTCGAGCGAGGTCTCTCGGGGGACGCGGAAATATCCGGAGTCGTGGGCGGCCCGGAGTGCGGTCTCCTGTTGAGGAGTGAGCACGGATTCGACGCGTTCGGGCCCAGATATTTGCTTATAAACACGCCCGACGCGAACGGTGTCGGATTCTCTTTCACAGCGCTCTGCGAGTTCGCGGAGGGAGTCCCGGTCAGGAGCCCGAACACGGAACAGCCACGTCTCGGACGTGCCGACCGCCTCGACGATTTCGACGTCCGACTTCGCGAGGTGCCCGATCGCTGATTCGGAGCGAATCGGAAGCGTGATCGAGATGAGCCGCGAGTTCGCGACGTGATCGACGATCTGAGCCGATGTCACGAACTCACGGTCGCGAAGCGATTCGATGGTCGAATCGGAATCATCGCCGTTGAAGAACACGTACAATACGACCGAGGTGCCAGAACAGAGCACGAGCGGGACCCGATACACGGAGTCCACATCGGGAGCGACAAGCGAACCGAGCACCGAATCAGTCGGAGAAATTTCGACGTTGGCGAAGACAGTCATCGTCGGGTAATGTGGGTACCACAGGCGGCGAGATAGTAGACTGAGTCAAAGAAATGTAGCACGTGTTCGCATATAAACTTAGGTAATGAGCAACGCCAGTATCGGCGCCAAATCGACAAACTCGGGTGTGGGGTCCGTGTGAGAGACTCGCCGCCGCAACTGGGGCACGCCTACGACAGAAACTCGTCGATGCCACGGGCGGGATACCCAGCCACGTGGTCGACGCCAGCCTCGCGAAGGGCGTCGACGCGGTCCCGGACCGTCTCCGGTGAGCCGACGAGCGCGAAGTCGCGCGCGGCGGCAGAGAGCACCTCACGGGTCCGTCCGGTGGCGGACGCGTCGGTGGGGGGTGAACCGTTCTCTGCGTCCGAGCCGTCCGGGGCGTCGGGCAGCGCGCGGGCGACGGGACGACGCCGGGCGACGTAGGCGCCGACCGCGTCGAGTACCGCGTCCTCGTCATCGGTCAGGACGGTCGGCGCGTACACGGCGATTTCGCCGTCGAAGCCGGCCGCGCGGAGCGCCCGCACGTCGCGGTCGGTGGATCGCGAGAGCAGTTCGAACTGGGTCCCGCCGGCGGCCAGCGCGACGCGCTCGACGCCCTCCGTGCCGACCCACGCGTCGGGGGAATCGCGCCGAGCGGCGCCGAGTCGGGGGGCGATCGCGCGCGATGATTCCTCGTCGGAGAGGTACGCACCGTGACCCGCGACGAGCACCCGACGGGCATCTTCGGGGATCCGCGCGAGCAGCGAGTCGTCGCCGAGCGGGTCGAATCCGTCGGCGCGGACCGGCGTCGTGACGTACAGCGTCGTCTCGGCGGCCAGTCGGTCGAGCGTCGCCGCGTCCGGGAGGTGCTCGCGGCCTTCGTAGTCGATCGTCACGCGGTCGACCGGAAGGTCGACGGCGCGGGCGACATCGCACTCGGCCGGCTTGAGCGCGATCGCGTCTATCCCGGCGCGCAAAACCGCCTCTCGGCCAGTCAGCATCGGCTAGACACCTCGATTCGGTGGCGCGTCTCGACGCGGTGGGTTGTGCTACTCACGGAGAAGTCCTCATCACGATCGCGGAACGCGATCCATCGCCTGTGCGGCCATGATTACCCACGGTAGCCGCGTGGCACTCATAAATCCGTCGTGGCGCGGCAATATTCTCGGCGTGGCGGTGACTCGGCGATTTGCGGTTCGCGCCACAGCCGAGTACCGGCCGGTAACGCATGCGTCCCCGCCCACGTTATGGGGATTGCATCCCTGGTAATTGGTATGAACCAACTCGTCGACGGTGAGTGGCGGACGGACGCGTACGAGACGACGGACGGGGACGGATCATTCCAGCGCGGAGAGACGACGTTCCGAAGCTGGATCGCCGGCAGCGACGTGCCCGAGCACGTCGACGCCGAACCGGACGAGCGGTTTCAGCCCGAAGCGGGCCGGTACCACCTGTACGTCTCGTACGCCTGTCCGTGGGCGCACCGAACGTTGCTCGCGCGGTCGCTGCTCGGCTTGGAGGACGCTATCGACATCTCGGTGGTCGATCCGTGGCGGGGCGCGGACGGCTGGCAGTTCTCCCCCGAGAAGGAGGGGTGCACACCGGACCACCTCCACGGCAGCGACTACCTCCGAGAGCTGTACGTCGCGGCCGATCCCGATGCCACCTGCCGGGTGACCGTCCCCGTGCTGTGGGACACCGAGACGGAGACGATCGTCAACAACGAGTCCCGCGAGATCCTCCGGATGCTCTCGACGGCGTTTGACGGCCTCGGGAACGACGTCTCACTGCTGCCGGATATCGGCGACGAGGCGACCGTCGAACGCGTCGACGAAGTCCTCACCGAGATCTACGAGCCGGTCAACAACGGGGTGTACCGCGCCGGGTTCGCGACGTCGCAGGCGGCCTACGACGACGCGATCGACGACCTATTTGATGCGCTCGACCGGTGGAACGACCACCTCGCCGACCAGCGGTACCTCGTCGGCGATTCTCTGACGGAGGCCGACATCTGCCTGTTCACGACGCTGGTCCGCTTCGATCAAGTGTATCACACCCACTTCATGTGCAACCGGAAGTTCATCCACCAATACGAGCATCTCTGGGGGTACGTCCGTGATCTGTACCAGACCGAGGGCGTCGCCGAGACGGTGAACATGGCGCACATCAAGGAGCACTACTACACCACCCATCCCGATGTGACGCCCACCGGGATCATCGCGCGCGGTCCGGACCTCGACTGGGGGGCGTCGCACGACCGGGGCCGACTCGCGGGGTCGCCGCCGATGCCGACCAGGGACGACTGAGGGACGAGCGAGCGTCGGCGCACGTTCGTCGCGAGATCTCCAGTTCTACCCTCCGGAACCGCAGCCTCACGCCTCCCCAGCCTCGCAGCGGTCGTTTATAAACGACCGCTGCGTCCCTCGCGCGTTCGACTCGCGGCCGCGGGCCGCTCGCCGGCACGCGCCACCGCAGATCGATTTGTAAATGTATCACGCCTCGGCACGCCAGCGGTCTCGCGTCGCCGCCGGCGACAACGGGTTCAAGTGCGCGCTCGCCGGACCAGTGAGTAGCAATGGAGCCGCCAGACATCGAGCGGTTGGACGAGCGGACCGTCCAGCGCATCGCGGCCGGTGAGGTCGTCGAGCGCCCGGCGAGCGTCGTCAAGGAGCTGATCGAGAACAGCCTCGACGCGGGCGCGAACCGCGTCGCCGTCTCGGTCGACGCCGGCGGCACCGAGGGGATCCGCATCCGCGACGACGGCGTCGGTATCCCCGCCGACCAACTGGAGGCGGCCGTCGCTGAGCACGCGACCTCGAAGATCACCAATATCGAGGACCTCGATCGCGGCGTCGCCACGCTGGGCTTCCGCGGCGAGGCGCTGTACACCGTCGGCGCAGTGTCACGGCTCACCGTCCGCTCTCGCCCGCCGGGCGCCGAGGCGGGCGCGGAGATCACCGTCGAGGGCGGCGAGGTCGGCGACGTGCGTCCCGCGGGCTGTCCCGAGGGAACGACTGTCGAGGTCGACGACCTGTTTTTCAACACGCCCGCGCGCAAGAAGTTCCTCAAGCGGACGACCACCGAGTTCGACCACGTGAACACGGTGGTAACCGGGTACGCACTCGCGAACCCGGACGTCGCCGTCTCGCTGGAACACGACGGCCGCGAGACGTTCGCGACGGAGGGGAACGGCGACCTCCGATCGGCCGTCCTCGCCGTCTACGGCCGTGAGGTCGCTGAGTCGATGGTCGACGTGACGTGGACGCCCGAAGCTGCCACCTCAGGGGGGTCCGATCCGCCCGTCCGCCGCGTTACCGGCCTCGTCTCTCACCCCGAAACGACCCGATCGACCCGCGAGTACCTCGCGACCTACGTCAATGACCGATACGTTACCGCGAGCGCGCTGCGCGAGGCGACCCTCGACGCCTACGGCGGTCAGCTCGCGCCCGATCGGTACCCCTTCGCGGTGCTGTTCGTCGAGGTTCCGCCGGGCGACGTCGACGTGAACGTCCACCCCCGGAAGCTGGAGGTACGGTTCGACGAGGAGCCCGCGGTGCGTGCGGCCGTCGAGGACGCGGTCGAATCTGCGCTGCTCGACCACGGACTGATCCGCTCGACGGCCCCTCGCGGACAGTCGGCGCCCGAGGAGACGGCGGTCCGTCCGGAACACCCGGAGACGGAGGCCGTCGGCGGCGCCGGCACCGACCACGAGCGCGCCGCCCTCGACGGGCGAGACGAGGGCGGCGACCCGGACGACCCGGACGACGGACACCGCTCCGAAACGACGACCGGCGCCGCGGCGTTGAACCCGACCGACGAGGACGCGTGGTCGGTCGGCGACGTCGGCGGGACCGGTGGGACTGGTGGAGCTGGTAGCGGTCGTGACGACTCCGGGACCGACGGCCGACCCTCTCCCCGAAGCTGGCAGTCGGGCCCGGAGCCCGCAGACGGTGCGACCGACGCCGGCGACGGTGACAGCCACGTCGGGGCCAGCCGCGACACCGGAACCGTCGCCGACCGCACAAATGAGAGCAGTGTCGGCAAGTCGATCCCGGGAGGCGACCCGACTCCGGTCGACGCCGACGCGAGCAATACCGATGCAACCGACATCGACGCGAGCGATACCGGACCGGACGACCGACGGGATCCGCCCTCGACGCAGACCGCCCGGAGACCCCCGCGCTCGACGGCTCAGCGGACTCTCGGGGACGACGCGTCGACGACGACCGAGGAGCGCAGTTACGACTCGCTCCCGCCGCTGCGGGTGCTCGGCCAGCTCCATGAGACGTACGTCATCGCGGAGGCGCCGGACGGACTCGTGTTGATCGACCAGCACGCCGCGGACGAGCGGGTGAACTACGAGCGCCTGCAGGCCACCTTCGACGACGGGGCGGACGCACAGGCGCTCGCGGAGCCCGTTCGAGTGGAACTGACCGCGCGGGAGGCCGCGGTGTTCGACGAGTTCATCGAGGACCTCCTCGCGATCGGCTTCCGGGCTGAGCGCGCCGATGAGCGGGCAGTCGTCGTCGAGGCGGTCCCCGCCGTCTTCGACGCCGCGCTCGATCCGGACCTCGTTCGGGACGTGCTCTCGGCGCTCGTCGGCGACGCCACCGCGGGCGATGAGCCAGTGACCGACATCATCGACGAATTGCTCGCCGACCTCGCGTGTTACCCCTCCGTGACCGGCAACACGTCGCTGACCGAAGGGCGGGTTGTCGACCTGCTCGACCGACTCGACGCCTGCGAGAACCCGTACGCCTGCCCGCACGGCCGGCCGGTCGTTATCCGGCTCGACCGTGAGGAGATCGGGTCACGCTTCGAGCGCGATTACCCCGGTCACGCCGGCCGACGCGCAGAGTGAGGGGGGACGGTACTCTGCGGGCGCCCTCCCGGCAGCAGAGAGGTACGTTTTAGGCGGGCGCCGTGGACCGACGCGTATGGAACGCGTAGCGATCATCGGCGCGTCGATGACCCAGTTCGGGCAACGCGACGCTTGGGTGCGAGAGCTGCTGGCAGAGGCGGGCGCGGCAGCGCTCGATGACGCCGGGATCGACGGCGACGACCTCGATCACCTGTACGTCTCGAACATGGCCAGCGGCGAGTTCGAGGGACAGACCGGCGTCCCGAACGCGCTCGCTCACGACCTGGCGGCCACCCCGGCGTACACCGCCCGGATCGACCAGACCTCCTCGTCAGGGGGCGCAGGCGTGTACGCCGCCTGGCAGTCGGTCGCCTCCGGTGCGAGCGATCTCACCATGCTCGTCGGCGGCGAGAAGATGACCCACCGGACGACCGCGGAGGCGACCGACGTGATCGCGTCGCTCACGCACCCGGTCGAGTACAAACACGGCGTCACGCTCCCCTCGTTCGCGGGGCTCACTGCACGGCTCTACCTCGACGAGTACGACGCTCCCCGCGAGAGTCTCGGAAAGGTGGCAGTGAAGAACCACAAAAACGGCGTCGACAACCCTCACGCACAGTTTCAGAAGGAAGTCGACCTCGACACGGTGCTCGACTCGCCGATCGTCGCCGACCCGCTGCGGCTGTACGACTTCTGTCCGATCACCGACGGCTCCGCGGCGCTGGTCTTCTGTCCCGAATCCGTCGCCGAGGAGTACGTTTCCAGAGACCAATACGCCGTCGTGTCCGGGATCGGGGGCGCGACCGACACGCACGTCGTCCACGAGCGCGCGGACCCGACGACGATGGGCGGCGTCGCCGACTCCTCCGATATCGCCTACGAGATGGCCGGAATCGGTCCCGACGACGTCGACGTCGCGGAGCTCCACGACATGTTCACGATCCTCGAGTTCCTTCAGAGCGAGGACCTCGGCTTCTTCGAGAAGGGCGAGGGGTGGAAGGCCGTCGAGGAGGGCGTCACCGACCGCGACGGTGAGCTCCCGATCAACACCTCCGGCGGGCTCAAATCCAAGGGGCACCCGCTCGGTGCCAGCGGCGTCGCACAGGTGTACGAGATATATAAGCAGGTCACCGGCGACGCCGGCCCACGTCAGGTCGAGGCCGACACGGGCCTCGCCTGCAACGTCGGCGGGTTCGGGAACTGCGTGACGACCGCGATTCTGGAGGGAAGCCAATGAGCGAGCACGAGACGACCGATACCGGAGCCGACGATCAGGAGGACAGTGCCGAACCGACCTTTGAGGCCGCCGAGTACGCGGACGGCACCGTCACGTACCCGCCCCACACCGTGAGCCCGAACGGCGCAGAGCGCGTCGGGACGGTCGACCTCCGCGAGTACGCGGCACGGGTCGTCACGTGGACGACCTCGACCGCGACCCCGCCGGGAGTTCGCGAGCCGAACACGCTCGCCATCGTCGAGTTCGAGATGGGCGACGACTACGACGGGCCGGTCGTTCGTGCGCTCGGTCAGATCGCCGAGTGCGAGGAGGGCGACGGCGAGACTTTCGACGTCGACATCGGCGACCGCGTCAAGCCCGTCTACGCCGACGAGCTTCGCGAGCCGGGCGCCGGGATCCGCGAGCCCGAGAGCCAGGCGTGGGACGGGTTCCGATTCCGACCGGTCCAGTAGAACGGACGTTGCCTCCGCGCCGGTTCCGGTATCTCACGCCCGGTACCGCGCCGATTCAGATGTGCCGTACTCGCCGAGTCGGTCCTCGTACGCTCCCGAGAGCGTGTACACGTCGGGTTTGTACCGAATTTGTTCGGTCACGTCGTGGACATCCCTGAGCCGGCGGCGGACGCGGTCGACGTCGCCGCGCTCGAAGTAGTTCGGCGTGAACACGAGAATAGCGTGGGCCGACTCGCCGAACGCCTCGCAACCGGCCCGAGTCGTGACCTTCGCGTCCCAGAATCGCCCCGCAGCAACGTCGGCGACGGTTTTCTCCCAGAGCCCATCTGTCGCCTCGGGCGGGCGCTCGACGAGCCACTTCCCGCTCAGGTAGGTCTCTTCGAGCGCGAGCCGGTCGATATCGGCCATCCTCTCGGTCTCGGCCGGTGGGAGGTCCGCGCTCGTCGTCGCCGCGGGGCGAGCCACGTCGTGTCTCGGGAAGTATCCGTCGCGGGCGTTTCTCGGGAACCCCGTCACGTCTTTCACGCGGAGCCAGTGCCACCCCTCCTCGGTGATCGCGGTGGGCGGTCGGTCGACGACCATGGCCGTCAGTTTGTGACGCACGGGAAAAACGCTCTCGACAGCGAGAACCGTTCTCCGCCACGGGCCATCAGACCCGCCGAAAATCGCCGAGTCGCGTCCCGTCCAGCAGGTACGCGTCGCCGGTCGGTAGCGCCTCGGGCAGAAACGGGGCGAGAAACGACTGGCCGTCGACGTTGACCCACGTCCCGCCGGACCGCTCGTTGAACGCCGGGAAGACGACGAGCTCGGGTGGGTCAGCGATCGCATCAGCGCCACGATGACCGCTCGGCGTGTCGACGCCCGGGTCCTCCACGAACGCCACCGGATCGATCTCACCGCGCAGCCACGCGCGTTCGACGCGCGACCCGCCGACCGCGTCCTCCAGTCGGACCTGTGGGTGCTCGTGACCCATACACACCACGTCTGCATCGAGCAGATCGGGAGCGGGCCACGTGTGACCGTGAAGGACGCCGACACCGCCGTCGCTCCCGAGCACCTCACCCCCAGAGCCGATCACGTCGATATCGGCGGCGAAGGCGTCGGCGACGCCCGCGTCGTGGTTCCCCTCGACGAGCGTCATGGGGACGCGGTCCGTGACCGCTCGGATCAGCGTCTCCAGTTCCTCGCGCTCGTCGCCCTCCGGCGCACCGATCCGGTGCGCGAGGTCGCCGAGGACAACGAGCCGGTCGGCGCCGGTCTCTGCGAGCAGTTCACAGAGACGCTCCCGGCGCTCGTCTGCGCGGCTGTCGAGTTCGACCCCTCGCTCGTATCGGAGCCCGATCTCGATGCCGGCGTGGACGTCGGCGACGAGCAGCGCGCGCTCGCTCTCGAGCTCGGCGACTGCCGCCGGCTCGCCGACCACCGGCTCGACGGCAGCCGGTTCGCCGAGCGCCATCAGATCGGCTTGAGCAGGCCGTCACCGGGCTCGTAACACTTCCCGCTCATCAGTGCGTCCTGAATGGCGTCCTCGACCGTGTCGGCGGCGACGCCGTGTTCGTCGACAACGCGGTTGACGACCGCCTCTCGGTCAGCACCGTCGCCGTCGTCGAGCGTGGCCATGGCGTCGACGGCCGCGACTTCGAGGTCGACGTCGGCTGACGCGTCGTCATCGCCCTCCTCCTCGTCGGTCTCGGAATCGTCGTCTGCCGCCTCCGTTGCCGCCGTCTCCGCCGCCTCCGCGGTCGTCTCTGCCGGTTCGGGCACGTCGATGTCGGCCTCGCCGGGGTCGTCGACCTCGCTACCGGTCGAGAAGTCGGTACCGAACTCGGACTCGATCTCTTCGCGTTCCTCGTCGTCGAGCTGGTACATCTCGTCCGCCGCGGCGTCGGCCGAGGGATCGTCCGCGTCGCTCCCGGCATCGAAGTCGCCGAGGCCGCCGCCGTCGGAGGAGTCGGTGTCAGTGCCGGCGCTTTCGGTGGATTCAGACGCGCTGTCGTCAGATTCGGCTGCGGTCGTCGACACCGAGGCCGCGGCGTCGACATCGGGCTCTGACTCTTCGTCAACGGGATCTGCGGTGGAGTCCGATTCGGAGTCGATCTGAACGGTTTCGGCTGACGCGTCGCCGCTGTCGGCTCCGTCGCCGCTGTCGGCCCCGACGGCCTCGCTCTCGACGGCATCGTCTGTGACAGCCTCGCTTTCGATAGCGTCGTCTGAAGCGGCGTCGCCGTCGACGGCTTCGGTCCCGCCTGCGTTTGGCTCAGCCGCGCTGGCCTCGTCACCGGTTGCGTCCGTCGCGTCCGAGACCGGCGACGACGCTTCGATCGTCACGTCGGTCTCGGGCAGCGCACCGATCGCGGCCTCGCCGCCGCCGTCGGGGGCGAACTCGGGGGCGCGAACCTCGTCGCGATCTCCGGCGATAAGCTCCAGCGCGTCGATCGCGAGCCGGCGGAGCGCCTCGACGTAGGCGGTCGAGGTGTCGTAATGAGCGATCGCCCTCGGGATTCCCGCCGAAAGCGCCGCCGGTGCGCCGCCCGCTTCCAGCGCCGTGCGGAGGTCGCCGCCCCGCAGGTCCGAGTCGAGAGCCAACTCGAAGACCGCGAGCCGATCGAGCGTGGCCTTCGCGGCGGAAACGACCCAGCGGTCGCGGGTGTCGGCGTCGACCTCGTTGAGGCTCTCCGGACGAACCGAGGTGAACACCCGGTCCGAATCCTCCGGCTCGAACGTGCGCGCTTTGCCGGTCAAGGCGACGAACGACGGCGGCTCCGCGCGTTCGAGGAACGCCTGCGCCTCGGGCTGGTACTGTCCGGCGTAGGTGACGAACGCCCCGGAGGGATCGACGACCCGTCCGCGGCGGGTCTCGTCGTTCACGCGCTCGATCTCGGTGAGCACACCGGCGACGAACAGTCGGTTCACGCGCGCACCGGTCGGCGTGACGACGTAGTTCGGGGCGCGCTCCTCGTCGCTCTCGGAGTACGACAGGGAGGCGTCGTCGAACTCGGCGGCGAACACTCGGTGGGCGACCTCGCGGGCGCCCGGTCCGTCGTCGCTCATTCGCCCACCTCCGCGAGCGCGGCACGAGCAGCGTCCGCCGGCTCGTCGTCCGCGAGCGCGAACTCGGTCGCGTCGAGGTTGGCGCCGTAGTCGTCGACAGAGAGGTTCCCGCGGACGCGGTAGGCGCGACCCACCAACGAGTCGGCGATCGCGTCGGCGACGACCCCCTTGTCCATCGCGTCTTTCGCCGCGTCGAGGGCGTCGTCAAGCCCGCCGCCGTACACCTCTGCGGTCAACTCGTCGTCGAGGACGACGGTGACGGTGTCGGTGCCGTCGTCGAGAATCGCCTTCACCCGGAGGTCGTCCTCGCCGTCGACCGCGCCGTGACTGCGACACTGGCCGTTCTGGACGACGCGGCCGCACTCCGGACAGCGTTCGATGAGCCCAGAACCGTCTCGAATTTCGAGCACGTTACCGACGATTTCGACATCGAACATTCCGCCGGAGGCGACCGCGTCGGCGACCGACAGGCGGGGTGCGTCCTCTGCGACCTCGACGGGGTCGGGTAAAGGCGTCACCGTCGAGAACTCAGTGAGGTTGAGCGAGGGGACGCCGCGGAACTCGCGGACGTACACGTCCTCGATCCGCAGGTCGGTGCCCGGCTCCAGTTCGGCGCGCGGCTGCCAGTCGGTAAAGGGGAGCTTGGCGGTCGAGTCGCCGACGACGCCCTCCAGGATCTCGGTCTCACCGTCGCGACCGGAGATCGTCTTCTCGTCGACCTCCAGCACGCGAACCTCGACGTTTCGGCCGCGGTCGCCCGCGTTGATATCGACGAGGCTCCGATCGCCGCCGACCTCGCGGCCGGCCTCAACCGGCTCGTCCGCGATGGCGACGGTGGTGGAGTCGTTGAGGTTGAGCTCCGGCTCGCCCTCCCACTCGCGGACGCCGGCGTTGCCGATCGTCAGCGAGTCGCCCGGCTCGAACCCGAAGTCCTGCCACGCGGTGTACGAGATGGCACCAGTCTCGTCGGCGACCTCGCCCTCGCGGATCGTGAGGTCGTCGCCCTGGTACCGGATCGTACGCGTCCCCTGCGTGAGCACCCGGACGGTGACGGTCACGCTGTTGTTGTCCGTGGTGATCTCGCCGACGCCGACCGAATCCGGGGTGGGCGCCGAGCCGCCGCCCCCGCCGCCGTGCTTCCGGCGAACGCTCTGTTTGGCCTCGTCGATCGGAACGCTGTACTCCAGTAGGTTCTCCAAGTCCGCTTTGACCTCCTCTTTGTCGACGCCGAGATCGGAGGCAAGATCCTCGGCATGGCTGTTGACGTCCATCAGAACAGCGTTCGACGCGACCGCACAAAAGGATTCACCACCAACCGGCGGTACTCCCCGGCTACTTCTCGGCGGGGACACGGTGCCGCGGCGCACGGCCAGTACAGCTAAACCGTCCCCGTTCGCACGGTGGTGTATGGACGAGATCGATATCGACACACGCGTTACCGAAGCGCGGACCGTCATCGACGTGACCGGCACCCGCGACGTAGCCGTCGTCGTTCGATCGGAGGGCGGCGAGCGGATCTACCTTCCGCCCGAGAGATTCGACGAGCCGGTGTCGTCGTCGCCGTACACCTCGCCGTACCAAGGGTCGGGCGTCGGCGGCGAAGAAAGCCCGTACGGCGGCGGTTCCGAAAGCACACGTGGGGTGGCCGAAACCGCCGACGGGTTCCGGATCACGCATCCCGCGCCGGTGACTGAGTTCGACGTGTACCGAGGCGACGAAGAGTAACCGGGCGGCGAGGAGTAGCAGGTCACGAGGGCGAGGTCGGCACTTCAGGCGACGTCTTCGTACACCGCGAGGGTGTCCTCCGCCACGTCCAACCACTCTCGTCGCTCGTACTCCGGCAGCTCCTCGCGGTCGAGCGCTGTCGCGAGCCCGTCGACGATCGATTCGGAGTCCGTGTCCACCTCGACGAGGCAGCCGTCGGGGAGCACCTCGGCGACGCCGGACCGGGTCGCGACGACCTGCGTTCCGGCTTCCAGCGCCTCCGTGATCGTGATGCCGAACGGCTCCGCGTAGGAGGGCGAGACGAACGCGTCGGACGCGGCGTAGTAGTCGCCGAGTTCGGCCTCGGGGACGTAGCCGACGAACTCGACGCGGTCCTCGATGCCGATCAGCTCGGCGAACCGCTTCAGCTGCTCGGTCTGGTGGCCCGACCCGCCGACGACGAGCGTGACGTCGCGGCCGCGTAATTTCTTCATCGCATACAGCAGGTGGGAGATGCCTTTCTGGTCGGTGTGGCGGCCGACGAAAAACAGCATCTCGCCGTTAATTCCGAGGTCCGCGCGGACGTCTTTCCCGGAGAACTTGGGGGTCGAAAAGCCGTTGTACACGACCCGCGAGTCGGCGTCGTACAGCTCCCGGATGTCCTCGCGGACGATCTCGCTGACCGCGATGTTCGTGTCGGCGGCCTTCGCGAGCCGGCGCTCAGTCTCGACCTCGCGTTTCGGCGGGTTGATGTTGCGGTCGCTCGCCAGCGAGTGGAACGACGACACCCACGTGGCGTCGGACTCGCGGGCGGCCTGTCGACCGGGCCCGTAACCGAACCAGTCGTGCGTGTGTATCACGTCGTGACCGGGGGCGAGTTCCGCGAACCGGTCGCTGAGGCGGCCGACTCGGGCGGCGACGTCGCCCTCGCCGGTCTCGACTGGTTCGAGTCCCGGCTCGTCGTCCGGGGCGAACTCCGCGGGCAACACCAGGGTAGCGTCCACCCCGAGGTCGTCGCGGAGCCCGGTGAACAGTTCCCCGACGTGGACGTCGAGACCGCCGGTGATGTTCGGCGGATATCCCCATCCCAGCATGAGTACGCTCGGCGGCATGCCTCCCCGTTTCGGGAGTCGGCACTTAGGTATACCCCTCGCTCGATCACGGGCGGGAAACAGAGCGGAGAGGGGAGAACGAGCGAGAGGGTGGACAGGCCGAGAGGTGAAACGAGCCGAGAGAACGAAAGGAAAAACGACGGGTGAGTTCCGGAGTCCGGTTGGCCCGGTTCAGGCCGCCTTGACCGCGTCGCGCAGCGCCGCGGTCCGGTCCGTGATCGATCCAGCGGCGTCCGCCAGCACGTCGAGCGGGTCGCCGGACTCGGCTTTCACCGTCAGCACCGGCTCCGTCTGCCCACCGGACTGCTCGGGATTCATGTCGTAGGTCGCGGCCGCGACGTCGTCGGCCTCCAGCAGGGCGCCCTTCAGCACGTTCATGAACGTGTGGTCCTCGCCGGCGATCTCGATGTGGAGTTCCGTATCGGTCTTCTCGATGACCCGCAGTTCCATGCGTTCCGATTCGCCCGAGGCGCGTTTCAAGGTTTCGTCTCCCGGATATCGGAGGTTGCGGACGGTCCGCACGCCGTGGGGCTCGTTGACTGCCTCGGCGTTCATTTATAAGCTGTCGGCGGCGCGATGGATTCGCTCGGAAACCCTCAGCCGATCGCCTATAAATGGGTGTTGGTGATTTGTGAGAAACCCTTCCGAACTCTCAGTCCGCGCTGCAACCGCACCACTGGAAGACGTTCCTGCTCGCTTCGCTGCGCGGGCTGTGACTTCCATGCTCCCGCTCGTCCACTCGCAGGACCGCACGCGCAGCCTCACGCCTCCCCAACTTCGCAGCGGTCAGTTATAAGCGACCGCTGCGTCCACCGAAAATCGCAGATTTTCGAGCCCTCACTCACTTCGTCGCCGGCGCTGCGCGCCGGCTGCATGAGGGACCTTCGGTCCCTCTCTGCTCGTGAGGACCTCGCACGCGTTTCGAGCGGTCATTTATAAATGGTCGCTCGAAGGCGTGCGCCGCCGCTACGCGGCTGATAAACGGAGAAATCGCGTGTGCGCTCGGAGGCGGTTACTCGTCGGCGTCGACGGCCACTTCGTCGGCGTCGACGTCGACGGCGGCCTCCTCCTCGGCGGCCACTTCGGACGGGCGCGCTTCGAGGGTCAGCTTCTGGACCTCGACGCGGCGGAGCGGGTAGATCAGCTTCGCCTCGCCGTAGATCGCGGAGGAGAGGTTCCCGTCGACGATCGCGTCGACGAACGCCTCGAAGGTGCGCTCCTCGGCGGCCGCGTGGACCTTGTCGATCATGACGCGGCGGATGGCCTTCTCTTGCGAGCGGTCGGCCTTCTTCGTCGTCAGCGCGACGGGCTGGACGCGGATGCGGTAGTCGTCCGTCGTCAGCACCGTGATCGACGCCTCGACCTTCGAGGCACCGCGGCGGACGAGCGAGCGCAGGTAGTCGCGCGTGAGCTCGTACGTGATGAACTCGGTGTAGGCCGTGTCGCTGCCGACGTCGGTGATCTTGAACGTCAGCTTCGTGTTGTTCGCGCCGGAGTCGCCGGTGAGCTCACCGAGCGTCGTCGTGATCGTCCGGCCGACGACCTCACTGGGCTCCTCGGCGAGGGTCTCGCCGAGTTCCTGCCGGTCGAACTGTTCGGGCGCCAGCACAGTGTACCAGCGCTTCTGTTCTCTGCTCTTGGATACGGATCGTTCGCTCATGTGTTGGTGTTGGTATCGGTGTTGGTGTCGGAGGACCGTCCTCCGTCGTCGGCGGGCGCGCGATGCGATCGCGCGCGCTCGACGAGCCTGTCCGCGACGCGCAGGTTCACGACGTAATCGTCCACAGTCGACCGGAGTCCGCCGGTCGTCGGCCGCTCGACGACGCACTCGATCGCGTCGCCGTCGATGCGGGTCGCCATCGATTCGGTGTTGTCGGGCGCGAGCGCGCCGGCGACGAGGGCGGCGTCGGCGTGGGTTGTCCGGACGGTCGCCGTCCGGACCGTCTCGTCGTCGGCCCGCGGCTCGTCCCCGCTCATAGCGCCTCCCGGAGCGCGGCGAGCGCGCCCGTGATGTCGCCGTCGTCGGGCGACGGTTCGGTCGTGTCGCTCCCGTCGCCTCTGTTGCTCTCGTCCGAATCGCCGGTCCCGATCGCGAGCCCGCCGCGAGCGGCGGTCCCCCAGCCGGTCCCGTTGAACTCGGCCGCGACCGACCGACAGGCGTCGCCGAGACTGATCGGCTCGACCGCGGCGGCCGCCAGCCGACCGGCCGATTCGTCGACCGCAACGGCGACGGCCTCCGGCGATCGGAAGTCGCGGACGAGCCGAGCAACGGTCGGGAGGACGGCGGCGCTCGACGCGCCCTCGTCTCCCGCGTCCGCGACGTCGACGCGAGCGACGACGCAACCGTCGTATCGACCGATCGTCGCGTCGTCGAGCGCGCGGTGCGCCGTCAGCCCGTGGGTCCGCCACGCGTCGAGCGCCGCCGTCCGGAGGTCGTCCCCCGGATCGGTGGCGAGCGCGAGCGCGACCCCCGTTCCGGGGGCCTCGCGAGCGAGCGCGTCGAGCACGTCGGCGTAGCCGCCGACCGTCTCGAAGGGCGCCGCGTCGCCGTCCGTGGCGTACGGGCGGAGCGCGCGTTCGACCGCCGACGCCGAGCGCGCAGTCGCCTCGTCCGCGTCCGCGACGTCGACGGCGACCAGCGACGCGAGCCGCCGATGAGCGTCGTCGTCGAGGGACGCCGGGAGACCGAGGTCCGCGAGCGCGGCCTGTGCGGCCGTCGAGTCGCCGGAGTACGGCGCCCGGATCAGCGTCGAAGCCGCGAGGCCGTCCGCGAGGTCCGCGGTCGGCAGCGCGACGCCGGGACGGCGGCTGACCAGCCCCGCCGAGTCGGCCGCCTCGAGCGCGTCGCCGGATCCGTCCGTTCCGGGAACGGAGCCGGCCGCGACGACGCCCGCGAGTGCGACGACCGGGTCCGGTTCGACGCCGAGCGCGCGTGCGACCGCGAACGCGTCGACGCTCGCCGGTCGACCGGCGCCGGGGATCGCGTGCAGGCCGCGATCGGTGCCGATCGTTACCGCGACGCCGTCAGCGACGTCGTCGGGGATCGGATCGCGGGCGACGCGGACCTGAAACGGCGTGCCGACCGCGCGCAGCGCCCGGGCGAGCAGCCCTGCGGCTGCGAGCGCGTCGCCGTCGTCGGTCGCGACGAGCCGGGCGAACGGCGCGTCGGTGAGGACGTCGGCAAGGGCGCCAGGGGCGGGCGTGGCGGATGTCGCTTCGGTCATGTGGATGCGTGCGTGGTGTCTGCTGCGTGTCGCGTCGTGTTCTGGTGGTCGTTCGTTCAGTGCGTTTCGACTGCGTTCTCGCTGCTACTCGTCGTTACTCGTCGGCGAGCAGCTCGGCGGCGAGCTCGTAGGTGTACGTGAACTCCTCGTCGATCTCGTCGCCGCGGTAGTAGTTCGCGAGACGACGGATCTTCGATTCGGTGTTCTGGAGCGAGCGCTTGTTCTGGTAGTCCTGGCCGTTCTCAGCCATGTGCTCGCGGAGGCGGACGGCGCGTTCCATCAGCTTGCGGAGGTCCTCGGGGTACGCCGACGCGGCGTCGTGCTCCTCGAGGATCTCGGTGAGCTTCTTGCCGGTCGCCAGCTTCACGTCGGGGACCGGGACGCCCTTGACGCCCTCGTCACGGAGTTTGAGTCCGATGACGCTGGGGTCGTGGCCCTGCTCTGCCAGTTCGACGACGCGGGACTCGATGTCCTCGGCGTCGACGTCGCTCCACTCCGGATTCTCGTCCGTCGCCGGCTTGTCCGAACCGGACGAACCGCGACGGCGCGTGTGCATTCGTGCCATTGTTGGAAATTGGAACGGCACAACCACAAACGTGACCGCGACTCCGCGCGGCGCGGCTGACGGGCGGCTCGCCGGTGCGAGCGGTCCCGAGGGGTCGGTTCGCGCGAGCGAACGGACCGGGCCGCGACGCCGGAGGCGTCGGTGCACTGCTACATTCCCAAGCCGCGGGCGAAAAGGCCCCGGCGCGTCGGATCTGCAGCTGTGCTGTTCCCGTTCATCACGTCGCCGTCGGGGTTCTTAAGCGTGTTCTTGTGGCGCTCGCGCGGGACCGCGGGCAGAAACCGCCGGACGGGCACGGCGCGGTGAGACACGAGGATTTACGTGGGCGGTCGAGTACCGAAGTCGTAGGAGAGAGACATGACTGATCCATCTGACGGCGATCCAACCCGCCAGACGGGCGAGGAGTCACCGGGAGACGAACCACCGGACGCGACGCGATCGGGCGCGGACTCGACGGGCGGCGGATCGCCCCGTGTCGACGAGCCGGCGACCGTCGCTGGAGGACCGGCCCTCCCGGACGGCGGTACCACGACCGCGGCCGACGGCTTCGACGCCGGGTCGGAAGACGATCCCGGACCGCGAATCGGATTTTACGGCGGCAAGTGGGCGAGCACGGTGCCGCTAGCCGTCTTCATCCTCTGGGCGATCTTCCAGAGCGGCGTCCTCGGGATCGGTGACACGAACGGGCTCGTGGTCGGCGCGCTCGTCGGAACGATCCTCGGGATGTTCCTCGCGCGCGGGAGCTGGAAGACGTACGCCGACACCATCTTCGAGGGAATGACCCAACGCGTCGCCGCGACGGCGATCGTCGCCTGGCTGTGGGCCGGCATGTTCGCCGAGACGCTGCAGGTCGGCGGCTTCGTCGAGGGGCTCATCTATGCCGCCGACGCCCTGAACGTCGGCGCGGCGACATTCCCGGCGGCCGCGTTCGTCCTCTGCGGGCTCCTCGCGACGGGGATCGGGACGGGATACGGCGCCACTGTCGCCTTCGTCACGCTGTTTTTCCCCGCCGGCGTGCTGATCGGCGCGAATCCCGTGCTGTTGTTCGCGGCGATCCTGTCGGGGGCTGTTTTCGGCGACAACCTCGCGCCCGTGAGCGACACGACGATCGTGAGTGCGGTGACCCAAGACGCCGACATCGGCGGCGTCGTCGCCTCGCGGTTCAAGTACGCGATCCTCGCCGCGGTGCCGGCGTTCATCGCCTACCTCGTCGCTGGGTCCGTGCTCTCGGGTACGAGCCTGGAAGGCGCGGCGGCGCTCCGCGAGACCGCGACCGCGCTCGGCCTGGTGCACCTGATCTCGATGGGCGTCGTGATCGCGACGGCGATAGCGGGACGACACATCGTCGAGGCGATCTCGTGGGGGCTCCTCGTCGCGATCGTGTTCAACCTCGCGTTCGGCCTCTCGTCTGTTAGTGACATTCTCGTCTTCACCGTCACGGAGGCCAGTTCGATGACGGGTCTCCCGTTCGTTCAGGTCGGTGAGACCGCGGGCGTTGGCGGAAGCCTCTACAGCGGTGCGGTCGGTTTCTTCCCGCTCATCGTGTTGACGCTGCTGATCGTGGCGATGGCGCAAATCATGATCCGCGGCGGCGGCTTCGAGGCGATCCAGGAGTTCCTGCTGGAGTCCGTCGCGACGAACGTCCGCCGCGCCGAGCTGACGATGGTCCTCGGCACGGCGACGATCAACGGGATGATCACGATCAACACGGCCGCCGAGATCGCGATCGCCCCGTACGTCGCGCGGCTCGGTGAGAAGTTCAACATCAACGGCTACCGGCGGGCGAACATCTTGGACGCGAACACGTCGGCGCTCGGCTACATCTTCCCGTGGGCCGGCGGCGTCCTCGTCGGGTATCAGGTGATGGTCGGTCCCGACGGTCTCGGCGCCCAATACGGACCGGAGATGGTCGTCAACCCGATCGACGTGGTGCCCTACGTCTTCCACGGCTGGTTCCTCGTCATCGTCTTCCTGCTCGCCGCGATCACCGGATTCGGCCGCGAGTACATTCCCGATCGCGCCTCCGAGGAGGTGTCGCGGGCATGAGCCGCTTCGAGAAATTCCTCGCCGGCTGGTCGTTCCGGAGTTCGACGCCCGACTACGCGGTCGGTGACGTGATCGAGGTGATGGTCACGGGCGAGACGAACGGCGAGACGACTGCCCGCATCGGCGATTCGACGCTCCGGATCGACGGTGCCCCTGACGACGCCGTGAACACGCGGGTGCGGGTCGCCGTCGAGACGTGGGACGAGACGACCCACACCGGAACGGGGACGTACCGCAAGACGGTCGGCGAGAGCGCGTTCTGACGGCCTCGCCGCCGCACACGGCTGCATCTCGCCACCGGACCGGGGCGCTTTTTTAGTCGACTGCCGAAACGACGAGCGTGTTATCGGTCGAGCTGCATACCCACTCCGAGCTGTCCCACGACGGGCGCGACCCGGTCGAGCTCCTCTTGGAGCAGGCGGCCGCCGTCGGGCTTGACGCGCTCGCCGTCACGGACCACGACGAGATCGACGCCAGCATCGAGGCGGCCGAGCTGGCACCCGACTACGGGCTCGTCGGCATCGTCGGCATGGAGGTGACGAGCGCGGTCGGCCACATCCTCGCGTTCGGGATCGACGAGCGCGTCGAGAGCGGGCTCCCCTTCGACGAGACACTCGACCGGATCCGCGATCAGGGCGGTATCGCGGTCGTGCCGCATCCCTTCCAGAAGTCGCGCCACGGCGTCGCCGCCCACATCACCGACGAACAGTTGGCGAGCGCGGACGCGATCGAAGTGTACAACTCGCGGCTGTTCACCGGCCGATCGAACCGACAGGCCGAGAAGTTCGCGGTCCGTAACGGGGTCCCGATGACTGCCGGGAGCGACGCCCACATCTCGGAGATGGTCGGGCAGGCGGTAACGGAAGTCGGAGCTGACGACCGCTCGGCCGAGGCGATCCTCGACGCCATCGCCGACGGCCGAACCAGCGTGGTCGGGGAGCGTACCCCGTGGCGCATTTCCCTCCGCCAGTTCGGCGGCGGCGCAAAGCGGCGCGCGCTCCGCGCGATCCGATCGCTACGCTAACGCCATGACGACCGACCCACCGGCAGCCGGAACGATCGACTCTGAGCCGACGCTCTGCGGCGCGGCCGCTGCCCGCATCCGCGACGCCCTCCGCAACGGCGACCCCCTTCCCGGCGGACGCGGGTTCGCCGGCCGCCTCACTGACCCGCCGGGCCGCGAGAGACCCGTTCTCGTCCGAGACGTGCTCGGCCGCGAGCCGCTGTTCGTCGAGCGAGCAGCATTCCCCTCGACCGACGGCGACAACTCGGATCCCGGCCGCGATCCGACCGAGCCGGGAGTATGGAGCGCCGATCGGGGCGCCCTCACCGACCCCGTGGCAGTCCCCGCCGGGAGCGTCGTCTCCGAACGAGGCGTCGAACGCGTCTGGACGCTCCCGTCCAGCGACCCGCTCGATCCGGTGGCTGGACAGGCCGCCGTCGACGCCGCGCTCGGGAGCGTGCTCGGAGAGCTTGGCGGGGGCGACGACGACGGCGCTCAGGACCGCGGCGAAGGCGATGAAGGCGGCTCCGGTCGGCATGACGGCCTCGCGGTCGCCTTCTCCGGCGGGGTCGACTCCGGAGTCGTTGCGGCCGCCGCGCCGGACGCGCCGCGGTACGTCGCCGGCTTCGAGGGGTGTCACGACGTGGCAGCCGCCCGGACGGCCGCCACCGAAATGGATCGAAACGGACCGAATGGCGACCTGCGCGTCGTCGAGATCACTCACGACGATCTCGTCCGCGCGGTCCGGGACGTGGCCCGTGCGACCGGTCGACGGAACCCGATGGACGTTGCCATCGCGGTCCCGCTGTATCTCACGGCGGAGGCCGCGGCGGCCGACGGCGCGGATCGGCTCGCGGTCGGTCAGGGCGCCGACGAGCTGTTCGGGGGCTACAGCAAGGTGGTCGACCCGGCGACGGACCACCGCGTCGACGCCGACACGGTCCGGGGCGCGCGAACCGAGACTGTCCGGACGCTTCCGGAACAGCTCGAACGCGACGTGCTCGCGATCCGGGCCGCCGGGATCGAGCCGGTCGCACCGCTGCTCGACGACCGGATCGTTGCGGCCGCGCTCGCGCTCCCGGGCGAACTGCTCGCCGCCGACGGAGAGCGGAAGATCGCGCTCCGCCGGGCCGCGGCCGGACGGGTCCCGGAATCGGTGCGGACAGCGGACAAAAAGGCGGTCCAGTACGGAACGTACGTCTCTCGAGAGCTCGATCGACTGGCGCGGCAGGCCGGGTTTAAGCGGCGGATGGACGACCACGTCGGCCAATACCTCGATGCGCTGCTGGACGAAGCGCCGGGAACCGTCAGGAACGCGACCGACGAGTGACTCCGTGAGATATCTTCCTCAAACCGGGAGTTCTGGGACGAGGAGTTCGGTCGAAAAACGGCCCGTGAGGGCCGACGCTGACCAAGCCGCCGTATGGAGTACCAGTCCTACGGCCGACGCCCGGTCGTCCGGGCGTCTAGTGACGAATAACGGGGACCGATATAAAATACGGGGAGTAGTGACAAATATGACTTCGGTGACCTCCATCTGGCTGACAAACAACCACCGAGATACCGATTTTCGTTACAAGGGATTGGTCGACGCCCGAAAGAGACGACGAAACCTTGGATGTGTCCGACGACGGCGGCCGGACGACACAGCGCGGCGACGATACCGAGCGACGTGTCCCGCCGAGGTTACCTGACGAGGTACGGATCGTTACCGGCGACAAACCGGCCGAGGTCGCTCTCGCGGCGGAAGTCGGTCGAACGGATATCGTGGAGCGACTCGACGAGCCGGTCGCCGGCGCCCTCGTCCCAGTCCGCCGGATCCTTGATCGGAACGACGAGCCAGCCGGAACCGAGTAACTCCTCGGCGTGGAGCGCGTCCATGTCGATCTCGGTCTTCCACGCTCGGGCGGTGTACTGCTGAAGGACGTGGGCGGTCGCGCGGGCGCCGACCGGGAGGAGAACGTGAGCCGCGATCGCGCGGAGCTCCGCGTCGAAGAACCGCTCCATGTCGTCGTACGACCGCTCGGTCGGGGTACCGTCGACCGCGCACATGTGGAGGTGCGAAAAGTACGTTCGGTTCGTACGGATCGGATCGATCGGCGGGTCGTCGGTTCCGTCGTTCTCGGCGCTGCCGACGCTGTCGCCCAGCGTATTGTCGGATGATCCTCCGTCGGACGACCCCCCGTCGGGCGTCGGCGGCGCGACATTCGCCTCGGCCGCGGGGACGGTCCCGTCGGCCGCGGCGCCGTCGTGGAGGCCCGCGAGGAGCCCCGCCTCGGTCAGCGCCGAGAGGAACGCGGGCGACCACGCCTCGCCGGTGAACGGCACGCCGGCGTCGAGGCCGCCGTGGACACCGGGATGATCGCCGACGACGTGAAAGTCAGCGTTGGCGTCGCCGTAGCCGGGAACGAACGTCGGGCAGTCCGGACGCATGCCGAACGGGTTGCGCGTTCGGTCCGTAACGTTCTGCACGCCACCCCGTACGCGACGGGTTATAAAAGTCCGTTCGGTCGGCAGCGATGGCGAGCAGCGGTGGTCGAGGACGAGTGAGGGCGAGACGAGTGAGGACGAACGACGCCGCGAGGGCGGACACGAGACCGACGGTCCCGCCAATCCCGAGCGATCCGCGAGAGTCCTAATGAGAGGCGCACGATCCGGGAGAGATTTGCATAACTTATGGAAACGAGCCGAGTGCGACCTGCTTGCGATATCCCTCGCTGGGACAGACGGCCGAAATTGATCAGGATCGTTGTAAACCGATTCAAAATCGACAGACTGCGTCGGGGTCATGGCTGCGCACCGGACGCAAGATATTTATATACCCCACTGCTCCGGTCAGCCGAAGACCCATGTTCGACCGCATCCGCTCGGCGGCCCTGTTCGGGCTCCACCAAGCGACCGTCGCAATCGGCATCTCGCTGTTCCCGGTAGCCGTCTTTGCCCGTAACCAACTCGGTATCAACGTCCCCCTCGGTCGACTCGTCGAGACGACCGGTGAGGTGTACGAGAGCGCCGAGAAGTAGACGGGCGCGATGTCGACGACAAGAGCGGCAACGGCGGCGACGAATAGACCCGTCGGAACCGGCGGGCGGTCCCCGAAGGGTTGCCTTTATCAGCGCGCCGAGCCAACGAAGGCGTAATGCGAACACCGACTGGCGACCTCTCCAACGGGCCGGCCGATGAACTGGGCCGCAATCAGCCCGTCTTCGGACCGGAGCTCGGCGAGTTCGAACACAGCGAGCGCCGCGCGGCGCAGGCCGACGGCGAGGGCGAGATGAAGACCGGAACGACGACCGTCGGTATCCGGACCGACGAGGGCGTCGTGATGGCGACCGACATGCGCGCCTCCATGGGCGGGATGGTCTCCTCGAAGGACGTCCAGAAGGTCGAGGAGATCCACCCCCGCGGCGCCCTCACCATCGCCGGCTCCGTCTCCGCCGCACAGAACCTCATCTCGACGCTCAAAGCTGAGACGAGCCTCTACGAGGCCCGACGCGGCAAGGATATGTCGATGGAGGCGCTCTCCACGCTCACCGGGAACCTCCTCCGGACGGGCGCCTTCTTCATCGTCCAGCCGATCCTCGGCGGCGTCGACGACGACGGCGCACACATCTACTCCATCGACGCCCTCGGCGGGACGACCGAAGAGGAGTACACCGTCACCGGCTCCGGCTCGCAGTACGCCCTCGGTGTGCTCGAACAGGAGTACCACGACGACGTCACCGTCGACGAGGCCGAGACCATCGCCGCGAAAGCTATCCAGTCCGCCGTCGAGCGCGACCTCGCGTCCGGCAACGGGATCAACGTCGCTGTCGTCACCGACGACGGCGTCGACATCACCCGTTACAAGGACTTCAGCGACCTCTTATAACCGGCACCGCCCGCCGCGGTACCGGCCGCTGATTCTGTTTCGATTTCGTGCGTTTCGGGCTTCTGATCCACTGACGCCGATCGCGTCGCGAGCCACAGCACTACGTCGTCGCGACCGCTGCTCCGCGTCGGCGCGGGGCACTGCTCCGCGTCGCTTCGAATCGCCGTTCAGACCCGAGTCTCGTCGATGTTCTCCGGTGGCGACCGGATCCCGTCGCCCCAGTAGAAGCGCGGCCCGAGCACGAGGTACCCGACGGCGAGAAACAGCAGCGCGAACGCGAACCCCTCGCCGATCCACGACGGGAGCGCGGATGTGACCAGGTGACCGATCGGCGTGAGGATCACCGCGGCCTGCACGACGCCCATCACGAGCGCGTCCTGTGCGTGGAGGTCCGGATACGTGATCGTCGATCCCATGAGCACCGCGAACACGGCGGTGGCCGCGACGAGTAGCGCGGGTTCGGTGTAGCCCGCGATGATCGCTGCCGCGAGGACCGTCGCGGCGAGCGTCGTCGGGACCCCGATCGTCTCTCGCGCGTCGCTGTCGTAGGCGGTGTACATCCCGAGGCGGGCGACGGCCATCGAGACGAACAGCGCAGCCGCACCGACGCCGACCGCGACGAAGAGCGGGTCGCTCTCGAACGAGCGGGCTTCTAACACGAGGAGCGCGACGAGCGCCGCAGGTGCCACCCCGAACGAGGCCACGTCGGCCAGCGAGTCGAGGTACGGACCGGCGTCGGTGGAGCCGCGATGGCGAGCGACCACGCCGTCAAGCCCGTCCGCGACGGCGGCGAGGAGGATCAGCCGAGCCGCGAGCTCGACATCGACGGTGGCGGCGACAACCGCGACGAACCCGACCGCCGCGTTCGCCACCGTCACCGCGTCGGCGAGTCCGAGCCGCCCGACGAACCGCAGATACATATCGGATCGGTCGCCGAGCCGGGTTTTAGGGTTTGTTATCTGCAAGGGTCGGGTGGCGGATCGCAGGGCTCTCACTACGGCTGTCGCTTCGAGGTCACAGCGCTGACCGTCGGTCCGCTCGCGACGCGTCCGAAATCGACCGAAGTATTAAGCCACCGATGGCCCAACTTCTGGCATGGACCCACTTCCCCTCCAACTCGGTTTCGGTCTCGTAGGCGTCGGGCTGCTCTTTCTGCTGTTGGTCGTTATCACCCTCTGGCAGTCGTTCGAGATCGTCGACGCCTATGAAAAAGAGGCGTTGACGGTGTTCGGCGAGTACCGCAAGCTGCTCGAACCCGGTATCAACCTCATTCCGCCGTTCGTCTCCCGTACGTACCCGTTCGACATGCGGACACAGACCCTCGACGTGCCCCGTCAGGAGGCGATCACGCGGGACAACTCGCCGGTGACCGCCGACGCCGTCGTCTACATCAAGGTGATGGACGCGAAGAAGGCCTTCCTCGAAGTCGACGACTACAAGAAGGCCGTCTCGAACCTCGCGCAGACGACCCTCCGCGCCGTCCTCGGCGACATGGAACTCGACGACACGCTGAACAAGCGCCAGGAGATCAACGCGAAGATCCGCAAGGAGCTGGACGAGCCCACGGACGAGTGGGGAATCCGCGTCGAAAGCGTCGAGGTCCGCGAGGTCAACCCCTCGAAGGACGTTCAGCAGGCGATGGAGCAACAGACCTCCGCCGAGCGCCGCCGTCGGGCGATGATCCTCGAAGCACAGGGTGAACGCCGCTCCGCGGTCGAGCAGGCCGAGGGTGACAAACAGTCCAACATCATCCGCGCGCAAGGGGAAAAACAGAGCCAGATCCTCGAAGCGCAGGGTGACGCGATCTCCACCGTCCTCCGCGCGCGCTCCGCCGAGTCGATGGGCGAACGCGCTATCATCGAACGCGGCATGGAGACGCTCGAAGAGATCGGCAAGGGCGAGTCGACCACCTTCGTCCTCCCGCAGGAGCTTACCAGTCTGGTCGGTCGCTACGGCAAGGCGCTCTCCGGCTCCGACGTCCAGCAGATGGACGGGTTAGAGGGGAAGCCGTTCGACGACGACACCCGGAAGATGCTCGGGCTCGACGACATCGACGAGATACTCGGCCAGATCGACGAGGCCGCCGAGATGGACGTCGAGGAACTCGAAAAGGAGGCCGAAGCGGTCAAGACCGGCGGCGCCGGCGCGGACATCAAGTCTGCGAACGAGGTCATCGAGGAGATGGACGAGGAGGCGGTCGAGGGCGAGACGGAACGCGAGACCTGAGCGGCCGGATCGCGCTCACGACCGAAAAACGCCGATATCGGCCCGAGCGAAGCGTTTTTGCCGAGGCACAGACTACTACCCGTCGTGACCGATGGATTCGACGGACGAAAACGCGAGACGCTCCGACGGTTCGCCGCCATCGGGGCCGCCGCCCCGTTCGTCGGATCCGCGAGCGCCGACGCCGGTGACGACACCAACGAGACCCGCGAGGCGATCCGCGGATACATCCCGACGACCCCCGGCGCACATTTCTCGAAGCTCCGCGACGACCTCCGGCTCGGCACGGGCGAGGCGCAGCACCACCTTCGCAAGTTGGAGGCGGACGGCGAGATCGAATCCGCGAAGGACGCCGACTACCGGCGATACTTCCCCGCCGAACAGTTCGGCGCCCTCGACAAGCGCGCGCTCGGATACCTCCGCCGTGACACGCCTCGCGGCATGGTCCTCGCGCTGCTTCGGGACCCCGACGCAACCGGGGCGGACCTCGCGGCCGAACTCGGCGTCTCGCGGCCGACGATAAGCGCCGCCGCCGCCGACCTTGACAGCGCGAGGTTGCTGGACCGAGACGACGGCTACGCGCTGACCGAGCCGGAACGGCTGCTCACGCTTGTTGTTCGATACGCGGACTCGTTCGACGCGGACGCCGTCGCGTTCGCCGACGACGCGGCGTCGTTCGTGCGGTACGACCCGGAGCGAACGGAGCGCCCGGATTCAACGGCGAGTCTCCTTTAGGCCGTGACCATCCAGGTCGTTCCCGAGGAGTAGCCCCACTTTTCCACGTCGATGTCGGTAGCGGCCTCGGCGACGGCAGCCATGTTCGCGCCGACCTCCTTCGCCGAAAGGTCGAGGTCGTCGGCGATCAGCCGGGACTTGAAGTACGTCCGATCGCCGGCGTTCTCACAGAGGTATCGGAGGATCCGTGACTGTTTCGCGGAAAGACCGGTGGCATCGCCCCGGTCGACGCCGAACGCGTCCGGTTGTGCCGTGCTCATGACAGGACACAGGAGGCGACGGAGCATAAGGGGGTTGGTAAAGCGGGTTAACACCACGCAGTCTTGCGATTAGCCGTTACCGCGGTGACGAGAGGGTCCACCACGGAGGCGGTTTCGGTACGATACGCGAACGGACCGACGTAACATCCGACACATGGATCAGTACAGATCAGAGACGAAGGGACCGAGCGCCCCGGCGACCGCCGCCGCGAGCGCGTCCGCGCGGTCGACACGACCGTTCGTGAGCGCCCCGGCGGCTCCACCGCGTCGCGCGATCCCGGTCGTGTCGAGCACGTCGTCCATCACGGGGCCGAGCTCCTCGCCGTCGTCGATCCGGGCGGCGACATTGCCCGGGAGTTCGAGACTCGGCCCGGCGCCGCGACCGGTCCGAGTGCCGTCGGAGACCGCCGCCCACATCACGAGAAAGCAGCCCTCGCTCCCGTCGAATCGGGCGACACCCCCCTCGATCCCGACCGCGAGATCGTAGGTCTCGGGGTCGGATTCGAGGACAGCTGCAGCCCGGTTTTCGGCGCCCGCGATCGTCTCGGCGTGACCGATCGGCTGTTCGCTCACGCCCGAGGGAACGGGGACGGATTCGATGTCGATCGCTGCGGGAGCGCCCGGGAGGTCGTTAATCGATCGATCCCCGGAGTCGGGTCGGTCCCCAGCGTCGCCCCGCACCGCCGATCTGATCGCTTGCTCGACCGCTCGTCGCTTCACCGGATTCCCGCTTCCGACGCCGATTCGCATACCGGCAGTTGGCCGACCGGCTACGAATAGGCGTCGGGATGGAACAGCCGCGCCAGCCGCTCGACGCCGTCGATCAGCGCCGGGCTGGGCTGATTGAGAAGCGAATCGTCAATCACGTGGACGGGCGCGTCGACGGCCCAGTCGCGGTCCTCGACGGTCGCCGGATCGAGCCGGTCGCCGTGCCCACAGACGTGGACGACGACGTGGTCCGGATCGGCGGCCTCGACCGCGTCGACGGCGACCTCGCGTGACCGGTCGCCGGGATCGACGAACGGGTAGCGGCCGCCGGCGGCGCGGACGGCGTCGGGGACCCAGTTGCCGGCGGCCATCGGCGGGTCGGACCACTCCTCGCAGTAGACGGTCGGACGGGGACGGTCCGCGACCGCGTCGGCGACGCGATCGAGTCGGTGACGGGCCGCGTCGGCGAGTTGGCGACCGGCCTCGGGGCGGCCTGTGTCCTCGCCGCGGGCGGCGAACGTCGCAATTGCCTCGTCGAGCGTGTCGGGTTCTCGGTGGCGAACGTCGAATCCGCGCTCGCGGCAGTCGTCCGCGAGGTCCCCCTGAAGGCCGTCGCTCGTGAGGACGACGTCGGGATCGAGATCGGCGACGCGGTCCAGCGAGGGATTCAGCCAGCCGCCGACGGCGATCGGCGGTTGCGCGTCCGATCCGTGCGCCGACCCCGCCTCTGCGGGCGGGTCGCAGTGGTGAGTGACGCCGACGAGCGTGTCGGCACCGCCGAGGGCGGCGAGGGTCACGGTGGCGCTCGGCGCGAGCGAGACGACGCGAGGAGTGGACATCGGAACCGACTCGGAGCGCGACGATCCCAAACGTTTCGATCCGAGCAACCGGGGAAAACGATCCGTCGAGACGGTCGGCTGAAGTCGTCGAAAACGCGTGATAGATCGTGTTCTTTCGCCGAGTTTCGGGCGACACGTTCCGGTCGTTTTAAGTTACGTTCCGCCCTCTATCGGACAAGATCGCTCTCGGGCGGCCTTCAGTTACCGGGAGACAGATAGCTATGAGTGAACGACTACATACACGCGGGAGTCGCTCCCGAACGGAGACGGAAGACGAATCGGAACGCACCGACGAGACACTGAGCTGTCCGGAATGCGATGGCAACGTCATCAACGACGAGGAGCACGGCGAGAGCGTCTGTGCCGACTGTGGGCTCGTCGTCGAGGCGGACTCGGTCGATCGCGGGCCGGAGTGGCGCGCGTTCGACTCCCGCGAGAAAGACGAGAAGTCCCGCGTCGGCGCCCCGACGACCAACACGATGCACGACAAGGGGCTCTCGACGAACATCGACTGGCGCGACAAGGACGCGTACGGGCGCTCGCTCGGTGCCCGCCAGCGCCAGAAGATGCAGCGGCTCCGCAAGTGGAACGAGCGGTTCCGCACCCGCGACTCGAAAGAGCGCAACCTCAAGCAGGCGCTCGGCGAGATCGACCGGATGGCCTCGGCACAGGGGCTGCCGGACAACGTGCGCGAGACCGCCTCCGTGATCTACCGCCGCGCGCTCGACGAGGACCTCCTCCCAGGCCGTTCCATCGAGGGCGTCTCCACCTCCTGTGTGTACGCCGCCGCCCGGATGGCCGGCGTCCCGCGGAGCCTCGACGAGATCGCCGACGTCTCCCGCGTCGAGAAGGCCGAGATTGCTCGGACGTACCGCTACGTCGTCCGCGAGCTCAAGCTCGAAGTGAAGCCGGCCGACCCCGAGCAGTACGTCCCCCGGTTCGCCTCCGACCTCGAACTCTCCGAGGAGTCGGAGATGCGCGCGAAGAGCCTCCTGCGCAACGCCAAGGAGAAGGGCGTCCACTCGGGCAAGTCGCCGGTCGGCCTCGCGGCCGCCGCCGTCTACGCCGCCGCCCTGCTCACGAACGAGAAGACGACGCAGGCCGCCGTCTCGGAGGTCGCCGACATCAGCGAGGTCACGATCCGAAACCGGTACCACGAGCTGCTCGAAGCCGAAGACGGCCTCGTCGCGTAAGTCCGAATTCCGTCCCGGTTTCGTCTCCGTTTTTCTGCTGGTTCGTTCCGTAATCCTTCGACGTACACAGCTAAGTCCCCGGCCCCGGAACGCTCGTGTATGTTCGAGGAGTTCGTCCTGACCGCGAGCACGGCCGACCTGGCCGAGGAGCCGCGGGCTCGCGCGGACGCCGACGCCGTCGAGTTCCGTATGGACCTCGCGGCCGACCCGCTCGCACAGCTCGACGACTACGCCGGCGAACTCCCGCTGCTCGCCACGAATCGGGCGTCGTGGGAGGGCGGCGAGGCGGCGGACCTCGGCCGGTTCGACGCGCTCTCGACCGCGCTCGGCCACGAGTCGGTCGTCGCCGTCGACGTCGAACTCGCCGCGCTGCGCGGGAACGCGCCCGAGGGGGAGCGGTCGCACGCGACCGCCCTCCGCGACACGGCCCGCGAGGCGGGTGTCGACGTGGTCGTCTCCGTCCACGACTTCGAGTCGACGCCGGAGCCGGGCGCGCTCGTGGACCTGCTCGCGGACGCGGCGAGCGAGGGCGACGTGGGAAAACTGGCGACGACGGCGACCTCTCCCGCCGACGCGCTGGCGATGATCGAGGCGACCTACGAGGCGACCGCGGCCGGCCACCGCGTGGCGACGATGTGCATGGGCGAGCCGGGGCGACACACGCGCGCCGTGACGCCGGTGTACGGCTCGAAAATCGGGTACGCGCCGGTCGACCCCGCGAACGCGACCGCGCCCGGCCAGTACCCGCTCGCGACGCTCCGCCGACTCGTCGACGGACTGCGCGACGGCGACGCGAACGCGTGATTCACTTATAAATCCGGATCGACTGCGTCGACTACTTATAAATGAATGTACGGTGGCGCGCCTCCGAGCGGGCCATCGGCCCGCGAGGAGCCCGCGAGGGACGCAGCGGTCGCGGATGCGCGACCGCTGCGAGGCTGGGGAGGCGTGAGGTGCGGTCGCTGCGTGGTCGGTTAACCCTCACCGGCGATCTGTCGTCAGTAGCGGTTATAAACGAACGGCTGGAGCTTTGCAGATGTTCTCCGTGTCGCTCCCCCGGTTCGTTTATAAACACCTCCCACTGCCGCCAATCGGTATTCCACAGATCGCATCATAGAGCCAAACCGCTTTAGGAACGCCCCCGTAAGAGGGCGTAATGGCGACGTGTGACGTGTGTGGGGAGTACGAGAACCTCCCGTACCAGTGCAACCGGTGCGGCAAGACGTTCTGTGCCACCCACCGCCTGCCCGAGAACCACGACTGTCCGGGCCTCACCGAGTGGAACGACCCCGGCGGCGTCTTCGACAGCGGCTTCGACGGCGGCGCGAACGCCGGCGGATCCGGTGGCGCCTCCGCAACCGACGCCGGCGTCGCTGGGCGAGTCAAACAGCGGGTGCGACGGGAGACGACCACCGGCGGCCTCGTGAGCTACTTCCGTGGGAACGCCACGTACGTCCTGCTCGCGGCGATGTGGGTCACGTTCCTGGCGCAGTGGGCGGTCACTCTCCTCTTCGGCGACGCCGTCCACAGTCAGATCTTCGTCCTCCGGTCGGACGCGATCGGCCGCGTCTGGACCTGGTTCACCTCGGTGCTGTCGCACTCGCGGGTCAGCCTGTTCCACATCATCGGCAACAGTGTCGTGCTTCTGTTTTTCGGCCCGCTCGTCGAGCGCGCCGTCGGCTCGAAGCGCTTCGTCGCGTTCTTCTTCGCGTCGGGGATCCTGGCCGGTCTCGGCCACGTCCTGTTCGCGATCGCAACCGGTGCGCCGACGACGGGCGTGCTGGGCGCCAGCGGCGCCGGATTCGCGATCCTCGGCGTGCTCACCGTGTGGCGGCCGAACATGCAGGTGCTGCTGTTCTTCGTCATCCCGATGAAGATCAAGTACCTGACGTGGGGGATCGCGCTCGTCTCCGCGGTCCTCGTGATCCAGACCGGCACGGGCGGCGTCGGCGGCATCGCGCACCTCGCGCACCTGATCGGCTTCGCGATCGGGCTCGCGTTCGGTAAGCGCAACGAGAATCTCGCGCGGTCCGCCCGCGGTCCGGGGGGGATCCAGATGGGCGGCGCTCGTGGACCGGGTGGCCCACGTGGACCTGGCGGTCCCGGCGGGCCCGGCGGGCGGTTCTGAATGACGCGCACGGGCGACCCGCTCCGTGACGACCCCGTCGCCGTCGAGCGTCCCGAATTCCTCCCGGACCCGTCCTTGTCGCGGACGGAGATGGAGTCGCTCCAACGCGATCTTGCCGCGGCGGCGACGTTCACAGACGATCACGACCTCGATCCCGCCGCAGTCGCGGTCGACGAGCCCGCGGACCTGACTGACGGGCTGCCGCCGGCACGTCCGGAGTTCGGCGACCCTGACGCCCCGGTCGTCGTCGGTGTCGATCAGGCGTTCCTGACGGCGGAGGGGGGCGAGGACAAGGCCGTCTCCGCGGCGGTCGCCATCCGCGACGGCGTCGTGATCGAGTACGCGAGCGCGACGACGCCCCTCTCGATCCCCTACATCCCCGGTCTCCTGGCGTTTCGCGAAGGCGAGCCGCTGCTGGCCGCGCTCGACGCGCTCGACGCCGAGCCCGACTTGCTCGTCTGTGACGGCTCCGGCCGGATCCACTTCCGGGAGGCGGGCATCGCGACGCACATCGGCGTCCTCCGAGACGTGCCGAGCATCGGCGTCGCGAAACGCCTGCTGTGCGGGGAGCCCGACGAGGCAACCGACGAGCGGCCCGAAGGGTGGCGAACCCCGATCCGCGCGAACGATTCGGTCGAGACCGCGCCGGAGGCGGACGCGGACGGCCGACGGCCCGTGATCGGGTATGCCTTCCAGTCGCGACAGTACCCGAACAACCGCCGCGTGAACCCCCTGTACGTGAGCCCCGGCCACCGCGTCTCGGCGGAAACCGCGGTCGATCTCGTTGCGGCGCTGTGTGCAGGGTACAAGCTCCCGGAGCCGACCCGGCTCGCGGATGCGTACGCCGACGTGGTGAAGTCCCGATCGGAGTGAGCGTTCCCGTGAGTCCGAGGGGATCCGTGCCACGAGTTGTCTCGGACCATCGATTTATATACGGTGGACCGCGAACGCGAAGGCATGGGAGACGAAGACACGGACGGGCCGATGTCTGCGGAGGAGTTCCGCTCGCTGCGCGACGGCCTAGTGCGTCAGAGCTCCGGCGGCGGGACGACCGTTTATAAGAACGCGGCGGGCGTCGGCTGTCCGAACCCCGACTGCGACCGCGGCGTGTTCCAGACGCTGTTCGTCAGCGACCACGGCTGGCAGCAGATCGGCGCGACCCGCGACGGCATCGATCTGTGTCTGTGTAACACCGACACGAAGCGGCTCGTGTTCATCCACGACGAGTGACCGACGGCAATGACGAGGCGACGGGCGGCGAGTTCGATCCGGTCGCCGCGCTACACGAGCACCTCGCGGCCACCGAAGAGCGTCCCGTAGAGCGCGAGGCCGGCTGGCGGCTCGGCGAGGCGCAGGCTCTGGCCGCGGAGATCGCCGGTGGCGGCGTCGACGACGCCACCGTCGTCCGGCGGGCGGCCGAAATCCGCACGTTGCTCGACGAGATCGATCGGACCGGCGACCGCGAGGCGGACGATCGCGTCGCCGCCGCGCGCGAGCTCGCGAACCGGATCGCGAATCGATCGAACGGCGGGTGAGTACCGGCGCCCAGTTGCGGTGCGTGCAGCAAGGCCGAGTGACCGAGCGCCGCATCCCCAAACCGGAGTGAACGCCGGTAGCCGACGCGGTGTGCGCGCGGACACACGTTCCAGTCGTCGGCCGCCGGTTTCAGTCGTCGGCCTCGGCCGCACAGCGGTTCGGTCCGAGCTCCAGCTCGATCGCCGACACCTCGTCCGGCGGCGACTCGACGCCGCGGTTCGCGGCGATGACCGACTCGTAGTTCGGAGGCTTCTCTGGGAGCGTCTCGGTGATCCGCTCGACGAACGCCTCGCGGTCAAGTCCAAGCACGTCGATCCCACGGCGCGCTGCCCCGACCGTCGTCGTCACGGGCTCGCCGGGGACCACGTCGCCCGTGGTACCGTCGTTCGCGACCGCGAAGTGCCCGGGACAGACGATCACGTCGTCTGGTTCCGCGAGTAGCGTGCCGTGGAGCGAGTCGTACAGCTGCGTCGCGCCGTGCGCCGCGCCCTGCGTCGCGCTAGCCGGGTCGGCGGCGTCTGCCGTCGTCTCCGTCGCGGCACCGTCGCTGTTTCCGAACTGTAGTTCCGTACGGCCGACGCTATCGGTGAACAGCGTATCGCCCGTGAGGACCGCCGACCGGCCGATCAGATAGCTCGCCATGTCCGAGGTGTGGCCCGGCGTCGCGAGCGCTTTCACGTCGACGCCGCCGACGTCGAGGACCTCGTTGCGGTCGAGGGGGTCGAACGCGTACGCCACGTCGCGCTCGGTGGCCGCGGCCGGCAGGTAGTACGGGACGCCGAGGTCGTCGGCGAGCGACCGTCCGCCGGAGAGGTGGTCCGCGTGAACGTGAGTGTCGAGGACCGCTCCGATCGACGCGTCGTGCGCGGCGGCCGCCTCCCGCCATTCGGTTCCGTGACGGGAAACGTCGATAGCGAGGGCGATTCGGTCGGAGCCCTCGGACCCAGCGAGGGCGACGTGATCGGAACCGTCTCCCGATTCGCTCGGGATCCCGCCGATCACGAGGTAGCCGAGACACCCCTTCGCACGCCGCTGGATCTGGACGATGTCGAGCGGATCGTCGCCCGCGGCGGGCAGGGGGACGGCGGTCCGGTCGTAAACGCCGGACCAGCCGCGCATCCCGTCCTCAACGACCGTGACCTCGTCGTATCCCGCGGCTTCGAGTTCCTCGGCGAAGTCGAGCGAGGCTTTCCCCTTCGCGCAGGCCGTGACGATCGTGTCGCTCGCGTCGAGCCCGGTCTCAGCCTCGAAGTCGGCGAGGTTGAACTCGTGAGGCGGTTTGTAGAAGTAGTGGATCGAGTCCGCGATCCGCCACCCCTCGTAGCTCTCGCGCGGGCGGGTGTCGACGACGGCGAACGACCGCTCGCCCCGCCGTCGCTCGTCCAACATGTCGCGGAACGTCTCAGGAGTGACAACGATAGCCATGGTAGACACACGGTATCGTCGAACAAAACGCTGTCCCGACACCGTGCGGCATCATGCGGCATCATGCGGCATCATGCGGCACGGGGATGAACAGGTTTTAGCCGAGCGACGGGGCAGATCGGTGCATGGTTGAGGCGTTCGCGGTCGCCAGCGGGACGGGCGGCACGGGGAAGACGACGAGCACGCTCGCGCTCGGGATGGCGCTGGCCGACGAGCACGACGTTACCGTCGTCGACGCCGACACGGGGATGGCGAACCTGCTGTTCCACGCCGGGCTCGACGACGCGACGGTCACCCTCCACGACCTGCTCGTCGAAGGGACCGCGACCGACGTCTCGGAGGCGACCTACAACCGGTTCGGGCTCTCGGTCGTCCCCTGTGGCACCTCGCTCGCCGGGTTCGAGGCGGCCGAACCGGGGCGCCTCCGAGACGTGGTCGCCGAACTCGCGCGCGACACGGACGTGCTGTTGTTGGACTCGCCGGCGGCGCTCGGCTCGAAGTCGGCCGTGCTCCCGGTCGTGCTCGCCGACCGCGTCGTGATCGTCGTTGAGCCGACGATCCCGGCGCTCTCGGACGGACTGAAGGTACAGGAATACGCCCGCTCGTACGGCACGAACACGGCGGGGGTGTTGCTCAACAAGGTCCGGAGCGACGCCGCCGACGTGGCCGAGCAGGCCGAGCGGCACTTCGGCGGGCCCACCCTCGCGAGCGTCCCGGACAGCGAGGTGGTTCGCGCCGCGCGCCGGGCGGGCGAACCCCTGCTCGCGCACGCACCGGAGAGCGCGCCGGCGGCCTGCTATCGGCGGGCTGCGGCCCGGATCGACATTCAGGACGGCGACGGCGACGCGGTCGCCGACCGCTTCCGGAGCGCGGTCGTGCCCGACACGCCATGAGCGGGACGAGCGAGCCCCCCGAGCTTCGGATCCCGCGCGGGAACCTCCTCCGGTCGCGAGTCGTCTCCGACGTCGGGACGACGCTGTCACGGGCGCTCGACCGCGAGCTAACCGGGTACGCGACGCTGGTTCCACAAGAAACACTATTGCTGTCCGGCGAGGCGAAGGGGGTCCTCACGTTCGCCGACGGCGTCCCAGTGCTCGCGTACAACACGGTGACGGACAGCGGCGGCCCCGACGCCCTCGCAGAGCTGGCGGTTCCCGGTCCGTACCGGGCGGAGCTATATGCGGTCGACGCCGGGGCGCTCGAAACCGCTCACGAGGAGGCCGCCCTCCGCGTCGCGCCCGGCGCGGCGGCCACCGAGCTCGCAGACGACCAGGCGCTCGCCGATCGGACCCGCGCCGCAGCCCCCGACGATCGGGTCGACGACGAAACCGAATCCGACACCGACGCCGTCGCCGCGTTTCTCGAAGACGACGAACGGATCGCGGCGATCCGCGAACAGGCGCGGAACGAGGCCAGGAGCCGAGCGGAGGAGTGGGGCTTCGACGACGCGCTGGCCGACGCGGCCGAGTCGGACGGGCGAGACAGACGAGACGACTGAGACAACGGAGACAACTGAGAGGACGAGCCGAAAGTCTACAGAGCGGTGCCGTTTTGGTCCGCGGTCGCCATTACACGGTATCACCGTCCTCCGACTCCTCCGGCTGACGACCCCCGACGACTTCGCGGACTGGTACGCTGCGGGCCGCGCGTACACGCGCCACGTCGCCGACGGGATGGGCTTCGAGGGGACCGACGCGGTCGACGGACAGCGAGTCACAGAACGCCTCCGAAGTGACTTTGAGCAACTCTCCCCCGCCGAGGCGCGCTCGGTGAGCGCAACGCTTCTCGCCGACGGCGTCTTCTCCGAGCCGTACTGCGAGTGGCTCCCGACGTGGTACGAACTCGGGCTGATCGCGCCCGTGCGGTACGGCGAGTGGCGGCTCAGACGCGTTGCGGCGACCGTCGCGAGCGCTGCGGGTGTGACCGTGACGGCACCGCGCTTCTCCCGCCCGCGGGACGTGACCGTCGACGGCGGGCCGGCGCTGGCGGGTGTGTCCGGATTCCGCGACCGCTTCCTGCTCGCGGACGCGCTGTTGCACGTGGAGTGGTTCGTCCATGTCGCGGCCGCAGACGGGATCGCGGTGCCGGACGCACTCGTCGAGCGGACTCGCGAGGAGTCGCTGTCGTACTACGGCGGCAAGCGCGACCGACTCTCCCCCGAGGTGCGCCGGTTCCAGCGCTTGCTGTTCGCCGACGACGAATGGGTCCGACGCGTGAACGATCGGTACGACCTCAATAGCGCGCTGTTCCGTCTCTGGGAAGCGCTGCTCCGACATGAACGGGAGCGGCTCGAATCCGCCGACAGCTGATACAGGCCCTGTAACACAACACCGATCCTGTGAATCGCGCAGCGAGTAAGTATAGGCTACTGGCACCCCAGCGTTCGAGTACGGACCGAGAGACCGGTTCGTTCCTCTCCCCCTCGCTTTCGGCCCTCATTTCTTTGGCGAGGTGCATTCCGACCGACGAGCGCGCCGTTTATGGAGGCCGTGTTCGACAACTCGCCTCTGAGTAATCTTTTATTCACTGCTGTTTCGGCCGGAAGCTTCATACGTCGGCTCGCGGATCCTCCGGATACAGAATGGCAGTACTCTGGCTGGAGGATGTCGATGCCGACGACGTCGGGACCGTCGGCGGGAAGGCCGCTTCGCTCGGTGAACTCATCGGCGCGGGGCTTCCGGTACCGCCCGGCTTCACCGTGACCGCAGGCACGTATCGCGCGTTCATCGAAGAGGCAGGAATCGACGAGGAGCTGTTCGCAGCCGTCGACGTCGATCCCGAGGACTCCGCCGCGCTCCGCGAGGCCGAAGCGACGGCCGAAGAGCTCATCCTCGGCACCCCGTTCCCCGACGAGGTCCGCGAGGAGATCCTCGAACGGTACCGATCGATGGGGAGCGACGGCGAGGAGGCGTTCGTTGCCGTCCGCTCCTCGGCGACCGCGGAGGACCTCCCCGACTCCTCGTTCGCGGGCCAACAGGAGACGTTCCTCAACGTCCGCGAGGCGGACCTCCTCCGACGCGTCAAGGAGTGTTGGGCCTCGTTGTTCACCCAGCGGGCGATCTACTACCGACAGCAGCGCGGCTTCCCGCACGCCGACGTCGACATCGCGGTCGTCGTCCAACGAATGGTCGACGCCGAGAAGTCCGGCGTGATGTTCACCAGCCATCCTTCTACCGGCGAGCCCCAGATCACGATCGAGGCCGCGTGGGGTCTCGGCGAGGCCGTCGTCTCCGGGACAGTCTCCCCCGACAACTACGTGTACGACCGAGAGCGGGGCGCGGTCGACGACGTGACCGTCGCGGACAAGAAGGTAGAGATGGTCAAAGACGCGGAGACCGGCGAGACCGTCCAGATCGACGTCGACGAGGAGCGCCGGACGGCGCGCGTGCTCTCCGACGCCGAGATCGAGGAGCTGGTCGGCCTCGGCAAACGTGTCGAGGAACACTACGGGACGCCACAGGACGTCGAGTGGGCGATCTACGACGGCGACATCTATATGCTCCAGTCACGGCCGATCACGACGATCCAAGAGACTGGAGACGCCACCGACGCGGCCGGAAGTGGCGAGTCGACCGGTGGGGCCGCCGTCGGCGAGGCGAGCGTCGCGAACGGCGGGTCCGGGGGCGTCGACACCGAGGCGGACGTGCTGGTCGACGGCCTCGGCGCCAGCCCCGGCATCGTCTCCGGGACGGTCCGGATCGTCCACAAACTCGACCACCTCGATCAGGTCCAAGACGGCGACATCATGGTGACGGAGATGACGATGCCGGACATGGTCCCGGCGATGAAACGCGCCGCGGGGATCGTCACTGACGAGGGCGGGATGACGAGCCACGCGGCGATCATCTCGCGCGAACTCGGCGTTCCGGCGGTCGTCGGCACCGGGAACGGGACGCGGGTGCTCCCCGAGGGACAGGGCGTAACGCTCGACGGCGACAAGGGAACCGTCCGCGCGGGCGCCGACGAGGCGGCCGAGTCCGGCGAGGAGTTCGAGCCCGTCGAGGCCGCGAGGCCGGAGACGCCGGTGAAGCCGATGACGGCGACGGAGGTCAAAGTGAACGTCTCGATCCCGGAGGCCGCCGAGCGCGCGGCGGCGACCGGCGCCGACGGCGTCGGCTTACTCCGGATCGAGCACATGGTGCTCACGCTCGGGAAGACGCCGGAGAAGTACATCGCCGACCACGGCGCACGTGCGTACCAAGACGAGCTCATCGAGGGCGTTCGACGGGTCGCCGACGAGTTCTACCCCCGACCGGTTCGGGTCCGGACGATCGACGCCCCGACCGACGAGTTCCGCGAACTCGACGGCGGCGAGGGCGAGCCGAAGGAGCACAACCCGATGCTCGGGTGGCGAGGGATCCGCCGCAGCCTCGACAAGCCCGATCCGTTCCGCCAGGAGCTCGCCGCGTTCGCCCGGCTCTACGAGATGGGCTACGACAACCTCGAAGTGATGTTCCCGCTCGTCAACGACGCGGCCGACGTCGAGGGGATCAAGGGGCACATGCGCGAGGTCGGGATCGACCCCGAGACGCACCGCTGGGGCGTGATGGTGGAGACGCCGGCGAGCGCGCTGCAGATCGAGGACCTCGCGGCCGCCGGCATCGACTTCGCCTCGTTCGGCACGAACGATCTCACCCAGTACACGCTGGCGGTCGACCGCAACAACGAACACGTCGCTGACCGGTTCGACGAGCTTCACCCGGCCGTGCTGCGGCTCATCGGCGACACGATAGAGACGTGCCGCGAACTCGGCGTCGACACCAGCATCTGCGGACAGGCCGGCTCGAAGCCCGAGATGGTCGAGTTCCTCGTTGAGGCGGGCGTCTCGTCCATCTCGGCGAACATCGACGCCGTCCGCGACGTTCAACACGAGGTGAAGCGAACCGAACAGCGGCTCCTCCTCGATTCGGTCCGCTGAATCGGCGGGGTGCAGGCGCCGACTGTCGACCGACGGGCGCCGACTACCGGCCGCCGATCGGCAGGCCCCGAAGGCACACCGCGAACACCACAGAGCGGAACGGGTAAGAGCCTCCGCGGCGACGATTCTCCGAATGCAGCAGCCCGAGCCGCAGTCGTTCGACCGGGTGCTCTCCTCGATGTGCACCGAGCCGCATCCGGCCGCCCGAGACGCCGCGGAACGCTTCCTCGCCGCGAACCCGGGCGATCCCGCGACCTACGAGACGGTCGCGTCGCTGGAGGCGCGCGCGGTCGAACTGCTCGCGACGCTCGCAGATCACCCGTCGCCGACGGACGCCGCCGGGTACGTCACCTCCGGCGGCACGGAGGCGAACGTGCAGGCGGTCAGATCGGCGCGGAACCGACACGACGCGGGCGACGTGAACGTCGTCGCCCCCGAGAGCGCCCACTTCTCGTTTCACAAGGCCGCGGAGCTGCTCGACGTGGAGCTTCGTACCGTCCCCCTCGACGACAAGTACCGGGCCCGCGTCGACGCCGTCGCCGCCGCGGTCGACGACGCGACCGCGCTCGTCGTCGGCGTGGCTGGCAGCACGGAATACGGCCGCGTGGACCCGATACCCGAGCTAACGCGGATCGCCCACGAAGCGGGCGCGCTGATGCACGTCGACGCCGCGTGGGGCGGGTTCGTCCTGCCGTTCACCGAGCGCGCGTGGTCGTTCGGCGACGCCCCGATAGACACGCTGACGATCGACCCGCACAAGTTCGGACAGGCCGCCGTGCCGGCCGGCGGGCTGCTCGCACGCAACGACGCGGCGCTGGACGCGCTCGCGATCGACACGCCGTACTTAGAGACGCGGTCGCAGGCGACGCTAACCGGAACGCGGAGCGGCGCAGGCGTCGCAGGCGCGGTCGCGGCCATGGAGGCGCTGTGGCCGGACGGCTACCGCGACATCGCGGCGCGAGCCGTGGATAACGCCGAGTGGCTCGCCGGCGCGCTCGCCGACCGCGGATACGACGTCGTCGAGCCGACGCTCCCGCTCGTCGCCGCCACCGTCCCCGAAGCGGAGTTCGAAGCGCTCAGAGAGACCGGCTGGAAGGTGTCGCGGACCGGGGCCGGAGAGCTACGCGTCGTGTGCATGCCCCACGTCACCCGCGAGACGCTCCGGGCGTTCGTCGCTGATCTCGACCGGATTCAAAAGTGATCGGGTGGAGGTGCGACGGTGCACGGTCTCGCTGATCCCAGAGAATCGCCCCGCGAGCGCGGGGTCTCTATCGCCACTCGTCGGCCGGCACGAGATCGGCCTCTCGAACCGTGACCCAGCGCGTCGTCCGCTCGTCGGGATCGCGGTCGCGCTCGAAGAACGTCACCTCTCCGTCTCCAGAGCCGTCGTCGGTCCGTTTGCAGACGAGCTCGGGAGGCTCGGCACGGACACGCGTCGGTGACGTGGACATACGCGCCGCTTCGCTCGGGATGGGATAATAACTGTTGGTTTCGATCGGGATAATCGGAAACAACCGCAGTTGTGGACGACTGTTCGTTCGATTCTGAAACGGAATTGCGTCCGATCGCCTACAAGCGGACGGGAACGCCTCGCTCGTCGAGGTACCGTTTCGTCTCCTCGATCGAGTAGTCGCCGAAGTGGAAGATGGAGGCCGCGAGCCCGGCGTCGGCGTTCGCTTCGGTGAAGACCTCGTACATGTCCTCGGGGCCGCCACAGCCCGACGAGGCGATAACGGGCGTTGAGACCGCGTCACACACCGCCTTCATCAGCGGAATGTCGTAGCCGTCCTTTGTCCCGTCCATGTCGATGGAATTGACGAACAGCTCGCCGGCGCCGCGCTCCTCGGCCTCCATCGCCCACGAGACGGCGTCGATCCCGGTTCCCTCGCGGCCTCCCTTCTTGGTGCACTCGAACCATACCGTCTCGCCGTCGGGGTCCTCGTAGAAGTGTTCGCCCCCGTCGTCGTAGCGGCGGCGCGCGTCGACGGAGATGACGATACACTGGCTGCCGAACGCCGCCGCGCCCTCCTCGATGAGTTCGGGGCGTTCGAGCGCGCCGGTCGTGATGGAGACCTTGTCCGCGCCGGCCCGGAGCGTCTCCTTGATGTCGGCTTTCGTCCGGATGCCACCACCGACGGTGAGGGGGATGAAACACTCGTCGGCGACTGCGTTCACCACGTCGAGCATCGTTTCTCGACCGTCCGCGCTCGCGGTGATGTCGAGGAAAACGAACTCGTCGGCGCCCGCTTCGTTGTACTTTTTCGCCAGTTCGACCGGATCGCCGGTGTATTCGAGGTTCTCGAAGTTGACGCCCGTGTACACCGCGGCGTCGCCGTTGTCGTCGAGGTCGACGTCGATACAGGGGATGATCCGCTTCGTGAGTCCCATTCGTTACCGTCCGTTGACGGCCGCGGCGGTTAAAAGGCGCGGGGTCGGGGAAGCGCTCGGGTATCGGTCCCGTTCTCGTGTGTCGATTTCGCCCGTCGTCCGTCGTGTGTCACCCCGGCCCTCGCTCGTCGCGCGTCGCTCCCGTACGTCACTCCCGGTCGTCGTACTTCGCGACGGCGCGGTCGGCCCGCTTCGAGATTCCATTCGGATTCCTCGCGGGGCTTCGGTCACGCCGACGGGCCACCAGCCCGTCCGATCCCCCGCCGAGGACCCCGACAAGTACGTCTCGGCCGGTCGCGGCCCACCGCGACGGCGTCGACTCGCCTTTCGCGACATCGCTGGCAGCGCCGATCGCGTCCTTCAGTGCGTGTGAGCCAGTCCGGCGGACGACGGTCGGACGGATTCCGTAGTTCTTCAGGAGGCGATAGGCAAGGGCACGGTACTTCCACCCCCACTCGCTGGCCGTTCGACCGCCGTCGGCAGCCGTCGGGGACGGCAGCTCCTGGGTGACCGCGAGGTCCTCGCGCCACGCGACAGTGCGGTCCAGCCGCGCGAGCCGGTGGGCGGCGTCGCGCGCACCACCGGTTCGCAGGTACTCGTCGAAGCCGTCGAGATCTCGAAGCGCCTCTGCCCGGAACACGACGTTTCCACCCCGGAAGTACGTGACATCGCGACCCGCGATCGTCCGCCGTTCGGGCCCGTCGGGTTCGATTTCGTCGCCGTCGGGCTCGTCACCACTTCCCGAATCGACTCCGTCTCCGTCGCCGCCTGCCGACCCCAGCTCGATCGGCGACACCGGGCCCGTCACCACGTCGGCCGTTTCGAGCCCGGCGGCGACGGCGGCGCGCCACGACTCGCCGATTCGCACGTCGTAATCGATCAAGGCGATCGCGTCGCCACTCGCCACCTCGATCCCGGCGTTGCGCGCGACGTTGACCGTTCGGTCGGATATCTCCACCAGCACGTCGACGTCGTCGCGATCGCGTACCATCCCGGTCGTCCCGTCCGCGGAGGGGCCGTTGACAACGACCACCTCCGCGTCGGGCGCGTGCGCCGCCAGCGCGTCGAGGCAGGCGGCTAACCGATCCCGACCGTTGAGGGTCGGGACGACGACCGTGAGGTCCATACACGGCGCTATCGGGACGAGGGATTAAAAAGGGCTCCGTGCTCGGTCGGCAGCGACGCCGGTTCAGATGGTCAGGTAGTACACCTGTTTGCGTGCGTCCTTGAAACTGTACCGCGAGTCGACCAGCCCCTCCTCTTCGAGGCGGTTGAGCGCGTAGCGGACGGTCCGGTCGGGCAGCAGCGACTCGTCGGCGAGACCGCCCTGCGAGAGGGGGGAATCGCCTTCCAGTACCTTCGCCACGAGTTTGGCGCTGGGGGGAAGCTCGCGTAAGCGGTCGCGGTACTCGGTCTCGGATAAGCGGTCTTGGTCGGCGGTCTCCGCGGGACTGGTACTCATGTCTCATGAGCAGCGCCTGCCTATTGGTAAAGGTTAGCTACATATTGGGGAAGCTGATTGGGATAATATAATGTGTTAATATCACATCTCGGGGGGCCGTCAAACCTGATCGATCAGGAACAATATTCTCGGCGTGTTTCCGTTGCGCCGCGATAGCGTCGCGGCTGCGCTTCGACAGCGTCGCGGCTGCATCCGATACCGTCCCGCTGCATTCCGAACGCGGTCCGGCTGCAGCCAGGTCACGATCCGGCCGCACCCGGTCGCGTCGCAGTCGGTCGAACTGTATCCAGTACGGTTTTGTCGGTCCGGCATCCAGTACGGACAACGTGAAGGGACAGGATTGGTACCAGGCCGACGAGGTCGCGGAAGAGTACGAGGACGTACGATTCTCCGGCGGCGGAGAGCTCATCGATCGACGCGAGAAAGCGGCCGTGCTCGCCGCGCTCGGCCCGATAAACGAGGGGCATCGCGTGTTGGAGGTCGCTTGCGGCACCGGGCGGTTCACGACGATGCTCGCCGACCAAGGTGCCGATATCGTGGGACTGGACATCTCTCGGGAGATGCTGGAACAGGGGCGTGAGAAGGCGTCTGCATCCGGTTTGTCCGACACCGTCGAGTTCGTCCGCGGTGACGCCTCGCGGCTCCCGTTCCCGGACAACCACTTTGACACCGTGATGGCGATGCGCTTTTTCCACCTGATGGACGATCCGGTGCCGTTCCTCAAAGAGCTGCGCCGCGTGAGCGCCGATCAGGTGTTTTTCGATACGTTCAACCGTCGCAGCCTGCGGACGCTGTACACGTGGTTGCTTCCGATGGGGTCGCGGCTCTACTCCGAGCGGCAGGTCGCTGCCATGCTCGGCGAGGCCGACCTCACGCTCGTCGACGAGGAGCACGACTTCGTGTTACCGTACGGGTTCTACCGGGAGCTTCCCGGTCCGGTCGCGAAGCCGTTTCGGCGGATCGACGAACTCGTCGGGAACACGATTCCCGGCGACTACGTCGCGTCTGTCTCCTACTGGGACTCGCGGATCCCGGACGCCGATCGGTCGACCGACCGGTCGAGCACCTGAGCAGACGACGACCGAATCCGTGGGCGGACGATACCGATCGACTCAGTGCATCTCGTCGACGACCTCGCCGACCGCGAAGTTGGACTTGACTTCCGTGATCTCGATTTTGACGCGCTCGCCGACTTCGGTGTCGGGGACGATTATCACGTAGCCGCGCTCGACGCGGGCGATGCCGTCGCCCTGCTTGCCGAGGTCCTCGATTTCGACGTAGCGCATCTCGCCCGGCTCGACCGGTGGCTGCGGACCATCGTCGGCGCGGGACGCCGAAAGGTCGGTTCCGCCGCCGGCCGACGCCCCGTCGCGCTCGGCGCCGTCGACACCGTCGGTGCCGTCGACGCCCTCAGACCGCGAAATGAGTGCGACCCGGTACGTCTCGCCCGGATCCACAGAACCGGTTTCGATCTCGCGGCGCGGCACGTCGACGACGTACTCGCCGTCTTCCTCGCGAACATCGGCGCTGAACAGACAAAGGAGGTTCTCTGAGATCTCCATAGTAGAGTTCACCCGTACGTGGTAACGAGTTCGTATAGTTGTACCGCCGTTTCGGGGCCAACACCTTTGTCATCGCCGGCGGAACGGAGACCCATGACCGATCTGAACGTTCGACGCGGAGCCGTTTCACCCCCGATCGTGACGCCGTTCGACGCCGACGGCGGCGTCGACACCGACGCGCTCGCGAGCCACGTCGAGGCGCTCGTCGACGCCGGCCTCGACGGAATGGTCCCCTGCGGGACGACCGGCGAGTTCGCCAGCCTCACCGACGAGGAGCATCGCGCAGTCGTGGAGACGACCGTCGATGCGGTCGACGGCCGAGTCCCCGTGATCGCGGGCGCGGCGGACACAACCGTTCCGGGCGTGCTCGACCGACTCCGATTCGCCGACGCGGTCGGCGCCGACGCCGGGCTCGTCACGCTCCCGTACTACCACACGTCGACGGATCCGAGCGGCCAGCGTGCGTTCTTCGAGGCGATCGCCGACGAGACGCCGCTGCCGGTGGTCCTGTACGACATCCCCTCGACGGTCGGAGAGCCGATCGACGCGTCCGTCGTCACCGCGGTCGCCGACCGCGAGTCGATCGTCGGGCTGAAAGACACGACCGGCGACATCACCGCGCTCGACGCGACTCTGCGCGGAACCCCCGAGTCGTTCACCGTGTTCCAGGGCGTCGACGCCCAGCTTTACCCGAGCATATCGCTCGGAGTCGACGGTGGGATACACGCCCTCTCGCAGGCGATCCCCGAGGTGTTCGTCGCGCTCCGCGAGGCGATCCGCGCCGGCGACGACGACCGTGCGCTGGCGCTGCATCGACGGGGGATCGCCCCGCTTTTCGCCCGATGTGGCGACCACGGGTTCGCGCCCGTCGCGAAGGTCGCGGCCGCCCACCGCGGATTCATTCCGGACCCGCGAGTCCGTCCGCCGTTGACGCTCCCCGACGAGGCGGCCCGCGAGGCCATCGCCGACAACGTCGACGCCGCGCTCGACGTGGTGTGAGGGTCGCGGTTCGGGACGACGACCTGACCGTCAGTCCCCGTCAATCGGCGTCCCGTCGGCGTTTTTCGCCCCCTCGGAGTCGAAGACCACGACGTCGCCGTCGACGCGCTCGGCGGCCGTCGGGTCGTAGTTGTCGCGGACGCCGATCGCTTCCTCCAGCTCGCGGACCGCCCGCGCTTTGAGCGCCGCGGCCAGCTCTTCGGCGTCCTCGCGGGCGATGTCTCGGCCGAGCCCCTCGCACTCGTGTGCGCGCACGACGCCCTCGGCGTCGACCGCCTCGCCCATTGGTTGGGTCGTCCCGTCGAGCGCGACGCTGAACGGGTAGGTCTGACAGATCAGCGGCCGGGAGTCGTGGACCGAACAGGCGCCCCGCCCGTCCGACTCCTCGTAGAAGGTGCAGTCGCCGCAGTCGTCGGTCGCGAGCGCCCACTCGAACGTCTCGCCCTCCGGCTCGCCGTCCTCGCCCACTGAGAGCCCGAACGGCATCGGGCGGGCGATGTCGCGCCAGTCGTACGACTCGCCGAAGACCTCCTCGGCCCCGGCAGCGACTTCTCGGATCTCGTCCGGAAAGACGGTCGCCGTGTGGGGTTCGCGCCCTTGGGCGGTGTCGGCGTCGTGACAGCCCCGATCGGTCGCCTCTCCCGTTCCCTCGCCGACGGGCGCACCACCGGCCTCGTCGGGAGCGTATCCCGTACAGCAGCCGCCACAGCGTGTGCACTCGAAACCGATCGACGCGATCGCGTCGGCCAACTCGCCGACGTCGAGGTCGCGGGCCTGCGCGAGTTCGGTTTCGAGCGATTCCATACCCACGGTTGCGGTGCGGTCGGGTTAACGTCGTCCCTTCGAAGGATCTGCTCGGGTGCTCGGCTCCGGCCCGAAGGAGCGAAGTGCGACCGCTCCCTATCGGTCGAGCGTGAAGGAGTACGAGCGGAAGGGCCTCCTCGAACGGGTCAACCGGGAAGCCGCGACGGTGGGCGCCGACATCCCCGAGGCGATCGAGGTGCAGGGGGAGTCGATCGACCTGCAGTCGTTCGTCTTCGAGATCAAGCGGCGCGAGACGGTACCGCCCGGCGAGCGCGACCGCGTCGAGCAGGCCAAACGGAACCTCCGCCGCGAGCGGCTGGAGCGACTAGAGCTGATCGAGGAGAACGAGGTGAGCTACGCGGAGGGCGAGCGTCTCGCGGCGTCGATCATCGGGATCGACCGCGCGTTAGAGGCGTTGGAGGGACTGGGCGCAACCGACCCCGAGACGGAGGCAGAACGGCAGGCGACGGCCGACCGCAAGCGCTGGATGCGATTTTTAAAGAAGGCGCTCGGCCGCGACGGCGGTGGCGGCGGCCGGACGCGATTCTGATCCCGGTTGCCGATGGAGCGGCCGCCGCGTCGTTCAGTTCCCCGTGAAGTCGATCCGCGAGCCGCTCGTCTCGTCGTCGCGCCGGGCGGGACCGAGGCGAACGAACTCGTAGGCGTCGTCGGTGAGGTACACCGCGTCGCCGTCGACAGTCACGTCGACACTCTCCAAGATGGCGCCCTCGCAGGGGCCGAAGTTGCAGTACCCGCCGTCGGCCTCGAACGTCGCGCCGTGTTTCTGACAGAACACCTCGCCGTTGCGGACGAACGCCCCGTCGTCTTTGTCGAGGCGCACGTCGGTCCAGTGTTGACAGTAGTTGCGGAACGCGCGCATCTCGCTCGCCGCGCGCGTGAGGATCGCCTCCGCTTCGGGGGTGCCGTCCTCGGCCTCGCCCACGTCGCCCTCGCCGTCGTCGACCGCGTCGGCGTCGACGGGGCGCAGCGTCACGAGCAGCGTGCTCTCCTCGGGAACCTCCTCGACGGCGGCGATCCGACGGTCCGCGTCCATACCCGTCCGTTGCCAGCGGGCCGTTTGAACGTTCCGCGTTCGGCCGGAGCGGGCGCTCACCGGCACGTCGACGGCGGTTGTTTATAGGTCGCAGTCGCCACTGCTCGGATCCGTTTTTAGGTTACAGCGAAAGCTGATCGAGATAGCGACGAAAGCGTGGACGAGCCCCGCACAGGCGTCAGATTTAGATCCCGAGCCACTCGTCGTTGCGGACTTCGTACCCGTTCTCGCGGCAGTACGTCGCCGCGCGGCGGCGGATCTCGCGGGATCCGGGGATCACGTCGCGCTCACGGATCTGATCGACGGTCCAGTCGGCGACGATGCGGACCCCCTGGTCGTAGTCGACCTCGTCGATCGCCACCAACTCCAGAAACGTCCGCTCGAAGGCGTCACGCTGTGAGCGCCCGAACTCTTTGTTCGGAAGTTCCGCCGCCGCCTCTGCGATCCGTTTCATTGCACCCGCGACGGTCGGTCGCTGGACCCGCTTTCGCACCGCCGCGGGCGACTTGAAGGTCTCCACGTCGGCGTCCGGAATCAGGTCCGCGACTACGTGGGTCCCCGAGGCCGACGTAATCTTGCGGTCGCCGACCGCCGCGACGATCGCGGCGCCCGTCGCCGGGAACGCCACCGCTTCAAGCTCCGTCTCGAAATAGGCGAGCTCCGAGACGTCGACCGGCGGCTCGTCCTCGTCGCCGCGCTTCAGTTCGGCGGTTATCTCGCGCTCGCGCTGGCGCCGGTCGTCGTCGTCTGCCTGTTTCTCACGTCCGTCTTTGTTGTCGGCCATCCTTCATCTATGTTCGCCGACGGGATAACGGTGTGGACGGATCCCGTTGGCTCACAGCCGCTCGCCGTCGTAGTGCCGCTCTTCGACGCGTCGGTCGAACAGCCGCGAAAGCAGGGTGGTAAGCGGGCCAGCGAGGTCCTCATCGGCAGAGCCCTCGCCGCCATCGTCGCCGTCGTCGCCGCCGCCTCCCGGACCGTTACCTCCCTCCCGGCTGCCGCTTTTCCCGCCGATGGTGATCCCGTCTACCTGCGTAACCGGTCGGATCTCCCACGTCGAGTTCGTTAGGAAGACCTCGTCGGCCTCGCGCACCGCGTCGGGCGCGTACGTGCCCTCCTCGACCGGGATCCCCTCCTCCTCGGCGAGCTCGATCACCGTCTTGCGGGTGATGCCGGGGAGGACCGGGCCGTCGAGCGAGGGGGTCTTCAGCCCGGTGCCGTCGACGAAAAAGAGGTTCGAGGTGGCGCCTTCGGCGACGTTGCCGTCGGGATCGAGCATCAGCGCCTCGTCGGCGCCCGTCACGCGCAGCTCCAGCCGCGCGAGGATCCCGTTGAGGTAGTTGTGCGTCTTGGCGTCTGCCGGCAGCGCCCGCGAGGACGGCTTCCGGGTCTTCGTCGTCTGAATCGTGGCCGGACCGTCGTATATCGGGTCGGAGTCGACGCCGCCGCGAGCGAGCGGCTTCGTGGTGACGACCACGGTCGGGTCAATCTCGGGTTGCGGGTCAAGCGTCCCCGGCTGGACCCCGCGAGTGATCGAACACTTCACGTAGGCGTCGTCGAGGTCGTTGGCGGTGAGCGTCTCGTCGATCCGCCGTTTGAGGTCTTCGTCCGACAAGCCGTGGTCCAGCGCGAGCGTCTCGCACGTGTTCGCTAGCCGGTCGGCGTGGTCGACCCAGCGGAAGAGTTCGCCGCCGTACGCGCGCATCGTCTCGAAGGCCGCGTCGCCGTAGGCGAACCCGCGATCCTCGACCGAGACGACCGCCTCGTCCGCGGGGACGAGGTCGCCGTCGAGGTGGTAGACGCGTTCGGTAGGGTCGGCGGGGTCGGTGGAGTCGGCTTCGTCACGCATGGGGCTCACCGCTCGACCTCACACATCGCGACGAAGTTTTCGACCATCGCCTTCCCGCGCGGCGTAAGGATGCTCTCGGGGTGGAACTGCACGCCGACGTGGGGTTTCTCGCGGTGGCGGACGCCCATGACGACCTCGCGTTCGTCCTCCGTCCGGGCGGTCTCGACGAGGTCGTCCGCAAGGTCGTCGCGCTCGACGCACAGCGAGTGATAACGCCCGACGCGGAGCCGGTCGGGGAGCCCTGCGAACACGCCCGCGCCGTCGTGGGTGATCGTCGACGGCTTCCCGTGGACGACCTCCGGGGCGTGAGTGACTCGGCTCCCGCTGTTCGCGCACATCGCCTGGTGGCCGAGGCAGACGCCGAAGACGGGGCGGTCGAGGTCGAAGACGGCCGTGGAGACGCCGGCCTCGTCGGGCGTCCCCGGACCGGGCGAGACGATCACGCCGTCGGGGTCGAGCGCGCGGATTCCGGTCAAGTCGACCGCGTCGTTCCGCCGGACCGTCACCGCGCCGGCGACCTCGCCGACGTACTGGACGAGGTTGTACGCGAACGAGTCGTAGTTGTCGATAACAAGAATGTGAGCCTCCGAGTCGCCGGCACCGGGACGCCACCCCGCTTCGGTGGGGTCGCCAACGGAGTCGCCGAACGGGTCGTCGACGCGGTCGCCGACGCGGTCGCGGTCGACTCGATCAGTCATCGGTCGCCTCCCGGCCGTCGACGGCCATCTCGCCGGCCGCGAGCGCCTCGTCGATCGCGGTCACGAGCGCGCGCGCCTTCGCGAGCGTCTCCTCGTACTCGGCGTCCGGATCGGAGTCGTGGACGATTCCGGCACCGACGCGCAGGTGGTACTCGTCCGCGCGCCGGACCAGCGTCCGGATGACGATGTTGAGCGTCGCGCGCCCGTCGAACCCCGCCGCGAGCATCGAGCCGGTGTAGGGGCCGCGCCGCGTCGCCTCCAACTCGTCGATGATCGCCATCGTCCGCGGCTTGGGCGCGCCCGTGATCGTCCCGCCCGGGAAGCAGGCGGCGATCGCGTCCGCGAGCCCGACGTCCGGGCGCGCCTCGCCCTCGACGAGGCTCACGAGGTGCATCACTTCGCTGTACCGGTCGACGCGGCGGTACTCCGTCACGTCGACCGTGCCGAACCGAGAGACCTTCCCGAGATCGTTGCGTTCGAGGTCGACCAGCATCGCGTGCTCGGCGCGCTCCTTCGCGTCGCCGGTCAGTTCCGCCTCCAAGGCCGCGTCCGCCGCCGACGTCTCTCCGCGCGGGCGGGTCCCAGCGATCGGCTCCGTGACGAGGCGGGCGCCGCGGTCGCCGTGGTCGCCGTGATCGTCGCGGCCGTCATCGGTCGTCTCGTTGTCGCTCGCCCCGCCGTCGGCCGGGATCCGTTCGAGCAACAACTCCGGGCTCGCGCTCACGAGGTCGGCGCCGGACCCGTCGCGAGCGAACTCCACGAGCCCCGAGTACGGCGCCGGATTCACCTCCCGCAGCGCGTCGTAGGCCGCGACCGGGTGGACCGCCGCCGGCGCTCGCAGCCGCTGTGAGACGTTCGCCTGAAAGGTGTCGCCCTCCCGGATCTCCGCTTTCACCCGTCGAACCGCCTCCGCGTACCCGTCTCGTCCCACGTCGCTCTCGAACGTCGCCGTCGACGCGTCGGGGGCGGGCGCCGGACCGGTGTCCGGGTCCCCTGTCTCGATCCGGTCGACGAGATCGGTCGCCCGCGCGACGCCCGCCTCGAACAGCGCGTCGAGCGCGTCGCGGTCGGCGTCCGAGTCGTCCAGTCCTCCCGGAACCCGCGGGCAGGCGGTCACGCGGAGGGTGGCCGACGGGTCGCCAACCTCTGCGTCCTCGACGTCCGGAATCGGACACTCCCAGGCCGCAACCCGGTCGAAGACACCGATCTGTAGCCGGGGGAGCCCACGGTCGTCGACGGCCCCCGGCCCGTCGGGCGCGGTCGGTGGGAAGGCCTCCAGTTCGCGGGCGACGTCGTAGGAGAGCCAACCGAACGCGCCGCAGGGATACGGCACGTTGCAGTCGCCGCGCCGGAGGATCTCGCCGTCGACGATCCCCTCAAGCGCCGCGAGCGTCGGGCTCGGGCGGCGGTAGTCGCCTCCTGGGACGCTCGAACGGGCGACGATCGCGTCGCTCGACACGGTGAGCCGGTCGACGGGGTCGACGCCGAAGTACCCCCATCCGGGCTGCCCGCCGGTGGTCTCGTAAAAGAAGCCCCCCGGACCGTCTCGGGCCCGCTTGTAGGCCGCGAACGGGTCGTCGACGGCGATCCGGACCTCGACCGGGACGCGGGCGCCCGCCGGCGCGGCGGCGGCGACCTCGCGGAACCGGTCTCGGTCGGTGTGTGCCGATCGCTGCATGGGAGACGGTTCGGCGGCGGCGACGAAACAGTTGCGGTCGGGGGTCTGTCCTTGCCCGATCCACCTGCTACCGACCGGACCGATCCGTCGTCGCGCAGTCAGAACTCCTGTGCGCGATCGATCCACGTCGTAGCGCGACTTTCGCCGACGCTCGCTCCCTCGGCGACCGCTGCCGCGTCAGCCGCGGCGAGTTCCTCGACGCTGTGGATGTCGATTTCGGCGAGCCGTTCGGCGTACGCCGGACCGATGCCCTTGATCTGCTCGACCGGGGTGCCTTCGTCGCTCGGGACGGCGTCGCCGTCGTCAGAATCGGAGCTATCGTGGGTGTCTTCCTCCTCGCTGTCGCCCTGGACGTGCTCGTCCTCTGCAGTGTCGTCCTCTGCGTCCTCGACCGCTACGCTGTCGTCCCCGGCTGTGACGTCCTCGTTCTCAGCCACCTCGCTGTCGTCCACTGCGTCGTCGACTACTGCGTCCTCGACTGCTGCGTCCTCGACGGCTTCGCCGTCGTCCTCGTCAGCAGTATCGTCGATGTCGACGCCGTCGTCGGCATCCCCCGTGTCAACAACGTCGTCATCGTCCGCTGTCTCCGACGCTTCCGACCCCAACGCTTCCGACTCCGGCGCTACCGACTCCGGCGTTTCCGACCCCGACTCTTCCGGCTCCGACGCTTCCGGTTCACCGGTCTCAGCGCCGCTCGCTTCCGTCCCCACCGCCGCGTCGACGGCGTCATCGGTGTCAGTGGCGTCGTTCTTCGTGTCGTGTTCGACAGTCACCGTCGTCTCTCTACCGCCAGATTCGGAGTCGTCTCCGCCGGTACCGAATCCGAGCTTCTCTTTGATCTTCTGCAGTAGGGCCATTATCCTCCGGTAAACGCGCGAGATATTTAAAAACCGTCGGCCTATCGAGGTATCGCCTCGCCCCGTTGCCACGAAGCGGCCGACGGCGACGCCGTCGTCTCGCCGACTTATAAGTGTCGTCGGGCCGATCAGTGGATATGGACGTTCTCAATCCGGTGATGTGGTCGGTCCACGTCGCCTTCGCAGTGCTCTGGACCGGCAGCGTGTTGTTCGTCGCGGTGGCCGTGCTTCCGTCGGCGCTTCGCGGCGATATCGGCGGCGACGCGCTCGCCGGGATCGTCGGTCGGCTCCGGTGGATCACCCGCATCGCCGCGGTCGCCTTCGTCGCCTCCGGCGGCCACATGGCCGGGACGCTGTACACGTTCGAGTCGCTCACCGGCAGCGGTCGCGGCCACCTCGTGTTGACGATGCTCGCCCTCTGGTTCGTCATCACTGGCCTCGTCGAGGTCGCGAGCGGAAAGCTGCTCTCGGGAGTCGACGCCGGCAAACTGCGCGAACCCGCCCGCGACGCGAAGCCGTTCTTTTACGGCGCCGCCGGGCTCTCAGTCATCCTTCTGCTCACGGCCGGGCTCCTCGCGAGCCCGACGCTCTTATAAACGAGTCGTAAACTCTCGCCGCGAACTCCCGCGTCGATCCCCTTACGTCAATTCCGCCCGCAGCGCCGCGTTCATCGCCTCGACGGGCGCTTCCTCACCTGTCCAGATCTCGAACGCCTCGACGCCCTGGAACAGCAGCATCCACGCCCCGTCGACGGTCGTCGCACCCGCGGCGGCCGCCTCCCGTAAGAGCCGCGTCTCGATCGGGGCGTACACCGCGTCGAGCACGGCGAGGTCGCCGTGGAGGTGCGCGGCCGACACCGGCGTCGACTCGGGGTCATCCATCCCGACGCTGGTCGCGTTCACGAGCACGTCGGCACCTGCGAGGTGCTCTCCCACGTCGTCGAGCCCGCCACCGGTCGCGCCCGGCACGTCGGCCGCGAGCGAGACGGCTCGCTCGGCGGTCCGATTCGCAACGTGGACGGTCGCGCCGGCGTCGGCCAGCGCGAACGCCGCCGCGCGGCCCGCGCCGCCGGCGCCGACGACGACCGCGTCCGCGCCGTCGAGCGCGACGTCGTGGTGTTCGAACGCCCGCGTGACGCCGGCCGCGTCGGTGTTGTAACCGCGGGGGCGGTCGGCGCCTGCGTCGGTCCCGTCGTCGGTCTCGGCACCGGTCTCGTCGTCGGTCCCGTCAGCGGCCCGGCCGTCGACCGGCCCGAAATCGACCGTGTTGACCGCGCCGATCCGCTCGGCGAGGGGGTCGGCGTCGACCGCATCGACGACGTCCCGCTTGAACGGAATCGTGACGTTGAGCCCGGCGACGCCGAGCGCGGCGGCGCCCTCGATCGCCTTGGCGGCGCCGTCGGCGTCCGGCTCGAACGTCACGTAGCGCGCGTCGATTCCGAGCGTCTCGTAAGCGGCCTCGTGCAGCGGCGGCGACAGCGAGTGGCCAACCGGGTTCCCGATCAGTCCGTACACGTCCATGAGCGCTCACGCGACCGCGAGCGACAAAAGGGGCGCGGTCGCGATCACCTCGATCACCTGCGGCGCGGTCGCGATCACTTCCCGTCGGCGCCGCGATCAGTGTCGATGACGTCTTCGAGCGTCTCCGTCCCCACGTCGCTGGCGAGTTTGACGCCGACGAGCGAGACGACGATCCCCGCGACGATGAACGCGGCGAGCCGCTCGACGGGGCTCACGACGACACCCATCATTTCGAACGGGTCGAGGATCGCCTCCTGCGCGAGGAAGTAGCCCGCGAACCCGCGAACGACGAGGGCGACGGCGGCGATGACGAACGGGAGATTGAGATACGGCGTCCGGATCCCCTCGTCGCGGATCAGCTCGTCGAGCAGGCGCCCGACGGCCGCGGTCACGCCCGCGACCGCGAACCACGGCACCGCCGTGTACGTGAACTCCATGACCTCGACGATCCGAGGGGCGTCGGCCCCGAGTTCGGAGGCGGCCAGCACGCCGAAGAAGCCGCCGACGAGCGTGAGCCCGCCAGCGACGACGTACGTCACGATCGAGACCTGCCCGGCGTACAGTGCCTCCCGGGTCCGTTCGGGCATGCCGGCGACGAATCGGTCGATCGCGAGCCCCTTGTACAGGAGCGCGGCGCCGAGCAGTCCCGCCACGCCGGCGACCGCTGTCCCCGCCGAAAAGTAGTAGAACAACACGGGTAAGAGGAGGAGCGCGATCCCGAAGGGAACGAGAATCGTCGAGCGGAGCTGCTCGTCGGCGAGGAACTGCTTGAGCAGGTAGTACGTCGACTCGATGTCGCGGGCCTGTCGGACGACCACGCGATCGACTGAGTCGACCGGCATCCGCGACTCCACGATGGGGAGCACCTGCTCGTCCTCGGCGGAGTCGACGACGACGATCGCGGCGCGCGGGTCGTACCGGTCGACGAGGTCATCGAGTTGGGCCGCGATCGAGCGATCGGCGCCGACCGCGGTGTCGCTCTCTGCCGAGACGACCGCGACGACAGACTCCTCTCGCTCGTCGCGGAGGTCGCGTGCGACTCGCAGCGATTCGAGCAAACAGTTGACGCTGGCGTCCTCCGGGTCGCTGAGCCCGGCGTCGGTGACGAGCGACCGGACCGCTTCCCAGCCGGCGACCGGCATCGGGACGTTGGTGGCCCGGCCGATCGCCCCCGAGCGATCGATACAGATGACCAGCGTCGTCACACCTCGACTCACTATCCGCCCGGATAAAAAGCTCCCCGTCGCCGGGGGATCGACGCGCCGCGTGCTAATCGGGCGGCCGATCCGGCGACCGATCCGGCGACCGATCCGGCGACCGATCCGGCGACCGATCCGGCGACCGATCCGACGACCGGCCGGTCTAGCGCAGTTCGACGTTGACGTCTCCGCCGTCGTCCGCAAACACGCTCGCGACGCCGCTGCCGGCGGCGAACGCGACCCGCTCGGCGCCGATCCCGAGCCGCTCGGCGAGCCCGCGTTCGGGCGTGAACTCGCGGACCTCGGGCTCCGCGCCGATCAGTGATTCGAGCCGATCCTCAACGTCGTCTTCGGTGCCGAGTTTGTCGACGAGTCCGAACTCCACGGCGTCGGAACCGAGGTAGACGCGCGCCTCCGTCTCGCGGACCGACTCGGGGTCCATGTCGCGGCCCTCGCTGACGGTCTCGACGAACTGCTCGTAGTAGCCGTCGATGATCCCCTGCAGGTACTCGCGCTCGTCGTCCTCGATCTCGCGCAGCGGGACGCCGGCATCCTTGTACTCGCCGGCCGTGAACTGCTCGTAGGAGATGCCGAGCTTGTCCGCGAGGCCGGCCGCGTTCGGGCGGGAGCCGACGACGCCGATGGAGCCGACGAGGCTCGCGTCGCGCGCCCACAGCTCGTCGCAGCCGCTCGCGATCCAGTAGCCGCCGGACGCGCACAGGTCGGTCGCGTACGCGACCGTCGGGCCGTCGAACGCGGCCGCGGCGCGTCGGATGTCGTCGCTCGGGAGCACCTCGCCGCCGGGGGTGTTGAGCTCGACGAGGAGCGCCTCGACGTCCTCGTCCTCGTCGGCCGCCTCGATCTGCTCGACGACGTCGTCGGCCGTCGAACCGCCCGGCCCGGAGAGGGGCGAGGGTCGGCGCTTGTCTCGGACGATCGGCCCAGACACTGACACCTTCGCGACGTTGTATGCCTCGTCGTCACCGAAGCGACCGCGGGTGAGCCGGGCGACGAGTCGCGTGCCAGCCATCGTCGCCGTCGCGCCCAGCACGGCGGCCGCGAACAGGTTCTTTCCGTTCGAACGCGCGTCGTGTTCCATACGGTCGGTTGACGGTGCGGTCAGTTATAAGCTGTCGCTGGCGGCGACGCCATCGAATCGCGATCGCCGTCGCTCTCGCGTCTCGATCGGCGAAAACCGCAAAACCGGGAAGATTGACGTTCGCGCTTACAGCAGGCCGGTCTTCTGCAGCTTCATCAGGTCCTCGGTGTCGAGCGTCTCGCCCTCCTTGAACTTCTGGTAGATCTCCTCGGCCTCCTCTTTCTCCTCCTCGCGCTTCTCGGCGCGCTCGTCCTTGCGCTCGCGCTCCTCTTCTTTGTCGAGCTCGCGAAGGCGCTTCTGGACGCGCACGAAGTCCTCGTGGTGCTGGTCGGCGGCCTCCTGGGCCTCGACGAACAGCTCGTGCATCTCGTCGGCCTCGTCGCGGATGTCGTCGGCCTCGCGGTAGGCCTCGATCATCTGGTTGTGGTGCTCCTGGGCCTTGTCGGCGAGCTCCGTCACCTTCTGGTGGTGCTGGGACGCTTCGGAGCGGACCTCCTCGGCCTCCTCGACGAGCTCGTCAAGTTCGCTCGTGTCGTCGACCTTGTCCTTCTTCTCGGCGAGCTTCTCGCGTTTGTCGTCGATCTTCTCGATAAGCTCGCGCTCGTCGTCGGCGTCGAGCACCTCCGTCTGCTGACGGAACTCGAGATCTTCGATCTCCTCTTTGAGCTCCTCGATGGACTTGCCGGAGCCAAGCTCCATGTCCTGTTTGAGGTCCTCGACCTCGTCGAACAGCTCGTTGGCCTCGGCGTTGAGCTCGTTGCGCTTGTCCTTGTGTTCCTGGACCTGCTCGTTGAGCTCGTCGCGGTTCTCGCGGTGTTCCTGAGCCTCGTCGACCTTCTCGCGCGTCTTCGCGTTGAGGTCGTCGCGCTTCGATGCGCGCTCGGAGGCCATCTGGTTCAGCTCGTTCCGTCGGTCGCGTAGCTGACCGGCGCGTTTGATGAGCTGCCCTTTCGACCCGTTGTCAAGGTCGTCCTCAGAAAGGTCCACGTTGTCCGTTTCGTCCATCGCCTCGATCTCGTACTGCTCGATGACTTCTTCTTTCGTTACCATTTTTTATCTCTCCATCACCGCTCCGGATGTGGCGAACGCTCGCCGTCGTGTGTTGGGCCGTTCACAAGAGCTCCCGTTCATTTCAGCGTGCGGTTCCACCAGCGCCGGAGGCGTTCTGGTACCAAATCCTACCACAGGCCGACATATAAATACTTCGGTGAAACGGGTGTAACCCGGTAGCACGGGCCGTATACCAACCGATCTGTGCATTGTTGTCACACACCGATCAGCGCGCATGACTATTATGTGAAATAATCACAACCGGAGGATCGCGTCGCTCGACCGTCTGTGGCGTTCGCGAATCGGTGCTGTCATCCACGGATCGACGGTTGTGGCTGTGGATCGGCAGCGGCGTCTGTGTCTCAGACGACCTCGTAGGAGAGCACGACTCCGTCGTCGAGCCGTTCGATGTCGACGAGATCAAGCTGAGGGAACGTCTCCACGAACCCGTCGCCGTCGGCGAGCGTCGGCGCGTCGCGGCCGCCGACGACCATCGACCCCACGTACACGTGGAGCTCGTCGACGATGTCGGCCGCGAAACAGGAGTAGATGACCTCGCCGCCGCCCTCGATCATCAGGCGGTCGACGCCGCGCTCGGCCAGTTCGTCGAGCCCCGCCGCGAGGTCGACGCGCTCCGAGCCGGCGACGATCACCTCCGCGCCGGCCGCGCGCAACTCCTCGCGGCGGTCGGCGGGAGCTGACTCGGAGACGAGCAGGTAGGTCGTCGCCGCGTCGTCGAGGATCCGGGCGTCCGTCGGCGTCCGCCCGGTCGAGTCGACGACGACGCGCGCGGGGTTCCCTTCGCGACCGTTCCGGAGCCGCTGGACCCGGCGGTCCTCCTCGTTGAGCGTGAGGTGCGGGTCGTCGGCGAGGACGGTTCCCACGCCCACTAACACTGCGTCTGCGGCGGCCCGGACGCGATCGACGCGGTCGAAGTCCTCCGGCCCGGAGATCCGGAGCTGTTCGCGGCGGCGGGTCGCGAGCTTCCCGTCGACGCTCTGCGCGGCGTTGACGACGACGTGCATGCGTGGAGGTCGCGCGGGCGCCGAATGGGCGTTTCGGTCGCGCGGGCGCCGTTTCCGTCGACCGCACCGCGCCGTCGACACCGTTTTTTGACGCCGGGCGAGAGCCTACCCATGTCCGATCTCACCGCGCACCACGTCGGTGTCACCGTCTCCGACCTCGACCGCGCCGTCGACTTTTATACCGAGACGTTCGACCTCGACGTCGCTGCCGAGTTCGCCGTCGCTGGCGACGCCTTCGCGGAGGCGGTCGACGTCGAGGGCGCGGAAGCCGAGTTCGCGCACCTCGACTCGGGCGACGCGATCGTCGAACTCGTCGCGTACGAGCCGCAAGGGGAGCCGACGCCCGACCCGGAACTGAACCGACCGGGAGCGACTCACCTCGGGCTGTCGGTCGACGACGTGGACGGTTTTTATACTACCCTCGACGATGACGTCGAGACGCTATCGCCGCCGCGGACAACTGCGAGCGGCACCACGGTTCTGTTTATGAGGGACCCGGACGGGAATCTGATCGAAGTGCTGGACGCCTGAGCCGGCTCACGGTGGGGCGACCGCTCCGGCCGCACCGACCCTTACTTCACTTTCGTGCCCGGCCCAGCGTCCTCGTAGGTCGTGAGGAGGTCGGCCTCCTCGCCGGCGGCCAACACCATCCCGTTCGACTCGACGCCGAACAGCTCCGCTTTCTCCATGTTCGCGAGCACGACGACCTTCGTGCCGGGGAGGTCGTCGACATCGTGGAGCTGTTTGAGCCCCGCGACGATGGTCCGCGTCTCCGCGCCGAGATCGACGCGGAGCTTCAGGAGGTCGTCGGCGCCCTCGATCCCCTCCGCCTCCTCGATCCGGCCGATCCGGATGTCGAGGTCCTGGAACTGGTCGAAGCTGATACGATCGTCGCTGAGAGGTTCGATGTCGGTGGTGTCGTCGGTCATATCGTCGTCGGTGTTGCCGTCAGTTGTGTCGCCGTCCTCGTCGTCCTCGGTATCCTCGGCCGCCTCCGCCTCGGCGACACGCGCTTCGAGCTTCTCGTTCAGCTCCTCGACGCGGTCGTCCTCGATCTTCTCGAACAGCTCCGTCGGCTCCGCGAGGTCGCCGGCGGGTTCCTCGCGGGCGGCCGCGACGGTCACGTCGTGGACGGAGCCGTCCTCGCCGAGTTGGTCCCAGAGCCGTTCGCACTTTTCGGGGGCGATCGGCTCGAAGAGGACCGCGATCGCCTTCGCGATCGCGACGCAGTCGTGGATGACCCGCGCGGCCTCCTCGGGGTCGTCGTCGACGAGGTTCCACGGCTCGCTGCGCTGGATGTACTCGTTGCCGAACCGGGCGAGGTCCGTGACCGCGTCGCCGAGCGCGCGTACAGAGTAGTCGTTGACGGCCGTCTCGACGTCGACGATCGCCTCGTCGATCCGCTCTGCGACCTCGTCGCTGGTGGCGTCCGCGATGGGCGCCGCGTCGTAGTTGCGGTGCGCGAAGAGGAGCGAGCGGTACAGGAAGTTGCCGACGGTCCCGACCAGTTCGGTGTTCACGCGGTCGCGGAACTTCTCCCACGAGAAGTCCACGTCCTGTTGGAACCCGCCGTTCGTCGCGAGGTAGTAGCGGAGCGGGTCGGGATGGAACCCTTCGTCGAGGTACTCGTCGGCCCAGACGGCGCGGTCGCGGCTCGTCGAGAAGCCCTTGCCGCCGAGGGTGACGAACCCGGACGCCATCACGGCGCGAGGTTCGGTGTGGTCGGTCGCCTCCAGCATCGCGGGCCAGAAGATCGTGTGGTGCTGGATGATGTCGCGGCCGATCACGTGGACGATCTCGCCGCCCTCGGGGTGGTCGTCGCTCGCACCCTCTTTCCACGCTGTCTCCCAGTCGAAGGCGTCGGCGCCGACCCGCTCGGTGTACTGCTTCGTCGAGGAGATGTACTCGATCGGCGCGTCGACCCAGACGTAGAGGACGAGGTCCTGCGGGTTCTCCTCCGGATAGTCGATCCCCCAGTCCATGTCCCGGGTGATACACCAGTCCTGAAGCCCCTGCTCGATCCACTCGCGGGGCTGGTTCCGGGCGTTCGAGGTGCCTTCGAGCCGGTCGAGGAAGCCGGAGAGGTACTCGGAGAACTCGGAGACCGCGAAGAACTTGTGGGTGCGCTCGCGGTACTCGGCGGGGTTGCCGGTGATCGTCGACTCGGGATCCTCGACCTCGCCGGGTTCGAGGTGGCGCTGGCACCCCTCGTCGCACTCGTCGCCGCGGGCGTGTGCGCCGCAGTACGGGCACGTCCCTTCGACGTACCGGTCGGGAAGGTACTGGTCGTCGACCGGGTCGTACGCGACCATGATCTCCTTCTCGTAGACGTGACCGGCCGACTCGAGGTCACTGACGAGCTGTTGGGTGACCGCGGTGTTCGTCTCGTCGTGGGTGTGCCCGTAGTTGTCGAACTCGACGTTGAACTTCGGGAACGTCGCGGCGTACTGTTCGTGCCAGTCGAGCGCGAACGATTCGGGAGAGACACCCGCCTGTTCGGCGTTGACCGCGACGGGCGTGCCGTGCATGTCGGAGCCGGAGACGAACGCCGTCTGTTGGCCGAGTCGTTCGAGCGCACGGCTGTACACGTCGCCGCCGACGTAGGTGCGCAGGTGACCGATGTGGAGGTCGCCGTTGGCGTACGGCAGTCCACAGGTCACCACCGCCGGGTCGTCCGTAGGGAAGTCCTCGTGGCTCATGCGGTGTGTATGTCGTGTGTCGGCCGATCGGGCCTAAAGCCCGCTGGTTCGCTCTCGGAGCGCGGCGCCCTCGGTCACAGCAGTCCGCGAACGACTCGCGCCGCGTCGGCGGCCGTCGGCGCGAGCACGTACACGATCGGCTCAACCCCGACCGCGCCGGTTTGATAGAGAACGAGCGCGTCGGAATCGCCACCGAGGTTCGCGTCGTCAATAGCGGCGGCGACGGCCTCCCGCGTCGGGCGCTCGGGATCGAACTCGACAGTCGGGTACGATTCGGCGAGCCGCTCGACCGTTTCGGGGTCGTAGCGGACGTTGACCGCCCCGCGGGCGGTCACACCGGCGGCGCGGGCGGCGAGCAACACTGTGGCGACGTACTCGCTCACGCCGAACTCGGGCACACCGGGCACCATCGTTTGTCCTTTAACGTCGACGAGGCGGCCGGGAACCGCCGCCACATCGTCGATGGTCCGGGCGTCTTCGATGCACTCGGCGACGTTCGACCCGACGTTGGGGATGAGCGCGGCGAACCCCGAGGCGTTCGTCAGCGTCCGGAGGCCGCGACGGACCGAGCCGAGCACGCGCTCGCGCTCCCGAAGCCCGCTGTCCGGGTCGTGGACGGAGAACTCCACGTCGGCGTCGGCGAGCGCGGGCATCGCTTCCTCGTGGAGGTCGGCGAGCAGGTCTCCGTCCTCCAACTGGCGGATCAGCACCTCGATCTCGACGAGCGCCGCGACCGGACTCACGTCTCCGGCGGCGAGCCCTTTGCCCACGCGCTCGACGAGGTCGCTGACGCGTTCGTCGGCGACGACCCGCTCGTGGCGGGCCACGTCGCCGTGGGCGTATTTCGACACCGCCGACTGGGAGATGCCGAGCGCGTCCGCGACCTCCCGCTGGGTGAAGCCGCGGTCGCGGAGGTCCTCCGCCAGCATCGAGCGAACGGTGGGGAGGAACTCGTCGACGACGACCTCCTCGATGAACTTCACGGCTCGACTCCACCGCCGTCGTCGCCGCCGCTACCCTCACCGTCGTCGAACTCCGGATCGGAGCCGATCCGGGACGCCTGTGGTCCGTCCTGGTCTTGGTACTTCGAGCCGCGCTCCGCGCCGTAGGGGCGATCCGCCGGCGACTTGAGCTCCGTGAAGGTGAGCTGAGAGACGCGCATCCCCGGTGAGAGCGCGACCGGCGCGGTGCCGAGGTTGGAGAGTTCGAGGGTGATCTGTCCGTGGTACCCGGGGTCACACAGCCCGGCAGTCGCGTGTACGACGATCGCGAGCCGACCGAGCGACGACCGCCCCTCGACGTGTGCGACGAGGTCGTCGGGGATCTCCACGCGCTCCGTCGTCGTCCCGAGCACGAAGTCGCCCGGGTGGAGGATGAACTCGTCTCCCTCCGCGACGGTCGTCTCCGTGACGTACTCGCCGACCTCGTCGGCCTCGGTCGGGTGGATACACGGGATGTTGGTGCGCTGGAACTCCAGGAAGCGCTCGCCGAGGCGCAGGTCGACGCTCGCGGGCTGGACCTGCTGGTCGACGTCTGCCAACGGCTCGATGACGAGATCCCCGTCCGCGAGACGGTCGAGGATGTCGGCGTCCGACAGGATCATGTCGGAATCGCGGCGGCGGGTGGGCTAAAAGCTCCCGAATGTGGTCGCAGACGGGTGTTGGGCGAGTCGCTGCGTCGGCCGTGTCGATCGCACCGATTTCGACAATCGAGCCAATCGCGCCGATCACGCCGGCTGTCTACTTGTTGCTCTCGATCAGCCGTCGCACGATGACGCATCCCGCTCTCACTCACGTTCGGTTTCGGACTCCAGTTCGGTGTCGTCCTCACGGATTTCGTCGTCGTTATCGTCTGTCTCGTCTGTTACATCCGTCTCGTCTGTTACATCCGTCTCGTCTGGCTCGTCTGGCTCGTCCGCCGCATCCGTCACATGTGCCGCCTCCTGGGCCTGCTTGCGCGCTCTGTCCGCGGCGAGTTCCTTGTCGATGTCGTCCTCGACGTACCCCATCGACTCCACGGTGACGACGTTGCCACCGCCGGGATCGACGACCATCACCTCCTCGCCCTCCGCGATCGTCCCCTCAATCGAGCGCGCGGAGTAGTAGGGGTTGAACCCGCCGCCAGAGATCTTCACTTCCCCGCCCGCGGTCGTCACCGTTTCCGTCACTGTGCCGGTCTTCCCCTTCAGCGCGTCGCTGTCGCTCGTCTGCTGTTGGCCCTTCCCGCCGTACAGGTCGAACTCGTGGTAGCCGTAGAAGGCGGCAGCACCGAAGACGAGCGTCAACACCGCCAGAATCATCGTGAGAACCACGCCGGTGACGCCCAGCGCTGCCAACAGAAGCCCGCCGAGTCCGGCGCCGATCAGCGCGATCCCGATGACGATGAAGTTCGCGCCCGGTGCGAGCGCCTCTGCCATGGAGAGCAGCAACCCGGCCGTCAGCAACAGGAGGGGGAGGGTCTCGGGCGTCAATAGCCCGGACTGCAAGAGCACGTCCATGTCCGGAGGTACGGCCGCGTGGTGATAAGTGGTGGTGCGGTCCGCGGCGTCACGTCGCCGCCGGCTACCACACAACCTCCCTCAGAAGCCGAACAGCAGCACGACCATCGTGAGTACGACCCCGAGCACGACGAAGGCGGCGTGTTCAGCGTCGATCGAGCCGGGCTCGATCGGCTCGCTGTCGGGGGTCCCTGTGTCTTCGACAATGCCATCGGGACCGACATCGTCAACGGCGAACCGCCACTGGCGCTCGTCGGCATCGGCGGCGGCGCTCCGGGTCTCGTTGGCCCGGCTCCGCGTGTTTCCGTCGCCGTCGTCTTCGCGGCTCATGGCCGGCGATACGCGACTCGGTGGTAAATGGCTGGCGGCTGGCCGTCGAGCGGGCCGACTCGGTGCCATCTCGATGCCGGCGCCGGTGACCGACTCCGTGGCAGCCTAGCGCCGCTGTGCCGCCGCGATCACGTCGCCGTCGTAGACGACGCCGCGCTCGCCATCGACGGTTATCACGGTGCCGTCGGCCACGTTCTCGGGGAGCTGTGCGCCCGAGACCATCGGTACGCCGAGTTCGCGGGCGACGACGGCCGGGTAGCCGGTCATCCCTTCGCGGGCGTCGATGATCCCGGCCACCGCGTCCAGATCGCCCGAGAACTCGCCTTCGAAGCTGGGACCGAGTGCAACGACCGACCCGTCGGGGAGGTCGCTCAAGTCGCCGTCGGCGCTCCGGTACACCGGCGCTGCGACGCGGCCGGCGACGACCGCCTTGCCCGTCACGAGGGTCTCGGCGGCGACGTGGACCTTGAGCGTGTTCGTCGTGTTCGTCCCCTCGAACTCGGTCAGCATCCCGGAGAGCACGACGAGCGTGTCCCCGGAGGCGGCTCCGCCGGTGTCGAGCGCGGCGTCGACTGCGTTGTCGAGGATCGTCTCCATGTCGCGAGCGTACTCCGTCAGGACCGGTCTGACGCCCCAGGAGAGCGCGAGTTGCCGACGGACCCGGTCGTTCGGCGTCGTCGCGACGACGGGGACGCCCGGCCGGAACATCGCCGTCTTGCGGGCGGTGTAGCCGGATTCCGAAACGGCGACGACCGTGGAGGCACCGATGTCGCGTGCGAGGTACCGGGCCGAGCGCGCGAGCGCCTCAGTTCTCGACCCCTCCGCCGCGGCCGGGACGCGCTGTTCGCGCGTCTCCGCGTACTCGTCGCTCGACTCGACCTGCCGCACGATCCGGTCCATCGTCTCCACCACGTTTACGGGGTCGTCTCCGATGGCGGTCTCGCCGGACAGCATCACCGCGTCGGTCCCGTCGAGGACCGCATTCGCCACGTCGGAGGCCTCCGCCCGAGTCGGGCGGCGGGAAGTGACCATCGAGTCGAGCATCTCCGTCGCCGTGATAACGGGGACGCCAGCGTTGACGCACTTGCGGATGATGCGCTTTTGGATCACCGGCACGTCTTCGAGCGGGCACTCCACGCCGAGGTCACCGCGGGCGACCATCACGCCGTCCGCCGCGTCGACGATCCCGTCGAGGTTGTCGACCGCACCGGCCCGCTCGATCTTCGCGATGACCGGGATATCGCCGCCGCCGCGAACCTCCAGCTCGTCGGCGATCTGGTAGACGTCGTCGGCGTTTCGCACGAAGGAGGCCGCCACGAAGTCCGCGTTCGTCCGGACGGCCAGATCGAGTTCGGCTTCGTCTTCCACCGTGATGAGGTCGACGTCGATGGCGACGCCGGGCAGGTTCACGCCTTTCCGAGAGCTGAGCTGGCCGCCGGAGACGACCGTCGCGACGACTGACTCACCCTCGACGCGCTCAACGCGGCACTCGATCCGTCCGTCATCGAGAAGGACGGTATCACCGGGCCCCGCCGCCGCGATCGAGTGGGTGAGTCCGACGCGTTCGGGAGTGGCGTCGTCACCTTCAACGAACGTCACCTCGGACCCTTCGGCGATCGCGATCGGCTCGTCGATCTCGGCGGTCCGAACCTCCGGACCTTTCAAGTCAACCATCACCGCGAGCGGGTTCTCGATGGCCTCGTCGACCTCGCGGGCCCGCTCGATGACCTTCTCGCGGTGGGCTGTCGTCCCGTGGCTGGCGTTCAGCCGGACGACGGACATCCCCGCCTCCGCGAGGTCGCGGATCGCGTCCCGGTCGTCAGACGCGGGACCGATCGTACAGACGATCTTGGCGTTGCGCATACCGTCAGATTCGGTGCACGGCCGCAAAAAGGCACACGATTGAGTCGAGAGGGAGTAAACGTTCGTGAGGGATCGCGGCCGAGAGGACCGATCCGGATGGCGTCCCACTATCGCCGCTGGAGATCAGACGGAGAGACCAACGGAAAGCGCGAGGACGCCGACACCAGCCCCGAGGAAGAGCCGGTTCGCCCGGGGATCCGCTGCCGGCGTCACGTTGAGCGTGAAGTGAGCGTCCGAGATGGGGCGAAATGGGCAGATACCCATCGGCGTGATCACGTCGCCGGCGAGGTGAGACCCCAGAGTGGAGGCCGTCACGCCACCGACGAAAAACGGGGTCCAAACGGGGAGCGACCCGCCAACGACGGTGACGACGGGAACACTTGCGAGTCCCGCCAATCCGCCGACAGCGACGACAAATCCGATCGTGTGCGTCGGGCCGCGGTGGGGGATCGGAAGGTGTTCGTCGACGTCCGGGAGCGTCGCGAACACGACCGCGATGGCGACGCCGACGAGCGCCAGTTCGGGCTCGCCGCCTCGGAGGGCAACACCCGCCACCGGCGCGTACGCGAGGAGACCGATGCCGACGTGTCCCCGACAGTACATACGCGACGCTCCGGGGACGGGAGAAATAAGCGCGTCGGCGAAGCCACCCGGAAGTCGCCCGGGGGCCGACCGCCGGCGGCGGTACCACTCGCACCTCAGCGCCCCGACTCGTAGCCTTTTTACCCACGCTGGCGGTAGACGAACTCACTATGGCTGAGGACAAGGCACGAAGCACCGGCAGCGCGGGCCGATTCGGCGCTCGCTACGGCCGGGTCTCCCGCAAGCGGGTCCAGGACATCGAAGAGGAGATGCGCAACGCGACCGTCGACGGCGACGACGTCAAGCGCGTGGGTACCGGCATCTGGGTCAACGAAGAGACCGGCGAGACGTTCACCGGCGGGGCGTACCGCCCCGAGACGCCCGGTGGCCGCACCGTCCGCCGCTCCATCCGCGCCGCGCTCGCCGACGAGGAATAGCCGCGATGAGTTACAAGTGCTCCCGCTGTAAGCGCGACGTCACCCTCGACGAGTACGGCGGCGTGCGCTGCCCGTACTGCGGCCACCGCGTCCTCTTAAAAGAGCGCGGCGGCGGCATGAAGGAAGTCAGCGTCGAGTAGGCGTCCGGGCCCGATAGCGACCGTGACGGGACCCCGCGCACACGAGACGGTGCTTTCGTTTCAGTACCCCTCCGAGCGGCGCGCACGCCTCGTCGACGACGCGCTCGCCCCCGAAGTCGGCGAGATCGACGACGCGCGCTCGGCCGCGACCGTCTCCCGCGACGGCGACGCAGTCCGCGTTCGGGTCGTCGCCGACGACCTCGTCGCCCTCCGCGCCGGTATCAACAGTTGGTCGCGGCTGATCGAGGTCGCCGAGCGTATCGGGGCGACATACGAGTGAGTTGAGTCCTGCCGGGAGTCGAGCCCGCGGGAGCCGAATCCGACCGGAGGCCGAGCCCCCGCCGGAGTCGCGCGGACGACCGATCCGTCGACGCGTCGCACCCTCGGTATTGGTCCCCGAGAGTGACACGCGAAACGGCGAGTACGTAAGCTTGAGAGGGTGTACCGTACGCCTCGACTGTGAGCCGAGAAGTCGGGGGTTTTTCCGTCCGGGTCGCCTCGTTGCGTCCATGCAAGGGAACATGCCGCCCGAGGCACAGGAGAAAATCGAGGAACTGCAGGACCTGCAGGAGACCGCACAGCAGGTCGCCGAGCAGAAAGAGCAGGCGCAGACCGCGCTCAACGAGTCGAAGACGGCCCTCACCGCCCTAGAGGACGTCGACGAGGACGCCGGAATGTACCGCGAGATCGGCGAGGTTCTCGTCGAGACCGACTACGAATCCGCCTACGACGACCTCGAGAACAAGGTCGACTCGCTGGAAGTCCGCGTTGAGCAGCTCCAGAAACAGGAAGAGCGCGTCGAAGAGCAGTTCGACGACCTCCAGAGCGAGCTCCAGCAGATGCTGCAGGGCGGCGCGGGCGGCGCCCCGGCAGGGCCGGGCGGTCCGGGCGCGGGCGGCGCGTAAGCGAGCGATGAGCGACGACGCGAACGGCGACGTGCCGACGGACGACGACGGCCCCACTGACGAGGCGGTCGTCACCACCGCCGCCGAGGCGGCGGAGGGCGTCGTCTTCGCCCACTACGACCAGTCCGCGGTGAAAGATCTCGACGTCACCGTGACGTTCGAGGACGGCGTCTTAGACGTGGACGTCTACCTGAACGCCCCCGACAACCCTGACCCCGAGACAGTCGCCAACGAGGCAGTCGCGGCCGCCGGCGAGGCGGTCGACGAACTGTTCGCGGAGTAGGGCGGGCGTTTTTTGTGCGGCGTGACGACCAATCAACGGGAGCTGAGCGTCCACAATAGCCGGTAAGCGGCGGTTCTCGCAGCAAAAATCGGAGTTACCCTACGTGAGATCGCCGACCACCGATACGTATTTCACGTTTGATTGTGTATTGGTAACGCATGTCATCCAGCTACGGCGGTATGTCGGCGTTCGATCGGCTCCGCGCGCGGCTCGACGGACGGCCCCACGTATGCAAGGAGTGCGGGTACGTCGACGAGGCTGGCGCCTGGGAGGCGGTTACCTCGGGTGCGACCGTCGAGTACCGACGGGAGTGTCCAAGCTGCAGGACCGAGCACGTGCAGCGGTATCAGCTCTGAGGAGCGGCACCGGTCTGTCGAGGGCTCGGAATCGATCCGTGACTGCCACCCGGAAACCCCCATTGAGACGTGGATCGCGCTACGATGTACGACGAAATCCTCTGCCCGACCGACGGGAGTCCCGGGAGCGACGCCGCCCTCGCACACGCCGTCTCGCTCGCCGGACTGGCCGACGCGCGGATCCACGCGTTGTTCGTCGTCGACGAGATGATCGCGGGCGCCGACCGCTGGGACGCGGTCGTCGAACGCGAGGAAAAGCGCGGTGAACGCGCCCTCGACGCCGTCGCCAAGGCCGGCGCGAAGCGAGAGATCGAGGTGGAAAAGCACCTTCGCCGCGGTCGCCCGCACGAGGAAATCCTCGACGCCGCGACCGCCTACGACGCGGACCTGATCGTGATGGGGACCCACGGTCGGACCGGGATCGGCCGCTTTCTCGCGGCCGGGTCGGTCGCCGAGCGGGTCGTGAGACACAGCGAGCCGCCGGTGTTGACGGCGCGGGAACGGAAATAAGAGGTCGGACGTGAGCGGAGCGGGAGCGACCGGCCTACGCCGACTCGCAGATCGTCACGAAGTTCTCGAACACTTCCTCGCCGCGTTCGGTGTGGGCGACCTCGGGGTGCCACTGGACGCCGTACAGCCCCGCCTCGACGTTCGACATCGCCTCAATGCCGCAGACGTCGGAGGTGGCGGTGTGGGTGAACCCCGCCGGCAGCTCTTTCACCTCGTCGGCGTGGGAAGCCCAGACGCGAGTCTCGGGGGCGAGCGAGCCGACGAGCGGGTCCTCGTCGTCGACGATCTCCACGTCGACGTCGGCGTAGCCGCCGTAGTCGCCGCCGCCGACCGTGCCGCCGCGTTCGAGCGCGATGAGCTGCATCCCGAGACAGATACCGAAGACGGGAACGTCCAGGTCGAGGTAGTCGGGCGCGTTGCCGACGCGGTCCATGTCGGGACCGCCCGAGAGGACGATCCCGTCGGCGTCGAGTTCGTCGGCGGGCGTGTCCGCCGAGACGATCTCGGTGTCGACGCCGATGTCGCGGAGCGCGCGGCGCTCCAAGTGGGTGAACTGGCCGTGGAGGTCGATGACGACGATTCGAGTCATGTCGTCGATTGACGGCTCCCGCACAAAAACGGCTCGGAACGAAGCGCAGTATCGTGGTGTTTTTTCGCTATCCAACCATCACTTAATGCACGAATAAGGATCGAATGAGGCCGATCAGAGGTCGATCGGCCCGCTCTTGAGGAACTCCCTGAGCAACACGGTCGCGTACGACCCGCTCGGGAGCGCGAACGCGAACCGCGGATCGCCGCCTTCGAACGTCACGTCGAGATCGGTCCGCAACGAGATGGCCCGCCGCGTACCCGACGAGTCGAACTCGCCCGGAAGCTCGAAATTGGCGGGTTCTATCCCCGCGGCGTCGAGAACCTCGCGTTCGATTTCGCCGGGCTCGCCGCTGCCGGGTTCGGTCTCCGTTCCGACGAGCGGCGCGGTGACGAACGCCCGGCCCCGCGCGCAGTGCCGCGAGACGATCGACACCCGATCGGCGTCGACCCGCTGGATCCGGTCCATGTCGGGCGCGTACAGTTCGTCCGGCGCGTCGCCGTCTGCGAAACACACCACGTCGCCGGCGACCGGCCGGTCGAAGGGGAGCCCGCGGCGCAGACGCTCGCTCACGATGCGGTTGAACAGGAACGACTGCGCGGCGTTGACGAACAGCCGCTGGAGGTTCGACGGAACGGCCTCCAGCGCATGCCACCAACCTTCGTGATCTCGAGGCGCGTCGGGGGCGACGCCGCGGTCGGCGAGCCGGTGGACCATCGAGCGCTCGAATCGGAGCTTCCCGGGGATCGCGTCGAGGCAAGCGTTCCAGTCGCCGTCGCCGGTGCCGTCGACGCTGCCCTCAACGTCGGCGCCGTTCGACTCGTTGCCGTCGCCATCGCGGTCCTCACCGCGATCGACCCCGAACGCGGCGTCGACCCGATCGCGCGCGGCTCGGGTGTCGTCGGGCTCGGTCTCAGCGGGGTTGCCCGCGTACAGTCGGACCGCCTCTCGGGGGTCCTTTCGGGCGATAGCGAGCCCCACGACGTGGGTGACGGGTCGCCGACTGCCGAAGCGCTGCTGGCCGAAGTAGTTCGGAACGCCGACGGTCGTTGGAGGTATCTCACTCGGGCTTGCCGCCCCCTCGGCTGATTCGTCCCCGCCTGCGAACGCTCGCAGGTCTCGGACCACGTCTGCGACGCGTGCCGGTGCCTCATCGACCGCGTCGGCGACCCGGATCTCGAAGGCGTTGCCGGCGAGGTCGCCGAACGAAAGCCCGCGGCCGGCGCGGCCGAGCGGTTCGATCTCGGCGCCGCGGATCGCGGGGAGATCTTCCGGGTCGACCTCGCGGAGGGTGAACAGCTGAGTGGTGACGGCGCGTTTGTCCTTCGTCCCCGCCCACGAGACGCGCTCGCGGCTGATCCCGAGTGCGTCGGAGATCCGGCGCGCGAAATCGTTCGTGTCCCAGTCGCGGAGGGTGACGCGGACGACGAGCTCGGGGTAGCCCCCCCGGTCGGCGTCCATCGGCTCGGGCTCGAACGCCTCCAGCTCTCGGACGCGGAAGTCCTCGGGCGACTCGCGCAGGCGCCCGCCGATCCCGTCGGCGGCGCTGACGTAGTAGTCGATACCGACCGCACGCTCGATCGGGTGTGCCTCCCGAAGACTGTGTGGCGAGGACATTTAATACAGCGAGAGGTCGCCGGTCACGCGGTCGACGCTCTCGTCGCGGGCGGGACCGATCGCGAGCGCGGTGACGGTCCCCGGCTCCAATTGCGTGTGTCCCGCGTCGCGAATGATCGCGTAGGGAAGCCCTTCCTTGTCGGCTTTGTCGGCCAACTCGAACAGCTGGCTCTCGGAGTTCCCTTTTAAGACGATCTTCTTTTGACCCTCTCCCTGCCACTTCTTGCGAGCGCGGCGGCCGGCGTCCTGGTACGCCGACAGCGAGGCGTGTGCAACCTGCGCCGCGAGCTTCCCCTCGCCCATACCGATGTCCGCCCGGGCGACGATGGCCTGTTTCATGTCCATTTCCACCGGCGCCGCGGGTTTAGCTCTGTTCTCTCGCCGGGCGGCCGGTGTGGCGGTCCGGGAGACGGCGGCGACGAGACGGTCGTCAGTCGTGCGGATGGGCGCGTTTGATGGCCGTCTCGACATCGTCGATGTCACCGAGAAACGTCACGCGGTCGCCCGCCTGCAAAACGGTGTCGCCGTGCGGGACGAACGTGTCGTCCTCGCGGCCGACCACCGCGATCAGGACGCTGTGAGGGATCTCGGCGGCGAGCTGTTTGACCGTCTGACCGGCGAACGTCTCGGCGGTGATCGTCACCTCCTGAGCGTCGTGACCCTCGCCGAGTTTGTTCATCCAATGACTCAACGTGGGGCGTTCGATCTCGTTGTCGAGCGACCACGCCATCGCTGAGGAGACATCGATGGCGCGAACGTCGAGCGCCTCGAAGGCGTCGACGTTGTCCGGGTCGTTCACGCGCGCGATGACGGTGTCGACGTCGAACTTCGTGCGGGCGAGCTGTGAGATTAGGAGGTTCGCATCGTCGTCCGGCGTTGCCGCGATGACCAGCTTCGCGTTCTCGGCACCGTGTTCGGCGAGCGCGTTCGCATTCGTCCCGTCGGCGGCGACGGCCTGTAGCTCCGCCGTCTGCATCTCCTCGACCGCCGCGGGGTCGCGATCGATGATCACGACGTTTTCGCCCTTGTTCTCCAGCCGTTTGGCGAGCGTCCGGCCGACCCGGCCCCCGCCGACGATGATGGTTATCATTGGTTGCACATCGAGGGAGTCAGCGATCTGTCTCGCGAGGCCCGCCTGCAACACCACGGTGATGAAGATGACGAGGAAAACGGTCCCAGAGAGCGTCTGGGCGGCGTCGAACTGCCCCGCGTCCTGTAGCTGGATCGCGAACAGCGTCGCCACCGACGCCGGAATGATACCGCGCGGTCCGACAGAGCTTAAAAAGAGCCGCTCGTTCCGCGTGAACGCTGATTCGCGGGCGAAACCGAACATCACGAGCGGTCGGATGACGAGCGTCACCACGACGACGACGCCGATCCCGCCGAGTCCGAGCCCGATCACGGTTCCAAAGTCGATCAGCGCGGCCAGCGAGATGAAGATGAACGCCAGCGCGATGAGCGTGAGGTCGCGCCCGAACTTCGAAACCTCCTCGCGGTGGGGGAGATCGTCAACGTTCCCGAGGACGAGCCCGGCCGCGGCCGCCGCGGCGACGCCGGTCTCCGGCGCGATGTACTCGGCGAGCCCGTAGGCGATGAACGCCCCGCCGAGCGTGACGAGCCGGACCATCCGCTTCGCGTCCGCCCCGGGTGCGTTCAGTTTCGTCAGCGTCAGGTAGACGGCCGCTGCGACGGCCATCCCCACTCCAGCACCGGCGACGAGCCGCGTCAGGAAGCCGCCCGGGATCGCGGCCGCGTTGTCGGCGAGCACCATCGTCTCGAACACGACGATAGCGAGGATGGCCGCGGTGACATCGTTGAAGATACCTTCCGCCTCCAGGGTGGACGCGACGTGTTCGCGGACGTTGACCACTTGGAGGATCGGTGTGATGACGGTCGGGCCGGTCGCGATCAACAGCGCGCCGATCAACAGTGCGATACCCCAGTCGTTCGCGACGAACAGCCTGACGGCGAGCGCCGTCCCGACGAACATGATCAGCGCGCCGAGGGTGACGACGCCGGTGATGGTTTGCGGCGCGTCCGCCAGCCGGTCTCGACGGAGGTCGAACGCGCCGTCGAAGACGATGATCGCGACCGACAGCCCCACGACCGTCGTCAGTCCGTCACCGAACGTCTCTGCGGTAACGAAACCGAATCCTTCGGGGCCCATGAGGACCCCGACGACGATAAGGAACAGAACGCTCGGGACGCGTAACCGCGACGAAGCGACTTGAAGCGCGATCCCGATACCGAGGATCGCTGTAATAATCGGCAACGTCTCACTCACGGTGCAAAATCACACACAACCAGGATACTAAAGGGCTGCTACTACCCAATATGGGTCTGCTACCCAGAGTATAGTTCCTCGGGTGACCGGCCCGATCGGGGCCCGTTCTCGGTTCGCGGGGGCAACCGCGATATTGAAACGACCGAGGCACTCAGTACCGGTATGCACCGCAGACGGTTCCTCGAACGCGCCGGGGCGGCCGCAGCCGCGGTTGGAGGGACGACCGCGCTCGCCGGCTGTTCGGGCGTTCTCGGCAACGAGGAGTACGACGTCGGCATGGTCGCCGACGGGTACCGTCCAGACGAGCTAACCGTCTCCGTGGGCGACACCGTCGTCTGGGAAAACACGAGCTCGCGCACCCACACCGTCACGGCCTACGAGGGCGGCATCCCCGAGGAGGCCGACTACTTCGCGTCCGGCGGTTACGACGACGAAGACACCGCCCGAAACGCGTGGAGCGAAGAGTTCGGCGGCGCGTTAGAGACCGGCGATCGGTTCTCGCACACCTTCATCGTCCCCGGCCAGTACGAGTACGTCTGTATCCCCCACGAGTTCGGCGGGATGTACGCGACCGTGATCGTGGAGGAGTGAGCGGCGTGTGCCGACGAGACGGACGACGGCCGCGGACCGACCGACGAAACCCATTAGCGCGCGCGACCCCAATCGCCGGTGACTGACACATGGACGTATCGCTGCTCTTCGGGACCGACGTGCTGTTATTCCTCGCCATCGGGCTGCTCGGCGGTGCCCACTGCATCGGGATGTGCGGTCCCCTCGTCACCGTGTACGCCGGGCGGATGCGGACCGGGAGCGATCGGACCGACGGCGGGACCGGCGCATCTCCGGGGAGCGCCAGTGCGACCCCATCCGGCGGCGTCGACCGCCGCGGGAGCCACCTGACGACCTACGAGGTCCGCCAACACGCCCTCTTTAACCTCGGTCGCGCCGCGAGCTACACGCTCATCGGGGCCGCGCTCGGCGCGCTCGGCGGGTTCGTCCTCGTCACGACGGCGACGCTGACCGGCGCGGCGACGACCGTCCGCGGCGTCGTCGGGCTGGGCGTCGGCGCGCTCGTGATCCTCGTCGGGATCCGGTACCTCCTCGGCGGGGCGACCGGCGGGGTCCACCTGCCGGGCCTCCAGCGCGTCACCGGCTGGCTGACCGGGCACGTGGACCGGCTCGCAAACGGCCCGGGAATCGTCGGGCTCGGTGCGGTCCACGGGCTGTTGCCGTGCCCGATCCTCTATCCCGCGTACCTGTACGCGTTCGCGAGCGGGTCGGCGGTGAGCGGCGGGGTCGCGCTCGCGGCGCTCGGAATCGGAACGATGCCCGCGGTGTTCCTCTACGGTACCGTCATCGAAAGTATCGACGCGGTCCACCGCCGACGGGTCCACCGACTGCTCGGCGTCGCGTTCGTCGCGCTCGGCTACGTCCTGTTCGCGCACGGGCTGATGTCCGTCGGGATCCACGTCCCGCACCCGAGCCTGCCGTTCTGGAACCCGCTCGACGTCGCCGGCGCGAGCGGCCACGGGGGGATGTGATCGTGGCCGACGCCGACGCCGGAGGCCCCTCCGACGTAACCACCGACGACGCCCCCGCCTGCACCCTCTGTGAGCTTCCGACCGCCGGCGTCGACGTCAGCAACGACGACGGGAACCGGTTCTGTTGCACCGGCTGCCGCGACGTGTACGCCGCCCTCGGCGACGTCGACGTCGACGCCGCCGACGTTCGAGCGCGACGGAACGGGAGCGGCGGGCGCGACGGAGGCGAGAACGGGGACGGCGGACGCGAGAGCGAAGTCGACGAAGGCCCGTCGGTCCCTGCCGACCACGAGGCGACGTTCCTCGAAGTGGACGGGATGCACTGTGCGACCTGCGAGGCGTTCATCGAGACGGTCGCGACCCGTACCGAGGGCGTCAGCGCCGCGAGCGCGAGCTACGTCACCGACACGGTTCGCATCGACCACGACCCGAATAGCGTCTCGATCGAAGATCTCTCCGATGCCGTGAGCGGGCTCGGGTACAGCGCGTACCCCCGTGACGACGCCTTCGCGCGCCGACAGGCGGACAACATGGCGACGGCGCGGCTCGCGGCGGGCGTCATGGTCGGGATGGCGATCATGCTACAGTACATCGTCATTATTTATCCGACGTACTTCGCGTTCCCCTTCTACGATGAGCGGACGTTAGAGTACCTCAACGAGGCGATGGCCTCCTCCTCCGGGACGTACTTCTTCATCGTCATCGCGGTGCTCACGACCATCGTGTTGCTGTTCACGGGCAAGCCGATCCTCAGGGGCGCATACGTCAGCGCGCGGACGCGCTCTCCGAATATGGACTTGCTCGTCGCCATCGCGGCGGTCAGCGCCTACCTCTACAGCACGCTTGCGGTGATATTCGTCGAGTCGCCGTCGATCTACTACGACGTGACGGTCGCGATCATCGTGATCGTCACCGTCGGAAACCACTACGAGGACTCGGTCAAAAAGCGGGCGACGGAGCTGCTCTCGGACCTGACGGCGGTGCAGGTCGACAGCGCCCGGCGGCTGGTCGGGGACGGTGACGCCGAGAGCGTCCCCATCGACGCGCTCGAACCGGACGACCGCCTCCTCGTGCGGGCCGGCGAGCGCGTCCCGGTTGACGGCGAGGCGGTCGACGGCGACGCCGCGGTCGACGAGTCGGTGATCACCGGCGAGTCGATGCCGGTCCGCAAGACGCCGGGCGACGCCGTCGTCGGCGGCTCCGTCGTCGCCGACGGGTCGCTGACGGTGGCGGTCGGCCCGGACGCCACCTCCAGTCTCGACCGGGTCGCGGAGCTGGTCTGGGACCTCCAGAGCGGGAACCACGGGGTCCAGAAGCTCGCCGATCGGCTCGCGACGATATTCGTCCCGGCCGTCCTCGCCATCGCCGTCCTCGCCGCCGCCGCCAACCTCGCGCTCGGCAACGGCGTGACCGAGGCGATGCTCGTCGGGCTCACCGTGCTCATCGTCTCGTGTCCGTGCGCGCTCGGGCTCGCGACCCCGCTCGCGGTCGCCGCCGGGATCCGTGACGCGCTCGAACGCTCGATAGTGATCTTCGACGACACCGTCTTCGAGCGGCTCCGCGACGCCGACACCGTCGTCTTCGACAAGACGGGCACGCTCACGACCGGCGAGATGCGGGTCGTCGAGGCCGACGTCGACGCCGATCTCCTCGGGCTCGCCGCCGCGCTCGAAGCGCGGTCCGCACACCCCGTCGGGCAGGCGATCGCGGCCGCGCGGGAGGAGGGACGCGACGGGACGAGTGTCGACACGACAGCAGCGGTCGCGGACGGCGGCGTCGCGACCGCGGACGCAGGTGCGAGCGAGGACGACGCCGACCGAGCGCCACTCGCCGTCGAGCGGTTCGAGAGCCACGCGCGTGGGGTCTCCGGCGTCGTCGACGGAGTTGAGGTCGTCGTCGGCCACCCCGACCTCTTCGACGAGCGCGGCTGGGACGTGCCGGACGCGATCCGCGAGACAGTCGCCGAGGCGCGCGACGTGGGGCGCGTTCCGGTCGCCGTCGGCCGCGACGGCGCCGCCGAAGGGGTGGTGGTGGTCGGCGACGAGCTGCGCGAGGGGTGGGAGGAGACGGTCACCGAACTCGCCGACTCGGGCGTCGACGTGGTCGTCTTGACGGGCGACGACGAGCGCGCCGCCACCGTCTTCCGCGAGCACGACGCGGTCTCGTCCGTCTTCGCCGGCGTCCCGCCGGAGGGGAAAGCGGAGACGGTCGAGCGGCTGAAAGCGAGCGGACTCACCGTCATGGTCGGCGACGGGACCAACGACGCGCCCGCGCTCGCGGCCGCCGACCTCGGGGTCGCGCTCGGCGGGGGGACCGCGATGGCGGCCGACGCCGCCGACGTGGCGATCGTCGACGACGACCTCGGCTCCGTGGCGACCGTCTTCGAGCTCTCGCGGGCCGCCGGCCGGCGGGTCAAGGGGAACATCGGCTGGGCGTTCCTGTACAACGCGGTCGCCATCCCGCTGGCGGTGACCGGGCTGCTCAATCCGCTGTTCGCCGCGGTCGCGATGGGGCTGTCCAGCCTCCTCGTCGTGACGAACTCCTCGCGGGCGCTGCTGGACGAGTGAGGCGGGCGATCGAGGCGGGCGACGGGGGCGAGTTTCGTCGGGACGCCCGCCGCGACCGCAAGGGACTTTCCGCTCACGCGAGTACGTTCGAGCATGACACAACGAGAGCGGTCTGTCGACACACCGACCCGAAACGGAATGCCGGTGCTCGGACTCGGGACGTGGGAGAACGACGACCCGGCGCAGTGTACCGAGTCGGTGACGACCGCCCTGAACGCGGGCTACCGCCACGTCGACACGGCCCAGATCTACGGCAACGAGGCCGCCGTCGGCGAGGGACTCGCCGCGGCCGACGTCGACCGCGACGACGTGTTCCTCGCCTCGAAGGTGTGGATCGACCAGCTCGCGTCCGAGGACGTGATCGAGTCCACCCGCGAGAGCCTCGACAAGCTCGGCACCGACTACGTCGACCTCATGTACGTCCACTGGCCGGCCGGCGAGTACGACCCCGCCGAGACGCTGCCGGCGTTCGCCGAGCTTCGCGACGAGGGGCTCATCGACCGGATCGGCGTCTCCAACTTCGAGCCGGAGCACCTCGACGCCGCGACCGACGCGCTCGGCGAGGCGCCGTTTGCGAACCAGGTCGAGATGCACCCGCTGCTCCGCCAGGAGGAACTGCGCGAGTACGCCGACGCCAACGACATCGAACTGGTCGCGTACTCGCCGCTGGCCCGCGGGAAAATCCTCGACGACTCGACAATCACCGACATCGCCGAGAAACACGGCGTCAGCGCGGCGCAGGTGAGTCTCGCGTGGCTCCGCCAGTCGGGCGTCACCGCCATCCCGAAGGCGACCGGCGAGGACCACATCGCCGACAACCTCGCGAGTCTCGGGCTCGAACTCGACGCCGAAGACGTCGAAACGATCGACACGCTGGGCCGGACCGACCGACAATTAAATCCTGATTTCGGCCCGAACTGGTAGACAAGCGGCGATTCCTTTTAAACAAATTGCGGCGGCGCGCACCTGCGAGCGGCCGTTTATAAACGGCCGCGAGGAGCGCGCGAGGGAGGCGGACGGGACGGCGCGGATGATGCCGCGCCGTCCCGTCCGCCGAGGCTGGGGAGGCGTGAGGTGCGGTTGCGGTGCTAAGCAGGGTGAGACGTGAAGGGACAGCCGCGAGTCGCCGCGGTGGCGAGGCTCTTCGCGCCTCTGGTAGACTTATAAACAACCGATCCGCACCGTCTGTCGGCTTGCGAGCTCTACGAGCTGTTCTCGGGCGTCGCGAACCCGACGCCACCAGCGAGGATCGCCGTTCCAGCGAGGACGGTCGCTCCGAGGACGACGAACCCGTCCTCCGGATTCAGCCCGGCGATGGACGCCGCAACGTCTACGACGAATACTGTGACGAACAGGCTCAGGACGGCGAAGGCGAGCATGACGAACCCGGCGAGTAGCGCACTAGCCAACGAACCGAAGGCATCGAGAACACCCATAACACACAGTAATTATTTTCCGTGCGTAAATAACTGTCCGTCTCTGAGCGATCCGGTCAACGGCTCTGCCCCGGATCCCCGCCTCAGACGTGTTCGGCGAGGAACTCGACGATCTCGCGGTACGCCTCGATCCGGTTGTCGAGCTTCGAGAAGCCGTGCCCCTCGTCGTCGAAGATCAGCTTCCGGACGGGCACGTCCTGCTCGCGCGCCTTCTCGACGATCTGTTCGGCTTCGCCCACGGGCACCCGCGGGTCGTTTTCGCCGTGCAACACGAACAGGGGCGATTCGATCGCCTCGATGTTGTTGATCGGCGAGATCGACTCGAGGAACTCCCGGTCGTCCGCGAGCGAACCGTACTCGGCCTCGCGCAGCTCGCGGCGCCACTCGCCGGTGTTTTCGAGGAACGTGACGAAGTTCGCGATGCCGACGATGTCGACGCCGGCGGCCCACAGCTCCGGGTATTCGGTCAGCGCCGCGAGCACCATGAACCCGCCGTAGGAGCCGCCCATCGCGACGACGCGGTCGGAGTCCACCTCCGGGTGATCATGGAGCCACTCGACGCCGCTCCGGATGTCTTTCACCGAGTCCATCCGCTTTTCCACGTCGTCGAGCGCGGAGTACGCCTTTCCGTACCCAGACGATCCGCGGACGTTCGGCTCAAACACGGCGTACCCGTTGTTCAGCAGGTACTGCGTGACCGAGGCGAAAGAGGGCCGACGCTGCGACTCGGGACCGCCGTGGATGTCGACGACCACGGGGTAGCCCCCTTCGGGTGGTTCCGTCGCCGGGACCGAGAAGAACGCGGGGATCTCTCGGCCGTCGAACGTCGGGTAGTGGACGAGTTCGGGGTCGACGAACGTGTCCGGCGGGATGCCCGCGGTCGATGCGGCGGTCCAGCGCTCCGTCTCGCCGGTCTTCGCGTCGACAACGTACACGTTCGCGTTGTGGGCGCTCCCCGTCGCAGTGATCGCGAAGCGGTCCCCGTCCGGCCCGAAGCTCACGCCGCCGGCGACGCCCTCGGAAAGGTCAGGGGTCGGGAACGGGTCGATCCGGTCGGGCTCGACCAGTTCGCCGACCGTGATCTCGGTGTAGCCGTCCACGTTACGCGAGTACACCACGCGGCGGGACGCCTCGTGGATCGCCACGCCGTCGACGTTCCAGCCATCGTCGCCGCCGGGCTTCACGGGGGAATCCTCTTCCTCCTCGTCGTCCTCTCGCCCGCCCGCCCCGGAGGCGACCACGGAGAATTCGCCGGTCGAGAGGTCGAGTCGCTCCAGACGGAGCGTGTCGCTGTCGCGGTCAGTGACGAGGTAGATCGCCTCGCCGTCGGGGCCCCACTCGGGGCTGCCGTAGCGGACGTTTCCCTCGTGGGGCGTATGATGGATCAGTTCGCCGGAGGCCAGTTCGAGAGTGTACAGGTCGTGGTCGAACGAGGAGTGCGCCTCGTGGACGATCAGCCGGTCGTCGCTCGGGGACCACCCGGCGACGGAGAGCCACCCGTCACCCTCGTGGATCAGCTCCGCGTCGCTCCCGGTCGCGTCCCGATCCTGCACGTATACGTCGAAGACGGCCTCGCTGCGGCGATTCGAGGCGAACGCGAAGCGGTCGCCCTCACTGTCCCACCCGCCCCACCGGTGTTTGGCCGCGGGGCGGGCGGTGAGGTCCGTGATCTCGCCCGACTCGTAGTTGAGCAGGTACAGCTGTGCGCGCTCGTTCCCGCCCTCGTCCATGCCGAAGACGGCCTCCGCGCGCTCCGGCGAGGAGTCGACGAAGGAGACCGACTCCTCGAAGAACGTGTGCTGTTCGGGCCACCCGAGCGGCTCGCGGAGCGACCACACCTGGCCGGTGCCGGTCGTGTTCAACAGGAAGGAGAGCTGTCCGTCGGGGCCAAGGTCCGCGCCGCCGGCGCTGCGAACGTTGAGGTAGCGCTCGATGTCGTACCGGTGCATGGGGTCTGATTCCCGCCGCGGTGTGAAACCGTTTCGGGTGCCAACGGGTGTCAAGCGAGCACTCGAACGTCGACCGCGGCGGGCGAGCGTCCGAACGTCGGCAGGGCCGGATCGGCCCGCCGAGCCACGAGTCCCGCGGGCCGCACCGCGCCGATGCCGGGTCTTTTTATTCGCCCCAGTCGTCCGGTCGGCGTATGCGCGTCGCGTTCGTCTCGCTTTTCGCACCCGGCCACGGCGACACCCCGGCGCGGACCCGAACGCGACGGGTGGCCGAGGGTCTCGCCGACCGCGGCCACGAGGTGACGTGGCTCTGTGCCCGCTGGTGGGGCGGCGACCACGACCGCTTCGAAGAGAACGGGATCACCTATCGGTCGGTGACCGCCGAGCCGTCGCCGGGGCCGTTTGCGACTCGGCTCCCGCTCGCGCTCCGCCGGCTCTTGCCCGACGTGGTCCACGCGGTCAACACGCCGCCGACCCCGGGTCTCGCCGCGACCGTCGGCGGGGCGCTCTCGCGGGTCCCCGTCGTCGTCGACTGGTGGCGGGATCACCCGGCGGACTCTCGCCGCCGCTACCGGCTGCTCGCGCGGAGCGCGGACGCCATCACGGCGCCCTCGCGAACGACCAAAACGCGCGTCCGCGAGCACGGCGCTGTCGGCGACGACGTGCGGGTCGTCCCCGAGAGCATCGACTTCGACCTCGTCGAGGACGCCGCCGTCGACGACCGGTTCGACGCCGTCTACGCGCGTCGGCTGGACCGCCACGCCAACGTCGAGACGTTCCTCCTCGGGCTCGCGGAGCTCCGCGGGCGCGACTGGACGGCGGCCGTGGTCGGCGACGGGCCCGAGCGCGCCCGGCTCGAAGCGATGGCGAGCGACCTCCGGATCGACGACCGAGTGTCGTTCCTCGGTGACCTGTCGCGCCGCGATCGGGTGTCGTTATTTAAAGGAACGCACGTCGTGGCCGCGACGGCGACGTGGGAGACGTTCGCGACGGAGCTGCTGTGGGCGCTCGCCTGCGGCTGCGTGGCGCTCGTCGAGTACCAGGCGGACTCCAGCGCCCACGAACTCGTCGAGGGTCGCAAGCGCGGGCGGCTCGTCACGAGCCCGGCCGAACTCGCCGACGAGTTCGTCGCGGTCGACGCGTTCGAACGGCGATCGATCGACCGCGACTTCGCGGCGTACGATCACGATGCGGTGCTGGACCGGTATCTCGAGGTATACCGGTCGCTCGGTGACGACTGATAACAACGGACTGCCCACTCGGACCAGTTCCGAAGCGGTCACGGGACCTGTCGACCGTATAAAAGCACTCAATAGCGTCAGAAACGCTCCGCGCCGCGACGACCGACTACTCTTGTTGGGTGATCGTCCCGCCGTACTTCATGAAGACGAACGCGAGCCCGAGCGTGCTCATCATCGCGATGAACGTCGCGATCGCGAGCGCGCGGGCGCCCTGCGGAATGAGGACGGCGTTGCCGCCGCCGCCACCGCCAGTGGACTCCGTTTCGACGTCCTCGCCGACGGCGATGCCGCCGTGCATCCCGACCGCGTCGTGGGGCACACAGTGGTAGTGGGTGATTCCCGCGTCTTCCTCGGTCGTCTCGTACTCGTAGGTGTACCCTTCCTCGCCGACCGGGTCGCCGCTGTCGAGGGCCGCTTCCCCTTCAACCGTGACGACGTTATGCGCGCCGCCCGCGCCCGTCCACTCGAAGGTGATCGTCGTTCCCGTATCGACCCACAGGAGGGTCGGAGCAAAGGCCAGCCCGTCATCGTTGGCGCCGACCTCGACGGTCACCTCGCTCTCTCCGCGAGCGTCCAGATACTCCCCGAGGTTCCCACCGCTGGCCCCGCTCGGCCAGACCGGCTGTTCCTCCTGTGCCGCCGCCGTCCCAGCGGTCGCCGTCGCTGCTCCGGCGGCCGCGGCCGCGCCGCCGGCGGTCCGCATGAACGTGCGCCGAGAGACGTCGTCCGTACTCATACAGGCGGCTTTGTGACGGTCCGTAGTGAATATGTTGATCCGGGCGCGGCCGGGGTCGGCCAGGGGCTGTTCGTCACGTTCGGCCGCGTCGGTCGTACTCGATCGTGTCCGTCGCGCTCCGTCAGTCGTCGGCGGCGACGGGCTCCGCCGACAGCAGCCCGTTGTCGTCGAGCAGCGCGACCGTCGCCAGCCGAATCGCGTGGGGCCACCCGAGCGGCGTCGCGCTGTCGGGCGTCCCGTCGTCGAAGAACTGCTCGGGCAGGTAGCTCGTCGGCTCACACAGTGACCCGCCGGGCGAGACGTGCGCGAGGAGGTCGCGGGCGCGCTCCGCCATCCGGGGCGCCCGCGGATCGTCGTGGGCGTCGAGCAGGGCCGCGAGCTCGGCGCAGGCGTTCGCCCCCCACGCCGTCGACACGGTCCACACCTTCTCGGAGCCCTGTCCTGCCTGGCGCCAGCCGTCGCCTTCGTAGCGGATCAGCCCGGCGATGTCGTCGGTCTCGCAGGCCAACCCGTCGACGACCGTCTCCACGTGTGAGACGAGCCGATCGAGCCGGTCGGCGTCGACGGCACCCCCTGCGGCGGCTCCGGAGCCGTCCCGGCCGAGCGCGTCGTACGACCGGTGTGCGCTCGCGAGCGATAGCGTCGAGGAGTCGAGCCGGTCGTCGATGTCGCCGTGCGGCGTCTCGCGGAGCGCGTAACAGCCGCGCTCGGGGATCCACAGATCGTCGAGCGCGTCGTACACCCGAGTCGCCTGATCGGCGGCGTGGCCCGCGAGGTCGTCCGGGAGATCGCCGATGGCGACGCCGTCGCCGGACGTATCCGCGTCCCCGTCCGCATCGAGCGCACTCGCGTCGAGCCCGTCGCCGTGGAGCGCGAGTTCGCTGTACGCCTCGAGGAACGTCGCGGTCGTGTGCGCGAAGCGCCCGGCGCTGTCCTCCCAGGCGTTCTGACAGACGACTGGTCGGCCGTCCGCCTCCAGCGTCTCGTCGAGTCCGGCGAGCGCGGCGACGAGGGTCGCGTCGAGGTCGGCGACATCCACGCCCTCGGCACGCGCCTGTGCGAGGTACGCGATGACGCTGCCGGTCTGGTCGGCCTGGTAGTCGACATCGGGGCCGTCCTCGATCCGGGCGTTCGCCCAGCCGGGCGCGAGCGCGCCGTTGCGGGGCCATACGCGGTGGGGCCACGAACCGTCCGGGCGCTGGGTGGCGACGTACATCGCCGCCGAGCCGGCGTGCCAGTCGTCGAGTCCGAGCCCGAGCCGGCCGTCGGCGCCGAGCAGGAACGTCGATATCTCGGCGTCGTCGCGGAACCACGTGTAGCCGTAGCCGCCGGAGTGCACGTAGTACGGGTCGAAATCGGGGCCGGCGATCCGCAGACCGGATTCGGCCGAGAGCAGCGAGAGCACCCGAAGGTCGGCCACGACCGACTCGCGCGCAGGCGCAGCGTCGGGGACCGACGGGGTCGTCTCGGCAGCGGCCGCCCTGAGGGCGTCGACGGAGTCGAGTTCGGCGAAGCGCTCATCGAGGCTGGCACGCGCGGCCTCGCGGGTCGTCTCGGCACGGTCTGTCAGGAGCGACCCGACAGTCGTGACACCGTCTTCGAACGGCGCGTCGACGACGATTTCGCCGGAGAGGCGCTCCTCCTCGTATCGGTTCCCATCGCGGGCGCGAGGGAGGTTAGTCGGCGCGTCGTCGAGCAGTTCCGGGAACGTCGTTGGGAGCTGCCCGCGGAGGTCGACGAAGCCCGTGGCACTCGCGAGGAAGTCGTGTTCGTCAGCGTGGTACACCTCGACGGCGTCCTCGTACCGAAGCTGTCCGATCCGGTCGTCGCGGCCGTCCGGCGCGAACCGGGCGTACACGACGAGCGAGCAGTCGTCGGGATCGAGGCTGGAGTCTCCGTCGTCCCCGGTGTCGAGCGCTGCGCGCGTGATGTGAGCGTCGCCGAGGGTGACATCGTGGCGCGTCACCGTCGCCGCGCCGGCCTCGTGTACCGTCTCGATCAGGGTCGTGTCTCCGACGTAGCGCTGGTCGGTGGGAACCTCGTCGAGCCACGTGACGTCGTCCCCGACGGCGAGCCCGAGGCGCGAGCGGACCAATCCGGTCTGCCCGGTCAGGGGGTAGCCGAAGTCGCGGAGTTCACCGTCGGCATCGACGTGAACGAGACGCCCCTCACCGCCGGAGAACCGACCGGCTGTGGTCCGGCGTTCGCCGGGGAACCACGTTTCGTGCCCGGTGGTTCGCTTGTAGTCGTCGAGCGCGTCGCGGAGTTGCATTAGACGGATACACGGTCGCTCTGTGTATGAAGTTTTGGTGTAATTGTTATTCAGTTCTTTTTCGGACGGAAACCCTCAAGCCGCCGGGACGCTCGGTACGGGCATGCACGAGCCCGGGCCGCCACGGACGACGAGCGTCGGAGAGCGCGTCGAGTTGGCCCCTCGATCCCCCGACCCCGACGGAATCTACGAGTGGACGCTGCGCGAGGCGCCCGCCGACAGCGTCGCAAAAAGCGGCGAGGCCGAGGTCTCGGTCCTCATCGCCGGCGAAACCGGACGATCGGACGACCCGGTCGTCCACCTCCGGCCGGACGCGCCCGGAACGTACGTGCTGACGCTCGACGCCCCCGACGGCACGCACCGACAGCGCGTCCGCGCCTTCCCGGACGAGCGGCAAGAGACGGAGTTACGCGTCCCGGCCGCCGACCTTCCGCTCGACGACAACAGCGTCGATCGCGTTTCCGTCATGTGGCCGCACAACGACCGCCTACTCGCGCGCGATCGGCCCGACCGCGACGGCGACGACTGGGTCTTCGAGGCGCGCGTGCCGCCCGGCCGTCACGGGTTCAGCTTTGTCGCCAATGACGACCCGGGAAACGCACACCGGGACGCCGTCACGGTACTGGGACCGGGCCGTCCACGGCTCTCGCTCGACGCGCAGGTCACGGCGGAGTTCGGCGACGACGACCCGGCGGTCGTCCTCACCGCCGAGGTCGAGGCGCCGCCGTCCCGGGAGACGTTCGACGCCTCGGAGGCTGCGGAAGAAACCCCGGACGATGCCGGAGATCCCGACTCCGTCGCCGTCGAGTTCCTCGTCGACGACCGCGACGTGGATCCCGAGACAGTCGCTCGCGTCGAGTCGCTCGCGGACGGCGACACCCTCGCCGTGCCGCTTGCGGAGATCCCCGACGATCGCGGTCTCCGGATCCACGCGGTCCCGCACGCGGAGCGGTACGGTGCCGCGGACACGGTCCGGATCGAGCGGGAAAGCGACGGCGACAACGCGGTCACCGTGGCCGATCCCCACGCGCCGCCCGCGTGGGCCGCCTCGCCGACGATCTACGAGGTGTTCGTCCGGTCGTTCGCGGGCGACACCCTCCCGACCACGTTCCGCGAGATCGAGCGCCGGATCCCCTATCTGGAGAGCCTCGGCGTCGACGCCCTCTGGCTGACGCCGGTGCTCGCCTCGCCGACCGAGCACGGCTACCACGTCACCGACTACTACGACACGGCCGCGGACCTGGGCTCGCGCGAGTCGTTCGAGTCGCTCGTCGAGGCCTGCCACGAGGCCGACATCCGGGTGATCTTCGATCTGGTCGTCAACCACACCTCCCGGGACCACCCCGCCTTCCAGATGCACGCCGCGGGCGTCGACGCGTACGCCGACCACTACCGCCGGACCGACGCCGCCTTCGACGTGACGGACACCGACTGGGCCTCGCTCGACGACGGCGACATGCCGGAGTACTACTTCAACTGGCGGCGGATCCCCAACCTCAACTTCGACAGCCCGACGGTCCGCGCGTGGCTCCTCGACGTGGTCGACGAGTGGGCCGCCGTGGTCGACGGGTTCCGTGCCGACGTGGCGTGGGGCGTTCCCCACGGGTTCTGGAAGGAAGTCGCGGAGCGCGTGCCGGACGACTTCCTGCTGCTCGACGAGACGCTGCCGCACGACCCCTTCTACGGCGAGGGCGAGTTCGACCTCCACTACGACACCTCCCTCTACGAGGTCCTCGGCGACGTGGGGGCCGCTAACGCGCCCGCGGATGCGATCGCCGGGGCGTTCGCCCGCGCCGAGTGGCTCGGCTTCGACGACCCGAGCCTGCAGATGCGCTACGTCGAGAATCACGACGAGGAGCGGTACCTCGCCGTACACGGTCGAAGTGCTCTCAAGGCAGCCGCCGCGGCCACCTTCACGCTTCCCGGCGCGCCGATGATCTACGCCGGCCAGGAGCGCGGCAACGAGACGTACCGCGGCCCGATCCGCTGGCACGACGGCGACAACGACCTGACCGACTTCCACCGCCGACTCGCCGCGCTCCGCGAGCGCGAGCCCTGTCTGCGCGAGGGCGCGGTGGCGTTCGAGGGCGCCGCGAGCGAGGTAACGGTCGTCGAGGGCGAGGCAGATCGCGTGACCGCGTACATCCGGACGACGGACGACGAGTCGCTCCTCGTCGTCGTCAACTTCGCGAGCGAGTCGGCGACCGTGCGCGTCCCGGAGGCGGTCGAGACCGATCTGTTCGACGGCCGCGCGGTCGGAACGGAGATCGAGGTCGACGCCGTCTCCGTCCTCCGGCTCCGGTGACGCCCTCCGATTCCGGTGACGCCCTCCACCCAATATAAATGGGTACCGGGCGCTCTGTTCGGTATGGACGACCGGACGCTGAACGACCTCCTCCGCCGCTTCGGGCTCTCTGACAAGGAGGTCGACACCTACCTCAGTCTCTTGGAACACGGCGAGGCGAAAGCGAGCACCGTCGCCGACGCCGCCGGCGTGTCGAAACGCTACGTCTACAGCGTGAGCGAGTCGCTCGCGGAGCGCGGCTTCGTCGAGGTGAACGACCACGTCGTGCCGACGACGATCCGTGCGAACCCGCCGGACGAGGTCATCAACCGACTCCGCTCGGACGTCGACGCGATCCGACCCGGCTTAGAGGAGCGTTTCTCGCGGGTCGAGCGCCGGGCCGAGCAGTTCGAGGTGATCAAATCGCGCGTCACCGTCATCAAACGGGTCCGCTCGCTGCTCGCCGACGCGACCGAGGAAGTGACTCTGTCGATCACGGCCACACAGCTCCCGGAGGTGCGCGACGCACTCGTGGAAGCGGTCGACCGCGGCGTGCTCGTGCTGCTCGTCGTCTCCGACGCGGGTACGAAGCCGGATGCGGAGCCGGGTTCAGACACGGAGACGGACACCGAAGGAGAGGCCGAAGAAGAGACCGAAGCGACCGACTCGAACGTCGTCGCGAGCGGGTTGGACGGCGTCGCGAGCGTCGTCCGGTCCTGGAGCGAGGCGATGCCGACGCTGCTCACCGTCGACTCCGCCGCCGGCGTCGTCGCGCCCCCCGAACTGCTGCGCCGGTCCAGCACCGACCGGCAGGCGATCGCCTTCGCGCAGGAGCAGCTCGCGCCCGTCATCGTCGGGTCGTTCCTCGGCAACTACTGGCCCGCCGCGACCGAGGTCGCGACCGTTGGGGCAGCGACGCTACCGGTCGAGTACGCGAATTTCCGGCACACCGTCCTGCAGGCGACGCTGCAGCTTCGGAGCGATGTCGTCCCCCGCGTGACCGTCGGCGGGCGGTGGACCGACAGCGGCGAGGACGCCGAGATCACCGGTCGCGTCGTCGAGGCGAAACAGGCGATGGTCGAGCCGACGAACAACGAGTTCCCGGTTCAGCACTCGCTCGTGATCGAGACCGACGACGGGCCCGTCACCGTGGGCGGACAGGGCGCCTTCGTGGAGGACATCGAGGCCCACCTCGTGCGGATCGAAGCCAGCGAGTAGCGGGGACTCACGGCCTGATTCACACGCTGTCCGGCCTCACTCCTCGACGCTCGGGTGCGTCTCCTGCGGGTCAGGGTGCGGAGCCGCAAACCGCTCGCGCATCGCGTCGAGCGAGGCCGCCTCGCGCTCGCGGCGTTCTTCCTCATCAACCTCCGCACAGCCCGGCGGCACCTCGCGTCCGCGGTCGGTGAAGTACCCCTCAGGTGCGACCCAGTCGTGGTAGAACGGCTGCTCGTCGCCCTCCAACAGTCTGATTGCGACCTCGGCGCCGTGACCGGCACACACCACCGCCTGGTGGGGTTTCCCTGCGAGGCGTCCCGCCGCGTACAGCCCGTCGACGCCGGTCCGCCCGCGCTCGTCGGTGTCGACGTACGACTTCCCGCGGTCGACGATGTCGACTCCGTCGATGCCGTCGAGGTAGCCGACCTCGTTTTTCGTCGCGGCGATCACGTACCGGCTCCAGATTCGGGCGCCGTCGGCGGTCTCGACGACGAACCGGTCCTCGTCGGTGTCAGCCAGCGCGACGCGCGTCACGCGCGCATCGAGACGCTCTGCCCCGGCACCCTCGGCCTGTTCGGCGAGGAGGTCGAGCAGCCGCCGAGCGTTCACGCCGAACGGGAAGCCGGGGAAGTTTTCCAGGCGGGCGTTCCGCCGGAGGAGCGATTCGCCCGGATCGACAACGAGCGTGTCGAGCCCCTGTCGGGCCGTGAAGACGGCCGCCGAGAGGCCGGCGACGCCACCGCCGACGACGACCACGTCGCGCGGACGGTGCGCGTCGCGCTCGGGATCACCCGGTGTCTCGGTCTCGCTCATCGGTCAGCCCCCTGTTCGAACCGTCGGTGTCGCGGGTCGACGCTGTCGGTCGCCATACTCGTCGGCGCGCACGAGCCGTCGTAGTCGCTTCGGTCCGCTCCAGTTCGGCCCCGACTGCTCCGGCTCGCTCCCGACTGCTCCCGCGCTCCCGTGGCCGAGATGCCGCGAGGTCATCGCCGCACCCGAACCGGTCGTTTCGCCGTGATAAACGGATCGTCGCGGCCGCCGGACGCGAACGCGAGGTCGCCGTCGTCGCCGCGCTCGACCCGCCACGTCGGGAGGACCGGCACGTCGTACTCCGCCGGGTCGCCGAAGGCGGCCGCGACCGCCCACTCGCGGGCGCGCATCTACGGGTCCCCGTTGATGACGTCCGCGACGCGCTGGCGGTCGAACAGGCGCTCGGACACCGGGATCTCCGGGTACGGCCCCGACTCGTACCGCGGCCACGCGCCAAACTCGTCGGGATAGAGCTGCTTCGCCGTCATCTCCAGCTGGAAGAGGTTGAGGATCGGCCCCTGGTACCGGGCGCCCTGCGGGTGGATGCGGTCGTTCTGAACCGCCGTGATCTGCGAGCCGACGGCGTCCTCCTCGAAGGCGGTCCGCCGCCCGGCCATGTCCGTTCCTGGCTCCATGCCGCCGAGATATAAGATCACGTCGGGGTCGGCCTCGAGTATGGTCTCGAAGTCGACGACCGTACCGGACTCGACGCTCCCCTCGAACGCGTCGCGCGGCCCGAGGGGGCGAGTGTGCGACGTGAGGAAGCCGGGGTTGCTCAGTGTGTACGCGTAGATGCTCTCGATGTCGGCGGCGGCGATCATGACCGCGCTCGGTCGCTCCGATTCCGGTGGCAGGCGGTCCTCGATCGTCGAGAGGAGATCCTCGTGGACCGCGGCGAGCGCCTCGTATCGCGTCCGCTCGTCGAACGCCTCGGCGACGCGCTCGAACTGCTCCCACAGCCCGTAGTACTCGTAGCCGTCGGCCCACTCTGCGGCGGGCTCTTGGTGGCGGTCGCTGAGGGAGTTGCCGAACCACGGCGAGACGTTCGCGTCGATTTCGTCGATATCCGACCGGTCCCACCCGTCGACCTGCGTCACCCACGCCGGGTCCGCGAGGTGGATGTCGCTGTCGAGGTCGTACAACTTCTCTTTGTCCGGTTCCCACGAGGAGTAGAGCCCGGACCAGTCGAGCGAGACGCCCGGAAGCCGTTCGACGTACTGGTTCCAGAGCCCGTCGTAGTAGTCGGGCGCGTGCATCGCCGTGATCCCGTCGCCGCGACCGAGCGCGAACGCCATATCCGCGTGGTGGGTGAGCCGTGTGAACACCGTCTCCGGCGGCGATTCGAAGGTCACCTCGCCCATCGGCGAGATCGACGCCGTGTAGCTCTCGGCGGCGTCGTCCTCGGACTGCGACTCTGCCGAGCCGTCGTCGGCCGCTCCGCCGTCGGTCGAATCGGTATCGCTCGCGTCGGAGTCGGACGGATCCGGTTCGGCGCCGTCGCCGCCAGTACACCCGGCGAGGAGACCGCCGAGGGCGACAGTGCCACCGTACTTCGCGAACGCTCTGCGGGTCGGTTCTCCGCGTACCGCGTCGTCTCTGGGCATACTTTTAGGCTAGCCTAAACCAATATAGGCGTTGTGATCTTTAGGCCGGCCTAAAGTGAATCGCGCGAATCGTCGAATCCGAACTCGTCGGCGGGGCGCCGGCGACGGCCGCGGTACCCGTCGAAGGGGTCCCCCGAGTCGCACCGCGCTCACTCTCACTCTTCGTGTCGCGCTCGAAGCGGAGTGACGCGCGGCCCGTTCTCGGTCTGCACCACGTCGGCGTCGACGCGGAACACGTCTGCGAGCAGGTCTTCGGTGACAATCTCCTCGGGCGCACCGCGTGCGCGGATCTCCCCGTCTTTGAGCGCGACCATCCGGTCCGCCAGCCGAGCGGCCTGCTCGATGTCGTGGAGCACCACGACGACGGTCACGTCGCTCTCGTCGCGCAGCGTCTCGATGATCTCCATCACCTCCATCTGGTGATGGAGATCGAGGAATGTCGTCGGTTCGTCGAGCAGGAGCACGTCGGTATTCTGCGCGAGCACCATCGCGATCCACGCCAATTGCTTTTGTCCGCCGCTGAGACTCCCGACCTCGCGCTGGCGCAGGTGACCGCAGCCGGCGAGTTCGATCGCTCGCTCGACCGCGTGGGCGTCCTCCTCGGTCGTCCGCTCGAAGAACCCGCGATGCGGGTACCGGCCGTGATACACGAGATCCTCGACCGTGATGCTGTTCGGTGAGGTGCTCTCCTGTGAGAGCAACCCGAGCTTCCGGGCGAGCGACTTCGTATCCATCGCGTGCACGTCGCGGCCGTCGACCAGCACGGAGCCGTCCTCCGGCGCAAGCTGCGTTGCCAACCCCTTCAGCAGGGTGCTCTTCCCCGACCCGTTCGGCCCGACGAGGGCGGTGACTGCACCGGGCTCGGCCGCGATCGATTCGCCGTCGATGACGGGTCGTTCGGCGTTCGAATACCCCAACACGAGATCCTCGCCGTCGAGGTCGCTCGCGCCCGTCGTGTCGCCCGTGTCGGCCGTCCCGCTCGCATCGGTTGTTCCGTTCGGTTCGTCCGTCGCACCGGTCCGCGTCGTGTTCACGTGGTCTGTCGACATTCAGAGTTCACCCATGTTCTGCCGTTTCCGCATTAGGTACAGGAAGTACGGACCGCCGATCAGCCCGGTGACGATTCCGACCGGAATCTGCGCGTCGGCGCCCGTGATCACGCTCATCCCGAGGCGTGCGCCCACGTCGGCCGCCACCATCAGCGCCGGACCGACGAACAGGCAGCCGACGATCACGCGCTTGTAGTCGCTGCCGACGAGATTCCGTACCACGTGGGGGACGATCAGCCCCACGAAGCTGACGATCCCCGCCACCGCAATGCTGGCGGCCGCCGCCAGCACGGCGACGCCGGAGAGCGCGAACCGCACTTTCTCGATCGACATCCCCAGCGACTTCGCCGTCTGCTCACCGAGGAGGAGGAGGTTCAGCTGGCGCGAGCCAGCGAGCGACAACACCACCGCCACGACGGTCCACGGGAGCGCCATCCGGACCTGTTCCCAGTCGGTGCTCGTCAGCGACCCCGTCGTCCACTGGATCGCGGACTGAACGACGCTGATGTCGTTCGCAAAGAAGAACAGCCCCGTCTGGAGGCTGTTGAAGACCGTCCCGACGATCACGCCCGCGAGCACGAGTCGGACCGGGCTCGTCCCGTTCTTCCACGCGATCGCGTAGACGATCAGGAACGCGACCGCGCCGCCGAGCGCCGCGATCAACGGGAGGAACGCCGAGAGCCCCCCGAACACCACGAGCGTCAGCAGGATCATCAGCCCCGCGCCCGAGGAGACGCCGAGGATGAACGGGCTCGCCAACTCGTTTCTGGTGACCGCCTGAAAGATGGCCCCCGAGATACCGAGGTTCATCCCGACGATGGCGGCGACGAACACCCGCGGGAGCCGGATGTTCCAGACGATGAGCGTCCCGTGCGCCAGCTCGGGCAGCTCTCCCTGAAAGCCGGTGAGCGAGCGCATCAGCCCCTCGCCGACGAGGAAGTGCAACAGCCAGCGCGGGTCGAGGAGGACCGCGGGGTCGAGGACGGCGCGCCACGCCTCTCCCACCGTCATCGAGTACGCGCCGAAGCTCACCTGCACGAGCCCGCCCGCGACCACGACCGCGACGCTGGCGAGCGCGACGGTGATCAGTTTGGGATCGAACAGCCACCCGATCCGCCCGTCCGACGCCCGGCGCGCAGCGCCCTCACCGACGACCGACTGTCCGCCGCTCATCGAGCCCTCTCAACGTACGCGGTGACGGCGTCGTCGTCCATCGCGTCCAGCAGCGTCTCGGTGCCGTGAGCGTCGACGACGGCGTCGGGATCGAGGTGACCGGCGAGCGCGCGCCGCCCCTCGGCCGCCCGCGCCTCGGCCTCGTCGGCCGCGACGTACGCCGACAGCGCCTCGTCGATCGCCGCCTCGCGGACCCGGGCGAACCGCTCCGTGTCCGGGTCGACGGGGGCGTCGGCGTGGCGCTCGTCGAACCACTCGACCCACCGCTCGCGGTCGGTCCACTCCGCGTCGCGCTCGGCCTCGCGGCGCACCCAGTCGACGTCCTCGGCCGCCGCGGGCCACCAGCCGTCCGCGATCCGGGCGTCCGTGACCACCTTGCGGGCGACGCGGGCCCCGCGCCCGGCGGCCGTGATCGCCTGCCGGTCGGCGTCGGAGGGAGAGGCGACGTAAAGCCCGTCGACCGGCGTCGTCCCGTCGGGGTCGGCGTACTCCCGATCGAAGTGCTCGCGGGTCTCGTCGCCGTGGCCGTGGGTCTCGAACATCGCCGCGTCGTCGTCGAGCCCGCGGAGGTACTCGCCGTCGTACCGGGTCGCCGCCAGCACGCGTCGGGTGGTGACCGGCTCGCCCTCCTGCGGAGTGACGCGGAAACGAGTCCCCTCTGCGTCATCATCCGGTCGCCCCGACGACTCGACCAGTTCGACCGACTCGACGAGGTCGTCGATGATCGCGCCGCCGGCGCGTTCGACGTGATCGCGCATCAGATCGTAGAACGTCTCGACGTCGATCCCGGCCGGGAATCCGAGGTAGTTCCCGAGGTGCGCACAGCGCGCGATCGACGATCGACCGCGGTCGAACACGGCGACTTCGACCGCCTCGCGGGCGAGGAAGACGGCGGCCGAGCAGCCGGCGGGACCGCCGCCGACCACGACGGCGTCGTAGTCGACCGCTCCGACGGGCTCGTCGCGGTCACCCCCGGCGCTCATTCCGAATCACCAGCGACGATCTCCGCGACCCAGCCTCGGTCGAAGAGGTGCTCGGACTCGGGAATGGCCGGGTATTCGGTGCCGTGTTCGTAGCCCGGCCACTCGCCGAACCGCTCGGGGAACAGCTGCTTGGCCGTCATCTCCAGTTGGAACAGGTTCATGATCGGACCCTGCACCGGGTTGCCGGATGCGTAGAACCGATCGTCCGCGATCGCGGTGAGTTCCCCGGCAACCGGATGGTCGGCCAGCGCCGCGCGGGTCGCCGAAACGTCGTAATAGGAGGCGATCCCAAACTGGTGGAGGATCACGTCCGGGTCGACTTCGAGCAGCTGTTCGTGGTCGTACGCGGTCTCATAGCCCACGTCGGCGCCCGCAAACGCGTCGGAGACGCTGAAGGGACGCACGTGGGCGTTCGCGAATCCGGGCGTGTCGATCCGTGACGGGTAGTACGTCCCGTCCATGTAGATGAGCGCGGCGACCGTCGGTCGCTCGTCGGCCGGCGGGAGATCGGTCTGGATCTGGTCGATCAGGTCGCTCCGGACCGCGTCGAGCGCCGCGAATCGCTCCTCCTCGCGGAACACGGCGGCGACTCGCTCGGTGATCTCAGGAAGCGTGTAGTACTCGTACTCCTCGCGACACGACTCGGGCGGCTCCGAGTGTCGGCGGCTGTAGACGTTTCCGAACCACGGCGCGACCGCATCGCCGACCTCGGCCACGTCACCCTCGTCCCAGCCCTCGAAGGAGGCGAACAGGCACGGGTCCGCGAGGTGAAGGTCGCTATCGAGTTCGTAGAGGAGTTCACGGTCGACCGTCACCCCGCCGCCGGAGCCTGCGTTGAGCTGCGTCAATCCCTCGTGGTCGAACGAGACACCGTCGAGACCTGCGTAGTAGGCGTCGAGGGTGTTTCCGCCGGCGTCCGCGTCGAAGCCGAGCGAGTTCACCGTGTCGCCGTGGCCGAACGCGACCGCCATGTCGGCGTACAGCAGACTGTACACCATGACGCGCTCGGGAACGGCGTCCAGCGTGACCTCCCCCACCGGTGCCATTTCGACCGCGTATGGCTCGTCGGCATTCACTGAGTTGTCGGCGTCACCGGTGCCACTCGCCGATTCCGATCCGTCCGCCGACGCCCCATTGGACGAACCGTCGGTACACCCCGCTAAGAGACCGATACCGGTGATCGCGCCGCCGAATCTGATCGCATCACGGCGCGTCGCGGCGGGTCGGTCCGTCTGCTTCACCATATAGTTTAGGCCATCCTAAACCATTAAGTCGCTTTCGAATCTTAGGGCACCCTAAACCGAGGCACAGTGCATTGAGACCTCGAATGACGGAGAGGGATCAGAACATAGCGACAGTGGCAGATGAGCGGTGACAGCAGTTTGATATCGCGAAATGTGATTTATTAAGGGGCAAAGTCCCGAACCGTTTCAAACGAGCCATCGGCGATAGCGACAGCGATAGCCTCGATATCAGCATCTCGCGGCACCTCATGCGGATATTTCCGACCGAAGTACCGGAGCAAGTTCGTCACGTCGCGTTCCAAGAACTCGCGGGCGTTCTCGTGGGCGACGGGGACGGCCTGCGGCCAGTCGAATATCGTGACGCCGCTTTCGGCGACCGCGACGTTGTGTTCGGACATGTCCGCGTGGACCCACCCGAGGTCGTAGGCGGTGACCAGTTCGCGGAGCACGAGATCGAGGACGCCGACCGCCTGTTCGGGGTCGAGCTTCGTGCGGGCAAGCTCGACGCCGTCAAACTTGTCCATCACGATGGCGTGGCGGTTGTGATCGACCGGGCGCGGCACCGACACGTCCGGATACATCGTCTCCATCGCTTCGTACTCGCGTTCGGCCGCTTTGCGCGCGGTGTACAGCCAAGAGACGTGGTCGCGATCGGCGGTGTACTCGCGCTCGCGGTTCACCTCCCGAAAGTTCGTGTAGCCCTCGCGGTGGTACTTCAACGCGAGCGGCTTGAACGACTGGACCTCGTACACGTCTCCTTCCTTGCCGAACCCCAGGGGTGAGCCCACGCCGTCGATGGTCTCGCGCTCGGAGAACGTCCGGAGCGCGAGCGCGTCGTACCCCTCGAAGGTGAGTTGGTAGCCCTCGTACTGGATCGTCTTCCGTTCGATCAGCTCGCGGTCGAGACACCGGTCGATCCGGTAGTCGACCTCCTCGCGCGTCAGATCGGCGTAGTCGGGGAGCTTGTCCCGGCGGACCCACTCGGAGAACCGCATCCCCTGCTCGACGCCCGAGAGGAGGTAGAAATCCTCCGGGTCGAGCTCCGCCATCTCGCTGGCGACGTTTCGGACCATACAGCCCCTACTCCGGCGATTCCTAAAAGGGACGCGCGTTCGACGGACGGCTTATATAAATCACATACTGCGATATTAAATGCGGATCGCGCCGCGAAGCCGTTCGGCCGGCCGAGCGCAATCGCTTTCGGCCCGGCGCGCCGAGTGCGGGTATGACCGCACCCGCTGGCGATTGGCGGCTCATCCGGGAGGAGGCCCGTCCGGGGCCGATGCAGATGGCGCTCGACGAGGTCGCCGCCGAGACCGCGGCCGACGGCGGACCGTCAACGATCCGAACGTACCGCTGGGACCCGAGCTGTCTCACACTCGGCTACCGGCAGGACCCGGCGACCGTCGACTGGGCGTACTGCGAGCGCGAGGGGATCGACGTGACACGCCGGCAGACGGGCGGCGGCGGGATCTATCACGACGCTCACGGCGATATCGCCTACTCGATCGCGGTGCCGGCAGCCGACGTGCCCGGCGAGCTACTCGACTGTTACCACCTCCTGTGTGAACCCGTACTCGACGCCTTCGACCGGCTCGGGATCGACGCCGACTACGTCGAGGAGTCGGTACCGAAGCTGTATCACCCGGCCTGTTACCTCCGAGAGTTGCACCCGGCACACGACGTGGTCGCCGCCGCCTCCGGCGGTGACGGCGACCGACGCAAGATCGCCGGCAACGCGCAGTACCGCAAACGCGACGCGGTGGTCCAACACGGGTCGCTGACGTTCTCGGTCGACGCGGCGCGACACCTCGACGTCTTCGCCGACCCGCCGGTGACCCCGGAGGGCTTCCGTGACCGCGTCGTCGGGATGGACGAGCTGGTCGACATTGACCGCGCGGACGCGGTGGCGGCCGTCGAGCGGGCGCTGGCCGACTGGGTGACCGCCGAGTCCGCGACGACGCTGGACGCGGACGGAGCGTGGACGGACGCGGAGCTTCAGCGAGCCGAAGAGCTCGTCGAGACGAAGTACCGCGACCGCGGGTGGGTCCGAACGCGACCAGGGAATGGTCGGTAGGGTCGAGCGTCCGGTTCCGAAGGGGCTTTTTCAGTCGCTCTCGTGGTAGCGATATGACTCTCAAAGTCGGCGCCCACGTCTCGATCTCCAGTTCGAGGGCGTCCAACGATCCCGAGACACCGCCGTACGGAAACATCGCGAACGCGGTGTTCAGACAGAAACAGTTCGGCGGCAACTGCGGACAGATATTCACGCACTCCCCGCAGGTGTGGCAGGACCCGGACATCGGCGACGAGGAGGCCGCGCAGTTCCGCGAGGGGACGAGAGCCGATCTCGAGGGGCCGTGGGTGATCCACACGTCCTACCTCGTGAACCTCTGTACGCCGAAAGAGGGGCTCCGCGAGAAGTCGCTCGACTCGATGCAAAAGGAGGTCGACGCGGCGGCGGCGCTGGACATCCCGTACGTCAACGTCCACCTCGGCGCACACACCGGTGCGGGCGTCGAGGGCGGCCTCGACAACGCCGCCTCGGTGATCGACGACATCGACGTGCCGGACGGTGTCACGATCCTCATCGAGAGCGACGCCGGCGCGGGGACGAAACTCGGCGGCGACTTCGAACACCTCGCGGGAGTCATCGACCGGACGGAGACAGACATCGATGTCTGCGTCGACACCGCCCACGCGTTCGCCGCGGGATACGACCTCTCGACGGCCGACGCGGTCGATCAGACGATCGGCGAGTTCGACGACGTGGTCGGCTTAGAGCATCTCCAGTACATCCACCTCAACGACTCGAAACACGGCTGCGGCACCAACAAGGACGAACACGCCCACATCGGCGAGGGACACATCGGCGAGGCGGGAATGGAACGGATCCTCAATCACCCCGATCTCGCCGACGTCCCGCTGGCGCTCGAAACGCCGACCGAGGACGGCAAGAGCTTCGCGTGGAACATCGAGCGCGTCCGCGATCTCCGAGCGGAGTAACGGAGCGGAGAAGTGATCGAGTGACCGAGTGAGAGAACGACGGAGCGCGACGGGAGCGTCCGACGCGGCTTTATGTATTCGGAGCGCTGTTCCACGAACATGACCACCACAGAGGCGCTGCTCCTCGGTCGACGGCGCGGGCTCGCCGTCACCATGGTCGTCGGCTTCGCCGCGGTCGTCGCGGTGTCGCTGGCGGTGGCGCTCGTGGCGGAACTGGCGGACATTCCGACCGCCGCGGCGCTGACGGATCGCGTCATTCCGATACTGGTGTTTTACGCACCGGCGCCCATCGCGGCCGCCGGCGCCTACGCGCGGTGCGGCGGTCCGGCGTGTCTGGCCGTGGGCGTCGTTCCCGCGCTGGTGTTCGCCGGACTCGTGCTCCTCGGCACGGTGATCGGCGTGCCCGGCGTCGGCGAGAGCGGCGCGCCCCTGGAAGGCGTGGCGACCTCGTTCGCGCTCGTCGGCCTAAGCGGGGCGTTCGTCGGCTACTGCGCCGGCGTCACCGCCGCGCTGCTGGCCGACCTGGCCGGATACGGGCAGGCCACGGACGACTGATATCCGGGGCGTCGACGACGCGTCCCCACGTTCGAGGCGAGCGCGGACACGACGTTTATTTTCCCCCGCCTCGAACGCGGGGGCGTGCGACGCTTCTCCGCGGAGTATCTCGAACACACCCGCCGCGGCATGTGGGACGACGGCCGAGACGCGCTGGCCGACCTCGACTTGCGGGGCCGGCGGACCGTCCTCGACGTCGGCTGTGGCACCGGCGAGTTGACCCGCGTCCTCGACGCGGAGACGCCGGCCGAAACGACCGTATTCGGCGTCGACGCCGACCGCGATCTCCTCGCCGTCGCCCGCGAGGAGACCGGGCTCTCCTACGTCGCCGGCGGCGCCACCCGGCTCCCCGTCCCGGACGGCGCCGTCGACCTCGTCGTCTGTCAGGCTCTGTTAAGCAACCTCCCTGACCCGGCCGCCGCGATCGCGGAGTTCGCGCGGGTCTCCACCGACCTCGTGGCCGCTATCGAGCCGGACAACGCCGACGTGACGGTGACCTCTACCGTCGACGCCGAGGAGCGACTGGAGCGCGAGGCCCGGACGACGTACCTCTCGGGCGTCGACACCGACGTGGCGCTCGGCGACCGGGTTCGGGAGGCGTTCGCGGCGGCCGGACTCACGGACGTGCAGACCGGTCGGTACGTCCACGAGAAGCGGACCGCGCCGCCGTACGCCGAACCGGCGCTGTCGGCGGCGGCGCGGAAGGCCTCCGGCGCGGGGCTCGCCGACCACCGGGCGGAGTTGGTGGCGGCGACCTCCGTGGACGCCTACGACGACCTCCGGCGGCGCTGGCGCGAGATGGGTCGCGAGGTCGTCGACGCGATCGGGGCCGGCGAGTACGAGCGCGTCGAGCGCGTCCCGTTCGACGTGACCGTGGGACGAGTGGCGTAGGCGAACGAGAGTGACGAGGCGAGCGGCGGGGAGCCGATTCGGGAACGTGCTCAGTACTCCGCGAGGCCGGCCTCGATTCGGTCGAACCCCTCCTCGAGCCGGTCGACGGAGTTCGCGAAGGAGAGCCGAAGCCGCCCGGGAGCGGTGTCGCCGAACCCGTCGCCGGGCGCGAGCACGACGCCGTGCTCCTCGAGGAGGTACTTCGCGATGTCGAGGGCAGGCGCATCGATCCCGGGATCGAGGAAGGCGTAGAATGCGCCCTCCGGCCGGGGACACGAGAGTCCGTCGATGGCGGCGACTCGGTCGACGACGAGATCGCGACGCTCTCGGAACGCGCGGTACATCTCCTCGAACGGCTCCTGCGGGCCGGTGAGCGCGGCTATCGCGGCGTGTTGGGCGACGCTCGACGCGCAGGCGGTGGTCGACTCGCGGACCGCGGTCACCTCGTCGATCAGGTGTCGATCGCCCGCGAGCCAGCCGAGCCGCCAGCCGGTCATGGCGTACGCCTTCGAGCAGGAGCCGACCGTCAACACGTGGTCCGGGTGGTCGGTGTACGCGGCGATCCCCTCGGCGGGGCCGTCGTACGTGAGCCCGAGATACACCTCGTCGGCGATCACGTAGGCGTCGCGGTCGGCCGCGGCTTCGACGACCGCCCGACACTCGTCGGGGTCGAAGACGCGGCCGGTCGGGTTCGACGGCGTCGTGAGCACGACCGCCGCGGTGCCGTCGCTCATCGCGTCGATCACGCGGTCGGCATCGAGGTCGAACCCCGTCTCCGCCGGCATGGGCACCTCGCGGAAGGTCCCGTCCGCGAGCGTCGCCTGCGTCTCGTAGTTGGGCCACGTGGGGCCCGGAACGAGCAGTTCCTCGCCGGGCGACACCGTCGCGAGGGTTGCCAGGTGGAGCGCCTCCATCCCACCGACGGTGACGACGATCTCGTCGGGACCGTGTTCGACGCCGTACTCGCTCGCGAGCGTGTCGCTGATCGCCTGCCGACAGGCCGGCAGTCCCGCGTTCGAGGTGTAGTGCGTCGCGCCGCCTCGGGCGGCGCTCGCGGCCGCGTCGATCACGTGACCCGGCGTGTCGAAGTCCGGTTCGCCGACCTCTAACCGGACGAGATCGCCGTCGTGACGCTGTGCGAGGTCGAACATCACGCGGATCCGCGAACGCTCCGCGCGTCGGACACGGTCTGTGGGCGTGGGCATACCGTCCACACGACGATCGGTCCCAAAAACGGTCGGGTGGCGGCCAAACCCGACCAGCAGGCGGACGCTTCGGTGGACACCGACACCACGTCGGCGAGCACCAGCTACACCATGTCGCCGCGCACCGACGCGCCCTCCTGTGCGGCGCGTTGTCGCTTGAGCACCGCAGCGGCCTCCCGAGCCACCTCCTCGTCGGCGCCGAGCATACCGAGGGCCGCGGGGAGCGTCGGCATCGCGAGCGAGGCCTCGCGGAGCCGGTCGAACGCCTCGTCGTCGCGGGTGCCGTCGATCCACAGACAGACGCCGCGCGGGTCGAGCACCTCCGCGTAGGCGTCGCGGGCGAGCGCCCCCTTCAGGCGCTGGCGGACGTTGTCCTCGAAGCTCGCGTTGCACACTTCGAGGTGGATCGGCTCGTCGTCAGCGACGAGTTCGGCGGCGAGACACCGTTCGGGCGCGGCGTACCCGTTGTCGCTCGTGCGCACGCGATCCGGATGCGCCTCGGCCCACTCGGCTCGCACGGAGGTGCCGACGCCCTTGGTCCCGTACTCCACCTCGAAGTCCGCCGCGGCCTCGCCATCGCCGCCCATGATCACGTCCTTCGTGAGGTAGACGTCGAGCCGCTCGACAGGGTCGAGTCCGAGCGCGACGTCCCCGAACGCCCACACCTCGCGGACGGGGACCGGCATCGTCTCGCGCTCGACCCGATCGACGAGGGTAGACAGCCGGTCGACGGCCTGCTCGCGATTCATTGACGGTCCGTACGCGGGTCGCGGGCAAACCGGTTACGCTCGGGGGCGGGAGAGACTGGCTCCCAGCGCACCAGTGGCTCAGATGTCGTCGAGCCGCGACGCGACCGACTCCCAGTGACTCCCCTTCCAGAACCAGCGCCCGCAGTCGCGACAGCGCCAGGCAGGGCGGGAGTCGGCGTCGAGAGCTGATTCGGTCGCTGGCGACACTCCCGCGTCGTCGGGCACGTAGTCGGGGCGGTCACCGAGATCGACATCGACACCGGCCGGACCGACTCGCTCGACCGGCCCGTTACAGGCGCCACACCGCCGCGGCTCCGCGGCAAGTTCGACGGGGTAGCCGGCGGCAGCGACCTCGCGAAGCTGATCGAGCACGTCGCGTTCGGTCAAGAGGAGGGCATCGGCGACGCGGGCGGCGAGTTCCCGATCGCGGGTGAACAGGGTCCGGTCCTCGGCGGCCGCGAGCGACAGGACCTGGTCGTCGGCTTCGACCCCGCGGTCGAGCGCGTACGCCGCGTCGTAGCCGCACATCCGGAGGTACGTTGCCAGCTTTCCGCACATCGCGTCGAGGAGGACGCGAGGCGGGTCGTCGGCCGGCATCAGTCAGCGAGGAACTCGCGCAGCCCGTCGGCCGAGCGCGCGTTGAGCACGTCGGCGGTCTCCGCCCAGCCGCGGCGGGCGGTGTGGACGCCGTAGCGGATATTGTCGAGTTCTCGGGGCGCGTGTGCGTCGGTGTTGACGGCGATCGTCGCGCCCGCGTCGACCGCGGCGCGCACGGCGTCGCCGTCGGCGTCGAGACGCGCGGGGTTCGCGTTCACCTCGATCGCGGTTCCGGCGGCCGCCGCGGCCTCGACGACGGCCTCCACGTCGGGCGAGAGTCCTGGGCGGCTGTTGATGATACGGCCGGTCGGGTGGCCCAGCACGTCGACGTGCGGGTGTTCGACCGCCCGGATCAACCGCTCCGTGGCGTCGTCGGAGTTCTGCCCGAGCGCGGAGTGCGGCGAGGCGACCACGAGGTCGAGGTCGGCGAGCGTGTCGTCGTCGGTGGTGATCGCGCCCTCGGCGTCGATGTTGGCCTCGATCCCGTGGAACACCTCGACAGTGGCGCCGGTCGCCCCCGACTCGCCGCTCGACTTACCGCCCGCGACAGCTCCGTCGACCTCGGCGACCGCCTCCGCGATCGCCTCGGCCTGTTCGGCGATCTCGGCCTCGTCGAGCCCGGTGTTTCCAAAAATCCCCGGGCCGGCGGCGTGGTCGCTCACGACGTGGTAGTCGTAGCCGCGATCGGCCGCCGCCGCGATCATCTCTGCGATCGTGAAGCTGCCGTCCGACCAGTCGGTGTGCGTGTGGAGGTCCCCGCGGATCGCGTCGATCGCGACGAGGTCGGGGAGTGTCCCCTCGGCGGCCGCCTCAACCTCCCCGTTGTTCTCGCGGATCTCCGGCGGAACGGGGTCCATCCCGAGCGCCTCGTAGACGCCGTCTTCGGTCGCCCCGGCGACGCGCTCGCCGATGAGCTGGCTACCGCCTTCGGTGTCGCCGTCGCCGTCGCCGTCGCCGCCGCCGTTGCCGGTGTCGAGATCCGCATCGTCGACGTCACTCACGTCGAACAGGCCGTACTCGTTGAGCTTGAGCCCGCGGTCGATCGCCCGATTGCGGACCGCGACGTTGTGGGCGCGCGAACCGGTGAAGTACTGGAGGGCGGCGCCGAACTCGTCGGGAGCGACGACCCGGAGGTCAACCCGCGTGCCGCTCGCGCGGACGCTCGCCTTGCCGGTCCCCGCCTCGATCGTCGCGTCCGCCTCGGGCCACGCCGTGAACGCCTCGATTATCGGCCCGTGCGACTCGCTGGCGACGAGGAGGTCGATGTCGCCGATCGTCTCCTTCCACCGCCGGATCGAGCCGCACACCTCGGCGGCGTCGGCCGCGTCAAGGTCGGCGAGATACGCGAGCGCCGCGTCGGCGACGGGCCGGGCGTCACCGAGCCGGGTGCGCTTTTGAGACTCCCGCGCGAACGGGATGTTGTCGAGGATGTTCGACTCGGTCTTGGCGCCGAAACCGGAGACGGTCTGGATCTCGCCGGCCTCGGCGGCCGCCTCCAGTTCGTCGAGCGTGGTGATGTCCAGCGCCTCGTAGAGGCTCCCGACCGTCTTCGGACCGACGCCCTCGACCGCGGTGAGTCCCGCCATGTCGACCGGGAGCTCCGAGCGGAGCGCCTCCAGCTCCCGGATCGCGCCGGTTTCGAAGTACTCGACGATCTTCGCGGCGATCGCGTCGCCGACGCGGTCGATCTCGGCGACCGCGTCCTCGCCCTCGCCCGCGAGATTCTCGATCGACGCGGTGTGCTCGCGAACGTTCTCGGCGGCGCGACGGTAGGCGGTCGGCTTGTACTCGACGCCCGTCGCTTCGAGCAGGTCGGCGAACTCTTCGAGGAGGGCGGCGACCTCGTCGTTCCGGCTCATTGGCCGGAGTTCGGTCGGACGCTCCTTATACTGTCCGGCGACCGTGCGTCGGCCCGGAATCGTCGGCGCCCCGCCGAACGAGGAGCACGATCGCGGCCCCGATCAACACGAGTCCGCCGGCGGTGCCGAACGCGACGCCGTAGCTCATGGCCGCGAGCCATCCGCCGAGAACGCTCCCGACACCGCCGGCGAGCGCGCCGAGTGCGGCGTACATCCCGAGCGCCTCACCGCGGATCGTCGCCGGCGCGAGCCGGGTGACGAGCGTCCCCGCGGTCACCGCGATCACCGCCCACGTCAGTCCGATCACGACGAACACCGCGGCCGCGGCACCGAATCCGAGCGCGGCCGCGCCCCACGCGCCCCCGACGAGTGCAACCGCCGGGAGCGCGATCCCACGCGTGGAGAGGGACGCGATCTGCAGGAGTGCCGCGTCGCGATCGACGGTCAACCGTCCGGCAGCGCCGAAGAAGGCGGCGGCGGCGAGCCCATTTATCAGGTACAACGCGAAGACGCCGTCCGATCCGAACCCGACGTCCGTCAAAAACGCCGGAAGCGGCGCGAAAAACGCGGAGAACCCGGCGAAAAAACAGAACACGGCCGCGAAGTACATCGCGAGAGCCGGCGTGAACCGCTTGATGAACTGTCGCGGATGGAGCCCGCGGAAGTCGGTCCGGCCCAGCGTGAACGGGAACGTGGCCGACCGGACGCTAAACCGGTCGGCCCTCCGAATGGCCCTTCGGATTCGGTCCCCGGACGGGCGGCGGTCGGCGTCGGCGATCGGGTCCGCGGGAAGCGTCCGAATAGCGAATCCCCACCCGAGCACCGCGCTCGCGGTGAGGGGAACGAACAGCCACCTGATCACCGCATCTGGCGGAAGGAGCCGAGATCCGAACGCGGTCCATACGGCACCCAAGAGCAGTCCGAACGCCCAGCCGACGCCCTGATACTGGTTCAACAACGCGATCCGTTCGCTCCAAGCGCGCTCCGGAGCGTCGGCGACCGCCAGCAGCGTCATCACCGGCGTGGCGGCGGCGAACGCGAACCAGATCGCACCGTTGGCGGCGATCACCGGACCGACACCGTCGAGAAGCGGGATGATTCCGATCGAGACGGCGACGAGCGCCAACATTGCGAGGACGATTCCCCGGCGATTCCCGGTCCGATCGGCGATCCGTCCCGCGCCGAGCGCGGCCGGGACCCCGACGACAGCCGCGACCGCGGCGAGTACGCCCAACACGAACGGTCCGCCGCCGAGGTCGACAACGTACAGCGGGACGACGAGAGAGGCGCCGCCGAGCGCGATCGATCCGAGTCCCCAGCCGAACAGCCATCGCTCCGCCATGTAGCCGGATAACGCAACCGGACCGATAGACGCACCGATCGGGTGGGAACAGATAGCCGACAGCCGACAGCGAACCGAGCCGCCAACTACTCGATCAGCCACAGCGCGCCGGCCACGAGCGCCGCCATACCCATCGACCCCGCGAGCAGCGCGAACGCGGGACGGAACCCGGCGACGTCAGCGATGGAGCCCACGACCACGGGCGCCAGCGCGCCAGCGCCCATCAGGAGGGTGCGAACGACGCCGAGTCCGCCGCCGGCGAGCCAGTCCGGCAGCACCTCGATCAGGTAGGCGCTCCGGACGGGCTGGAAGCCGTGAGAACCGATCCCGAACGCGGCGACGACGACGGCGGCACCGAGTGTGCCGGCCCCGACACCGGGGAGCGCCGTCAGCGCCACGAGCGCCGTCGCCGCCAGCCCGAGGGTCGCCACCATCACCGGGAACCGCCCGATTCGATCGGAGAGCTCCCCGGTCACAAGCTGGGCGAGTGTCACCGCGAACACGAGCGAGTACAGCAGGTTCGCCGTCGTCGTCGGCAGCCCGACCCCCCGCGAGAGGTACAACGGGAGGAACGCGACGAGCCCGTTGTGCGCGAACCCGTACCCGACCGTCACCAGTACGAACGCCGAAAAACGGGGATTTCGGAACAGCCGAAGGTAATCGAGCGCCCCGGGCTGCAGACCGTCATCGTCCTCGGTGGCAGAGTCCGCCGGAAGTCGGCCGGGGATCCGTAGCCCGAAGGCGACCGCGAGCGCGACGGCAGCGAGTCCGGTAAGCAGGAAGAGCACGCGCCAGTCGGCGCCCGGTAGCCGTTCGAGCAGGACCGCGAGCGACGGCGGCGCGGAGAGGACCAGCACGACCACCGCGGGGGCGACGATCCCGCTCAGCGCGCCGACCGTGTCGTGGATGCCGAGCATGCGACCGGTTCGAGCGGGGTAGACGCGGGCGAGCAGCCGCACCGCGACCGTCTTGTGGACACCCGTGCCGGCGCCGATGACGATCATGGCGGCGACGAGCGCCGCGAACGGGGAGTCGACGACGAGTGCGAGCGCGCCGAGTCCGGCGACCGACGCGCCGGCGACGATCACGCGGACCGGACCGATCCGGTCGGCGACGGCGCCGCTGGGGAACTGCATCAGCGCGTACGCGATCATGAACCCGGTGAACGCGGCGCCGATGACGGCGTTGCTCACGCCGTAGGTCGCCTGTAAGGGCTCGAACAGCGGTGGGAAGAGGTACCGAACGAACTTGCCGAGAAACCAGATAAGAGAGACGAGGATCAGCACGTCGTAGTTGCCGATCCGCCTGAGAGTCATCGACCGTGGGTTGCCCGGTCACCCGTATAAAGGGCTGGAACCGACCGGAATCTGCCGGTACGTGCCGCTCGCGGGATGAGAATGGTACTTGCGATCAGCGAGGTTTGCGATCACCGAAGTATGATTCGCGGTGGCGCGCTCCTCGATCGCCGGCGCGAAGCGACGGCGGCGAGAGCGCGAGGGACGCAGTTCGCGCCTTATAAGGCGCGAACTGCGAGGCTGGGGAGGCGTGAGGTGCGAGGCTGTGCGGTGTCGGGCGTGGCTTGGAGAGTCACAGCCACCGAGGATCGGCCACTATTTATCGGCGGTCAGAGCGGCGGCAGAACACCGCTTATAAACAACCGTCAGAGCTAGACAAAAACCGCCCCGCAGACCATCCCGACGGATTACTTAAAACGGCCCCTTCCCGCCGCCCATCATGTCGCCGAGGCCGCCGCCGTCGCCGCCGCCCATCTTCTTCATCATGCGCTGCATGTCGCCTTCGCCCATCCCCTGGAACTGTCCGATCGTCTGTTCCATCATGGAGTGCTGCTCTAAGAGCTGTCGGACGGTCTCCTCGTCAGTGCCGGAGCCGCGAGCGATCCGCTCGGTACGCGACTGCCCGATGACGCGGGGCTGCTCCAGTTCTTCGTCCGTCATCGAGTCCATGATGCGCTCGAACTTCCGCATCCGGTCTTGGGTGACGTCCATCGCGTCGTCCGGGAGTTGGTCCATCATCCCGCCGCCGAGCCCGGGGATCATGTCCATCACCTGATCGAGGGGGCCCATCCGGTTCATCGCGTCCATCTGCTTTTTCATGTCCTTCAGGGTGAACTCCCCTTTCAGCATGTCCTCGGGGTCCCAGTCGTCGTCCTCGTCTTGGGCCTCCTGCATCGCGCGCTCGACGCGCTCGGAGAGCTGCTTGAGGTCGCCCATTCCGAGGAGCCGGGAGATGAACCCGGAGGGCTCGAACCGCTCGATGTCCTGGACCGTCTCGCCGGTCCCGAGGAAGGCGATGGAGGAGTCGGTCTCGTTGACCGCGGTGAGCGCGCCCCCGCCTTTCGCCGTCCCGTCGAGTTTGGTGATCATCACGCCCTCGATGCCGATCGATTTCTCGAACTGGCGGGCCTGGTCTTTGGCGCCCTGCCCGATCGCGGCGTCGAGCACGAGCAGCGAGCGGTCGGGGTCGACCGAGCGTTCGATCTCCTCGATCTCCGCGATGAGGTCGTCTTCGAGCGCGTGTCGTCCCGCGGTGTCGACAATGTGAACGTCGGCGTCGGCGGTCGCGTCGAGGCCCTTCCGGGCGATGTCGACGGGGTCGTCGTTATCGGGATCGCCGTAGAACTCGACCTCGGCACGTTCGCACATCTGTTTCGCCTGGTCGTACGCGCCCGGTCGGAAGGTGTCCGTCTGGATGACGGCGGGGCGGAGCCCCTTCTTCGAGAACCACCAGGCCATCTTGGCGGCGGAGGTCGTTTTCCCCGACCCCTGGAGGCCGGCGAGCAGGATTGTCTGGTTCTCTAAGGGGAGTTCCGTGGAGTCGCCGACGAGCGCCACCATCTCTTCGTAGACGATCTTGAGGACGTGGTCTTTCGCCGTGGTGCCGCCGGGCGGCTCCTCTTCGAGCGCGCGGGTCTTGATCGAGTCCGACAGCTCCATGACGAGGGAGACGTCGACGTCGGCGGAGAGGAGCGAGCGCTGGATCTCTTTGACGATCTCCTCGACGTCGCTCTCCGAGAGCCGGCTTTTCCCCTGGAGCTTGTCGAGACTGCTCCGGAGGGACGTACCGAGGTCGTCGAGTACCATTTGCCAGATGTAGGCGGTCCGCGCGGTAAAGCTTTGTTCGTCGGCGGCGGCGACACCGACGGTCAGAGCCGGTCAGCGATGTGTCGCTCGATCCGGTCGACGAGTTCTGGTCGGAACGTCCAGAACCCGTCCCAAACGTTCGGCTCGTCTTCGAGCGCGAGCAGCGCGACGCGGTCACCGGCAGCGTCCGCGGGCGGCGTGAACACCACGAACCACGATCGGCGGTAGGGAAACGAGGTGCCGGTGTGGACCGTCACCGGCAGCGGCGACAGCGACGCCGCGTCGCCGACGCCGTACACGTGGACGTCGACGTCGGTGTCGGCAAGCGCCGCGTACACGTCGCGGGTGCCCCGCTCGTCGTTGATCCGCGAGAGCCGCTGGAACGACGCCCGGAGCGTCCCCCGACCGTGCTCGGCGGCGATACGCTCGATGACTCGCGAGACGATGATCAAAAGCAGTTTCTCTTTGTTCGACGCGGGGTAGCCGCGGAGCCGGAACGGGACCTCGTCGAGCCCGCGGAGTACGTCCGGGAGCACGACCTCGCCGAGATCGAGCGCTCCCGTCTTGTACAGGTCGGAGTTGATGAGCAGCACGGATTCGAGCAGTTCGTCGAGCGTCGACCGCGCGACGACCGCGCCGTCCTCGACGAGCGCGACCACGTCGTCGGTCTCGTTCGCCACCTCGGTCTCGGTGATCGACACCGGCTGGCCGTCGAGCAGCGAGTCGAGCAGATTTCGGACGGGGTCTGGCGACGACCGGTTCACCACGACGAGGGTCGGACTCGGCGCCGTGAGTTCGTCGAAAAACGAGCGAAGCGACTCAGCCATAGATCACCCGTCGACCGACCAACGCAAAATCGTTACCCATGCGTCGGCCTCGCTACGACTCCCCGCCGTCGTCGACGAGGCGAGCGCCCGACGGGTGCGTCCGACAGACCGCGGGGTCGTAGCCGGCGTCCGAGAGCCCGGTTCCGAGCGCGAAGACAGTGCGACCGAGCATCGCCATGGCGGCTTCCCCAGTGGCGTCCGCGTCGGCCTCCACAGCGGACGCGCCGTCCGAGTTCGGGCTCGCGTCCGCGACCGCGTCGATCGCCGTGGCGACCTCGGGGACGAGGAGATCGGCGTCGACCGCGAACTCGCGGGCCGCGGTCATCAGCGTCGGGAGTCGCGGGTCGTCGCGGAGCCGGTCGAGGGCCCGTTCACCGGCCGCCGAGAGACCGGTCGTGTCACCGCCCAGAACCGCCTCGGTCGACAGTTCGCCGAAGGTGACGTACTCCACGCGCGCCTGGGAGGGGACGCCGTCGAGCGCGCCGAAGCCGGGCGCACCGGGCTCGACCCGGATCGGAATCCCACCGCGCGCCTGCGCGACCACGTCGCCGAGGCCGGTCCCGCGGCTCACCTCCGCCTCGTGGGCGATCCGGATCAGCTCGTTCTCGGAGCGCCCGCGGTCGAACGCCTCGTTCGCGGCGAGGGCGGTGCCGAGCGCCGCCGCCCCGGAGACGCCGAAACCGGCGCCGATCGGGATGTCGGTCTCGATATCGACGGCGACGGTCGGAGGAGTCACTGCGTCGGAGTTCGGAGGGGTGCTGTCTGCCTCCGTGACGCCGAGCGCGGCCAGCACCTCGTCGACCGCGCCGATCGTTCCCGGATCGCCGTCGATGGTCGTGACTGCACCGCCGGGATCGGCTGTCGCCTCGGAGGCGACGCGCTCGTCGAGCGCCGACACGCGAACCGTGACGCCGTCGGAAAGCGTCAGCCCCGCCCCGCGCGATCCGGCGGCCGCCGGCCGCTCGTTCGGGTGCGCGCTGAAGAAGGCGGTGACGTGTCCGGGGACGAACGCGGTCGCCCGCTGCCTGCTCATGGCCGGTCGGACGGGAGCCCCTCGATTAACGGTTGTTATCCGCGACCGGCGGCCCGACCGGCCCGACCGGCCTCGGGGCGGTCGCACTCGGTTTGGCCACGTATAAATAGCACCCACCCAAAATTCGGGCGTATGCGAACGCAGCTTCGTCCCATCCTCGCCGCCGTGTTGGCGATGCTGTTTCCCGGGCTCGGACACCTCCTCTTGCGGCGGTGGGGCCGGGCGCTGCTGTGGCACCTCACGATCGTCGGCGGCGGAGTGGCGCTGTTGTACCTGTACGACGTCACCGTCGACGCGACCCTCAACAATCCGGGCGCGGCCGCGGCGGCGCTCCCGACCGACGTCGCGCTCCCGCTCATGATCTTGTATGGACTGTCCGCGATCGACGCCTACCTCGTCGGGCGAGCGGATATCGCAGAGCGGAAGCGCGCCGACGCCGCCGCAGAAGCGGTTCGGCGCCGCGCCGCGAGCGGGGACGACACCGACGGAGGGGCGACCGCTTCAGCCGTCCCAGTCGCCGCCATTTCCGGCGCCGACGGCGAGTCGCTGACCGTCGAGTGTCCAACCTGCGGGAAGGAGACCGACGCCGACCTCGACTTCTGTCACTGGTGTACGGAGCCGCTTCCGTGGGCGGACGGCGAGGAGTGAGAACCGGATCGCCGGGTGCGGTCGGGATGTCGTCGAGACGGCGCGAGGGCGTCAGCGGGGCGTCACCGGAGCGTCACCGGCGCACCCACGTCGGTCGACCAGCAGCGATCGTTTCTCGCCGCTGAGAACTGCACGCGAACTCTCATATACGGCGACAGTGACGGGTGTCGTACGAATGCGAACGACGGACAGACTATGAGCCAGAACCCACGGAGAGACGACGTGCGAGAGCTGCGCCGGAGAGCGGCGGTATCGCGAGACGGCGTCGACGGAGCGCCACGGGAGCCGTCGAGCGGTCAACCGAACCGGGATCGGAACCGGAACCGGGCGGAGCAGGCCGCCGACTCGGCCGCATTCATCGAGTTGCTCCAGCGACAGCGGGGGCGGCGACTATCCGCGCCCGACGACGGAACGCGACCCGCCACCGAGGACCGCCCGTACCTCCGGGCGATCCCGGCGTCGCCGGAGGCGGAACACGAGGTCGGCGAGTGGCTCGGCTACCTCGTCGACATTGGCGGTCACCTGCGGGCCCGCGACGCGCTGTCGTACTACACCGAGTTGGGCTGGGTCGCCCCCGACGCGGCCGACGCGCTGGCGCGTCGATTAGAGGGGTTCGACGCCCCGCGCTGCGACCGGCCGTTGAGGCTCGCGGACCACCGGATCAGCCTCGTTTCCGTCGTCCGGATCGCGTCGTGTGCGAGCGACGTGTGAGCAACGCATGAGCGACACATGAGTGACAGCGGGCGCGCGGAAACCGGCGAATCCGGCGGATCGGGCAGATTGGACGAGTCGAGCGGATTGGTCGAGCTGGACGAGTCGGACGGACCCGACGACACCGGGTGAGCGGTCCTTTTTACACGTCAAAGAGCCGGTCGGCGTCGGTCGCCTGTCGGCGGTAGATGCCGCGTCCCTTGAGTCGTGGGATCGAGTGGCGGTGGAGCGTTTCGGCGTCGCAGTCGTAGACGAGCGGGAAGACGTTGGTTCGGCGGCGGGCGACGGTGTACGAGCGCGCGGCCTCCACGAGCGCCGGGTCGGGGTCCGGCACCGCGGCGGTGACGTAGCCGAGCGGGGTGACCGAGCCGCGGTGATCGTCCACGCGCTCGACGAGCACGTCGCGGAAGTCGTCGGCGGCGGCGGTGAGATCACCCGGAGCGAGCGCGGCGTCTTCGACGAGCGTCGCGAGCACGGCCACCTCGCCGACGGACGGGTCCTCCTCGCGAATCGCCCACACGGGGTCGAAGCCGCCGGTCGACTCGTCGACGACCGCGAAGTCGTGTTCGCGGCGATTCCGGACGACGTGATCGCGGTACTGAGTCTGATCCATACCGCGCCCACGAGACGCATGGTAAAAAATGACACACATGGCGGCGGGGGTAACTGGTGTCGAGTGCTCTCGAAACGTATCGAGTGTCGCCGAGCGCGAGCGCCGTCGCTCGGCGCGCGGGTGTGATAAAGAAAACCGCAGTGGGTCGGCCCGTGAAGGCCGGTAGTTAGGTGTCGCACGTTGCGGTCCGCGTAGCGAAGTTGCTCGTTACGGCGGGTCGCGAGGAGCGCGGCGGCACCGATAGTGAAGGGGGTTATAAATCGTCGATCGATCGCGGCAGTGCCCAGTCGGTAACTATCGGGAGTTCTCCTGCTCGTCGTCGGATTTGCCCGGCCACGTCACGGATCCGAGGAACGGAACGCCGATCTGCTCCGCCGCTCGCGAGATCATGTGCGCGCCGGTCGGTACCGTCAAGAACAGGAAGACGATACCGATGAGCGACGAGAGTCCCGCACCCCCGGGACCGAAGTACACGAACCCGGCGAGAAAGATCGCGACCGTGCCGATGGTCGCCGGCTTGCTCGTGGCGTGCATCCGGTTGTACACGTTCGGGAGTCGCAACAGCCCGATTGTCCCGACAGTGAGGAAGAACGTCCCGACGACGACGAACCCGATGACGATCCACGTCCGTATCGGGGTCGATTCGATCATCGACGGCCCCCGCTGGAACCCTGGGTATCCGTCGGTCCGTCCCGGTGTGCTCGGTGTTGGGAATCCATGGTGTGGTCACTCATGTGAAACGATGATGTCGCCGTCGGTGATGAACTTGGCAACCGCGACCGTCGAGAGGAACGCGATGATCGCGAGCACGAGACTCACGATCACGAAGAGACCCCGGCCGGTCTTGATGGCGAACAGGACGGCGATCGCGACGACGTTCGTCGCGATGGCGTCCAGCGCGACCACCCGGTCGGGAACCGTCGGGCCGCGGACTGCCCGGTAGCCACACAGCAGGTTCAAAAACGCCACGAGAACGATCGCCGCGTCGATGACCAGTACCAGGGATCCCTCAGCGGTCATCCCTGTCACCTCCGGTGGTCTCCTCGGTCGACGATTCGACCGCTGTCTCGTCTCCCACTTCCGGGGCGGCCTGTTTGAGACTCGGATGCGTTCGGTCGGGTGGGTAGACGGCGAAATCCGGCGCGGGGTCGCTCGGCGACAGTTCCTCGTCGAAGATGACGAGCGCGTAGTTCTCCCACGTGCGGATTGGCTCGACGATATCCGCCGGATCGCTTCCGTCGATGACGTGGATGTACAGTGCGTTCTCCTCGGAGTCGTAATTGAGTGTGAGCGATCCGGGAGTCATGGTGATGCTGTTGGCGATGGTGGTCACGCCGAGATCGGTCCGTACACGCAGCGGGATGAGGATCACCTCGGAGTCGATCGATCCGGAATACGTGAGCACGCGATACGTGACATCGAGACTGGCGACGATCGCCTCCCGAATGAACGTCAGCACGTACAACAACGCGTACGGGACCCCGCGAATCGATCGAGGAACATCGATGGTGTCCCCGTACAGACGCCGGAAGACGAAGGCCGTGGGGAGACCGACCACGAGGCCGATCAGCAGCGACCCGACGAGCGGTTCGGGCGCGAGCGGCGGTCCCTGGACGAACACCCACAGGATGCCGAACAGGAGCCCGGCGAACGGCCAGGTGCGGGTCACGCGCCGTCACCCCCGTCCAGGCCCACGGCGGTGACGTAGCCCTCGCCGTCGAGCGCGGCGGTCGCGGCCGTCTCGGCGAACCGGTAGATCGGGTCGAACCCCACGCCCACGAGCACGACGGCCGCCGCGAGCGCGACGAGGACCGCGACCTGCCCCGACTCGACTGACGCGGCCTCGACCGCCGTCGTCTCCCGCCCCCAGAAGCCGCCGACCCACACGCGCGTCGCGTACAGGATCGTGAGTACAGCGCCGAGGAGCAACGCGATCGGTGCGAGCGCCGACAGCAAGCCGGGATCGGACGCGAGGCCCCGAACCGCCGCGTCGAACGCGAGGAGTTTCCCGAAGAATCCGGTCAGCGGCGGGAGGCCGATCAGCGAGAGGAGGCCGATGAAGACGGCTCCCGAGAGTACCGGCGAGTGACCGGCAAGCCCGCCGAGATCCTGCAGCCCATCCGTCTTCGTCGCGTCCTCGATGGCAGCCACCGAGAGGAAGAGCAACCCCTTCGCGAGCGCGTGGTGGAGCGCGAACACGAGCGCGGCCGTAATCGCGACCCCGCGGAGCGTCCCCGTGGGGGGTGCCGCCGCGGCGATGGCGATGGGAACCGCGATGAAGCCGACCTGCCCGATGCTCGAGTACGCGAACACGCTCTCGAGTCGATCCTGGCCGATGGCGCCGAACCCGCCGACGACGATGCTCGCCACGCCCATCGCTCCCAACACCGGGGCGAGGAAGGCCAGCGGTGACGTGGCGGTGAGACCCGGCAGATCGACGGGGACCGACGCGGCGGCGAAGACCGTGAAGTAGAGGCGAACGATCGCGTAGATGCCGACCTTCTTGGTGACGCCAGCGAACATCGCGGTGACGGGCGCCGGGGCGGCGGTGTAGGCGGCAGGCACCCAGAACTGGAAGGGGACGAGCCCGGCTTTCAGCGCGAACACCGCGAGCAGTAGCGCCGACAGCCCGATGACCGGCGCGGGATCGATACCGTATGCGTCTGGGGCCGCCAGTCGCCGGGCCATGTCGGCCATGTTGAGCGTCCCCGTCGTGGCGTACAGGCCGCCGACGGCGACGAGCATGAGCGCGCTTCCGAACACGTTCATCACCAGGTACCGGAACGACGCCGCGGTGGCGTGATCGGTGCCGTAGAAGGCGACGAAGACGTAACTGACGATCAGCATCACTTCGAACCAGACGAAGAGGTTGAACAGGTCGCCGGTGAGGAACGCGCCGGTCACGCCTACGAGGAGCATGTGGAACAGCGGATGATAGTACACGCGCTGGTTCTCGGGGGTCACGTACCGGACCGAGAACAGTATCGAAGCGATACCGACGCCCGCGGCGATCGTCAGCATGAACGCCGACAGCCCGTCCAGAACGAGCGTAATTCCGAAGGGGGCGGGCCAGTCACCCACCTGATAGACCGCTGCGCCGGGGGCCGCTGGCCCGAGAACGAACGCCCAGACGGCGGCGGACACGGTTCCGGCGTAGCCGATGATGCCGGCCACGCTCGTCGCGCGCTGGATCCGTGGCCGCCGGCCGAGCGCAAGCGTACACACGGCGGTGGTCACCACGACGAGTAGCGGCGCGATCACAAGCCAGCTCATTCCGTCCACTCCGTGACATCCATGGTCTCGTTCTCCTCGTAGGCGCGGTACGACAGCACGAGCGCCAGCGCGGTCGTTCCGAGGCTGATGACGATCGCCGTCAGGACGAGCGCCTGTACCACCGGGTCGGCGATCTCGGGAGTCCCACCACCGTGGCCCTCGAGGACGGGCACGAGGGTTTGGGTTCCCTCATCGATGCCTCCCATCGCGATCAGATAGACGAACGTTGCCTGGGAGACGACGGCGATCCCGAACACGACTCGCACGAGATTCCGCTGTAACAGCAGGAACGTCCCGACGGCGAACAGCCCGCCGACCGCGACCGCGAGAACGACGCTCATCGCTCACCACCCCCGCGTCGAGTGCAGAGCGTCTCGCTGCTCCGGGTCATTCGGCGCTCACCACCGAGACGATAGTCAGGAGGCTGCCGACGACGACGAGGAACACGCCCAGATCGAACACGAGCGCGCTCGCGAGCTCGACCTCGTGGTAGATCGGGACGCCCTCGATGTGGACGTACCCCTGGGTCAAGAACGGGTCGCCGACGAGGATCCCCGCGAAGCCACTGCCGAGAACGATCACCAGCCCCGCGAGCAACGCGCGGCGGTAGGCGGTGACCGTGCGGTGCTCGAAAACGCTGGTGCCTGATGCGACCTCCCGGCCGAGCACCCCCGACTCCAGGTAGTCGAGGTCGTAGGCGACGTAGATGAGCACGAACGCCGCCACGGTGAGGACGCCGCCGATGAAGCCGCCGCCGGGCAGGTTGTGGCCCTGTAAGAACAGCGAGATCGCGACGACGAGCACGATGGGAACGGTCACCCGGGCCGTCGTCCGCATGATCGTCGTCGTCACGGCGAGTCACCTCCGTCGGGAATCGGTTCCGCCTCGTCCTCAGGCGCGGACGCCTCACCACGGGTCCGCATCGTCACGAGCACGAGGATGGCGATCGCGGCGGTCGCGACGACCAGTAACTCACCCAGCGTGTCGAACGCCCGGAAATCCACGAGGATGACGTTGACGACGTTCGTGCCGCCACCACCGGGAACCGCCTGCTCCGTGTAGTACGTGGCGACGCTCGTCGGGTCGGCAGCAGGACCGGGAATCGTCAGGAGAACTGAGACGAACGCCATCGCGCCCACGAGGATCGAAACGGCCGCGTCACGGGCGAGCGCGAGCGGTCGGATCTCCGAGTAAAACGACGGCAACCGCTGGAGGACCAGCAGAAAGATGAGGAGGATGAGCGTCTCGACGACCAGTTGTGTGAGCGCCAAGTCCGGTGCGCTCGCGAGGATGAAGAAAATGGCGAGCATGAATCCGAGGATCGACATCGTGAGCACGCCGGACACGTGCGACGAAGCGGTCGCCACGGCCACGCCGGCGAGAGTCGCGACCCCCAACACAACGGCAACCGCCAGCGGCACGCCGATCCCACCGATCTCACCAATCCCGAGGGGTCCTCCCACTGCGGCGAAGCCGGCGAGCGCAAGGAGGCTCCCGGCCCCCGCCACCCACCCCACGTACGTCCGGAGGAGGCCGTTATGGACCGCCGAGCCGAACCGGGCACTCGATACCTCCGTGGTCGAAACGATCCAGTCGTACCACCCGCTGGGGCGAACGGGAATCGGCGCATCGACGCCGCGTCGGATGCCCGCCGCGAGATGCCCCCGGAGCGGGTACGCGGCGAACCCGCCGAGGACGGCGACGGCGGACATCGCGACCGGGGGCGAGAAGTGAGTCGGCAGTCCGACCTCGAGTTGAGCCTCGCCGGTGGCGGTGGCGTCAACGGCCCCCTGGACGATGGCGTCGACGGCTAACTGCGGCGCGACGCTGACGACGACGGCCGCGGTGGCCAGCACGGCGGGGGGCCCGACCAGCGCGATCGGCGGTCGGTGGACGTCCGCGACAGGGGCTCGCCGCTCGCCGAAGAACAGCGCGAGGAACTTCACCGAGTAGACGACGGTCAAGACGCTCGCGAGGGTCGCCACGGCTGGATACAGCCAGGCGAAGCCGCCGGCCTCGTGAGCGACTTCGTACGCCGCCTCGAACAGCAGTTCCTTGGAGTAGAACCCGTTGAACGGCGGAATCCCGGCCATGCTCAACGCGGCGACCACAGTGATGGCGGCCGTTATCGGGAGCTCCCGCCAGAGCCCCCCGAGGTGGTCGAGATTGCGGGTCCCGGCCTCGTGGGCGACGATCCCCGCGACGAGGAACAGCGGCGCCTTGAACAGCGCGTGGTTGAGCAGATGGAACGCGCCGGCCTCGCCGCCGTAGACGATATCAAAACCGAAGCCAGCGACCATCAGCCCGAGGTGGCTCGCCGTCGAGTAGGCGAGCAACTCCTTCGTGTCGGTCGCGGCCACCGCCAGTAGCGCCCCGACGGTCATCGTCAGAAGCCCCAGGGTCGCGACGAGCCACACCCATTCGGGACTCATCAGGAGGGGACGCACGCGGCCGAGGAAGTAGACGCCCACCTTGACCATCGTCGCGGAGTGAAGAAACGCGGAGACGGGCGTCGGAGCGACCATAGCGTTTGGCAGCCAGAAGTGGAGCGGCACCTGTGCGGACTTGGCGGCCGCGGCGGCGACGATCAAGCCCAATGCCGGCACGAACAGTCCCGACTCGCGGAGGGAGGCGCGCATCGCCTCGTCGTTCGCGATCATCGCCGTCAGATCGAAGGTCACGCCGCCGAGGGCGCCCCGCGCTGCCACCGCAAGCATGAGCAGCCCCGCGAGCAGGCACAGGCCACCGCCCACGGTTACGACCATGGCCATCCGCGCCGAGTAGCGCGACTCGCCGTCCTCTGTATAGTGGCCGATGAGCACGAACGAACAGAGGCTGGTCAGTTCCCAGAACAGGAAAATAAACACGAGGTCGGAGGCGAGCGCGACGCCGAGTATCGAGCCCATGAACGCCAGCAGTGCCGCGTAGTAGCGTGCCAACTCCTCCTCGCCGTGCATGTACTCCGCCGAGTACACGAACACGAGGACGCCGATGCCACTGGCTAAGAGCGCGAAGAGGAGCCCCCACCCGTCGACAGTGAACTGGATCCCCACGTCGAGAGCGGGGATCCATGACGCCCCGACGGTGCCGTCACTGTTGACCTCCGTCGCCAGCAGTCCGAAACTGGCCGCCGCGACGACGGCCCCCGCATAACCGGTCCGTTCGCCGAGGACCCGGTAGAGAAGCGGCGAGAGGACCGCGGCAACGAAGGGAAGTGCGACGGCAGTCGTAACGATTGTCAGGTCTGGGGCCATCAGTGATCGTCCTGTTCGGCCGGTACGTCGTTGCCGCCATCCGTCATTTCCGACCTCTGCCAGACTATCTGCTGCCTACTGCAAAACTCCTGCGGCTCACACGGTGGCAGTGCTCAGAAAAGTATCACGGCGAGGTGGACCGACAGCGATCACCGGCTAGCAAAGGAGGCAACGACGCCCTCGAAGAAGTGAATTCGATACTCCGGGATATACACCACATCGCGACTATTCATCCTCACTTCGTTCGAAGACATAGTCCCGGGCGGATTCGAACCGCCGTCAATGGCTCCAAAGGCCATTATGATTGGCCACTACACCACGGGACTGCACTCGTCGGTTGCCCACGCGCCCTCAAGTAGGTTACTTTTCGCCGATCCGCGACGCCGCCCGGGGATCGTCCCCCGCAACGTCGACGCCTCCACGTGTGTTTAAAAGGCCAGCGCGGTCCCGAATCAGTTCGCCTCGTCGCCGTTGTTGGAGTCACCGGTTCCGTTGGAGCCACCGGCGCCGTCGGCGTCGACGGCAGCGGCCGCGGTCCCGACTGACACCGCCCCGTCGGCCGCTGCCGCGTCCGATTCTGCTCCGTCCGATCCCGTGCCGTCCACCCCCGCCACGTCCGTCCCCGCCCCATCCGCGCCCGGACCGATCTCGGGTGACGGCGGGTGGTAGGTGTAGACGAGGTCCGGCGTCACCGCGTGGAAGGCGCCGGTCTGCGGATCTTCGACGACGCCGGTGTCGTTATCGATCGCGAAGTCGACGAGGTCTCGCAGGCTTGACGCCGTCGCCTCCTCGCGCTCGTGGACCGACGCGGGCAGCCGGATCTGGGTGATCCACTCAGCGAACTCCGAGCGATCGTCGCGATACGCGAGATACTCGCGCTCGGCGGCGATGAGCGCGAGATCTCCCTCTCGACGGGCATACCCGAGTCCACCGGCCCCGATGAGTCCAACGAGAAGCAGGAGTGGCCCGCCGATCGCCCAGAGCGGTCCATAGCTCTGCTCGACGGTGACCTCCTCGGTGCGGTCCGGCGAGTCTGACAAGACGCCGGGGTCGGCGGCGGTATACGTGTTGCCGTTGTGGGTCAGGTCCATCTCGATCGTCCGCGAGTACGAGGTCGGCTCCCCGTTGATCGTCCCATCGAGCGCCACGTCCGTCGTGATGAACGTCTCCGTCTCGCCGGGCGACGCGCCCAGTTCCTCCTCGATTGACCCCGCCGTCGCGTCGACCGCGGAGCTGTTGAGCGCGAACGACGCCGCCGCCGTCTCGCCCGGCGCCACGTCGGAGACGGTCTCGGTCGCCAGCGTCTCGCGCTCGCTCCAGTAGACGGTGTCGTCCTCGCCGACGTTGCGGATCACGAGAACGGATTCAAGTTGGACCTCGACGTCGCTCGCGCTCGCGGCCTGATACGTCGTCTCCGCGTCGACGTCGAGCACCGGCGCGATCCGCGTAAAGTACGTGTTCCGATCGTCGAGCACCGTCCCGGTCGAGAACACGGAGTTCGGCTCGGTCACCTCCGCGGAGTGGACGTACTCGCTCTCGACGGTCAGGGAGGAGACGGTTCGCGTCTCGGTCTCCGTGCCGGGGTCGACGTGTGCCGTGTACGCCAACCCGCCGCCGACCGCGGCGACGAGGAGACAGACCGCGAGGATCACGGCGAACTGTGCGTGTAGCACCGCCCGAAGCCGGAGGCGGGTTTCGTCTGGGGATGTCGAGGAACTCGGAGTCATCTGTAGAAGTTACGGAGGAGACGGCGGTACAGCGGGGGTTTTGCGCGCGATTCGCGAGACCGGATCCGCGCCGGCTCGCCACGGAGCAGCACCAGCCCGAGCGCGAGGATGCCGCCGCCGAACAGCCCGTTGATCGCCGCCAAGGGCGCCCACGGGTGGACCCGATACAGCGCGTCGATGACGTCCAGCGGCAGCACCGCCAGGTACCGGTGCTCGACGACGAACAGCCGGTAGTAGCCGGTCTCATCGGGGGCGGTGAGCGTCACCGTGGTCTCCGCTTCCCCCCGGCTGCCGACGGCGACCCGCTCGGGTGCGACCTCGACCCCCGGGCTCGCCGGCGTGACGTACGCGTACACCGGGACGAGCCCGGCGTTGGGGACGACGTACGGCAGGTCCTCGCTCTGCCCGCTCTCGATGACCGTCGGGTTCTCCGACTCGAACTCGGCGCTCACGACGCCGTACTCCTGTGTGCCGCCCGGGACGACCATCGCCGCGGTCGCCGTCGCCATCAACACGAGAGCGAGAATCCCGACGATGGCGACCACCGAGGTCCCGTCGTCGCGCGAGCGATCGCGCTCGGGCTGCTCGCGGGTGCCCGACGCGAAGTACCAGTCGACCGCGTACGCGACCGCCGAGAGCCCGAACAGGAGGTACGCCAGTCCCTGAGTCCCCTGTAGCGATCGGACCCCGAACGTGACCGCCAGCCACGTCTGTGCGGAGTCGAGCGCCGACTGGAACGCCATCGCGGCCGTCCCGAGGTGGGGGATCACGACCACGCTCCCGCCGACGGTGAACGCCTTGGCGACGACATCCGCGTCCTGAACGATCGGCTCGCCCCCGTCCTGGTCGGTGAAGGGGTTGTTGTCGCCCCGCGTGACGTACCCCCGCTCCGTCTCCTCGACGACGCGGTGGGTCGTCAGGCCGCCTCCCTCGATCTCCTGGGCGTCGAAGGTGACCACGTCGCCGGGACCGATCCCACCGGCGAGCGGCGCCGGAATGGCGATGAAACCGTCTCCGGGGGCGAGCGTCGGCTGCATGCTCCCAGTCTCGACGAAGCTGAGGAGCACCGGCTGCCCGAGGTACTGCCCCACGATGAGCGAGACGACGACGAGCACGACGCCGACCTGCAGCGCGATCGAGAGTGTGCGTTTGATGGACATGTGTTATCGATGTATCGTTGTGCCCGCCCCGCGTCGTCACGCATTTTCGCGCCGAAGACCGCGCTGTCGACTGCATCGGTGACCGCGCTGTCGACTGCACCGGCGACGACGCCGACGAGCGAAGTGGCGTCGTTCGTGTTGTGTCGTCGTCAGGTATCGTCGATCCGTGAATGTCATTGGGTCGTTATAAATTCGTGGTTCCAAGCAGGAACCGTTGCGAGCGAGGGTCGCCATGTCGCGAGCGCGTCGTCGCTCCGAGGCAATCGTTACTCCTCGAACGCGCCGCTCGCGAGCAGCGCGAACGGCCCGATGAACGCGAGACAGAAGCCGAGCAGGTGGACGTACAGGTTTACGACGCTCCCCTCGCCGGTCGGGTCGGCGGGGAAGCCCACGACCGGGTAGCCGACGGCCAGTACCGCGCCGGCGACGAACAGGTCGCCGTACCCTGGACGCGACGCGATATCGCGAATCCGCCCGAGCGTCGAGCGGTGAAGCCGAATCCCCGCGCTCGACGCGTAGAGAACCCCGAGCAGGACGCCCGCGATCGCCGTGGCGATCCCCGCGAGGCCCACCCCGTCCGTCGACCGCGGGAGCGCGAGCAGCGCGATCCACCCAACCAACGGGAAGAACGCCGCCGGAAGTGCGCGTATCGGCGCCGACGGGACAAACCGTTCCCGGGCGTACACGCCCAACAGGAGCGGAAGCAGTCCTGCTAGCGCCATGTTGATCCCGGAGAAGCCGAAGCTGATCGCGTCGCGAGGGACCGCCAGGTTCAGCGCCGAGAGCGCGACCGGAAACGCGAACAGGAACGTCACCAGCGCCGTGAGGAAGAACCGCCGGTGAGCGCTCAACACTGCGAGCGCGTATCCGACGGCGGCGAGCACGGCGTACCCGACCGCGTTGCCGGCGAGGTGGCTCGCGTCGAGGTGGACGAAGTGGGACGCGAACGCGGTCGCGAGGGTCGGATCGGTGTACGAGAACGCGAGCCCTCGCCGAACCGGCTCCGGCAGCGCGAAGACGGCGAGCAGCGCCCCCGGAGCGAGGAGCAGCAGCAGCACGTCGACGGCGCGGACGCTCGCCGCCAACTCTGCCTGAAAGCCGCTGCTCGCGGCCGCGGTCGCATTCTCCTCCGATCCGCCGTTCGACTCGTCGTCCGTCCCCTCGTCCGACTCGCCGTCTGGTCCGTCGGTCGACAGCGTTCTCACGGTTCCATCCTCGCGAACCAGCGTATAAGGGTTGACGCCCGCACGGCACGCCGATCGAGACGACAGCTGACCGGTGGTTCACAGTCATACACACTCACCGTGGGATCCGGCGAACCAGCGCGCCGGCCGCAACGGCCAAGACGAGGAGCGCAAGCAGCCCGCCGAGCTCCGCGAGGTCGATACTACCGGGCTCTTCGGTCGGGTCGTCGTCGGCCGAAACGTCGTCGGGCGCAGTGTCACCGGTCGCAGCGCCGGTATCGTCCGAACTCCCCGCCTCGACGGCCTCGTTCGCGTCGCCTCCCGCGTCGCTTCCGGCATCGCCGACGAGCAGGGTGCCAGCCGACGTTCCGTCGACCGCGAGTTCGTAGTTCCCCGCCGCCTCGACGGTGGTAGCGAGTTCAATCGTCGCCGTCTCGTTCGGAGCGAGCGCGACCGTCTCGTTCGCGATCGGAGCGCCGCCGGCGGTCAGCGTGACCGTCTCCTCGCTCGCCGCACCCCCGCCGTTGTTAACCGTCGCCCGGACGGTCGCCTCGTCTCCGGGGTCGATCGCCGTCGGCTCGACGACCGCGTCCGTGACATCGAACCGAGGGGCCCGCTCCGCGACCGCGAACGTAGAGAACTTCTCAGTCGTCGCGCGGAAGTGCACGCGGTCCGTCGGAAGCCCTTGGAGCCGGACCGTCTCGTCGTCGACGACCGCAACCGGCTTCTCGTTCCACTCGCCCGCGTCGGTCTGCCGGTAGAACGTCACGTCCGCGGGATCCGTGTCCGTCGCGTTGAGGCGATCGCGGTCCATGCTGAATCGGACCGTCATGGCGTCAACCGCGTCGGGCTCGAAGTCGTACTCCAGCGCGAGGTATGCCACCGAACGCGGCGTGGTCGGCGCGTCCAGCGCGCTCCCGTTTTCAGGGGGATCCCGACTCCCCGCCGCGTGCAGTTCGACGCGCTCGTTCCCGACGCCCTCCAAGTCGAGTCCGTCGAGAGTCACGTCTCCGCCGTCGAGTTCCATCCCGTCTGACCCGAACCGGACGGTGTCTCCGTAGCCGATGTCAGACGCGACGAACTCCCGGCGGTTCGCGTCTGGTGCACTCATCATCGTGGTCGGACCGCCCCCGGTCGACGACCCCGAGTCGCCCTCGATGTCCGCAGTCTCGGGGTTCGCGATCGTCGCGTTGATCGAGAACTCGTCGGCGCCCAGTTGCGTCCCTGCAACCTCACCGCGGGTGTCGATCGAGAGCCCGATCCCGACCGACTCGTTCGGCGCGAGCGTGACGTTGTTCGTTTCTCCCTCGATCGACTCGCCGTTCGCGAGGAAGGTGACGCTCTCTCCCTCGTGGTCGATCCACACGTGTGCGTACTCGTCGGCCGTGTACGTGATCGTGAAGACGCCGTCCGCCGACGCGAGCGCGCCGGCGTTGACGCCCTCGAAGTCCGGCGAGAGGTTCGGGTTCGTCGCCGAGACGTCGACGACGATCTCGTCGTCGTCATTTAAGTAGGCGTAGTTCCCGTTGGGGCCGTCGGCCGGCTGGACCGCGAGCCGCTCTTCCGCGAAGGTGTCGGCCGGGCCGTCGAGCACCGTCGCACCCGTGGCGAACGCCAGCGACCCTGCGGCTACGAGGAGGAGAGCATAGGCAAGAGTTCGATGAGCGTTTATCATAGTTATCTCTGGAGTTTCCTTACACTCCGGCGTGTTGTTGGGTTGATGAGTACACCAGCATATCGTATTGACACACTAGAAGCTCTTCTGGGAGACCCTGAAAAGAGAAGGCTCCCGACATAGTCGGCGGAGGGTCACCATCCTCCGGAGAACTCCCCGTGAGGAAGAACACACCTGCTACCAACGGCAGCAGGAGCAGGACGATGAGTGCCGTTCTACGGCGGTCCACGGGGAATCGTCAATCCCTCAGTTGTTCTCCTGATTCTCGCCTTCCAGGGTGGTATCTCCAGTCGCACCAGCGTCGGTCTTGACAGCCTCGTTCGTGACTCGAACTTGGACTGTCCCGGTTTCACGGATGTAGCCCGGCGGGTCGATGGTACCATCAGCACCCTGAATCGTACTCTGAACGTAGAACGTGACTTCGGTCAGTTCCGGACCATCGCCTTCCGTCGTGTCCTCGAAGTCGGACGCCTCCCAGTTGGAGTTCGCCAGCACGTCCATTGCGGGTAGGTCCCAGTGGACTTCACCCGCTCGGGTGTCCATCGACCCGACATCGGAAACGTTCTTCCGGAGGTTCGGGTTGTTATCGTACAGACCGTCACTGAGCGAGGACCCCTGACCGTCGGGGCCAAACACACCGAACTGAAGGCGGACTCCTTCGGCAGGCTCATCCAGTCCGTCGTATTCCACAGCGACTTCGGGTTCGACTTTATACCCATCGATGGTACCGCCATCAGTCGTGATTTCCGCATTGGAGATGTCGAACGTGCCCACCTCCGCCTGTGCTGCTGCGCTACCAGACGTAGCGAGAACACCCGCACCGGCTGCACTTGCTGTTACTCCAATACCTCCAACCGTCTTCAGCAGGTCGCGTCGGTCCATAGTTGTCAAATACCGTTTGGTCGTTTGCGCCGTTCCCGATCGCACCGAACTGCTCTGGTCACACCGAACTACGATCCTATCGGGCCGGGCCGCAACGTATCCCCATATGCGAGTTTCCCATATCGTTATGAATTTCCAGAAACAGTTCCGGGCAAGACAGAAGATCCGGTCGGCGGCTTCCGCCCCTGCCTGAATCCCGATCCGATCGCTTCAGGCCCGGCCTGAGACCCACTCATAACGCAGTCAGGCCCGGCCTGAACCGGCAATCGTTGCAGCTGATATACTATCTAATTTGATATAATCTGGCAAGTGACGAGCAATACCTCGGCGTTTTTAACCTCCCGTAAATGTTGAATTCTGTGTTTATGAGCCTTGAGGAAGTAGAATAATCCATCTGCGCCAACTCTTATTAGAACGGCAAGAAAGTTTAGCTGGCAATCATATCCCCGGGATTTATGTTGGCGTACTCATATGTGTCTGACAGAAATGGCGTCGGTACAGCAGATCGATGGGGGGACCGGAGAACCGACGACAGAGATTACCGATGACGAGCTGTTCGACGTGCTGTCGAACCAGCGACGGCGGTTCGCGGTACACCTGTTGAAACGCGAGACAGATGACTCGATCGCCATCGGCGAGATGGCCGAACAGATCGCCGCTTGGGAGAACGACATCGACATGACGGAGATCACGGGCAGCGAGCGCAAGCGCGTTTACACTGCGCTCCAGCAGTCGCACCTGCCGAAGATGGACGAGGCCGGCGTCGTCGAGTTCAACAAGAGCCGGGGGATCATCGAGCCGACCCCCGCGCTGACCGACATCGACCTCTACATGGACGTGGTGAAGGGCAAGGAGATCCCGTGGAGCGACTACTACTTGGGGCTCTCCGGGGTCGCCGTCGCGCTCGCCGGTGCGGTGTGGCTCGGCGCGTGGCCGTTCGTCCTCCTGCCGGAGTTCGCGTGGACGGTTGCGATCGTCGTCGCCTTCGCCTTCTCGGCGATCACACACAAGTACTACACCGCGAAGATGAAGATGGGCGAACCCGAGGACCCCCCCGAATTAGTGTGAGGGATCCGGTTTCAGGCAGTCGTTGCGGGTCTTCCGGGTGCGTATAACCATAGGGACAGAACGCGTTGGAGAACCTGAACGAAGCGTGGATCATACATGAAACGACGACACCTCATCTTCCTGCTCGGCGGCACAAGCTCCGGCGCGATGAGCGTCGGCACCGGCGCGTTCAGCAGCATGGAAGCGGAGCGCGGGGTGGAGGTGAACGTCGTTCCGGACGACGAGGCGTACGTCGGATACGACAATCCGAGCGAGGGACAAGACGCGGTCAGCGTCTCGGACGGCGAGTCGATAGAGCTTGTCCTTATTAAAAATCGATTCTCCGGAGACGCCCGGATCTCGATCGTCGATGTCGATGTCACGGTGGTGCCTGACGAAGGGGACTCTCCGCGGATCGAGGACGTTGAATTTCCCGAAGCTGAGTTTGGCGTTGGTGAATCGGAATCGATCACCGGGACCGCCGCATGCGACGAGGACACAGGCAGTGCCGACATTGAGGTCAGCGTTCGCCTCACAGGCAGCGGCGTCAGCGCAGAGCTATTCGGCGACACGGAAACGCGGCGGTTCAAGATTGAGTGCGATCCAGACCCAACAGTGACGGGCGTCGACTTCCAGGGGAAAGGAAACGCCGAGCTGCTGGCGGACGGCAGCGGCACCGTCGACGTACAAGTGTACTACGTCGATGGCGACAAAGTTCGCGTGACCGGTTCCGAACCGGTCGACGTGAAACACAAGCTGAAAAAGGAGACATCCATCGACGGCGAGACCATCGCCGGTGTCCGTGTCGTCGGGACTGAGGGCGTGTACGTACACCCACAGTTCGATCAAAGCGAGTGTGATGTCGCATCGGACACAGGCAACGGAAACGGCGTGTCCGGCGGCGAAGTGACCGAGACGAGTGACGAGGCGTTCGACGGCTGCCTCGCTGACGACGATTAGCGACTTTTCCGTCCTCACCGGTCACCAGGATCGGTACCGTATGAGCGGCCAACACCCAGCCCGCCAGAACCTTCAGCGATCCGCAGCGTCAAGAGCGGTCACGCCCCGCGGATCGTCGTGGATTGGTGCGCCTGAACCACCGCAGACCGCTCTTGAAGCCGGTTCAGAACAGCCCAGAGAATCTTCCGTTGACTCATAACGATAGTGGGTACGCTCCATGGGTGAAGTAGAGCGACCCCGGTGACACGGGATGTCTCGTGTCCTCGGACGCGGGTCGCGTGCGGTAACAGAGGTATACCAACCATGGAACGACGCAAGTTCATCATCGGTGCAGGTGCATTGGCTACAGGAAGCGCGGCTGCGATGGGTACGGGAGCAGTAACGTCCTCAACCATCAACGACCGCAAAGCGACTATTTCAGTCACAGACGACTCTAACGGACAAGTCGGACTATTGGCAAACGAAGATACAGATCTAGTGTACGAGAACGAGGAAGGTGAGCTAACCATCGATCTCTCTCAGGGTATTGGCAGCGGAGTTAACACGAACTCTGAGTTTGCTATTGGGGGTGATAATACGTTCCCCGCGGCATTTACAGTTGTCAACCAGAGCCCGGATGATGTTGTGATCAATGTCGAATTTGAGCTTGACCACCCTGCAGATGCGGGTGATTCGTCTATACAAGTTGTTGCTGTAATGGATTACTCTGATGCAAACAAAGGCCCCAACGGACCAACAGTGAATTCAGACAACCCATCTATTACGCACAGCTCTGCTGACTCTTCCTTATCAAATGGCCCCGAAGGGCTAGTTGAACCTAGCGAATTTATGCGTATCTCGCTTATTGTCAATGCAGTTGATGATGGTGACGATCTGAGTGGAAGCTTTTCGATCACAACTGAATAATATCTAGAGTAGAACAATATTTAGTATATTTGTGAATAGAGAAGGAATTACCAAACAGATAATCCTCAGTTTTCATACAGTACTCTCAGTGTCTCTCACAGACTCCAACGGCAGACTGGTCATCGTGTCGCTATCGATACGAGCTCGACCGCCCCGTTCAGGTGCCCTTATGTATCCCCCGACCGGATCCGCGAGCATGGACGATCACTCCCACGAACCCGACCCGGAGAAGCGCGTGACTGCCCCCATGCAGGAGTTCGGGGCCCGCGAAGTCGGCATCGGCGCGGCCGTCACCCTGATCGGACTGCTGATCGCGTACGTCATTCCGTTCCTGTTCACGTTCTGATCGACGACGCCGCTCGCGATTTGTAAACTGACCGAGAACCACCGACAGCGACCCGCTTACCGCGGGTACCAGGCGAGCGGGTGGTCCGCGGTGAGGTCGAGGCTCACCGGTTCGTCGAGGTCGAACTCCTCGACGTGGTTGTGCAGGCAGTGGACGACGTCGCCGGACTCCAGTTCCACGCGGTAGACGAAGGAGGGACCCACGTACTGCCGCGAGACGATGATCCCGTCGGCCAGTTCGGCGGTTGCAGGGGTCGCTCGCAGGTCGTCGGGACGAACGAGCACGTCGACGGGCGTACCGTCGTAGACGGTGTCGTACCCCTCTAGCGTGACGGCGTCGAACCGGCCGATTCCGGTTTCGACTTTCCCGTCGCGGAGGTGGCCCTCCAGGAACGACGCCCGGCCGAGGAAGGAGGCGACGAACTTCGACTCGGGTCGCTCGAAGACGGCCTCCGGGCGGCCGACCTGTTCGATCTGCCCGTCGTTCATGACGGCGACGCGGTCGGAGATAGAGAGCGCCTCCTCCTGATCGTGAGTGACGGAGACGGCGGTCACGCCCGCGTCCTTCAGGATGCGGCGGACCTCCTCGCGCATCTCCACGCGGAGGCGCACGTCGAGGTTCGAGAACGGCTCGTCGAGCAACAGCACGTCTGGCTCGGGCGCGAGCGACCGGGCGAGCGCCACGCGCTGTTTCTGTCCGCCCGAGAGCTGGTCGGGCGTCTTCTCGCCGTGTTCGGGCATGTCGACCAGTTCGAGCAGGTCGTCGACGCGCGCCGCGGTCGCCTCCTCGTCCGCGTCCTCCAGTCCGAACGCGATGTTCTCGCGGACGGTGAGGTGCGGGAACAGCGCGAAGTTCTGGAAGACGATGCCGACGTCGCGCTGCTCCGGCGGGACGAACGCGCCGTCGCCGGCGACGGTCTCGCCGCCGAGCGTGATCCGGCCCTCCGTCGGCTCCTCTAACCCGGCGATTGTCCGGAGCGTCGTCGTCTTGCCGCACCCGGAGGGACCGAGGAACGTGAGGAGTTCGCCGGGGCGCACGTCGAGCGACACGCCGTCGACGGCGGTCTCGGGGCCGAACTCCTTCGTGACCGCCGACAGCGACAACACCGAATCCGGCTCGGACTCGGCGGGCGTCCCACTCGTCTCCCCGCTCGACCGTCTCGTGCCGACTGATTGCGTTTGTGCCATCGATGTATCGGGCGCCACGTCAGGCGTCGTCCCGTAATTGCCACTATATATTTTAGGAATGCCTAAAAGCATATCGCTCGCTTTTCAGCGGTGACAACTCGGGACGACGCTCTGTGACCGTCGCAGTTCAGGCCAGTTCGCGCTCGATCACGCCGCGCAGCTCGCGGATCGCGTCCGCGTCGAGCGCGACCGACTCGTCGCCGACCGAGAGCGATAGCGTCCCGTCGGTCGTCACCTCGCCGAGTCGGAGAACGGGGACGTCGCCGGCGAGGTCCGCGACCGCCTCGGGGTCGGTCGTCTGGACGACGAGCCGACCGGGCGTCTCCTCGAAGGCGGCGACGCGGTCGGGAAGCGTCACGTCCGCGCCGGCCGCGTCGGCCACCAACTCCGCGAGCGCGACCGCGAGTCCGCCGTCGCTCACGTCGTGGGCCGCGAGCGTCGACTCGTGGCGCGCGATCGCCGCGAGCGACGCGATCAGGTCGGCGAGCGCGGGAGAGTCGGAACCGGAGTTGGAGTCGGGAAGCGCCGGGAACCGGTCGGACCCACCCACCTGCGTGAGGTACTCAGAGCCACCGAGGGCGTCACCGCCGGCGCCGACGAGCAGGAGTTCGGAGTCGGCCGCGTGCTCGCCGTCGAGGGCGGCCGGCGGAGCGTCGTACCCCTGTTTGGTCCCGAGCAGCGCGAGCGTCGGGGTCGGCGGGATCGGCCCCTCAACGCTGTCGTTGTACAGCGACACGTTGCCGCCGACGACGGGCGCGTCGAGGGCGGCGCAGGCGTCCGCGAGCCCGTCGACGATCCCCTCGAACGCGCCGTACACGTCCGGCTTCTCCGGGTTGCCGCCGTTGAGGCAGTCGACCGCCGCGAGCGGGACCGCGCCCTTCGCGGCGAGGTTGGTCGCGTTTTCGAGGGCAACGGCGCGAGCGCCCTCGTACGGGGCGGTCTCGGTCCAGTTCGGGTTCGCACCCGACGAGAGCGCGAGCCCGACGCCCTGCTCGTCCGGGGCGAGGTCGGCCGCGTCGCTCGACGCGGTCTCTCTGATCGCCATGATCGCGGCGTCGTCGCCGGGTTTTATCGCGGTACGAGCGCCGACTTCGTGGTCGTACTGGCGGTAGACCCAGCGTTTGCTCGCGGTCGAAGGGGCGGCGACGACCGACTCGACGGCCTCGTCGAGCGCGGGCGCCGGGTCCGGGAGGTCACGGGTCGGCTGCGTCGGTGCTTCGCTCGCGAGGTCGTTCATCGGGGCGCCGTCGGCGAGGAACTCGGCGTCGACGTCGACGACGGTTTCGGGCCCGGAGTCGGAGGCGTCTCCCTCGGCGTCGCCGGCGAACGTACAGACGTAGTTCCCGTCGGTCACGTCGCCGATGACCGAGCAGCCGAGGTCGAACCGGTCGGCGAGCGCCGCGACGCGGTCGACGTCCTCGGGGGCGACCTCGTAGCACATCCGCTCTTGGCTCTCGGCGAGCAGGATCTCCATCGCGTTCATGTTCGGCTCGCGCTGGTGGACGGCGTCGAGGTCGATCCGGGCGCCGAGCCCGCCCTTCGCGACGAGCTCCGAGGAGGCGCCGCCGAGTCCGGCCGCGCCGAGGTCCCGCGCCGAGCGGACGAGGTCCTCGTCGACGAGCGCCTCGTTGCACTCGATCAGCCGCTTTTCCGCGTACGGGTCGCCGACCTGCACCGCGGGGCGGTCCTCCGTCTCGGCGTCTTCGGCGAGGTCCTCGGAGGCGAACGACGCCCCACCGAGTCCGTCGCGCCCGGTGCCGTTACCGACCAGAACCAGCTTGTTACCGGGCTCTTGGGCGGTGGCGGTGACGAGTCGCTCCTCGTTCGTGAGGCCGACGCAGGCGACGTTGACGAGTGGGTTCCCTTCGTAGCCGGCGTGGAAGGCGACGCTGCCGCCGACGGTCGGGACGCCGATGCAGTTACCGTAGTGGGAGATCCCCTCGACGACGCCCTCGAAGAGGTACCGCGAGCGCTCGCGGTCGAAGCCGCCGAAGTACAGCGAGTCGAGGAGGGCGATCGGGTACGCGCCCATCGACATGGTGTCGCGGACGATGCCGCCGACGCCGGTGGCGGCCCCGTCGAACGGGTCGACGAAGGAGGGGTGGTTGTGGCTCTCAACGCCGAAGGTGACGTACTGGTCGCCGTAGTCGTCGGCGTCGCGGTCGGCGGGCGGCGTGTCGGCGGCCGCGGGCTCCGGCAGCGCGAGCACGGCCGCGTCGTCGCCGGGACCGACGACGACCTGATCGCCCTCGCTGTCGAACGCCGACAGGAGGGGACGCGAGGAGCGGTACGCGCAGTGCTCGCTCCAGAGGTTCTCGAACAGCGCGACCTCGGCCGTCGTCGGTTCCCGGCCGAGCTCGGCGGCCACGAGCTCGTGGTCCGGTTCGGGCAGACTCATTCACTTACGTGATTATCGAGGTGGTTTGAATGCTTTTCTATGTGCACGTTCGTGTGGTGTCTCCGCGTCGAGTCGTTAGGCCGACCCCACATCTCGCACCCACTCGCGGAGCGTGAACCGGTCGTAGGGGATCTCGCGTTCCACCGCCCACTCCGCGTCGTCCCAGGCGGGGAAGTACGTGTCGCCCTCGTAGGCGCCGTCGACGTGGCTGAGGACCATACGGTCGACGTGGGATGCGAACAGGTCGTAGATGCCGCCACCGCCGAGAACGTAGACGGTCTCGTCGAGAAAGTCGCCGTCGGCGAGGATCCGGCGGGCCTGTTCGATCGCCTCTTCGGCGCCGCCGGCGACGACCGCGGACGGTGCGTCGACCGACGACACGCTACGACTCACGACGATCTGGCGGGCGCCGGGGAGGTCGTCGCGCATCGAGTCGAAGGTCCGTCGGCCGAGGATGACGGGCGAGCCCGCGACGCGCTCGCGATACTGCCGGACGTCCGCCTCGATATGGGGCCACGGGACTTCGCCGTCCCTGCCGATCACCCGATTCTCCGCGAGCGCCGCGACGCTGACGAGTTGCATGGGGTTCGTAGGGACGGCGGCAGCAAAAAAAGAGCGGGCGGGCGTGCGCTCGCTACTCAGCCAACCCGAGCAGGTCGAACGGGTAGCCGTTGTCGTTGGCGTCGGCCTGGTCGTAGACGACGCGGGCGGCCGCGACGTCCTGGATCGCGAGGCCGGTCGAGTCGAAGACGGAGACGCCCTCGACGCCGCCGACGCGGCCCGGTCGGTTCCCGACGACGATCTCGCCGATCTCGCCGTAGATGTCGGCGTCGGTGAGCGTGCCAGCGGCGTACGGGACGTTGATCTCGCCGGAGTGGGTGCACTGTTCGTGATCGTCGATGACGACGGTGGCGTCGAGCAGGAGGTCGTCAGCGAGTTCGTGTTTTCCCGCGGCGTCGGCGCCCATCGCGTTGATGTGCGTGTGCTCGCCCACGTCGTCGGGGCCGACGATGGGGCTCTCGACGGGCGTCACCGTCGAGAGGATGTCGCAGTGGCCGGCCTCCGCGATGGAACCGGCGCGGACGTCGAAGCGGTCCTCGAAGGCGTCGATGAAGTCGGCGACGCGCTCCTCGTCGAGGTCGCTGATCACGACCTCCTCGATGTCGCGGACCTCGGCGATCGCGTCGAGTTGTGTGTACGACTGGACGCCTGCCCCGATGATCCCGAGCGAGGTCGCGTCGGGGACCGCGAGGTGGTCGGTGGCGACGGCGGCGGCCGCACCCGTGCGCTTCATCGTCAGCGTCGTCCCGTCGAGGATCGCCAGCGGGAAGGCCGTCTCTGGGTCCGAGTAGATCATCGTCCCCATCACCGTCGGGAGGTCGTGGTCGGTCGGGTTGTCGGTGTGGACGTTCACCCACTTGATCCCGGCGGCGTCCCAGCCGGCGTCCTCGGCGGTGTCCTCGGTGCGGACATCGAGGTAGGCCGGCATCGACCGGAAGTCGCCGTTGTACTCGGGCAGGTCGATGTACGACTTCGCCGGCATCTTGGCGTTTCCGCGCTCGTAGGCGGTGAAGGCCCCTCGAACCGCATCGATGACGCGATCCATGCGGGCGTTCTCGTCGACGTCGTCGCTATTGAGAAGCAGCGTCTGCATGTCACAAAATTTGCCGGACGGTATTTAGAGGCTTCCGGATCGGCGGCGACTGCGGGGCAGACGGAACGAGGGATCCGCGGACACGACAACAGTCTGACCGTGCGGCGGCGCTCGGCGGTCGGCGTCAGAGAACGAAAAAGAACGGGAAAACGCGTGAACGTACAGTCGATCGACGGTGCCTCGGAGTCGTCAGCACGGTGGGGGTGGGGCGTCTCCGTCCCGGCGTTACATCGCCCCGCCCATGCCGCCCATGCCGCCCATCCCGCCGGCCGGGGCGCCGCCCTCGCCGCCGCCGGAGGTGGACAGGTCGCCCGCCGAGATGATGTCGTCGATTTTCAAGACGAGGTTCGCGGCCTCGGCGGCGGAGGCGATCGCCTGCTCTTTCGCGTGGGCCGTCTCGACGACGCCGGCTTCGGTCGTGTTTTCGACCTCACCGGAGAAGACGTTCAGCCCGGCGTCGGTGTCGCCGGCCTCGTGAGCCGCGCGGAGGTCGACGAGCAGGTCGATGGCGTCGAGCCCGGCGTTCTCGGCGAGCACGCGCGGGATCAGTTCCAGCGAGTCGGCGAACGCCTCGACTGCGAGCTGCTCGCGGCCGGAGACGGAGTCGGCGTAGTCGCGGAGTCGGCTCGCAAGCTCAACCTCGATAGCGCCGCCGCCGGGGAGCGTCCGACCGTCGGAGACGGTCGTCGCGACCACGTCGATGGCGTCCTCGATGCCGCGCTCGAGCTCGTCGACGACGTGCTCGGTGGTGCCGTACAGGAGCAGGGTGACGCCGTGGGAGTCCTCGCCCTCGACGTAGAAGAGCCCCTCCTCGGTGTCGCGGGTGATCGTGCCGGTCGCGAGGTCGTCAGCGGACAGCGAATCGAGGTCGCTGACGATCGGCGCGCCGAGCACGTTCTTGAGGAACGCGAGGTCGGATTTCTTCGTGCGGCGGACCGCGAGGATGCCCTCCTTCGCGAGGTAGTGCTGCGCGAGGTCGTCGATGCCCTTCTGACAGAAGACGACATCGGCGCCCGAGTCGACAATCTGGTCGACCTTCTTGCGGAGCTGTTTCTCCTCTTGGTCGAGGAACTTCTGGAGCTGGTCGGGGGACTCGACGTTGACGGCGGTGTCCACGTCGGCCTCCTCGACCTCGATCGGATCGTTGAGGAGGAGCACGTTCGCCGATTCGAAGTCGGTCGGCATGTCGTCGTGGACGGGGTCCTTGTCGATGACGGCGCCCGAAAGGAGCCGAGACTGCCCGGCCGCGCGGCCGGTGCGGGTCTCGATGTTGAGGTTCTGGAGGTCGACGACGTGCGAGCCGTCGTCCGCCTCGACGGTGACGCCCTGGATCGCGCGAACGACCAGGTCCGCGAGCGTCTCCTTGTCGAGCTCCGCGCCCTTGCCGGTCATCGACGTCTCGGCGACGCTTTTCAGCGTTTCTGTGTCGTCGGAGTCGACCGCGGTAGCGACCTCGTCGACCTGCTCGCGGGCGTACTCGCTCGCGAGGTTGAAGCCCTTGATGACGGCGGTCGGGTGGATGTCCTGTTCGAGCAGGTCCTCGGCGTTCTTCAACAGTTCGCCCGCGATGGCGACTGCGCTCGTCGTGCCGTCGCCGGCCTCGTCCTCCTGCGTCTGGGCAACCTCGACGATCATCTCGGCGGTCGGGTTGTCGATGTCCATCGTCTGCAGGATGGTCACGCCGTCGTTCGTGATGGTGACGCCGCCCGTCGAGTCGACGAGCATCTTGTCCATCCCTTTCGGTCCGAGCGTCGACCGTACGGACTCGGCGACGCCGCGCGCCGCAGCGATGTTGTACTCCTGTGCGTCACGATCCTTGACGCGCTGGGCGTCGTCGCCCATGATGATCATCGGCTGACCCTGCTGCATTCGCTGGCTCATACAACGTTTGATTGATTGTGATTCTATATAAAGGCATCGTTGAATAGAGATCTGATGGCAGCGTCGACACGGCGGGAACAAACGTAGAAACCGCATGACTCCGCAGCCGTCTCGGGATATTTATGTGGGTAGTTAGCATGGATCTGTGTGACGACCAGATCGCGTCGAGAGGGCAGTTTATATACTCAACCTCGAGATTTCGTGCACAATCCGCTTACGGCAGTGACAGCGACGATTGAGAGCGGGAGTGGGTGTTGCAGACCGCCGCCAGCGACGTAATTTATAAATAACTGAGAGCGGCAGCGGTGGCTATTTATAAATGAACGGCTGCGGTGGCGCGCTCCGGTGAGCGCCCGGAAGGGCGCGAACCCGAGCGCGAGGGACGCCGCGAGCGGAGCGAGCGGCGAGGCTGGGGAGGTGTGAGGTGCGGGGCTGTGCGGTGCGGGCGGGACTCAAAGGGGCAGTCGCGAGGACGAAGCTCGGCGCAGCAAGCACCGCAGCGAAGGAGCGTCAGCGACTGAGCGAGGAGCACAACAAGCCGCGCGAGTCGTCGCGGCTGGGGCTTTGGAGTAGTTCACCGCGCCAGCAACGATATATAAACAGCCGACAGCAACATCACTCGTTCACTTATAAACGGCTACGCTAGCTCACTGACACACCCACTCCCGCACTCGATCAAGAAGCAGCGAAAATCCGCGTCGAGAATCGACCGCGATTCACCGATCGAATTCGACGTCGTCGGTGAGATACTCGGAATCGAGTTCGTCAAGCGTTGGCTCCGGCGGTTCCTCGGCGGCGGCGAGTTCGCGTCGGTTGAGGCGACTCTCCAGCTGTCGGCGCTTGTTCCGCCCTTTCCGCTCGCGACCCGATTTCGTGTCTGGCATCGTCATCCGTGACAATGACACCCACACTAATGAATCTTCTGGCGGTGCGGGCGTCGCCGTCGACATCGCTGTCGCCGACGCCGTTCGCATCATCGCTATTGTCGCCATCGCTGTCGCCGGTAATCAGCGGCCGACAGTCGGATCGAAAACGCGGTCGGCGGTGAGAACACAATCGCTGCTCGGTGCGAGACAAATCGGCAAAGAACGCCAGGAGAGGGATTTGAACCCCAGTCGTTTCGCTCGCTCCGCTCGCTTCACTCCCTGATTCAAATCCCCTCGTCCGGGTTCGTCGACGGCGGACTTACTCGTCGCTCCGCTCCTGGTTCGTAGTCGACAAAGAACGCCAGGAGAGGGATTTGAACCCCCGATCCCGGAAGGGAACACGCTTTCCAGGCGTGCGCCTTACCACTCGGCCATCCTGGCTCACTCCGAGATAATCCGGTGGGACTGTTAAGTCCTTCTTTTCGCCCGGAGTCGGTGCTCCGTCGTGTACGCGAGGGCGCCGGACGCGACGGCGATCCCTCCTGCGATCGCGAACAGGCCCGCGTACCCCACGGGCAGGTCGCCGACGCCGCCGACCAGCAGGTAGCCCTGCGCGAGGACGAGAAACGCGAATCCCCCGACGATCCCCCACAGCGCGGCCGACTTCGCGCGGACGCGCTTCGACAGCGGATCGGCCGATGATCCCCGACCCGCGCCGTCGCCACCGATCATCCTACTCGACGACCGCGACCGCCTCGATCTCGACACCGGCGCCCTTCGGGAGCGCCCCGGCCTGCACCGCCGAGCGGGCCGGCGGCGATTCATCGAAGTAGCCGGCGTACGTCTCGTTCATCTCGTCGAAGTCGTCGATGTCGGCCAGAAAGACCGTGGTCTTGAGCACGTCGGCGGGCGCCGCACCCGCCGCTTCGAGTACCGCCACGAGATTGTCGAGCGCCTGTTCGGTCTGGTCGGCGATCGACGCGTCGTCCAGAAGGTCACCGTCAGGGGTCAACGGGATCTGACCGGCAGTGAACACGAGGTCGCCGTTCGTCGTCGCCTGGCTGTACGCGCCGACCGCCGCCGGAGCCGCATCTGTGTGGATCGTCTCTTTCATACGGATTGCCGTTCGGTTGGCACCACTAAGAGTTCCCGGGACCGAATTGTGTTACTTGCTATATTGTGACATAAATTCAAGATTGACCCATGGTACCAAGCACCGTTGTACATATACGCTTCGACCGCTAACGGTCGAGACATGACGGGAGGTCACCTCGTCCCGATCGCCGCGATCCTCGCCGCGGTGATCCTGCTCAACCTCGCGATCACCTGGCTGCTCGTGCGGTGGGATCGCGACCCCACCGAGCTGTTAGGTGCGGCCCGGTACGCCCCAGACGCCGACTCCGACGACGGAGAGCCGCGGCCGACGACGCTCCGAACCGCCGCGGGCACTGAATTACACCTGTCCGGGTCCGATCCCGGCGACGGGCCGGACCCGCCGCCGCTCGACGTCGATGGGAAAACCGTCGTCTGTCGCCACTGCAGCGCAGAGAACCGACCGGGATATCGGTACTGCCGCTGGTGTGTCCGGTCGGGATTCGTCGACGACGACGCGGGTGCGGCGCCGGGATCGGCGATGACGGAAGGGTCGTTTTGAGCCGGCAACGCGTGGTCGTGTCGTAGACGAGGGACGATCAGTCGGCGTCGACGCGGCAGCCGCCCGAGTAGTCGATACCGTCGATCGTCTCGATGCCGTCGTCGCCACAGACCGGGCAGTCCGGGTTCCGCTGGTACGGGACCGTCTCGAAGGTCATGTCCATCGCGTCGTAAAACAACAGCCGGCCGTCGAGCGTCTCGCCCGCGTCGAGGAGGAGTTTGACGGCCTCCGTCGCCTGAATGCAGCCGACCGTGCCGGGGAGCACGCCGAGCACCCCCGTCGTCGCGCAGTCCGGGACCGTCCCCGGCTCGGGCGCCTCCGGGAACAGACACCGGTAGCAGGGTCCGTCGGGAACGAGCGTCGTCGCCTGTCCCTCGAACTTGTAGATGGCCCCGTGGACCACCGGGATACCCTCGATCCGGGCCGTGTCGTTGACGATATACCGAGTGCGGAAGTTGTCTGCGCAGTCGACGACGAGGTCGTAGTCGCCAATCAGCTCACGGGCGTTCCCCTCGTCGAGGCGCATTTCGTGGCGCTCGACCGCGACGTCGGGGTTGAGCCGGTCGACGTACCGCGCCGCGGACTCGACTTTCGGCTCGCCGACGTCCGCGTCGCCGTGGATCACCTGCCGCTGGAGGTTCGAGCGCTCGACCACGTCGTCGTCGACGATGCCGATGGTGCCGACGCCGGCGGCCGCGAGGTACTGGATGACCGGGGCGCCGAGCCCGCCCGCACCGAGCACGAGAACGCGCCCGTCGAGGAGGCGTTGCTGCCCCTCGGGACCGACTTCGTCCATGATAACGTGTCTGGAGTAGCGGTCGAGCTGCGTGGCGTCGAGCGAGAGACTCATGTCAGAGTGTGAGCGGTGGTGGCGTATAACGGCTTTCCCGGGGCGGCTGTACGGACGGCACGGAAAGCGACGCAAGTGTCGGCGGCGCGAATGGCGCGGAAAGCGATCCAGACACCGGTGTCGTCACTGAACCGGTGAGACAAAATAAAACGTGATCGGCGACGCGATCGAACGTCGAACACTCCCGAAACGGGAGTTGAACGTGAACGGGCGGGGGAGTTACTTGCCCTGCCGGTTGTTGCTCGTGACGCTCGGGCGCGTGTTCTCGGTACCCTTGCCACGCGTGCGCTGCCCGCGACCCTTGGTCCCGGCGGAGGTGAGTCCACGGAAGGCGCGGCCCTTGTGGTCGTCCGAGGTGATCCAGCCGAGATCGCCGTCGTTCTCGATCGCGGGGTGGTTCGGGTCCACCAGGATCACTTCGTGCCACTTCTGGGAGCCGTCCTCACCGACCCAGTAGGAGTTGAGCACGCGGAGGTTGCGGTACTTACGCGAGGCGCGCTCCTCGGAGATGCGTTGGATCGACTTGCGCCGCGAGAGGCGGTTGACGCCCTGGCGCTTGGAGCGGCGGCCCGCCTTGTGGCGCTGTTTGCGCGAACCGCCCTTGCGGACGCTCACGCGAGCCACGACGATGCCCTGCTTGGCCTTGTAGCCGAGTTCGCGGGCCTTGTCGAGACGGGTGGGGCGCTCGATGCGCTCGATGGCGCCCTGGTCGCGCCACTCCTGCTTGCGCTGCCACTGCAGTTCCGCCAGTTTCCCCTCCTTGGGGGACCGCCATGCGTCCTTGATGTGCGAGTAGAAGCTTCGTGCCATTGGTGTATCCGCGGACGGTTGCGATTCAGCCGCGAGGCGGCCACATGTCGTCTCGTCCCGGGCACGGGGAGTACGTCCCCGGCGCCGGTGGCGAGTGCCCGCTGTGTCCGCACCAGCGAGTTGCTCGTACTTCCGTCGGTTCGCTGTTAAGCGCTTCGCTCCAGGGATTGCATGCGTATGGGTGACAGACAGCGATCGGCAGAAGGACACAACTGGCGACCCGAACAGAGACAGGGCGGAACAGCGCCGCGACAGTCGGTCTGTCGACTGTGTTCGAAAGTGACAGATTCGCTGCTTCGGGCGGGGCCGCCGTCGCACGGGCAGCGGAGCCGGGAACCGTCGCGGGGCGACAGTGCCCTCGCGAAGTTTGACCACGGCGCGCCGATCTCGATGCCAAGTCGGGACGATGGCGGACCGCAGTCGGCCGGATTCCGCTCGGCGACGACACCCGAGAAACGCTCGGCAACCTATGAATAGTTGTCGGCGGTGGGTCGACGTCGCTCACGCCGCCTGTGAGCCCGCGCCCGACCGCGCGAATCGGGTCGCTCGATACTCTTCGACGAATACACGGATAATAACCCTCTTTATCCTCCCCGCGGAGAAGTCGGTATGCCAAAGATCAGCGTCGAGATTCCCGGCGAGTTGCTCGACGACCTCGACGAGCACGTCGGCGACGACGGGAAGTTCGTGAACCGCAGCGACGCCGTCCGCGCGTCCATCCGCAAGACGCTGGACGTACTGGACGAGATCGACGCGCGCCACGATCGGCTCGCCGACGGCGACGACGCCAGCGATGAGTAAACGGGCCGTCGCGGGCACCGACGGTCCGTTCGCGACCGATCCCCTCGACCGCACCGCGGTGGCCGCGGTCGGGCTGATCACCCTGTTCGTCGTCGCGCTCGCGACCGCGCAGGTGACCGCCGCGAAGGTGATCGCCTTGCCGCTGCCGTTCGGGCTCCCCGTGGTCGGCCCCGAGATCACGCTGCCGGGCGCCGCGCTCGCGTACGCGCTCACCTTCCTCGCGTCCGACTGCTACGCCGAGCTGTACGGCCGCCGCGCCACGCAGGTCGTCGTCAACGTCGCGTTCCTCGCGAACTTCCTCGTGCTCGCGCTGGTGTGGTCGACGCTCGCGGCGCCGGGGATCGATCCCGAGATCGCCGCCGCCTTCGACACCGCGCTCGGCCCCGCGACCAACGTCGTCGCCGGGAGCCTGCTCGCGTACCTCGTCAGTCAGAACTGGGACGTGTTCGTCTTCCACGCGATCCGCGACCGCACCGGCCGGAACATGCTGTGGCTGCGCAACATCGCCTCGACCGCCACGAGCCAGGCGCTCGACACCGCGATCTTCGTCGGCGTCGCGTTCTTCGCCGCCCCCACCCTGTTGGGCGTCGGCGACCCGCTCCCGCCCGCGGTCCTGCTCTCGCTCGGGCTCGGTCAGTACCTCCTCAAGCTCGCGATCGCCGTCCTCGACACACCGATCGTCTACCTCGTCGTCGGCGCCGCCCGCCGCGAGTAGGCGACCTCTCTTCTTGCTCGCCACTCAGTCGCCAATCGCCCGCCACTCAGTCCCCACTCAATCGCTGCCGACCGCCAGCGCCCGCGCGGGCGACGCCGGCAGGTCGGTGGACACGCGCTCGAAGGAGTCGCCGGCGTCGCCGGTACGGTACAGCCCCTCGTTGTGGAGCGCCCAGATATCGCCGGGCGACTGTCCGCTCGCGAGCACCGCCCGGAAGGTCCCCTCACCCGTGGGTATTCCGCGATCGGTGAGCCGCTCGAATCCCGCTCCGTGTCGGTAGCGGTAGAGGTACGCCTCGCCGCGACTGTGGGCGGCGGTCGCCCCGGCGGCCGCGCTGACGAGCGCCGTCGTCGGGTCCCCGGGGTCGACCGCGAGCCCCCAGACGTACCCGTGATCCAGCCCCTCGTCGACGACGCGCCACGACTGTCCCCGGTCGTCGCTCGCGGCGAATCCGTCGCCCGCGGCCGTATAAACGCGGTCGGGTGCGTCCGGGTGCGTCGCGAGCGCGTGGGTGTCGTACCGAGAGCCCTCGGGCCGATCGATCCACGTCTCGCCGCCGTCGGGCGTGACGACGAGCGCGCCGGCCTCGATACCGACGAACCACCGCTCGGGATCGGCCGGACACGGCTCGATCCACCGGACGTGGTGGGTGTCCGGGCGGGGCGGGAACGACCACGACTCCGCCGAGGGCACGTCCGTCAGCCCCGGGACGGGCTCGACGTTCTCGCCCCCGTCGACGGAGCGGTAGACGCGAGACGGCTCCGTCCCGATCCAGACGACCGACGGATCGTGTGGGCTGGTCGCGACCGCGGTGACCGCGTCCGGCCCCGCTCCGCCCGGCCCCAGGGTAGCCGCCGCGGCGCGCTCGAACGTCTCGCCGCCGTCGACGGACCGGAACAGCCCACCGTCGAAGGTGCCGGCGAGGATGCGGTCGGCGACCGGAACGACCGACAGACACTCGACGTCGCGATCGGCCAACTGGATCGAAACCGTCCCCGAGTCGGGATCGACGACTCGAAGCCCGTCGTCGTAGGCCGCATAGAGGCGTGTGGACATGCATCGGGATTCGGTCTGCAGCGACAAAGGCGTGTCCGCCACGGGCGCGAGACGGGCGCAAGAGACTTATCGGCAGGAGTCGTGTGAATTGTACGCATGGATCTCCGCGTACAGGGGGACGTCCCCCCCGACCCGTTTCTCGGCGCCGCCGACCTGTTCGAAACCGAGTGTTCGCTCGCCGATCCCGTCCACGTCAAGATCCGCGAGGATCCCGACGAGCGGACGTGGGCCGGCCACTACGACGGCTACCACGTGCTGAACGTCTCGAAGCGCGCCGCCACCAGCGCGATGGCGCGCGAGTTGGCCGTTCACGAGCTCTCACACATGGCCCGCTACGAGGAGGGCCACGCCTCCCACGTCCAGTCGACCGAGGAGGCGCTGTATCTGGGGCTCTCCGGCGAGAAGGTGGAGCGTCGCAAGCTCGCGCACTGTTACCAGATCGCGAACCACATGAAGGACATCTACGCCGACGACATCACGCTCTCCGTCGCACCCGCGGACAAGCTGTTGGGCTTCCTCGAATCGACGCTCGCGGCCGCCGTCGCGGACAGGCCGACCGTCTCGCGCGACGGCGCCCCGCCCGTCACGGCCGGCGCCGACCCGGAGATCACCGCGGTCAACGCCGCGTTCGCGCTCGCGCTCGTCGAACGCCACGACATCGCCGGACCGAGACACCGGATCTACGACCTCGCGCGCGCCGCCGGCAGCGACACCGACGCCGTCGACGTCGGCGCGTTCAAAGAGCGCTTCCTCGCGCTCGGACCGGACCCCTCCGAGAGCGACTACCGGAAGGCGCTCGTCGACGCCGCCCGCGCGTACGCTATTTAACTTATAACTGAACGCGGGTGTTCACAGAGCGCACGATCTGCAGACGGAATCTACGCGGTAGCGACAGCTTATAAATAACTGAAGCGGTGGCGCGCCCGCTCGCGTCTTTATAAGGGCGCGAGCGGCCCGCGAGGGAGTCGGCCGGCGCTTATAAGCGCCGGCCGGCGAGGCTGGGGAGGCCTGAGGTGCGGAGTGATGCTGTGCGGGTAGGACGCAAACGACTGGTACCGTAGCGGTCACTCCCACCGAGCCAGCAACGGTTTATAAGTAGCCGCCAGTGACGAGATCCGTCCGAGGGTCACGTTACGACGCGTCGTCCGTGGTCGTTTCGGCCCCGCTCGCCTCGCCGTCCTCGATCGTCTTGCCGTCTTCGTCGACGTTGAGCACGGTGACGCGCGCTGACATGATCCGGGTGTTGTCGACGCGCTCGATCCGAATCCGGACGCCGTCGAACTCGATCTCCTCGCCCTCCTCGACGAGCCGCCCGGCGCGGTTGAACACGAACCCCGCGAGCGTCTCGAACTCCTCGCCCTCGGGCAAGTCGATCTCGAGTACCTCGTTGACCTCGTCGATGTTCACCTCGCCTTGCACGACGGCAACGTTCTCCTCGATGAACTCGACGGGCGCCGACTCGTCGCCCTCCAGGATCTCGCCGACGATCTCCTCGACCATGTCTTCGAGGGTGATGATCCCCTCCGTGGTCCCGAACTCGTCGATGACGGTGACCATCTGCAGGCGGTTGTCCTGCATCTCCGCGAGCAGTTCGTCGGCGTTCTTCGACTCGGGGACGTGTAACGTCGGCTTGACGACTCGCTCTAAGGAGGGTTCGCCCTCAGAGTAGCGCAGTTCGCGCACCAGGTCCCGCACCGTCACCACGCCGATGATGTTGTCGAGGTTCCCCTCGTAGATGGGGACGCGCTCGTGGTCGGCCTGGATGCACGTCTCGATCGCCTCCTCGACCGACGACTCCTTCGCGACCGCGGTGACGTCGAGTCTGGGCGTCATCACCTCCTTCGCGATGGTGTTGTTGAACCGAAAGATGCGGTCGAGCATCTCGCGTTCCTCCTCCTCGATGACGCCCTCGCGCTCGCCCGTCTCGATGATGTCCTGGATCTCGTCGCGGGTGACGTACGTCGATTCGATCGCCGCCGACCCGCCGATCACCTTGTTGACGCCCTTGACGATGTAGTCGAAAAGCACCACGAGCGGGTACAGCGCGTACTCCGAGAGCTTCAGCGGGCGCGCGATTCGGAGCGCCCACGACTCGGTGTGCTCGACGGCGTAGGACTTGGGCGCGCTCTCACCGAAGATCAACACCAGCGTCGTGATCCCGAACGTCGTCGCCAGCACGGACTGCCCGCTGGTGAGGTAAAACCCGAACAGCGCGGTCGCGATGGAGGTCATCGCGACGTTGACAATATTGTTGCCGACGAGGATCGTCACCAGCAGTCGGTGAGGGTTCGCCTTCATGTCGCGGATCGTCTCCGCACCCTTGACCTCCTCGTCGACGAGGCTGTCGACGCGGTGTTGCGGCAGCGAGAACATCGCGATCTCCGAGGAGGAGAAGAACGCAGACAGACCGATCAGCGCCACGATCGCGAGGACACCGAGGACGACCACGGCGTTCTCGCCCGGCATCGGCACCTGTAGCAGATCGGTCAGCAGCGTGCTCGTCGACAAGCCCATATTCATTCGTCTTCCGACGGCGGATGGTTAAAGGATTACTTTCGGTCACCCGGGTCGCCGGATGACGGGCCAGTCGAGCGAGCGTGCCGGTGCCGACACGATTACACGTCCCGCGGCCGAACGAGCGGGCATGACCGACCCACAGATCACCCTGTATCGACTGCAGGCGTGCCCCTACTGCGAGCGGGTCGTCCGGACCCTGAACCGCTTCGGACTGGAGTACCAATCACGATACGTCGAGCCGATGCACTCCGAGCGCAACGTCGTCAAGCGCGTTTCCGGCGCCCGCAGCGTCCCCGCCATCGTCGACCGCGAGACCGGCGTGACGATGTCGGAGAGCGCCAACATCGTGGAGTACCTCGAAGGGACGTATGGCGACGCGGCGACCGACGGGGGCCGCGCAGCCGACGACGCGGCGACCGACGGGGGCCGCGCAGCCGACGCGGAAGGGGGTGCCTGAGATGGTCGAGTTCGACGTCGTCGACCTCCCGGAGACGGATCACGTCGAGGAGGGGGACACCGCCCCCGACTTCACCCGCCCGCTGATCAACGCGGAGTATTGGGAGGACAGCGCGCTCGACGACGCGGTCGACGAGCCGACCCTCCTGTTGTTCCATCCCATGGACGGCGCGTTTCAGGCGACGTACCTCTACAACACGGTCGACGAGCACGGCTGGGCCGACGACCTCCAAGTGCTCGGGCTGTCCATCTCCTCGCCGTACGCCCACAAGCGCCTGCTCGCCGAGCGCGGCGAGGGCGCGAGGATCTTTTCGGACCCCGGCGCGGGCGTCATCGAGGAGTACGGCCTCGATCACGACATCGACGGGATGACGGGGATCACGGAGACGCGACCCGCCGTCTACCTCCTCGACGGCGACCGCACGGTCGAATACGCGTGGGTCGCGAGCGAGCACCCCGAGTTCCCCGACGCCGAGGAGATCGGCGACGCGATCGATCGGCTCGTCGACTGAGCCGCCCACAGCCGGCGGACCGATCCGTGCGACACACCCACTCGTCACCCTTTTTCAGGATGCCCACGAACGGGAACTCGTGACGACCGACAGCGACGATCCTCGGCGAACGACGGACGGGTCGCCGGACCGTGAGGACCTCCGCAGGGCCGCCGCCGCCGTTGCCAACGGCGATCTCGTCGTCTACCCGACGGAGACGGTGTACGGACTCGGCGGCGACGCGCTCGATCCCGTCGCCGTCGAGCGCGTGTTCGAACTCAAAGGACGCGACCGCGGGAACCCGCTCTCGCTGGGCGTCGCGAGCGTCGACGCTGCGCTTCGACACACCCGGCCGAGCGAGTTCGCGCTCGCGTTCGCCCGAGCGTTCCTCCCCGGTCCCGTGACGGTCATCGTCGAGCGCGGCGCCGACGTACCGGACGCGCTCACCGCCGGGAGCGACCGCGTCGGTATCCGGGTCCCGGACCAGCCCGTCGCCCGGGCGCTGCTCCGCGAAACTGGGCCGCTCACCGCGACGAGCGCGAACGTTTCGGGAACAGGTAGCGTCACCCGCGTTGCCGACCTCGACGAGCGGATCCGCGACGGGGTCGCCGCGATCATCGACGACGGCGAAACGCCGGGCACCGAGAGCACCGTCGTCGACCCCGAGGCCGGAACGATTCACCGGCGGGGCGCGATGGCCGGCGCGATCGAGGCGTGGCTCGAAGACCCGCCGGTGTGAGGGGTGCGATTGGGCCGCGCGCAAAAACAGACTAATCGGAAGCCGAAAACGACCGATTAGACCGACAATTTGCCCTTTTCGCTGAGGACCTCGACGTCCGCAGCGTCGACCGAGTTGACGTCGAGCCAATGGGGAACGTACTCCCGTTTGTCGTACGCCTCGCGCTCGTCTTCGGTACCGACGGTACACCAGAGTTGGGGCTCGTCAGGACCGTGCCAGCCGCCCTGCACGTTGATTCCGAAACAGACCAGCTCTTCGCCGTCGTACTCGATCACCGCGTCCCGCCGGATTCCGGGGTCGCCGCGAATGATGAGGTGTTGCATACTCCGTCGTTTGCGGGTTCCGTGCTTAATCGCTTCGGTACGGTAGATCGGGGTGCGGGCGGCGCGTCCGACCCGCTACTTCGACTATCCCGAGTAGTAGTACTCGCCGTCGCGCTTCTGTGAGCTGTCGAGCTGGGAGCCCGGCTTGTTGATACGGGGGCGACCCGTCCGCTCGTCGCGCCGGAAGGTGATGTCCAGGTCCGCGAGGAACTCGTTCATCCCGTCGCGCATGTCCTGGGGCGGGGTCGCGTGCCCGCGCTCGGCTGGTTCGCCGTCGAACACCATCAGCCGGTCGGCGAGGAGGTCGATCATGTAGATATCGTGGTCGATCACCATCACGGTGGCGTCGTGGTTCTCGGCGTACCGGCGAATCGCGGTCGTCGCGCGGACCCGCTGTTCGACGTCGAGGTGCGCAGAGGGCTCGTCGAGCAGGTAGAGGTCGGCGTCCTCAGAGAGGCACGCCGCGATGGCGACGCGCTGGCGCTCCCCGCCCGAGAGGTCCGAGAGGTTCTGCTCCATGATCCGATCGAGCTGGAGCGGCTGGGCGATCTCCGTGTTCCAGTAGGAGCTGCCGAACTCGTCGGTGATAGACGAGAGGAACACGTCGACGCGCATCGGCTGGTCGATCTCGATGTACTGCGGCTTGTACGCGATGTCGAGCGCGAAGTCGACCTCGCCCGCGTCGGGTTCGAGCGAGCCCGCGAACAGCTTCGCGAGCGTTGACTTCCCGATCCCGTTCGGCCCGACGACGCCGAGCACTTCAGAGCGGTTGATCGCACCGCCCTCGACGTGAAGCTCGAACTCGCCCTCGCCGTACGACTTCGAAAGGTCGGGGTACTCGATCAGGGTCTCACTGCGAGAAGAGACGCGCGGAGCGTGCTCCTCGAAGGTGATCGCGGAGGGCCGGATCCGCATGTTCTCGTTGTCGAGGTAGCCTTTGAGGTACTCGTTGATCCCGTTGCGGACCGACTTGGGGTCAGTGATGACCCCGTACGCGCCCGGCTCCCCGTACGCGACGTGGAGCGTGTCAGCGAGCAGGTCCAAGATCGCGAGGTCGTGCTCGACGACGAGCATCGAGCGTTCGGCGGTGTCGTCGTCCGCGAGCTCTCGGATGAGCCGCGCGACGATCATCCGTTGGCCGATGTCGAGGTACGGGGTGATCTCGTCGAGGAAGTAGAAGTCGGCGTCGCGGGCGAGGCAGGCCGCGATGGCGACGCGCTGGAGCTCGCCGCCGGAGATGGAATCGATGTCCTGGTCCATCACCGGGCGGATGTTGAGTCGGTCGATGAGTTCGTCGAGCGCGCCGCGCTCGTCTGTCCGCTCCAACAGCTCGCGGGTGTTGCCGTCGAACTGCTTGGGGATCTGGTCGACGTACTGCGGCTTGCGGGAGACGGTGACGTCGCCATCCTTCAGCGACTTAAGATAGTTCTGGAGGCCCGTCCCGCGAAAGCGGTCGAGCACGCGGTCCCAGTTTGCCTCGCCCTCGTGGTCGCCGAGGTTCGGAATCATCTCGCCGGCGAGCCCGTGGACCGCCGTCGACTTCCCGATCCCGTTCGGTCCGAGGATGCCGGTGACGTTGCCCGGCTCGGGCGTCGGAAGTCCGTACAGCGAGAAGGCGTTCTCGCCGTAGCGGTGGACCGGCTCCTCGTCGAGTTCGGACGGGAGATTGATGATCTCGATCGCGTCGAACGGGCACTTCTCGACGCAGATCCCGCACGTTTCGCCGAGACATATCTCCTCGGAGATGTGGATCTGGTCCGGGTCGCCCTCGACGGTATCGGGGCCGCGTTCGGTGATACACTCCTTGCCCGTCCGATTCGGCGGGCAGTAGTTCGCGCACTCGTAGTTACACCGATCGGGTTGACACCGATCGAGGTCTACGACGGCGATGCTGTCGTCCGCCATATCAGATCCCCAGCTGGACGGCAGACGTTGCCAGTACAGTGTAGCTGATGAACCACAGCGTGAACGTCAGAAACGCCACGTAGAGGTTGTCCTTAACGCCGAAGTCGCCGACCCCGATGACCTTGTACAGCGGGTACTGGACGAGCACGAACGCGCCCATCACCAGCACGAGGGTCGTGCTCTCGGCGGCGGCCACGTCGGTCCCGACGTACATAGCCGACACGACGCCAGCGGCGATCCCCGCGAGGCAGGTGATCGTCGTGACGACTACGCTTCGGGTGTGGCCCGTTATCCCCGAGTCGTCGCTCATACTAACAGATCCGCGAGCGCCCGTGAAAAGCCGTTCGTTCCGGCCCCACTCGTCCCGATCGCTGTGTGGATTCGTCGAGCGCCGATCGACGGCGACCAGATCGAAAGCGCCGAGGATACGACATTTTCGCGCCGCCGTCGCTCGAGAGCGCGCGCGAGCGTCAAGGCTGACTGACCGGTCAGTTTGTCGGCGAGATAACGGAAATTATTGCCGGTAGTTGCCGTTGTTTCCAGAAATTATTGCCGGTTTAGGCGGTTGAACCCGCTGAAACGGCCGAGGGTCCATCAACATTTATGACGATGTACGGTTTCGATTCGTAACGATGGAAGGAACCCAAACGGAGGGTCTCGACGACCTCCCGCCGAGCGCCAAACTCGTTTTTAAGGTGCTCGAATACAACGGACCGTTGACCCAGAAGGGGATCGTCCAAGAGTCGATGCTGTCCGCGCGGACCGTCCGGTACGCACTCGAACGGCTCGAAGGGATCGATGTCGTCGACGAGGACGTGTACTTCGCGGACGCTCGACAGAATCTCTACAAGCTCACCGAGCCCGCACAGGAGTTCACCGGCGACGAGAGCGACGCCTCCTGTACGGCCGACTGAAGACGAGAGCAACTGGCGTCACCGTACGGAACGCGACTGTTTCTGCGATCCGCCGATCCCTGTTCAGGTGAGTCAGTCGGGAGAGACATCGCGGGCGCCGCGGACCGCCGCCGCAATCGTGAGTCCGATGGCGATCAGCAGCCCGAACGTCGCCGCCAACACGAACGCCAGGAGGAGGAACCACACGTCGGGACCGAACAGCGGATACTCGCGGGTGTCGATCACCGGCCCGAACAGCTCCAATGCCCGAACGAGGTATAGAAGGATCGCGAGCGCTGCCCCGGCAACGAAGCCGATTCGAACGTTTCGGTAGAACGCCAACGACTCCAAGAGGACGAGCATCGGCGGTTTCGTCGAACTGTCGTCGCTCACGGGCGCCCTACCCAGCGGGCGGGCAAAGAGCCATCGGAACGACGGCGGGTGTCGTTCTCAAACGGCGGGTTCCTAGACGGTCGGATGCGACTACAGCCGATCGAGCGCGTCAAAGTCGTCGCCGTCGTCGCCGGAGTCCGCTTTCGCCGCCTCGAACTCGCCGGCCTCCAGCCCGGTGGCCAGTCCGGGTCCGAGTCCGTAGGTGTCCCGGACGGTCTGTGCGAGGACGCCGTCGCGGTCGAAGACGACGTAGACGGCGACGAAATCGTGGGAAGCGGGTCGAAGCACGAACACCTCTCGCGGCCCCTCTTCGCGGGACTCGTTGACGCGGGCGACGAGCGGTTCGATCGGCAGCCGGCCCGCCCGGAGGTCCGCGAAGGTGTCACCGCCGGGCGCGTCGGCGAACAGGTACAGCGCACCGTTGGGGTCGCCGTCGTTCGAGCGGGTCGTGATCGAACCGACCGCCTCGCCGTCGGCCCGGACCTGTCTCCACGCCTCGACAGCCGCTTCGAACATCCCCTCCACCTCGTCGGCGAAGTAAAACCGGCTCTCGCGGACCACGTCGATATCGACGAATCGGGCCGATCCGTCCGTCCACGCCACGGTCGCCTCGACGACGAAGCCGGGTTCCAGCGCCGACACGCACTCCGCGAGGTCGTCCTCGTACCCTTCGGCGGTCGCGTACAGCGGGTCGAACTGGTCCGCCGCGTCGGGGTCGGTCGGGTCCACCGGGCCGTCGGGAAGTTCGACGAGGACAAACTCGTCTGGACGCCCGTCGTCGGCCGTCGAGGCCGAGCCGTCGTGCTGGGCGTGATCAGCGCGATCGGTACGGTCGGCGTGATCAGCGCGATCGGCGTCCGCTTCGTCGCCACCGATGGCCGGGCGCGGGCGGCGGTTGTGCACGCGGAACCGGCCGCTCGTCGTCGGATCCATACCCAGAGATCGATCGGCGGCCGGATAAGCCGGTCGGAAGCGGGCGTCAGCGAGGGGTCAAAAGCGAGCGCCGACAGGCCGCCCGAATCGAGCATCGACAGGGCTGACGACGAGGATGGCGGTCGAGTCGGACGTTCCGCTCCGGATCCGTGTCATTATGGGGAGGGCGACCTAACGGAGCGGTAAATGGGGATCCTCGAGAACAAGTCGAACGCCCGTCTGTTCTACAAGTACCTCTCGAAGGTGTACGACCGAGTCAATCGGTTCACCTGGACCGAGGAGATGCGCACGGAGGCGCTCTCCTGGCTGGAGTTCGGCGACGACTCGAAGGTGCTCGACGTGGGGTGCGGCACCGGGTTCGGCACCGAGGGGCTGGTCGAACACGCAGACGACGTCCACGGACTCGATCAGAGCGTCCACCAGATGGAGAAGGCGTTCGAGAAGTTCGGCAAACACGACCGCGTGAACTTCTACCGCGGCGACGCCGAGCGACTCCCCTTCCGCGACGACACCTTCGATATCGTGTGGTCGTCTGGCTCGATCGAGTATTGGCCGGACCCGGTCGAGGGACTGTCGGAGATCCGCCGCGTCGCGAAGCCGGGCGGACAAGTGCTCGTGGTCGGCCCCGACTACCCGCACAACCGCGTCCTCCAGCGGATCGCCGACGCGATCATGCTCTTTTACGACGAGGCGGAGGCGGACCGGATGTTCTCGGCGGCAGGGTTCGAGGAGTTCGAACACCACATCCAGCGCGCGACGCCGCAGAGCCCGCGGGCGATCACGACGGTCGCGCAGGTCCCAGAAGAGTAGACGAACACGGCTTCGAGCGACCAACGGCCGAGGATCCGTGATATAGGATCCGGTCGTCATCCCGATTCGACCACCGTCTCCAGCGTCGCGACCGGGCGGCCGTCGACGGCGACCTCGACGGTGACCGTCCGCCCCGCTTCGAGCGTCGGGTCGTTCGTCCCCGCCACGCGGAACGACGCCGTGGCACCGACGCGCCATCGGTCGGCGCTCGCCGCGTTGAACGCCCCGGTCGGCCCCGGATGGAACCCGGTCGCCGAAAAGAACGGGACGGGCGGCTGTTGGTCGAGCGGATCGCCGTCGACGCGAACGCGGACCGACAGCTCGCTGGCGTTGAGAGCGTCGCCGCCGCGGTGAGCGATCGTGATCCGGTCGTCGACGGCCGACAGCGATAGCGCCGCCGAGGGTGCGGGCTCGGCGGGTGCGTCGAGCGCCGCGGTGACGACGCCGCCGGCCAGGACCACCGTGATCGCGAGCAGCAGCACGCCGGCGACCGGCGCGAGCGCGCGATTGGACGGGTCGGGGGGCGTCGACGACCGCGATCTCCGAGGTGTATCGAGACGCACGGAGGGGCTGCTGCGGTATCGGATAAAAACGGCCGGACGGCGGATCGGCGCGTCCGTCGGTGCCAGCGACGTCTCGGCTACTCGTCGTCGATCAACCGCGGCGTCGCGATCGGTTCTAGGCCGGAGATGACGACGACACGGGGTTCGTCGACGATGGTGATCCGGTAGGTGTCCGCGGGCGAGAGGGTACGGACGACGCCGTCTCGGTTCGTGGAACCGATCGATTGGCTGTCGCCATCACCGACGCTTTTCGTGACAGTGACGTCGGCAACCGGCTCATCCGCCTCCTCGTCACGGACTGTCACGGTCACCGGACCGCCCGCGTAGCTGCGATCGACGGTCACGTTGAAGCCGTCGCCGCTCTCCGTGACGGGCTCTGAGTCAGGGAACGCGTCGAGGGCGATCCGCTGGTGTTCGACGAACACCTGTTCGGTCCCGCCACTGACGAACGTGCGGAGAGTGCCGAACTCGTGTGGGATGGTGATTCGCTGGACGGAACCGGCACCGAACGCGTCGGGCTCGCGGAGCGCCGCCGTCTCGGGGTACGCCGCGGCCGTGGCGTTGATCGCGTCGTCGTTGCTGATCTCGCCGCCGCCGCGGTCCCAGCGGTCCGTCCGGAACGCTTCTCGGACGTACTCGCCGTCGTCAATCGTCGCGAGCACGACCGCGCCGTCGCTCGACTCGACGTAGATGTCGATGGCGGCGGTCTCGCCGCGGGCGGCGGCGAGGGCCTGGTCGCGCACCGGCCCCTCGTACACCTGGAGCGCCACCTGTAGCTCGTCGAGTCGGGTCGGCGAGCTGAATCCGTCGGTCTCGTCGGCGAGTTCGCTCAGTTCGTCGAGCCGCTCGTCGTACTCGCGGGCCGTCGCCGCGATGCGAACGAGCTCGTCGAGCAGCTCTCGGTTGGAGATGTTGCCCGCGGCGTGCTCGCGGAACGCCTCATTCTGCCGGCTGTTGAGGGTCACCTCGTCGCGCTCCACCCGGTTGATCGCGGCGAGGATCTCTCGCTGTCGCTCGGTCTCGGTTTCGGCGTTCTCGATACGCTGCACGACGGCCGCAGTCTCCATCGCGGCGTCCGTCTCGTCGACGCCGAACGAGAGCGCTGGTCCGAGGCTCGCCCCGCGAGACCCGATCTCCACTCGCGACGACGCGTCCGCCGGGGTCGACAGCGCCCGGAACGTGAGGTTCGCCTCGTCGACCTGTGGTCGATCGGCGGGCGCGTCGGCGGCGGTGCTCTCGGACGTGAGCGCCGGATCGGGGGTGTCGGTAGCGGTCGGGTCAGGGCTGTCGGTGGCGGTCGAGGGCCCCACGTCGGAGCCGCCGGCCGCGACGGGGCCGACCGCGCCGGCGATCGGCGCGAGGACCAGCAGCAACACGAAGACGGCCGGGAGGGCTCTCATCACTCACCGGTTCGCCTCCGGATATAAAAAATCCACCTCAATGACCGCGCCCGGGCGCACCGCTCGCTGCGCCCCGCTCTCGGGCTGTTCGCCTACTGTACCCGAACGAACCGCCCGTTCTATCCGGGTGGATCGCGCTCCGTTTCGGGCGGCGAAACCGGGTATGGAAAGCGTTTTGAGCGGCGCATGAGTGGCGTGAGTTGATGCGGAGCCCCGCGCCTCGCGTTCTCCTCGTCGCGGTGATCGCCGTCGCCCTCGTTGCCGGCGTCGGCGCACCTGTCGCGGGAGACGCGGTTTCGACAGCACCCTCCCTCTCGCCCGCCCCAGTGTCCGCTCCGGTTGACCACTCGGTGGCGGCCGACGCACCGGCGGGCCACGACTCGGCCGGCGACGACCCGATAGAACAGATCGACGGCGAGTTCGACCCGGAGACCGCGACGGCGATCCGGATCGAGTTATCGCCTGACCGCGACGCGCGCTGGGAGGTGTCGATTCGGTACGCGCTCGCCGACGAATCCGAGCGCGCCGCGTTCGAGACCGCCGGAGACCGATTCCTCGACGGCGAGATCGGCCCGAACGGCGAGTTGTTCGAGGGGTTCGCCCGCGAGGCGAGCCGAAACGTCGATCGAACGATGCGGATCGAAAACGTCGAGCGCGACGTGACGGTCCACGAGGACCCGTCGTCGTTCGACGTCGCGGGCGACGAGACGGACGCGGTCGGCGAACTTCGTCTCACGTTCGTCTGGACCGAGTTCCTCGCGCAAGATGGCGAGAATCTGGTGTTGGGCGACGCGCTGACGACGCCGAACGACGGAACGTGGCTCGGCTCTTTAGAGGAGGGGCAAACGCTCGAGATAGCGACGCCGGACGGGTACACTGTCACCGGGACCCCGGGCGCCACCGTCCCGCTCCGAAACAACGCCGTCATCATCGAGGGACCGCGCGCTTTCGGCCCGGACGAGCGGGTCGCCGTCATCTACGCCCCTACCGGCGCGGTCGGCCCGCCGTGGACGATACTCGCCGTCGCGATCGTGCTCGCGGCCCTGCTCATCGCCGGGAGCATCATCGGGTATCGGCGGATGGACGGCGGGCCGATCGCGGTTGGCGGCGACACGGACGAGAACGGCGCTAACGGGACAACCGGGGACGCCAGCGGCCGCTCGTCGGACACGGGGACGGGAGCAGATATCAGCGCCGACGGGGCTACGAGCGGCGAGACCAAGCCCGAAGAAGACCTCTCGCTGCTCTCCGACGAGGAGCGCGTCGAGCGGTTGCTGACCGAGAGCGGCGGTCGGATGCGACAGGCCGACATCGTCGCGGAGACCGGCTGGTCGGACGCGAAGGTCTCACAGCTCCTCTCGGCGATGGCGGAGGCCGGACGCGTCGAGAAGCTCCGGCTGGGTCGCGAGAACCTCATCTCGCTGCCGGACACTGAGGACGGGCGCGACGACGGGCGCGACAACGGGCGCGACGGCGACAATCGCGACGGCGGCAGGACGAACGACCGTAGCCCGTCGTAGTCGAGTTCGGGTGACATCCGTCCCGCACTGGAACGGGGCTTTCTCTGTGGCTCTCGGGCTTCCCCCTCGTCCACGGGATGGTTCTTCGGTTCTCTGGCGCCCCTGCTCGGTAAACGACGCGCTCGCCGTGTCGCGTTCCGAAAATCATTACACGTCGAGCGCCGGAGTATTCATCATGAAAGTTCTGGTGACCGTTAAAGAAGTCGCGGAGGCGAACGACGACTTCGCCATCGAGGGGACCGACATCGCGGCGTCGGACCTCGAATACGATCTCAACGAGTGGGACGACTACGCGATCGAGGCGGCGGTTCAACTGGCCGAGGCCGGCATCGCCGACGAAGTCGTCACCGTCACCATCGGCCCGGAGCGCACCGAGGAGACGATCCGGATGGCGCTCGCAAAGGGCGCAGACCGCGCCGTTCGCGTCTGGGACGAGGCTTTCGAAGCGGGATTCGCCGATGTCGCCGCGAAAGTTTCGACGTTCGAGGCGGTCGTCGAGGACGAAGATCCGGACCTGATCCTCGGCGGCGTCCAGGCTGCCGACACCGGGTTCGGCGCCACGGGCGTCGCACTCGCCGAGCGGATCGGCTTCGAGCACGCCGCCGTCGTCAACGCGCTCGACGTCGACGCCGACGCCGGCGTCGCACACGTCCGCCGCGAGTTGGAGGGGGGCGTCGAGGAGCTGACCGACGTTGAACTGCCGGCCGTGTTGACCGTCCAGACCGGGCTCAATGAGCCTCGGTACGCGAGCCTGCGGGGCATCCGGCAGGCCCAGCGAAAGGAGATTGCCGCCACGGACCTCTCGGATCTCGGCCTCTCGGCAGACGATGTCGAGAGCGCGCTGACGATCACCTCGATGTACGAGCCCGAAAGCGAGTCGGACGCCGAACTGATCGAGGGCGACGCCGGTGAGGCCGCGGGTCGCCTTGCCGAGGTCCTGCGTGAAAAGGGGGTGGACGCGTGATGGACGACGTGCTCGTCGTTTCCGAACACCGCCGCGGGGAGCTTCGAGACGTATCACACGAAGCGGTGACGGCCGGTCGAGCGCTGGCCGACGCGCGCGGCGGCGACCTCCACGTCGCAGTCATCGCCGGCAACGTCGAGCGGTTCGCGGAGGACGTAAACCGCGCGGGCGTCGACGCGATCCACACGGTCGAACACGGTGAGGAGTTCGACCACAACGTCTACCAGGCGGCGATTGCGGCGCTGCTCGACCAGACGGACGCCGGCACGGTCGTGATCCCCAACTCCGTCAACGGGCTCGACTACGCGCCCGCCGTCGCGGAGGCGCAGGGGCTCCCGCTGGTGACTGACGCCATCGGGATCGAGTACGACGACGGGCTGACCGTCACCCGCGAGATGTACGGCTCGAAGGTGGAGACGACCGTCGATGTCACCGGCGACCGCTTCGTCCTCACGATCCGAGGCGGCGAGTGGGCGCCCGCCGAAGGCGTCGGTGACGCACCGGTCGAATCCGTTGGTATCGACATCCCCGAGTCGGGCGCTCGCGTCACCGGATTCGAAGAGGTCGGCAACGGAGACGTCGACATCGCGGACGCGGACGTGCTCGTCTCGGTCGGTCGCGGGATCGGGGAGGAGGAGAACCTCGAACTCGTCGAGGAGCTCGCGGACGCGCTCGGCGCGACCCTCTCGTCTTCCCGACCGATCGTCGACAACGGCTGGCTCCCGAAGAATCGGCAGGTCGGCCAGTCTGGCAAGGTCGTCACCCCCGACGTGTACATCGCGGTCGGCATCTCCGGCGCGGTCCAGCACGTCGCCGGGATGAAGGGCTCGGACACGATCGTCGCGATCAACACCGACCCGAACGCCCCGATCTTCGACATCGCCGACTACGGGATCGTCGGCGACCTCTTCGACGTGGTACCCGAACTCATCGACCAGTTCGCGTAAGGAACGAACGCACCGGCGGCCCAGTTCGCGGATCGCTGGATCGGCAGACAGTCCCCCGGTACGAAGCTTCTTGTCCGTTCACGGAGTCTGACGGGTCGACGCGCTCTCGACTCATTCATGATCCCGCTCTCTCACGCCGTCCCGACCGCCGCCGAGGCCAGAACGCTGCTGGCCGCGTACCGACGACGAACGAGGGTCGATACGGCGGCGATCGTCGCGGCGCTGGCGGACGACGAGCCGGACGCGGCCCTCATAGACCTCGCGTCCGCCCCGTTCGGCTCGGTTGACGACGTCGCCGACCGGCTGCGTCGCATCGAGGCGCACCTCCGCGACGACGGAGACCGGCGGTCGGTGTTTCTCACCGTGTACACCCGAATGACGGCGACCGTCTCGACCGCGATCGACGAAGAGACGTTCGCCGACCCGGAGTGGGTGACCGCGTACCTCGTCGCGTTCGCCGAGTACTACCGACGGGCGCTGCTCGCCTTCGAGCGCCGGCGGTTCGACTCGCTGCCGGAGGCGTGGCTGCTCGCTTTCGGTGCCGCCGAGCGCGGCGAGACGCTCGTCGCGCAGGACGCGCTGCTCGGCATCAACGCCCACATCAACGACGACCTCACCTACACGCTCCGGGACGTGCGCATCGATCCCGACCGCGACGCGAAGCGCGCGGACCATGACCGCATCAACGAGATACTCGCACGGCTCACCGCGATCGTCCAGGAGTCACTCATCGAGGTGTACGACGCCGTCGGCGTGCGCGGGATCGACGCGCTTGTCGACCCGCTCGACGATCGAGCCGCGTTGCTCGGACTGGCCGGAAGCCGGGAACTCGCCTGGCGGAACGCCGTGTTGCTCGCCGATCTCCCGGCGTGGGTCGGCGAACGGTACGTCGGCTGGCGCGTGCGAGCCGTCTCGACGGGCGCGGCGGCGATCGTGTTGACACCGCAGATCGACGAGGAGACCCGGCGACGAATCCGACGGATGGAGGCCGGAACGGACGCGCTGTCGGCGTTTCGAGACGAGTTTCGGCGGCGAACGACGGCCGGTGTCGCCTCTCGGTGACGGCCCGAGATCGACTTGGGATCGGCCCGCGCTCGACACGCAATTGCGGCACCGATCGGTCGACGACGACGCGCGTGATCCGCCCCGTTCTCGGGGCGTTTATCACCCCGCCGCACCTCCGATCGCTACATGAGCGAGGCCGACGAGCAGACGGCTGCGACCGCGACCGGTCGGGAGATTTGGATCGAGAAGTACCGGCCCCAGTCGCTCGACGATATCCACGGCCAGGAGGCGATCATCGAGCGGCTCCAGAGCTACATCGAGCAGGACGACATCCCGCACCTTCTTTTCAGTGGCCCGGCCGGTGTGGGGAAGACGACCGCGGCCACCGCCATCGCCCGCGAGGTGTACGGCGAGGACAACTGGCGGGGGAACTTCCTCGAACTCAACGCCTCCGACCAGCGCGGCATCGACGTGGTTCGCGACCGGATCAAGGGGTTCGCGCGGTCGTCATTCGGCGGCGACTTCCGGATCGTGTTCCTCGACGAGGCGGACTCTCTCACCGACGACGCCCAGTCAGCATTGCGCCGGACGATGGAGCAATTCTCCGACAACACCCGCTTCATTCTCTCGTGTAACTACTCGTCGAAGATCATCGACCCGATCCAGTCGCGGTGTGCCGTCTTCCGGTTCTCGCCGCTGTCGGACGCGGCGGTCGCCGCACAGACCCGCGAGATCGCGGCCGCGGAGGGGATCGAGGTGACGGACGCGGGCGTGGACGCCCTCGTGTACGCGGCCGACGGCGACATGCGCCGGGCGATCAACTCGCTGCAGGCGGCGGCGACGACCGGCGACGTCGTCGACGAGGAGGCGGTGTACGCGATCACGGCGACCGCCCGCCCGGAGGAGATAGAGTCGATGGTGACCGACGCGCTCGCGGGCGACTTCGCGAAGGCGCGGGCGACCCTCGACGGCCTCTTGACGGAGACCGGTATGGCCGGCGGCGACGTCATCGACCAGCTCCACCGCTCCGTCTGGGAGTTCGACCTGAGCGAGCGCGAGGCGGTGAAGCTGATGGAGCGGATCGGCGAGGCGGACTACCGGATCGCCGAGGGCGCCAACGAACAGGTGCAACTGGAGTCGCTGCTCGCCGCGTTGTCGCTGGAAGAGTAACCCGTTCAGAGGCGGAATCGCGACGGATCGCGGGAGTGAGTGTTGCAGACCGTCGACGGCGACGTGGTTTATAAATAATTGCGAGCGTGGCGACGGCTATTTATAAATGAACGACTGCGGTGGCGCGCTCCGGTGAGCGCCCATCGGGCGCGAACCCGAGCGCGAGGGACGCCGCGAGCGAAGCGAGTGGCGAGGCTGGGGAGGTGTGAGGCCGCGGTTGCGGGGTGGCTGGGGCTTTTGGAGGTACTCACCGCAGAGCCGTCGATCACATATAAATAGCCGACAGCGACAGCACTGCTTTACTTATAGATAGCTGATCAACCGATCTGCAACACCCACTCCCGAAATGACGCGCTTCACCGACACGAGCGTCTCCGCTACGGCGTTCGGACGCGGACCGATATCCCGTCGGCGTCGGCGACTTCGATCCCGTCAGCGCGCTCGTTGACGCGGACGTCGACGGCACCGTCCGACGCGACCGCGGCCAGCCGCTCTCGCACCGCCGCCAGCGCGGCCGCGTCCGGAACGACCACCTCGAACCACGCGAGCCCCCGACCCGCGGCCGGCGTCGTCCGCCCGCGCCACGTGTTCGCGCCGAGATGGTGGTGGTAGCCGCCGGCGGCGACGAACCGAACGTTGGGACCCGTCATCCCGAGCGCGAAGCCGAGGCCATCGACGTACACCGCCTCGAACGCCGACAGCGACGTGACTTCGAGGTGAACGTGGCCGAGGTCGGTCCCGGGCGGGACGCGGTCCCCGCTGTCCGCCGCCGAGGCGGCCGCCGCAGCGACCGCCTCCAGATCGAGCGGGTCGGTCGTCATCGTCACCGTGCCGTCCTCGGCGACCGGCCACTCCTCCCGGGGACGGTCTCGATATATCTCCACGCCGTTGCCTTCGGGGTCGGTGAGGTACAGCGCCTCGCTGACGCGGTGGTCGGACGCGCCGTCGAGCCGCCAGCGATCTCGCACCCGCGCGAGCGCCTCGCCCAGCGCGGCGCGAGAGGGGACGCGGAACGCCGTGTGGAAGAGCCCCGCCTCGTCGCGACCGCGCTCGGGAAGGTCCGGATCGTGCTCCAAGACGAGCAGCGGAACGGCATCCCGGCCGGCATCCGCGGATCCGGCGGCGACGCCGAGCACGGCCGTCTCGTCGTCGCGATCGAGAGCGGTGAGTCCGACGACATCGCGGTAGAAGGCGATCGTCTCGTCGAGGCCGGCGACGCGGATCGCGGCTCGACCGAGACGCGTTTCGGCGGGGAGACTACCAATCGAGGAAGCGTCGGTCATGTCGCACACGAAGGGCGCCCGCGCGTTCAACGGTTCGGTCGCGGAGGTTTGGCTCGATGTAAACGATCGGAGGGACCGACCGTCGTCTCGACGCCTCCGGAAGCCATAATCGACTTCGGGTCCAGTAACGAGGTGTGACCGTACTACAGGAGCTCATCGGCGACCAATCGCTCGCCGTCTGGATCGTGTTGGGCGCGATCGGGTTCCTACTGACCTGGAAGGGTGCGAACGTCATCGAGTCGACGACATCGAAGATCAGCGACCACTTCGGCGTCTCGCAGGCGGTCCAAGGCGGGCTCATCGTCGCGGCCGCGACATCGTTCCCCGAACTCGCGATCATCGTCATCTCGGTGCTCGTGCTCGGCGATTTCGGCGTCGGCGCCGGAGCGATCATCGGGACGGCGCTGTTCAACATCTTGGTTATCCCGGCCGCCGTCGCCATCACGAGCGGCGACACGACGACGACGCAGGGGATCGTCTACCGCGACGCCATCTTCTACATGGTCGCCGTCCTCGCCCTCTTCGGCGTGATCGCGCTCGGCGTCCTCGGGACCGACGGACGGGAGCTCGCGCGGATCTCCCCGCAGATGGGTGTCGGCCTGCTGGTGCTGTACGGCGTATACGTCATTTTACTCGTCGGGGGCAAGAGCGGCGCGTCGGGGGAGAAGAAGACAGAATCGACGAACGTCCCGAAGCAGACGGGGCTGTTCGCGGCCGGACTGGTCATCGTGCTCGTCGGCGTCGAGTCGATGGTCGGCATGACGATAGAGATCTCCGAGGCGCTCAACGCGCCACCGTTCCTCATCTCCGTGACGGTGCTGTCGGCGATGAGCTCGTTCCCCGACCTCCTCGTCGGCGTGAAGATGGGCGAGGCCGGCGACAAGCGGGCGGCGGTCGCGAACGTCTTCGGGACGAACACGTTCAACCTCGTCGCGGCGCTGCCGATCGGTGTCATCCTCGCCGGCGGCGTCTCGATCGGCTTTCTCACGTCCGTGCCGCTCATGCTCTTCCTGTTTTACACCACCCTCGTCGTCGTGATGCTGTCCGCGACGGACTTCGAGATCACCATCGAGGAAGGGTACCTCTTCCTCGCGATGTACGTCGCCTTCCTCGGCTGGATGACGGCCGAGGCGCTCGGCGTTACCGCGCTGCTGACCGAGGAGACGCTCCGGACGATCGTCGGGTGACCGGTCGGTACCTCGGTCCGGCCTGTGAGCCTGCTCGCGGCCGAACCTTCCTAATCTTCCGTTAGAATCAAACGGGCACGCGACGCAGTGTCCGGTATGAGCGCCGAACAGGAGAAACGGGCCATCCGGTGTCTGGTCGCGAAAGTCGGGCTGGACGGCCACGATCGAGGTGCACACGTGATCGCGCGGGCGTTCCGCGACGCCGGCTTCGAGGTCGTCTACTCCGGGCTCCACCGCGCCCCGGACGACATCGTGCAGGCGGCGGTCCAAGAGGACGTGGACGTGCTCGGGATCTCCATCCTCTCGGGCGCGCACAACACCCTCGTCCCGAAGGTCATCGAGGGGCTCAAATCGTACGACGCCTTCGAAGATACCCTCATTCTGGTCGGCGGGATCATCCCCGACGACGACGAGGCGGAGCTGAAGAAGCTGGGCGTCGCCGAGGTGTTCGGCCCGGGAACGCCGATGGAGGAGACGGTCGAGTTCATTCGGAAGAACGTCCCGGAGCGCGCGTAGATGGGCGGGCCAGCGGACGACGACGAGGGCACGAGGGCGACTGCGGCGGAGACCAGCGTGGCGACCGCGACCGGCCTCTCCGAGCGCGACGCCACACTCGTCGAGGAGCTGCTCGCCGGAAGCCATCGGGCGCTCGCGCGCGTCATCACCCGGATCGAGAACCGGTCGCCGGGGTACCGCGGCATCGTCGCCGCGCTCCACGGACACACCGGTGGCGCGAACGTGATCGGGATCACGGGCTCGCCCGGCGCCGGGAAGTCGACGCTCGTCGACAAGCTGGCGGCCGCCTACCGAGACCGCGGTGACACGGTCGGCGTCGTTGCCGTCGATCCTTCCTCGCCGTACACCGGCGGCGCCGTGCTCGGCGACCGGATCCGCATGGGGTCGAACGTCGGTGACATGGACGTGTTCTTCCGGTCGATGAGCGCGCGCGGCCAGCTCGGCGGGCTCTCGATGGCGACCGCGGACGCGGTGAAGGCGCTGGACGCCTTCGGCAAGGACGTGGTGATCATCGAGACGGTCGGCGCCGGGCAAAACGAGGTTGACGTGGTCCGCACCGCCGACACGGTCGCCGTGCTCGTCCAGCCCGGCTCCGGCGACGACATTCAGACGCTGAAAGCCGGCATCCTCGAGATCGGCGACGTGTTCGTGGTCAACAAAGCGGACATGGACGGCGCCGAACGCACCCTCGCGGAGTTAGAGGAGATGGTCCACCGACGCGAGAGCCCCACGAAGGGGCTGGATACGGGTCACCACGGCTTCGAGGCTCCGGACCATCCGGACGGCGGGGCGGACGAGGCGTCAGCCGACGGCGAGGCGGACGACGCGCCGGCGTGGACCCCCGAGGTCCTCCGGACCGTCGCGAACACCGGCGACGGCGTCGGCGCGCTCATCGAGACGTTCGATGCCCACGCGAGGTATCTCCGCGAATCCGGCGAGATACGGGCGACGAAACGGCAGCGCTACGCGGAAGAGATCCGGACGCTCGTGCGCTCCGACGTCGGCGCGCTCGCGACCGACGAGATCGAGCGTCGTGGCGGGATCGACGACCTCGCCGACGCCGTGCGTCGCCGGGAGACCGACCCCTACAGCGTCGCCGCCGAGATCGTCGCGCCGATCGCCGACTGCGTGGAGTCCAGTGACCGCTAGCGCGGGCTCCCACGAGTTATAAGTCGCCCGCGGACCAACAGTATTCCATGAAGATCACCAAGATCGCCGGGAGTGCCCTCCTCGGCGTCGGCGCGCTCGCCGCGCTCAACACCGGTCTCCGCTACGAGGGCGAACTGGAAGCACCGCTTGACGGCGACGACGGCGTGTTCCGCTGGCGCGGGATGGACGTCGCGTTCACGGAGGCGGGCGACCCCGACGACCCCGACCTCGTGTGTCTCCACGGAATCAACGCCGCCGCCTCCTCGGGCGAGTGGCGCGAGGTGTTCAGCGACCTCGCCGCCGACTACCACGTCGTCGCGCCGGACTTCCCGGGGTACGGCCGCTCGGACCGGCCGCCGCTGCGCTACTCCGCGGCGCTGTACGAGGACTTCGTCTACGACTTCCTCAGCGAGTTCGACGAGCCGGCCGTTGTCGCCTCGTCTCTTTCGGCGGCGTACGCGGCCGCGGCGACCGACGGCGACGAGTCGCCCGACGGCGGCGTGGACCTCAGCGGATTCGTCGCCGTCTGTCCGACGACTGTCGCCGGGCCGAGCCCGCCGAAACCGTGGCTTCGAGAGCTGTTCCGAGCGCCCCTCGTCGGCGACGCGCTGTTCAACCTCATCGCGTCGAAGCCGTCGATCCGTTATTTCAACGCCGATCACGGCTACGACGACCCGATGAACCCGAGTGAGGAGTGGATCGATTACGAGTGGCGAACGAGCCACGTCGAGAACGCGCGCTTCGCACCCGCCTCGTTCATTTCGGGCTACCTCAACAGCGATCTGGACCTAGCAGCCGCGCTCGCCGATCTCGAGGTCCCGCCGACGATCGTCTGGGGCCGCGAGGCCGACGTGAGCCCGCTCGCCGACGGCCGCGAACTCGCCGACGCCGCCGGCGCGCGCCTGGTCGTCTTCGACCGCGCCCGGCTACTCCCGCACGTCGAACACCCGGACCGGTTCGTGGAAACGGTCCAAGAGGCGCTCGTCGCCGGCGCGACGGCGTAGAGACGACGCCGACCGACACTCCGGCGCCCCCGACCGCAGGACCATCGAACGGCTATCAGATCTGAGCACTGGGAGACAACCGATTAATGTCCGAGGCGCCGAGTGCGACCATGACCGAAACGCCCCTCCGCGTGCTCTGCGTGGACGACGAGCCGGGGCTCGCCGAGCTGGTCGCGACGTACCTCGAACGCGCCGACGACATCGACTGCGAGACGGCCGTGGAGACCGACCCGTCCGACGCCCTCGACCGGATCGAGACCGAGCCGTTCGACTGCGTCGTCAGCGATTACGACATGCCCGGCCGAACCGGTATCGAACTGCTCTCGACGGCGCGAGAGACGCGGCCCGACCTCCCGTTTCTCCTCTTTTCGGCGACGGAGCCGAACGCCATCGCCGCCGAGATGGTGCGCGCGGGCGTCAGCGACTTCGTCCACAAGCGCGGCGGCGTCGACGGCTACACCGCGCTCTTACGCCGAGTCGAGCACGCGGTCGACGGCGGTGACGGGCGGTTCGAAGCCGCCGACGCCGACGCCGAGGTGACACACGACGGCGTCTGCACCGTCGGTCCGGACGGGACCTTCGAGTTCGTCGGCGAGAAGTACGGCGAGCTGTACGGGTACGATCCGGAGGAGCTCGTTGGCGAGCGCTGGCAGCGGCTCCACCCGAGCGAAGAAGTGGAGCACATCCGCACGCATATCCTCCCGGCCGTCATGGAGGGCGAGCGATGGACGGGGACGAGTACCGGACTCCGTGCCGACGGGACCACCTTCGCGGAGTCGAAGATGGTGACGACGACGAGCGACGACCGACTCGTGATCTCCGTGTCGGAGTTCGGTGAGCCCGGCGGTGGACTCGGCGGAACCGATGGGGAATCGGACGCCGAACGGGGCGCGAGCGATTGACCGGGAGCGGCGTAGGCGGCCACTCAGGTCACCCCGGTCCCTCAGTCACTAGTCCCGCCGGACGTACAGCGTCTTCTCGCAGGCCGCGTGGACCCGCCCCGTCTCGTCGACGAGAGAGACGAGGTACTCTCGATCCGTCGACTCGCCGGGGGTCAATCCGTCGCGGATCGCCGCAGGCTCGTCGTCGTCGAGTTCAAACTCGGCGTACAGCGTGTCGCGGCCGGGTTCGATGAACTCGATCGCGGCCGATTTGTCCCAGACGGTGAAGCCGTCGCCGAGGGTTCGCTGGAGCATCGTCATGTACACGGGGTCGATCGCGCCGTAGAGGCTCCCGCCGAAGGTGGTGCCGACGCCGTTCCGCGTCCGCCAACCGAACGGGATCCGAACACGCACGTACCGCCAGTCGGCACCGATGTGATCGACCCGAGCGCCCGTCCCGCGGTAGGCGGGGAGGAGGTTGAACCCGTGACGCCACAGACGGGTCCGGAGGCTCTCGGCCGGCGGATCCTCGCGGAGCGGCCGGGGGCCCGGATCGCGGTCGACGCCGGTTGGCGAATCGGTCACGTTCGAGGGAGGCATTGCGGCCGACAAATCCGTGTCGGAACTGGCGACAACCTGCGGGCCGTTGTCGGAGGGCGTCGGAGGGATGTCGGAGGGATGTCGGAGAGATGTCGGAGGGATATCGGAGCGTCGCCGCCCGAAACGGGTATCAGCGCGCGACCGCAACCCGACACCGATGGAGTGTGACAAGTGCGGGGCCGACGCGATCCACCACGCCGCTTACTCCGGGGCGCACCTCTGTGGCAAGCACCTCCGCCAGTCGGTCGAAAAGCGCGTGAAACGCCGCGTCCGCGAGGACGCCCTGCTTGATCCGGAGGCGACACCCGAGGACCCCGACCGGTGGGTGATCGGGCTCTCCGGCGGGAAAGACAGCGTCGCGCTGACGAAGATTCTCGATGACGTGTTCGGACAGGACCCCCGCGTCGAGATGCTCGCGTTGACGATTCACGAGGGGATCGAGGGATACCGCGACGAGAGCCTCGACGCCTGCGTCGAGCTCGCGGACGACCTCTCGCTGCGCCACGAAGTCGTCTCCTATGAGGAGGAGTTCGGCGTGCAGATGGACGACGTCGTCGAGAGCGACCCGGAGAACATGGCCGCCTGCGCGTACTGCGGGGTGTTCCGCCGGGACCTCTTAGAGGAGTACGCCGCCGAGTTCAATGCGGACAAACTGCTCACCGGTCACAACCTCGACGACGAGGCGCAGACGGCGATGATGAACTTCCTCGAAGGCGACGTGCGGCAGGTGGCGAAGCACTTCGACGCCTCGCTCGGCCCGTTCGACGAGCGCGAGGGGACGGACCAGTTCGTCCCGCGGGCGAAGCCGCTGCGGGACGTGCCCGAAAAGGAGATCGCGCTGTACTGTCACGTCCGCGACCTCCCGACGCACATGGCCGAGTGTCCCCACTCTTCGGAGGCGTACCGCGGCGAGATCCAGTCGACGATCCACGAGTTAGAGGAGAATCATCCGGGGACCCGCCACTCGATCATGGCCGGCTACGAGGAGCTGTCGGCGATGGCGGCCGACACGTACCGCGAGGGCGGCGACGGCGATTCCCCCGACCTCCGGGAATGCGAACGCTGCGGCTCGAAGACGAGTCGGACGGTTTGTCGGAAATGCCGGCTGCTGGACGCGATTGAGGCGGTGTGAGCGCGGTCGCTAGCGCGGTCGAGAATCGCTAGCACCGGACAAAACTTGCGTTCAGCTGTTGTAAACGGTGATCCGAGGGTCAGCGGATGACGTCGAGACCGTTGTTCTTCTCGACGGGGTCGGTGCCGCCGTCGGACTCCCACGCGCCCTGCTCGGTGCCGCCGGAGACGGCCGCGTTGCCGGCGCCGTTGTCGGCCGCTCGCGAACGCGAGTCGCCGAGGTCGTCGCCGTTGACCGCGGCGCGAGACTTGTCCGCCTGTTTCTGGGTCGACGGGCCGAGCACCTGCGCGCTCTGAACTCCCGTCATGATGGCCATGACGCGGACCTTCCCCTTGTACTCCTCCTGAATGCGGGCGCCCCAGATGACATTGGCGCTCGCTTCCAAGCGTTCGGTGATGTTGTTCGCGATCCCTTCGGCCTCCTTCAGCGTGAGGTCCGGACCGCCCGTGATGTGCACGAGCCCGCCCGAGGCGCCGCGGTAGTCGACGTCGAGAAGCGGGTGGTTCATCGCGTCGTTGACCACTTCTTGGGTCTTGTTTTTGTCCTGGGTCTCGCCGACGAGCATGACGGCGACTCCTCCCTGATTCATGATCGTGGACATGTCCGCGTAGTCCAGGTTGATCAGGCTCGGCTGGGTGATCGTCTCGGAGATTCCCTTCACGGTCTCCGCGATGATCTGGTCCATCACGGAGAACGCCTTCCCGATCGGCAGGTTCGGGACGTAATCGAGCAGACGGTTGTTGTCGAGGACGATGATCGAGTCGGCCTCGTTACGGAGGTCCTCTAAGCCCTCCTCGGCTTTCACCGTGCGGGCGCGCTCGACGTTGAACGGCGTCGAAACCATCCCGACAACGATGGCGCCCTGGTCTTTGGCGATTTTCGAGACGACCGGCGCCGCGCCGGTACCGGTGCCACCGCCCATGCCGGCGGTGACGAAGACGAGGTCGGCGTCGCCGAGGACCTCCTTGATCGTCCCCTGCGCCATCTCCGTGGCGCGCTCGCCCATCTTGGGATCGCCGCCGGCGCCGAGCCCCTGCGTGAGCGACTTGCCCACGAGGATCTTGGTGTCGGCTTCGATCATCTTGAGGTGCTGTTTGTCCGTGTTGATGGCCACGGTGTCGGCGCCGTCGACGCCGATGTTGTACAGCCGGTTGATCGTGTTGTTCCCGGCGCCGCCGGCACCGACGATGACGATTCGGGGGTCCCCGAACTCGTCGTCGTCCATGCTGACGTCCATGTCGCGCTTCTCCGCTTCCGCGTTGTCGAGAGCGTCCTGAACGAGATCTTGCATCAGTTTACACCTTGGCCCAGTTGCGGGTGCGGGTGCGCTCCTCGCGCTCGCCGTCCTGTTCGTTTAACATGTCTCGAACGGCCGATCGGATCGCCTCGCTCCGGTTCGGGAACTCGCCCGTCTCGACCATCTGTTCGACCTCATCTATCTGCTGTTTCGGTATTCGTAGTGTCACACGCTCCATTGGTATTCCCCCGGTAAGACGGCGAACACGCGACGCGTGTGTCTTACAGCGACGAATCGCCCGACAACGGGGTTATCCCCCGCCGCGGACGGCCACTGTAAGACGACCGTCTTACGCAATTGTAGTCACCGAGGCTACCAATATAAAACTACCGCCCACTGTAAGACAAAACTCTGAAACGCCCGAATACGGCCGTTTACAGGACTCTCCGTCGCATCAGCGGTCTTTCAATACATCGGCGGCGGGGGTCCGACGGCCGCAACCGGGACAGAACGCCCAGTCTGTCCGGAGCTCGTCGCCGCATTCACAGAACGCTCGGTGTGACTGCTTCTCGCCGCAGTTCGGACAGTACACGTGGTTTCCGGGCACGGATTCGCCACATCCACCGCAGGCGTTCTCGCGCGACTGTTTGCTCGAATTCGCCGGATCTGCCCGCGTCTTACGTCCCGCCGTCTCGTCGTCCGCCGTCGTCTCACGTGTCACACGCGCGTTGTCGGCGTCGGTGCCGGGTGCGTCGAGCGTGACGTGCACGTTGACTTCGCCCGAGTTTCCGCGCGTATACGCCGAGTTCTGCGGCGTTTGCGGCGTCTGCGAAGTCGGACGCGCACCGAGCCGATCGGCGAATACCGCGTCCAGCCGATCGGCGATGAGGTCGTCGACGCGCTCGGTCACCGCGGCGTCGATCGACCCGTCGGACCGCTCGGAGGTGTCGGACCGGTCTGACGCGTCGGAGCCGTCGGACGAGTGCGACGGCTCGGCGTCGATGGCCTCGTCGAGGTGTCTCCGGAGGGCCTCGCGCATCACCTCGCTTTTGGAGGCGTCACACGCTTCCAGCCGCTCGACGAGGTCGTCGTCGGCTCGGAAGGTGATCTTGCTCATACAGGACCGGTATCGGCCCGCAGTACAAGTATCTTCCCCCCTCGTCCGACGATCGACAGACACGTTTCAAACTCTCGAAACATATTCGGGGGCGACGGGCCTGCTGCGGGGGCGGCGACCGCCAGTGTGTCAACGGCAATACGTATGATGCTTGGTCACACCTGTGTCTGACGCAGATTTATACGGCCCGCGTGGGCATACGTGTGTATATGAGTAACCGCGTTGAGGACCTCGAACGACAGGTCGCGGAGCTGCAGGCAGCGGTCAACGGGCTCACCGAGGAGCTCGTCGAGATGAAAGAGCGCGTCCGACAGGTGGAAGACGCTCAAGAGGTCGCCGTCGAGGAGGCGGCCGAGCAGGCGGCTGCACCCCCCGACGACGCCGTGGCAGCCGCCGAGGCGGACGGAACGGCGGGCGGTGAGCGACGGACCCACTCCGACGACCACGTCGAGGTAGTCGAACGGACCGACGACGCGCCAACGAACGACGCGACAGCAGACGCCGAGTCAAGCGAGGGTGAGGCTGACGCCGCCGACGACGTAATCGTCCCCGAACAGGAGGCGACGACGCCGGATGCCGAAGCCGCTAAGGCCGCCGAGTCGGAAGGCGAGGATGACGAGGCGGAGTCGGACAGCGACATCATCGTCGCGTAATCGACTCCACATCCTCCCAGCGACACATGCACATCACTGAAGTCGTTTTAGACGGGTTCAAGAGCTTCGGGCGGACGACGAGGATTCCCTTTTACGACGACTTCACCGTCGTCACGGGACCGAACGGTTCGGGCAAGTCGAACATCATCGACGGCGTCCTCTTCGCGCTCGGGCTGGCGCGCACCCGAGGGATCAGAGCGACGAAGCTCACGGACCTGATCTATAACCCCGGTCACGACGGCGGCGAGGACGCCGGCGGGCCGATGGAGGCCTCAGTGACGGTGGTGTTGTCGAACGAGGACGGAACCCTCGATCGGTCACAGGTCGTCTCCGCCGCCGGCACCGAGAACGTCGGCGACGTTTCCGAGATCACGATCAAGCGTCGCGTGAAGGAGACCGAGGACAACTACTACTCGTACTACTACCTCAACGGGCGTTCGGTGAATCTCTCGGACGTGCAGGACCTGCTCGCGGCCGCCGGCGTGACCCCGGAGGGGTACAACGTCGTGATGCAGGGCGATGTCACCGAGATCATCAACATGACGCCGTACCAGCGGCGGGGGATCATCGACGAAATCGCGGGCGTCGCCGAGTTCGACGAGAAGAAGGAGGCCGCCTACGGGGAACTCGACACCGTCGAAGACCGGATCGGCGAGGCCGACCTCCGAATCGGCGAGAAGCGGGACCGGCTCGAACAGCTCGCGGACGAGCGCGAGACCGCCCTCCAGTACCAGCAGTTCCGCGACGAGTTGGAGGAGTACCGCGGCTTCCTCAAGGCCTCCGAGCTGGAGGAGAAACGCGAGACGCTCGACGGCGTCGAGGCCGACATCGACGACGCCGAGACCGAGGTCGCGGAGCGACGCGAAGCCCTCGACGCGAAACAGGGCCGGCTTACGCGTCTGGAAGAGGATCTCGCGGACCTCAACCACGAGATCGAGACGAAAGGCGAGGACGAGCAGATCGAGATCCGCTCGGAGATCGAGGAGGTGAAAGGCGAGATCTCCCGGTTGGAGGACAAAATCGAGGCCGCCGAGGAGCGCGCCGCCGACGCCGAGACGGAACGGCGCGACGCCTTCGTTCAGATCGATCGCAAAGAGGAGACGATCGACGACCTCGCCGGCGAGATCCGCGAGGTGAAAGTCGAGAAAGCCTCTGTCAAGTCCGAGATCGCCACGAAGCGCTCGGAGCTGGCGGACGTCGAAGCGGAGATCGAGGGCGTCGACACCGAGTTCGACGAGCTGAAAGCGGCGCTGGCGGACAAAAAGGAGACGATCGAGGGGCTCCGCTCGGAGAAGAACGATCGACAACGCGAGAAGGACCGGCTGCTTGACGAGGCTCGCCGGCGCTCGAACGCGGTCAGCGAGGCCCGATCCGACCTAGAGGCGGCCCGCGAGTCGCTCCCGGAGCACAAGGCGCGGATCTCGGAGCTGCACAGCGAACTCGACAAGGCGGAGAAGAACGAGTCGACGATCGAGGACGCGGTCGCCGACCTGTTCGCCGAGAAGGCCGAGCGCAGCGAGCGACTGGAGGAGATCGAGTCGGACCTCCGCGAGAAGCAGAACGAGTACGCCAAGCTGGAGGCGGCCGCCAGTCAGCGCGGCGACACCTCGTGGCCGCGCGCGGTGACGGAGGTCAAAAACGGCGGGATCGACGGCGTCCACGGCGCGGTCGGCGAACTCGGATCCGTCGAGGCCGAGTACGCGGAGGCGTGTGAGACGGCTGCCGGCGGCCGGCTCGCGAACGTCGTCGTCGACGACGACGGCGTCGGATCGACGTGTATCGACTACCTCAAACAGCGCAACGCGGGGCGGGCGACGTTCCTACCGATCACGAAGATGGACAATCGGGGACTCCCGCGGAAGCCGTCGCTGCCGGGCGTCGTCGACTTCGCGCGGAACCTCGTCGCGTACGACTCCCGCTACGAGTCTATCTTCTCGTACGTGCTCGGATCGACGCTGATCGTCGAGGACATGGCGACCGCCCGCGAGCTGATGGGTGACTACCGGATGGTCACGCTCGACGGCGACCTCGTCGAGAAGTCCGGCGCGATGACCGGCGGATCCGGCGGCGGCTCGCGCTACGCGTTCACGAAGTCCGGCGGCGGAAAGCTCGAACGGCTCGCGACGGAGATATCGGATCTGGAGGACGAGCGGCAGTCCCTACAGGCCGAGGTCGACGAGCTGGCGGCCGATATCGACGACGCCCGCGACCGGAAGGCCGACGCGGCCGAACGGGTCCGGTCGCTGGAGGCGGACGTCGAGCGCGCGGAGGCGGACCTTTCGGACGCCGAGTCGCGGATCGACGAGCTCAAAACCGAGCTCGAAGAGCTGGAGGCGGAACGCGAGTCGGTCGACGAGGAGATGAGCGAACTCGACGCGGCGATCGACGACCTCGACGGTGACATCGCGGAGTTAGCGGCCGAGATTGAGGAGATCGAAACGGAGCTCGCCGACTCGAAGATCCCCGAGCTCTCCGAGCGCGCCGACGAGATCCGGTCGGCGATCGCGGATCTCGAAGACCGGATGAGCTCGCTCGACGGCCGACGAAACGAGCTGGAGTTGGAGAAGGGCTACGCCGAGGACGCGGTCGACGACCTCCACGACACCGTCGAGCAGGCGCAAAATCGGAAGGCCGACGCGGAAGAGGCGATCGCCGATCACGAGGCGACGATCGAGGAGAAAGAGACGCTGCTCGCGGAAAAGCGCGAGTCGATCGCGGACTTAGAGGAAGAGCTGGCGGAGCTGAAAGCGGACCGCGAGGAGCTGCGCGAAGAGATCAAGGCGGCCACCCGCGAACGCGACGAACAGCGCTCTCTCGTCGCCGACGCGGAGTCGACGCTGGAGGATCTGACGGACCGACGCGATCGGCTCGCGTGGGAGATAGACGAACTGGAGTCGCAGGTCGGCGAGTACGACGCCGCGGAGATCCCCGACCTCGACGAGGTCGAATCGCGCATCGAGGAGCTGGAAGCCGAGATGTCGGCGTTGGAGCCGGTGAACATGCTCGCGATCGACGAGTACGACGAGGTCGAGGCGGCGCTCGACACGCTCCAGGAGCGCCGCGACGTGCTCGTCGAAGAACGCGACGGGATCGAAGAGCGAATCGAGGGGTACGAAGCGGAGAAGAAGGCGACGTTCATGCAGACGTTCGAGTCGATCAACGACCACTTCGAGGACATCTTCGCGCGGCTCTCGGCGGGGAGCGGCGAGCTCCTCTTGGAGAACCCCGAGGACCCCTTCGAGGAGGGATTGACGATGAAGGCACAACCGGCGGACAAGCCGGTTCAGCGGCTCGACGCGATGAGCGGCGGCGAGAAGTCGCTGACCGCGCTCTCGTTTATCTTCGCGATCCAGCGACACAACCCGGCGCCGTTCTACGCGCTCGACGAGATCGACGCGTTCCTCGACGCGGTCAACGCCGAACGCGTCGGCGAGATGATCGAGGAGCTGGCCACGCAGGCGCAGTTCGTCGTCGTCGGCCACCGCTCGGCGCTGTTGGAGCGCTCCGATCGGGCTATCGGGGTCACGATGCAGGGCGACAACCTCTCGGCGGTCACCGGGATGCAGTTCGGCGACGACGCTGATGAGGAGGGCGAGGTGACCGCGGATGACTGAGCCGCCGGAGTCGGCGGGGGGCGTTCCGGATCTCGACCTGACGAGCGAGCGCGACGGCGGGCCTTCGGCGGACCCGAGCCGGGCGGTGCCGGGTGCGGGCGACGGAGAGCGCGACGGCGCGAACGGCACCGGGGCCGACGGTACGAGCGACGGTGCTACCGGGACTGACGGCACGGACGGCGACAACACAGACGGCGACGACGCGGTCGAACCCGTCGAACTCCTCGTTCAACTCGCCGAGGAGGGTGAGATCGAACCGTGGGACATCGACATCGTGCAGGTGACGGACGCGTTCCTCTCGCGGCTCGACGAGACGGACCTCCGGACGACCGGGCGGGCGCTCTTTTACGCCAGCGTCCTGCTCCGGATGAAAAGCGACGGGATGTTGGCCGACGACGACGATGACGACGAGGAGCCCGAGCCGGAGCCGTGGGAGGTCGCGATGGAGGGCGGCGCCGCCGATCCGGCGGAGGGTGGGTTCGACCCGGTCGACAAGCTGGAAGCGGAGATGGACCGCCGGCTCGACCGGAAGAGCACCCGAGGATCTCCTGAGACGCTCGACGAACTCGTCCGGGAACTCCGCGAGGCCGAGCGCGGCTCGTGGTGGAAGGACTCTCGGAAGTACGATACCTCCGACTCGCCGAGCGGCTACGCCCGCGGCACGCAGACGCTCGATTACCACACCGGCGACGAGTTCCGCCGCGACGGCGAGCCGACCGCGGGCGAGGCGACCGACCGCACCCACGACGAGGACATCGAGGAGGTGATCGTCAAGATCGACGGCGCCCTCCGGACGCACTTCGAACGCGACCGCGCCGAGGTGCTGTTCACGGAGATCGAGACCGCTGGCGGCCGTCCGTTCATGACGTATCTCGCGTTGCTGTTCATGGCCCACCGCGGATCGGTCCGGCTCCAGCAGGACGACCTGTTCGGCGATTTGTGGGTCCAAGACCCGGCGGCGACGACCGCGGAGTCGGAAGCGATCGCGGACTGAGTCGAGTCACCGACGCTCGCTCCGATCCCGTTTATAATTTGTTTATAAGTAGTCGCCCAGCAGCGGATCGACGCGCTCGCGGGTGTCGTCGGGGATCGCCTCGGTGGGCGTGTTGACCGTACCCTCGAGGGACGTGTGCGCCGCACACGGGAACTCGTCCGGGAGCGTCCGGACGGCCTCCTCGACGGCGGCTTTGATCGCTTTCTGGTTCTGCTCTGCGTTCTCCAGCACTTCCGCGAGCGTCACCTCGCTGTCTTCTTTCCAGACGTCGTAATCGGTGACGCCGGCGATCGTCGCGTAGGCGATCTCGGCCTCTCGGGCGAGTTTCGCTTCCGGGATCGCGGTCATGCCGACGAGGTCCCACCCTTGCGCCTTATAAAACTCCGACTCCGCGCGCGTCGAGTACTGCGGCCCCTCGATGCAGACGTAGGTGCCGCCCTTCACGACGCCGGTGTCAGAAGGTGCGGCCGACTCGGCCGCCGCGGTCAGGTGATCGACGAGTTCGGGACTGTACGGGTCCGCGAACGGCTGGTGAACGACGACGCCGTCGCCGTAAAACGAGAGGTCGCGACCCTTCGTCCGGTCGTAGATCTGGTCCGGGACGACGAGCGTGCCGGGCTCTAGCTCTTCTTTGAGGCTCCCGACGGCGTTGGACGCAAAGATGTGGGTGACGCCGGCCTTTTTTAAGGCGTACATGTTCGCGCGGTACGGGAGGTCGGTCGGTGAGACGCCGTGATCCGAGCCGTGCCGCGGGAGGAACGCGACCTCCGTGCCCGTGTCGGCGAACTCGCCGATCGTGATCGCGTCGCTCGGCTCGCCGTAGGGCGTGTCGTACTCCACCTCGCGCACGTCGTTCAGCGGGAGCGCCTCGTAGATTCCGCTACCGCCGATGAAGCCGATAGTGCTCATACCCTGACTCCGCCCGCTCGCTACTTATAAGGAGTGAAGCGGTGCCACGAAGGGCTGGACCGCCGTGGGTGCGGCGACCGCCGGCCGCGAGCGCCTCACAGCAGCCACCGCACCGCCGCCAGCGCGAGCGCGCTCACGACGAGCAGGTGGACGAGGACGGCGCCGACGGCGGCCCCACCCACCTCGCGCATCTCCCGGATCCGGATCGAGAAGCCGAGTCCGACGAACGCCAGCGTGAACAGCGCGTCGGAGACCCGACCGATCGAGTCGAGCGCGGCCGGCGAGAGGAGCCCGCTGTTCGCGATCGCGGCGACCGCGAGGAACCCGAGGAGGAACTTCGGGAACTCCGCCCACAGTCGGCGGACCCCGGGCTCCGTCGCCGAGCGCGCGGTGTACGCGATCGAGTAGGCGATCGCGACGCCCCCGAGCAGGGAGTTGCGCGCGAGCTTCGTCACCGTCGCCCACTGGCCCGCCTCCGGCGAGTGCGCGAAGCCCGCTGCCGCGACGGGTCCCGTTGAGAACATGCTCACGCCGGCCCAGACGCCGAACTGGCGGCCGGTGAGCCCGAGCCACTCGCCCGCAATCGGAAACGCGACGAGGGTGACCGCGTCGAACAGGAGGACCGTTGCGGCCGCGAACGTGATCGCCGACCCGCGGGCGTCGAGCACGCGGCCGATGGCGACCACCGCCGAGACGCCGCAGATGCTCGCGCCGGCCGCCAACAGCGACGGCGTGGTGCCGTCCAGCCGGAACAGCACCCGGGCGATCAGTTCGGCGAGCAGCAGCCCGCCGGCGACCGCGACGACGACGAGCCCGAGGACGGTCGGGCCGGCGGCGAGGAACTCCTCGACGACGACGGCCGCGCCGAGCAGGACGATCCCCGTCTCCAAAAAGAGCTTGTCGACGCCGACCCCCGGCTCCGCCGCGGCGGGCGTTCCGACCGTGTTGCCGACGAGCGCGCCGATCCCGACCGCGACGACGAGGGGTTGGAGCCCGTCGACCGCCCCGGCGACGGCGTTCGCGAGCAGCGCCCCGGCGGCGAGGACGGCGAGCCCGAGGACGTACGGCCGGGCGGCGGCGACGAGACGCATCAGAGTACGCCCGCGAGCTGTCCCGCGGCGTGGACCGCGACGACCCCGAGTCCGAGCGCGAGCGCCTGCCAGCCGCGGTCGAGCGCGAGCCACCGATCGGCGAGCGGGGAGCCGGTCCCCTCGGCGCCGTCCGCTCGTTTATCCGACCCGCCGACGCCGTCCGATACCATACGTGTGGGTCGCCGTGCGCGCTATATATAAGGACTGAATCGAGCCGTTTCGGGGCGGCGGGCGGGGCGAACGCGAACGGATCGCGCGACCGAAAGAGGCAGGTCGCGGGGCGACGACGTGTGCACAATTCGATGCCCACCACCCAGATCAAAGACCCCGTCCACGGCTACGTGGAGCTGCCGGACGCGCTCGTCGACGGTGTCGTCGACACGCGACCGTTCCAGCGGCTCCGGTACGTCCGCCAGCTCTCGGCGACGCACCTCGTGTACCCCGGCGCGAACCACACGCGCTTCGAGCACTCGCTGGGCGTGTACCACCTCGGGCGGACCGTCTTCGAGAACCTCCGTCGGCAGTCGTACTTCACGCGGGACGCGACCGCCGACGAGTTAGAAGAGATCCAGCGCACGCTGGAGTGCGCCTGCCTGCTCCACGACGTGGGCCACCCGCCCTTCTCGCACCTCTCGGAGGGATTCCTCGACGAGGGCACGCTGCGCGAGCGGGTCGACGACACGGGGCTCGTCGACGCCTTCGACGCGGCGGGAGTCGGCGGGGCGCCGCTCCGGTCCGCGAGCCCGCACGAACTGCTCGGCTGCGTCCTCATCGTCGAGGAGTACGGCGACGCCCTGCGCGCGTTCGACGTCGACCCCTTCGAGGTGTGTGCGTACGTGCTCGGCTACAGTCTCGCGTACGAGCGCGGCGCGGCGTGGCAGTACGGCGTCGGCGCCCAACTGCTCCACTCGCCCATCGACGTCGACCGGCTCGATTACATCACCCGGGACAACTACATGACTGGCGCGGGCGTGTTGAGCTTCGACGTCGAGCGCATGGTCGACGCCTACACCGCTCACCCGGAGGAGGGGCTCGCGCTCACCGAGAAGGCGCTCTCGACCATCGGCAACTACCTCGAAGGGCGGATCGCGTTGTACATGTGGGTCACCCAGCACCACAAGGCCGTGTACGCGAACCGACTGCTGCAGGCGATGCTCGGCGAGTACGCCGCCGAAACCGGCGACAGCCCGGTCACCGTCGACGGGGTCCTCACCCGGGAGCTCGATGACAACACGGTGCTCGAACGACTTCGAATCGCCGCGCGCGACAACCCGGACTCGACGCTGGCGTCGATGTACGATCGCTTCCGGAGCCGGCGGTTCCCGGACACCTGCTGGAAACACCGGATTGCGCTGGCCGACCGGATCGGCGGGGACCTCGACGGCGGCCTCGACGCCTTCACCTCGTGGCTCACCGAGGGCGACGAGCGGCTGGAGCGGCTGCTCGCCGACGCCTTGGACGTCCCGGTCCACGAGGTGTGGATCGACCGGTCGTACGTGCCCGCCTACGATCCCGACGAGTTAGAGGACATTCCCATCGCATACGGCGGCACGACCCGGTCCGTCGGCGACTGGGGGCTGTACGGCGACCGCGCGTTCGACGTGCCGATCCCCTTCGTGTTCGTCCCCGAAGGGACGAAACGGCAGGCGATCCGTGTGCTCCGAGACACCTTCGACAGCGAGGTCAGTGCGGCGAAAAGCGGGGCCGTATAGCGAGGTGAAACGGGGCGGAAGAAGGCGAAGAAGGGTTAGTTGTCGGCGGAGATAGTCGTCGGCGGCGTCAGTCGTCAGTCTCGGCGGTGACCGTGTCGTTCGCGTCCGCCGCCTCGTCGTCGACGCGCGGGAAGTTCCCGATCGTCGCATCGCGGAAGGCGGCCTCGTCGAACGTGTACTCCTCCTCGAAGAAGTCGAGGACGGTGTCGACGTCGGCCATCGCGTTTTTCAGCGCGGTCGACGCGCCGGGCGACGGCGTGATGTTGAACAGGATGCCGTCGCCGGCGATCTTCGCTTCACCCATGTCGAGCTCTTTCGTCTCGGTGTTGACGATCTGGGGACGGACACCGCCGTACCCCTTCGCACGCTCGATGTCGCCGGCGTCGACGCTCGGCACGACCTTCTGGACGTCCGGCAGGAACGCGCGCTTACCGATCTCGGGGATGTCGTACACGAGGTTGCGGACGACGTAGGGGAACAGGATGCGGTCCGAGAGGATGTTGGCGTAGCTCAGGAACGACGCGGGGCTGAAGCCGAATACGTCCGCGAAGTCGCTTACCGTGGAAATCCGACCCCGTTCGAGCGTCGGAACGAGCTTCGCCGTGGGGCCGAACCGAGTGGTTCCGTCGTCATGAACGTCTGCGTCGCCGTGGACCGCGGCGAACGGGAGCTTCTTCATCTGGAGCGTGTATACCTTCCCGTTCAGCAGGTCGTCCGCGAGGAAGAAGCTCCCCGCGACCGGCAGCAGCGACATGTTCTCGCCGTAGCCCATCTCCTTGGCGAACTGGAGGCTGTGCGAGCCGGCGGCGACGACGACCGCGTCCGCCGCGAAGTCGCCGTCGTTGGTCTCGACGGTGAACCCGTCGCCGCCCTCGTCGACGTTCGTCACTTTCGTGCCGAGGTGAACGGAGACGCCGTCCTCGTCTCGGGCGGCGTCGACGAACGACTTCGCGACCGCGCCGTAGTCGACGACGTAGCCGTCCGGCGTCTGAAGCGCCGTGAGCTCCGTGTTCGGGTCGCGCCCCTCGACGACCTTCGGCTCCAGTTCCTCGATCTCCTCGCGACCGATCTCCCGGAGCTTCGGGAAGAGCTCGCCGAACCCGTTGTCGTGGTAGCGCTCATCCAGCTTGGCGCCCTCCTCCTCACCGACGCCGAGCACCATCTTGCTCCGCTTGCTGTGCATCTCCCGGTCAGGGTCCGACTCCTCCAGGTACCCCGCGAGCAGCTCGGCACCCTCCTTGACCTCCTTCGCCTTCTCCAGGGTGTAGTTCGTCTCGATGTCCCCGAAGTGGAGCGTCTGGGAGTTGTTCGTCCGGTGGGAGTTGATCGCCGCGATCTCCCGTTCCTTCTCGATCAGCGTGACGTCGTCGACGTCAGTGAACTTCGCGACCGTGTACAGCAGCGATGCCCCGCTGATACCCCCGCCGACGATGATCAAATCTGTGTGCTCGGACATGCGTGATGAAAGCTCTCACTCCGTCGAACGGGCTCAGCTGTTAACGTTCTTGCTATCTGTATCGCCTGATCCGACGGTAGCGAGGCTACAGTCGTCGATTAGGGAGTACCACAGTTGTCGAAACTCACTCGCCGGCGTCCCGGACGCCGCGGTACCGATCGCGGAGCTGCTCGAACAGCTCCCGGCCCGTCTCGGTTCGGAGCCGGGGCTCGGTCGTCGCGAAGAACTCGTCGAGCGCGTCGTACTCGCGGAACGCGTCCGGCTCGCCGGCGGCCGGGTCGTAGCGACCGTCGCGCTCGTAGACGACCGCCTGCAGACAGACGTCGAGGAGGTCGCACTCCTTGACGAGGACCGCCTCCGAGCTGTCACGGGCCTCGTACGCCTCCCACGCGTCGCGGATTCGGTCGGGGAGGGGACCGGCCAGTTCGCGCATCGCGGCGCGCTCGTCGGTGATCTTGCGCTCCCGGTCCACCGGCTCCGCGGTCGAGTCCGCGCGCGTCGCGATGTCGCCCGTCTCCGCCTCGGCGACGTCGTGGACCACGGCGAGTCGGAGCGCGCGGTCGAGGTCGACACCGGGGAGGTCCTCATGGAAGCGGTCGCCGAGCGCGAGCACGAGGTACGCGACGCCCCATGCGTGTGCGGCGACGGATTCCGGGTCGTCGACGCCGCGGAGCTGCCAGCCCGTGCGCCGCTCGTCTTTCAGGGCGTAGGCGTCGAGGAGGGCGTCGAGGGAGGGGTCGCGGTCGGAGTCGTGATCGGGGTTGCGGTCGGAGTCGGTGCCGTCGGTCCCGGTCATTCGTCGCTACTCGGCGAGCGTCCAGGCGTCGTCGCCGACGGCGTCGGCCACGTCGCGGCGGACCATCTCGTCGAGCACCTCGTCGAGGCGCCCGGGTTGGGCGACCTCCATCTCGATGCGACCGATGCTGTGGTACTCTTCAAGGTAGTGGCGGACGGCCTCCCGGTCGAACGTCGACTGATCGGCGCGTTCCATTGCGCCCTCGGTCAGGTCGATCATGTCTTCGAGGAAGTTCCACGGGTAGACGACCCACGTCCACTGTTCGAGCTGTTCGCCGACGAAGTCGGGCTCGAACTCGGAGGTGCCCAGCAGCTGGAGGGTGGCGGTGCGGATCTCGCCGGCGTCGCGCTCGGAGACGTACTCCTCGGCGCGGCGGATCGAGCCGCCGGTGTCAGCGATGTCGTCGATGATGAGGACGTTCTTGCCCTCGACGCTCCCCTCCGGCATCGGGTAGCGGACCGTGGGTTCGCCGCTCTTCTCTGCGGCCCCGACGTAGTGTTCCATCTTGAGGCTCGTCAGGTCGTTGAGCCCGAGGAAGTCACAGACGCATCGGCCCGCGAACCAGCCGCCCCGCGCCAGGGCGACGACCACGTCCGGCTCGAAGTCCGCGCGTTTCACCGCGTTCGAGACGTTGCGGCAGAGCCCGTAGATGTACTCCCAGTTGGTGAGGGTACAGTCGAAGTCGTCCGGGAGATCGCTCATACGGCCGTTGCTCTCACCCGCGCGCTCATAAGGGTTTAGCAACGCCTCCGCGGGGCGGTCGACGGGGGCGAGGACGACGCTGTGACCCACGCAGAAGTACCACGGTGGCGTGCGCCTGCGAGCGGCCGCCTTTGGCGGCCGGGAGCAGCCCGCGCGAGGTCGTCGGGCTTCGCCCGACTGCCAGAGGGACCTTCGGTCCCTCGCTGGAGCTCGCGACGGCGTTTATAAACGCCGTCGCGGCGAGGCTGGGGAGGCGTGCGGTGCGGGGCGGTGCGGTGCTGTGCGGGGCGGTGCGGTGCTGTGCGGGGCGGTGCGGTGCTGTGCGGGGTGGGACGCAAAGGGGCTGGGGCTTTGGCGGTGTTCACCGTCGATCTGCCGATAACCACCTATAAGCGAGTGGCTGGAGCTTTGGCGCGGGTTGCCACGTTCCCGGTCACACGCCGTCGAGGATCTCGGAATCAAACGCCTGGAACAGCGACAGTCCGACGCCAGGCCACCGCGTATCGGTCCCGACACGATTTAGGTGGCCCGCCCGCAACGAGTCGGTAATGAGCACTCAGGCCGCGACGGCGGAGCGAACCGTCGTGATCGGGCTGGAGGTCCACGTCCAGCTCGAGACCGACACGAAGATCTTCTGCGGCTGTTCGACGGAGCCGGTCGACGACGAGGAGCCGAACACGCGCACGTGCCCGACCTGCCTCGGGCTGCCGGGCGCGCTGCCGGTCCTCAACGAAGGCGCCGTCGAGGCCGCCGTGAAGATCGGCAAAGCGATCGACGCCGACATCCCCGAGACGACCACGTTCCACCGGAAGAACTACTACTACCCCGACCTGCCGAAGAACTTCCAGCTGACCCAATACGACGCTCCGATCTGCCAGCGCGGCGAGCTGGAGGTCCGCGTCGACAGCGAGCCGCGCACCATCGGGATCACCCGCGCGCACTTGGAGGAGGACCCCGGCAGCCTCCAGCACGCCGGCGGCTCCATCGAGACCGCCACGCACACCCTCGTGAACTACAACCGAGCCGGGACGCCCCTGATGGAGATCGTCACGGAGCCGGACTTCCGCTCGCCAGCGGAGACGCGGGCCTTCTTGGCAAAACTGGAGGAAGTCCTGGAGTACCTCGGCGTCTTCGACCCGACCCGCGACGGGAGCCTCCGGGTCGACGCGAACATCTCCCTGGTCCCCGACGAGCACGTCGCTGACGACGGAACCATCACCGAGGACGCCCTCGCCGCGGCCAACCGCGCCGAGGTGAAGAACATCTCCAGTCACAAGGGCGCGGAGCAGGCGCTCGCCTACGAGGTCACCCGCCAGCGCAACGTGCTCCGTCGCGGCCGCGAGATCGAACAGGAGACGCGCCACTGGGACGAGGCGCGCGGTGTCACCGTCTCGATGCGCTCGAAGGAGGCCGAGAAGGACTACCGCTACTTCCGCGAGGCCGACCTCCCCGCGCTGGAGGTCTCCGACTGGAAGGCGCAGATCCCGATCCCGGAGCTCCCCGACGCCCGCCGCGAGCGCTTCCGCGAGGAGTACGGGCTCGACCGCGAGTCGGCCTCGAAGCTCACCTCCACGAAGGAGGTCGCCGATTTCTTTGAGACCGTCGCGAGCGAGTTTGACCCCGATCTGGCCGCGACGTGGGTCGCCGACAACCTGCTCGGCGAGCTCAACTACCGCGAGATGGCGATCACGGACGTCGAGGACCGTCTCGACGAGTTTACCCGCCTGATCGAACTCGTCGCCGCCGAGGAGCTGACGGTCAAAAACGCCGAGGAGATCGTGCTCCGCGAGATGCTCGACGAGGGCGAGGATCCCGACACCGTTATCGACCGCGAGGGGCTCGGCAAGGCCGAAAGCGGCGAGGTCGAAGCGGCCGTCGCGGCCGCGATCGACGACAACCCGGACGCGGTCGCCGACTACCACGACGGCGACGAAGGCGCGATCAACTTCCTCGTCGGGCAGGTGATGCAGGCCACCGGTGGCAGCGCCGACCCCGGACAGGTGAACGGGCTGCTCCGCGAGGAGTTGGACGGGTAGCGATCCATGAACAGTACCGTCACGGAGAACCGTCCGTGAACGTCACCGTCGATATCGTCGGTGAGGGCGCCGACGAGTACGACCTCCCCGACGACGCCACGTACGACGACCTGATCCGCGCGACGGGCTACCACCCGCAGGAGGCGTCCGCGCTGGTCGACGGCGCGCCCGTTCCCGGCGACCGCGTCGTCGACGCCGACGAGGTCCGACTGCTCAGACTGATAAAGGGCGGCGCGACGGACGACGGCGCGTGAGCGGGGAGCGCTCCGCCGTCGACCCGCCCGAAGGCATCGCGATCGGGGCGGCCTCGCCGGACGATCGGCTTGACGTGCTTCGCGTGCTCGACGCGGCGATGCTGGAGACGGCCGCCGAGGTCGTCGACGCCGCGATCGATGCCGGCGACGTGTTCGTCGCCCGATTTAAAAGGACGGGCGCGGTCGTCGGCGCGCTGGTCGCGACGCGTCCCGATCCGACCCGGTTCCACGTCGACGCCGTGGCCGTTCGCCGGGCGCGCCGCGGGCGGGGGATCGGATCGGCGCTCGTCGCGAGGGCGGTGCGGCGTGGCGAAGCCGATCCCGAGATCGCCGTCGTCACGGCCGAGTTCAAACAGAAACTGGAGAGTTTTTATACCGATCTGGGGTTCGCGGTCGGCGGTGACAACGACGGCGATGGCGACGAGGACAGCGACGGCGATGGCGACGCGATCGGGACAGGGCGCCGACGCGGTCGCTACCCGGTCGGCGGTGACCGCGATGGCTGCGGTGACGGCAGCGGCGTCGACACCGAGGGAACCGACGAACGACGCCGATAAACGGCCGGACGGTCTATGACGGGCCAATGAGTGGAAAAGACGAATACTACAATCGGTCAAAACAGCAGGGCTACCGCGCCCGGTCGGCCTACAAGCTGAAACAGATCGACGAGGAGGCCGACCTCTTCGACCGCGGCGACACCGTCGTCGACCTCGGCGCCGCCCCGGGCGGCTGGCTGCAGATCGCCGCCGAAGAAGTGGGCGAGTCGGGCACCGTCGTCGGCGTCGACCTCCAGCGCATCGATGACTTCGACGACCACGACGTGGAGACGATCCGCGGCGACATGACCCAGGAGCGCACTCGTCACTATCTCCGGGAAGCGATCGGCGAGCGCGGTGCGGACGTTGTCATCTCGGACATGGCGCCGAACATGACCGGCGAGTACAGCCTTGACCACGCGCGGTCGGTCCACCTCGCGCGACAGGCGTTCGACGTGGCCGAGGAGTTGCTCACGCCCGGCGGCGACTTCGTCGTGAAGGTGTTCCAGGGCGAGGACTTGGACGCGTTCCGCGAGGACGTTCGCGGCGAGTTCCAGTACCTCCGGACCGTCTCGCCACCGGCCTCCCGGGATTCCTCCTCGGAGGTGTACCTCGTCGCGAAGGGGTTAACCACGGCACCCGTCGAGACGGGCGACCGACTGGAAGTGACCGTCGAGGAATTGGGCGACGAGGGCGACGGCATCGCGTACGTCGAGGGCTACTCTCTGTTCATCTCCGACGCGACGGTCGGCGAGACGCTCGAGGTCGTCGTCACCGACATCAAGCCGCGATTCGGGTTCGCCGAGCGCACGAACTCCGCGAGCGACGGGCAGGAGTAAGCGGAGCAGGAGTAAGCGGAGGCGCTTCTACCGCGAGTACCCGATTCTGTCGGAGCGGCGTCGCTACGCCGCGGAAAAATCGTCCTCGTCGGCGGCGGTCGTACAGACCGGACAGCCCATCGTGAGGATCGTCTCCCGCATCTCGTCGTTGACCTCGATGGTCTGTGCGCAGTCCGAGCAGGTGAATTGGACAGTCGTCAACACGGGTCCTCTCTCGTCTCGCGGAGAGGGCATCAGACGATATAAATGACCGGCTTCCGGCCGGAGACTCGGATCCGACGGCGCAGTCCGTCCACGTCACAGTGTACTCGTGTCTCAGTCCGTTCGCGGGACCGCGTAGGCACCAACTGCGAGGAACCCGACCGCGAGAGCGGCGAGGATCGCTAGATCGCCCGCCCACGGGCCGCCCTCGAAGGTGATCGCCCGCGTCCCCCGCGCGAAGTACGTCAGCGGCGAGGCCGCGACCGCCGGGAGGAACCACTCCGGGAGCAGTTCGGGCGGAACGAACGTCTCGGAGAGGAACAGCAGGGGGAGTGCGACCGTGTTGCTGGCGGCGATCACGCCGTCCTGCGAGTCGGAGAGCGCGCCGAGAATAGCCCCGAGCCCGCAGAAGAGCGCGACGCCGACGGCGACGAAGACGGGCAAGACCGCCAGCGCGGGCGAGACGACGAGTTCGGCGTCGGTGATCGCGAGCACGAGCCCAAAGATCAGCAGGCTCGCCGCGCCGATGATCGCGACGTTGACGAGCGTGTGCGCGACCAGCCACTCACCGCGCGAGAGCGGCGTCGTCGCCAGCTTTTCGAACCGCCCGCCGTCGCGGTGGCGCGCGATCTCGGAGCCGACCCGCGAGAGCGGCGTGAAGAGAACGACGACCGCGAGGTAGCCGGGGATGTAGTAGCCCGCGGGCTCCGCGAAGAGGCCGCCGCCGGTCGGCTGGGTCCGGACCAGCGCGCCGAAGATGACGACGAGGATCACCGGGAAGAAGAAGGTGAAAAACACCGCCGTCCGCCGGCGCAGGAACGACCGAGCCGCCGCGACGGTTTCCGTCCTGATCCGCCCGAACCGGCTCATTGGTCGCCTCCGTCAGACGCCTCGGCGCCCTCGCTTCCCTCACGCATCCCATCCCACATCTCTTCTCGGGGCGAGTACTCCTCGCCGGTGAGCCGCAGGTACACGTCCTCTAACGAGGGCACGGACCACGCGAGCGATTCGAAGTCGACTCCGGCCGCGTCGAGGGCGTCGACCACGTCCCCGATCGATTCGGGCTGGACTTCCCGAATCTGCAGCCCGTCAGCCGACGATTCGACGAGACGGGCACCCGACACGGCCGCCGCCACCGCCTCGACGACGGCGTCCGTCGCGCTCCCGTCGAGGGACACCTCCAGCCGCGGCTCGCCCCCGTGCTCGGCGATCAGTTCGTCCGGGGGTCCGACGGCGACGACCGCACCGTCGCGGAGCAGCGCGACTCGGTCGGCGAGCCGTTCGACTTCGTCCATCGCGTGACTCGTGAGGAAGACGGTGGTGCCGCCGTCTGCGAGTCGCTCGATCAGCCGGTGGATCGAGCGGCGACCGGCCGGATCGATGCCCGTCGTCGGCTCGTCCAAAAAGAGGAGATCCGGGTCGTTGACGATGGCGGTCGCGACGCAGGTCCGCCGCTGCTGCCCGCCCGAGAGCGTCTCGTACCACGCGTCCGCGTCGTCGGCCATCCCGACGTCCCGCAGGACCGAGTCGGTGTCGCGGGCCTCGTCGTACAGCCCGCCGTAGTAGTCGACCAGTTCGGTCGCGGTGAGTCGCTCAGGTGGGTCGAACGACTGCGGGAGGAGGCCGATCCGCTGCGGGTCGACGTCTCGGGGCGGGACGCCGAACACCCGAAGGTCGCCCTCGGCGGCCGTCGTCCCCGTCAGCGCCCGGACGAGCGTCGTCTTTCCGGCGCCGTTGGGGCCGATGAGCCCGAACACCTCGCCGGGCTCGACCGCGATGTCGACCCCGTCGAGCGCGACGACGTCGCCGTACGACTTCCGGACGCCCTCGCCGGCGATGACCGGTTCGGGACCCGAGGGCGCACCGTCGCCGTTCGCCTCGCCGTCCATCTCACCGACCGCGGACGCCGACGCGGCCGCTGTCTCGTTCATACGTCGTTCGTCGGGCGGCCGCGCGCGTAAGGGTTGCTCTTCGGGTCGGCGGTTCCTCCACCTCGGCCGGGATGCGCCCGGTCCGTCCCGCACGCCGGCCCGCCTGCAGTCCGCCTCCAGTCCGCCTCCGGCCCGTCCCCGGTCCGTTACGCCTAAGCGACGCCGAGCCAACCCACGGCGTATGCACTACCACGAGGCGGCGGCGTTCCTCTTCGATCTCCGCCGCTTCTCGGTCAAACCGGGGACCGAGCGCGTTGCGGCGCTGTTAGACCGACTCGGGAACCCCGAGGACGACGTGCCGTTCGTGCAGATCGCGGGCTCGAACGGGAAGGGGAGCACGGCGCGCATGACCGAGTCGATCCTGCGCGAGGCCGGACTCTCGGTCGGGCTCTACACCTCCCCGCACCTCTCCGCGCTCGCCGAGCGGATCCGCGTCGACGGGCGGCAGATAACCGAGGACGCTATCACCGCGTTCGTCGAAGAGGCGAAACCGTGGCTCGTCGAGCGCGCGGCGACGGGCGAGCCCCTCACCTTTTTCGAGGTCGTCACGGCGATGGCGATACACGACTTCGCGCGGCGCGAGGTCGACGTCGCCGTGCTGGAGGTCGGCCTCGGCGGCGAGTACGACGCGACGAGCGCGGTCGACCCTGTCGCGGCCGCCGTCACCAACGTCTCGCTCGAACACACGGCCGTCCTCGGCGACACGATCGCCGAGATCGCTCGTACCAAGGCGCGGATCGCGACCGCCGGCGCGCCCCTCGTGACGGCCTGTGAGGGCGAGGCGCTCGACGTCGTCCGCGAGGTCGCCGACGAGGCGGGAGCCCCGGTCGCGACAGTGGCGAAGGGAGAGAGCGACGAGACCGATCCGACCCTCTCGGTCGCCTACGAGGGGCGGGTGAGCCCGACCGACGCCGAGGTGACACTGGCCGGCGAAACCGACGGCACCTATCGGGTCCCGCTCGTCGGCGATCACCAGGCGACGAACGCGGGAGTCGCCGTCGCGCTGGCGCGCCGGACAGCGGCCGCGGTGGCTTCAGAGAAGGATGGTGACGGCGGTGCCGAGATCGCCCCACTGTCCGATGGTGCGATCAGCGACGGACTCGCGCGGGCGACGTGGCCCGGTCGGTTCGAGGTGCTCGACACCGCGCCGCTGACGGTGCTCGACGGCGCGCACAACCCGGCGGCCTGCCGGACGCTCGCGGGGACGCTCGCCGAGTACGACTACGAGGACCTCCACCTCGTGTACGGCGCGATGCACGACAAGGACCACGCGGGCGCGGCGGCCGCCCTGCCCGAGGCCGCCTCGGCTATCACCTGTCGGCCGGACCTCGATCGCGCGGAGGACCCGGAGGTGCTGGCTGTCGCGCTTCAGACCGCCGGCGTCGAGCAGGTAACTGCCGGCGAGGACGTGGCTCGCGCGCTGGATCTCGCCGTCGGTCGCGCCGGCCCCGACGACTGCGTTCTGCTCGTCGGCTCGCTGTTCGCGGTGGCGGAGGCTCGGGCGGCACATCTGCGGACTGTGACGCCGCGAGCAGGGTCGTCACGGGTAGGGTCGCGGTCCCCCGCAGTGGACGACTGGGGTGACGGCACCGGGGGCTCGGCCCGATACGAGCGACTCGATCACCGGGTGCTCACGCTGCGGCTGCGCGGGGACCGCGCGGAGCGGATCGCGGCCGAGATGCGCGCGGTCGGCGGTGAGGCGGCGATCGGCGGACTGGGGGCTGGCGGGGGGCGGATCCCCGGCGGCGAGCGAGTCCCGGTCACGCTCGCGGGGACGCTCGCGGCCTACCGCGACCTGCTCGGCCGGATCCGCGCCGTCGACGACGGCGGATTCCTCGAGATCGCGGACGACATCGCCCACCGGCTCGGAGTCGGTTCCGACGCCACCGATACCGCCGCCGCCGCTACCGACACCACCGCCGCCGACTACCCCTGGACCGACGGCACCGCCGTGATGGGCGTGCTCAACGTCACCCCTGACTCGTTCCACGACGGCGGCCGGCATGCGGTCCTGGAGGACGCGGTCGCGGGCGTCGAGCGCATGGTCGCCGCCGGAGTCGACATCGTCGACGTCGGCGGCGAATCGACCCGGCCCGGCGCGGAGACGGTCGCCGCGGACGAGGAGATCGACCGGGTCGTCCCGACCGTCGAGGCGATCCAATCGGTGCCGGCGGTCACTGACGGGGACGTGCTCGTCTCGATCGACACCCGAAAGCCGGCGGTCGCCGAGGCGGCGCTGGCGGCGGGCGCGGACGTCATCAACGATGTGACCGGGCTGGCGGACCCCGAGATGCGCGAGGTCGTCGCCGCCGCCGACTGCCCGGTGGTCCTGATGCACAGCCTCGACGCGCCGGTCGATCCGACGAACGAGCCCGAGTACGACGACGTGGTGAGCGACGTTATCCGCGACCTCCGCGAGCGGCTCGCGCTCGCCGACACCGCCGGGATCGACCGCGAGAAAGTGATCGTCGACCCCGGACTCGGGTTCGGGAAATCGGCCGCAGAGGGGTTCGAGCTGATCGACCGCGTCGGAGAGTTCGCCGCGCTCGATTGCCCGGTGTTGATCGGCCACTCGCACAAGTCGATGTTCGGGACGGTCGACCGCGGGCCAGACGATCGCGAACACGCTACCGTCGCCGCGACCGCGCTCGCGGCGGACCGCGGCGCCGACATCGTGCGGGTACACGACGTGGCGGAGAACCGGGCGGCCGTCGACGTCGCGAAGGCGGTCAGTGGGGTGGTGAGCGAGAGCTCCCGCGGTAGCGACACCGGAAGCGAGCGAGCCGCACCCGGCGAATGACGGCAGCGTTTTCCTTCGTGGCCCCCTCACGTCGGTATGGCCCGGCGTCTGCTGCTCGGCTGTAGCGCGGTCGGGAACACGCTCGTCGAGCGCACCCGCGAGGAGCGCGGCGAGCTCGTCGCGATTACTGACGACACCGGCTGGGCGTCGACGCTGCGCGACCGCAACGTCGCCACTGTCGAGGCCGATCCGACCGACCCGTCCACGTACCCGGACACCGCGACGGTGGTGTTGGTCGCGAGCGACGACCCCGAGCAAAACGTCGCCGCCGCGGAGGCCGCCCGACGACGGTATCCGGACGCGATGATCGTCGCGCACGTCGGCACGAACCCGACCGCGGCCCAACAGGACGCCCTGGAGGCGGTCGCCGACCGCGTCGTCGACCCCGTGGCGGCGATCGTCTCGCGCGTCCGGGAGGCGACCGCGGTTGACGCCGACGAGGAGCCAATCCGGCTGCTGTCGACGCTGCGGTCTTTTTCCGGCCCGCTGCTCGTCGTCGCGCACGACAACCCCGATCCCGACGCCATCGCGAGCGCGATCGGGTTGGCCCGCGTCGCCGAATCGGTCGGCGTCCCCGCGGACCCCTGTTACGGCGGCGAGATCGCCCACCAGGAGAACCGTGCGATGGTGAACTTACTCGACCTTTCGTTGCGGACCATCGACGGGATCGATCTCGACGACTACGGTGGGATCGCCTTGGTCGATCACTCGCGCGCGGGGATCAACGACAGCCTCCCGGAGGGGCATCCCGTCGACATCGTCGTCGACCACCACCCGCCGCGGGGACCGGTGGCCGGCTCGTTCGTCGATATTCGCCCCGACGCGGGCTCGACGAGCACGCTCATCGCGGAGTACCTCGGTCGACTCGGCATCGAACCGACGCGCGAGCTCGCGACCGCCCTGCTGTACGGAATCCGGATCGACACGAAGGACTTCACGCGGTCCACGTCGATCCCGGACTTCGAGGCGGCGGCGGCGCTGTCGGAGCACGCCGACGAGTCGGCGCTCGAACGTGTCGAGAGCCCGAGCGTGAGCCCGGAGACGCTCCGCGTGCTCGCGGTCGCCATCGAGGGGCGCGACGTTCGCGGGTCGACGGTCGCCTCCTGCGTCGGCGAGATCACCGACCGCGACACGCTCGCGCAGGCGGCCGAGCGGCTCCTCGATCTGGACGGTGTCGCCGTCACGTTCGTGTACGGCTACATGGACGGCGTGATCTACGGCTCCGCGCGGGCACGCGGCGCCGACCTCGATATCGGCGAGTTGCTCCGGGACGCACTCGATCCGGTGGGGTCCGCCGGCGGCCACGCGACTATGGCCGGCGCGCAGGTACCGCTGGGGATCTTAGAGGAGGTCTCCGAGTCCGAATCACTGCCGGAGGTGGTCGAAACGTTCGTCTCCGGGCGCTTTTTCGAGGCGCTCGCCGACGCGCCGACTCCGCCGAGCGGGACGGTTCCCGAGTTCTCGACCGATTGACTGGCTCTCGTCCCGAGGGCGCAACCTACATACTTCGCGGTGGCGAACACGGAGACATGACCGACAACATCGTCGAACACCGTCGACTGATCATCGCCGGCACCGGAATCGCCGGCCTCACCGCGGGCATCTACGCCGCGCGGTCGAACAACGACCCCCTGATAATCGAAGGCGACGAGCCCGGCGGTCAGCTCACGCTCACCACCGACGTGGAGAACTACCCCGGCTTCCCCGAGGGGATCTCGGGGCCGGAGCTGATCAACAACATGAAAACGCAGGCGACGAAGTTCGGCGCCGACACCCGCAACGGGATCATCGCGGACGTCTCGAAGGAGCCCGCGGGCCACTTTCGCGTCGAGCTCACCGACGGCGACGTCTACACCGCCGACGCCGTCATCGCCGCCTCGGGCGCGAGCGCTCGAACCCTCGGCGTTCCCGGCGAAGACGAGTTGATGGGCTACGGCCTCTCGACGTGTGCGACCTGCGACGGCGCGTTCTTCCGCGACGAGGACATGCTCGTCGTCGGCGGCGGCGACGCCGCCATGGAGGAGGCGAATTTCCTGACGAAGTTCGCGGACACCGTCTACATCGCGCACCGCCGCGAGGAGTTCCGTGCGGAGGACGTCTGGATCGACCGCACGATGGAGAAGGTCGAGAGCGGCGAGATCGAGCTCCTCTTAAACACCGAGCTCACCGAGATCCACGGCACGCCCGAGGACGGTATCGACCACGTGACGCTCGTCGAGCACCCAGACGGCCACCCCACCGAGAAGCTGAACGACCCGGCGACCGCCGACGAGGTCGAGGAGTACGACTTCGACGTGGGCGCGGTCTTCTTCGCTATCGGCCACACGCCGAACACGGACTTCCTGGAGGGGACCGGCGTCGAGACCGACGACGAGGGATACCTGATCACCGAGGGCGGCCGCGGCGGGAACCAGACCGACACCGGCGTCGACGGGCTGTTCGGCGCTGGCGACGTGGTCGACTTCCACTACCAGCAGGCCGTCACCGCGGCCGGGATGGGGTGTGAGGCAGCGCTCGACGCCGACGAGTACCTCACCGAGCGCGAGCGCGCCGGGGAACTGTACGAGGTCGAGGCCGACGCCGACGCCGCGACCGCCGACGACTGAGCGGCGGTCGATCGGACGGTCGTTTATAAGGAAGGGACGGTTCCGTTCTCGGGGTTTTATAAGCGGTTGACGGCGCGATGACCGATTCTACCGTCCCAGTTGCTCGTGACGCCGTCGCTGCAGCGACCATTTCCAAACCCGTGTCCGTTCCGCACACCACCGCAGCCTCACGCCTCCCCAGCCTCGTCGGCTCGGCGTTTGTAAACGCCGAGCCGACTCCCTCGCGCTCGGATTCGCGCCTTTATCAGGCGCTCACCGGAGCGCGCCACCGCGGTTCACTTATAAACAGCCGTCGCCGCGTCTTACGACAGAATCTCGACCACGTAGCCGTCGGCTTCGAGGGCGTCGACGATGTCGGCAGCGTGTTCGGCGTCGTCGGTCTCCAGTTCGAGTTCGAGTTCGGCGGCGTTGACGGCCACGTCCCGGGAGGTGCGGTCGTGGTGGACCGCGTACACGTTCGCGCCGGTGCGCGCGACGATACTGGAGACGCGCTCCAGTTCGCCCGGCCGGTCTTTCAAGTCGATCGTGATCTTGAGGTACCGGCCCATCTGGACGAGGCCGCGCCGGACCACGGTGCCGAGGCGGTTGAGGTCGATGTTCCCGCCGCAGAGCGCGGCCACGATCGTCTCGTCGTCGTCGTATTCGAACGCCTCCGAGAGGACGGCCGCGAGCGCGACCGCGCCCGCGCCCTCAACGAGCGTCTTCGATCGCTCCAAGAGGAGCGTGAGCGCCAAGGCGATCTCGCGGTCGTCGACGGCGACGACCTCGTCGACGTACTCGGCCATGACTTCGAGGGTCTGTTCGCCGACCGACCGCGTCGCGATCCCGTCGGCGATCGTGTCGACGCTGTCGATCTCACACACCTCTCCGGCCGTCAGCGATTTCGCGGCTGAGGCGGCGCCTTCGGCCTGCACGCCGACGACTCGCACGTCGGGCAGTTGCTCTTTGATCGCGACGGCGATCCCGGAGATGAGCCCGCCGCCGCCGATCGGGACGACGACGGTGTCGAGGTCGGGGCAGTCGTCGACGATCTCCAACCCGATCGTTCCCTGACCGGCCATCACGAACGGGTCGTCGAACGCGTGGACGTAGGTCCGACCCTCCTCGCGCTCCAGTTGGTGGGCGTACGCCTGCGCCTCGTCGTAGTCGACGCCTTCCAACCGGACGCTCGCGCCGTATCCGCGAGTGGCTTTCACCTTCGAGACGGGCGCGAACCGCGGCATCACGACGGTGGCGTCGACGCCGGCGCGGTCGGCCGCCAGCGCGACCCCCTGCGCGTGGTTGCCCGCGCTCGCGGTGACGACGCCGGCCTCCCGCTCCGACTCGGAGAGCGTGGCGATCCGGTTCATCGCGCCACGGATCTTGAACGCGCCGGTTCGCTGGAAGTTCTCCAGTTTGAGGTGAACGTCCGCCCCGCTCATCTCGGAGAAGGTCCGCGACCGTTCCAAGGGCGTGTGCCGCGCGACGCCCGCGACCCGCTCGCGAGCCTCGCGGATGTCAGAGAGCGTTATCATACGCCGTGTTCGCCGCGCCGACCGCTAATTGGTTCCGGTCCGGATCGGTTTGTGGCGGAGACGGCCCGGCGGGCAACATACCGGTGGCTCGCCATTTATGAAAGGGGGGAATGCACGCGTGTGACGTGCACGTCAATTGAAACGGGCCGAATACAAAAAGGTAGGGCTAGCGGAGTGAAAGTATAATCGGGGGACTGCGGCGCCGTCATCGCTCCGTCAGACGGTGTTTCAGGGGGTCAGTCGCACCCGAACGTCCGAGCGATCGAGGTGCGCCGCCACCCGCTCGTCGAACCCGCCGTCACCCGGCCACGTCGCGTCGGCGTCGAGCCGGTCGGGGTCCCCGATGTACACCGCGGCCTCGTCGGGATGGTTGCCGGGCGCGTCCGGCGCGTCGAGCGGAACAGTCGCTCGCCGGTACAGTCCGTCGCCGACGCGCTCGTACTCGTCGAGAGCGTCGATCTCCTCGGTGCGCAGCAGCCGTCCGGCCGTCTGGGCGACCTCTCGGTCGTCCCCAGCGGCCGCCCCACCGACCGGTGCCAGCGTCGGGTACCGCCCCTCGACCAGTCGGAGTCCGGTCAGCGTCGCCGGCCCGACGAACACGAACGAGCCGAGCACCGCGGCGGCTCGATCCGGTTCGGTGAGCGTCCCGTACACGAACACGTCCATAGAGCATGTGTGACGGTAGCACATATGAATATTCGGGCGTGCTGCATCGAGGCCGACGGCACCTCCGGCGGCGACGGCCGGCTCCGGTACTTAAAAATCCCGACCGACCGTCGCGAGTGACACATGGACATCCCGCGGCTGCGACGCGTCTGGAAGCGGGTCTTCGCGCTCGCGTGGCCGGTGATGGCCGAGCAGACGTTCCGCACCGCGATGCGAACGACGGACATCCTCGTGACCGCGCTGTTCTCGCCGGCCGCAGTCGTCGCGATCGGGCTCGCGGACCTGTACGCGCGGTTCCCGCTTCGGATCGGCCTCGGGCTCGGCGGCGGCGCGATAGCGCTCTCCTCGCAGGACACCGGCGCGGGTGCGACCGACACCCGCGACGAGGCGGTGACGCAGGCGATCCTCGTCGGACTGCTCGCGGGGATTCCGTTCGTCCTCTTCGGCGCGTTCCTCGGCGAGCAGGCGATCGACGTGTTCGGCCGATTCGTCGGACAGGAGACGCCGCCGGCGGTCGTCGCGCTCGGCTCGACGTACCTGGCGATCGTGTTCGCGACCGCTCCCGCGCGCCACGTCGCGCTCGTCGGCGCCCGCGCGCTACAGGGGACCGGCGACACCCGAACGCCGATGTACGTCAACGTCGCCGCCAACTCGGTGAACATCGCCGGCTCGATCGTGCTCGGGCTCGGATTGTTTGGCTTCCCCCGACTGGAGATCGTCGGCGTCGCCCTCGCGACCGCCGGCGCCAACGTGCTCACGGCCGGATTGCTGTGTGTCGCCATCTGGGGCTCGTGGACCGAGGCGAACTTCGCGCGTCCTCGGGACCTCACGATCGCGAGACAGCTCCTCCGGGTGAGCGCGCCGCGGGTCGCCGAGGGGTTCGGCTCGGAGCTCGCGGAGTTCCCGTTCAACGCCCTCCTCTTGGGTTTCGGCGAGGCGGTCAACGCCGGCTTCCAGATCGGGCGGCGGGTGTACCAGCAAGTGACCGGCCCGCTCTCGCGGGGCTACAACGTCGCGGCGTCCGTGCTCGTCGGGCAGGCGCTCGGCGAGGGCGATCCCGAAGAGGCGCGGTTCAACGGGTGGGCCGTTACGGGGCTCGGCGTGCTCACGGTCGGCGCCATCGGACTCGCGCTCGTCGTCCTCGCACCGCGTCTCGTCCCGCTGTTCACTGACGACGCGCCGACGATCCGGTACGCCGTCGACTTCGCCCGTGTGTACGGGATCGCCGGCGCCGCGCTCGTCTGCTTCTCGGCGCTCTCCGGCTCGCTGCAGGGCGCGAGCGAGACGCGGATCCCGTTCGTCGCTCGGGTGTCGGGCATGTTCGGATTCTTTCTGGGCGTCTCGTGGCTGCTCGGTCGCACCGCGGGGTTCGGCCCCGACGGCGCATACGTCGGCGTGTTCCTCGCGTACGGGTGGATGGCGATTGTCGTCGCCGTCGGGTTCCGGTACTCGGGGTGGGCGGACCGCGCCGCCGAGATGATGGCGGAGCGCGGCAGCAATGAGGGGGCGTCTCCTCCCGAGTGAGCACGCGCCCTCGGATTTATTAAGTATCAGACGACCGAACGTCCTCGCATGGATCTGTCATCCGCCGTCACCGTCACGGTGTCGACCCTCCGGCGGCGCCCCGCCGACCTGATCCCGTTTTACTTCCTCGGCACGGCCGTCCCCGTCATCGCTCGTCTCGGGCTCTTCGTCGCGCTCGCGGGCGTGTACCTCCACTACGAAGTCACCGGTCGGCTCGCAGACGCCCGAGCGGCGCTCGCGGAGGTGGACCTGACGCCACCGGACAGCCAGGACCCCGAGGCGGTACAGGCGTGGGCCGAAAGCGTCGCGCCGGCGTTGGAATCGCTCGCCTCGCCGACGGCGCTGCTGTTGATCACCGCCGGGACGGTCGTGACGATCGTTCTCGCGATCTTGGCGTACGCCGCAGTCTCCGCCGGACAGATGTCCGCGGTTGTCGCCCGCCTTCGTAGCGAGCGGGGACTCACCGCGGGCATTGCGGGCGTCCGAGACCGGTGGCTCACCTTTCTCGGGCTGTACGTCGCCGAGGTTCTGTTGTGGATCGCCGTGTTCCTCCTCGGGTCCGCCGCCGTCGCGGGCGGGTTCGTGATCAACCCGTTCGTCGGGGCCGCGGCCACACTCGCCGTCCTCTCCGTTGGATTTGTCGCGCTGCTCGTCGTCCGCATCCTTTTCGCGTTCGCTCCGTCGGCCGTCGTCGTCGACGACGCGAGCGTGGCCGGGTCGCTCTCCGGTGCCGCCGGGTTCGTCCGATCGAACCCCGCCGACGCGGCCGCCTACCTCGTCGTCGCGATCGGGGTCCTTATCGGGATCTCCTCGGTCGCGTCCGGGCTCGCGTTCCTCGGCGGCGGCGCGATCGTCGCGCTCGCCAGCGCCGTCGTCATCGCGCCTGCGCTCGATCTCCTCAAGACCGCGTTGTACGGCAGTTACCGTGGCACAGTCGATCCCGTCGGACCGCCCGACGCCCGGCTTCGGGGCCAGTTCGCCGGTGGCGTTCGCCGCGGCTGGCGCGAACTGCTCACGTTCGTTCGCCGGACACCGGGGCTGCACGCGCTCACGATCCTCGTCGGTGTCGGCTTCGGTGCGCTCGGCTGGCTCGCCGTCGACCCGTTCGTCGGCGGAGTCACGACGTCGATCGAATCGCGGCTGATCGGACACATCGCGCCCGCCGCCGCGCTGAACTTCTTCGGAAACAACTGGTCGGTCGCGATCGCCACCTCACTCAGCGGCGTCGCACTGGCGGTCCCGGCGCTATCGTCGATCGCGTTCAACGGGCTCGCGCTCGGCGCCACCGCCGCGTTAGAGGAGAATCTACTCGCGCTGCTCGCGTTCGTCGCCCCCCATGGAATCCTCGAAATCCCCGCGCTGTTCGTTTCCGGGGCGCTCGGGGTCCAGCTCGGGATTGTCTCCTGGCGGACCTTCCGCGGCCGGTTGAGTCGAGCGGCGTTCGCCGACGCGCTGGAGAACGCCTTCTGGGTCCTGGTGGGCGTCGGGCTCCTGCTTGCGATCGCTGGGCTCATCGAGGGATTTGTCAGCCCGTACTACTGGCGGCCCTTCCTCTGAACGCTCTGCACCAGAGTCGAATCCGTCCTGACCGCCCCGTTTGCTGCCTCTGCTCACCGTCCCCATTCGCCCGTACGTTCAAGTCCCCTCGCGCCGAAACATAGATTGCATGACACGACGCGAACCCTTCACCGAGATCGAGAACCTGCTCGAACGGATGGGCCGAGAGTTCGAGGCGCTCAGTAGCACGCTCGACACGCCGGATTTTCCGGGCGCCCGTAACCTCGCAGTCGACGTGTTCGAAGACGATGAGACGGTCACCGTGGTCGCCGATCTCCCCGGGTTCGACGAGGATGAGATCGAGGTGGAACTCCGCGACGACGCCCTGTCGATCGCGGCGACCCACGAAACGGAAAGCGAGGTCTCTATCGGCGAGGATACCGACGAAGACACCGACAGCGACGGCGAACCCGCAGACAGCGAATCCGGAGACAGCGGATCCGGAGACAGCGGATCCGCCGACGGTGACGCAGAGGCTTCGACCGACGACGCGGCGGCCGATACCGACGACAACGTCCGGTACCATCGTCGTGAGCGACGTACCCGCTCGGTCTCGCGACGCGTCCCGATCCCGGCACCGGTTGAGCGCGACGGCGCGAGCGCCTCCTACGACGGGGGCGTACTCACGGTCACGCTTCTGAAGCGGTCGGCGCCAGACGCAGGCGGGCACAGTATCGACGTACACTGATCGAGAGCTGCTCCAGAGCTGCCCGGGAGCTGGTCCGAGACGGATCTGGAGCCGATCGAAGACGATCATGAGAGATCAGCGCTAGAAATGACCAACACGTACTCCGACACAAGAATTACTCTCTGCGGGCCTGTGACGTGGGATAGCAGCCGTTCTGCTGTGTTTAATATCTCAGCGCACCTCTGTGCAGGCGAGTATCATGAACAGAACGAACCCATTCGACGAGATCGAGCAGTTCTTCGGCCGCACTCCATTCGGTGGCGACCGCGCGTGGGGTCGTGACCTCCGGACCACCGACGTAGATATCGCCGAGTACGACGACGAGTTCGTCGTGATGGCCGATCTCCCCGGGTACGACCGCGAGGACATCGACGTCCGCGCCACCGACGGTCGGATCACGATCAGCGCCGAACACGACACCGAGCACGAGGACGGCGATCGGCGGTACCTCCGACGCGAACGGCGCCACGAGTCCGTTACTCGGTCCGTCGACCTCCCCGCGTCCGTCATCGAGTCGGACGCTACCGCGACGTTCCAGAATGGAGTGTTGACCGTCACACTCCCCAAGGAGATGAACACCGATTCGGACGGCGGTCATCATATCGACGTTGAGTAAGACTACCGATTCCGGAGCGGTTTTTTGACCGGTTGTCCGCTCCTGCATCATCGATCGTCCGCTACTTTTATCGCGGTTAGCTCATCGGTCTCCCCGCTCCGAGAGGTTGGTCTCCCGTCTGACGACCGCGCGGTTTTAGAGGACTGAGCACCGAACTCGGCCATGGACGAGGCATCGCTTCGAGCCGACATGATCGAGGGGCTCGAACACCAGATCGGCGAGCCGCTTGGCGCGTCTGTGCTCACGGCGCTCAAACGCGTCCCGCGAGACGCGTTCGTCGACGACGCCCCGTATGCGACCGGCGCAAGCGACGAGACCGACGCGCGCGCCCTCGCACCGGCGATAGTCGTGCGATTGCTCACGGCGCTGGCCGTCAACGAAGGGGACGATGTCCTGGTCGTCGGCGCCGGCGTCGGCTACTCGGTCGCGATGCTCGCCGAGATCGCCGGTGCACGACACGTTCACGCGGTCGACATCGACCGCGAGGCGGTGTCGATCGCGCGGTCGAACCTCTCGGCCGCCGGATACGAGGCGGTCCTCGTCGATCGCCGCGATGGAGCAAACGGCCTCCCGGAGTACGCGCCGTACGACCGGATCCTGCTCGAAGCGGCCGTCGTCGAACCGCCGCGCGCGCTCAGAGAACAACTCGCTGACGGGGGTCGGATCGTCTACCCCCGCGGCACGACGACACAGACCATCGCCGCAATCGAAGCCGACACCACAGACACGGCTGACACCGCCGCCGGTGCCGATTCTCCATCCGACGAGGCACCCCCTAGCTTCGTGACCGTCGAAACCGCAGGTCCGGTCGGGCTCCGGCCCATGCTCGTCGACGGCGAACAGGCGGGCGTGGAACGGAACCGGACACGTCGCGAGGACGCAGAGCGTGCCGAGCAAGGTCACTTCGCGAAACACGGGTGGGAACAGGAGTGGATCGACTGGGACAACCAACTCTGACCGCTTGGTCGGGTCCCTCTTTTTGCTCTCGTCGTTTTTTCTGTGTCACTCCGCGACGACGAGCACGTTCGTGTTCTCGCGATCGTCAACGTAGTCGCCGCCTGCGGGTGGTTTCACGTCGATAGACAACGTTCCGTCCGGCTGGTTCGGGCCGAGTTCTGGAGTGACATCGACACTTGCGACTCCCTCACCGTTCGTCCGTGCGGTGGCGACCCCGTCGATCCGTGCCGAGCCGCTCCTCACGATCACCGTCGCGTCCGTGACTCGGGCGCCGTCTGGGTCGACGACCGCGACATCAAGAGACTGTTGGCCGGGCGTCGTCACTTCGGGCTGCGGCTGCGCGTCGAGCTCCGTCGAGGCGAGCCCATTGATGTTTCCGATCATTCCCATCATCACGCTGAGACTCGCGACCCCGACGACCAAGGCGATGACCAGCCTAACCGGTAATCCCTCGATAGCGCGGCGATCGGTGCGGAAGGAACGACGGTTCGCGGTGTGTGCATCCCGTGTCGAGTCCGGACCCCGTATCGAATCGAACATATGCCCGCTGGCCGCGGTATCACTGATAAACGATCGGGCGGACGGTCGGCTGACCCGTGTGGCGTGGACGCCCCGATCTTTTTGTACGATCTCGGGGGCACACCTCGGTATGCACGTGCTCGGTCGCGAGGGAACCGCGGAGACAGAAGGGGCGAACGCGGTCGGCGGTCGGGTTCCGACCGTTCGACTCGGTTCGTTCCTCGCCCGTGACGGAAGCGCGGGCGCCGCGCTCGGCGTCGACGCCGACGGCCCGCACGCGGGCGTCGTCTTCGGGAAGCGGGGAACGGGGAAATCGTATACGCTCGGCGTGATCGCCGAGGGACTCGCCGACGCTCGGGGGGTCTCGCCGATCGTGGTCGACCCGATGGGCGTCTTCGGCGGGCTTCGATCGGCCGGGGGGCGCGTGGTCGAACCGCGAGTCCGCCCGACGGCTATCCCGCCGGCGACGTGGCCCGAACTCGTCGGACTCGATCCGGCCGGCGGGCCGGGGAGCCTGCTCTGGCGCACCGTCACCGACGCGGCGGATGCGACAGACGCGTCGTCCGGTCGCTCTCCCGCAGACGACTCATCCGCTCAGTCGTCGCTATCTCCCTCGCTCGCGGAGATCCGAAATCGGGCGGTCGAGGCGGACGCGCCACCGGCCACCCGGCGCGCGGTCGCGAACCACCTCCGTCTCGCCGAGTCGTGGGAGGTCTTCGACGCGACAGCACCACCCGTCGCGTCGCTCGCAGCCGACGGCACCCCTACAGTCCTTGATCTCGCCGGCGTCCCGGACGCCGCGGCCGCCGCTGTCGTGCGCGCGGTCGCTCGCGGGCTCTACGACGCGCGTGTCGATGACGACCTCGACCGGCTTCCGTGGCTGCTCGTCGACGAGGCACACGCGTTCTTCGGCAGCGTCGCCGACCCAGCGCTCCGAACGCTCCTCACTCGCGGGCGCGCCCCGGGTGTCTCCCTGATCTGTGCGACCCAGCGCCCTGGTGCCGTCCCGAGCGTCGCCGTCTCGCAGTCTGACCTCCTGATCGCCCATCGGCTCACCGCCGAGCGGGACGTCGACAGACTCGCAGAGGCGGAGGCGACGTACCTTGCCGGCGACCTCGCGTCGCGGCTCCCGACCGGAACCGGCGAGGCGCTCGTCGTCGACGACGCAACGGAGGAGGCGCACACGGTTCGTGTCCGGGAGCGGCGGACACCACACGAAGGCGGGAGTCCGCGTGCCAGCCGCATGGCCGGTGCTACTTTGGACGACTCAGGCGATTCCCAACACAGAAGATAGCGGCTACCGATCCCTTCCCATGGAACGGAGCCCGGCCGGATTTCTGCTCGTCGCGCTCGGCGGGTTCGTCGGTGCGGTCGCGAGGTACGGAGCCGACGTCGCAGCCGGGGACGTGACCGGTCTCGGTACGTTCACCGTGAACGCCGTCGGCTCGTTCGCACTCGGAGTCCTGGTCGCGCGGGCGACGACGACCCGCACGCAGCTGTTCGTGGGGACCGGCGTGCTCTCGTCGTTCACGACCTACAGCACGTTCGTCGGCGACACCGTCGCGCTCGGAACGGCGACGGGAGCGATGTACGTCGCCGCGAGCTACGTCGTCGGGTTTACGGCCGCGGCTATCGGGCTCGTCGCCGGGAGGCGGCTGTGACCGATCCGCTGCTCGCGGCGGTCCTCGTCGGGGTCGGGGGTGCCGTCGGTGCCATGGCTCGACACGCTGTCGGTCTTCGTATCGCAGGACGACGATCGGTCGTTGTCGTGAATACGCTCGGAAGCCTCGTGCTCGGCGCGGTTCTCTCGGCACCGATCGGATCGGAGGCCGTCCTGTTCGCCGCGGTCGGCGTTTGCGGCGCGTTCACCACGTTCTCCTCGTTCGCGGTCGAGACCGTGTCAACCGTGGCCGACAGCGACACGCGCGTTGCTGCCGGGTTCGCAACCGCGAACATCGTGCTCGCACTGGGCGCATTTCTTCTCGGAACCGTGACAGTGGGGTGGATCGCGTCCGTCGCAACCGCCCTCGTCTGACGGTCTGAACTCGAATTCGGCTCCGTGAACGACAGGTACAGGCCCCTCTGGTGCGTACCGGCTCGCGTGACGGACGAATCCGAGCGTCGAACCGACGGGGTCTCCGATGAGGACGTCAAGGCAGGTGATGCCGCCGCCACCGACACCGCCACCGACAACACCGGCACTGCCGGGGACACGAACGACCCTATCGGCGACGCCGAGCCACCGGTTGATTTTGGCGAACTCTCATTGCCACAACGCGTCTTCGTCGCGTCGGTCCAGAACCCGACGCGAGGAGTCGTGCTTGTCGGGCTCCTGGCCTTCGCGTTCTCGTTTTACATCGCCCTCTGGTTGGTGTTCGCGCGGGTCGCGGCGTTTCTGTCGGTCGTCGGGCTCGTGCTCGTCGGGATCGTCGTCGCCGTCTACGTCCTCTCGGACCGCCTGTCGTAGGCGGCCGCTATCGGGCGTTGCTCACGGATACGGTTCGTAAAACTCGCGGAGCGGCCGCCCGAACGCGTCGGCGAGCGTCGCGACGGCATCGCCGACGAGCACGTCGCGATCGCCGAACTCCCGCTCGACCTGCGCACCGAGCGCGACATCGCTCGCCGCGTCACTTTCGAGGAACTCACGGACCGTGGTAAACTCGCGTTCACGCTCGACGACGTATCGATCGCCGTCGATGAACGGGCCGTACGTCTCCGGGCTGACGTCGTCGGCGTACGACTCGTAGAAACTTGCCGCGTGTTTTCGGACCGCGACGGGCGGTCCCTCGTGGCGTTCGACGACCGGCCGCTCCGCCACCTCCAACTCGGCGTACAGCGCGGCGCGGGGGAACCCATTGTCTCCGTCGTCGCCGACCATCGCCTGCGCGCGGAGCACGTCGAACCCGTGACCGTTCAGCCCGCGGACGATCCCGTCGAGCGAGCGGCGGAGCTGGGGCCACAGCTGATCGTCGACGAGATCGGGGGCGTCGAAGACGACGGCTACGGGTGTCGTCCCTCGTCGGTCGAGGTGATCGCGGACGTCCGCCGATCCGAGCGGTTCCGGTTCCACGGGGTCGAACAGGCTCTCGCTTGGAGCCGCGAGCAGCTCGCGGGCGTAGTGCTGGAACCGAGCGAGGTTCGCCGCCGAGAGGACGGCGGCGACGTTCCGTGTCGGGTCGGTCGGGTCGACGACGACGAGCGGGTCCTCGAACGTCCGCTCGGCGTGCCCCTCCGGATCGAACTCCATCGGCGGGTGCCAGCTCCGGACCGACTCGACGAGAGGCACGAATCCGCCAAGCTCCAAGACGAGAAGCTCGGTCAGGTACCCGGAGAATCCCTCCGTTCGGAGGTCGCTCCCGTACGCGCCGATCCCCTTTAAAAACGCTTTCGCGAGCACCACGTCGTCGGCGAGGTCGTCGTCGAGCCGCGCGGAGAGGTACGCGTCGTGAAACGGGGTGCGGTCGACCGCCGAGACCAGCGCGCTCGCGGTCTCGACGTCGTGGCAAGGAACCAGATCGACGTCGAACCCCTCGTAGTTCCCTTTCACGTACGGGTGTTCGGCGTACTCCTCGTGACCGTCCGGAAGGACCGCGTGACCGACCGCGAGGCCGTACTTCTCTAACTGCTCTCTGTCGAGGTCGGCACCGAACCGGACGAACAGATCGATGTCGCGGTCGCCAGCGACCCACGTGCTGCGGGCGGTCGACCCCACCTGCACCACGTCGGCCTCGACCGGCAGGTCGGCGATCGCCTCGCGGGTTCGCTCCGCGAGCGCCGCCGCGACCGTCCGCAAGCGCTCGCGTTCCGCGGGGGTGGGGAGGACCCGGTCGCGGACGCGCGACAGCACCGCCTCGAGATCGTTCATGGTCGAGATTCAGCCGGTCCAGCCGAAAACGTGTCGGTGCCGACCCGAACCCGACGATCCGGAGACGATCCGAGGATGGTCCAGAGGGGATCCGAAGACGATCCGGAGACATCGCGGCGGCGACCGCGCCATACGTGAACCGATCGCACTCGGGGCGGGCGGAAACGAAAGCCCTATCAAAACGAATCGAGTACGCTGAATCGAGCCGAAGTAGCTCAGTTGGTAGAGCGCCTCGCTGTTAACGAGGCGGTCCCAGGTTCGAGTCCTGGCTTCGGCGCCTCTCTGTTTCCTACGCTCGTAGCTTCGGGCTTCGAGATCGGTCGTCACGATCACCGCCCAGCGATCGGGCGGATTCGGTACGCTAAAGGGTTCGTCGCGAGTACGCCGGAACACGGGCCTTTAGCTTAGTCTGGCTTAAAGCCCTCCGCTCATAACGGAGTGATCGCCGGTTCAAATCCGGCAAGGCCCATGTTTCCATGGCGAGCATCTTCGCGAGCCGTGGCCGTGGTGAGCAACGATGTGAGCCACGATCGGCTGAGTCGATCTGTTCAAAAGTACCCGAAAAAGGGAAACCGAGTTACTCGAACGTCGGGTCGTTCTCGAACTGGAACCCATCAGCAATCTCGATAGTTCGATCGAGGAGAATCGAGTCGCTCGGCTGGTGGATGATGCGAATACGAACCTCGTCACCAGTATCAAGTAAGGTTGCAGTTGAGGACGGAGTTTCGGATGTGTTCGCAACCGAGTCACCGACGGAGAGCCGCTGAGCGATCGTTGCCTCGCCGCGGGCGTTGCTGTCGGCCGAGCTCGTCATAACGACGCGGAGCGACTCCGATTCGATCGAGTCGCCGCCGTTGTGCTCGATCGTCGTGGTGTTCGTCGACTCGTCGATATCGACGCTCAGCTGCGCCGTCGGCTGGTTGTCTCCGAGCGAGTCGCCGAGACCGAGCACGAATGTGCCGATGACGGCCGCCAGGATGACTGTGATCGCAACCATGAGGATGACCCCGATGACGGGGCTCACCGCACGGTCGTCCGTGTTGAAGAGGGAGTCTGTGTTCATGAGTATCTTCCACCATCGTCCGGAACGGGTGCGAACCCCACCCGCACACGTGTCGTGCGGGCCACCGTTCGCCGCCACGTTTCGGAGCGTGGTTGGTCACAGATACCTCGCTATGCCTTATGTACCTGCTGGGACGGTTATCAGTTGCAGGAATTACACGTTCCACACGTCTCGGTCGATCTTCGATATCCCGGCCGCAAGAAGGCGCCTACGCCAGCAGCTCGATCAGTTCGTTCACGTCGTCGACGACGGCGTCGGCGCCGACTTCGGCGAAGGACCGACGACCGTCCTCACCGGTCAGTCCCCCGGTGAGCACGCCGATTCCGTAGTACACGCGAGCCTCGTCGGTATCGTCGGCGTTGCGGGCGGTCCGCACGTCGTCGAGCGTGTCGCCGACGAAGGCAACGGTCTCGGCGTCGAAGCGCTCCGCGAGCGTCACGAGCGCCCGCGGGTGCGGCTTTCCCTCCTCCCAGTCGTCCATCGTGAAGCGATGCGCGTCCGGGACATTGAGCCCGACACGCTGTAAGGCGATTGTCGCCTCCGCCGCGGGTCGCCCCGTCAACACGCCGACGTCGAATCGCTCGGTCAGGGCGGCGATCGTCTCGGGGGCGACGAGCGTCGGCTCGTCGTGGATGTATCCCGGGGCGTCGAGCGGCGGCTCGCCGCCCTCCAACTCGCGGTACAGATCCGTGCCGAGGTACAGCGCCTGGAAGGTGTCGCGGAGTCGATCGGTGTCCCACTGATCACGGACGCGGGCCTGTGCGACGCGCGGAAGGTCGCTAACGACGGCTTTCGCGGCCTCAAGCCCACCACCGCCGTCGGCCACGCGATCGGTGAACTCTGCGATGTCCATCCGGAGCCCTTCGCGGCGCGCTAACACGTAGAGAGCGGCCGCGTCGGTCAGCTCCCAGTCGTTGTTGAATCCGCCGGCGTCTTTGAACGCCTGGATCGCGTCTCGATCGATCGTCTTGCCACACACCCGATCGACGGACTCGATTATCGCCCGTCGGTAGGAGTCCGCGACGTCGACCAACACGCCGTCGATATCGAGGACAACTGCGTCGACCTGCATACCCGTAGGCCAACGGCGGCGGGAAAGAACGTTCGGGTTCGCAGGCGATACAGCCGGGCCGCGGGCGGTCACTTCGGGGTCGGCCCACGAGCGCCCCGGTTGCGGACGACGTACAGCGTGGCCCCCGATAGCGACCGTCGGCCGACGGGCACAACCGGCTCCTCGAACCCGAGCGTGGTAAACAGACAGTCGGCGTCGAGGCGTGCTGCAAGCGCCGCCGTCGGCCGCTGAAGCTCGGCCGGGAGGTTGAGAGCGTACACCGCGTCGACTCCCGCATCGACTCTCGAATCGACTTCCACGTCGACTGCCTCATCGACTGCGACCGCATCGGCCGCCCGGTCGACCGCGAGCACGTCGGCCTCGATCGCACGGAGCGAGCCTCCGTCAGCGTCCGAAGACGGCGAGTGTGCTCGCGCTGCGCGCCGCGTTCGTTCGCCGACATCGACGTCGATAGCGACGACGTCCGCCCCGCGCTCGGCAAGCGCACTCGCGACACCCGGGCGGTTCCCGATGCCGACTTCGAGCAGTCGATCGCGGCTGGCAAGTTCTGGGATGAGGACACGACGAGACGGTGAAACCACGGCGCGGGCTTTATGACCGCGGCGGTCAAAAACCGTTCCATGCTCGTGGACATCGTTCCAGTCGGAGAAGTTCCCCCACGCGTGAAACGGGAGGCCTCCGCTGCACTCCGCTCGGTCTACGACTGCGACGTCACGGTCCACGACGGCCAGCCGATCCCCGAAACCGCCTACGACGAGGGGCGCGACCAGTATCGCGCCGAGGATCTCATCGAGACTGTCAGTCAGGTGGGCGGCGGCGAGAAGAACATCGGTATTACTCCGCAGGATCTGTACTACCGCCGCCGAAACTACGTGTTCGGGCTCGCATACCTGAACGGCAACGGCTCCGTCATCTCGACGCACCGGCTCCGCACCTCATCGGACGGCGGCGTCTCTACTAAGCCCGCCGTCGACGTGTTCGCTGACCGGGTCCGCAAAGAGGTCGTCCACGAAATCGGTCACACTCTTGGGTTAGAACACTGCGACAACAGCAAGTGCGTCATGTCCTTTTCACCCACCGTCCGCGAGGTCGATGTGAAAGAGGAGAACCTCTGCGGCTCCTGTTCGCGGCTCGTTCGCTGAGTCCAGTCTACAGCAATTGCCTTGGCCGATCCCGATCGCCGGTAGAAGTAAACCCCATCCTCTCCAAGTGATGAGCATGGCCGCAAAGCCGGAATACCGCGACCGGCCCGACGTCGAGGTCGCGCTGTTGGACGCGCTCGTCGACCGCCGCGACGAGGGCATGACGGTGCTGGAACTGCGGGCGGCCGTCGACGCCAACATCGACGCCGTCGAAGAGGCCCTTTCGGCGCTGAAGGCCGACTCGCTCATCACCGTTGAAAGCGAGGAGCGCGTCCGTGTCTACCCGCACGACCGAGTCGTACCCGACCCCGGTGAACAGACTGACGCGGCTCCCGAGGGACTCGTCGACGCCGTCCGTGATCGGCTCGGGCTGTAGCGCCGCCGAAGCCAGCGACCTTTTGACGCTGCCGGGACTTCGTACCGATATGACTCTGGTCTCCGATACTCACGGCGCGCACGGTGCGACGTACCGCGATCGCGGCGGTCGTCGAGTGGTCGATCACTACGGGAAGCCCGAACGCGTCGGGAAGGCGGTCCGCAACGTCGTCGGCACGATCGAGATGGGATACGGCGTGCTCACGGTGACGGGCGAGGACCGCGTCGAATTCGTCGACAACGCCGTCACCAACCGCATCCCGAGCGAAGACGGACAAGGCGTGTACGCCCTCCTGCTCGATCCGCAGGGCGGTATCGAGACGGACATGTACGTGTACAACGCTGCCGAGAAGCTGCTCGTTTTTCTCCCGCCGGAGCGGACCGAAGCGGTCGCCGAAGACTGGGCGAGCAAAGTGTTCATCCAAGACGTCGCGATCGAGGAGGTGTCGAGCGACTTCGGCGTGTTCGGCGTCCACGGCCCCAAATCGACCGAGAAGGTCGCGTCGGTGCTCGGCGGACCAGGTGCCCCGGAGACGCCGCTCTCGTTCGTGCGCGGGTCGATGGTCGACGCCGGCGTCACCGTCATCGCCAGCGACGCGCCCCTCGGCGAGGAGGGGTACGAGGTCGTCTGCGCGGCCGACGACGCCGAGCAGGTGTTCGACACGCTGATCAACCGCGGGCTCAACGCGGCCCCGTTCGGCTATCGGACGTGGGACGCGCTCTCGCTCGAGGCCGGCACGCCCCTCTTCGAGTACGAGCTGGCGGGGACGGTGCCGAACGTCCTCGGACTGCGAAACGCGCTCGACTTCGAAAAAGGGTGTTACGTCGGTCAAGAAGTCGTCTCCCGCGTCGAGAACCGGGGGCAACCGAGTCGACGACTGGTCGGACTCGAGCTCACCGGGCTCGCTGACGCTGTCGCCGAAATCGACGGTGACGCCGACCCGGAGGGCTACGACGAGATCCTGCCGACATCCGGCGCGGCGGTCTTCGCCGGCGACGAGGCGGTCGGCGAGGTGACGCGCGCCGCGGTCGGTCCCGCGTCCGGCGACCCGATCGCGCTGGCGCTCGTCCGGTACGACGCCACCCTCGACGGGCTCTCCGTGCGCGTTGACGGCGACGATACCGCAGCGATCCGCGCCGACCTTCCCTTCGTCGACGGGAGCGCGCGATCAGGACGGCTCCCGGCGTATCCCGAGGAGTAGGCGGTGGGCGTTGCGGCCGTCGTGGTCGTCACGACTGTCGCCGGAGGTCACACGATCAACTGAACCACGGAGTAGACACCGAACCCCAGCACGAACGACCCGACGAGCGACGCGATCCACGCGAACACGGTGTATCCCATCTTCGCCCGGCTCACGCCGGCGTCGCCCGCGGCGTAGCCGGCGCCGACGATCGCCGAGACGATGATCTCGTTGAACGAGACCGGGATCCCGAACGCGACGGCGATCTGCGCGATCGCGAACGAGGGGATGAGCGCGGCAATCGAGCGCCGCGGCCCCATCGAGGCGTAGTCCTGGGCGATCGCTTTGATCATCCGGGGGGCACCGGTCCACGAGCCCGCCAGCAGCCCGACACCGCCGCCGACGAGCAGCGCCCAGAGCGGGACGCCGACATCGCTGAAGATCGGGACCAGCGGGCCGATAGCGAGCCCGACCTGCGAGCCGCCGGCCGAGAAGGCGACGAGCCCGCCCATTGCGAGGAGGAACCGTCGCTGCGCGCCCGCCCGGTCGCGTCCGAGGTCAGCGTACACCGCGAGCGCGACGAGCGCCGCGATCGCGGCCGTAACTGCGGGCGCACCGAGGTCGCCGACACCGAGTCCGGGACCGAGCGCCGTCGATATCGAGTCCTGTTCGCCCTCGGGGCCGAGGAGTGCGAACCCGACGTTCGCGACGATCGCACCCACGACGCCCGCCAGCCCGGCGGTGAGCGCCCGTTCCGGAAGTCGGTCGCCGAGCAGACTCCGAGCGACCGCGTAGGCGACGCCGCCGCCGACGAACGGGGTGAGCACCCACAGCGTCATGATCTCGGCGTACTTCGGCCAGGCGGGGTCGCCGCCCATCGCGAGTCCGACGCCGACGACCGCACCGGTGACCGTGAACGCGGTCGCGATCGGATAGCCGGCGAAGACGCCGATCGCGACGAGGACGGCCGCGGTGATCAGCGCGACGATGGCTGCGCCCGCCGTGAGCGTCACACCGCCGATCAATTCCGTGCCGACGGCCTCCGTCACGTTCGCGCCCTGGAGGATCGCACCGAGCAGTCCGAGGACCCCGACAACGAGCCCCGCACGCATCACCGAGATGGCGTTCGCGCCGACGGCCGGCGCGAACGGAGTCGATCCCGAGGACCCGGCCCCGATCGACCACGCCATAAACAGACTCGCGACGCCGGCGACAGCGAGGGTGGCGACCGTAGCGACGACCATGTTACTTTTGTCCGTCGTCGTACCCTTCGCGCAGTCCGGTGACCGTGCGCCGGACGAGTAGGAATCCGAAGAAGAACAGCCCGAGTAGACCGACGAGAAGGACGATGAACAGCGGTTGGACCGGGAGCATACACTCGAATCCGTCGGGACGGTGTTATGCGTTTCGGCAGCGCGGTCGATCTGGCCTCTCACCTCTCATCTCCTGCCTTCTCGTCGTCCGCCCTCCCGTCGTCCCGCGAGCCAGCGCGCTGACGGTGATGACTAAAACGCGTGTTTGTGCGTAAGCCGGGTATAAGCTCTCACGGACACAAGCTCTCGATGCGACTCCCCGCTTCGGCTCTCCACCTGTCGATCGTCGGCGTCTCGTTCACGCTCCCGTGTCGTCGTCGCCGAGTCTCGGCCTCTCAGGGCTCGATCCGGAACTCCTCAAAGACCTCACCGTCGGGCGTGACGAGCCGGCCGTCGAGCCCCGCGCCAGGCTCTGGGTCCTCCCGGTCGCGCCCGTCGCCGACACTGGGCGCCGGTTCCAGTTCGGCGTGCGCCGGGCGATTCCCGCGCGGTTGCGCGTGACTACCCGGGTTCAGGATGGGGAGGCCGGTCGAGTCATCGAACCGCGGCCGGTGGCTGTGCCCGCAGATCACGGCGTCGGCGTCGCGGCCGCGACCGAGCATCACCAGCCCCGTGTCGCCGCTGCGGTGACGGTGGGTGACCGCGAAGCGGACGCCGGCGTACTCGACGGTCCGGACCTCGGGCAGCCGCTCGCGGATCATCGCGTCGTCGTTGTTGCCGTACACGCCCCGGAAGGCCCGCGAAGCCGACTCGAAGGCGTCGAGGACGGGCTCCCGATAAAAATCGCCCACATGAACGACCAGTTCGGCCTCGCGGACCGCCTCGGCGGTCCGTCCCTGAAGCTTCGACTCCTCGCGTGAATGGGTGTCGGAGACGACGACGAGCATACGTACTCGCCGTCGGCGCGCACCGGGCTTAAAAACCGTGTCCCGCGACGACGATCGGTTCCGACATCGCATGGAACGGCACGGCGTGCCGATGACGAGGTGAGAGAGATGGACGAGAGCGGTGGACGGCTATTGATAAACTGCCCGCGGTGGCGCGCACCTTCGAGCGCTCGCGTATCGCGCGAGCGCGAGACAGCGCGCGAGGGACGCAGCGGTCGCTTATAAGCGACCGCTGCGAGGCTGGGGAGGCGTGAGGTGCTGTGCGGGACGGTAGCGGAGTGGTAGCAGGGCGGGAACGATTCGGGGGAATGCCAGATAAGGTGCCACGCCGCCGACCATTTATAAATGGCCGCCGGCAGACCGGCCGGCGTACGATTGAGGCCGAGGCCGCGAATCGCGACCGCAATACCGACCGACGCGCCGGCTACTCGTCGTCCGGAGCGCCGAACCGCTCGTCGAAGAGGGCGATCACGCGCCGTTCGATCTCGTCGCGGATCGGACGGACCTCCTCGATCGGGCGCTCGCCCGGATCGTCGAGGTCCCAGTCGTCGGTGTCGACGCCGTCGAGTTCCAGCGTCGAACACCCCATCGTGGCGACGAAGTCGGAGGCTGCGAGCGTCTCCTCGGAGACGTGTTGCGGCTTGCGTCCGTTCACGTCGAGGCCGACCTCCGCGAGCGCCTCGACGACCACGTCGTGAACGCTGTCGGCGGGCATGGTGCCGCCGGTCACGATCTTCACGCGGTCACCGAGGCCGCGCCTGGCGCGCTCGCGCTCTGCGAACGCCGTCGCCATCTGGCTCCGCCCGGCGTTACGGACGCACATGAACGTGAGCGTCGTCTCGCTGTCGGTCGGTCCGTCGGTAGCTTCGTCGGTCGTCTCGTCACCCGCGTCTGTCGGGTCGGTGGATTGGGTCATGGTGTGTCCGAAATGTCGCGCCGCCAGGCCGCCGGTCAGTAGATCAGTTCGTCGTCGTTCTCGACCATGTAGAGGGTGCGCGCGGCGATGTTGACCGCGTGGTCGGCGACCCGTTCGAGGTCGCGGACCGCGAGAAGCGCGCGCGAGACCTCGTCGAGGGAGGACTCCAGCGCCTCGGCGTCGTCGACGGCGCTCGGAGACGCATCGTCGCCCTCGCCGGTACGCGCCGCAGCCTCGTTGCGGGCGCGGTCGGCCTCCAAGAGCTCCCGGACGACCGCCTCGCTCGCGCGCCGGCATCGCTCGTCGAAGCCGTCGTCGCGCGCGGCGATCTCGCGACAGGCGTCGGCGTCGCCCGCCTCGTAGGCCGCGACCGCATCGGCGACCATCTCGCCCGCGTGCTCGCCCAGTTCCCGGAATTCGACCGCCGGGTGGACGCCCCCGTCGGGCCCGCCGTAGCCGGCGATGTTCGTCGCGAGATCGGCGACGCGTTCGAGGTCGGTGATGATCTTGAACGAGGCGGTGACGAGCCGGAGATCGCTCGCGACGGGTTGTTGAAGCGCGAGCAGCTCGGTGCAGTCCTCTTCTAACCCCAGGTACGTCTCGTTCACCTCGTAGTCGTGACCGATGACGTTCTGTGCGAGGTCGTCATCACCGGTCGCCGCCGCCTCGATCGCCGTGTCGTACCGCTCGCCGACGAGTTCGCCCATCGCGACCACGTCGGTTCGGAGCTGGTCGAGCTGCTCCTGGTAGTTCTCTCGAGGCATCTATCCGAACTTCCCCGTGATGTAGTCCTCGACGCGCTGTTCTTCCGGATCTTCGAAGATCTTCGTCGTGTCGTCGTACTCGACGAGCTGCCCGCCGGTGAGGAACACCGCGGTCCGGTCGGATATCCGCGCCGCCTGCTGCATGTTATGCGTGACGATGATGACGGTGTACTCCTCGGCGAGGTCGTCGATGAGGTCCTCGATCTTCGAGGCCGCGACGGGGTCGAGCGCCGAGGTCGGCTCGTCCATCAGGATGACCTCCGGGTCGGGCGCGATCGCCCGAGCGATACAGAGGCGCTGCTGTTGCCCGCCGGAGAGCTCAAGCCCCGAAGAGTCGAGTTGGTCTTTCACCTCGTCCCACAGCGCGGCGCCTTTCAGTGACTCCTCGACGCGGGCGTCGACGTCGCCGTCGAATCCCTGGATCTTCAGCCCGTACGCGACGTTATCGCGGATCGACTTCGGGAACGGGTTCGGCTTCTGGAACACCATTCCGATCTTTCGGCGCAGGGCGACCGGGTCGACATCGTCGTCGTACACGTTCTTCCCGCCGAAGGTGATGTCGCCTTCGACCCGGCAAATCTCGATCATGTCGTTCATCCGGTTGATACACCGGAGGAACGTGGACTTGCCACAGCCGGACGGGCCGATGAGGGCCGTGACTCGCTTTTCCGGAATCTCCATCGACACGTCGTCGATCGCCTGCTCGTCGCCGTAGAAGACGTTCAGGTCGTGCGCGGCGACCGCCGTCCGATCCGAGGGTGCCGTTCGGTTGTTCGATCCGGTCTCTACGTCCGTTGTGATGAGCGAGTTGCTTGTCTCTGTGTTACTCATGTTAGTGCCCCCGTTCCGCGCGGTTCCGCAACAGTATCGCCGTCCCGTTCATGCCGATGAGGATGATCAGCAGGGTGATAACGCCGGCCGCAACCACACCGTACCGGAACTCAGCCTGTGGGAAGCCAGCCCACGCGTAGATCTGCATCGGCATCGCGCTGAACCGACTGAAGAGGCTCGTCGGCGCGCTGAACACCGTCGTCGCCGCACCGATCATAATGAGCGGCGCGGTCTCGCCGATCGCCCGTCCGAGCGCAAGGATTGTCCCGGTCAGGATGCCGGGCAGCGCCTCGGGAAGGACGACGTTTTTCGTCGTCTGCCATCGCGTCGCGCCCATCGCGTCGGAGCCTTGGCGAAGGTCGTCCGGCACCGAGCGGATCGCCTCCTGTGCGGAGATGATCGTGATCGGGAGGATGAGCAGCGACAGCGTCAGTGACGCGGTCACCGCCGTCCCGAAGCCGAGTCCGAGAAGGTTCGCGAACAGCCCCAGTCCGAGCAGCCCGTAGACGACTGACGGGATCGCTGCGAGGTTTGCGATGTTGATCTGGAGCAGCCGCGTTAGCGCGCCGACGACGCCGCTCTCGGCGGTGTACTCCTCTAAGAAGACCGACGTGCCGACGCCGAGCGCGAACGACAACACCGCGACCATCGCGATGATGATCACCGACCCGACGATCGCCGGGTACAGGCCGGCATCTTCGGGGGTGCGGGACGGCGCCTCCGTGACGAACATGCCGTTGAGCCACGGGTTGGGCGCGGGGACGCCCCACGCCTCAACGAGGAGCGCGCCAGCGAGCGCGCCAGCGATGAGAAGAAGAGGAAGTCCCAGCCCGACGACCCCCTCACCGATGTCGAAGACGCGGTGGAGGTAGACAGCGGTCGGCACCCCCGCCAAGACGAGCACGAGCAACGTGTTGGGACCGGGGAGGCCGACCGTTCCTCCGAGGAGACCACCGGCCGTCGCGACCGCGAGAGGGACGCCTCCGACCGCCGCCGCGGCGGTCCGGCTCCCGCGCTCCGAGACGACGACTGCGCCGACGATCGCGATTGGGATCGCCAGCGTCCAGAGGTAGATGAACACCGTCGTGGGGTACGTGTCGACGACGGGGCGCAGGATCACCGCCGCGACGGTACCGACGAGTCCGATCGGAATCGCGGCCGTGATCGCCCGCGGCGCCGACCGCAGCCGGCCGTAGCCGTACGCCGCCGCCGCCGGGACGAACCCGAGCGTGTACGCGAGGAACCACAGCCGCGGGTCGAACACGAGGAACAGTATCCCGAGCGCGAGGCCGATCGCGGTGCCCCCGATGAGCCGGCCGAGCAGTCCGAACCCGACCTGCCCGACGCGCCCCCGGCTCCCGACGTACGTCACGTATCCAGTCAGGGGAAGCGCGACCACGAAGAGGTACGCGAGCTGCCAAGTGAGCCGTGGGATCGGTCTAACGACCGTTTCGATTGCGGTGAAGACCACGGCGGTGGCGACGAGTCCGCCGCCAAGCACACCGAGCGTTCGGCGGGTCAGCGTCCGGTCGTTCGCACTGTATAGACAAAACGCGAGGTACGGAACGACGAGCGTAACGAAGTACGTCAGCAGCCACTCCGGGCTGGCGTTGGCCAGATCGAATGCGTCGATCGTGACGTACACCAAGAGGACCGCGAGCGCGAAGATGCCGAGCACGCTCGCCCCGAGAGAGAGGTATTCGAAGACGATCCCGCGAACCCGGCTCACCTCGCCGAAGCCGTCGGCGTGTGCGTTGTCGGTTCCCATCAGTACTCCTCCCGGTATCGTTGCGCGATGATATCACTGAACACGTTCATTACAAGCGTCACCACGAACAGCGTGAGTCCGAGCGCGAACATCGCGTCGTACGGGATCGTTCCGCCGACGAGGTCGCCGCCCGCGATCTGCACCATCGCGACGGTGATCGTCATCCCGGAGTCGAGCAGCACGTCCGCGGGGTTGACGAAGGGGATCCCGAACGCGAACTCCTGGACCGCCGGCATTCGCGCTTGTGCGCCCATCGCGACGACGACGATCATCGTCTCACCGATCGCGCGCGAGACGGCGAGGATGTACGAGGAGGCGATCCCGGAGATCGACGCGGGGACGACGATCCCCGTCGATACCTCGAACTTCGTCGCGCCGAGCCCGTACCCGGCCTGCCGGAGATCGTCGGGCACCGCGCTCATGGCGTCCTCGGAGATGGACGACACCATCGGGATCGTCATGATCCCGACCATCAGCGACGCTGACAGTGCGTTGAAGGTGCTCATCTCCGGGAACAGTGTCGCTTTCAACACCGGCGTGATGTACACCAGCGCGAAGTACCCGTACACGACCGTCGGGATGCCCGCGAGGATCTCCAGGAGCGGTTTCAGTATCGAGCGCGCGTTCGACGTCGCGTACTCGCTGAGGTAGATCGCGGTCAGCGTTCCGACCGGGAGCGCGATGAACGCTGCGGTTATCGTGACGGTGAGCGTTCCGATAACGAGCGGAACGATCCCGAACACCTGTCCACCGCCCGCCGGGTTCGGGCTCCAGTTGGTGCTAGTCAGGAACTCCGTGACCGGTATCTGTGAAAAGAACGCCACCGAATCCGACAGCAGCGTCACGAAGATCGCGACCGTCGTGAGTAGAGTGACCATCGCACACGCTGCGAAGAGGCCACCGTAGGTTCCCTCTTTCAGTCGTCTGAGTCCGCTCCGCCGCCGGAGATCGGGACTCTCGGTACTATCTGTCACAACCGGTCGGACATCGAACGCTGTCGTAAATCAATACACCGGTTCATCGCGGGGATTAGCCCTGCGCCTGCTCGATCCCGTCTTCGAGGATCTGCATCTGCTCTTCTTGGATCTCGTCGGTCGCGGGCACGTACCCAACGTCGCCGGCGACGAGGTCCTCGTTGGTGGTCTGTTCGACGAAGTACCGCGCGAACTCCGCGACGTGTTCGTTGCCGAGCGACTCGACCGACGGGTACGTGAAGAGCGGACGGGAGAGGGGCGTGTATTCACCGCTGGAGGCCGTTTCAAGGCTCGGCTCGACGGGGCCGTCGCCGTCGTCGATCCCGAGCGCCTTGAGCTGGTCGGGGTTCTGGAAGTAGTACGAGAACCCGAAGTAACCGATCGCGTACTCGCTGCCGGCGACACCTTGAGCGATCGTGTTGTCCTGCTCGGTCGCCTGATAGTCGCTGGTGTGACCGCGCTCGCCCAGAATGGCCTCGATGAAATAGTCGTACGTCCCCGAGGTGTCGGCGGCGCCGAACCGGTCGATCTCCTCGTTGGGGAACTCGTCGCGGACCTCGTCCCACGTCTCGACGGCGTCGGACTCCCAGATCATCGCGAGCTCTTCGGTGGTGAGCGAGTCGATCCAGTCGGCCTCGTTGTTGACGACGACCGTGAGCGCGTCGGTCGCCGCGATCAGCTCGATGTACTCGACGCCGTTCTCGGCGCACAGCTCCTTTTCTTCCTCCTTGATCGGGCGGCTCGCGTTGTTGAAGTCGGTCTCGCCGACGCAGAAGAAGTTCGCGAACCCGCCGCCGGAGCCCGTCGAGCTGATGTCGATCTGGACATCAGGGTTGTCCGCCGCGAAGTCCTCGGCGATCGCGCTCATCAGCGGGAAGACGGTCGAGGAACCGGCGATGTTGATCGACCCCGACAGGGACCCGCCGGAGCTACCGTCGTCTCCGGAGCTACCGCCGTCTCCGGAGCTACCGTCGTCTCCGGAGCCGCCGTCGCCACCCTCAGTCTCCGTACACCCGGCGATCGCCAGTGCCCCCGCGCCGGCGATTGCCGCAAGTGACTTCCGCCGAGTGATGCTCTGTGTCTCCGCGTCGTGGCTTGATGCCATCACCTATTGATCACCGTGTTTGGGTTAAGTAGTATGCTATGAGCGGTACGAACGAGCCCGTACCGTTCATTTGTGAGACGTACTCATTCATACCGAATATATATCTATATAGTTAGTCCGCGATGACCATGTTGAGTCGACGGTATCGGAGTGCATTTTTAAGACCCCTCGTGTGAAGCCCCAGACAATGCCACCCTCGACGAACGCCGATCTGCCGCCGCCAGCGACTTCACACGAGGAGGCGTGGGTCGCACACGCCGCCCTGCTGGACGCGGGCGCGACGGCGGCCGCCGCCGGAGACGAAACGCCGCCGCAGTGTCGACCCCGCCGCCACATCGAGTGCGGTCGGGCGCTCGACGCCGACGGCGTCGAACTCCTCCGCGACGCGCTGATCGATTATCTCGGGGACGCTCCCGTTCGCGACCGCGCGCCCGGCCGGTCGCTGCTGCGGCGCGTCGATGCTGCCGTCGAGGCGGCTGCCCTCGAACCGGCCGACGACGCCGGCCGAATAGACCTCTCCGAGCCGGACGGGTCGCACCACGGGGCCTGAACCGCATCGGCGCTCACGGAACCCGGACCGCCGGCGACTACGATCCCGCCTCCACCGCCTCGATCAACAGCTCCGCGATGTCGACGATCTCCACGTCGTCCTCGAAGTCGCCCGTCTTCCGCCCGTCCTCGAACATCGTCGTGCACATCGGACAGGCGACGACGAACTTCTCGATCGCGTCGCCCGCGTCGGTGTCCTCGACGGCCTCGCGAAGCCGCTCCTCGCTCGGCTTGACGTCCTCCTCGTGTTCGGTCCAGAGCCCGCCGCCGCCGCCGCCACAGCAGAACGAATCGTCGCGGGAGCGCGGCATCTCGTGGAGGTCAGCGCCGGTCGCGCGAATCAACTCGCGGGGCGCCTCGTACTCGTCGTTGTACCGACCGAGGTGACAGGGGTCGTGGTAGGTGACGGTGTACTCCAGTTCGTCGCCCGAGAGACCGAGGCGGCCGTCGACGACCAGCTCTTCGACCACCTGCGTCCAGTGGAACACGCCGACCTCGCCGTCGGCGTTCCACGGCTCCTCCCGGTCGAACGGCATCATCGGATCGTCGGCGAACTCGGCGAAGTCGACCGCGGGATACTCGTTTTTGATGGTGTTGTACGAGTGCGGGTCCGTACAGACGATCGAGTCGAACTCACAGTCGGCGAACGTCTCGACGTGATGACCGGCCAGCTCCAAGTAGAGGAACTCCTCGCCGATCCGGCGGATGTCGTTCCCGTCGGTCTTCTCGTCGTCGAACAGGATCCCGAACGACACGTCGGCCTCGTCGAAGAGGCGAGCGAGCGCGCGGGCGACCTTCTTGTTCCGGTCGTCGAAGCTCGGGTAGTCGCCGACGTACCAGAGGTACTCCACCTCGCGCTCGCGGGCGTCCGGGACCGCAACGTCCTCGTCGAGGTCGTCGGTCCAGTCGCCGCGAGTCGACGGCGACTCGCCGAAGCTGTTCCCTTTCTGCATCACGTCTTGAAAGACGCCCTGGAGATTCGAGTCGACAGCGCCCTCATCGACGAGCTGGCGGTTCAGCTTCGTGAAGGAGGTGAGGTGTTCGATGTCGACGGGGCACGCGTCCATGCAGGCCATACACGACATGCAGGACTCCATCGACTCGCTGGCGATGACGCCCCCCTCGTCGGCGATGATGGGGACCGTTCCACCATCGGTCGCCACCGCGTCACGGTGTCCCACCACCGGATCGTCGCTCACGGACTCCCGGTACGCCTTCAGATCGAGGATAACGTCCCGCGGGTCGAGATTCCGACCGACCGTGTCGGCCGGGCAGGCGTCGGTACACCGGCCGCACTTCGTGCAGGCGTCGCCGTCCATGAGTTCCTTCCAGGTGAAGTCGTCGAGCGACTCGGCGTTGGTGTGATCGAGGTCGGCGGGGACGTTCGGAAGTCGTGCACCGGCGTTCTCGTCGCGCGCGACGACGTTCGCGAACGACGAGATCATGTGGAACGGCTTCGCGTAGGGGATCCACGCGATGAACGCGAACGCGAGCAGCGAGTGGCTCCACCAGACGGCGCCGTATACGGCCTCGGCGCCCCCAGCTGTCAGTCCGGCCCACTGAAATCCCGCGGCCATCGCCATCCCGATGAAACTCACCGTCTCGTCGGCGCGCGCGGGCTGGCCGACGATGCCGAGCGCCTGCACGACGAAGCCGCCGACGCCGAGCAAGAAGAGCGTCCAAACGAACGCGTCGTCCTCCAGCGAGGTGTGTTTGCCCCACAGCCGCCCGTCGCGCTCGCGGTAGCGGCGGGCCATCGCCATGCCGACGCCGACGACGAACAGCAGCCCGAACGCGTCGACGGTGAACTGGTAGGCCAGGTAGAAGTCACCCACCCAGAACGACTCGCCCGCGAGCGGGCGGTACACGTCGATGTCGAACCCGAGGATGGTCGTCGCGACGAGGAGGGTGAGGAACCCCCACAGTACGAAGGTGTGCATCACGCCGGCGTACAGGTCCCCATCGAACTGATTCTCGTTCGAGAGGACGGTCTTCGTCGCGGCGAGCGTCCGCGCCGGGAGGTTAGAGAGCCGATCCCGGGGGTCCGCACTGCCGCGCGTGTACGCCGCGAACCGGGCGTACACGCCGTACAGGAAGACGAGGATCGCGACCGCAGCGAGCCAGTAGAACACGGCCTTCCCGACGGGACCGATGGTCCAGAACGTCTCCCGGGTGGCCGCCTGCAGGGGAGTCATGATCGATCAGGCGGTTAGAGTCCGGTTAAAACTTGCCACAATCCGGAGCCCGTCGCCGATCGTTTTCGGGGTGACACCGGCGCGGTCCCACGGGACCCTCACGTGATCGCGCCGGACAGGGCGCGACTTCACGCGATAACCGCGACCACCGCCGCCAGCAACAGCCCCCCGCCGACTGCCAGCGCCGGGTAGTCTTCCCGGCCGAGCGCGAGCGGGGGGAGCGTCGGGTTCCACGCGAAACACCGCGCGTTGAGGGCAGTCCCCAGTCGGTCGGCTCGGGAGAACGCACGGTTGATCCCGGCGACGGCGACGAGCCGCATCCGGTGTCGGACCGGGAGGGCCTCACCGCCGCGCGCTCGAACCGCCTCTCGCGCCGTCAGCAGGTCGCGTTTCAAGAGGGGGAGAAACCGGAAGACGAGCCCGACGCCGACGCCGAGGAACTGCCCGGGCTTCCCCGGCACCGTACGTTGGATCGCCGCGCGCGAATCCCGTACCGGCGTGGATCGGACGTAGCCCGCGGCGACGACGAGGATCAGTAGGACGCGGTAGCTCGCGAGGGCGGTGTCGGCAGCGCGGTCGAGCCTGAACCACGGCGTCCCGAGCGTTGCCCCGGCGACGAGCGGCGCGATGACAAGCACCGGCGCCGCGAACCGATACCCCCACAGGTCCCGCGGCCCGCCGCCCGCAAGTCGGAGACAGCCGACGGCGAGGAGGGTGAGGACGGCGAGCCCGCGCGGCGTCGTGTAGGCGTACGCGGCGGCCGCGAAGCCGGCCTGCACGAGGAGCTTCGAGCGCGGGTCGAGCCGGTGGGCGAGCGAGTCGCCCGGGACGTACGCGAGGGTCACGACGCCATCACCGCGAGCGTCATTTCCGGGGGACTCGCACGTCCAACGCGGGCAGTTCGGCGACCGCGTCCGCCGGAGCGGCGTCCACGGCGACGCGGCCGTTCGAGAGTCCGACGACGCGGTCGGCGAGCCCCAGCACGTCCCGCAGGTCGTGGGTGACAATGACCACGCTCGTCCCCTCACGGTGGAGTGCACGGAGCCGATCGACGACGGATCGCCGGGCGGGCTCGTCGAGTCCGGTGAAGGGTTCGTCCAAGACGAGGTGGTCGGGGTCCATCGCGAGGGCGCCGGCGATGGCGACGCGCTCGCGCTCGCCGCCGGAGAGCGTCTCGACCCGGTCGTCCTCGCGGCCGGTCATGTTCACGGCCGCGAGCGCGTCTGCGACGCGACGGTCGATCTCGGCGTGTGCGAGCCCGAGGTTCTCCGGCCCGAAGGCGATGTCGGCGCCGACGGTCGACGCGACCAACTGGTCGCGCGGGTCCTGAAACACCATGCCGACCGCGGTTCGCGCGGCGACGAGGTCCGCGGCGACGGCAGTCCCATTGACGGTCACCGTCCCCGAGTCGGGCGTCGCGAGCCCGTTGAACGTTCGGACGAGCGTCGTCTTCCCGGAGCCGTTCGCGCCCGCGACGACGAGGAACTCGCCGTCCGGAACGGTGAGAGAGACGTCGTCGACGGCGGTGGTTCCCCGGGAGCCGCCGCTGCCGTCACCATCGCCAATGTCCTCGTTGTCACCGCCACCACCCTCACCGTACCGACACGTGACGCCGTCGACGTCGATCACGCGGACGCCCTCCGGCTCGCAATCGAGGAATTCACGCGGCCACCTCAGTTCGCCGTGATCGCGTCCGAACGGACGATCCCGATCGCGGCGGCGATCTTCAGCGCCTCGGCGGGGAGGAACGCCGCGGCGCCCACGGTCACGGCCTCGACGGGGCCGAGCGACAGCACGACCGCGAGGCCGGCGACGCCGAGTCCGTAGATGACGACGGTGCCGAGGACCATCGCGCCCACGAGCGTCGGGAGGCCGACCGCGTCGAGGTCGCGGAGCGTCGCGCCGCGGTGGACGACCGCGCCGACGACGGCCGCGGCGAGCGGGTACGACCAGAGGTAGCCGGCTGACTGGCCGACGAGTTGTCCGATACCGGCGGAGCCGCCTTGGAACACCGGCGCGCCGAGCGCGCCCGCCGCGAGGTAGAGGACGAGCGACGCCGCGCCCCACACCGGACCCAGAAATATCCCGGCGAGGAACACGCCGAGCACCTGCAGCGTCACCGACACCGGAGAGACCGGATTGGGAAACGTCACGTACGCAAATGCGCCGACGAGCGCGGCGAACAACGCCGCGCGGGCGAGGTTCCTCGCGGCCTCGTCGCCGACGAGATCGACCGACTCCGTGCTGGTTGCCATACCCACGACAGGCTCGTAAACCGACTTGAAAGTACTGGTTGACGGGGAACACGGACGGAGCACGACCGAAGCGCGACCGGAGCGCGGCCGGAACGCGGCGCGACAGTTTTGTACCGTGAGCGCGTATTAAGTCGCCCATGGACGAGAAAACCTCGGAGCTCCGCGACATCTTCGTCGAGACCACGGGGTCCGACACCGTCACCGAGCGGCAGGCGGAGTCCCGCGGGACGCTCACCGACCGCGACGAGGCGGCGGTCGACGAGCGACTTCGAGAGCTGATCGCGACGATGCGCGAGCGCGGCGCGTTCTCGACCGACCTCGACGACGCGACGTACGCCCGAATCGCTCGTGGGCGGTTCGAAACGGACGACGACGCGACGATCGCCGAATCGATCATCGCGGACGAAGACTGGGCGCCGGGTGAAGACGAGACGCCGGGCGAAGACGGAACGCCGGACGAGATCGACGCCGCGACCGTCCGCGACGCGCGCTTCGACCTCCACCTCGTGCGCGAGGCCGACCGCGAGGTTCCCGCGGACGCCGGCTTCGCGTACCCGGCCCTCAAGCGACTGACCGCGGAGGGGCATTCGATCGTCGAGTGCGCGGAGACGCTCGACGCCGACATCGACACCGTCGCGAAGTACGCTCGCGTCGCGCGCGTCGATCTCACGTCGACGCGGGCGAACGACCGGTTCCGCGACGAGTTCCGCGACCTCCTCACCGACGCGGACATCGAGGGCTCGCACGCGGCGAACGCCAGAGAGGACGGACTCAAAGACGCGACTGAGGACCTCGAAACGGACGTGTTCCTATAAACGCCTCCCGACACCGACGCGCTCGGGCAGCGCCCATTTATAAGCACGTCCAGAACGCCGATCGGCCCTTATAAACCCTATCCGCGTCGTCAGCGGTCGATACCGGCCGCGCCGTCGACGACGCCCTCGACGTCTGCGGGCGTGATAACCGCCATATCGCCGGCGATAGTGCGTTTGAGGGCGGCGGCCGCGGCGGCCCACTCCAGCGCGTCGGCGACGTCGCCACCGTCGATCCGCTTCGCGAGGTAGCCCGCGACGAACGCGTCGCCGGTGCCGATCGCGTCGAACGTGTCGGCGTCGAAGACGCCCTGTTCGGTGAGCGTGCCCTTCCGCAGCGCGATCGCTCCCTCCGTTCCGCGCGTGACGATCACGGTCTCGAAGTCGAACTCGGCGGCCAGCCCGTTGGCGATCGCCACGGCGTCGCCCTCCCGACCGAGTACCTCGTGGGCGTCCCGCCGCGGGACGAACAGCGTGTCGACGTGCTCAAACAGCGCCTCGTAGGCCTCGCGGGCCGTCTCCGGGTCCCAGAGCTTCGCCCGGTAGTTCAGATCGAACGACCGGGTGACACCGGCCTCGCCGGCGGCCCGAAGCAGCGCAGTCGTCGTTTCGGCCGCCTGCTCGGAGAGCGCTGGGGTGATCCCCGTCGTGTGGAAGTTCGAGGCGGACTCCAGCGCCGACGTGGGCAGTTCGTCTGGTTCAACGGTCGTGATCGCCGCGTCGGCGCGGTCGTAGACGACGGTCGTCCCCCGGGGCTCGCCGCCGTGTTCGAGGTAGTACGTGCCGACGCGGCTCGCGTCGGGGTCCGCCCACGCGACGCCCGTTCGGACGCCGTGGCTCCGAAGTTCGCCGACGACCCGACGGCCGAGCGGCGACTCCGGGAGCTTCGAGAGCCAGACCGCGTCCGCGCCGAGGCGCGCCGCGCCGACCGCGACGTTGCTCTCCGCACCGCCCGCTTGCACGTCAAACGTTCCGGCGGTCTCCAGTCGATCGCCCCGCGGCGGCGAAAGCCGGAGCATCGTCTCGCCGAACGTCACGAGATCCGTCACGCCGACCACCCCATCGACGCGGTCGCTGCCGTGTGCATACCCGACCGTCGGCGGGGGAGTATAAAAGGGCCGGCGATCGGCCTGAGAGCGATCCCGAGGGCTACGTGAGCGCTACGTGAGCGCCGACGCCAACGCCACCGCGCCGAACAACAGCAGCGCGAGCGCCGCCACCGGCTGGCTCCCGGCGGCGGCGAGGTACACCCCGTAGACGATCCCGGCCGACAGCGCGCCGACGAGCAGCGTCGTGCCCGCGTGGACCGCCGCGTTTCGGCGGGTTCGACTCGCTCGACCGACCTGCTCGCCGAGCGAGATCCCGTGGTCGGCGAGGTCCCACGCGAGCACGAGCGCGACTCCCGAGACGAGCAGCGTCTCCGCCGCCCCACCGAGCGCGCCCGCGAGCGCGATGCCGACGGCGCCAGTTCCCGCCGCTCGCGAGAGGGTCCGCGGCGAGCGACGGACCGACCCCGCGATGAATCCGGCTCCCGCCAGTCCGACCACGGCGCCCCCGACCGGGGCCGCGACGAGCGCGGCGAGTGCGGCGATCCCGGCTGCAAGAAAGCTCGCGACGACGGTCGCCGTCGGCGGCCGGGCGTCTCGCTCGGCGACGGGGCGGGCGCTCACCGGGACCACCTGCCCGTCGCCGTCGCGACGGCGACCGCGAACGACTCGGCGTCTCCCTGTCCCTCTCGTTCGCCGCTCCCCTGCCCGTCTCGTTCGCCGCTCTCCTGACCGCCCCGTTCGCCGCCCCACTCAACCGCGCGGATCCCCGCCGAACGCAGTTCCCGGAGCCGCGCCCGGCGCTCGAACCGGACCAGTCGGTTTCCGGTCGTGGCGGTCGCCGTGGCATCCGGTGAGAGAACGGTGACGAGGTGGCCGTGCGCGTCGATGCGACGCGCGAGCGACGCCGCCGCGTCGTCGACGAGCGGCGTGAAAAACAGCACCTGCGCGTCGGCCGGGAGCCGCCGCCGGAAGCGCCGGAACCACAGCGACCGGTAGAACCGCTCGTCGCTCGGAGTCGGTGCCAGTGCGGGGTCGGTCGCCAGCGTCTCGCGACCCCGCGCCGCGTGGACGCTACCGGCGCCCGGCGGCAGCCAGCAGTCGAGCGGGCCGAGCGTTGCGATCCCCACGCGATCGCCGCCGCCGAGCAGCGCGGTGAACGCCTGCCCGGCCGCCCCGACGCTCGCTTCGACCGCGGTTTCGGCGTCGGGCTCGGGCGCGACGTACGCCGACTCCCGGGCGTCGACGAGGAGGACGACGGTCGCGGCGCGCTCCTCGCGAAGCTCCAGCGTCGACAGCTCCCCGGTGCGCGCCCGTCGGTTCCAATCGATCCGCGTAGCCGGGTCTCCCCGCCGGTACTCGCGGGTCGCGTGGAACTCGACGCCGGAGCCGCCGACGGCGGTCGGTGTCCGTCCGTGATACGTCGTCGTCAACCCCCGCAGCGGGAGGTCGCCACCGGCGGCCAGTTCGGGGGTGCAGACGATCCGCGTCGGCGACGCGCTCTCGATCGCGGTCGTCCGCTCCCGCGAGCCGGCCGCGTCTCGGGCGACCGCTTGCAGCGGCTCCCACCGGTGTTCCCCGCGGCTCGCGCGCACCGCGTACTCGAACGTCGCCGTCGCGCCGGGCGCGAGCGCAGTCGCGAGCCGTGCCGGTCCGTCGACGACCTCCAGTCCGGGCGGCACTCCGTCGACGAGTCTGAGGTCGGGGAGGATCGCGTCGCCGGCGTTGTGCGCCCGGACGGTGACGGTCACCTCGTCGCCCGGATCCGGGCTCGCGTCGTTCACCGTCCGAGTCACGTCCAGGGTCGCCTCGGGCGCCTCGCCGAGCCGGGCGTGGAGCGCGTAGCCGACGCCGACGGCGCCGACGAGCACGAGCGGCGGCTGGCGGGCGACGACCCCCACCCCGATCAGCGCCAGCGCGACGCCGACGACCCCGTCCCACCGACCGGTCTCGACCTCGCGACGGACCTGCCGGAGCGGGTGATCGTTCATCGTTTCGCCTCCGTGCTTGATTCGCCCGCCTCGACGCGTCCGATCGCGTCGACGGCGGCCCGCAGCCCGAGCCCGTATCGCGACTCGCCCGACACGGCGGCTCGGAGGCGGACGCGGAGTGGGTACGACGCGTCGTCCGCGAGGAACGCGGCGGCGGTCGAGTCGTCGGTCCATGCGCCCGTCTCGACGGCACGGACCGCCTCGGCAGTCGAACAGTTCCGCTCGCGGGCGGCGCTCGCTGTCGCGACCTCACGAACCCGATCGCGGAGCGCGGCCCGAGAGCGGTACCCGCCCCGGGACGACGACGCCACGCGAGCGATCTCGTCGTCGAGGTCGCTCCCTGGCACGGACGCTCGAACACGCCGCTCCGGCTCGCCGAGGTCGATCGCGCGCCGGTCGCGCGACCGCCGGCCGCCCGCGTACCGAAGCCCCTGGACGACCCCGAACAGCCCGACGAGCGTGACGACCGCGGTCGACGGGTCGAGCGAGGCGGCCAGCCCGCGGTCGAACGCGGCGACAAAGCCGACCGCGACCGCCGCGACGCCGACCGCGACGAGGGGCCGCACTACTCTCCACCCCCGTGCCGCTCCTCGATGCGACGGAGCGCCGCGACGGCTCGCCGTTCCCGGTCCGCGGTCGCGTCCTCGCCGCCGTACCTGACGCGCTCGAAGACCGCGGTGAGTTCGTCGATCGGTTCCTCGTCGACGCCGGCCGCGACCGCCGCCGACGCGAACTCCGCGGGCGTCGACGAGGCGGGGCGGTCCACGTCGAGGGCTTCGGTCATGTCGCGCCACGCGCGGTACACTTCGTTCTCCGCGTCGGGCGCCCCCTCGATCCGATCCGCCGCGTCGCCGGCCGCCCGTCCGACCGCCGCGAGTGCGGACGCGTCCTCGGTGGATTTCCCCTCGCTGGCCGCTGAATCGCCCGTCGCTGGGTCGTCGTCGCCGGTCGCCGCGAAAAGAGCGACGGCGCTCGCGAGGAGCGCGACGACCACGACGAGCGCGAAGAGGAGTTCCGGCGCCGAGACCGCGCCCTCCCCGGCCCCGCCGAGTCCGGATCCGCCTTCGCCGCTCTCGGGGAACAGCCCCGAGTCGACGCCACCGGCGCCGAGCGAGAGGTCGAACTCGGCGTCGAGCGGGCGACAGGTCGACAGGATCCACCACACCGATCCGAGCGGGAAGCCGACCGCCGCGGCGACGGCGCCGCCCGCGAACGTCGAGCCGGTGTCCCAGTACGCAAGCGCGCCGAACCCGAAGACGATGCCGACGAGCAGCGCGAGCGCCGGGGGCTCTCTGAGGAACTCGTAGCAGACGACCGGCAGCGAGAAGGCCGCCTCACCGCTCGGCGAGGGAGCGATTCCGGTGCCGCCGTCACCGCCCGTTCCGGGGGCCGATCCGGCCCCACCGAACCCGCCGCCGCCGAGGCTGACGGCCGAGTCGAGGGTCGCGGCGGCGGCGCCGAGCGCGACGACGGCGAGGAGGGCGAGGAGGACCGCAGCGAGTGAGTCCCGCTTCACGTCCGAGGATACGCCGGTTCGCGGGAATAGCTTTCGGCGCTCGCTACCCCTGCGACCCGTCGATCAATCGGACCCGTCGACCGTGTCGTCGAGCCGGGTCGTCGGGAATAGCGCGTCGACATCCGCGTTCGGGTCGACGAGTCGGTAGGTGGTGCCGTCGCGCTCGGCCACGCCAGCGTCGGCGAGGTGGTCGAGGTGCGCGAACGCCTCGCCCGGCCCGTGGAGGATGTGGATCTCCGCGAGATCGCCGAACAGCTCGGCGGACACCTCCCACGGCGTCGACGGCCCGTCGGCGTCGAGGACATCGAGCACGCGACGGGTCCGGTGTCGGTGATGGTCGAGGATCTCCGCGGCCCGACGGCTTGGGTCGTCGATCCGCCAGCGGTGACCCGGGTGCGCGGCGTCGGCGTCGCGCTCGACGATCCGGGCGAGACTCCGGGCGTACGCCGCCAGCGGGGCGTCGACCCGCACGTCCGCGCCGCCGACGTTCGGGGTGTACTTCGGGAGGAGCGCGTCGCCGGTGAACAGCTCCTCGGTCGGGGTTGATCCGTCGCTCTCGGCCACCGGCTCGTGGCCGGCCACCTCACGTGGGTCGAACGCGAACCCCGTTAGCCCGGCGGTGTGTCCCGGGAGGTGGAGGGCTTCGAGTCGCACGCCGCCGACCGTGAGTTCGTCGCCGTCGGCGAGCGTCGTCACGTCGGCCGGGCGGCCGCTGAGGCTCGCGCTCACCGACTCGAAGAAGGCGGTCAGGCGGTCCTGGTCCGCCTGCGGGATACCCCACCGATCGAACGTCTCTCGCTGGAGGTCGCGGTCCTCTGTCAGCGGGATCTCGTCACCGTTCACGAGCGAGGCGTCGGACTCGTGGACGTACACGTCGGCGTCGTTCTCGGCTTGGATCTCGCCGGCCAGTCCCGCGTGATCGGGGTGCCAGTGCGTCAAGACGATCGCGTCGATGTCGGCGAACGCGACGCCGTGAGTCACCAGTCCGGCCTCCAGATCCGCGCGGACGTCCGGGAGCGCGACGCCGGTGTCGACCAGCGCCGTCGTCTCGCCGTCGAGCAGGTAGACGTTGTTTTTGCCCTCGAACACGGTGTTGCCGAGCTGGATCCGTTTCACACGCTCTCGTCGTCGGGAGCCCTTTTTACGGTTGCTACCGCGGAACACGCGGCCGGCTCGTGCGGCCGGGGCGTGTGACCGATTCGTGTGGCCGGCCCGTTTGAGGGCGATCCCCTCACACGACCACGTCGACGCCGGTGAACTCGAACCGCGCGCCACCCTCAGACGCGTCGGTAACGCGAACGTCCCAGCCGTGCGCCTCGGCGACGCTCTCGACGATGCTCAGACCGAATCCAGTCCCCCCGGCCGCCGTCGAGTACCCCGCGTCGAAGACGTGCTCTCGATCGGTCGCGGGGATGCCAGGTCCGTCGTCGGCGACGAAGAAGCCGCGGGTGAATTCGTCTCCGTCGACATCGCCAATCGTGATCGCCACGCCGTTGCCGGCGTGGTCGATCGCGTTCCGCACGAGGTTCTCGACGAGCTGTTTGAGGCGGCTCCGATCGGCGTGAATTGTTTGATCCGTTTCGATGCGTACCGTCGCGTCGTCCGTTTCGACGCCGGCCCAGCACTCCCGCACGAACTCGGCGAGATCGATCGGCTCGGCCGCTTCGAGGTCCTTGCCGTCGCGAGCCAGCGTCAGCAGGTCGGCGATAAGCGCCGCCATCCGGTCGTGAGCGCGAGCGATCTCGTCGAGGTGCGCCGAGTCGCACTCCTCGCGGGCGAGTTCGAGCCGACCCATCGCGACATTCAGCGGGTTCCGCAGGTCGTGTGAGACGATGCTCGCGAATCGGTCGAGCCGCTCGTTCTTCCGGCGGAGCGCCTCCTCGCGCCGACGCTGGGTGCGCATGTCGCGAATGACACCGACGCGGTCGAGTTCCTCGCCCGCTCCGTCGGTGACGCGGGCGAACCGCATCTCCACGGGGAACCGGTCGCCGTCGGCCGTCAAGAACTCGTACTCGACCGCCCCCGCGTCGCGCGTCCCCTCGGCGACCTCCCGGCGGACTCGTCGCGCCTTCTCCGCGGTCTCTTCGGTCACCCAGTCGTAGATGTTCGTCCCGATCAGCTCCTCGCGGGCGACGCCTTTCATCTCGGCGTACCGATCGTTGACGTACGCGATCGTTCCGTCGGGACGGACGGCGTAGACGGCGTCATCGAGCGACTCGACGATTGTCTCGTACCGCCGCAAGGTCCTGTCGCCGTGCGGGCCGTCCGTCATTGTCCTCTCTCAATCCTCTCGCTCATCGGACATAAATGGGTCGTCGGAATCCGGGTGGGCTTTTGCTCGTCGACGTTCATCGGATCGACATGGAACCGCAGTACCAACCGGGCGTGTGCAACATCGGACCGACCCAACAGCGGCGGCGGCTGCTCCTGGGCGTCGGCTCGCTGCTTTTGGCCGTCCTCTACGTCGCCGCCGTGATCGCCGTCGGTTGGCCGCGCTGGGCGCTTCTCGTCGCGACGTTCCCGCTGTACGGGGTCGCGATGGGGTACATCCAGTACCGAGAGCGGTTCTGCGTCGGTTTCGCCGGAATGGGGATATTCGACATCGGTGACGGCACCAATCAGGTGCTCGACGAGGCGGCGCTGGCGGCCGACCGGAAGCGCGCGGTGCAACTGAACGCCAAGTCGCTCGCCGTCGGTGTCGCCGGCGCGCTGCTGATTTACGGTGTTGCACTGATCGCGTTCTGAGCCGCTCCGCGTTCACTCTTCAGCGCGATCGATAACGACGGTCCGCCCGGTGAGCCGATCGGGGACGAACCGGTAGAGCTCGATGTCGAGGTCCGACTTCCCTTCCGCCCAGATCTCGAAGAGGGGGCGCCGGGTCTCCCCGTACTGTGCGATCGTCTCGGGGGTTAGTTCGTCGAGGTCGACGCGGTGGAGTGTCCCGACGCCGACGACGCTCACGTACTCGTCGTCGTCCTCCTCGTACACCACGATCCGGGCCTGCGGGTCGGACGCGAGAAAATCGCGCTTCTCGCTGTCCGGCGTCGACACCAAACGGAGGTATGCCTCCCGCGACGCCGAATCGTACCCGTACGAGATGGGAATCGCGTAGGGGGTCTCGTCGCGCGCGAGCGACAGCACGCCCGTCTCGTGTCGAGACAGGAGCGCGTCGACCTCCGCGTCGGTCATCTCGACCTCGCTTCTCGTCGCCATACGCAACAGTGCAGCGCACGCCCGGATAAAGGATACGAGACCAGCCGGTGGACCGACTGCTGGTCAAGGGAGCGTGAGGGGGCAGACGCTGCGGGGGTGTGACGGCCGGCGCCACGGAGGGGTCGTGACCGCTACGCCGTCTGCGGGTCCGCGATGTCGCCCTCGGCGATCGGCGCCCCGCAGACGACACAGCCCGCCTCGAGCAGCGTCGCCCGCATGGCGCCGTCCACCTCGATCTCACGATAACACTCCGGGCAGACGAAGGTGTGTGTCCGCGGACTCGTCATGGTTACGGGTACGTGACAGACACTCATGAAGGATGGATCGGATTCCAGTAGTTTCGGAATCCGATCAATCGAGTAGCGTCGACAGCAACTTCCGCTGGGCGGCCGCGATGTGCTCGGAGAACGTCGACCGGTCGATGCCGAGCGACTCCGCGACCTCGCCGGCGTTGGCCCCCTTCGGGTGATCGAAGTAGCCGGCCTCGTACGCGGTCGTGAGCACCTCGCGCTGGCGCTCGGTCAGTTCGCTGCGGTCGACGGTGACGAGGTCCGACTCCTCCGGCGTCGACGAGGACTGCAACAGCCGTAACACCTGCATGTTCGGACACGACTCGCGGAAGGCGTCGAGCACGGAACGCAGCGTCGGGAGATCCGTCGCGTGGAACGTGACGAGCAACCGCCCGTCTCGGATCGTCGTCTCAGAGACCGGAACGCCGTGTCGGTCGAGCACCGCGAACGGCGAGTCCTCACAACACGGCACCTCGAACCGGTAGGCCGCCTTCCCGCCGTAGTCGAAGACGACGTTGACCCCGTCGGGAACCGGCAGATCCGCGTCGGCGATGAACTCGAGGACGACCGCGTCCGCGTCGCCATCGGCGGCGCTCCGAGCGGTGCTCCGAGCGACGCTGTAGATCGACGCCGACCCGTCGAGAACGCCGTCGAACGGCGACGGTGCCGACGTCGGCAGCGAAACCTCCGCTCTGATCCCGGATCCCATCCTCATCGAACGGTACCCGCCACCGCCCAAAACGTTGACGGGAGCGACTGCGGCGGTGGCGAAAGCGACTGCGACCCCACCGAGAGCGACCCGACTGTTCGACGGCACTTATAAAACACCCCACATATGCAGGGACGGTGTTGGGGTGGACGGAGCCGGTACGATCATATATGAAGCGAAACGCGGTACGCACGAACGGACCGACGACGGCGACGGAGGGTGACGAGGCGCTCGACGCGACGTTCGAAGCGCTCGCGGACCCGGACTGCCGGGCGATACTCAGTGCCGCGGAGACGGGGATGACGACGGGCGAACTGGCCGACGCATGCGATCTGGCGCTGTCGACGGCCTACCGCAAGGTCGAGCGCCTGAGCGAGACCCCGCTGTTGAACGAGGGCGTCCGGTTCGATCCGCATGGGGACCACGCCGCGGAGTACACGCGCGGCGCCACCGACGCTACGGTCGAACTCACGGACAGCGGCGTCACGCTGACCGTCGCAGACGAGACGCCGACGGAATCGCCAGGACTCGCCGTCGAGGCGGCCGGCGTGTCGGCCGACTGATCGTCGGTTCTGATCGGCTCCCGCCCGTGTGAACGCGGCCGTCGAGACCGTCTGAGGGCGGATTTCGGGGAGAGAAGGAGCGAAGCCGCCCAACCGGATACAGAACTGTTTAGACCAGACGTTATCAACCCGTTGAGCTGTGTGAATGTCTATCTCACACGCCGTGATCAGATCGGTCGTTCATTATTGACTCGGCTACTGAAAACGCTCCCACCGATCTTAAACCGGTGGTTTGCGTAGATACTCGTTGATGGGTACGCTCAATGAGCTGTTCGACCCGGATCGGGTCGCCGTCGTCGGCGCCACGGCCCGCGAGGGGGCCGTCGGTCGCGCCGTCACGTCGAACTTACTCGACGATTTCGACGGTGTCACCGTTCCCGTCAACCCGAATTACGACGAGGTGCTCGGGACGCCCTGCGTCGGCGAGGTGGCCGACGCGGACGCCGACGTCGCCGTCATCGTCGTGCCGCCCGCGATCGTCTTGGACGCGATCGAGGCGTGTGGGGCGGCCGGCATCCGCAACGTCGTCGTGATCACCGCCGGGTTCGGCGAGACGGGAGGGGACGGGGCGGCGAGGGAGCGGCGCCTCGCAGAGATAGCCGACGAGTACGATCTGAACCTCGTCGGCCCCAACAGCCTGGGGATCATGTCGACGCCCTCGGGCATGAACGCGACGTTCGGCCCCGAGAACGCGCTCCCGGGCGGGCTCTCGTTTATGAGTCAGTCCGGCGCGTTCGTCACCGCGGTCCTCGACTGGGCCAACGACAACGGGATCGGCTTCAAAGACGTCGTCTCGCTCGGGAACAAGGCGGTCTTAGACGAGACCGACTTCGTCGACCACTGGGGCGACGACGAGGAGACGGACGTGATCATCGGCTACCTCGAAGGGATCGAGGACGGCCGGGAGTTCATCGACACCGCCCGCGAGACCTCTCAGGACACCCCGATCGTCGCCGTGAAGTCCGGGCGGACGAGCGCGGGCGCGCAGGCCGCCTCCTCGCACACCGGTACGCTCGCCGGCTCCGATAAGGCGTACGAGGCCGGCCTCGACCAGGCGGGCGTCATCCGCGCGGAGTCGGTCGACGAACTGTTCGACGCCGCCGGTATCCTCGGCAGCCAGCCGCTGCCCGACACCGACAGCGTCGCGATCGTCACCAACGCCGGCGGCCCCGGCGTGATGGCGACCGACGCGGTGGGCGACGCCGACCTGGACATGGCGTCGTTCACGAGCGAGACGAGCGACGCGCTCCGCGACTCGATGCCGGCGGAGGCGAACATCCACAACCCGGTCGACGTCATCGGCGACGCCGATGTCGAGCGATTCCGAGAGGCCTTGGAGATCACCGTCGCCGACGACAACGTCGGGGCCGCACTCGTGCTGGCCGCCCCGACCGCGACGATCAGCTTCGACGACCTCGCGGACGCGATCAGCGAGGTCAGCGAGGAGATGGACGCGCCCGTCGCCGCCTGTCTGATGGGCGGCGACCGGACGCGCGAGCCGACACAGCAGCTGCAGGCGAAGGGGATTCCCTGTTACTTCGATCCCGCCCGCGGGATCGAGAGCCTCGCGACGTTGGCGCAGTATCGAGATATCAAAGAGCGCGAGTACGAGGCGCCGATGTCGTTCGACGTCGACCGCGAGCGCGCCCGTGAGATTCTCGAAACGGTCCGCGACCGCGACGACAACCGACTCGGCGTCGAGGCGATGGAGCTGCTCGACACGTACGGTATTCCGACGCCCGCCGGCGAGATCGTCGATTCCCCCGAGCGCGCCGCCGCGGTCGCCGCCGACATCGACGGCGACGTGGTGATGAAGATCGTGTCGCCGGACATCCTCCACAAGTCCGACATCGGCGGCGTCGCCGTCGGCGTCGGAGACGACGACGTGGCGGACACCTACGAGGACCTGATCACCCGAGCACGGAACTACCAGCCGGACGCGACCGTACTCGGCGTACAGGTCCAGGAGATGGTCGATCTCGACAACGGCGTCGAGACGATCGTCGGCATGAATCGGGACCCGCAGTTCGGTCCACTGCTGATGTTCGGGCTCGGTGGGATCTTCGTGGAAGTAATGGAAGACACCACCTTCCGCGTCGCACCCGTCTCGGAGCCGGAAGCGCGGACGATGACCGAGGAGATCCAGTCGGCGCCCCTGCTGCGCGGCGCCCGCGGCCGCGACCCGGTCGATGTCGACGCCGTCGTCGAGACGATCGGCCGGCTCTCCCAGCTCGTCACGGACTTCCCGGCCATCCTGGAACTCGACATCAATCCGCTCGTCGCACTGCCCGACGACGACGGAGGCACGAACGCCGCCGCCGTCGACGTGAGACTTACGGTTGACCCCGAGGAACTCGAAGCATGACAGAACCCACCACGACACTCGTCACCGCGACCGGAGAACACACCGGCAAAACAGCGATCACCGTCGCGCTCGCGCGACTGGCCGCCGACCGCGACCGCAGCGTCGGCTACATGAAACCGAAGGGGACGCGCCTGCAGTCGAACGTCGGCAAGACGCTCGATCAGGACCCCATGCTGGCCCGCGAGGTGCTCGGGCTCGACGCCGAGATGCACCAGATGGAGCCCATCGTCTACTCGCCGACGTTCGTCGAGGGCGCGATCCGCGGCACCGAGGACGCCGGCGCCCTGCGCGACCGGATCCGCGAGGAGTTCGACGAACTGGCCGCCGACCGCGACCAGATGTTCGTCGAGGGCGGAGGCCGCTGGACCACCGGCGGCGTTATCGATCTCACCGACGTCGACGTCGCGGAGGCGCTCGACGCGCGGGTCGTCCTCGTCGCGGAGTATGGCTCACCGAACGATCTCGACGAGGTGCTCGCGGCGGCCGACGACTTCGGCGACCGGCTCGCCGGCGTCGTGTTCAACAAGGTGTCCGACGACGCCTTCAAGTCGCTCGATCAGGACGGGATCCCGTTTCTCGAGTCGAAGGGCATCACCGTGCTCGGCGCCATCCCGCACGAGAAGGATCTGGCGGGCGTCACCGTCGGCGAACTCGCCGACGAGCTCGGCGCGGAGCTGCTCACCGACGCGCCGACAGACGCCTTCGTCGAGCGCTTCCTCGTCGGCGCGATGGGCGGCGACGAGGCGCTGCGCTACTTCCGGCGCGCCCGCGACGCCGCCGTCATCACCGGCGGTGACCGCGCGGACGTGCAGACGGCCGCGCTCGACGCCTCCGGCGTCGCGTGTCTCGTCTTGACCGGCGGGCACCGCCCCTCTGGCGCCGTGCTCGGGAAGGCCGCCGACGCCGGCAAGCCCGTGCTTGCCGTGAACACCGATACCGTCACCGCCATCGACCGCGCCGAGGGCATCGTCCGCGGCGGGCGGACCCGCGACGCGCGAACCGTCGACCGGATGGCGGAGCTGCTGGAGGCGAACGTCGACATCGACGCGCTCATCTGAAGCCGCGGGGACGAATCGAGCCGGGCGGGGCGACCGCCCCGCAGCCGTCGTGTCAGCTGTCGACGGTTAGCGTCTGACATACTGTTTTCAGGGAGGACGACGTAGGCCGCGTATGACCAGTCTCTCGGAGGCGTACGGCGGACGGGGACGCTCCGAGGCCGACCCGCGTCGCCTCTATCTCGGCGTGGGTTCGTTCGTCGCCGGAACGCTGCTGCTCGTCGGTGGGATTCTCGTGGCCGCAGAGGTGCTGCTCCCGAGCGGGTACAGCTCCGGCGCGGCCCGTCGGCTCGGCGGGATTCTCGGCGGTGTGGGCGTCCCCCTGCTGTTGCTCGGCGTGATGACCGTACTCCCGGCCGATCGAAACACGCGGGCCGCCGCGGTCGTCGGGGCGGCCGTCATGTGTCTCGGCGTCGCGCTGTTCGCGCACGCATACCCGTACCAGTGGGTCGGCGGCCCGCGTCCGGAACTCACTGACCTCACGCTGCCGACTGCGGGGCTGTACTTTTTGGGGGCCGCGACGACCCTGTGGAGCGTGTTCATCGGCGTCGCCAACTTCAAGACGCGAAACGACCCCGGCGGGACCGTCACCATGGAAGTGACTCACAAGGGAGAGACGAAGATCATCGAAGTCGAGCGCGACCAGATCGGCGGGATGGGCGGTGTGGGCCTCTTGGGCGGCACTCCCGACGGCGAGGTCGAGACCCAAACCAATCAGCCGGGGGCATCCGGCGCATCAGGTGCATCCGGCGCATCTGCCGGAAACGGATCCGGCAAGCGGTCATCCCCCGCGAGGACCGACGCCGCGGGCGTGAGCGACGGCGGTGAGACCACGACGACGATCCGATCCCCGCTCGATGGTGATACGGCGAGCGGACCAGGCGGGGCGAGCGTGGGAGCCAGCCCGAACGGGACCGCGACATCGAACGGGTCTGCGGCATCGACTGGACCGTCGCCGGGAGCCGGAGCTGCGGCTGCACGCGACGGTCCGGGCGACACCTACTGCGGGAACTGCGCGCAGTTTGACTACGTCCGTACCGAACAGGGGATGCAGCCGTACTGCGCCCACCACGATAAGCTGATGGAGAACATGGACGCCTGCGACGAGTGGACGCCGCGGTAGTGGGTCGGTGACCACGAATCAGGGCAGCGGACGCCGCCGTCTCACGCCGGCTCCGCGGACGGCAACTGTGACTCCGCGACCGCGAACGCGAGCGTGCTCAACACGCCGATAAGCGTCCCCGCCGCGAGCGCCAGCGCGAGGTCCGGGAGTTCGAGCGGCGTCACGCCGGGGGCGGCAGGCAGGAAGAACCCGGAGACGGCGTACAGCACGACGGCGATAGAGAGCACATAAAACGGCGCGTTGAGGTACCGCCAGCGGAACCGGCCGGCGAGGTACTCGTCGGTGATCTGTCCGAGACTGGAGGTGACGCCGGCGACGGCGAGCCACTGGACGAGCCCGTGAACGAACGCGGCGACGAGGATTCCGGTGGTCGCACCGGCTCCGGTGTCGCGGACCGCCTCGACCGTGTCGAGCCCCTGAACGCCGCCGACGACGAGCAACGCGAGTGCGACGACGTACGTGACGAGCGTGACGCGGCCGGTGTACAGCACGTTGCGAACCGTCGCCGCCGCGCCGTCGACGGTGTCCTCTAACCCGAGTCCGCGGAACAGCGAATAGAGCCCGACGACCCCCGAGAGAATACCAAGGACGGCCGCACCGGCGACGTCGAAGAGGTTCGCGACGACGACGAGCGGGTAGATGAGGAGGAGGACGCCGAGCGGGACGAGGATCGTCCCGCGGGTCTCCGGGTCCGCGAGCACCTGCTTGATCGTGTAGTAGAGCGATTCGAGGTCCTGCGCCTGCCGGACGACGACGCGGCGCATCCCGTCGATCGGCATCCGCGACCGGATCACCGGAAGCACCGACTCGTCTTGGGCGCCATCGGTGATGACGACCGCCGACACCTCCTCACCGGTCGATAGCTCGGCCAGAACGCGGTCGACCTCCTTCCCGACGGCACGGTTCGCCTTCACGTCCGAGCCGTCGACACCCGTGACCGCGGCGACTTCGACGGCCTCGCCGGCCGCCGCCAGCTCGTCGTGGACGTTGACGCCCTGAAACAGGACGTTTACGTCGGAGTCCTCCGGGTCAGCGGTCGCGAGCGCGACCGCGGCCTCAGTGACGTCGTCCGCGCCGATGACGGGCGTGGGGATCCCGGTCTTGCGACCGAGGTCGTCGTCGAGGTCGACACAGAGGACGAGCAGCATTACGGGAGGCTACGCGACAGGTCGGCATATGTTTTCGGCTCGCGACGGACCGGCGTCACCTACTCCTCCGCGCTGTACTCGATCCCGTTGATCATCCGGCGGACGACCTCTCCGTCGCCGAAGTTCTCCGGATACGCTGCCAGCGGGAGCACGTAGTCTTCGCCCGCCTCCACGGGGGCGCCAACGTGCAGTTCGATGTCGACATCGAGGCCCGCGCCGGAGATTTCGGCGCTCGCGGTGTAGACGACGACGTCGACATCAGTGTCGAGCATCGAGGTGGTGTACTCGGAGCCCCGGTCGAGGTTGTCGACGTTGTCGTAACGGTTCAAGATGAGCTCGGCGCGTTCTTCGTCGTTCAGGTCCGCGATCGGGTTGAACGCCTGCCCCAGGACTTCGACGCGCGGAGTGGCGAGCGCGGCGAACACGGCGGCCTGATAGCGCTCGCCGAACAGTTCGACGGCCCGGTCGTATTCGGCCACCCGGTTCGTCACGCGGACCTCCTGGGTCGAGCCGGCGACTTCGAACTCCTGGGTGACAGTCTCGGTGAATATCTCGTTGAGTTCGTACCCGTTCTCGTCGAGCACCGCGTCGGAGACGGTCGCCGTCCCGGCGGTGAACTCCGCGGGCTCGTCGCCGGTGAGCACGTCGAGGGCGGTACAGCCAGCGAGGCCGGTAATTCCGACCGCGCCGCCGACCGCGAGCACGCGGCGACGGGTGGTCGTGTCGGTGTTGGTGTCGGTGTCGGCATCGACGTCGGTGTCGACAGCACCGTCGGCGGACGGAGGGTCAGCGCTCGATCGTCGAGTCATACCCGCCGGTCACTGCCCGATGGGTACATACTTTGTGCTCCCAGACCCGCGACCGAGGATCTGTGGCAACGGATCACCCGGGAACACGGAGTTCGGACGCTTTTTGAGGCCGGAGCGGGTACAGGGGTGTAGATGATCTCCAAGGGCTGTGAGCAGTGTGCCAAGGGCGGCAAGATGGTGTTGTTCGTCTACGGCTACTGCGACCAGCGGGACTGTTTCTACTGCCCCCTCGGAGAGAACCGGAAGAACGTCACCGACGTGTACGCCAACGAGCGGAAGGTCGAGTCCGACGAGGACGTGATCACGGAGGCCAAGCGGATGAGCGCGCTCGGCACCTCGATCACGGGCGGCGAACCGCAGGAGGCGATGGCGAAGACGTGCCGGTACCTCGAACTCCTCAAAGACGAGTTCGGCGAGGACCACCACACGCACCTCTACACCGGGATTACGGGCGGACGCGAGAACATGCGCCGTCTCTCGGAGGCCGGTCTCGACGAGATCCGCTTCCACCCGCCGGTGGAGCTATGGGGCGACATGCACGGCACCGAGTGGGAAGAGATCCTGTACATCGCCCGCGAAGAGGGTCTCACGCCGGCCTTCGAGATCCCCGGTATCCGCGCGGAGCCGGAGTTCCTGGAATTCTTAGACGAGGGCGCCGCCGAGTTCTGTAACGTCAACGAGTTCGAGATGTCCGACGGCAACTACCGCCGGATGCAGGAGGAAGGCTTCGAACTGCAGGAGGGGCACATGTCCGCCGTCGAGGGGTCGAAAGACGATTCGATCGTCTCGGAGATGGCGAGCCACGAGAAGGTGTACTTCTGTACGTCCGTGTTCAAAGACGCCGCCCAACACCGGAACCGGCTCAAGCGAATGGCCCGGAACATCCGACGCGAGTTCGACGAGGTGACCGACGACGGCACCCTCGTCTACGGGAAAGCGTTCGCCGACCCCGAGCGTTTCCAGGCGCTCGGCGTCCCCGAGGAGTTCTACACCGTCAAGTCGAACCACGTCGAGGTCGCGTGGTGGCTCCTCGAAGAGATGGTCGAAGACGGCGACCTCGACGAAGGCGAGATCGTCGAGCAGTACCCAACCGTCGACGGCACCGTCGTCGAGCGCACGCCGGTCGCCTGAGCCGATTCCTCCGCACCGCGGCCCCCCGTTTCGTCGCGTTTTCGTTTCGATGCCTCGACTCGCACCGAAATAGTCGTACGCCCCGGATAGTGGCACGCCCCCGCATACCACACTTATGAGGGATCAGCGCGTATACTCGCCCATGGCCTCTGAAGAGCCCGTATTCGCCGACGTGAGTATCGGCCAGCCCGTGTACGACGAGGGCGGCGACCGCTTGGGGACGGTCCGCGGCGTCGACGACGACGGCTTCTACGTCACTGCGTCGGGGTCGGGCGCGCTGACGCTCACCGACGCGCGCGACGTGTTCGGGACCGCTTACGTGATGTGGCGCTGTTGGGAGTGCGGTGAGATGGGCGAAATCGGCTCGGAGCTTCCCGCGAACTGTCCGAACTGCAACGCGCCGCGAGAGGATCTGTACTACTGGGCGGAAGACTGACAGAGGGCCCCCGGCCGTTTGTCGATGCCAGCGGGCGTTACGCGGTCCTCTCGCGGCTTCGAGTGTTGTCACCGTCGGGCTCGTGGCGTGATCGGGCGCGGGAGTGAGTGTTGCAGATCGGTGCCGGCGACGTGATTTATACACAACCGAGAGCGGAGACAACGGCCGTTTATAAATGAATGCGACGGTGGCATCGCCGGCTGCAAGCGAGAGCGAAGCTCTCGCCCAGGCGCGCCTCCGAGCGGCCGATAGGCCGCGAGGAGCCCGCGAGGGAGGCGGCGGGTCGGCGCGGCTCCGCCCGCGCCGGGCCGTCCGCCGAGGCTGGGGAGGTGTGAGGCGCGGTGCTGTGCGGTTAGCGCGTTGGCACAGTTACGCCACGACCAACAGTTTATAAACAGCCGATAGCGACACCACTCGATCGCTTATAAACGACGGCTCCACAGTATCGAGTTACCCACTCCCGCTATCGGTCGCCCGTGCGATCCGCTTCTCCGGAGAGCCGGCGTGAACGCTATCCTCCGGTACCATCGCGGACGGAGTGGGGACCGGTCACCGAACGACTGGCCCCGCCGGTCGGTGACGGCACTGCCGACGGGCTCAGTCGAACGTTTCGTCGTCTCCGGCGGCGTCCGCCTCAGCGTCCACTTTCCGCCGGAGCCGTTCGACCTCGGCCTCCAGTTCGGCGATTCGCTCGGCGTTGGCAGCAGCGTCGTGCGCGTCAGCGCCGACCGCGGTGCTCGCGTCGTCGCCGTCCGAGCGGAGTCTGAGGAACACCACCACCGCCACGACGGCCACCACGGGGGCCGCAAAGAGGAGGAGGACGAGCAGGATGATCAGAAGCTCCGGACCGGCCGGAACGCCGCCGAACGCGGGGGCTGTGAGGACCATGGACACACCACTCGACCGGACGGGAAAAGCGATCGGGCGATCGGACGGTCGAGACCGCGCCTCACCCCGCGTCGACGAAGTCGCCGAGGTTCGCCTGCAGCCCGGCCGCCATCGTGGATTTCCGCCGCAGGCGACCGAGCGAGATTGGGAGGTGCTCGGCGACGCCGCGAACCGCCTCGCCGAACGTCTCGGCCGTGCCGTGCTCACCGGCGAAGGCGTTCCGGACCGCCTCGCGCACCTGCCAGACGCCGACCGGTCCCCAGTAGTCGTCGGAGACGTGCCGCAACACGAGCGCCTTCGCCTGTCGGTCGCGCTCGTCGAGGTGCTCTAAGGCCCCGAGTCGAGCGGCGTAGTAGGCCCCGGCGGTCTCCTCGACGTACCCGGTTCGCCCCTCCCGACCCTCGCTTGCGGCTGCGAGATAGATTCCGGCCTCGGGGTCCGGGTTCCAGATCGATCCGGGCGACTTCATCTCGACGAGTTCGTACTCCCAGCGCCCGGGAACGAGGATGACCCAGAAGGCGTTGCCGAGGTACTCGTTGCGGTGGACCTCGATCCGGTCTATCGTCGGATTGTCGCGGATCGAACCGCGGAGGAACCGCCCGACCGTGTCGTCGACGGCGGTGATCGACCAGCGCGTCGGCACGAGCCGTCGGTTCGACCCCTGTCCGAGCGCGCCCGCAGAGAGGATCGTGTTGATCTCGTAGACGTCGAAGCCGCGCCGGTAGAGGTACGTCATCGCCCCCTCCGCGCGCCAGTCGTCGTCCTCCAGCGTCTTTTTCACCGGGCGGGGAACGTGCGGATTCTCGCCGAGGGTGGCAGTGCGGGCGGCCGCGCGCGGTCCAGTCGGCGTCTTGATGTCCTGCGTACCGATGTCGAAGTCGAGGTCCGGAGTGCTGTCGAGACCGATCTCGACGTCAACCGGGCGGTCCGCGATCGCGACCTCGCGCTGGACGCCGAGCCAGCCGTCCCACGCGTCGTGGACGCCGCCCGTCTCGTCGACGCCGGCGTCCTCGACGGCGACCCCGCGCGTCGAGTTGAGCAGGCTCGTCCGCCGGTCGAACACGTCCGCGATGGAGACGCCCTCGTCGTACCACGCCGCGGAGGTTCTGAAGCGCTCCGCCGCGTTCTCGCGGCCGACCGGCGAGAGCAGCCCCGTCGAGACGGTCGGGTAGTTGGAGCGACCGACGAAGATGGAGGGCGAGACGCTGCCGACCACGGCGTCGTCGGAGACGTGCTCCTCGAAGCGCCGCTCGAAGGAGTCGAGGTGGTCAAGGATGCCGTAGTCCTTCTCGGCGGCGAGTCGCCGGCGCTCGGCGCGCTCGTTCGCCTCAAACTCGATGAACTCGTCGAGTCGCATTCGGTCGATCGTTGACGGCGCGGCGGCTTGAACGTTGCTGGCGGCGGAACGCGAGCCGGTCGCCGGTTAACTGTGGATCCCCATCGCTTCGATCTGCTCTTGGTACCGGTTGCGGATGGTGACCTCGGTGACCTGCGCGACGTCCGCGACCTCGCGTTGTGTCTTCTTCTCGTTGCACAAAAGCGAGGCCGCGTAGATGGCGGCCGCGGCGAATCCCGTCGGGGACTTCCCGGAGAGCAGCCCCTGTTCGGCGGTCGTCTCGATAATCTCGTTGGCCTTCGACTGCACCTCCTCGCTCAACTCGAGCTCGGAGGAGAAGCGGGGAACGTACTTTTTCGGGTCCACGGGGCGCATCTCCAAGCCGAGTTCCTGGGAGATGTAGCGGTACGTCCGGCCGATCTCCTTGCGTTCGACCCGCGAGACGTCGGAGATTTCCTCTAAGGATCGCGGGATTCCCTCCTTGCGGCAGGCGGCGTAGAGGGCGGCGGTGGAGACGCCCTCGATGGAGCGACCGCGGATGAGGTCCTCGTTGAGCGCGCGGCGGTAGATGACGGAGGCGACCTCGCGGACCGAGCGAGGGACGCCGAGCGCGCTGGCCATGCGGTCGATCTCGGAGAGCGCGAACTGGAGGTTGCGCTCGCCCGCATCTTTCGTGCGGATGCGCTCTTGCCACTTGCGCAGCCGGTGCATCTGCGACCGCTTCTTCGCGGAGATGGAGCGGCCGTACGCGTCCTTGTCCTTCCAGTCGATCGTCGTCGTCAGCCCCTTGTCGTGCATCGTCTTCGTCGTCGGGGCGCCGACGCGCGACTTCGACTGCCGTTCGGAGTGGTTGAACGCCCGCCACTCCGGGCCGGGGTCGATCTGTTCTTCCTCGACGATGAGTCCGGTTTCCTCGTGTATCAGTTCTCCGTCGGCCGTCCGAGTGAGCTCTTCCGGGTCGAAGTCGTCGGGGTCCAACTCGTCGGCGTCGACGTCCTTGGCGTCGGTGTCGGTTTCTTCGGCGTCCTCGTCACGCATGCGCTGCCGGTCGTGATCCCGTTGCCGGGTTGGCCGTGTCATCGCATTTATATACTATATTGACAGACAGACTTAAAAGTTCGTGAGGAAACGGCGCTCGCCAGCCGACGGACAAGGCTTTGTCGCGCGACCGCCGACTGCGAACGAATGCCGACGATTGACTGCGATCCGACGACGGCGCGGTCTCGACTCGCGGACGCCGGCGTCCGGATCGACGACGGGAACACCGCCCACGAGCGGTGGCGCGCCGAGCACGGGGGCGCCGTCGCCGTCGCGTACGACGACAAGGTCGTGGTCCAGGGGAGCGACCCAACCCGACTGGTTGGACTGTTAAATGACGGCGGCGGCCGCGCCCACGTCTACTTCGACGGTGCCTCACGCGGGAATCCTGGGCCGGGCGCAGTCGGGTGGTGTCTCGTCACCGCGGACGGGATCGTCGCGGAGGGCGGCGAGCGGATCGGGCGGATCACCAACAACCAGGCCGAGTACGCCGCGCTGATCCGGGCGCTGGAGGCGGCCGACGAGTACGGGTTCGACGAGATCGACGTTCGCGGCGACTCGGAGCTCATCGTCAAGCAGGTGCGCGGCGAGTGGAACGCGAACGACCCGGAACTGCGCGAGCGTCGGGTCCGCGTTCGGGAGTTGCTGGAGCGGTTCGACCGGTGGTCGCTCGCCCACGTTCCGCGAGAGATAAACGCGCGCGCCGACGATCTAGCGAACGAGGCACTCGATGACGCGAACTAACGACGAGCCGCCGGAGTGGGCGAAAGAACGGGCACGAGAAGTAATGGCCGCCGAGGAAAGCGAGGGCGCCGACGAGAGCGACGGCGGGAGCGACTCGGACCGGATCCCGGACATCCCGGCCGAAGCCGTCGACGAAGCGGAGCGACTCACGCGGCTCGCCCGGGAGACGACCGACGAGGCGGCGGCGGCGTTCTACCGCGAGCGACGCGACGAACTGGCCGCCGGCCATGGCTACGTCCCGCGGCTGCGCGAGGACGACGACACCCTCGTGTTGTACCCCGACGAGTGGATGGTGGACGGAACGGTCCAGCTCGACCAGATCGAAACGACCGACCGCGCGGTCGAGGTGTCGCTGTCGGGACCCGGCGACGCCGACCGCTACCGAGAGATCGCCGCGTACAACGAGGCGGTCGCCGACGCCGTCGCAGAGCGCGCCGCCGAGGTCCACGCCGACACCGCCCGGACGTTCTCGGCGTTCATGAGCAACCACTACGTGCGCGCCGTCGACGACGCACCCCCTGACGTGCGCGCGGAGTTCCGCGAGGAATTCCTCCCGCGGAACGGATGGCCGACCGACGAACAGCTCGCCGTCGTCGACGAGTCGCTGTCGGTGATAGCAGATATCGCGGCCGACGTCGACGGCCCGGAATAGACTGCGGCGAGGCGAACGGACTCTCCGGTGCTGTCGCTCGAACAGTTGAGCGGGCGCGATTTTCACCGCGCTCGTGTGCCAAAAACCGAGTGTATTTTCGCGTCGGTACGTCCGTCCCGCGGTTATTCCTCGAGGAGCGCGCGGACCTCGTCTGCGCGCGCCTCGTCCGTGACGAAGCGGTCGAGGACCCATTCGAGCTGGCCGAGGACGGCGTCGTGGCCGTCGTCGGTGAGCTCGTACTGGTTCGTCCGCTTGTCGAGTTCGCTCTTCTCGACGAGTCCGATCTCGACGAGGTCGTCGAGGTTCGGGTAGAGCCGACCGTGATTCACTTCGGAACCGTAGTACGCCTCGAGCTCTCGTTTGATAGCGAGCCCGTACATGGGCTCCTCGGAGAGAATTGCAAGGATGTTCTGTTGGAACGCGGTAAGATCGGCCGCGGACCTGGTTACTTCTTCATCAGTGACTGATTGTGCCTCTGACATGGATAATGGAAGGGAACCCGAACTTATAACCTTTCTCAAGAATCACGAGTGTTTAAATCCGTAGTTCAGCGAAAAACTGGTAAAATGGCCCGATATTGGGAGTAGAGGGGTCGAGAAGCCCTGACGACCCCAATTCTCGCTCCGAGTTATCTGCCAACGTATTGAATAAAATGCGACGATCCGTCAGGACAAACGGGACATGTAGCCGAGATGTGTCAACTGATTCCCCGGCAACCACTGCCGGGAAGCCGTCGGTGCTGACGGAAACCCAAAAGGATTTTGAGAGTCATCGGGAATACCACGTACATGGTCAATCTCTGGGAAGATCTCGAAACGGGACCCGACGCGCCGGACGAGATCTACGCGGTCGTGGAGTGTCTCAAAGGCGAGCGGAACAAGTACGAGTACGACAAGGACATCCCCGGCGTCGTCCTCGATCGCGTGCTCCACTCGAACGTGCACTACCCGTACGATTACGGCTTCATCCCGAAGTCCTACTACGACGACGAGGACCCGTTCGACGTGATGGTCCTCGTCGAGGACCAGACGTTCCCCGGCTGCGTGATCGAGGCCCGACCCGTCGCGCTCATGAAGATGGACGACGACGGCGAGCAGGACGATAAGGTGATCGCCGTGCCGTCCGAGGACCCCCGATTCGATCACATCGAGGACCTCGAAGACATTCCCCAGCAGATCCTCGACGAGATTGACGAGTTCTTCTCGACGTACAAGAACCTCGAAGCCGGGAAAGAAGTCGAGACGCTCGGCTGGGAAGACAAGGAGACGGCGAAAGAAGCGATCGAACACGCACAGGATCTGTACGCCGAGGAGTTCCAGTAGCGCCGTCGACCTCGCCACCGCCGAGAATAACTGCCAACCATATTGGTCCTTGCCGGGCATGCGTTATGCCCATGGGTAATTTTTAGAGGTGCGTACCCGTAGCGTCACGTAGGACAATGAGCGCCAAGACCCCTCCCGTCGGTATCGATCACCCCACGGTCGTGCCCGCGAACGCCGGCGTCAAAGACGACAACGCCGAGACCGACGACAATGCCGAGACCGACGAGGCGGACGAGTCAGCCGAAACGGTCGACGCCGGAACGGTCGACGTCGAGACGCTCGACGCCTAGCGATCAGGCGTCCTTGACGACAGCCGAGAGCGGAGTGGCGTCCGCTACGAACGATTCGAACCGGTCGTCAACCCAATTGAGAACGGTCGAGTTCGTCGATTCGAGCACGCACCGCGGGTTGTTCCGTCGGTCGTAGGCGGTCACGCACGCGACACCGTCGTACCGGAACAGACCGTACGTTATCGGCTCGGAGGAGACGTAGACCGTCGCGTTCTCGTCGTCGAGCGCGCGGTCCGTCGCCGGGCCGAACTCCGCAATCGACATCTCGGCCACGTCGCGGTCGATGACCAGTTCGATGTCCGCTCCCGCGTCGAGCGCCTCGGCGGCCGCCTCGTTGAACTGCTGGATAACGACCGGCGAGACGGCTCGCATCTCCGCGCCGCACCCCTCACGCAGGAGTTCGGTCAGCCGATCGACGGCGGCCAGCGGGTTGCGGTCGGCGGCGACCGTCAGTTCGCCGGAGGCGATCGCCTCGGGCGGCAGGTCCGCACCGACGCGTTCAAGATCCGCGGCGAACGTCCCGTACCGATCGGCCCGGTCGACCTCCTCAAGCAGGGTTTCGTAGGCGTCGTGGACCCGCTGTCCGGTCGGCGTGACGCAGTACCTGGCATCGCGCTTGACGACCCAGTCGCGCTCGCGGAATCCGGCGAGGATCCGCTGGACGGTCGTGCGCGTGGCGTCGACGGCGGCCGTCACGTCTGCCGGCCGGCGGGGCTCCCGGCGGAGCACCCGGAGGATCGCGACTCGAACCGGTGACCCGGCGAGGTACTGCGCGCCGTCGTGACCGTGATCGGACGTCATCGTCTGATCGTCGGGTACGGGCATCAAACTGTTAACCGTATCGCGTTACGAACGGGTCGTTTCGAGACCGAACGAAACCGCCGCGGGACGATCCGGTCGCCGAAGCAGGACCGACCACAGAAGACGGCGAAAGCGGGGCGACAGCGACACGCCGAATCACGGCCGATACTGAAAGGAGACGACGGTTCCGATCGTGTCCTCGCCGTCGATCGTCTCGGTCGCCACCGTGGCGGCGACGACGGCGTCGGCACCGAGCGCTTCCTCGATGACCGCCCGGAGTGCGTCAGGGTCGGCACCCTCCTGGAGTACCGGAACCCTGACCTGCCGGCGGTTGACGGCGACGTTGCCGAGGTCGTACTCGGTGTGCTCGAACGCGTCCCGAAGGGCAGCATCGATGTCGGTCATGGCCGCACATCGATCGCGGGAGATGAAAAATGGCGGGGCGTCCACGCCAACAACTGGGTATAACTCAATTCGGCGAAGCGGCCGAGACGGCGGCACGGTACTGTTTCGTGCCGTCGATCGCTTATAAATGAACGTCGTCAACGGCGGGCTACCGATCGCCCAGAAGACCGTCAACAGTCACGCACAGCCCCGCGTGCAGGCGATCATAAACGTATCGCGAAACCTTTAGACGGGAGAGCGGCCTATCTCGGGGCAATGAGTCGCGGCCCCGAACTGATAATCACGGAGAAGGACAACGCGGCGCGCCGCATCGCCGACATTCTGAGCGGCGAGTCCGCGACGGCGGAGCGGCAGAACGACGTCAACGTGTACAAGTGGGGCGGCAAGCGCTGTATCGGCCTCTCCGGGCACGTCGTCGGGGTCGACTTCCCCGCCGAGTACAACGACTGGCGCGACGTCGAGCCGGTCGAACTCATCGACGCGCCGGTCACCAAGGAGCCGACCCAAGAGGGAATCGTCGCGGCCCTGCGCAAGCTGGCCCGAAACGCCTCACGGGTCGTTATCGCGACAGACTACGACCGCGAGGGCGAACTGATCGGGAAGGAAGCGTACGAACTGGTCCGCGAGGTCAACGAGGACGCCCCGATCGATCGGGTCCGCTTCTCCTCGATCACCGACAACGAGGTGCAAGAGGCGTTCGCAAACCCCGACGAACTCGACTTCGATCTGGCCGCCGCCGGCGAGGCCCGCCAGGTGATCGACCTCACCTGGGGCGCGGCGCTCACCCGCTTCCTCTCGCTGTCGGCCCGGCAGCTCGGCGACGACTTCATCTCCGTCGGTCGGGTGCAGGGACCGACCCTCAAACTGATCGTCGACCGCGAGCGCGAGATCCAGGCGTTCGACCCGGAGGCGTACTGGGAGCTGTACGGGAACCTGACCAAGACCGGCGGCGACCCCTTCGAGGCGCGGTACTTTTACCTGAACGACGAGGGCAACGAGGCCGAGCGCGTCTGGGACGGCGACGTCGCCGAGGTGCTGACGGAGGCGCTCAACGCCGCGGGCGAGACCGTCGTCGACGACGTGCGCCGGCGGACCCAGACCGACGAGCCGCCGACCCCGTTCAACACCACGGCGTTCATCCGCGCGGCCGGTTCGCTCGGCTACTCCGCTCAGCGCGCCATGTCGCTCGCGGAGGATCTGTACACCGCGGGCTACGCCACCTACCCGCGGACGGACAACACGGTGTACCCAGAGGACCTCGACCCGGAGGAGCTGCTCGAGGAGCTGTCGGCCGCCTCGACGTTCGGGAAAGACGCGAAGAGCCTGCTTGAGGCGGACCGCGAGATCGAGCCCACCGAGGGTGACAAGGAGACGACCGACCACCCGCCGATCCACCCGACGGGAGAACTTCCCTCGGCCTCTGACCTCTCGGAAGACGAGTGGGAGGTGTACGAGCTGATCGTTCGCCGCTTTTTGGCGACCTGCGCCGAGCCGGCGACGTGGGAACGGCTCCGCGTCGTCGCGCTCGCGAACGGCGACGCCACCGCCATCGCCGAGCGTGCGGACGGACTCGCCGCGCTCCGCAACCCGGACGAAGCGGCCGGTCCGGGCGACCTCGTCGCCGACGGCGGTCTCCGGTTAAAGGCGAACGGAAAGCGCCTGTTGGAAGCGGGCTACCACGACGTCTACCCGTACCGCTCCAGCGACGAGCGGATCGTCCCGGACGTCGAGGTCGGCGAGACGCTCGCGCTCACCGACCGGCGGACCGAGGCGAAGGAGACGCAGCCCCCCCGCCGCTACGGACAGTCCCGGCTCATCGAGGAGATGGAAAAACGCGGCGTCGGCACGAAGGCGACCCGCCACCGCACCCTCGAAAAGCTGTACGACCGCAACTACATCGAGAGCGATCCGCCACGGCCGACCCGGCTCGCGGAGGCGGTCGTCGAGGCCGCAGAGGAGTTCGCCGACCACGTCGTAAGCGAGGAGATGACCGCCCAACTCGAACGCGACATGCAGGCGATCGCGGCCGGCGAGAAGGACTACGACGAGGTGACCGCGGCGTCCAGAGAGCTGCTTGACCGCGTGTTCGAGGACCTGACCGAGTCGCGCGAGGCTGTCGGTGACCACCTCCAGAAATCGCTGAAGGCGGACAAGACGCTCGGTCCCTGCCCGGAGTGCGGCGCGGACCTGCTCGTTCGGAAGTCCCGACAGGGGTCGTACTTCGTCGGCTGTGACGGCTACCCCGACTGCGAGTACACCCTTCCGCTCCCCTCCACCGGGAAGCCGTTGCTCTTGGACGAGACCTGCGAGGATCACGACCTCCGACACGTGAAGATGCTCGCCGGCCGGAAGACGTTCGTCCACGGCTGCCCGCAGTGTAAGGCCGACGCGGCCGACGAGACCGAAGACGAGGTGATCGGAGCCTGCCCCGAGTGCGGGGAGGGCGCGGCTTCGCCGCGCGACGGAGGCGGTGAAACCGCCGACGCCGGCGGAGAGTTGGCGATCAAGCGGCTCCGCTCCGGGTCGCGTCTCGTCGGCTGCACGCGATACCCCGACTGCGACTACTCGCTGCCGCTCCCCCGCCGCGGCGAGATCGAGATCACGGACGAGACCTGCGAGGAACACGACCTCCCGCACCTCCGGGTCCACGGCGGCGACGAGCCGTGGGAACTCGGCTGTCCGATCTGCAACTACCGGGAGTTCACGGCCCGACAGGAGGGCTCCGAGCTACAGTCTGTCGACGGGATCGGCGAGAAGACCGCCGAGAAACTGCAGGACGCCGGCGTCGACGGCGTCGCCGACCTCAAGGACGCGGACCCGGACGACCTCGCGGCCGACGTCGACGGCGTCGGTCCGGACACGGTCCGCAACTGGCAGGCGAAGGCCGACTGACGGCGTAACACACCCGGTCGGCCGGCCGACCAATTGGTGCGCCCCCGACCGGCGACCACCTCGACGACATACTGATCCATAGACACATAAACACGGACGACATCACCCCGCTTATCGATGAGTCGTGATCGCGACGACGGACGGGCGGCGGAGGGCAACCGAACCGCCGGTGACGGCTCGGCACGCCCGCCAAGCGGCGGACCTGCGCCGCCAGTCCTCCGGTCGTTCGTCGACGCGGTTCCGACGCCGACGCTGGCGTGCGATCCCGACACCCACGCGATCCGCGCCGTCAACGCTCCCGCCGCCGATCTGCTCGATCGGTCCGCCGAGGCGCTGACGCTGATGGGGCTCGCCGACATCGGCGAGTCGACGATGACCGTCGACGGCCAGCCGATCGGGGGCGCGATCGAATCTGCAGTCGAGTCCGCGACCGAGTCCGCGACCGAGTCCGCGACCGAGTCCGCGGTCGACGATGACGGCGTCACCCGTTTCGAGTGGGACGCTGGCAGCGCTCCCGACCGGTTCAGACTCGCGCTCTCGTTACACACGACCGCGATCGGCGGACGAGCGTGGCTCCTCGTCGGGCTCGCCGACGTCACCGACCGCGTGAGCGCCGAGGAGAAGTTACAGTCGCAACTGCGCGTCACCGATGCGATCGCGTCGACCGTCCCGTCCGCGCTGTTTCAGTGCACTCCGAACGGAACGCTCACTCGTTGGAACGCGCAGCTCGCCGCCGACACGGAGTACGCCGGCTCGGAGCTGTCCGGGACCGCGCTGACGACGCTGTTCGACGAGGAGCGCCGCGACGCGGTTGCCGAGGCGCTGCAGTCCGTGTACGGCCGCGGCGAGGCCGCCGAGTGCGAGGCGACCCTGCTCACCCGATCCGGCGAGCACGTCCCGTACCGGCTCGCGCTCGGACCGATCGTCGACGGCGACGAAGTCGTCGGGGCGGTGGGAATCGGTGAGGACACGACGACGGCGTCGCTTCGAGAGGAACGGCTCGCCGTGTTGACCCGCGTGCTTCGACACAACTTCCGCAACGACCTCAACGTGGTGACGGGATTCACGGAGCGGGCCATCGCGGCGACCGACGACCCGGAACTCGCCGCGGAGCTCCAACGCGTCGTCGACACCGCCGAGCGCCTGCTCCGAGTGGGCGAGACCTCGCGTCGGGTCGAGCGCCTCCTCGCCGAGCGGCCGACGCCCAGCCCGCGGGACCTGTCGGCCACCGTCGACGAGGCGATCGGCTCACTTCAGCCCGAGATCCGCGAGCGCGCAGAGATCGAAGTCGACGTTCCCGACGGGATCACCGTCTCGGCGGTCGGCTACCTCGCCGAAGCGGTCGTGGAACTCGTCGATAACGCGATCCGACACAACGACGCGGAGCGACCGTGGGTCAGGGTCAGCGCCGCCGAACTGCCGAGCGAGTCGTGGGCGTCGCTGGTCGTCGCCGACAACGGATCGGGGGTCCCGCCGACCGAGCGGTCGGTGCTCACCGGCGAGGAGACGCCGCTGGAGCACGCGAGCGGGCTCGGGCTCTGGTACGTCAACTGGATCGTCAGCGCCGGCAGTGGCGAGTTCGACATCGGGGAGAGCAAAGCGGGCGGCACCCGAGTCACGATCGACCTCCGGACGCCGAGCGAGGAGTAGATCTGGAGACCGGGCGAGGAGTAGGTCCGGACGCCGACAGGCAGATCGGCGCCGATCGAGCACGTGGGCCGCTGCTCACTCGACGAGCCGGACTCCGTCGCCGACCGTGACCGCGTCGGCCGCGCCGGCCGGCAGTTCAACGATCGTGTCGGCGCGTCCGCGGTCGAGCCCGACGAACGGGGCGAGCCGCTTTTTCGCCGTGACCTCGCCGTCGACGAGCCAGAGCGCGTCGATCGGGAAGGGGACGAACAGCATGTGGAGCCACCGTGTCTCCGCCGCGTCGAAGGGGAACACGAGCGCGTAGTCGTCAGGGATCGACCGACGGAACATCAGGCCGCGCGCCTGTTCGAGCGTCGAGCGCGCAACGTCGACGTCGTCGGCGAGCGGGCGTGTCTCGCGGTCGTCGGACGGGTCGCGGTCGTCGGATGGACTACGGCCGCCGGACGGATCGGGGCGGTGAACGAGTCGCACGCTCGCCCTGTCGTCACGATCAAATAAATACTCCCGCGGTTCGGTCGGCCGCTACTCGTCGGCCCGGGCCGTCGAATCGTTCGTCCCGGTTCAGCTCGCGTTGCCGTACGTCTCGTCGAGGTACTCGACGATGTCGTCGCTCTCGGGCATCGCGTCGATGCCGTGCTCCTCGTCGACGAGGACCGGCACGCCGGTCTGTCCGCTCAGCTCCTCGACTTCGGTCCGCTCAGAGTGCGAGCGCGGCACCATCACGGAGTCGTACTCCAGGCCGAGCTCGTCGAGCTTCGCCGTCACCTTCGCGCAGTACGGGCAGCCCTCCAGTTCGTAGAGCGTCAGATTCGTCATCGCTCCTCGGTACGACACAGACGCGTAAAGATGTACGGTGGACGGTGCGCGCGCCGCGCACGGCCGACGGCCGTTCCGGCGTTGCGGCCGGGCGCTTACGCCCTCGGTGGAGCGACGGCCATTTATAAGCAACCGAAGCGGTGGCGTCGCCGACGCGGAGCGCCGGCTGCAAGCGAGAGCGAAGCTCTCGTCCGGCGCGCCCGCTCGCGCCTTTATAAAGGCGCGAGCGGACCGCGAGGGAGTCGGCTCGGCGCTTATAAGCGCCGAGCCGACGAGGCTGGGGAGGCGTGAGGCTGCGGTTGCGGTGCCGTGCGGGGCGGTGTCGTGCCGTGCGGGGCGGTGTCGTGCCGTGCCGGACTGTGCGGTGCTGGGCGGTGCTGGGCGGTGCCGTGCGGGGAACTCGAAGTGACAACCGCGGATCGCCGCTGCCGACGGCGACGCCACACGTCTACTTATAAACGCGCGACGAGCCGCTTATAAATATCTCCCGCAGCCGTCACGGTCGCGTCCCGAGCGCGGGACGCGTCTCGTCGCGCGGGATCCGGTCGGCGCGCCGGTCGTGAACGTCCTCGTGGCAGTCGCGACACAGCGTGATCAGGTTCGAGAGGTCGTTCGATCCGCCGTTGGCGCGGGGGACGACGTGGTGCACCTCCAGCACCCGGGCGGCGGTTCCCTGCGTCGACTTCCCCGCCGGACGGCGACGCGTCCGCCCGTCTCGGTCGCGCCACACCGTCGCGCCGTCGACGCGCTCGACCCGCCCGGCGGGACACAGCGCGCACTTGAACTTGTCCCGCAGTCGGACCCGCGCCTTCCGCTCCCACCCCGGCTGCGGGGAGCGGTACGAGCGCGGACCCGACTGCGACAGCTTCGAAAATAGCTGCGTGAGCGTGAGCGCGGGGGGATCCGGAAGCTCGCGGAGCTTCCACGCGCGGACCGACTCCCACGTTTCCATCGGCTCGCACTCGGCTCGGCGCCCGGATATATCCGACGGCCCGAGGCGGTTCCCTCGCTTTTTCGAACGATCGGGACTTCAAAGCGGGCTCGTGGCGCCCCGCTACGGCTTCACGAGGACCTTGACCGCCTCCCGCTCGTCCATCATGCGGTACCCCTCGTCGATCTCGTCGAGACTCACCGTCTCGGTGAAGATCGGCGCGGGGTCGAGCGTTCCCTGTAGCACGTCGGCCAGCAGTTCTTCGGCGTACGCGCGGACCGGGGCGACGCCGCCCGCGAGGGTGACGTTGTCGCCGAACAGTCCGAACACGTCGAGCCCCTCGTCGTCGACGCCGTGCGGGACGCCGACGTAGCCGATCGTGCCGCCCGGACGAACCGCGTCGATGGCGGTGTTCATCGCGCTTGCGGCGCCGACGCACTCCATGACGTGGTTCGGCCCGCCGTACGTGAGTTCGCGGATCCGGTCGACGGCAGCCTCGCCGCGCTCGGACACGATTTCGGTGGCTCCGAACGACTCGGCGAGCTCCAGCCGGTCCTCGTGGTGACCCACCGCGATGATCCGCTCGGCGCCGAGCCGACGGGCCGCGAGGACGCCACAGAGCCCGACTGCGCCGTCGCCGATCACGGTCACCGTCGAGCCGACGTCGACGCCCGCGCTGACCGCCGCGTGGTGGCCGGTTCCCATTACGTCGGTCAGCGGGAGCACCGATCGAAGTGTCTCCTCGTCGTCGGCGTACCGGTCGGGCACCCGGACGAGCGTGCCGTCGGCGTGAGTCGACCGGACGTACTCGCCCTGGCCGCCGCCGTTGTCGCCGCCCCACGAGTCGCCGTTCACACAGGAGGTGTGGAGCCCCTTCCGGCAGAACTCGCACTCGCCACAGGAGATCGCGAAGGGCGCGAGCACGCGGTCGCCCGGGGCGACCGACGTGACCTCGTCGCCGATTTCCTCGACGATCCCCATCGGCTCGTGGCCGACCGGCGATCCGGGGTCGCGGTCGCTGTCGCCGCGGTAGAACCACAAGTCCGATCCGCAGACCGCGGTGTGGGTCACCCGAACGATCGCGTCGGTCGGGGCCTCAATCTCGGGTCGCGGTCGCTCCTCGATCCCGATGTCGCCGGGGGCGTTGAAGACGGCTGCGCGCATGGGTACGCTACCGGTTGGCGCGGTAAAAGCGCGCCGACGAGCGGGGCTCAGAACGCGGCGTCGGACTCGGTGTCGCCCCTGGCGTCGAGGTTGTCGCTCGCCGGGTCGACCGGGAGGCCCGCGGTCGACTCGACGGCCTCAAATCGGATCCGAACGACCTGTCCCGCATCGCTGGCGTCGAACGCGATTTCGGCGTCCGATCGGTCGACGACCCATCGGACCAGCCACAGGCCGAGTCCGTCCGCGTGCCGCATCGGCGTCTCGTAGCCGCGCCGGATCGTCTCGACGGTCTCCTCGGGAATTCCGGGGCCGTTGTCGGCGACCCGGAGTGCGGCCCCGCCATCGGTGCGGACGACGGCGGCGTCGACCCGCGGCGCGTCGGCGTCGTTGTGGATGACCGCGTTCTCCAGCAGCTCCGACGCGACGACCTCCGCGAGAGGGTGTGCCCGCACGCGACACGTCGCCGCGGCCGGCGCGTCGAAGTCGGCGGCCGGATGCTCCGCACGGAGCCGCTCGATCGCTCCGTCGACGACCTCGACGAGGTCGACGACCTCTTCGACGTCTCCTCGGTCCTCCGGACCGGTGCTCCCGGTGACCGCGTCGATGTGTCGGGCATGGTCGCTGACGCTCAACAGCCGGTCGACGTGCTCGTTGACGATCGCGGCGCTTTCTGCGCCCCCGTCCGCGCGTTGCTGGAGCAGCTCGACGCGACCGCGGATGACCGCCGTCGCGTTCCGAATGTTGTGTCTGAGCACCCGGTTCAACACGGTGAGCTGGGCGTTCGATCGTTCGAGCTGATCTTGCGTGCGCTGCTGTTGGGCGTCGGTCAATCCGAACGCGAGCCCGAACACCGACCCGACAGAGGTCGCCCCGCCGATCACGACGAGCGGAGCTGCCGGCGGCGGCCCCAGGCTCATCTCGTGGGTGACGAACAGCAGTGCGACCGCGCCGAGGGTCGCCGCTCCGAGGGCGCTCCATCCGGTGATTCGAACCGTGTACGTCGGCGATAGCGGGGATCTGGCGATCGGGACCGTCGCTCCCACGACGAGCCCGCTGCACACGATCGGCACGAGTGCGCCGGTCACGATCGCCGAGAGATCGCCCGCTTCGGAGAGAAAACGCAGATGAAACGCGAGTGGAACGAGCCCGATGGCCGCAAGCAGTCCGATCGCTCCCGCGTTCCGATACGGTGTCCGCCGCATTATGCTCGATCATCGACAAAGTAAGTTAACAGTTCGTAGCTCGGTATCAGCTCGAAGAATCGGAGCTGTGAGCGGGCGCTTGGAGATGAGCATCGATTGAGGACGGGTTGTGTCCCGCAGATTCAGGGCGCGATAGCCGTTGTCTTTACCGGTATCGGTGACTCGCCATCTCTTCACCGAACTGCCCTCAAAGTGCGATCGACGAATCCTTCGATCGCCGCTGTCGTGGCCGCTCGCGCTTCTGCTGAATGCCCGCGATCTGACACGCTGATCGGTCCCGCCGGACGAGGGCGAGTTTCGCCGAGTGCGGCGTCACAGATCGCTTCAACTGTCGTCCGTAACGGAGGCGTTTCCCCCGGGGATCCACATCCATCGATATGGCCAGTTTCATCGGATCGCTGTGGCGTCGGTATCGATCGGTACCGCTCATCTACCGCATCGCGGTCGCGTTCCTCCTCGGATCACTCGCCGGCGCGGTCTTCGGTGAACGGATGACCGTTGTCAAACCGTTCGGTGACCTCTTCTTGCGCCTGCTCAACATGCTTGTCGTCCCGATCATCGTCTTCACGCTGCTCACCGGGATCAGACAGCTCTCACCGGCGAAGCTCGGGAAGATCGGCGGCGCGACGGTCGCGCTCTACGCTCTGACGACGACGCTCGCCGGGCTGATCGGGCTCGCGGTCGCGAACCTGCTGCGCCCGGGTCGCGGGGTGGAGTTCACGGGCGGTGAGGCGCAGTCGCAGGCGCCGCCGTCGCTGACCGAGGTCGTCCTCGGAATCGTCCCGAACAACCCGGTGGCCGCGATGGCCGATGGAAACCTGCTCGCGACGGTCTTTTTCGTGATCGTGTTCGGTATCGCGCTCACCTACGTCCGGGCGCAGAAACCGGAACTCGCGGACAGCGTCGACGGCGTGTTCGGGGCCTTCAAGATCGGGGCCGAGGCGATGTTCGTGGTCGTCCGCGGCGTGTTGGAGTACGGAGTCATCGGCGTGTTCGCCCTCATGGCGGTCGGCATCGGCACGGAGGGCGTCGGCGTGTTCTCCTCGCTCGGCGCGCTCGTGCTGGCGGTCGCCGTCGCGGTCGCCGTCCACATCGCGTTCACGTACCTGTTCGTGCTCATGCGCGTGGTCGCCGGCGTCTCCCCGATCGCGTTCCTCAGGGGGGCGAAAGACGCGATGCTCACCGCCTTCGCGACGCGCTCGTCCAGCGGGACGCTCCCCGTGACGATGACGAACGCGGAAGAGGACCTCCGGATCGAAGAGCGAGTGTACTCGTTCGCGCTCCCCGTCGGCGCCACTGCCAACATGGACGGCGCCGCAATTCGGCAGGCGATCACCGTGATGTTCGCGGCCAACGCCGTGGGACAGCCGCTCGCGCTCACCGAGCAGGTCTTGGTGCTGATCGTCGCCGTGCTGATCAGTATCGGTACCGCCGGCGTGCCGGGCGCCGGGCTCGTCATGTTGACCGTCGTGTTGAGTCAGGTCGGGCTTCCGCTGGCGGTGGTCGGCTTCGTCGCCGGCGTCGATCCAATCTTAGGCCGCATCGCGACGATGAACAACGTCACCGGCGACCTGGCCGTCGCGACCGTGGTCGGCAAGTGGAACGACGCGATCGACTTCGGAGACGGCGTCTGGGCCAGATAGGCGATCGGTGCGGAAGTCGTGCTCGGCGCACTCGAACTCGGCTATTTATCAGACATTTACGCATCCTGAAACAACTGTTCGATGACAGAAAATAACGCTTAAATCGGCCCGTCTGTCACCCGTGGATCGTACGATGACGCGGAGACGGGACGCCGACGCCGCGACGAACCGATCGAGGCAGGGAGCCGAACCGTGAGCGAGGGGCCGACGCTCCGAATCGTCGACGACGCGGACGACGATCCGGGCGGTGCGGTGCCGGCGCCGGTACCGCCGGACGACCCCGAGGCCTGGTACGCGCCCGACGTGCGCGCGCAGTACGAGTCCGAACCGGGCGTCGTCGCGACGGTCCGCGAGCGCGACGGCGGCCGGTTCGGTTACGATGTCCGCGAGCCGCCGCTGTCGTCCGCCGACGAGCGGGCGCTCGCGCGGGTCCGCGACCACTTCTCGGCGGTGCGCCACCGCCGCCCGCTCACGCGGGTCGGGGTGATCGAGCGCGCCGCGGCCGGCTTCGAGCCGAAGTACGCGCAGGCGCTCGATCGGCTGCTCGACGCGACCGCCGCCGCGCGCCGCCGGATCGACTACCACGCGCTGTGTGACCTCCGGCTGCTCGGCGACCTCACGCCCGTCGCTCTCGACGACCGGATAGAGGTGGCCGACGTGGGCGACGAGCGCGAGCTCGTCGTCCACACCGAGACGTTCGCGCCGCTGGAGACGGGCATCGACGCCGACGCCGAGTACGTCGAGCGCGTCGCCGCCGAGCGGCTCGCGCAGTACGCTGTCGGGTTCGCGGGACTCTCCGTCGACGTGGTCGTCTACCGCGAGCGCCTGCTCGGCTCCGACGCGTTCGAGACGAAGTACGCCGTGCTCGAACCGGACCTTTTGCCGGGCGACGAGGCCCTGATCGACGAGTGTAAAGAGCGCATCTGGGAGACGACGGTCAACGGCGTCGTCGACGACCGCGAGGCGTTCGTCGCCGCGCACGCCCGACGGTTCCTCTCGCGACGGCTCACCGCGCGCAACACTCGAGCGTGGCTCGACGCGGCAACGCATCGCGCCCGCGCCGCGCTGGCCGAGCGCGGGGTCGGTGTCCCGCCCGTTGACTCGCGGTACGCCCACGACCGGCTCGACGACCTCGCGTACTACGTGCTCCGCGACTTCGTCGGCGAGGGGATCCTGACCGTCCCGATCCGGGACCCGAACTTGGAGGACGTCGAGGCCAACCGCGTCGGCGAGCGCGTGAAGGTGATCCCGCGGGCGTCGATCCGCGACGCGAGGGCCGACGCGGGGGGCAACGCGGAGGCGTTCGACGGGACGGGAACCCGGGTTCCGACCAACCTCGCGTTCGCGGACGAGACCACCTTCGTCAACGTCGCCACCGGGCTGGCGGCCCGCGACGGGACCGAGCTCAACGCCTCGACGCCCTCCGCGAAGGTGAACCTCGACATCGACGGCGTCGACGAGACGATCCGGTGTGCGGTGGCGCTGCCGGTCATCTCCGAGGGCGGCCCGCACGTCTCGATCCGGAAACAGAGCGCGGACGCGATGACGCCGATCGATCTGGTCGACCGCGGAACGCTGTCGACGGAGCTCGTCACGCTGCTGTGGCTGCTGTACGAGCACCGCGGCGTCGTCCTCTTCGCCGGGCCGACGGGGGTGGGAAAGACGACCCTGCTGAACGCCCACACTCCCTTCATTCCCTTCGACGACCGGCCGGTCTCGATCGACGAGGGGTCACGCGAGGTCCGGCTCCCGCACGAGACCGGGGTGTCGCTCACGACCCGCGACCACGAGGAGGCGTACAAGGCCGTGAGCATGGCCGAGCTGATGACGGAGGCGAACTATCTCAACCCCGACGTGGAGGTGATCGCGGAGATCAACACGCCCGCGAGCTTCGACACCTTCGCGGAGACATTGAATACGGGCCATGGCGTGATCGGTACCACCCACGCCGAGGACGTCGAGGCGCTCGTCAACCGCGTGATCGAGCGCGGGCTGGCGCCCTATCTCCTGCGAGAGGTCGACCTCGTGGTCTTCCCGCGGCAGGTCGGCGGCGAGCGGTACGTCTCCCGGGCGGTCGAACTACTCTCGGCGGAGGAGTACGAGGCGCTCGACTCGGAGGCGAAACGGAGCCCCACCGGAAACCCGAAACACGGCGGCGCCGGTGTCGTCGAGAAGGGCGGCGAGGCGGTGTACTTCAACACGGTCGCGTGGCGCGATGCCGACGGCCGGTTTCGGTTTCCGGGTGCGCCCGACGCGGACGGGGCAGAGGGGGCGGCAGGGACAGCGGGAGCGACAGGGACGGCAGGATCGGCGGGAAGTCCAACCGGGTCACCGGCCGCGACTCGCAACGCTGCTCCGCGACTCCACGCGTTCGCCCGCATCGCGGACCACACGGACCGCGCGGTTGACGCGGTCGAGTCGGAGTTCGCCGCGAAACACCGCTACGTGGAGTACCTGGTCCGAGAGGGCGTCGACGACTTCGACGCGCTGTTCGAGTTCCTCGCCGACCTCCGCACCGACGAGGCCGCGACCGTCGAGCGCGCCGCCCGGACGATGAACGAAGGTGACCGACCGTGAGCGAACAGACGGCCTCCGAGACGGATCGAGGTACCGCCGGCCGCTCTCGGGCCCTCGATGCGGCCGAGACCGACGGCTTCCTGCGGGACGGTCGACTTTCGGTCGTCGACCGCGTCTGCTACGCGCTGTTCGCGCGCCACGCCGGTGACCGCCGACACGACGCCGACCGGAAACGATACCGGGGAACCGCGCTTGGCACGGGATTCGAGACGTACCTCGCGCGGGTGTACGGGCTGTCGTGGCTCGTCTGCGTCGCCGTCGCGGCGCCGGCGCTGGTGGTCGCGGTAGGGAGCGCACCGCCCCTGCTCGCTGCAATCGACGCACAGGTCGGCGCCGTCTTGCCGGTCCCGATCGCCGCGCTGTCGCCCGGCTGGGTCGCCGCCGCGGTCGCCGGCCTCGTCGGAATTCTCGCGAAGCGGGCGACGGTGCGGCTCGGCGGGCTCCACCTCCGGTGGCGCACGGCGACGCGACGGACCGACATCGAGCGGACGCTTCCGGCGGCGGTCCGCTACCTCGAACTGCTCGCGTCCGGGAGCGACGGGCCGCGCGAGATGGTGGCGAAGACCGCCTCCAGCGACGCGTACGGCGGCACCGCGACCTCGCTGCGGAAGGCGCTCAACGCGGCGCGGCTCGCCGGGAGCCTGGACGAGGGACTCCGGCGGGTCGCCCGCGATACCCCTTCCCGGGAGCTGCTCGCGCCGTTTTTGCTGAAGTTCCGGAAGCACGCGGCGACCGGCGACGGGGCGCTCGCGGACTACCTCCGGACCGAGAGCCGGATGCTCGCGCACCGACAGGACCGGGCGCGAAAGCGGGCGCGGCGCTTCCTCGAACTGCTCACGGAGCTGTTCGTCGCGGTGCTGGTGTTGCCGGCGCTCCTCGTGATCGCGGCGACCGCGCTCACCGTCGTGATCCCCGAGTTCCTCCCGCCGGTGGAGACCCCGGTCGGGGTGGTGCCGACGCGGGCGGTCGTCCTCTACGGCTCCGTGCTCTTCCTCGTCGCGCTCGGGCTCGCCGGCGCGGTCGCCGTCGGGACCCTCCGTCCGCCGAACCAGCGCGCCAGCTACGACCTGCCGAGCTCACCCCGGGAGATCGCCGCCTCGATCGGGTCGAATCCGGCAAGCGCCGCGGTCGTCTTCGCGCCGCCCGCGTTCCTCCTCGCGGTCGGGCTCGCGATCGCGGAGTACACCCTCGTCAACGTCGTCCTGCTGGCGTACGCGACGTTCGCGATCCCCGTCGGCGTCGTGGCGGGCAGGCGGACGCGGATCGACGACGCAAAGGACCGCGAACTGGCCGACTTCGTCCACGCCGTTTCCGGCCACGTCGCGTCCGGGCGCCCCTTCCCGGACGCGGTCGCAGCCGTCGCTCGCGATGTCGATCTCGGGGTGCTCGACGACGACGTGGCCGACCTCGCGTTCGCGCTTCGATCGACGACCGCGACGGGCGCGACGGGCGGGACGGGTGCGACGGAACCCGACGCGACAACCGGTCCGAGAGACGTTCGCGCAGCCGCGATCGGTCGGTTCGTCGAGCGCGTGGGGACCCCGTTGGCAGCGGGGACGCTCGGGCTCGTCACGGGGGCGTTGAACGCCGGCAGCGACGCCGACGCCGTCTTCGAGACGCTCCGGATCGAGGTGGGACAGCTGTACAGCGAACAGCGGGCGCTCCGCTCGTCGATGCACCCGTACATCGCCGTCGGGTGGGCGGCGGCCGCGCTGGTCGCCGCCGTCGTCGCCGTCGTCAACACGCAGGTGATCGACGCCGCGCGGCTCGGAGAACTCGCCGCCGCCTCCGAGTTCGTCACCGACCCCGACACGGTCCATCCGGAGCTCGAACGCTTCCGGCTGTACGTCGTCACGCAGGCGACGATGCTCGCGTCCGGGTGGTTCGCCGGCACCGCCTCGCGCGGCCGCTACGCGGCGCTGCTCCACTCGGGGATCCTCGTGGCGATCTGCTACGCGGTGTTCACCGCGGGCGGGTTGGTGTGAGCGCTCCCGATCTCGACCGGCCCGAGCGCCGCCGTCAGCATTTATAAACACACGACGACAGCGCTGGCAGCCCTTATAAATGACCGACGACGGCGGTGACGATCCTTATAAATCACCGACAGCACACCCGAGACGAATTCGAAACGAGCCCGGATCCCGATCAATTAAAGTCGACTTGTGATAACCAACCGCTAGTGGTTATCATCGAGCGAGCGGTCGACGGGCGGAACCGATCGGACCGGCGATCCGGAGGCATCGCGTGACCGACGCGACCCTCGTCGTCGTCGCGGGGACGACCGAGACGGCCGCTATCGACGGTATCAGCGCCGCGGGCGCCGATCCGACGCTCAGACGACACACCCCGAGTGCCGATCTCGAGATCGTCGCCGACGGTCGGCCCGCCCCCGACTCGCCCGTCCCGGTCAGCCCGTCGGGGTGTCCGACGCCGGCGGTCGTCACGCGGGCGGTCCGCGACCGCCTCGGCTTCGAGTTCGTCGCCGTCGACGCCGGACTCGCGGTACCGACGGCGACTCCGACCCGCGCTGTCGACGCAGATCCCGGCGGTGACATTCGCGAGGCCGACCCCGTCCCGGACGCCGAGGCGATCTTCGAGCGAGCGCGCGCGATGGCGCCGACGTTGGGGAGCGGAGACGTCGCACCCGACGCCGAGATCCTCCTCGCCGAGACGATCCCCGGCGGTACGACGACCGCGCTCGGCGTCCTGACCGCGCTCGGCGAGCGGCCGATCGTCTCCTCGTCGCTGGCGGCGAACCCGCTCGCGAGAAAGCGCGCCGTCGTCGAAGACGGGCTCGCGGCCAGCGGCCTCGACCCGGGTGACGCCGCCGGCGACCCGATCGCCGCGGTCCGACAGATGGGCGACCCGGTGCTCGCCGCGGCCGCGGGGGTTGTGGTCGGCGCCGCCGAACGCGGCGTTCGCGTGACCCTCGCGGGAGGGACTCAGTTGGCGGCGGTCGCCGCGCTGGCGCGGCACGCCGGCGTCGACCGGCGGCTCCCGCTCGCGACGACCGCGTTCGTCGCCGACGATCCGACCGCGGACCTGGCCGCGCTCGCGACCGATCTGGATCTGTCGCTCACCGCGGCGGATCCCGGGTTCGACGAGAGCGACCACCCGGCGATGACGGCGTACGCCCGCGGCGAGGCCAAAGAGGGCGTCGGGATGGGCGGCGCGCTGGCCCTCGCGGACCGCGAGGGCGTGCCCGCCGCCGACGTGCGAGAGCGCGTGGCGACGATCACCGACCGGCTGCTCGCCGAGCGAGGGGACGCGACGGCGCGGGCGACGGGCGCGACCGAGCCGCGTGACGGAGGCGACTCCCCATGAAGGGCGTCGTCCTCGGCGGCACGAGTTCCGGCGTCGGGAAGACGGTGGCGACGCTCGCGACGATCCGCGCGCTGGAGGACGCCGGCCACGCCGTCCAGCCCGCGAAGGCCGGCCCCGACTTCGTCGACCCGAGCCACCACGCGCAGGTCGCGGGGCGTCCCTCGCGGACGCTCGATCTGTGGCTGCAGGGCGAGGCGGGACTCCGTCGGAACTACGCCCGCGGCGAGGGCGACGTCTGCGTCGTCGAGGGAGTCATGGGGCTGTACGACGGCGACGAGTCGAGCACGGCCGCGGTCGCCGAGGCGCTCGATCTCCCGGTCGTGCTCGTCGTCGACGCGAGTGCCGGCCTGGAGAGCGTCGCCGCGACCGCGCTGGGGTTCGAGGCGTACGCCGAGCGGGCCGGTCGCGACGTCGACGTGGCCGGGATCATCGCCCAGCGTGCCCACGGCGGGCGGCACGAACGGGGAATCCGCGAGGCGCTACCCGACGGCTTGACCTACTTCGGCCGTATCGGCCCGCAGGAGGGCCTGGAGATCCCCGAGCGCCACCTCGGTCTGCACATGGGCGAGGAGGCGCCGATCGACGACGACGCGCTCGACGCGGCCGCGGCGGAACTCCGAGCTGACCGGCTCATCGAGGCGGCGCGTGAACCGACGGGAGCGGTTGCTCCGACCGACCCGGCCGAGGCGACAGGGACCGGGGCGACAGGGACCGAGGCGACCGGCGGCGATCGGCCGCGCGTCGCCGTCGCCCGCGACGCCGCCTTCAGGTTTATTTATCCGGCGACGGTCGAGCGACTGCGCGAGCGGGCGACCGTCGAGACGTTCGAACCGACGGCCGGCGATTCGCTCCCGTCCTGCGACGGGGTGTACCTCCCCGGCGGCTACCCCGAACTTCACGCCGAGGCGATCGCGGGGAGCCCGGCGCTCGACGACATCGCCGACGCGGCCGCCGACGGCGTCCCCGTCCTGGGCGAGTGCGGCGGGCTGATGGCGCTCGCGGAGTCGCTGACGACGGTCGACGGCGACACGCACGCGATGGCCGGCGTGCTCCCGGCAGACGTGACGATGCGGGACCGGTACCAGGCGCTCGACCACGTCGAACTGCGCGCGAAGCGCGACGGGCCGGTCGAATCGGCCGCCTCGACCGGATCAGCCGGATCAACCCCGCCGACCGCCGCGGCCGGAGCCACGCTGCGCGGCCACGAGTTCCACTACTCGTCCGCCGAGGTCGCGAGCGATGCCCGGTTCGCCTTCGACGTGGAACGCGGCACCGGGATCGACGGCGACCACGACGGCCTGATCGAACACCGAACGGTCGGAACGTACGCCCACGTCCACCCGGCGAGCGGGGCGTTTGACGCCTTCTGCGACGGGCTCTGACCGTGTCATCCGTTCTTCTCGTCTTCGTGGCGTCGGTCCCCCTCGTCCTCGCAGCGCCCGGCGCGCTCGGGCTCGCCGTCGCCCTCGATCTCGCATTCGCGGAGCCCCCGCGTCGGCTCCATCCGGTCGCGCACTTCGGCTCGATCGTCGCGCGGTTCGATCGGTCGTGGTCGCATCCGCGGCTCGTCGGCGTCATCGTCGCGGCGGCGCTCCCGCTCGGCGCCGCGGCGGTCGCCGGGGGGATCGTGGCGGCCGCGACGGCGCTCGGGACGCCGGCTGGCGGCGGCCCGCTGTCGGGTTCGATTCCGATCCTCGTCGTGTTCGTCGCGGGGCTGCTCCTCTGGTCGGTCGTGAGCCTCCGGATGCTGCTCGACGTGACCGCGGAGATCATCGATCTGACGGCGACGGACCCGGCCGCGGCCCGGGAGTCGGTCCGGGCGCTCGTGGGGCGAGACGCCGCCGACCTCTCGCCCGCCGAGCTCCGGAGCGCGGCCGTCGAGAGCGCGGCCGAGAACCTCGCCGACGGGTTCGTCGCCCCACTCGGCGGGTTCGTCGTCGGGGCGACCGCCGCGCTGGTGCTCGATCCGGTGTTCGATCCGGCGTTCACCCCGCCGCTCAACCCGGCGCTCGTCCTCCCGCTCGGCGTCGCCGCTGCGGTCTGGGTGAAGGCCGTGAACACGCTCGACTCGATGCTGGGCTACCGATCGAAGCCGGTCGGGTGGGCCAGCGCCCGGCTCGACGACGCGGTCATGTACCTGCCGGCGCGTGCGACCGCGCTGTGTCTCGCGCTCGCGGTCGGCTCGCCCGGAACGCTTCTGCACGGCCGGAACTGGGCCCGGGTGCCGAGTTCGCCGAACTCCGGGTGGCCGATGGCGACGGCCGCGGCCGCCCTCGCGGTCAGACTGGAGAAACCCGGTCACTACGCGCTCAATCCCGACGCGGCGGCGCCGAGCGTCGCTGACGCCCGCGATGCGGTGCGGATCGTCGGCGTCGCCGGCGGCGTCGCTGTGGCGGTCGCGGGGGGAGCGGTGCTGGTCGTGTCGCTGTCGGTGGGGCCGCTTTCGACCGGATCGTTGCTGTCGGCGGCGACCGAGGTGATCGGATGGCGCTGACCGCGGTCCGCGGCGCGCTCGGCTTCCTCACCCGGATCCCGGTCGGCCGCAGGGAGGGGGAGTGGAAAGCGTTCTCGGGCTCGACGTGGACGTTCCCGCTCGTCGGGTACCTCGTCGGCGCGCTCGTTGCCCTCCCGGTCCTATCGCCCGCGTTCGCTCCCGTCCCCGGGCCGACCGTCGCGCTCGGGTTCGTGGTCGCCGTCTACGCCGTGACGGGGATCACCCACCTCGACGGAGTGGCAGACCTCGGTGACGCCGCGGTCGTCCACGGGGACGTTGACGAACGGCGGCGCGTGATGCACGACTCCGCGCTCGGCGTCGGCGGCACGGTCGCGCTCGTCGTCGTCGTGCTCGGGCTCGCGACGGCGGCGCTCGGGCTGGTCGAGGTCGGGAGCGCCCGGAATCGACTCTTGACCGCGGCCGGGATCGTCATCGCCGCCGAGGTGGGAGCGAAGGCCGCGACGGCGACGCTCGTCTGCGTCGGCGACGCCGCCCACGAGGGGCTCGGCTCGGCGCTAACGGGTGAGTCGTCGTCTCGGGGCGCGCTTCCGGTGCTCACGCTGGCCGCGCCCGTCGCGCTGCTCGGGTGGCCGCTGGTGGCCCCCGGGATCGCCGCGCTCGGCGCCGCGCTGGCGACGGCGGCGATCCTCGGCCGATGGGCGACTCGTCGGCTCGGCGGCGTTTCGGGCGACGTGCTCGGCGCGACGAACGAACTCGCGCGGGTCGCCGCGCTGCACGCGGGGGTGATCGCGTGGACGCTCTCGTGATGTGTGGCGGCCGCGGGACCCGGCTCGGCGGCGAGCGAGAGAAGCCCCTCACCCGTGTCGGCGGCCGGCCGATGGTCGACCGAGTGCTCGCCGCGCTCGCCGAGAGCCGCGTCGAAACGGTCCACGCAGTCGTCTCGCCGCACGCGACGGCGACCCGCGAACACCTCGCCGACCGCGCCGCGGAGCGAGCTGACCTCGCGATCGTCGACGCGCCCGGCGAGGGGTACGTCGCGGACCTGCAGTACGCGATGGACGCGGTCAGTATGGGAGAACCGACCGGTTCAGCCGTCGTGACCGTCGCCGCCGACCTCCCGCTGCTCGACGGCGAGGCGGTCGACGTCGTGCTCGATGCGGCCCGCTTCACCGGTGACGGTGACAGCGATCCGGCGTCGCTCACCGTCTGCGTGCCGGCCGAGCGCAAGCGGGAACTGGGTATCAGCGCCGACGCAGCCGCGACGGCAATCGACGGCCACGATGTCGTGCCTGCCGGGCTCAACGTCGTCGGGGCGTCGACGGAGGGAGCTGGCGATAGATCGAGCAACGACGGCGACGACAGCGACCCCGGCGCCGTCCGCGTCACTGACGACGCCCGGTTCGTCGTCAACGTCAACTACCCGTCGGACGTGCGGATCGCAGAGCGGCTCCTCGCCCGGGAGACCACCGACGAACGAGAGCATCCCTTATGAACCTCGACACCGCAATCGACCTCGACCGCGAACCGCACGGGAGCAGCGACGACCCCGATCTGCTGGACTTCTCGGCGAACACCAACCCCGAGGTCCCCGAGGGTGTCGAGGCGGTCTACCGCGAGGCGTTCGCGGCGTCGCGGACGTACCCGGCGGAGCCGCCCGAATCCTTCCGTGAGGCCGCCGCCGACTACGTCGACTGCGAGCCGGAAGCCGTGATCCCCGCGCCCGGCGGACTGGCGGCGATCCGGGCGACCATCGCACTCGCGGTGGGTCCGGGTGACTCCGCGCTCGTTCCGTCTCCGAGCTTCGGCGAGTACGCCCGGGAGGTGCGGCTGCAGGGCGGCGAGCCCGAGTTTGTCCCGGCGGAGCCGACGCCCGGCGGCGACTCGGTCTACGATGGCGATTCGATCCTCGACGCCGACCCGGCCGACCACGCGCTCGCGGTCGTCTGCACCCCGAACAACCCGACCGGAACCGCTTACGACCGCGAGGCGTTGGAAGCGTTCGCGGCGCGGTGCCGGGAGGCGGACACCGTACTCCTCGTCGACGAGGCGTTCCTCGGGTTCACCGACTGCCGGTCGCTCGCGGGGACCGAGGGCGTCGTCGTCGCCCGGTCGCTCACGAAGCTCTTCGGGCTGCCGGGGATCCGGACCGGCTTCGCGGTCGCGACCGGGCGGCTCGGCGCGGCGCTTCGGCGCGCCCGTCGCCCGTGGAATCTGAGCGCTCCCGCGCTCGCAACCGGGGCGTACTGCATGCGACAAGATGAGTTCGTCCGCGAGACCCGCGAGCGTGTCAGAGCCGAACGCGAGCGCATGCGAGCCCCCCTCGCCGAGCGCTACGACGTGTTCCCGTCCGACGCGCCGTTCCTGCTGCTCGACGTCGGAGAATCCGGACGATCGGTCGGGGAACTCGTCGCGACCGCCCGCGATCGGGGCGTCGCGATCCGGGACGCGACCACCTTCCGCGGCCTCGACTCGCACGTCCGGGTCGCGGTCCGGCGCCCGGAGGAGAACGACCGCCTGTTGGCCGCGCTGGGCGTTGGCGGGACGGAGGCGGGTGGAGCGGAGGCTGGCGGGGCGGGGGCTGGCGGAGGCGAGCGATGACCGAGCCCCCGGCGCTCGAAGCGACCGTGCGCGAGGGCGTCCTCCGCCTGCGACGGCCCGAGACGCGCTGGCTCTCGACCGGGTGGAACGGCGGGCGATCGCGGGGCGACGCGGTCTACAACGTCTCGGTGCCGGAGGGGTTCGACCGGACCGACCTCGGCGCGTACCGCGACGAACGGCTGGCGAGCGCCGGGTTCCGCAACGGGGAGCAGCGACCGACCGATGGGAAGCAGCGACCGACTGACGGGGGCCGCCGATCGACCGACGCCCCGCCGACGCTCTTTACCGGAGTCTCGATGACGCACGCCCGCGGTGCACGCCACGGCCCAGTCGTCGCGTACGCGACCGCCGGCCTGTCGAACCCGGCGATGCTCCCGATGGATCCGGACGGCCGCGGGACCGAAGGAGAGAGCGCGACTGCGCCCGAGCCGGCCGCGTCTGAGGTGGTCATGTCCGAACCGACGAGCGACGGGTCCTCGACGACCCCTCCCGGCACGGTCAACCTGATCCTCGCGACGACCCGACGGCTCGCGCCCGGCGCCGCCGCGAACCTGGTCGCGGTCGCGGCCGAGGCGAAGGCGGCGACGCTCTTGGGAACGGCCGGCGTGCCGGGGACGACGAGCGACGCGATCGTCGTCGGGGACGACCCGACCGGGGAGCCGGCCGCCTTCTCCGGGAGCGCGACCACCGTGGGCGCGGCGGCCCGCGTCTGCGTCCGCGACGCGATCTGCGAGAGCCTGCGATCGCGGTACCCGAACGACGAGTTGCCCGGGCCGGCCGGCGACGCCGAGTACGGCGTCGTCGCCGACACCCGGGCGGAGGTTTTCGAACCATGACACACGACACCGACGACACCGACGACAACACCCGCGACAGCATCGACAACACAACCGACAGCGACACGGACGGATCGACCGATGGCGAGAACCGGACCCCCCGGACGCCCGGCGGCGGGTCGCCCCCCGAACCGCAACCGATCGAGCCCGCCGCGCCCGAGGCGTTCGGGCTCGTGCAGGCGTGGTGGGGCGACGGGAAGGGGAAGACGACGGCGGCGATGGGGATGGGCTTCCGGGCCGCGGGCCACGGCTACCGCGTCCACATGCTCCAGTTCATGAAGGGCGGCGCCGACAGCGTCGAGGGCGTGCGCGGCGAGTACAACGCCATCGCGGCGATGCCGGGGTTCACCTACGAGAACGCCGGCCACTACGGCTGGCACGGTCTCCTCGACGGCTCCGAGAACGACGAGCACGAGGCGAAGGCCGCGGCCGCGTTCGAGCGCGCCGAGGAACTCGTCGCGGGCGCGGCAGACGCGGACCTGACCGAGCCGCTCCCGCTCGACGGAGCGGCCGACGCGGGGGTCCACATGCTGATCCTCGACGAGCTGCTGTACGCCGCCGACCGCGGGCTCGTCGCTCCCGACGACGTCGTCGCGCTCGTCGAGTCGAAGCCCGAGGCGCTCGAGCTCGTCCTCACCGGAAGCCACGCCGAGCCCGACTACCTCGACGGGGTCGCTGACCTGATCACGAACGTCCGGAAGGTGGCGCACCCGTTCGACGCGGGCCACCGCGCGCGCCGGGGGACGGAGTACTGAGCGAATGGCCCGACGATCTCAGCCGTGACGGAGACCGTATTGATCGCCGGCACCGCGAGCCACGCCGGCAAGAGCACGCTCGCGGCCGGGCTCTGCCGGCACCTCGCGCGGAACGGCGTGTCGGTCGCGCCGTTCAAGGCCCAGAACATGAGCAACAACGCCCGAGTCGCGGTCAGCCCCGACGGCGAGTGGGGCGAAATCGGCGTCTCCCAGCACGTGCAGGCGCGGGCCGCCGGAATCCCGGCGACGACCGATATGAACCCCGTGCTGCTCAAGCCTCGCGGCGAGGGTGAGAGCCAGGTAGTCGTCGACGGCGAGGCGGTCGAACACATCGCGGCCGGCGAGTACTACGAGTCGCACTGGGAGACCGCCCGCGAGGCCGCCGTCGCAGCGCATCGCCGGCTGGCGGCCGATCACGACGTGATCGTCGCAGAGGGGGCGGGGAGCATCGCCGAGATCAACCTCCACGACCGCGACCTGGCGAACGTCGAGTGCGCGCGGTTCGCCGACGCGAGTATCCTGATCGCCGTCGACATCGAGCGCGGCGGCGCGTTCGCGAGTCTCTACGGGACGCTCGCACTGCTTCCCGACGACATCCGCGATCGAGTCGCCGGCGCGGTCATCACGAAGTTCCGCGGCGACGCCGCGCTCCTCGATCCCGGCATCGCGGAGATCGAGGACAAGACTGGCGTCCCGATCGTCGGCGTCGTCCCGCACGACGACCCCGGACTCCCCGCGGAGGACAGTCTCTCACTGCCAGAGCGGGCGGCCTCCGACGACGACTCGGCGACGGCGACCGCCCTCGGCGCGGACGACGGCGTCCCCGACGACGAGGCGGTTCGCGTCGCCGTGCCGCGGCTCCCGCGCATCTCGAATTTCACCGACGTGGAACCGCTGGCGCGGGAGCCGGGCGTCCGCGTGGCGTACGTCGAGCTCGATTCGGGGCTCGACGACGCCGACGCGGTCGTGCTTCCCGGATCGAAAAACACCGTCGACGACCTGTTGGCGCTGCGGGAGGCCGGGTTCGACGGGGCGCTCCGGGAGTTCGACGGCCCCGTCGTCGGGCTCTGCGGCGGGTTCCAACTGCTCGGCGAGCGACTCACCGGGGCAGATGTCGAGGGAACTGGATCGATGTCGACCGTCGAGGGAATCGGCGTGCTCCCGGTCGAGACGCACTTTACCACCGACAAGCGCGTGGAGCGCGTGACGCGAACTGTCGAGGGCGTCGGCCCCATCCGGGGCGCGAGCGGGACCGCGACCGGCTACGAGATCCACGCGGGGCGGTCGTCACCGATCGAGCGCGTCGACCGCCCCCTCGGCCCCGAAAGCGCAGCGACTGATCGCGTCCTCGGTACCTACCTCCACGGGCTGTTCGAGAACGAGAGCGTTCGTGACGCCTTCGTGGAGGCGATGTTCGAGGCGTCCGGGAAGCCACGCCCGGCGCCGCGAAGGGAGGGAGCGGAGACATCCCGGGAGAGCCGATCCCCCTACGACCGGGCCGCGGACCTGGTCGCCGACAACGTCGACCTCGGCGCCCTCGGCGTCCGCAATCTCGTCGACCCCGACTGAGAGGGTGGACGAGGGGCCGGCGGCGGCAGCGTCGACACGCCGACCGCGACATCCGAGGCCCGATCGCCGCATCCCGACTCCCGCACCGTTGGTGCTGTGCTGTACCATACCGCGGCCAGTCTTTTAATACGCCGATACGACAGTATACGCCCATGTTCGGAACCAGCGGTGTGCGCGGACCGATCGGAGAGACGGTGACCGCGGGGCTCGCGCTCGACATCGCTCGGGCGGTGGCCGTCGACGCCGACCGGATCGTGGTCGGCCGTGACGCCCGGGACTCGGGACGCGCGCTCGTCGACGCGGTCGCAGCGGGCGCGGTCGAGTGCGGCGTCGACGTGATCGACCTCGGCGTCGCGGCGACCCCGTCCGTCGCGCGAGCGATCGCGACGCGCGACGCCGACGCCGGCGTCGTCGTCACCGCCTCCCACAACCCGCCGGAAGACAACGGGATCAAGCTCTGGACCCCGTCCGGGCAGGCGTTCGACACGGCCGAACAAGACGAGATCGAGCGACGCATCGCGGCCGACGAGGTGCCATTCGCCGCGTGGGACGATCACGGGAGCCGGTCCGCGTGGGATGGCGCCACGGCGGCCCACCGCGAGGCCCTGGTCGACGCGGGTCGGCGGTGGGCGGGAACAACCGACGCAGCCGGCGGGATCAGCGGCGACGACGCTCCCCTCGACGGACTCGCCGTCGCCGTCGATGTCGGCAACGGGACCGGTGGCGTCACCGCCGACGCGCTCTACGACCTCGGCGCCGCGGTTACGACCCTCAACGCCCAGCCGGACGGTCGGTTCCCGGCGCGTCCGAGCGAGCCGACCGCGGAGACGTGCCGCGGGCTGGTGGCACACGTTGCTGGCACCGACGCCGACCTCGGGATCGCCCACGATGGCGACGCGGACCGGATGATGGCTGTGACGGGCGACGGGGCGTTCGTCTCCGGCGACGAGCTGTTGGCGGTGTTCGGCGCGGAGGCTGCTGGCGAAGGCGAACTGGTCGCCGCGCCGGTCGACACGAGCCTCGCGGTCGACGACGCGCTGGCCGAGCGCGGCGCCGACGTGGTCCGCACCCGAGTCGGCGACGTGTACGTCGCCGAGCGGACCCGCGAGGAGGGCGTCGTCTTCGGCGGCGAGCCCTCCGGCGCGTGGATATTCCCGGGTGAAACCCGATGTCCCGACGGCCCCCTCGCGGCGGTCGTGCTCGCCACCCTCGCCGCGGACCGGCCCCTCGCCGATCGCGTCGCCGACGTGCCGGATCACCCGATTCGACGGGAGACGGTCGAGACCGACGAGAAGGACGCCGCGATGGCAGCGATCGCGAATCGAGTTCGCGCGTCGCACGACGATGTCAGCGAGACCGACGGCGTCCGCGTGGGGCTCGACGACGGCTGGTTCCTCCTCCGAGCGTCGGGGACGCAGCCGCTGATCCGCCTGACTGCAGAAGCGCGCGATCCCGAGCGAGCGGGCGAGATTCTCACTGCTGTCCGAGAGATCGTCGACGACGCCGTCGGCGAGCAGTGAGCGGGCCGCAGGGAAGAGCGGGCGGATCGTGGGTGCAGTGTGGGACCGGACAGTGGCGAGGACGGCCGGTCACGCAACCCCTAAGGCCGGAGCGATCGCACGGATCGCATGAAGATCGCGATACTCGGCGGCACCGGCGACATCGGCGAGGGGCTCGCACTTCGGCTCGCGGCGGACACGCGACACCGGATCCGGATCGGCTCGCGAGACGCCGAGAAAGCCGAGAACAAAGCCGAAGAGTACACCACGGAACTCGAGAGCCGCGGGAGCGAGGCCGCAGTCGAGGGGTTCGAGAACGCGACCGCGGCCGCCGAGGCCAAGGTCGTCGTGCTCGCGGTGCCGCCGTATCACGTCGGCGACACCGTCGAGGCGGTCGCGGACGTCTTGGAGGCCGGCGACGTGCTCGTCTCGCCCGCCACGGGGATGAAACGCGACGACGATGGGTTCCACTACCACAAGCCCGGCGCCGGCTCGGTAACTCGGATCGTCGCAGATGCCGCGCCCGAAGGCGTTGATGTCGTCGGCGCGTTCCACAACCTCGCGGCCGCTCGCCTCGCGAACCTCGACGCCGACCTCGGCATCGACACGCTCGTCATCGGCGACAACGAGGACGCGAAACGGACGGTGACGGACATCGCCGAGGGGATCACGGGGCTTCGGGCGCTCGACGCCGGCGGGATCGCCAACGCACCCGAGATCGAGGCACTCACGCCGCTTTTGATCAACATTGCGAACAACAACGACAGGCTCCACGACCTCGGCGTTCGGTTCGAGTAACGGTCGTGACCGTCGTTCCGTTAGGCCTTTGCGCGGCGGGACCGTCCGGTCGGTAGATGGAGTACCTGGAGCGCCGGGTCGCGCTGGTCGAAGACCGGTTGGAAACCGTGATCGACGAGGTCGAACCCGACGAGCTGTCCGAGGAGGTCGGCCACGTCGTCCTCGCTGGCGGGAAGCGCGTGCGCCCCGCGGTGACGATCCTCGCCTGCGAGGCGTTCAACGGGGACCCCGACGAGGCCATCGACTTCGCGGCCGGCATCGAGTTCGTCCACAACGCTTCGCTCGTCATCGACGACATCATCGACCGCTCCGAGGTGCGCCGCGGCACCCCGTCCGCGTGGGCCGAGTTCGGCTACGGACCGGCGATCATCGCTAGCGACGGTCTCCTCGGCGAGGCGTTCGCGCTGTTCTCCGCGGAGCCCCGCGCGATGCGGACCGTCGCCGAGGCGATGGTCGAACTCGGCGAGGGCGAGGCCACTGAGCTAGCCGCCCGCCCCACCTCCGAAGCCGAGTACATGGAGCTGGCGCGCCGGAAGACCGGCGCGCTGTTCCGGGCGGCCGCCGAACTCGGCGCAGTCGCCGGCGGCGCCGACCCCCACGCGATCGACTCGTTCGGCGAGTACGCGGAGCGCGTCGGCGTCGCCTTCCAGATGCGCGACGACGTGCTCGACGCCACCGCCGACGCCGACGACCTGGGGAAGCCGACCGGTCAGGACGCGGAGATGGACCGACCGTCCGTGCTGCAGGTCACCTCACTGTCGCCCGACGAGATCGACGAACGAGCCCGCGAGCAGTCGGAACTCGCGCTCGCCGCGCTCGATGACGCCGACCCGCCGGAGACGGAGGCGATCGAGTACCTCCGTGACCTTGCCGAGTTCGTCGTCGTTCGGAAGCGGTAGTCGGCGTCGGCTATTTATAAACGGATCTGTGGCGGCACCGCTGAGCCATATCTGGGCCGTACGCGAGAGCGTCGCTCGCGGCCCGGAATCCCTTATAAACACAATCGTCAGCGGCAGCACTCCTTTTGACGTCCTCCCGCGCCTGAAGACGCGGGAATCCCACGGCACCGCGCCGCTGAGTTGGGATATTACGGTTCGCGGTTCACGCCCTGTTCTCGTGGGGTGAAAACACCCTCACTACGGTCGAACAGG